>Ga0256829_1000063_pt1 | contig 141729 bp, 152 predicted proteins | sample 131447metaG_FD_185979 | JGI IMG/M metagenome (GOLD analysis project Ga0256829, IMG submission 185979) | Hydrothermal vent microbial communities from Lau Basin, Pacific Ocean - 131-447 | ecosystem: Environmental > Aquatic > Marine > Hydrothermal vents | place: Pacific Ocean: Lau Basin... | reverse complement strand
GACTGGTACATGCAGGGCAAGATCGAGATCGACCCGATGATCACCCACACCATGCCGCTCGACGACATCAACAAGGGCTTCGACCTCATGCACTCCGGGGAAAGCATCCGCAGCGTGGTGGTCTACTGATCCCACGACGGCAGCAGACCGCGCAGCGCCGCACAGTCCCCTGTGCGGCGTTTTGCATTGCGGGGGGCATGCCAAGGCTTACATTTGCCGCCAGACCCGATTGAGAGGATCACGACATGAGTGACAGCACCTATACCCCGCCCGACGTCTGGACATGGGAGGCCCCTTCTGGTGGGCAATTCGCCGCGATCAACCGCCCCATTTCAGGCGCGACCCATGACAAGGATCTGCCGCGCGGCCAGCATCCGTTTCAGCTTTATTCTCTGGCGACACCCAATGGCGTCAAGGTTACGGTGATGTTCGAGGAACTGCTCGCGGCGGGCCATGCGGCGGAATATGACGCCTGGCTCATCAATATCAGCGAGGGCGATCAGTTCGGCTCTGGCTTTGTCGCGGTCAACCCCAATTCCAAGATCCCGGCGCTGCTGGATCACACTGGCGACACGCCCCTGCGCGTGTTCGAGAGCGCGTCGATCCTGATGCATCTGGCCGAGAAATTCGGGGCCTTCCTGCCCAAGAGTGGCCCTGCGCGCACCGAAACGCTCAACTGGCTATTCTGGCAGATGGGCAGCGCGCCTTACTTGGGTGGTGGCTTTGGCCATTTCTACGCCTATGCGCCCGAGAAATGGCAATACCCCATCGACCGTTTCGCGATGGAGGCCAAGCGCCAGCTAGACGTGCTCGACCGGCAACTGGCGGAGCGGCCCTATATCGCGGGCGATGAATATACGATTGCCGATATGGCGATCTGGCCCTGGTATGGCCAGCTTTGCCTTGGGCGGCTCTATAATGCGGCGACGTTTCTGGATGTGGCCAGCTACAAGCACGTCATGGCCTGGGCGGAAAAGATCGACGCGCGCCCGGCCGTCAAGCGGGGCCGCATGGTCAACCGCAGCTTTGGCGAGCCGGAAATGCAATTGCACGAACGCCATTCGGCCTCGGATTTCGAGACCCGCACGCAAGACAAGATCGGCGGATGATCCCGCCGCTGCGGCCCTGGCTGACAGGGCCGCAGTGCGCCGGTCTCAGCCCTCGTTTTCGGCCAGCCAACGCTCGGCATCGAGGGCGGCCATACAGCCCATGCCCGCCGAAGTGACCGCCTGACGATAGACGTGGTCGGTCAGATCACCCGCAGCAAAGACACCGGGGATCGAGGTGCGGGTGCTGCCCGGCACGACCTTGACATAGCCGCCGTTGTGCAGCTCGAGCTTGTCCTTGACCAACTCGCTGGCGGGCGCGTGGCCGATGGCGATGAACACGCCCTTGCAGGGGATTTCCGTGATCTCGCCGGTTTCGACATGGCGGACGCGCACGCCCTCGACCCCTTTGGGGTTGTCGCTGCCAAAGACCTCATCCAGCGTGTGAAACCAAAGCGTTTCGATCTTGGGGTTCTTCATCAACCGGTCTTGCAGGATCTTTTCGGCGCGCAGTTCGTCGCGGCGATGGATGAGCGTGACCTTCGAGGCGAAATTGGTCAGAAAGAGCGCCTCTTCCACGGCGGTATTGCCGCCGCCGATCACCACGATTTCCTGCCCGCGATAAAAGAACCCGTCGCAGGTGGCGCAGGCCGAGACGCCAAAGCCCTTGAACGCCTCTTCCGATGGCAGGCCGAGCCATTTGGCGCGCGCGCCGGTGGCGAGGATCACGGCATCGGCGGTATAGGTGGTCCCGCTGTCACCCTTGGCCACAAAGGGGCGGCTGTCCAGATCGAGCGACGAAATGATGTCACCGATGATTTCACAGCCCATGGCCGATGCATGCGTCTGCATCCGTACCATCAGGTCCGGCCCCTGCACCTCGGTGTCGCCGGGCCAGTTCTCGACTTCGGTCGTGGTGGTCAACTGCCCGCCCGGCTCGATCCCCTGCACGAGAATGGGCGAGAGCATGGCGCGGCTGGCATAGACGCCTGCGGTATAGCCGGCAGGGCCGGAACCGATGATCAGGCATTTGGTATGACGGGTGTCGGACATGGGCGTTCTCTCATGTGATCTGCGGATTTGGCGCATGATATAGCCCTCTGACGCGGGGCATGTAACCCCTTGCAGGGCGGATATGCACCGCCTGCCCTGGGCGTTATTCGGGAAATGATCTTGCGCATCAGCGAAACATAATTGCGCATGCAGGCCATGATGCTATAACAATCGCGAAATCGAACAAGGAGTCCCCCCAAATGGCCGCGTCCCGTCTTGATCCCATAGATCGCAAGATTCTGGCGGAGCTGCAGGCTGATGGCCGGATGACCAATGTGGAACTGGCCAAGCGTGTGGGTATTTCGGCGCCGCCCTGCCTGCGCCGGGTGCGCACGCTCGAGGAACAGGGTTATATCCGCGGCTATCACGCCAATGTGGACCCCCGCGAACTGGGGTTCGAGGTGCAGGTCTTTGCCATGGTCGGGTTGCAGAGCCAGGCCGAGGCGGATCTGAGCGCCTTTGAGGCGCGCTGCCGCGCCTGGCCGCTGGTGCGCGAATGCCATATGCTCAACGGCGAGGTGGATTTCATCCTCAAATGCGTGGCCCCCGATCTCAGCACCTTTCAGCGCTTTCTGACCGAGGAATTGACCGCCGCCGATAATGTCGCCAGCGTCAAGACATCGCTTGTCATTCGCGGGGCCAAGGACGAGCCCGGCGTGCCCTTTGAAATTCTCGAGGCGCGGCTCAGCCAGTCGGCCTGATCTCAGGCGACGCTCAGCGTATCGGGCGCATCGAGCGGCAGGCGCAGATGCGCCAGTGGGCCAAATTGATGCGGCTCCCGAATTTGCGGAAAGAACGACAGGAAGAGCGACAACATACTCGGTCCCACGTCTCGCTCGAACCCGGCACCAGGGTGAAAACTCTCGACTTCCAGGCCGTTGGCCGTGATCAGCGCATGCCGCCGCAGCCACAGGTGATAAAAGGTCACGGCACGCGGCGGGGTGACGCCAAAGGCGTGCATTCCATCGGCCAGCACATGCGCGGGGCTCAGCACGTGATCCGACCCGATGCTGGCGCGCAGATCGCGCGGGCGGGTGAGAATACGCGCGCCCGGACCCACAAGCAGATCGGCCATCGGCCGTGCGATGCCAAAGGCCTCGGCCATGATCCGCGTCAGCTTGACCGAACGGCTGGCAATATCCTCGGGCTGCAGCGTCATCCGGCCAATCCAGAGCACCGGCAGCGGCCCATGCGCAGAGGTCTGCAAGAGATCACCGGGCAGCAGGTCTTCGACGGCGACCGGCCCGCGCGTTGTGGTGATCAGCGTGCCGCGCGCGAATGCGGAATGTGCCGCGTCAAAGAGCGGGAGCGCCGGGGCCATCTGGTCGCGCTCTTCGATGCCCCCATCGGCCGTCAGCCAGAGGTTCGTGTAATGCCGCATCGGCAAGCGAGAGGGTTCAGGGCGCGCGGGAATGCTGCGCACAGGCGTCGCATAGGCGGCGTTGGCCGTCAGGCGGGGGATGCTCATTGCTGTGTCACCTCGAATTCAAGGATGTCACAACCGCGTCGGCCCCCACCGACAACGACAGATGGACAAATCTGTTTGTTTAGTAGGATCAATATGCGGGAAGGACGGGCTTTGCGTCAAATTTTCGGTATAATTGTTCGCCGACCGTGGGCAGTGAGTGCAAAGCGCCGGGATTGTCGCCGCAGCGCCCAATCCGCTTGCCATAATTCCAAGGCATGTGAGCGAATCACTTTCGGCCTTGTCGTGCCGCTTGACGCAATCACGATCCTGACAGTATTCTAAAATTAGAATGTTTGAACCACGCGCGGATCATGAGTCGCGCAGTCATGAAACCCATTTCAAATGGTGACGTTGGCCTTGGGCCCACGGGATTGGTGAAAATGAGATTTGGACGCTGGATGCGCAGACTAAGAGGGGTTGGCCTTGGGCCCGCGCTTCTTGTGCTATTGCTCAGCGTTCGGGTTGCCACCGCCGCCGCCGTCGATTGCCAGCACGAATTGGCGGATGCCGCCCGCTCCAACCTGCATGTGCAAGAGCAGATCAAGCTTGAGGCCGCCGCCCTTGGGGGCGAACTCTGTCTGGTCGAGGAACATCCCGGCGCGCTGTCCACGCCTGCCGCCGAGGCCGAGCATGACGGCCCGCATCTCAATACGCCCTGTCCTTTCTTCAAGTCGCAAGCGGCGCTGACAGAGGTGCGCATCGCGCCCGAGGCGCGGCATTTCAGTTTTTCGCGTGTCGTCCGTGTGTTCGACGATATGCGCGCGGCGGCGGGCGACCTGCCCGCCGGGTATAGCCCGCGCGCGCCGCCCGTGGTGGCCCTGGGATAGCTGGCATGCGTGCCACCGGGTCCACCCCGTGCGTCTCGCCGTTAAACGGCGAGGGGCCACTCCAGCGGGAACTTCGGTGACAGGGCAATACACCCTCGCATGATCGTTTCGCCATGCTTACCGCCATCCGGGCCGTCTCCAGCGGGCCAGATGGCGGGACAAGCACCGCAGCATCAGGCCCGATGTGGCCCATGCCAGCCCCGATTGGCCCGCCGAATGACCTCTGAGTGAGACCGTAATTCCCCAATTGATCGACGTCGTTATGTTCGAGGGCCTATTGGTGCCCCGCCCGACGCGCATCCACAAATAAAAGAGACCAAGACCATGACACAGGTTTTCCTGCGTGCCGGTGCATTTTGCGCCGCGCTCTGCCTATGCCTGACCGCGCCCGCCATGGCGCATGACGGTGACACGCCGCCCAAGGACGGGCTGCGGGTCAGCGTGACCGACCTGCCGCCGCTGCGCGCCGATGGCCATGCCCCCATCGGTGTGATGGGCGAACACCGCCACAAGACCGGTGAGGTGATGCTGTCCTATCGCTTCATGCACATGGATATGGAGGGCTATCGCAGTGGCACCAACGGCCTCAGCCCCGAACAGGTGGCGGTGACGCCCAATGCGTTCTTTGGCCTGCCGGGCCAGCCGCCCAATATCCGCATCGTGCCCACCAGCATGACGATGGATATGCATATGTTCGGCGCGATGTATGCCCCGAATGACCGCATCACCCTGATGGCGATGCTGCCCTATATCACCAAGCAGATGGATCACATCACCTTTGCCGGGCCTGCCGGGACCGTGCGGTTGGGCACGTTCAACACCCAATCCGAAGGCTGGGGCGATCTCAAGGTTTCCGCGCTCTACGGCCTCAAGGACTGGGGCAATCACAAGCTGCACCTGAATTTCGGTGTGAGCCTGCCCACCGGGTCCACGACAGAACGGGCAACCGTCCTGACGCCCGCCGGCACTTTTGCCAATATGCGCATGCCCTACGGGATGCAGCTTGGGTCCGGCACCTTCGATCTCTTGCCCGGCATCACCTATAGCGCGCGGTCGGGCAATACCGGCTGGGGGGCGCAACTGACCGGCGTGATCCGCACCGGCAAGAACAACGGCTATCACTTGGGCAACGAGGTGGCGCTGACCACATGGGCCAGCTATCAGCCCAAACCGTGGATCAGCCTCTCAGGCCGCATCGAGGCCAGGAGCGTGGGCGACATCAGCGGGCGCGATTCCCGCATGGTCGGCCCGTCGCCCACCCTCAACCCCGACAATTACGGCGGCGAGACGGTGACGCTCTTTGCCGGGGTCAATCTCGTGGCGCAAAAGGGGGCGTTGCGCGGCCACCGTTTGGCGCTCGAGATCGGCGCGCCGGTCTATCAGGATCTGAACGGTCTCCAGCTTGAAACCGACTGGACCACAACGCTTGGCTGGCAATACGCGTTCTGACGCTCTTGGCGCGCGGTTCAGGCCGCGCGCCGCACCGTATCTGCAAGGCCGGACATATCCCTGCGTCCCAGTTGCGCCAGCGTCAGGCTGATCTCTTCGGTCATCACCTCCCACAGCCGGTTGAGACCGCGCTCGCCCCCCGCCGCCATAGCATAGAGCAACGGCCGCCCGAGAAAGGCGAAATTCGCGCCCATCGCATGTGCCTTGACGATATCCTCGCCCGACCGAAGCCCGGAATCAAAGAACAGGGGAAAGTCCGGCCCAAGCGCCGCGCGTATCTCGGCCAGCATCAAAATGGGCTCTGGCGCGGCATCGAGTTGTCGGCCCCCGTGACTGGACACCTGTATCGCATCGACCCCGGCGGCGCGCAGCCGCACGGCATCCTCCACGTCCAGAACCCCCTTGATCACCAGTTTGCCGGGCCAGGCCGCGCGCAGCCGGTCGAGATAGGACCAATCCGCCGCCGCCCGGCTGGCAGTGCGGTCAAATCCACCCTGCCGGAAATTCGCCATCTCCGGCTTGCCATGCCAAAGTGTGCCCAGCGACCAGCGCGGATGCAGCGCGAAATCGACGAATTGCCGGGGGCCGATCTTGAACGGCATCTTGAACCCGTGGCGCAATTCGCGCGGGCGTCGGCCCACCTCCGGCACATCGAGCGTGACGACAAGGGTCTGATACCCCGCCGCGCGTGCCCGCTCGACCAGCGCCATGGTGCCGCTGCCATCGCCGCTGAAATAGAGCTGAAACCAGGCATGGCCCTCGGCCACTTCGATCATCCGTTCCAGCGCGGTCGAGGCCACGGTCGAGACACCCAAGGGCACGCGATCCCGTGCCGCCAGTCGCGCCAGCATCAGGTCCGCCCCCGGCGTGCTGAGGTTGCACATGCCCATGGGCGTGATTCCAAACGGCACCCGCGCCGCATGTCCGAACACATCGCAGGACAAATCCCGCGTGGTGACATTCCGCAAAACGCGCGGTTTCAGCCGCAGACCGCGCAGCGCCGCGCGATTGAGCGCCTCGCCATGTTCCGTGCCCGCCGCCCCGTCGATATAGTCGAACACCATCCACGGCAGGTGCCGCCGCGCCAGGCGGCGGGCATCCTCGGCGGAATGGATGGCATCGGCCCCCATGCAGCCCCCTAGCGCAGCACATGCACGGCGCAGGGTGCATGCCGCACCACCCGCGCGGCCGTGGACCCCAGAAGAAAATCGCTCAGGCCCGGTTTGTGCGAGCCGACGATGATGCAATCCGCGCCATGTTTCTCGGCGTAATCGGTGATCGCCCGCCCCGAATGACCGCGCAGCATGACCGGGGTCACATCGGGGGCGCCTTTCACCCGCTCGACCAAGAGCGCCTGCGCCCGGCTGTAGGCACCTTCGACCACCTCTTCATCGAGATAGGCGCGCACCGAGCTTTGGACCGGCTCATAGGCATGCAGCGCGATGATCTCGCCGCCTTCGGCGCGCAGGGCGCGGGCAATTTCCAGCGCACTCTCGCTGATTCCATGTTCCAGCGACAGGCCGACAATGATTTTGCGATACATGGGTCTTACTCCTCTTCAGGGGACAAGGACGATCTTGGGGCTGGTCACGCGACCGCCGCGAATATCGGCAAAGGCGCGCGCGCCCTCGCTGAGCGCCCGCTCCTCGATCCAGTCGAGCGCGCCCAGGCGCCCCTCGAACATCGCCTGCGCGCAGTCGCGAAAATCCTGCGCGGTATAGGTATAGGTGCCGATAAAGGTGATTTCCTGCAGCGTCATGCGCCGGATGTCCAAACCGCCCGTTGCCTGCCCCAAGCCGATATGCACGATCACGCCGCCCGGGCGCGCATGGGCCGAGGCCTGCGCGCGCGTGGCCTCATAGCCCACACCATCGACCACGATGTCGAACTGCTCCGCCGGGTCGAGCGCGTCGGGCGCAAGCGTTCTCTGATCGCAGCGCAGGTCCAGAAACGCCCGTCGCGCCGCGTGCGGCTCGATCATCGTGACATCCCTGATGCCCTGCGCGGCCAGGCTCAGCGCCGCGCCCAGACCAATCGCGCCGCCGCCCAGCACCAGCGCGCGGTGCGGGCCATCGCCCAGCACCGCCCGCCCCAGCCGCACGGCATGCCAGCCGCAGGCAATCGGTTCCGCCAGGGCCGCCTGATGGGTGGTCACATGATCGGGCAGAGGCACCAGATTGCGCTCGGGCATCGCCAAAAGCCCGGCAAAGGCCCCCTCGCGCGGCGGCATGGAAATGATTTGCCGCGTGCTGCACAGGTTGTCGCGCCCCGACCGGCAGGCCGGACAGGTGCCGCATGTCACCAGCGGATTGACCGTCACGCGCGCGCCCTGCATGGTCCCGCTCAGCACCACGCCCGCCGCCTCATGGCCCAGAACCAGCGGTGCGGGGCGGCGTTCGTCATGGCCCAGATAGGCGTGCATGTCAGAGCCGCAAATGCCCACGCTCTCGACGCGGATCAGCGCCTCGCCCTCTCTTGGTTCAGGGTCCGCCATCTCGCGATACTCTAACGCCTCTGGCCCGGTATAGACTAAAGCCTTCATTTCGCGGTGAACCCCCCGTCGAGCATCAGGATTTGGCCGGTGACATAGCCAGAGGCCTCAGAGCACAGAAAGAGCAGCGGCCCATCCATATCCTCGGGCTCGCCATTGCGCCCGATACAGGTCTGCGCCGCATTGCGTGCCGCGCGTTCGGGGTCGTTAAACACCGGCGCGGTCAATTCCGTGCGCACGAAACCGGGGGCCAGCGCATTGACACAGATGCCGTGGCGCGACCACGCCTCGGCCATGGCGCGGGTCATCTGCGCCACGCCGCCCTTGCTTGCGCCATAGGCGATGCCGCCGGGAAAGGCGCGGAACGATTGCAGCGACGCAAAATTGACGATCCGGCCCCAGCCCTTGTCCCGCATCGCGGGCACAAGATGCTGGCTCAGGAAAAACGGCGCGGTGAGGTTCAGCGCCAGCGTCACATCCCAGCCCTCGGGCGTCACCTCGTCGGCCGCCTGTCGGGTGTTGATGCCCGCCGCATGGATCACGATGTCCGGTGCGCCAAACGGCTCTGCCGCGCGCCGCGCCAGATCGGCAAGGCCGTCGCGCTCTGCCAGATCCTGCGCGATTACGGCGCCCTTGTCCCCCACCTCGGCCTGCCATCCCGCCAGCGCATCGGCGCGGCGGGCCACGCCGACCACCTGCGCGCCGTGCTGTGCCAGAACCGTGGCCGCCCGCCGACCAAGGCCGGAACTGGCCCCTGTCACCAGCGCCACCCGGCCTGCGACGTCGAATAGCCCGCGTTCAGCCATTGGCGGTCAGGTCGAATGTTTCGTCGGGGAAATACTTGCGCAGGCGAATGTCTGCGGTGCGGGCATGGCCCTCCATTCCCTCCAGCCGCGAAATCCGCGCGGTGGCCTCGGCCACGGGCTTGGCCCCTTCACGGGTGGCGCGCTGCCATGTGACGATCTTCATGTATTTATGCACGCTGAGGCCGCCGGTGTAGCTGGCCGCGCCCGAGGTGGGCAACACATGGTTGGTGCCTGACGCCTTGTCGCCAAAGGCCACAGTGGTTTCCTCGCCGAGGAAAAGCGAGCCATAGCAGGTCAACCGCCCCAGCCACCAATCCAGATCCTCGGCCTGCACCGTCAGGTGCTCGGGCGCGTAATCGTCCGAGGTGGCCGCCATTTCCTCGCGGTCCGCGCAGAGGATCACCTCGGCATAATCGCGCCACGCGGCGGCGGCGTTGTCGCGGTTCACCTCTGGCAGATCGGCGATGAGATCGGGCACAAGGCGCATGACCTCTTCGGCAAGCGGGCGGTCGTCCGTCACCAGCCAGACGGGCGAGTTATAGCCATGCTCGGCCTGTCCCACCAGGTCCGTGGCCACCACCATCGGATCGGCGGTGCCATCCGCGAGGATAAGGCTGTCGGTCGGGCCTGCGATCATGTCGATGCCCACGCGGCCAAAGAGGATGCGCTTGGCCTCGGCCACGAACTGATTGCCGGGGCCGACAAGGATATTGGCCGGGGGCAGGCCAAAGAGACCAAAGGTCATCGCGGCCACACCCTGCACGCCGCCCATGGCCATGATCACATCGGCCCCGCAGATATGCGCGGCATAAATGATCGCCGGGGCCACGCCCACGCCGGGGCGGGGCGGCGAGCAGGCGACGATATGCTTGCAGCCGGCCACCTTGGCGGTGGTCACGGTCATGATGGCGCTGGCGATATGGCTATAGCGCCCGCCCGGCACGTAGCAGCCTGCGGCATGGACGGGGATGCTCTTTTGCCCGGCAATCAGCCCCGGCACCACTTCGATTTCGATGTCGCGCAGCGTTTCGCGCTGGGCCTCCGCGAAGCGGCGCACATTGGAATGGGCGAATTCTATATCGCGCTTGAGCTTTTCCGGCACCAGTGCCGTGGCGGCGGCGATCTCTTCGGGCGTCAGGATGATGTTGCCCTCGTAGCGGTCGAACTTGGCGGCATAGTCCAGCGCCACCTTGTCGCCCCCCGCCTCGATGTCGGCCAGAATGCCCTGCACGGTCTCGTGCACATCGCTCGCGTGCGAGGTTGAGGTCAGCGTTGCTTTTTTGAGGTATTCCCGGGTCATTGGAGCGTCCTATCTGTAGATTTCGGGGAGCATCGTGGTCGAAATCGCCGGGATATAGGCAATCAGCAGCACCACGATCAGCATGAAGAAGACAAAGGGCACCGCCCGCCACGCGATCCGCAGGATGGATTCGCCGGTGATGCCCGACACGACAAAGAGGTTGAGGCCAAGCGGCGGCGTGATGAATCCCACACCCAGCGCGGTGATCATCATCACGCAGAACTGGATCTCATTCATGCCGATATTGTCGGCCAGCGGTTTCAGGATCGGCGCGAGGATGACGATGTTGGGCGTCGTCTCCATCACGCAGCCGGCCGCAATCAGGATCAGGATCATCAGGAGGATGAGCAGCGTCGGATCGTCGGTCAGACCCGTGACTGCGGTCACAAAGCCCTGCGGCACGCCCATGATCGCCAGCGCCTGTGCCAGCGGCAGCGAAAATGCGATAATGGGCAGGATCACCCCGTTGACCTTGGCCGAACTGATGAGCATGGCCGGAAAATCCGCCAGCTTGAGCGTACCAAGGATAAAGCCAAGGATCACCGTGACGACAACCGCCGTGGCCCCCGCCTCGGTCGGCGTGAGCCGTCCCGAAAAGATGCCATAGAAAATGATCCCCGGCACGATGAAGGCATACCAGCCCGAGGCAATCGCGCGGCCCAGATTTGCGAAATAGTCACCAAAGCTGATATTTCCGCCGCCCTCATAGCCATAGATGCGATTGACCACGATATTGGTGATCAGGATCGACACAAGGATCAGCATCCCCGGAATGAGTGCGGCCATGAACAGGGTCGAGGCGGAAATGCCCAGCACCAGACCGATGATGATATAGGCGATGGAGGGCGGGATGAGGATGCCGGTGCAGGCCCCAGCCGCCACCAGCGCGCAGGCATAGGGGCGCGGGTATCCGCTTTCGACCAGCCGGTCGATGGTCATCCGGCCGACCGCCGCCGCCCCCGCCGCATCCGACCCCGAGATGGCCGAGAACATCCCGCAGACAAGCACCGTAGCCGAGCCGAAACCGCCCTTGGCAAACTGTGTCAGCGCCTCTGCCACGTTCAGGAACTTGCGGCTGAGGCCGGTGCGCACCAGCACGTCGCCGGTCAGGATGAAGAGCGGCACAGCCGTCAGCGCAAAGGCGTCGATCCCGTCAAACAGGCTCTCGCCCACAAGGCTGAGCGGCAGCGCGCCCGACCACATCAGCATGACAATCGCCGCCGATCCGATCGCCGCCCAGACCGGCACCGCCAAGGCCACCAGCACCACGAACAGGATCACCGGCCCGTAAAAATCCCAGCCCAGTTCGACGGTTTGCGCAAATGTATTCCACATGACGCACGCCCCTCAGTCGAATAGCTGATTGCCTTCGTGCACGGGGGTCCCGTCACGAAGGGCGCGCAGATCGCGCAGGAAGGATTGCACAAGCCGCAACAGCATGAGGCCAAAGCCCACCGGCACCGCCAGAAGGAACCACACCATCGACACCCGCAGACCGGCGCTGACCGAGCCGAACTTGGCCGAGACCATCACAGTCTCCCACGACCAGTAGAGCGCCACGACAGCCACCGCCGCCATCACCAGATCACCCAGGATGTAAAGCGCCGCCTTCATGCGCGGCCCGACATAATGCATGATCACGTCGATGCGGATATGCGCGCGCTCGCGCACCGCCGCCGCCGCCCCGATCCACGCGAGATAGATAAAGGCATAGCGCACGATCTCTTCGCCCCAGACCGAGGAATAGGCGAATACCTCGCGCCGGATCACCTCGATCGCCATGGTGACGACGAGCATCATGTAAAAGATCAGAAGCGCCCATCGCTCCAGATTGCGGTCGAGTGTGCTGAGCATGTCAAACCTCTCCGGTTCGGGGCGCGCATGGCGGCCCCGGCCGTTCTGTCGTTCTCATTGCATAGGCCGGGCGCGGCGGTCATGCACGCGCCCGGTCGCTCATGGCTCAGGCGTCGTGGACGTAGTATTTGCCCTTGGTGCCCGCCGCTTCGACCAGCTTGTCAAAGGTCTCCATTGACCCGGCCAGCTCGGTCTTGAAGCTGTCCCACTCCGAGCGCTGATAGCCCACGGTGTCTTTCCACTCGGCCATCTGATCATCACTCAGCGAATGGAATTCCACGCCGGATTTGTTCATCTCCGCCATGGCAAAGGTGCGCGCCGAGGGCACCTTGGCAAGGTTCTGGTGAAAGCTCATCTCGGACGCCCATTCAATCGCCTCCTGCACATCGGCGGGCAGGCTGTTGAACCATTCGAGGTTGCAGGCATAGGTCTGACTGTCCGGCACCGCCTGGGTAAAGGTGACGTGGCTCAGAATATCCTTGAAGCCAAAGGCATAGAGCGCGCCCACCGAAGGGTCGAGCGCATCGGCCACACCCTGCTTGATGGCCGAAGGCGTTTCACCCCAGGCGACCGGCGTCGGATTGGCACCGCCCATGCGGTAGAACTGTTGCAACATCTGCGAACCGGGCACCCGGAACTTGACCCCCTGCAAATCCGCAGGTGTCATGATCGGCCCGCCGCCGCCCTTGCGCACGGCCATCACACGCGGGTCGATGCAGAAATAGAACATCGGCTTGAATCCCCGCGCCTCGACCAGCGCATTGACCTCCGTTTTCCAGATGTCCGATGTCACGAGATTGACGAAACGCTGATTGGCCCCGCAGAAATAGGGCATATTGATCAGGTCCACTGCCGGGGCGAACGGGGCAAAATTCGAGAGCGAGAATTGCCCGGCGTTGATCGTGCCGCCCTGCACCTTCTGCGCCAGCGCCGAGCCCACGCCCAATTGCCCGCCGGGTGCGAGCTTGACGTAGATCTTGCCGTTCGAGGCGTTCTGCAGGTTCTCCTTCACGTCGAGTTGCATCATCGGATAGCTGCGCGTGGTGCCCACCACATATTCCGTGGCCAGCGTCATCACGTGATCCGCCGCCGCCTCGCGCTCGCGCTCTTCATTGGCGGTTTGGGCGCTTGCCTCGGACGACGACAGCGTGCCCGCCGCCGCCGCGACAACCGCGGCGGTAAAGCTGCCGGTGGTTGCCAGTTTAAGGAAATTGCGCCGCTCCTCGGACGCAAGCTCTTTGCTCTCTTCGCTCATTCCTATCTCCTCCCTGAGATTTGGTTTTATTTTCCGCGCTTGCGTGCCGCCTCGCTCCTCAACGTGGCGACGACAAAGGTGACGACCGCCGCCAAAAGCAGCAGCATCTCGCCCACTCCTGTCAGGAACGCGGCATTGCCAAAGGCCCCCAACGCCACATTCGCGCCAAAGACGCCGAACAGGATCAATGCGGCAAACAGGAACATGCGGCCCTCCCTCTCGCCGGATTTGCCGACGATTCGAGAGAAATGTAAGCGCTTACATATTTTCACGCAAGCTGTTATATTTCTGAAATCCCGTTACAGACGGGCAGAGTTCGACACAAATGCTCCGGGCCACAGGATGAATCGACGACTCTCAGACACCGCTCCCAACCTGCCCACGCTGGCCGATGTCGCCCGCGCGGCGGGGGTGTCCACCGCCACCGTCTCGCGGTGCCTCAACTCTCCGGCGCTGGTGCAGACGGCCACGCGCGACCGGGTCCTGAGCGCCGTCGCGGCCCTTGGGTATTCCCCCAATTTCGGCGCGCGCGCCTTGGCCGCGCGGCGCACCGGCATCATCGGCGCGATTATCCCGACGATGGAGAACGCAATCTTTGCCCGCGCCATCCAGGCCTTTCAGGAGGAATTGCACCTCAGCGGCCAGACACTTCTGGTCGCCTCCTCCTCCTACAGCCCCGAGATCGAGGCGGATCAGATTCGCACCCTTGTGGCGCGCGGCGCGGATGCGCTCTTGCTCATCGGCCATGACCGCGATCCCGGCATCTACGCCTTTCTCGAACAGCGCGGCGTGCCGGTTCTGGTTTCCTGGGCCTTTGATCCGGCGCAGGCGCGCGCCTCGATCGGTTTCGACAATCGCCGCGCCATGGCGGGGTTGGCACAAGAGGTGCTGCAACTCGGGCACCGGAACATCGGCATGATTTCCGCACATGCGGCGGGCAATGACCGCGCCCGCGACCGGATTGCCGGGGTGCGCGATGCCTTGCGCGACCATGGCGTTGACCCCGCCGCGCTGGACCTGATCGAAACCCCCTACAGCATCGCCAACGGGGCCGAGGCGATGGCGCGCCTCATGGCGCTGCCCACACCCCCGACCGTCGTGATCTGCGGTAATGACGTGCTCGCGGTCGGGGCCTTGCAGATGGCGCGCCAGCTTGGGCTTGATGTGCCTCGGCAGGTGTCGATCACCGGCTTTGACGATATAGAACTTGCCACCGTGGTCGATCCGGCCCTGACCACCGTGCATGTCCCGCACCGTGAAATGGGCCGTGCCGCGGCGCAACTCCTGGTCGGGATGGTGGGCGGCGGAGCAGCCCCGGCGCCGGTCTGTCTTGAGACAAAGCTTTGTTTTCGCGGCACGCTCGCCGCCCCCCGGACATGAAAAAGCCCGCCACCGGGCGGGCTTTTCCTGACAGTAACGCGTCACTCACACAAAGAACTGCGCACCATTGGCCGAAATGGTCGAGCCATTGATAAAGCTGGCATCCTCGGACACTAGGAAGGTCACGCAGCGCGCGATTTCCTCGGGCTCGCCCAGACGACCTGCCGGAATCATGCCGATGATCTTTTCCCGCACCGCCTCGGGCACGGCCATGACCATTTCCGTGGCGATATAGCCGGGGCAGATCGCATTGGCGGTGATGCCCTTGGCGGCACCCTCTTGGGCCAGCGACTTGATGATGCCCAGATCGCCTGCCTTGGTCGCCGCATAGTTGACCTGACCGAACTGGCCCTTTTGCCCGTTGATCGAGGAAATCACCACGATCCGCCCAAAGCCACGGTCGCGCATGCCCGACCAGACCGGATGGACGGTGTTGAACACGCCTGTCAGGTTGGTGTCGATCACCTCTTTCCACTGTTGCGGCGTCATCTTGTGGAACGGCGCATCGCGGGTGATGCCGGCATTGGCGATCACGATGTCGATCGGGCCCAGTTCCGCCTCGACGCGGGCGATCCCCTCCTTGGAGCTGTCATAGTCCGCCACGTTCCATTTGTAGGTCTTGATGCCGGTTTCCTCGGTGAATTTGGCGGCTGCCTCATCATTGCCGGCATAGGTTGCGGCGACGGTATAGCCCTCCTCCTTGAGCGCCTTGGAAATGGCGGCGCCGATTCCACGGGAGCCCCCGGTGACGAGTGCGGTTCTTGCCATGATATCCTCCAATCTGGCTGGTGCGTTGAAACTTGGTTATCGGTTTGGATCGTATTGCGCAATATTGTTGCGCGATAAATTTTCTGCAATGCGGCTATTTTTGATGCAGCATGAAAAAGGGCACCGTGCGGGGTGCCCTTGATCCTGTCTCAGACCGCGCCCGCGCGCCTCACGGACGCTCGACGCAGAGGGCAACGCCCATGCCGCCACCGATGCAGAGCGTGGCAAGACCCTTCTTGGCCCCGCGCCGCTTCATCTCGAACAAGAGCGTGTTCAGCACCCGGCAGCCCGAGGCGCCGATCGGGTGGCCAATCGCAATCGCGCCGCCGTTGACGTTGACGATGGCCGGATCCCAGCCCATGTCCTTGTTGACCGCGCAGGCCTGCGCGGCAAAGGCCTCGTTCGCCTCGACGAGGTCGAGATCGGCCACGCTCCACCCGGCCTTGGCCAGCGCCTTGCGGCTGGCATGGATCGGACCCACGCCCATGATCGACGGATCAAGCCCGGCGGTGGCATAGGATGCGATCCGCGCCAGAGGTTCGATGCCCCGACGCTCGGCCTCATCCGCGCTCATCAAGAGGGTTGCCGCCGCGCCGTCATTCAGACCGCTCGCATTGGCGGCCGTGACCGACCCATCCTTGGTAAAGGCGGGGCGCAGCTTTTGCATGGCGTCAAGCGTCGCGCCATGACGGATGTATTCATCCTTGTCGACGATGATGTCGCCCTTGCGCGTCTTGACGGTAAAGGCGATCACCTCGTCGTCAAACTTGCCGGCTTTCTGCGCGGCTTCAGCCTTGTTCTGGCTGGCCACGGCGAATTCATCCTGCATCTCGCGGGTGATCTGCCACTGGTCGGCCACGTTCTCGGCGGTCTGACCCATGTGATAGCCATTGAACGCATCCCACAGACCGTCGCGAATCATCGTGTCGATATAGGTCATGTCGCCCATCTTGTGACCGGCGCGCAGATAGGCGGCATGGGGGCTCAGCGTCATGTTTTCCTGACCACCGGCGCAAACGATGGCGGCGTCGCCCAGCTGGATATGCTGCGCGCCCAGTGCCACGGCCCGCAGACCCGAGCCACAGACCTGGTTGATGCTCCAGGCAGCGGACTCGAGCGGCAGCCCCGCCTTCACATGCGCCTGACGCGCCGGGTTCTGGCCCTGTGCGGCGGTCAGCACCTGACCCAGGATCGTCTCGGAGACTTCGCCCTTTTCAATACCCGCGCGGGCAACCACCGCCTCAAGCACGGCTGCGCCCAGATCATGCGCCGGCGTATTCGCGAACGCGCCTCCAAAGGAACCCACAGCGGTGCGCGCTGCGGATGCGATTACTACATTGGTCATCTATGTCCTCCACCAGGATTTGCCCGATCGGAGCATGGCACAGGGGTGTCACATTTTCATGCACCTCCCCTCTGTCACCTCCGCCGTTACGCGGCGTCATATCTTAGATGCCGCACTGCGGCAACGGACGGAGTGTCACATTCAAGCGGTGGCGCGGTCAAGGGCGCTGTCAATCCAGGGGGGCCGCACCGTGGGCGCGCCAAAGTAGTAACCTTGCAAACAATCAATTCCCAACGCCGCGAGATAGGCGGCATCCTCCGGCTTTTCGACGCTTTCGGCCACTGTCACCATGTCGAATTGTTGCCCGATGCTGGCCAGGGTCGCGGTCAGCACCTGATTGTCAGGGTCCGTGGCGATGCCGCGCACGAATTGCCCGTCGATCTTGAGAATGTCGAAATAGAACTCCTTGAGAAACCGGAACGAGGTGTAACCCGCCCCGAAATCATCGAGTGCAAAGCTTATTCCCTTGGCCTGCAACTCTTTCATGAAGCCGGTCACAAGCTCGGGCACCAGCATGGCCGAGCCTTCGGTGATCTCCAGAATCAGCCGCTCGCCGATGGTAGGATCGTCGCTCAGCCCCTTTTTCAGCGTGCGCGTCCAGCGTGAGTAACCGATGGATCGCGCAGACATGTTGATGGCAAGCCGCAGATCGGGATAGGTGATCAGCGTGCGCAGCCCCTTTTCCAGCGCCAGACAATCAATGAGCCGCCCGGTTTCCGTCACCTCGATCTGGGTGATGAAATCCTTGGCGGGGATCACCCGGCCCGTGGCATCGAGCACACGAATCAGCCCCTCGTAGAACGCAGGCCTGTCCTGCTGCCGCGCGGGCACCACCGCCTGATAGGCCAGCAGCACCTGTTTGTGCTTCACCGCCTGATTGACCATGTCGATCACGGAACGGTCCCGCGCTGACACGGCATAGGACAGCGGGGTATCGAACCCCGCTGGAATATCGGCCCATTTGTGTTTCTGTCCCATTTGCCCCTCCGGAACGCCTGTTCTCAAACTGGCGCAGATGGCTTAAGGATCGCTTAAGCCGCGCATTTGACTGCACGCGCGCGGGCGCCGGTTCAGAGGGGGCAACCATGGAGCGTTGTGGCTGGGTCAGTGACGATCCGCTGTATCTGTCCTATCACGACACCGAATGGGGCGTGCCTGAATATGACAGTCGTGCGCTCTGGGAAAAGCTCATTCTCGACGGCTTTCAGGCGGGGCTGAGCTGGATCACCATCCTGCGCAAGCGCGAGAATTTTCGCACGGCGTTCCAGGGGTTTGACCCGCATGTCATCGCCACTTGGGGCGAGGATGAGGTGACGCGCCTCCTGGCCGATCCGGGCATCATCCGCCACCGGGGCAAGATCGCGGCGACCATCGGCAATGCCCGGGCCTGGGCCGAGATCGAAGCCAACGAAGGCTTTGACCGCTACCTCTGGGGCCATGTCGGCGGTCAGCCCATTCAGAACCAATGGCGCTCTCTGTCCGAGGTGCCCGCGCAGACCGATATTTCTGTAAAACTTTCAAAGGATTTGCAGAAACGCGGCTTCAAATTCTGTGGCCCGACGATCACCTATGCCTTCATGCAGGCGGTGGGCATGGTCAACGATCACCTCGTCACCTGCCCCTGTCATGCGCCCGTGGCCCGGATGGGCGCGCGCACCGCATTGTGATCGCGTCGCCCCAGCGAAGGCTTTTCATTCGTGCCATCCTGTCCGATGGTCCCGCCATCACAGGAGAAACCGATGCCCCTATTGCCCAGCCTTCCCGATCCCGCGCATCTGATGGACCTCTACGCGCGCTTTCCCGCAACGTGCGCCCGCTGATGGAGTATACCGACGGGCTCTTGCGCAGCGACGGAGAGCTGAGCATCGGCCAGCGCGAGCTGATCGCCACCTATGTCTCGGCCCTCAACGCCTGCACCTTTTGCGCGGGCGCACATCGCGCCTATGCCGAGGTGTTCGGCATCGACGCGGGCCTCATTGACGCGCTGATGGCGGATGTCGACACCGCCCCGATCGACGAAAAACTGCGCCCGCTTCTGGCCTATGTGGCCAAGCTCAACACCCTGCCCAGCAAGCTCGTGGCGCGCGACGCGCAGGCGGTCTATGACGCGGGCTGGTCCGAGGCGGCGCTCTACGAGGCGGTGCAGGTCTGCGCGCTCTTCAACATGATGAACCGGATCATCGAGGGGACGGGCGTGAATTTCGACTATGCCGAGGCGCCCGACGGGCATCCCGCGACCGGCACCACGCCCGAGGATCAGGCCGCCACCTACAGCCGCTTTGGCGCCATGGTCGAGGCCATGGTCAAAGGGTAAACCCATGCTGGTTGTCGCAGGGCTGATCATCGCCTTCGTGCTGGTGCTGATCCTGTCCAACCGGCGCACGCGGTCGTGCCGCTGGCGCGCGGATCGAAGGCAGGATCGTGACGGGCAATCCTATTACCGCTGCATGGCTTGCGGTGCGCAGGTCTTTACATCCACCGGCAAACCGCCTTTGGATTGCGCGGTAAATCCCCGCGACGTTCCAGAGGACTGAGATGAGCCATAGCCCCGCCGATGCCGCCGCCCGCCGCGCCGTGCCGCCCGTGATCTGCTATCCCAATGACACGCTGCCCGTGCCCGATCTGGCGCTCTACGCCGCCGCCCGCGCCGGGGCGATCAAGGTGTCAGAGGTGCTGGTCCCCCCGCGCGAGGCGGCCTGCTTTCGCGCCGAGGCGGGGCAATTCTTTCGCATCACCAGCGTGGATGGCCCGCAAGTGGGCGATCTCAACCTCTGGAACGCGGCTGACCTGACCGAGCGGTTCTATTCCGGCAAGACCCGCGCGCTCCATGGCACCCATGTCACCACGGGCGAGCGGCTCTGGTCCTCTTTCCCGCATCTGCGCCCGATGGCCACGATCACCGGGGATAGCCTGGGCTGGTATGGCATCGACGAGTTTGGCGGCTCGGTGCATGACGTGATCGGCACCCGCTGCGATCCCTATACCGGCAACCTCCTGTCGGGGGTGCAGTATCACCACTGCTGCCATTCCAACCTGACCCGCGCCCTGGCGGATGAATTGGGCGTGTCCTTGGCCGAGGCGGAACCGCATGTACACGACGTGCTCAACGTCTTCATGTGCACCGGATTCACCCGCGACACGGGCCAATATTTCATGAAGGCCAGCCCCGTGCGCCCCGGCGACTATCTGGAATTCTTTGCCGAGATCGACATTCTGGGCTGCTTGAGCGCCTGTCCCGGCGGCGATTGCTCGTCCGAGCATACCAGCGACACGGCGGCCTGTTACCCGATGCTGGTCGAGGTGTTCGCCCCCGCGCCCGGCGCGCTCTCCGGTTGGCAGAGCCCTGCGCGCAATGGCTATGACGGCAGCCACGGGCGGTAAAAGGAAAGGGCAGGGGGTTAGCCCTGCCCGCCCCTTACCTCAGACGCGGCCCTTCCACGGCACCAGCCAGTTTTCGGCCTTACGCATCAGGATGTCGATGCCATAGCCGATGATCCCGATCAGGATGATCCCCATCAGCACAATGTCGGTCAGCTGAAAGCGGCTGGCGACCATGATCATCATGCCCGCGCCCTTTTCGGCGGCCACCAGTTCGGCGGCCACTACCGTGCCCCAACAGACCCCCATCGCGACGCGCGCGCCGGTGAAAATCTCGGGCAGCGAGTTGGGCACGATCACATGCCGCATGAGTTGCCATTTGCTTGCGCCCAGCGAATAGGCGGCATGGACCTTGGAAATCGCCACGCCCGATACACCCGCCCGCGCTGAAATCGTCATGATCCAGAGCGCGGCCAGAAACAGCAGGATGATCTTGCCGCTCTCGCCGATCCCGGCCCAGATGATGACCAGCGGAATCAGCGCCAGAGGCGGCACCGGGCGCATGAATTCGACGATCGGATCGAACCACCCGCGGAACCAGTCACTCAGCCCCATGGCATAGCCCAGCGGTATCCCCACCAGCGCGCCCAGGGCAAAACCCACGATCACGCGGAACAGCGACCAATAGAGATGCTCCAAAAGGGTGAAGTTCTGATAGCCCTGCTTCGACACTTCGATAAGGCGCGACACCACCGCCTCGGGCGCGGGGAGCCATATGGACTCCATCTGCATCCCCTTGGCAGGGGCGAAATTCAGCGATCCCTTGGCGGTCACGGCCACGGTGCCATCGGCCACCGCGACGGTCTGTCCGGTGCTCACCGGCTTGCCATCAATCGCGATCACCTTGGCCCCTTGATCGCGTGTCACCTCATCATTCTTGTCCATCAGCAAGAGCTGCGACCGCCACGCGCCCACCGTCAGCACGTCATTCTTGGCAATCCCTTCGCCCGGTTCGATCACCGGGTCTTCGACCGTCTCGCCCACGGTAAACACCCGCACCATCACGGTTGCATCGTCGCGCGTGCCGTCCGGGGCCTCCAGCGTATAGGTGAATTCGGTGTCGCCGATGAATGGCCCCGGCGCATGGATGGGCACCCATTTGCTGCCCGTGAACGCGCCCCAGATCAAAAAGATCGTGATCACCGAAATCACGCTTGCCCAGCGATCCGGGCGCACCGCGCTCTCATCCCCGAAGGTCACCGTCTTGAGCGAGGTGAAATCGTTCATCTGCCGGAACTTGCGCACGCCAAGCCGCACGATGAAGAATGCGCTCACGAAAATCGCCACATAGATGATCAGGATGATCATGCGCCCGCCTCCTCTGCCCGGCCCATGATCTCTTCTTCCATGTCCCAGATCATCGTCAGGATTTCCTCTCGCTTGGCGGCGAAATCAGGTACTTTCTTGACCTCGCGCAGATCACGGCCCGCCCCCATCTCGGCAAAGGGCAGGCGATATTCCTTGTGGACCCGCCCCGGTCGCGGTGCCATCACCAACAGCCGCTCACCCAGGAGCAGCGCCTCTTCGACCGAATGGGTGATCAGGATGATGGTCTTGCCGGTCTCTTTCCAGAGCTTCAGGACCAAGCCTTGCATCTTCTCGCGCGTCAGCGCATCGAGCGCCCCCAAGGGCTCGTCCATCAGGATCACGTCGGGGTCATTCGCGAGGCACCGCGCCAGCGCCACGCGCTGCTGCATCCCCCCCGACAGCTCGTACACCGCCTTTTCCTTGAAATCGCGCAGGCCCACGACATCGAGCAGATGATCAACGGTGCCGGCCCATTCCTTTTCCCGCTTGCCTGCCATGCGCGGGCCAAAACTCACGTTGTCGCGCACGCTCATCCATTCAAAGAGCGCGCCTTGCTGAAACACCATGCCGCGCTCGGCATCCGGGCCCGTCACCCGATGCCCGTTCAGCGTGATCTGCCCCTCTGACGGGGCCAGAAACCCGGCAAGGATATTGAGTAGCGTGGTCTTGCCACAGCCCGACGGCCCCAGCACGCTCATCAATTCGCCGGTCTTGATCTCGAGCGAGACATTCTTGAGCGCCTGCACATGGCTGCCATTCGGCAGATCGAACCGCATCGAGATGTTTTCGATGGAAAGTGTCGACATCCCCACCCCTTGTTTCTCTGGTTGGTTGGGCAAAGGCCCGCCCGTTCGCACGGGGCGGGCCTCATTCACTCCGTCAGGCGGAATTACATGCCGTTGGCAGCGGCCAGCGGTCCGGTGTTGACGTTGTTCTCATAGGTGGCCAGCGCCGAGTCGATGCTGCCTGCCTCGACAAAGACCTCGGCCACGCCCTTCATGAACTCCTGCGCGCCGCCACCCAGCCATTTGGCGCTCAACTGCGCTTCGACCGTGGGGAACACGAAGGTGTCGATCGTCGCTGCCGTGGCCTCCAGATCCATGCCGCTATCCTTGGCGATGACCGGCAGCATCGTGTCGCGATTGGCCGGATCGGCCCACATCGCGTTGGCATCTGCGGTCACCTTCAGGAACTTGGCCACCAGATCGGGGTTTTCCGCGACAAAGGCCGCCGGGCCCGAGGTCACGTCAAATACCAGAATGCCCAGTTCTTCCTTTTCCGCGCCCGTCAACAGCACGTTGCCATGTTCCAGCGCGCGACGCAGCGAACCGCCCCAGCCGCAGAACATATCGACCGCGCCCTGCGCGATGGCGGCGGCCCCCTCTGGCGGGGCCATGTTCACCACGTCCATGCTGGCAATATCCACGCCGAAATGGTTCATCTGCTTGAGGAACCCGTAATGCGCGGCGGTGCCCAGCGGCACGGCGACCTTCTTGCCGGCCAGTTCGGCCGCGTTGGTCTTGTCGATTTCCAGCGCCGAGGCGACGACACAGTTGTCGTTGTCGGCATAGCTCACGGCCACGTCGAGGGTCTGCAAATCCTGCCCGGCGCTGGTGGCCACCACGAAGGGCGGAACCCCCTGGCTCACCGACAGATGCACGTCACCCGATGCCATCGCAGCGCTCATCGCGGTGCCGGTGTCAAACGCACGCCAGTTGACCTTGACGCCCATTTCCTTGTCGTAGGTGCCCATTTCCTTGGCATACTGGAACGGCATCGGCCATTCGAGGAAATAGGCCACGGTGATCTCTTCCGCGCTTGCCGCCCCGGCCCCCGCCAGAAAGGCCGCGCCAGCCACCGCCGACATCAGTTTGCTTTTCATGCTCATCTGTTTTCTCCCGTTGGTTACAGTCGTTTTCTGTCTTACCCGCACGTTTCGGCGGGTTTATCCTGCGTCCCGGTCCTCTGGCTCGAGTATGCTCCGGGAACAGGCAACAGCCCAGAGTGAACCCGATCCACAGACGCCGATCAACGCAATTATAACAGAGCTAAGATCATTTCAGTATTTCCGAAAAGAGGTTTTCGAATAGCCTGAAACAAACGCCGCCTTTACCCCCGTTGATGAAAAACTGAAACAGACCATGGAGTTACTCGCAGACTCGCGCAGCGACAGGCAATTCTGGACCTATGTAATGCTATGCTCTGGCCCTAACGATCTGCTGGGATTCTCGGCTGATATGCGGCTAGGATAACCCGTGATATAGATAGACGGCCCGCGCCCTGCGCCGGGCCTCAACCTGATGGAGCATCGCCATGGACGGCAAACTTCGCGACAACGACATTTCCCACGTGGTCGAGGCCGACCGCGCGCATGTCTGGCATCACCTGATTCAACACGCGCCCTGGAGCGGCACCGACCCCAAGGCCGATCCGCGCATCATCGTCGAAGGGCGCGGCATGCGCGTCTGGGACCAAAAGGGCAAGGAGCATCTCGACGGCGTGTCGGGCGGCGTCTGGACCGTGAACGTGGGCTATGGCCGCGAACGCATCGCCAACGCGGTGCGCGACCAGCTGATCAAACTGCCCTATTTCGCAGGCTCCGCAGGCTCGATCCCCGGCGCGCTTTTCTCTGAAAAGCTGATCTCGAAAATGCCGGGAATGAGCCGGGTCTACTATACCAACTCCGGCTCCGAGGCGAACGAAAAGGCGTTCAAGATGGTTCGCCAGATCGCGCACAAGCGCTATGGCGGCAAGAAGCACAAGATCCTCTATCGTGACCGCGATTATCACGGCACCACCATCGCCTGCCTCTCGGCGGGGGGTCAGGATCAGCGCAACGCGCAATATGGCCCCTATACCCCCGGTTTCGTGCGGGTGCCGCATTGCCTTGAATACCGCGCGCAATGGGATCTGGAGGGCGAAGAATACGGCCTCGCCGCTGCCAATGCGATCGAAGAGGTGATCTTGGCCGAAGGGCCCGACACCATCGGCGCGCTCTGCCTCGAACCCGTCACTGCCGGTGGTGGCGTCATCACCCCGCCCGAGGGCTACTGGCCCCGCGTGCAAGAGATTTGCCGCAAATACGACATCCTCCTGCATATCGACGAGGTTGTCTGCGGCGTCGGGCGCACCGGCACCTGGTTCGGCTATCAGCATTACGGGGTCGAACCCGATTTCGTGACCATGGCCAAGGGCGTGGCCTCTGGCTATGCCGCCATCGCCTGCTGTGTCACCAACGAGCGCGTGTTCGACATGTTCAAGGACGACACCACCGATCCGCTGAACTATTTCCGCGACATCTCGACCTTTGGCGGCTGCACCGCCGGTCCCGCTGCGGCGCTGGAAAACATGGCGATCATCGAAGAAGAGGATCTTCTGGGCAATACCGTGGCGATGGGCGACTACATGCTCGACCAGCTGCGCGCGCTCAAGGACAAGCATGCCGTCATCGGCGATGTGCGCGGCAAGGGTCTGTTTCTCGGGGCCGAACTGGTTGCCGACCGCGCCACCAAGGAACCGATGGATGAAAAGCGGGTTCAGGCCGTTGTCGCCGACTGCATGGCGCAGGGCGTCATCATCGGTGCCACCAACCGTTCGATCCCCGGTTTCAACAACACGCTGTGCTATTCGCCCGCGCTGATTGCGACCAAGGACGACATCAACCACCTGATTTCCGCCACGGACGAGGCCCTGACCCGCGTCTTTGGCTGATCCTTTTCGGATTTCCCCACCTGACCCGGCGCGCACCCGCGTGCCGGGTTTTTTGTTGCGCCCCATCCCAAGCGCCTACATCCTGCCCCGCAGGCGCGACTCACCCCGAGGCGCCGGTTGACCAAGTAAGGACCACCCGATGAAACACCTCCTCGCCCCGTTCCTGATCCTCGCCGCCAGCCCTGCGGCTGCGCATCTGCCCGAGGGCGAATACGGCTCCTTCCTCGCCGGGGTGACGCATCCGCTCTTTGGTCTCGATCACGTGCTGGCGATGATCGCCGTGGGCCTCTGGGCCGCGCAAATCGGCGGCCGCGCGCTCTGGACCGTGCCCAGCGCCTTTGTCCTTGCCATGATCCTCGGGTTTCTGGCGGCGCTGCTCGGCTTGCCCCTGCCTCTGGTCGAACCGATGATCCTCGCCTCGATCATGGCGCTCGGCCTTGTCGTGGCCTTTGCCCTGCGCCCCGCGCCGGGGCTGGCCATGATCCTCGTGTCGCTCTTCGCGCTCTTTCACGGTCACGCCCATGGTGGCGAACTGGGTCAGGCGCAGGCGTTGCAATTCGGCGCAGGCTTTGGCATCGCCACGGCGCTCCTGCATGTGGCGGGATTGCTGATCGCCTTCACCGCCGCGCGCGAAACCCGCAATGCCAGCGCGCTGCCGCTCCGCCTGATGGGCGGGGCTACCGCCCTGGCCGGGGCCTATATCGCGTTTGCCTGATCTCGCGCCAGCGGCGTCAAGAGACCTCTTCTTCAAGATGCAGCTTCATCTCGATCAAGACTTGCTGCAACTGCGTGGTTTCGCGCAACAGACGCTTGGCCTCATTCACGGTGATGCGCCCATCCGCGATGCTCTGCTGATACTCGGCCATGAGCATCGCAAAGCGCTGTGACAGTGCGATCACATCGCTGTTCACATTGGCCCTCTCTTGCGTATTGCGCCGCTCGGCGATCAGGCTCAGGCTGACACCGCGCAGCTCGGCCAGCGCGCTTGTGACATGCGGATAGCGCGCGGCGGCCTCCAGCGCGGCCACGGTATCCACCGGCATGAAGCGGTCTGCGTGCTCGTCATGGTCGGAATAATAGCGCCCCAGCGTGGCCTTGGACTTGCCCGTCAATTGGCAGGCCGCCTCGATTCCCACATCCTTGACCAAGGCTTCGGTGTGCTTTTTCAGGTAACTTCCCGTCGTCGACATACGCATTCCCCAAACTGGCCGTCATTTCTGAGGCCACCCATACCCGGAGGTCCCATAGCGGCTTTGCCGCCCTTTGTCAGTTTCAAAAACATTCCCAAGGGTTTGCCCTCGGGTCAGCCGCGCTCTACCAGCACCGATCCCACCGAATAGCCCGCCCCGAACGAACAGATCAAACCCTGATCGCCGGGTCTGAGGTCATCGGAGTACTGTGAAAAGGCAATGATCGACCCGGCAGAGGATGTGTTGGCGTAATCCTGCAGGATATTCGGCTGCTCCTCGGGCTCCGGCACCCGGCCCAGCACCTTGCGTCCGATGAAATCGTTCATCGCCTTGTTCGCCTGATGCAGCCACAGCCGCCGCAATTCATCGGGCACCACGCCTTCGGCCTCCAGATGCGCCAGAATATGCGCCGAAACCATCGGCAACACCTCCTTGAACACCTTGCGCCCCTCCTGCACGAATTGCATGTCGCGCCGGTCCGCCAGCCCGTCCGGGCGGGTGCGCCGCAGAAACCCGTTGTTGTTGCGGATATTGTTGGAAAACTGCGTGGCACAGCGCGTGGAGCGGATCACGAAATGCGGCCCCTTGGCCTCTTCCACCGCCTCGATCAGAACTGCGGTGCAGACATCGCCAAAGATGAAATGACAATCGCGGTCGCGCCATTCCAGATGCCCGGAACAGATTTCGGGGCTGACCACCAGCGCCCGCCGCGCAGACCCGCCCCGGATCATGTCGGCGGCGGCCTGAATCCCGAAGGTGGCCGAGGAACAGGCGACATTCATGTCAAAGGCAAAGCCCCCCGCGCCCAAAAGCTGCTGTATCTCGATGGCAATGGCCGGATAGGGCCGCTCGTGGTTCGAGGCGGCGCAGATGATCAGATCGACCTCTGACGCCTCGCGCCCGGCCTGAGCAAGCGCTTGCGCGCAGGCATCCATCGCCATTTCCGCCATGATCCCCGGCTCGTCATCCCGACGCTGCCGCAACAGCGGATGCATCACCTCGGGATCGAGCACGCCGCTCTTGTCCATCACATGCCGCCGCTCGATCCCCGACGCATTCACGATGAATTCGGGTGAGGACATGCCCTTGGCTTCGATCTCCCCCGCAGCGATCTCTGACGCGTGGCGCGCATTGAACGCTTCGGCATAGGCGTTGAAGGCTGCGACCAGTTCCTCGTTGGTGATCACCTCGGATGGCGTGAACACGCCCGTTCCCGTGATTGCGGGCAAACCCATTGTCGTTCTCCTCAAAGATTTGGCCAGATCACCCCAGTCCTGCCGCCGCGTCAAGCGCGACGTCGCGCCACCTCTGCGCAGGGTTTCGCGCGCTCACTCCTCCCCCTCGACCTGACCGCGCAGCGCCTTGACCGCGCCACGCTGCTTCTTTGCGGCAAGGCGGCGTTTCTGGGATCCCAGTGTCGGCTTGGTCGCCACCCGTCGTTTCGGCGCGATCAGGGCCTGGCGGATGAGATCGGCCAAACGCTCGCGCACGATTTCCCGGTTGCGGGTCTGGCTTCGGGTCTCGTCGCATTGCAGCACGACCGCCCCCTCCTTGGTCCAGCGCCGCCCGGCCAGCCGGCGCAACCGCGTCTTGACCGGAGCGGGCAGGTTGGGCGACCGCTCGGCCTCGAACCGCAATTCGACGGCGCTCGACACCTTGTTGACATTCTGCCCGCCCGGCCCCGAGGCGCGGATGAACTGCTCGGTCAATTCCCAGTCCTGGATGGCGATCTGATCGGTGATATGCAGCATGGTTCCCGTTCCGTCAGTCCGCAGCCGTCAGGCGCGGCAAACCGGCACCGCGACCTTACGAAATCGAGGGGGATTTTGTAAGGTCTGTAAACCCCTGCGCCGCCCGTTCCAGCGCCGGATAGCGCAGCGCCAGCGTCACGCCACGCGCCACGAAACTGATCAAAAGCGCCAGCCACAGGCCGTGATTGCCCATCGAAGGGGCCAGTGCGAGTGCTGCGGCGACATAGACCAAGAGGCTCAGCGCCATCATGTTGCGCATGTCGCGGGTGCGCGTGGCCCCGATGAATACCCCGTCCAGCATATAGGCCGCCAGCCCGAGAATGGGCGCAAGTGTCATATATATCAGATAGTTGCGCGCCTCTATCTGAACCTCTGGGGCCTTGGCCATGAGATCGATCAGCACCCCGCCAAAGCTGGCAAAGGCAATGGCCAATGCGACACAGACCACGACGCCCCAGATGCTCGTCAACAGCGCCCCCCGCCGCAGATGCGCCACAGAACGCGCGCCAAACGCCTGCCCCACCAGCGCCTCGGCGGCAAAGGCAAACCCATCCAGCGCATGTGCGGTAATGCTCAGGAACTGCAACAGCACCTGGTTTGCCGCCAGCGTGACATCGCCAAAATCGCTGCCCCAGAACAGGAAAGAGATGAAAATAATCTGCAACATCAATGATCTAAGCAGAATATCTCCGTTGACTGAGGCCATGTTTTTCAACCGCTCCCGGTCAAATACCCTTGGCCAGTCGCACCATGCAGGCACGGCAAACGCATCGCGGCAAAACCAGAAGCCAAGCGCCAAACCGCCCCATTCGGCAATCACCGTCGCCCGCGCGACGCCCGCGACACCCCAGTCGAGCCCCAGGACAAACCACAGATCCAAAAGGATATTTATGCCATTCATCACCAGTTGCAGCAGTAGAACCGCCCGTGTGCGTTCCTGTGCGATCAGCCACCCGGTCATGCCAAAGAGCGCGATCATCGCCGGGGCGCTCCAGACCCGGATTGCCATGTATTCCCGGGCGAGGGTTTCTACCTCTTCGCTGGCCGGAGAAATCTGAAAAGCGGCCCAGAAAACAGGGACTTGCAGGGCGATAAAGGCCAGCCCACCGGCAAAGCCGATCAACAGCGCCCGCGTCAAGAGCGCCGCGACCTCGCCCGCCTGACCGGCCCCCTGCGCTTGGCTTGTCAACCCCGTGGTGCCCATCCGGAGAAATCCGAAAATCCAATAAATTCCGGTAATTATGACGGCGCCAATGCCCACCGCGCCTATCGGTGCCGCCGCCCCCAACTGCCCGACCACGCCAGTATCCACCGCGCCGAGGATCGGCACCGTGGCATTGGAAATCACGATGGGCAGCGCAATTTTAAGGACACGGGCATGCGTGACCGCCCGCGCGACCTCAGCCATCGCGACGCGGCATCAGGAAATGCCCGGTCGCCTGGGCAAAGGGACGGCTGCGATTGTCCTGCCACGCCTCGACATGCACAGAGGCATAGCGCCGGCCAGAGCGGTTGACCTGTGCCCGCGCATAGGCATCGCGCGGCAGGCCGGAGCGCAAGTAATCCACTGTAAAATCAATGGTTTTTGGCAATCTTGGCAGCTTGCCGCCGACAATCGCCTCAGGGTCGAACGCGCCGCTTTCGATCTCTTCCCAGAGCATCCCCCAGCTCAGTCCGATGATGGCGGTGATTTCGAGAAACGCCGCCGTCGCCCCGCCATGCAGCGCGGGCAACAGAGGGTTGCCGATCAACTTTTCCTCGAAGGGCATCAGGGCGGTCAACTCATCCCCCCGCCGATCGAACTGCACCCCGAGAAAGCCGATATAGGGCACCCCTTCGACCAAGGCCTTCAGCGCCGCATCGCGCCGCTGCTTGACCACCTGCACGGGTTCGGGACGGGGGCGGGCCATCATTTGCCCTCCACGGTAAAGGTGCCTGTGGCCGTCGCCACCGGGCGCGCCTCATCCTCATCCATCGCCTTGGCCCGGACAAAGGCCACGGATCGCGTGATGTGGTAACAGTCCGCATGGGCGCGGATGCGCTGCCCCGGTGTTGCCGGGCGCATGTAATCAATGCGCAGGTCAATGGTGGCGGTGCCGCCGGGCGAGGCCGGATGGCTCATGGCCGCCGCCCCGCAACACGTATCCATCAGGGCCGAAACCGCCCCGCCGTGAATCACCCCGGTTTCGGGGTCGCCGACAAAGCGTGGATCGTAATCCATCTCGATCTCGGCCTGACCATCCCCCATAGAGACCAGCCGCATGCCAAGGGCGCGGGCATGGGGCAGGGCCTGCATGAACTGCTGTGCGATCTTGGTCTTGGCGTCGGTCATGCTGTTCCCCGCGGATCGTGATGCGCCCTTTATGATCCCTAATCTGCCCAAGCTGCAAGAGCACCGGTTGCAAGGGCCGCGTCTTGGTCCTAACGTCTGCACAACGGGAGGGCTGACCATGTCGGATAAGAAACTGTCCTTCAAGGAAATGTGCGCGACCTATGATGTGACGCCGCGCACCCTGCGATATTATGAATATATCGAACTTCTGGAGCCTGAGCGCGATGGCCGCGCGCGATGGTACGGCCCGCGCGAATGTGCGCGCATGACGCTGATCTTGCGCGGCCGCAAGTTCGGTTTTGCGCTGGAAGAGATCCGGCAATGGCTTCTCATCTACGAGAAAGAGGGCACCAATGCGCAGATGCGCAGTTGGATAGACCTGGCCGACCGGCAGCTTGCGGAATTGGCCGAACAGCGCCGTCAGATTGACGAAGCAATGGCCGAACTCAAGAAACTGCGCGACGATACCGCCGCGAGTCTCGGGTAAAAGGCTGACGCGAGGGCAAGAATATTTCCGCATCGCCCTGCTTACCTTGCCTTATCTTACGTCAACTTAAAAGTGACGCGACGTAGTGGTTACGTAAAGCCATCCGGCTGTTGTAACCATGGCCCATGATCCGCAGATTGTCGGCAAATGCGCTGTGACATGGGTAAACCGATGACCGACGATATGATGACCATTCGCCAGATGTGCGAGGCGTTCGATGTAACGCCCCGCACCCTGCGCTTCTATGAGGCCAAGGAACTGCTCTCGCCCCGCCGGGTCGGGCAGAAGCGGCTCTTTACCCGGCGTGACCGGGCCCGGCTGAAACTGATCCAGCGCGGCAAGCGTTTCGGTTTCAGCCTCGAGGACCTGCGCCAATTGCTCGATCTCTATGACAAAGGGGATCAGCAGCACAGCCAGATTGCCCGCGCCTACGATGTTGCGCGCACGCGTCTGGCCGAGATGGAGAAACAGCGCGACGAGCTGGAGGCCGCAATCTCTGAGCTGCGCGAACAGATGATATGGGGCGAGCGCATGCTGGCCTCGCTCAAGACCAGCCAAAAAGCCGCCGAGTAATCCGGTCCGGCACCTGTTTTAGGGAGAGAGACATATGCCAAGTTACACCGCCCCCACCCGTGACATGCAATTTGTGCTGCACGAGGTTCTGAACGTGTCCGAACAGAGCACGCCCGGCTATGCCGAGCTTGAGCCCGACTTTACCAAGGCCGTTCTGGAAGAAGCGGGCAAGATTGCCTCTGAGGTGCTGATGCCGCTCAATGCCGTGGGCGATACCGAGGGCTGCGTGTTGGAAAACGGTGTGGTGCGCACGCCGAAGGGCTTTAAAGAGGCCTTTGAACAGATGAAAGAAGGTGGTTGGACAGCACTCGACTTGCCCGAGGAATTCGGCGGGCAATACATGCCCTATATCCTCGGCACTGCCGTGGGCGAGATGTTCTCGGCCGCCAATCAGGCCTTTACCATGTATCAGGGTCTGACCCATGGCGCGGCCTCGGCGATCCTTGTGCATGGCACCGACGATCAAAAGGCCACCTACCTGCCGAAAATGGCCAACTGTGAGTGGACCGGCACCATGAACCTGACCGAGCCGCATTGCGGCACCGATCTGGGCCTCATGCGCACCAAGGCCGAACCGCAAGGTGATGGCAGCTTCAAGATCACCGGGCAGAAGATCTTTATCTCTTCCGGCGAGCATGACATGGCCGACAACATCATCCACCTCGTTCTGGCCAAGATCCCCGGTGGCCCCGAGGGGATCAAGGGCGTGTCGCTCTTCATCGTGCCGAAATTCATCGTCAAAGAGGATGGCAGTCTCGGCGACCGCAATGGCGTGAGCTGCGGCAAGATCGAGGAAAAGATGGGGATTCACGGCAATTCCACCTGTGTGATGAACTATGACGGGGCCACCGGCTGGCTCTTGGGTGAAGAGCACAAGGGCATGCGGGCGATGTTCACCATGATGAACGAGGCGCGGATCGGCGTCGGCATGCAGGGTCTGGCGCAGGCTGAGGTCGCTTATCAAAACGCATTGGCCTATGCCAAGGACCGGCTCCAGGGCCGTGCCGTGACCGGTGCGGAGAATGCCAACGGGCCCGCCGACCCGCTGATCGTGCATCCCGACATCCGTCGCTCGCTGATGGATCAAAAGAGCTTTATCGAGGGTGCGCGCGCCTTCATGCTCTGGGGCGCGGAACTCATCGACCGTTCGCATCGTGGTAATGATGCCGCTGCCGAAGGTCTGATTTCGCTGATGACGCCGGTGATCAAGGGCTTTCTCACCGACGAAGGTTACGACATGACCGTGCTGGCGCAGCAGATTTACGGCGGCCACGGCTATATCGAGGAATGGGGCATGTCGCAGTTCACCCGCGACGCCCGCATTGCCATGATCTACGAAGGGGCCAACGGCGTTCAGGCGCTCGATCTTGTGGGCCGCAAGCTGGCACAGGACGGCGGCAAACACGTCATGGCCTTCTTCGAACTGGTCAAGACCTTCCTCAAGGAGAACGAGGGCAACGAAGCGCTCAAGGCCGATTTCCTTGATCCGCTCAAGGCTGCGTCCAAGGATTTGCAAGCCTCTGCCATGTTCTTCATGCAGAACGGGATGAAGAATCCCAATGCGGCGCTCGCTGGCTCCTATGACTTCATGCACCTCTTCGGTCATGTCTGCCTTGGCCTGATGTGGGCGCGGATGGCGAAGGCGGCCCACGCGGCGCTCGATGCCGGCACCTCGGATGAGGCATTCTACAAGACCAAGCTGGCGACGGGCCGCTTCTACATGAAGCGCCGCCTGCCCGCGACGGCCTTGCATCTGGCACGTATCCAGAGCGGTGCCGACACGGTCATGGCTCTTGAGGCCGAAGCGTTCTGAGGAGAGACCGCGAAGAAGGAGGGACAGATGCCGAAACGCTTTCGCCTCACGCGCCGCTTCAATGCGGCGATGACCGAGGATGGCTACCGCCGCTTGCGCCGATTTGCGCAGGACTCGGGGCTGGATGAGGGCGAGGCGCTGTCTTTTCTCTTCGAGAATTTCGACAGCGTGATCAATGAAGAAACCTTTGCGCACCGTCTCAGGCTCTTCAATTCCGAACTTGAGGCACGCAAACGCTAAGGCGGCAAAGGGAAGGGAGGCCCGGCCATGACCTGGATGACAGACGAGCACCGGATGCTCTCGGACATGACCGCCAAGTTCATCACCGAGGAATGGCGGCCGCATTTTGCCCGTTGGCGCAAGGCGGGGATCATGGACCGCGACTGCTGGCTTGAGGCGGGGGCCCTTGGCCTGCTCTGCCCGTCCATCCCCGAGGAATATGGCGGCGCGGGCGGCGATTTCGGGCATGAAGCAGTCATCTGCATCGAACAGGCCCGCGCCAATCTGGCAAGCTGGGGCAATCCCATCCATTCCGGCATCGTCGCACATTATATTCTCGCTTATGGGTCCGAGGCGCAAAAGCAGAAATGGCTGCCCAAGATGGTCTCGGGCGAGATGGTCGGCGCGCTCGCCATGACCGAGCCTGCCGCCGGATCGGATGTGCAGGGCATCAAGACCCGCGCCATCCGGGATGGCAACGCTTATCGGCTTTCGGGGCAAAAGACCTTTATCACCAACGGCCAGCATGCCGAGCTGATCATCGTCGCGGCCAAGACCGACCCCAAGGAGGGGGCCAAGGGCATCTCGCTGGTGGTTCTGGAAACCGAAGGCGCGCAGGGTTTCACGCGCGGGCGCAACCTTGAAAAGGTCGGGATGCACGCGGGCGACACGTCCGAGCTGTTCTTCGACAACGTCGAGATCCCGCCAGAAAACATCCTTGGCGGCGAAGAGGGGCGCGGCTTTTATCAGATGATGCAGCAATTGCCGCAGGAACGCCTGATCATCGCCTGCGGTGCGCAAGGGGCGATGGAGGGCGCGGTAGAGCGCACGATCACCTATTGCAAGGAGCGTCAGGCCTTTGGTGGCCCGGTTCTTCAGTTCCAGAATACCCGCTTCAAGCTGGCTGAATGCCAGACCAAGACCGCCGTCTGCCGCGCGTTTCTGGATGCGTGCATTAATGAGCATATGCGCGGCGACCTCAGCGTAGAGAAGGCCGCGATGGCCAAATACTGGCTGACTGATAGCCAAGGCGAGGTGCTGGATGATTGTCTGCAACTGCATGGCGGCTATGGCTATATGCAGGAATACGACATCGCAGAAATGTGGGCCGATGCCCGCGTGCAGCGCATCTATGGCGGCACCAACGAGATCATGAAAGAGCTGATCGCGCGTGGCTTCGCGTCGGAGAAAACCGCATGATCCTGTGCCCGACCTTGCTTTCAGGATGCCTTCGGCGAGAGTATTTTCGCCAAGAAGAAGGCCCGGTGCTGCGCAAACCGGCGAGAGAGCAGAATCTTTCCATGGGCGGTCATCGGCGCTTCGGCCCTTTGCGCACCGGCAATGAAACCGTGTTCACGTTGAGGGTGGGTGAATTCCCTGCTTCTTCTTGGCAAAAATACTTGAAACTCACGCGAGCATCAGGAGCGGGAGCATGACGATCAAACTCTATTGCATGGGCGAAAGCGGCAACGCCTACAAGGCGGCGCTTGCGCTGGAAATGAGCGGACTGGCATGGGAACCGGTCTATGTCGATTTCTTCGGAGGTGAGACCCGCACGCCAGAGTTCCGCAAGATCAACGTCATGGGCGAGGTGCCGGTGTTGGTCGATGGCGACGTGACGCTGACTCAATCGGGTGTCATGCAGATGTATATCACCGAGAAGACCGGCAAGTTCGGCGGAACCACGCCCGAGGAGGCACGCGAGGTGATGCGCTGGGTGTTCTGGGACAATCACAAGCTCAGCTCTCAGGCCGGCATGACGCGGTTCTTGATGAACTTCCTGCCCGAGGACAAGCGCCCGGAGGCGGTGATCCCCTTTTCCCAAGGTCGTCTCAAGGCCGCCTATACCACCCTCGACACCCATCTTGAGGGGCGCGACTGGATCGTGGGAGACGCGATCACCAATGCGGATCTGAGCTGCTGTGGGTATCTCTTTTATCCCGAACCCTTCGGCTTTGACCGCGCCGAGTGGCCCAATATCGACCGGTGGCTGAGCAACATCAGCGCCGCGCCCGGCTGGAAACACCCCTATGACCTGATGCCCGGCAGCCCCGCTGACCGCGCCTGAACGAAGGAGACCGATATGTCTGACGCTTATATCTACGACACCGTGCGCACGCCGCGCGGCAAGGGCCGCAAGGATGGCGCGCTGCACGAGGTCACGGCTGCGCGCCTCTCGGCGCAGGTGCTCAATGCGCTCAAGTCCCGCAACGGTTTCGATGGTCATGCCGTCGAGGACGTGATCTGGGGCAATGTCACGCAGGTGATGGAGCAGGGCGGCTGCCTTGCGCGGACTGCCGTGCTCGCCTCTGATCTGGATGAGAGCATTCCCGGCCTTGCCATCAACCGCTTTTGCGCCTCTGGCATGGAGGCGGTGAACCTTGCCGCCAACCAGATCAAGGGCGGGGCCGGTGACGCCTATATTGCAGGCGGGGTCGAGATGATGGGCCGCGTTGCCATGGGCAGCGACGGTGCGGCGATTGCCGTAGACCCGTCGATTGCGATGGAGACCTATTTCGTCCCGCAGGGTATTTCCGCGGACATCATCGCCACCGAATACGGGTTCAGCCGGGATGAGGCGGACGCGCTCGCGATGGAGTCGCAGCGCCGCGCCAAGGCGGCCTGGGATGACAGGCGGTTCGCGAACTCCATCATCGAGGTGCAGGATCAGAACGGGCTGACCATTCTGGACCATGACGAATACATGCGCCCCGGCACTGACATGCAGACGCTCGGTGCCCTGACCCCTGCCTTTCAGGCGATGGGCGAGGTGATGCCGGGTTTTGATGCCATCGCCAAGATGAAGTATCCCCATCTGGAGCGGATCAACCATATCCACCACGCGGGCAATTCCTCGGGCATCGTCGATGGCGCGGCGGGTGTGCTCATTGGGTCCAAGGAGTTTGGTGAAAAGTGGGGCCTCAAGCCCCGCGCGCGGATCGTGCAGACCTGCAAGATCGGCACCGATCCCACGATCATGCTGACCGGCCCGGTGCCTGCCACGCAGAAAATCCTCGCCGACAGCGGGATGGCGATCTCCGACATCGACCTCTTCGAGGTAAACGAGGCCTTCGCCAGCGTTGTTCTGCGCTTTCAGCAGGCCTTCGAGGTCGACCCCGGTCTGGTCAATGTGAACGGCGGCGCAATCGCCATGGGCCATCCGCTCGGGGCCACGGGCGCCATCATCATCGGCACGCTGCTGGATGAGTTGGAGCGCACGGGCAAAGGCACGGGTCTTGCCACGCTCTGTATCGCATCCGGCATGGGGGCCGCCACGATCATCGAGCGCGTCTGATGCCAAAGCTGGACCTTTCCAAGATCCCGTTCAAGGGCGGCTCAAGCTATCCCGGCAAGCTGGCCGCGGCCATGGCCGGGCGCAGCAGCCAGGCCTTGGGCGATGCAGGCGGGCTCAACCAATACGGCGTCAACCTCGTACGGCTTGATCCCGGTGCGATCTCGTCCTTGCGTCATTACCACATGCAGCAGGACGAGTTCGTGATGGTGACGGAAGGCACCTGCACCCTGATTGACGATCAGGGCGAGCACATGATGCAGGTTGGGGATTGTGCCACTTTCCCGGCAGGCGAGGCCAATGGCCATCACTTAGTGAACAAGACCGAGGCGCCCGCTTTTTTTCTGGTGGTGGGCACACGAACCGAAACAGAGACCGGATATTACAGCGACATCGACATGAAGGTGTCGATGGACGCGGCCGGTTACACCTTTACCCGCAAAGATGGCAGTCCGCTGACGGCTGACCAGATCGGAGAGTAAGATATGACTGATTTTACAATGGAAATCGACGGTGACGGCGTTGCCATCATCACATGGGACACCGTTGGCAAGTCGATGAACGTGATGAACGGCCAGGGTTTTCTTGACCTTGAGGCGCTGATTGACAAGGCCTTGGCGGATGAGAGCGTCAAGGGTGTGGTCCTCACCTCGGGCAAGCCGGGCTCGTTCGCGGGGGGCATGGACCTCAACATCATCGCCAAGATGCGCGATGACGCGGGCGACAATCCCGCCAAGGGGCTCTTTGACGGGGTGATGGGGATGCATGCCATCCTGCGCAAGATCGAGCGCGCGGGCATGGACCCCAAGACCAACAAGGGCGGCAAGCCGATTGCCGCGGCTCTGCCCGGCACGGCGCTTGGTATTGGCCTTGAAATTCCGCTTGCCTGTCACCGCATCTTTGCCGCCGACAACCCCTCGGCCAAAATCGGCCTGCCCGAGATCATGGTCGGGATATTCCCCGGCGCGGGCGGCACAACACGTCTTGTGCGCAAGTTGGGCGCGATGGCGGCCTCGCCTCTCCTGCTTGAAGGCAAGCTGAACGACCCGAAAAAGGCCAAGGCCGCCGGCGTGGTCGATGAGGTGGTGCCCGCCGATCAACTGATCGAGAAAGCGCGCGAGTGGGTTCTGAGCAACCCCGTGATCGTCAAGCCCTGGGATGACAAGGGCTACAAGATGCCCGGCGGCGCGCCCTATCACCCGGCGGGTTTCATGACATTCGTCGGCGCGTCGGCCATGGTCAATGGCAAGACCCAAGGTGCGTTCCCGGCGGCCAAGGCGCTTTTGTCAGCGGTTTATGAAGGCGCACTCGTGCCCTTTGACACCGCTCTCAAGATCGAGGCGCGCTGGTTCGTCAATGTGCTGATGAACCCAAGTTCCAGTGCCATGATCCGCTCGCTTTTCATCAACAAGGAGGCGTTGGAAAAGGGCGCCAACCGCCCCGACGTGCCCGATCAAAAGGTCAAGAAGGTCGGCGTGATGGGCGCGGGCATGATGGGGGCGGGCATCGCTCTTGTCTCCGCCATGGCGGGCATGCAGGTCGTGCTGATCGACCAGAAACAAGAGGCGGCGGACAAGGGCAAATCCTATACTGCCGATTTCATGGATCAGGGCATCAAGCGTGGCAAGGCCACGGCAGAAAAGAAGGCGGCGACGCTGGACCTCATAACCGCGACGACCGATTACGCGGCGCTCAAGGGCTGCGACCTGATCATCGAAGCGGTGTTCGAGGACCCGAAGGTCAAGGCCGAAGTTACCAAAGAGGTGCTCAAGGTTGTGGACAAAGAGTGCATTTTTGCCACCAATACGTCCACTCTGCCGATCACCGAACTTGCGAAAGCCTCGGACAACCCCGAGAACTTCATCGGTATCCACTTCTTCTCGCCGGTGGAAAAGATGATGCTGGTCGAGATCATCAAAGGTGCGAAAACCGGCCCGCGCGCTGTCGCCAAGGCGCTGGATTACGTCCGGCAAATCCGCAAGACGCCGATCGTGGTCAATGACGCGCGCTTCTTCTACTGCAACCGCTGCATCATTCCCTATATCAACGAGGGGCTGCGGATGGTGGCCGAGGGCGTGGCACCCGCGCTCATCGACAATGCCGCGCGGCAGCTTGGGTTCCCGGTGGGGCCGCTGCAGCTGGTCGATGAAACCTCGATTGATCTGGGTGCGAAAATCGCCCGCGCCACCAAGGCGGCCATGGGCGATGCCTATCCGGATGCCGCTGTCGACGAGGTGATCTTCTACATGGAAGGCGAGGGGCGTCTGGGGCGCAAGTCCAAGGCCGGGTTCTTTGACTATGACGAAAAGGGCAAGCGGTTGGGCTATTGGCCTGGTCTGGCCACCAAGTACCCCCGCGCCGCAGAGCAGCCCGATCTGCATGAGGTTCAGCATCGCCTGATGTTTGCGCAAGTCCTCGAAGCGGTGCGTGCGCTGGAGGAGGGTGTGCTCGAGGACATCCGCGAAGGCGACGTGGGCGCAATTCTGGCCTGGGGCTTTGCGCCTTGGTCGGGCGGGCCGTTTGCCTGGCTCGACATCATCGGCACGCCCTATGCCGCAGAGCGTTGCGACCAGTTGGCCGAGAAATTCGGTCCGCGTTTCACAACGCCCAAACTGCTGCGAGAGATGGCAGACAAGACCCAAAGCTTTTATGGGCGCTTTGGCGGGCAGGCGGCCGCAGCCTGAAGTCAGCAACCCCCGGCGCCCAGATTGCGTGCCGGGGGTTTCACTCAAAGCGGCACGAATGCGTCCTGATTGCCGCTATATTGTTCCAGTGCCCCGGAGCCTATTTCGTGCCACAGCCCGTGAAGCGTAAGCGCGCCCTCTGACACGGCCTTGGCCACGAACGGAAACGTCATCAGATTTTCGAGCGAGATCACCACCGCCTGTTTTTCCAGCGCATTCATCTGGGCTGCGGCATCTGCCATATCCCTGACCCGCTCATATCCGGGCCGCAGGATGTCGAGCCACCGCCCGACAAAGCTGGTCTGCTTTTCCAGCTCCGGTGCATGGCCCGAGCACATATCAAGGCAGCCCTTGACCCCGCCGCAGGCAGAATGACCAATCACGATGACATGCGCCACCTTAAGCGCCGTCACCGCATATTCCACCGCCGCCGAGGTGCCGTGCTGGGCACCATCACTCACATAAGGCGGGACGAGGTTGGCGATATTGCGGTGGATAAAGAACTCTCCCTGATCCGCGCCAAAGATCGACGTTACGTGCACCCGGCTGTCGCAGCAGGAAATCACCATGGCGCGGGGGTGCTGACCCTGCTGCGCCAGATGCCGATACCATGACTGGTTCTCGGTATAGCTCGTGGCCTTCCAGCCATGAAAGCGGTGCACCAGATAGGCGGGCAGGGGGCGGGCATGTTCCATGGTCTCTCCCGGGGTTTGGGCAATCGACTGGTCAATAGTCGGGATTCGCCTCGAATTCGAGTGACAATTTGCGCCGCCGGAAACCATTTGGGAACCGCGACAGTGTCATTCTGCCCGCGCCGTGGGGGCAAACTGACAATGTGGGTGAGAATGTGGACCAAGTGACATTGCTGAAACAACAGGAGCAGGTGCGGCTCGACGCGCATCGGCTTGCGGCACTCTACTTGCAATTGGGTGAGGCAAATGCCGAGGATGTGGTGTGTCGCGCGCTCGAGGAACTGGCGGCGCGGCTTACCCATGCCGAGCGGCTTTACCGTGAGGGGCAAATAGCTGATCTGCGCAAATGCACGCGCAGCCTGATCGCCATCGCGGATCAGATCGGTATGCTGCATCTGGCGCGGGTGGCGGGGGATGTAACCGGCTCTATCGACGCAGGTGATGCCAATGCCCTTGCCGCGACCTTTGCGCGGCTGCTGCGGATCGGTGAGCGCTCGCTTTGCGAAATCTGGGATATGTCCGACCTGCCCTTGTGACCGGGTCAAATGACGGGTTGCAGGCGGCGCAATCGTGGCTAGGCTGGCGCGCAATATTCCTGCCAGAAGGTCCGACAGAATGAGCCTCAGATTCGCCGCCCCCGAAACGCCCGCCTTGCCACTGCACCTTGTGGCGGAGGAGATGCTTGAGGGTTGGCTGGCCGAACAGGGCCCCGAAATTGCAGCTTGGGTGCGTGCAATGGGGTTCACAGGGGCGCTTGGGCGTGTGCTGATCGTGCCCGATACGGCAGGTGGCATTGCCATGGCCTTGGGCGGTTATGGAACGGCAGCGACGCGTGCGCGGGGCCGGTTTCATCTGGCGGGGATCGCTGCGGCCTTGCCCGCAGGCACCTATCGGGTCGTAGGTCTGCCCGAGGATCAGGCCGAGACCGAGTGCTTGGGCTGGCTTTTGTCGCACTACGCCTACGAGCGCTATCGCGCCCAGTCCCCGGCCAAGGCGCGGCTGGTCGCACCCGCGGGTATTGACGCCGCGCGGCTGGAGATCATTGCGGCGGGTGAGGCGCTGACCCGCGATCTCATCAACACCCCGGCCAATGATCTTGGCCCCGATGCCCTTGAGGCCGCTTGCGTTGCCATCGCTGAACAGAACGGCGCACACGTGACCTGCGTGCGGGGCGAAGACCTGCTGGCGCAGAATTTTCCGCTGATCCACACCGTCGGACGCGCCTCTGCCGTGCCCCCGCGCCTCATGGATATGCGGTGGGGCAAGACGGGGCCCAAACTGACGCTTGTGGGCAAGGGGGTCTGTTTCGACACCGGCGGGCTCAATCTCAAGCCCGGCTCTTCCATGGGGTTGATGAAAAAGGACATGGGCGGGGCGGCCACGGTTCTGGGGCTGGCGCATATGATCATGGCGCTCGGTCTGCCGGTGCAATTGCGCGTGCTGATCCCGGCGGTGGAGAACGCGGTTGCAGGCAATGCCTTTCGTCCCGGCGACATCCTGACCGCGCGCAACGGGCTGACGGTCGAGGTCAACAACACCGATGCCGAGGGGCGGTTGGTTCTGGCGGATGCTCTGGCCTTTGGGGCCGAGGATGCGCCTGATCTGATGATCTCGATGGCGACGCTTACCGGGGCCGCGCGTGTGGCGCTTGGGCCGGATCTTTCGCCCTATTACACCGACGATGCCCGTTTTGCCGAGGCACTTGAGGCCGCAGCGGCGCGCGTGGCCGATCCGGTCTGGCGTCTGCCCTTCCATACCCCCTACGAGGCGATGATCGAGCCGGGGATTGCCGATCTCGACAACGCGCCTTCGGGGGGCTTTGCAGGCTCGATCACCGCTGCGCTTTTCCTGCGGCGCTTTGCGGGTGGGCTGAACTACAGCCATTTCGACATCTACGGCTGGACGCCGACGGCTGCCCCCGCCCGCCCCAAGGGCGGTGTCGGCATGGGCGCCCGCGCATTGCTGGAGGCTATACCCGAGGTGCTGGGGCTGTGACCGCAAGCCGCCTCATTGCCATGCCTCTCGTTGACCTCTTGCGTTGCCCGGATGGTCCGCGCGACAGGCAACTTTTGATGGGAGAGGCCGTGACCGTGACCGGCGTCACGGATGGCTGGGCAGAGGTCCGCGCCGCCCGCGACGGCTATCCGGGATTTGTGCCCATGGCGGCGCTGACAGAGGGGATCGTCACACACCGCGTCAGCGCCCGCGCGACGCATGTCTACCCCAAGCCGGATTTCAAGGCCCGTGAGCTGTTCAGTCTTGGTCACGGTGCGTGTCTTGAGGTGCTTTCTGACGAGGGACGCTTTGCCGAAACATCGCAAGGCTATGTCCCGCGGGCGCATCTGACGGCTCTGGCTGTGCATGCGGCCGATCCTGTCGCCGTGGCCGAGATTTATCTTGGCACCCCCTATCTTTGGGGTGGCAATTCGAGTTTCGGGATCGACTGCTCTGGTCTGGTGCAGGCAGGATGCCTGGCCTGCGGCATCGCCTGCCCCGGTGACAGTGGCCCGCAAGAGCAAGGGCTGGGGGAACACCTGTCAGATACTGCGCCGCTCCGACGCGGCGATCTTCTTTTTTGGCGCGGGCATGTGGCGTGGGTGTCTGATCCCGGCACGCTCCTCCATGCCAACGCGCATCACATGGCCGTGGCCCATGAACCCATCGCGGATGCCATCGCCCGCATCGCGGCGCAGGGCGACGGCGCCGTCACCTCTCGCAAACGCCTGAAAGGATTATCATGACCTCCGATCCCTTCTTTCATCCGGTGTCCGGGTTCGAACTCCCGCGCTTTGCCGGTGTGCCCACCTTCATGCGCCTGCCCTATGTGCCCACAGGGCATGCAAGGTTTGACGAGGTGCAGATCGGCGTGATCGGTGTGCCGTGGGACAGTGGCACCACCAATCGCCCCGGTCCGCGCCACGGCCCCCGCCAGTTGCGCGATGCCTCCACCATGATCCGCGCGCAGCATCCGACATCCGGCATGCGCCCGTTCGAGGCGGTGAATTGCGCCGATCTGGGGGATGTGGGGCCGAACCCGGCGGATATCATGGACAGCATGCGCCGGATCACCGAGTTCTACGATGGCGTGACAGAGGCCGGCATCACTCCCCTGACGGCAGGTGGCGATCACCTTTCGACCTTGCCGGTGTTGCGCGCGCTCGCCCGTCGGGCCCCCGTCGGCATGATCCATTTCGACAGCCATACCGACCTCTATCACTCCTATTTCGGCGGTACGATGTATACCCACGGCACCCCGTTCCGGCGCGCCGTCGAGGAAGGGCTGCTCGATCCGAAGCGCGTGGTGATGATCGGGCTACGCGGTACCATGTATGACACCGAGGATCGCGATTTCGCGGCGGCCGTCGGTATCCGCCTGATCCTGATCGAGGAATTCCACGCACGCGGCCCCGAGGATGTGATGGCCGAGGCGCGCGAGATAGCGGGCGCGGGCGAAACCTATGTCAGCTACGACATCGATTTTGTTGATCCCACGTTTGCGCCCGGCACCGGCACACCCGAGGTGGGCGGCCCCAACAGCTATCAGGCGTTGCAGGTGGTGCGCGGGCTAGAAGGGGTCAATATCATCGGCGCCGATCTGGTGGAGGTGTCGCCGCCGTTTGACACCTCTGGCGGCACGGCGTTTCTCGGCGCGTCGATCATGTTTGAGCTTCTCTGCGTCATGGCGGGCCAACACGCCAGGGCATGAGACCACGGCAGGCCTTGGATAACGCGGGGTTTGGCGGCGCTCTCTGCCAAACCCTTTGGAATCCGTGCGCGAATCCTATATGGGATCATATCCCAGCCCGAACTGCGACAGGCCCATGACCCAAACCGCCCCGATCACACAGGATGTTCTGACAATCCCCCGCAAGTTGCCCGAGGGGCCCGTGAACCTTGTCGGGCTCACGCGTGAGGCGCTCCGCGAGGTGCTGATCGCGCATGGCACGCCGGAAAAGCAGGCCAAGATGCGGGTCAACCAGATCTGGCAATGGATTTATCAATGGGGCGTGCGCGATTTCCATGCCATGACCAATCTGGCCAAAGCCTATCGTGCGCAATTGTCCGAAAACTTCGTGGTGGCGATCCCCGAAGTCGTGAGCAAGCAAGTCAGCGCGGATGGCACGCGAAAGTATCTGGTGCGCATCGCGGGCGGTCACGAGGTAGAGGTGGTCTATATCCCCGAAACCGATCGCGGCACGCTGTGCATTTCTTCTCAGGTGGGCTGCACGCTCACCTGTTCGTTTTGCCACACCGGCACACAGAAACTCGTCCGCAACCTTACAGCAGGTGAGATCATCGGGCAGGTGATGCTGGCGCGCGACGACCTGAATGAATGGCCGAAACCGGGCGAGCCTGCGGGCGAACGTCCGCGCCTCATCAGCAACATCGTCCTGATGGGCATGGGCGAGCCGCTTTATAATTTCGACAACGTGCGCGATGCGATGAAGATCGCCATGGATGGCGAGGGGATTTCCCTCTCGCGCCGCCGCATCACACTTTCGACCTCTGGTGTGGTGCCTGAGATTGCCAAGACGGCAGAGGAAATCGGTTGTCTCTTGGCCGTGAGCTTTCACGCCACCACCGACGAGGTGCGCGACACGCTGGTGCCGATCAACAAGAAATGGAACATCGCCACGCTGCTCGAGACGCTGCGCGACTATCCGCGCCTGTCGAATTCCGAGCGCATCACCTTTGAATATGTCATGCTCAAAGGGGTCAATGACAGTGACGCCGATGCCCGCCGTCTCGTACAACTGATCAAGGGCATTCCGGCCAAGATCAATCTCATTCCCTTCAACGAATGGCCCGGAAGCCCCTATCAGCGCAGCGATTGGGAGCGGATCGAGCGTTTCGCCGACATCATCTACAAGGCCGGGTATGCCAGCCCGATCCGCACGCCACGGGGCGAGGATATCATGGCCGCCTGCGGCCAGCTCAAATCTGCCACCGAGCGCGCGCGTAAATCCCGGGCTCAGATTGAGGCAGAGGTGGGGCATTAGGCCCATGACCGCCTTTCCCTCTCTGCCGCAGCCGACGAACGCCAAGGGTGATCCCCGCCTTGTCGGGGTCGAGATCGAGCTTGGTGGCTTGCCCGTAGAGAACGTGGCGCGCCTCTGTGCGACCACGCTGGATGGCACCGCATCCCAGGTCGACAGCCATATCTGGCGTGTCGAAAACAGTCGGATCGGGCAGATCGACATCTATCTGGACATTTTCCTGCGCAACGCCCAGCAGAGCAAGCTGCGCGATCTGACGCTCGATCTGGGGCGCGACGTTGTGCCGGTCGAAATCGTCACCGCGCCACTCGACATGGAGGGCCTCGGCCGCCTTGACGATCTGCGCAATGCCTTGCGGGATGCGGGGGCCTTGGGTAGCGGCGCAGGCTGGTTCTTTGGCTTTGGACTGCATCTCAACATCGAGATGGCCAGCGACGCCGACGCGGATACGGTGCGCCCCTTGCTGGCCTATGCCCTGATCGAAGACTGGTTGCGGGCGTCCAACCCGATTGACGAGTCACGTCGCGTGTTGCCCTTCACCGATCCTTATCCGATAGATTTCACTCGCGCGCTGATCAAGGCCGGACCGGGTGCCAGCCGCGACCATGTGACAGGTCTCTATCTCGAACTCACCCCCAGCCGAAATCGTGGTCTCGACATGCTGCCGCTCTTTGCGCATTTCGATGCAGCGCGGATCAGGGCGTCCATCACCGACAAGACCTCTGCGCGCCCGACCTTTCATTTCCGTCTGCCCGATTGCCGGATCGACGAAGCCGACTGGTCCATTGCCGATGAATGGCAACGCTGGCTCACGGTGGAACGGGTGGCTGCCGACACGGCGCTGCTCAAACGGCTGTCACAGGCATGGCTGGACGATCACGGTCTGCTGACCCTTTCGCGTCAAAGCTGGGCCAATCGCGCGGGTCGAATCCTGCAATCGGCGGGGTTGGCTCGCACATGAACGCACGCCGCCCCGTAATCGGGGTTACTGTTTCGCGCCGGTCAGGGTGGCGCATCTTTCCGCTCATTGCCCTCAATGTCTGGCTGGCGGGCGGGCGTGCCCTGCGGTGGCAGGCGGGGCGTGTCGCCGACATTACCACCGTAGACGGGCTTATCATCGGTGGCGGGGATGACATTTCGCCGGACCTCTATGGCGGGCGGCTTGTGAAATCCGCGCGCCTTGATCCTGACCGAGATGCGTTGGAGCGCAAGTTGGTGCTCTCAGCGTTCGAGCATTTCAAGCCTGTCTTGGGCATCTGTCGCGGCAGTCAGATGCTCAACATCGCTCTTGGTGGCACGCTGCATCAGGATGCCTATGCGACCTATCACGCCAGCGACCATATCCGCACCGTGCTCCCGCGCAAGACCGTGCAGATCGTTCGTGGCACGCGCCTGGCAAAGCTCGCCGGGGCAAGGCCGATGAAGGTGAACGCCCTGCATACGCAGGCCGTGGACCGTTTGGGCGAGGGGTTGCGCATCGCGGCACGGGACGGCGGGGGCATGATTCAGGCAATCGAGCGGGTGACAGAGCCTTTTGCCCTGGGCGTGCAATGGCATCCTGAGCATCTCTTTTATGCGCATCGGCAAATGGGCATCTTTCGCGCGCTCATTGCAGCGGCCGCCGCGCGCCGTGACCATGCAGCGCAATTGCCCGGTGTCGATGCCGCGGCGCGTTGAACCCGTCGCAACAATTCCCCGGCACTGCCATAATCCGGCACGATTACCGCCACATCCGTCACCTATCCCTGAGGTCAGAGGCAAATTTTAACAGGGATAGAAACAATGAACCTGAACCAGACTGACAGCAGCACAGAAATTCGCAATCTCGTGATGCGCGAACGTCACCTTGCCCTGTCCGAGCGCGAATGGAAACATCGCCTGCGCGGTTATGGCTATGGCATCCGCGACACCGCAGAGGGCCGCTTTGTCACCTCGATCCGTCAGGATGCGCCGCTCTGCCAGCTGAGCTGATCGCGGTTCTTTCTGCCAAGCACCCGATAGGCCAACGGCCATCAAAAACGACAAACCCCCGAAGCATCTGCCCGGGGGTCGTCAAACGTGCCGCAAAAAACTGCGGAGAACGCTCTTAGAGCATGCCTTCGCGCTGCGCTTTCTTGCGCGCCAGTTTCCGGGCACGGCGAATCGCTTCGGCCTTCTCGCGCGCTTTCTTCTCGGACGGCTTTTCGAAATGTTGCTTGAGCTTCATTTCACGAAAAACGCCTTCGCGCTGCAGTTTTTTCTTCAGAGCGCGGAGCGCCTGATCGACATTGTTGTCGCGAACACTAACCTGCATGTGGTGTCACCACCTTCCTAAGTTAAAGTTGCAATAGATTGCAGGAAGGCGCCGTATAGCAAAGCGTCCCGGATTTGTCTAGGGTGCGCCGCAAGGAGAAACGCCGATGTCCGAACCCGATCTGATGACCCGTCTGCTCTCGGCTGCAGCGATGCATGTGCCCTTTGATGGCTGGAGCGAAACCACCCTGCGCCTCGCGGCCGAAGATGCCGGGATTGCGCCCGGCCTCGTGGCTGCCATCTGCCCACGTGGCGCGGTGGACCTGGCGCTTGCCTATCATGCGGCGGGCGATGCCGCTATGCTCAAACGACTGGCCGAAACCGATCTGGGCAGCTTGCGGTTCCGCGACCGCGTGGCCTTTGCCGTGCGTGCCCGGCTTGAGGTGGTCGAGGATCGCGAACTTGTCCGCCGGGGCATGACCCTCTTTTCCCTGCCACCCTATGCCGCCGATGGTGCGCGTGCCCTCTGGCAAACCGCCGATCACATCTGGACCGCGCTTGGCGACACATCCCAGGATGTGAACTGGTATACGAAACGCGCCACGCTTTCCGGCGTCTATGGGGCGACCGTGCTGTATTGGCTGGGCGATGACAGCGAGGGTCAAACCCGCACATGGGAGTTTCTGGATCGTCGCATCGAGGGCGTGATGCAATTCGAAAAGCTCAAGGCACAGGCCCGTGACAATCGGTTCGTCGCTGGTCTTTTGGCGGGGCCTCTCAGCCTTGTGGGACGTATCCGTGCGCCACAGGGACGGGCGCAGACCGGGATGCCAGGCCGCTGGAACGGGCTGAACTGAAAGCAGGGACAATAAAATGACACGAACCATGCAGGCCGTCGAAATCACGCAGGCGGGCGGCCCCGAAGTGTTGCGGCCGACGACACGGCCGATGCCTGTGCCGCGCGCGGGCGAGGTGGTGATCCGGCTGGCCTATGCCGGGGTCAACCGCCCGGATGCCCTGCAGCGTGCCGGGCTCTATGCGCCGCCACCGACGGCCTCTGACCTGCCGGGGCTCGAAGGGGCGGGGGAAATCGTGGCGCTTGGGGCGGGCGTCCGTGCGTGGGCGCTTGGCGATCAGGTTTGCGCCCTTTTGCCCGGCGGGGGCTATGCCGAATACGTGGCCACGCCTGCCGCGCATTGCTTGCCCGTGCCGCGTGGCCTCGGCCTAAAAGAGGCCGCTTGCCTGCCGGAAACCTTCTATACGGTCTGGTCCAATGTCTTTCAGCGCGGCGCGCTCAAGGGCGGCGAGCGTTTTCTGGTGCATGGCGGCTCTTCCGGGATTGGCACGACCGCCATTCAGCTCGCCCATAGCTTTGGCGCGCGGGTCTTTACCACCGCGGGCTCGGCCGAGAAATGCAAGGTTTGCATGGATCTTGGGGCGGAGAGGGCGATCAACTATCGCGAGGAGGATTTCGTCGAGGTGTTGCGTGCCGAAGGTGGGGCCAATCTCATTCTCGACATGGTCGGTGGTGCGTATCTGCCGCGCAATGTCAACGCATTGGCCGAGGATGGGCGTCTGGTGCAGATTGCTTTCCTCCAGGGACCCAATATCGAGTTGAACTTCTCTCAGGTGATGATGCGCCGCCTGACGATCACCGGCAGCACCCTGCGTCCGCAAAGCGATCTGGCCAAGGCGCGGATCGCCGAGAGCCTGCGTGCCCATGTGTGGCCGCTGCTGGAGGCGGGAAAGGTCGCCCCGGTGATGGATTCCGAATTTCCCCTGACCGAGGCTGCGGCGGCCCATGCCCGGCTTGAATCGAGCGGGCATATTGGCAAGATCGTCCTCAGGGTGGCGTGAGCCGATCAAGCGGTCAGGCAAAATAAAAAGCCGCCCCATTGGGCGGCCCTTCTGGTCTCTGGCACAGGCTGGCTTTGCGTCATTCGCGCCAGCGGGCCGGGGATCAGCCGTTGACGCTGTCCTTGAGCGCCTTGGCAATGGTCATCTTGACCACCTTGTCGGCCTCTTTCTTCATTTGCTCGCCGGTGGCAGGGTTGCGCACCATACGCTCGGGGCGCTCGCGGCAATAGATCTTGCCAATTCCGGGCAGGGTGACGGCACCGCCTGCGGACACTTCACGGGTGATGATCGCGATCACGGCGTCCAGAGCCGCGCCTGCGGTCTTCTTGTCACTGCCCATGTCATCGGCCAGAGCGGCGACAAGTTGGGTCTTGGTCATGGGTTTTGCCATTTTATGGTCTCCTTGCAACTGCCCGTCCCTTGGGCCTCATGCGCGCGATTAAACGCTATGATGTGGCTAAACACAACGACTAGTGGGCAAAAGCAAGCCCTTTTGCCGGATTTTGTGCGGATTTCCGTTGGGTCAAAGGAAGGCCGTCTCTTCAAAACTGCGCAATTTTCGGCTGTGGATGCGTTCGAGCGGCATCCGGCGGAGTGATTCCATCGCGCGAATCCCGATCATAAGGTGGCGAGAGACCTGGGATTTGTAGAATTCCGAAGCCATGCCGGGCAGTTTCAATTCGCCCTGCAAAGGCTTGTCCGAGACACAGAGCAGCGTGCCATAGGGCACCCGGAACCGGAACCCGTTGGCGGCGATCGTCGCGCTCTCCATGTCGAGCGCGATGGCGCGCGATTGGCTGAGGCGCTGCACCGGGCCGGATTGCTCGCGCAGTTCCCAGTTGCGGTTGTCCACGCTGGCCACGGTCCCGGTGCGCATGACGCGCTTGAGGTCGAACCCTTCCAGCTGCGTCTCTGCCGCCACCGCCTCTTGCAGGGCGATCTGGATTTCGGCAAGCGCGGGGATCGGCACCCAGGCGGGCAGATCGGCATCGAGCACGCGATCCTCGCGCAGATAGGCATGGGCCAGCACGAAATCACCCAAGGACTGCGAATTGCGCAGACCCGCGCAATGGCCCACCATAACCCAGGCATGCGGGCGCAGAACGGCGATGTGGTCGGTCGCGGTCTTGGCGTTGGAGGGACCCACCCCGATATTGACCAGCGTGATCCCGGACCCATCCGCCCGTTTGAGGTGATAGGCGGGCATCTGCGGCAACCGCTCAGGGGTGGGTAGGGGGTCGTCCGGCCCGGTAATCTCTGAATTGCCGCTGCTGACAAAGGCGGTATAGCCGCTTGTCCTGTCGGCCAACATCCTACGGGCGTAGGTCTCGAACTCTGAGACATAGAATTGGTAATTGGTGAACAGAACGTAGTTCTGGAAGTGGCAGGGATCGGTCGCGGTGTAATGCGTGAGCCGCGCCAGCGAATAATCAACGCGTTGCGCCGTAAAGGGGGCAAGGGGGGCCGCGCCATTCAGCCCCGGTATCCAAGTGCCATTGACGATATCATCATTGGTGGTCGCAAGGTCCGGCACGTCGAAGTAATCGCGCAGGGTAAACTCGGCCGCGCGCTCTTGCGGCACGCTGAGGGCCGCATCCGCCGCCACCGCGAAATGCACGGGAATTGGCGTGTCTGAGTGCCCGATCGTGATCCCGACGCCATGGTTGACCAAGAGCAAGCCGATCTGCTGTTCCAGATAGGCGCGAAAGAGGTCCGGGCGCGTGATGGTTGCGGCATAGATGCCGGGATTGGAAACATGGCCGAAACTGAGCCGGCTGTCGACCTTGGCATAGGTCGCGGTGGTCAGGCGAATTTCGGGATAAAAGGCGCGCACGCGGCCCTGCGGCAGATCCCCGGCCAGAGCCCGCGCGAAGGCCTCACAGAGAAAGTCCGTGCTGGCCGCGTAAAGCTGGCAGAGCCGGTCCACCGCCGCGCGCGCCTCTGTGAACGCCTCGGGGGCAATCCGGTCGGGGGTGTGGATGTTCATGCCTGTCTCCTGCGCCATGGTCTCAGGTTGACACGCGCCGGGGGCATGATCAAGCTGCGGTCAAAGGGGCGTCAATGGATTACGAGAGCGTTTCACCACAGGATTTCGGCGCGGGCCTGCGCGGGCTTGGCCTGAACCTCTTGGTGCGTGATGTGCGCGCCGAGGCGGCGTTTCTCGTCCGCGTCTTTCAGATGATCGCCCACCGGGTCAGCGCGGATTTTGCGATCATGGTCTATGGCGATCAGGTGATGCAACTCCACGCAGATCACACCTATGCCGCCAATCCGATCCTTGGCCTTGTGCCCGAGAGCCCGCCGCGTGGGGCCGGGGCATCGATTCACCTCTTCGACACAGATCCAGACATTGCCGCCGCCCGCGCGACGGGTGCCGGCGGCATGATCCTTCAACCCCCCCACCAACAAACCCCATGGGCTGCGCGAATGCTGCATCCTCTGCCCTGATGGTTATGCCTGGGTCGCTTCGCGGCCCCTTACCGAGATTGAAAGGACTACGACATGACCGTGACCAATCTGCGCCCCAACATGGACCACTGGCAAGAGCGCGTCGATCTTGCGGCTGCCTTTCGCTGGACGGCGCGCCTCAACATGCACGAGGCGGTGACCAATCATTTCAGCCTGTCGATCAATGAGGACGGCACGCGGTTCCTGATGAACCCCAACCAGATGCATTTTGCCCGTATCCGGGCCAGTGACCTCATCGTCGTGGATGCCAATGATCCCGAAACGCTGGAGGGTCCGAATGCGCCTGATCCGACCGCCTGGGGCCTGCATGGCGGTCTGCACCGGCATTGCGCCCATGCCCGTTGCGCCATGCACGTGCATTCCATTCACGCTACGGTTCTGGCCAGCCTCGCCGACAGCCGTTTGCCGCCCATCGACCAGAATTGCGCCACCTTCTACAATCGGCATGTGGTGGATGAGAGCTATGGCGGGCTGGCATTCGAAGATGAAGGTGCGCGTTGCGCGCGGCTTTTGACCAACCCGAAACACAAGGTTCTGATCATGGGCAATCATGGTGTGATGGTGATCGGCGACAGCGTCGCGGACACGTTTAACAGGCTTTATTACTTCGAGCGTGCCGCCGAGACCTATATTCGCGCCTTGCAAACCGGGCGTCCCTTGCGGGTGCTGTCCGACGCGGTTGCAGAAAAGACAGCGCAGGAACTCGATGATTACCCCGGTCAGGCAGAGCGCCACCTGTCGGAACTCAAGGCAATTCTGGACGCTGAGGGTTCGGATTACGCGCAATAACCTCCTTTGGCCGGCGTGGTTTGCGCGTTTGCGCCTGTCTCAGATGCGCGACAGGCGCCACGTCGGAAAGAGGTTGGCTTGGCAAAGATAGGCGCCGGTGTCTTGGCCCGAAAAGAGACCGTCCTTTTCCACGAGGACTGTCTGCCAGCCCCGTGATGCGGCTCCGAGAATATCCGTGTGCAAGGTGTCACCGCACATGACGATGCGCTCGGGTGAGAGGTTGGGCAGCGAGGCCTCGGCCATCTCATAGACCGCGGGAAATGGTTTGCCAAAGAACCGCACATCCTGAATGCCGCGATCCGCGAGTTGATGCCCGAAGTAACCGGGTTCCAGAGAGAACCCGTGTTCGCGTGGGGCAACCAGATCGGCATTGGCGATGATCACGGGCCTTGGCCGCTTTAACAACGCGGATTCGAGCAAAGCCTGTCTGTCCAGAGACCAGACTTCGGTCGAGAGGAACAAGAACCCCTCGACCTGATCATAGCTTGTGGGATCATCCACGAGGCGCCGTGTGGGGGCCGTGATGTCGGACAGGTTGTCTTGTGGCGCGGCGATGCATCCCCACAAACGCTCGTCCAGATGCGCCAATGTCGCGTCGCGGCTGGTGATGATCTCGTGGTCCTTTACCCCCATGCCCAGTTTCTGAAACTTGGTCACGGCCCCGGCATGGGTGTAGCTGGCCGCGTTGGAGAGAATGCGAATCTGACACCCGATTTCGCGCAATTCCCGCAGACGTTGCGCGGCACCGGGAATTGCCGCCTCGCCGATATTCAGCACACCGTAGGCGTCAAAGACAAAGGCATCGGCATGGGCCGCAATATCGTGCAGCGATGCGATTTGCGATGTGCTGGCCGGAGGGCTGGCCGAAGGCAGGCGATGGCGCACAGCCTCGTAGCGGTCGAAAACGGTTGCGGCAGTATCCATCGGCTTGGCTGGTCCCTTGGCTTGGTCAAACTGCGTGTGCCGCAGCGCTGGAGCGACCTCCAGCTTGGGGAAAACTTACAACGTAAGTAAAAAAATTAAAGTCAAAACAACAAAGCGACATTTCATACCTCTGTCACATATCCGCGATAGCAGGGGGCGCAACGGAAAACCCCACCGGGACAGAGGATTCTTATCAGATGGCGCAAGGGTTGGCGAAAATCGGCAAGCGATTCGAGTAGAAAAATGTTGCTTTGTTGCATTTCGTGTCCAACAATCGACCAAAACTAACGGGGCTGAAATGGCGTCCAAGAAAAGCAGGCGACACGACCTCATTCAACAGGTCGTTCAGGAACAGGGAGGGGTGAGCGTGGGCGCGCTTGCCGAGATGTTTGGCGTGTCGATGCAGACGATCCGGCGCGATCTCGATATCCTCTGCGATGGCGACACGCTGCAACGGTCGCACGGGCGTATCGAGCTGGCCGAGGGGCGGCGCAACACACCGTTCGATCAGCGGGCCGGTACGAATCTCGTGGGCAAGCGCGCGATTGCCAATGCCGCGGCGGCGCTGATCCCGAATGGTTCCACCGTTTTCATCTCTATCGGATCGACCGTTCTCAGCGTGGCGCGGGCGCTGCATCGCAAGAAGGAACTGACCATCGTCACCAACAATCTCAGCGCGGCGATGGCGCTGAGTGAAGAGATTTCCAACCGCATCATCCTTCCGGGTGGCGAGCTTCGCCTGCCGGACCGCGATTTCGTGGGCGAGGAGGTGGTCGAGTTCTTTGATCGCTATCGCGCTGAATTCGCCCTCTTTGGAACGGCGGGAATCGGAGCGGAGGGCGAGTTGCTGGAATTTCATCAGGCCGAAGTGCGCGCCACCCACCGCATGTGGCAGAACGCGCGGAAATCCATCCTTGTGATCGACCACAGCAAGTTCGGGCGCCTTGCCCCTGCCGTTGGCGGCAATATCGCACGGATCGACCACATCATATGCGACCGTCCGCCAGCCGCGCCGTTTGACGGGCTGGTCGAGCAACTTGGCGACCGCATCACCTTTGCAGAGGATGCCGAGTGATGCCTGATACGTTCGTCGAGGTGCAGAATGTCGCCAAGCGCTGGAATGGGCAGCTTGGTGTCGAGGGCGTTTCCCTGTCCATCCCGCGTGGGTCGTTTGTTGCGCTGCTTGGTCCGTCCGGGTGCGGGAAATCGACCACGCTGCGGCTGCTGTCGGGGTTGGAGTTGCCGGACGAGGGGCGGATCATCATCGACGGCAAGGACGTGACCACAGCCGCGCCGTCAGAGCGCAATCTGTCGATGGTGTTTCAATCCTACGCGCTCTTTCCGCATCTGAGCGTTGCCGAGAACGTGGTGTTTGGCCTCAAAGTGCGCCGCGTGCCGGCCGCCGAGCGGCGCGAGAAGCTCAAGCGCGCGCTCGAGATTACCGGGCTTTTGGGGTACGAGGCACGCAAGCCGGGCGCATTATCGGGCGGGCAGCGACAGCGCGTGGCCCTTGCCCGTGCTATCGTGGCGAACCAACCGCTTTGCCTGATGGATGAGCCACTGTCGAACCTCGATGCCAAGCTGCGCGCGTCTGTGCGCAAGGACATCAAGAAGCTGCAACTCGATCTGGGCATCACCGTTGTCTATGTGACCCATGATCAGACCGAAGCCATGAGCATGGCCGATCATGTCGTGCTGATGAGGGATGGGCGCATCCAGCAATCCGGCGCGCCCGAGGATCTCTATTACCGCCCAGCCAATACCTTTGTCGCGGAGTTCGTCGGCGCACCGCCGATGGCGCTGATCGACAGTGCGATGCTGCCGGGTTTCGAACGCGCGACCATGATCGGCCTGCGCGCCGAGAGCCTACGCTTGGCTGAGGCTGGCAAGGGGCGGCTGAAATGCCGGGTTTCAGAGTGTGAGTTCCTGGGATCGGAGACCTTTGTGGGTCTGACGCATCCGGGCGCGCGCGGGCTTACGATTTCGATGCCGGGCCTGCGACACATTCCGGCGGGCGAGAACCTCGAAATAGATTTTGCCGATGAGGACCTGCATTTCTTCGACGCAGAGGGAAACAGGCTTCGGCATCCGAATGGCGTGACGGTTTGATGTCACGTTTGAACGACCATGTATAATTCCTGGGAGAAAATCATGAACACTATCAGAAACATGACGTTAGCAAGTGCCCTGGCCGCTCTGACCGCCGCTCCGGTCGCGGCGCAGACCGAGTTGACGATGTATTACCCGATTGCGGTTGGCGGTGCGCTGACCGAGGTCGTGGATGGTATCGTCGCCAAATTCGAAGAGGCCAACCCGGATATCAAGGTCAACGCGATCTATTCGGGCAATTACGATGACACGCGCGTGCGCGCGCTTTCGGCCATGGCCTCGGGTGAGCCCGCGCAATTGGCGGTGCTGTTTTCCATCGACGCCTATGACCTGATCGAGCAGGAAAAGATTGTCGCCTTTGAGGATATCGAAGGTGTGGACCAAGGCTGGCTCGACAGCTTTTATCCCGCATTGATGGCCAACGGCCGGATCGAGGGCAAGACATGGGGTATCCCGTTCCAGCGTTCGACCATCGTGGCCTATTACAACAAGGATATGTTCCGTGCCGCAGGTCTTGATCCCGAGGCGCCCCCGGCCACCTGGGACGAGATGGTGAGCATGGGTAAGGCTCTGACCAAAGATGGCACCTATGGTCTGATGATCCCCTCGACCGGCTATCCCTATTGGATGTTCCAGGCGCTCGCCATTCAGAATGGCAAGGAACTGATGTCCAGTGACGGGCTGGAGACCTATTTCGACGACCCCGCGGTTGTCGAGACCTTGGAATTCTGGAAATCGCTCTCGACCGAGCATGGCATCATGCCCGAAGGGACGGTGGAATGGGGCACGCTGCGTCAGGCCTTTCTCGAAGGTCAGACGGCAATGATGTGGCATTCGACCGGCAACCTGACGGCGGTCAAGAAAGAAGCCAGCTTTGATTTCGGGGTGTCTGTGCTTCCGGCGAATGTGCGGCCCGGCTCGCCCACCGGTGGGGGCAATTTCTATGTCTTTCAGGACACGACTGAAGAAGAGCGGGCTGCAGCGCTCAAGCTGATCGAGTTCATGACCGCGCCCGAACAGGCCGCAGAATGGTCGATTGCCACCGGTTACATGGGCGTCTCTCCGGCCTCCTATGACACCGAAGCGCTCAAGGCCTATACAGCAGAGTTCCCGCCGGCTCTTGTCGCGCGCAACCAGCTTGAAAACGCCGTCGCTGAATTCTCGACCTTCGAGACGGCGCGCGTGCGCGATGGCCTCAACAACGCCATTCAGGCGGCCTTGACGGGCAGCAAGGCGCCGGCCGATGCCCTGGCCGAGGCGCAGGAGGCCGCCGAGCGGCTGTTGAAAGACTACCGGTAAATTCTGATCGGACGTCCCTTTTGTCGGCGTCGGGCGTGGTCCGGCGTCGACATTGACCGCTAAAAAGGCCGAACATGGCGCAGCATGTGAATATCGAACGCCGCAGACAGGCGATTTACGGATGGCTTCTGCTATCCCCTGCCGCGATTTTGCTGACGGCCTTTGCCTTTTACCCGTCGCTGGCGACTCTCTGGACCAGCCTTTTCAGCCGGGAAACGCGGCGCAAACCCAGCGAATTCGTTGGCACGGAAAACTACGCGGATCTCTTCACCGATCCGACCTTTTGGAAGGTGGTCACGAACAACCTGATCTATGCGGGCGCCACGATCCCCGTTTCCATCGCGATTGCCCTTGGCATGGCCCTGTGGGCCAATTCCAAGATCCCGGCGCGCGGTTTTGTCCGGACCGCCTATTTCACGCCCACCGTGCTGCCGATGATCGCCGCTGCTAATCTCTGGCTGTTCTTTTACACGCCGGGATTGGGGGTTCTGGATCAGATCGGGGCCCTCTTTGGGCTGCCCTCTGTCAATTGGCTTGGCCAGCCGGAAACGGCCCTTTGGGCCGTGATCATCGTGACGATCTGGAAAGAGGCGGGGTTTTTCATGATCTTCTATCTCGCCGCGCTTCAGACCATTCCAGAGGACCTCAAGGAGGCTGCCGATATCGAAGGGGCAAGCCGCCTGACCTACACGCGCCGGATCGTGCTGCCGCTCCTGATGCCGACCACGCTCTTCATCATGGTCAACGCGCTGATCAACTCGGTCAAACTGATTGATCACCTCTTCATCCTGACAAAGGGCGGGCCGAACGACGCCTCGAAGCTTATCCTCTACTACATCTGGGAAATGGCCTTTGCGTTCTTCGACGCGCCGCAGGCGGCGGCGATGACGATCCTGATCCTGCTGGTGCTGGGCGTGGTGGCGGGCGTCAAGTTCACCATCCTTGACAAGCGGACCCATTACCAATGAGCGGCCTTACGCGACATATCGAAACCTTTGGCGCGCTGCTGCTGGCGGTGATCTGGATCTCGCCGCTGGTCTTCGCCGTCTGGGCGGCGTTTCACACCACGTCAGATGCGGTGAACTTCAACATTGCCGCGCCTTGGACCTTGGACAATTTCCGCACCGCTTGGGCCGGTGCGCCTTGGCTGCGGTATTTTCTCAACACCTTCCTCTTGGTGACGGTCATCCTGATCGGGCAATTCTTCGTGACAACGCTGGCGGGTTTTGCCTTTGCGCAGGTGCGCTTTCCGGGGCGTGACATCGTGTTTCTTCTGGTGTTGATGCAGCTTTTCATTCTGCCCGAAGTTTTGATTGTCGAGAATTACGTGATGATTTCGCGTCTCGGGCTGTTCGATACGATCCTTGGGGTGGGCATGCCCTATATGGCATCTGCTTTTGGCATTTTCCTCATGCGTCAGGCGTTCAAGGGCGTGCCGATCGAACTGCACGAGGCGGCGCGCGTCGAGGGTTGCGGCTGGTTCGGTATCCTGTGGCGGGTCTATGTGCCGCTCGCGCGGCCCACATATCTGGCCTATGCGCTGGTATCGGTTTCGACCCATTGGAACAACTTCCTATGGCCGTTGATTGTCACCAATTCGCCGGATACCCGACCGCTCACAGTGGGGCTTTCGATCTTTGGCGCGCCCGAGAACGGCGTGAACATCAGCGTGATTTCGGCGGCAACGATCATGTCAGTTGCACCATTGCTGGTCGCCTTCCTTGTCTTTCAAAGACAGTTCGTACAGGCCTTCTTGCGCGCGGGGATCAAGTAAACATGGCGCGGTTTCTTCACCTGACCGACCTTCATATTGTGCCAGAGGGTCTGCTGGTCTCGGGTCAACTCGACACTGCCCGTCTTTTTCGGGGGGCTGTAGACACGCTCATTCACCGGCTTGAAGCCATCGGACCCGTGGATGCCGTCCTTGTGACCGGCGACATCAGTGATGATGGCAGCGCCGAGAGTTACAGAGTTGCACGCGAGCAACTCGGGCGACTGGGGCAGAGATTGCTGGTGGTGCCGGGCAATCACGATGAACGAGAAGCGTTCAGGGCTGCGTTTTCCGACCTGCCAGAGATAAGGCCAACAGGCCAGATCGACTGGGTCGCGGATATCGGAGACACGCGCGTTATCGGCCTTGATACGTTGATCGAGGGTCAGGGCGGCGGTGCTCTGCGCGATGAAAGTCTCGTGCTCTTGTCCGAGGCCTTGTCCGCGGCGGGACGCAGGCAGACGCTTGTTGCTCTGCATCACCCGCCGCTGCGAACCGGCATAGGTTTCATGGATGCCATCGGTCTTGAGAACCCTGACGCTTTACGTTCGGTGTTGGATCAACACGATGCGCCGGTCCGGGTGTTGGCCGGGCATGTGCATGGTGTCTATCATGGTCTTTTGGGGCGACATCCGGTCGTGACCGCCCCGTCCTGTTGCAGTGCCTTTGCGCTGGACGTGCGCAAAGAGGCACCGGTCGGGTTTCTGACGGGACCAACGGGATGCGCCGTGATCGACACGGGGGTGGGTGGGGTCTGGACCGAACTGCCATTGCGCTATGGGGATGGGCCTTTCGCGTTCTGAGCGCGTCGTCCTTTCTGGAGCCGCAGCTTTCCTGCTGTAAAACTCGGGCTGGACGGTCTCAATGACCTGAGTGATCATGCGGGCTACGCAAGGTGGGTGCGTCGCCGGGGAGAACGAGGTCGCATGGAACAAACCGGATCGGACCGCCTCAAGACCGCGCTGCTGTTGCTGGCGGTAGCCGGTCTTGTCATTGGACTTGCCTTCTATCTTGCGGATCAGGCCCGCATCGCAAACCTTGTCTGGATTGCCGGGGTCGTGCCCGCGCTTGCATCGCTTGTGATCGAGATTCTGCGCAGCCTCAGCCGGGGCGAGGTGGGCCTCGATATCGTTGCGGCGCTCTCCATGACGGCGGCGCTTGCGTTTGGCGAAACTCTTGCAGCGGCGGTGGTCGCGGTGATGTATTCGGGGGGCACCTTTCTTGAAAGCTTCGCCGAGGGCCGCGCGCGGCGAGAGATGCATGCGCTACTGTCTCGCGTGCCGCGAACCGCGACGCGGCATCGCGACAACGGGCTCGAGGATATTCCCATTGACGAAATCGCACCGGGCGATCGGTTGCTGATCCGGCAAGGTGACGTGGTGCCGGTTGATGGAACTCTGGCCTCGGAGACCGGTTTTGTCGACACGTCGGCGCTGACGGGTGAATCCCTTCCGGTGCGCCTGATGCGCGGGGCCGAGGCGATGAGCGGGGCCACCAATGCGGGCGAGGCGTTTGACCTCACGGCGCTGCGCCCGGCCAAGGACAGCACTTATGCCGGAATTGTCAGGCTGGTCGCCGAGGCGCAGGCGTCCAAGGCGCCCATGTCCCGGCTGGCTGACAAGTGGTCTCTCGGTTTTCTCGCGGTGACGGTCAGCATCGCCTTTGCTGCGTGGTGGTTCACGGGCGATCCGATCCGCGCGGTCGCGGTGCTGGTTGTGGCCACGCCCTGTCCCTTGATCCTGGCTGTTCCGGTGGCATTGGTGGCTGGCCTCTCGCGCGCCGCCCATTTCGGCGTGCTCATCAAGGGAGCGGGACCGCTGGAGACGATGGCGCGCATTCATACCTTGATCCTCGACAAGACGGGCACCTTGACGGATGGTCGGCCAAAAATCGTGTCCATCGCCTGTTACGGTGACACGAGCGAGCAAGACATCCTGCGCATGGCCGCAGCCCTTGATCAGGCCTCGAAGCATCCCGTGGCGCAAGCCGTCGTTGCGGCGGCAAAAGCAGAAGGTCTGCGCTTGCCCGTGCCCTCAGAGGTGGTGGAACTGCCCGGTGAGGGGGTGGTGGGCCGCGTCGACGGGCGATCCGTCATCGTTGGGGGGGACGGCTTTGTCGCGGGGCGTGTCGGGCGCGTGTCTGGCGATGCGTCCGGCATGGCCGCCGGATCGGTTTTGGTTGCCGTCGCAATTGACGGTCAAATGGCAGGACATCTGGTGATGTCCGACCCGCTGCGCGACGGCGCCGGCGCGATGCTGAACGGGCTGAGGCGCGAAGGGGTGCGCCGTATCCTGCTTGCGACCGGCGACCGCGCCGATGTTGCAGAACGCGTGACGGAGGGGTTGGGCCTTGATGGGGTACGGGCCGGTCTTACGCCGGATCAAAAGGTGCTGCTTGTTCTTTCCGAACGCAAGCGCGGTCCGGTGATGATGGTGGGAGACGGCGTGAATGATGCGCCGGCTCTCAGTGCTGCCGATGTCGGTGTTGCCATGGGCGCGCGGGGGGCCGCCGCATCTGCCGAGGCGGCGGATGTGGTGCTTTTGGTGGACCATATCGACCGGCTGGGGTCGGGGATCGAGATTGCCCATGCGGCACGCCGGATCGCGGTTGAAAGCGTTGTCGTCGGGATCGGTCTTTCGGTGGTGGGCATGATCGCTGCTGCCTATGGCTACCTCAGCCCGGTTGAGGGTGCCCTCTTGCAAGAGGTGATTGACGTTGCCGTCATTCTGAATGCTCTGCGCGCTTTGCGTATCTCCCCCAGTGACGCGCTGCGTGTGTGATCGTTTCTCATCCAAATCTCAGAATGTCGTCAGGAATTGCGTTCCAGGTCCCCAGCCAGCAGGCTCTTGAGTCTGACACGCTGAATTTTGCCCGACGGCCCTTTGGGCAACTCGTCTAGAAAATGGATGTGATCCGGGCTTTTGAACGTCCCGAGACGGTCCTTGCAGAGCGTCAAAAGGGTCTCGGCCGTCAGTGTCGAGCCCGGTCTTGGGACGACTGCCGCCTCGACCCGCTCGCCGTAGCGCGGGCAAGGACAAGAGAAGGCCGCCGCCTCGACCACATCGGGATGCGCGTAGAGCACTTCGTCGATTTCACGCGGCGCGATATTCTCGCCGCCCTTTATGATCAGTTCCTTGAGGCGCCCCGTGACAAAGAAATAGCCCTCTGCATCCTTGCGTCCCAGATCGCCGGTGCGCAGCCAGCCATCCGGTGTGAAGCTGTCGCGCGTGGCCTCGGGATTCCGCAGATATTCCAGCATGACGTTTGGGCCTTTGACGATGATTTCGCCCTCTTCCCCCGGAGGTAGCGGGCGCATATCCGGCCCTGCCACCTCGGCCAGATTGCCATAGGCGATACCCGGAGAGCCAATCTTGCGCCGGCCGGGCGGAAGTGGGTTCGAGAGGATCTGCGCCGCAGTCTCTGTAAGGCCCATCGTCTCGACGATGGGCACATCGAACCGGGCCTCGAACGCCGTATGCACCTCGACCGGCAGAGGGGAGGAAGCGGAGCGCCCGAACCGGAGCCGTCTGCGGGTCTCTGGGTCTGGTCCAGTTTCCCCATGCAACAGATGCGATACGATGGTCGGCACGACCGAAAACCAAGTGGCCCTTGTTTCAGAAGCCTGCGCCCAGAACCGGCGTGCAGAGAACCGCGCGCACATGGCCAACTGCCCCCCTGACACGAGCGAGCCCATGACCGACACACAAAGTCCGTTGATATGATAGACGGGCAAGACACAAAGCCCCGTATCTTCGGGTGTGAGGTCATGGGCGATGGTCGTGGTCCACCCCCCGGCCAAAAGGCTGGCTTGGGTGTGCACAACCCCCTTGGGGCGCCCCGTTGTGCCCGAGGTATACATCAGCAAAGCATGGTCATCCGGGGTTACGGGATGCAGGACGGCTTCTGGCGCGGTCTCGGCCATGTCCACCATGGCAATGCGCCCATCGGGGTTTACGTTATCGAAGACGCTCTTTTGGGTCGGATGAACAAGCGCCACCCGCGCCCCTGAATGGTCGAGCGCGTAGCCAATCGCCTCTGCCCCGGCGACGAGATTGATCATCGTGGCGCGAAAGCCACCGTAGAGCGTTCCATAAATCGCCTCGATCGCCGCCTGCCCGTTAGGGTGCAGGATGGCGACACTTTCCCCTTTGGCGATCCCCCGTGCTGTCAAAAGGGCAGCGATCGCCCGTGCGCGGCTGCGCAAACCGGGCCAATCCAGCGCCGTGCCTTCATCTGGAAAGGACAGCGCCATGCCACCGGCCTCGGCGCGGGCATCGACCCAGTCCCGCAGTGTGCCTTCGGGGGGCGTGTCGCGGCGGAGCTTCATCGTCCGGCCACCTGCCAATACTCGCCGAAAATCTCGTCGAGCGTGGGCTCTCGCGGTGGAATTTCCCGAACGATCTTGGTGGTTTGCAGGAAATGCCGCCAGTTGAGATTGTCGTCTATGGAGTTGCCCCCCCAACTGCCGCATCCCATCGAGAGGGAAAAGGGCATGCCGTTGTTAAAGGCGCCACCTGTCGCAAAGCAATGCGCCTGATTGACGATCACCCGGCAGGTCGGGAGCGTGGCCCCAAGGTGGCGCGCGCGGGCATCGTCGGTGCTGTGCAGGCCTATGGAATGACCTGCCCCCTGATGGCTGAGGATGCGTGCAACGATCCTGGTTGCATCCGTGAAGTCCGCGGCGCGGTAGAGCGCCAGAACAAGGCTCAGTTTTTCACCTGAAAGCGGATGCTCTGGCCCGATCCCCCGCGTTTCGACCGCTACAAAGCGCGTCGCCTGGGGCACTTTCCCCAAGAGGCCAAGCGCCTCGATCATGCGCGGCGCATCCTGTGCGATCACTGCGCGATTGAGATGGCCGTCGGGCCAAAGTCGTGCCACGAGATCGGCTGAGTCCGCCTCGGGAACCAGTGCGCCGCCTTCACGAGCCAATGCCGCGACAAAATCTTCATAGACAGCATCCACCACGACAACCGCATTTTCCGATGAGCAGGACGTCGCGTTGTCAAAGGTCTTGGACGCTGCGATCTTGGCGGCAGCGGCGGCCAGATCGGCGGTTTCGTCCACGATCACGGTGACATTGCCTGCGCCCACGCCAATCGCGGGTGTGCCGCAGGTATAGGCGCGGCGCACGTTGTCCTGACTGCCGGTCACAACCACCAGGTCGGACAATTCCAGCATGCGCTGCGTCTTGGCCTTGGATCCGGGCGCGGGCACCATTTGCACCAGATCGGGATTTGCTCCGATCTTGGCAAATTCGGCGTGGATATGCTCTAGCAATCGCTCACAGGTGGGCACCCCCTTGGGTGAGGGCGAAAGCACGATGGCATTGCCGCATTTGAGGGCGTTGATGATGTTGTTGGCCGGGGTTGCCCCCGGGTTGGTCGAGGGCACCACGGCACCGATGACCCCGATCGGGCGGGCGATTTCAGTGATGCCGGTTGCGGGATCGTCGCGGATGACACCAAAGGTCTTGGCCCCGGCGATGTCGCGCATCAGCCCGAGCGTCTTGCGGTGGTTCTTGGTGATCTTGTCGGGCACATTGCCGATGCCGGTGGTGGCCACCGAGAGCTCCGCCAGGGCGCGGTTGCGGGCAGGCTCCATGATGGCCCAGGCCACAGCCTCTGCGGTGCGATCATAGAGTTCTTGCGACCCGCCAGTCTCGTAGGCCCGTTGTGCGGCTCGCGCCTTGGCCATCACGTCTTCGACGGCGGCGATATCACCTTCAACGCTCATGTGGTGTTCCTTGTCGGGTTGGTCGCAGGGCATGCCCGGGGCTGCCCTGCCGATGCGGGCTTTGCTGCAGGATCAAAGCCCTGCCAAAAGCTTCTCCAGGGTTTTCTGGCGGGCGGCCCACATCTCGATCACTTCGTCCCGCGTCATGATCTTGATCGGCGATCCGCCTGCCTCCATCTGTTTGATGACACTGGGATTGCCGAACATGGCGGGCATCACGGCTGCCAGCTTGTCGATGATCTCTTGGGGCGTGCCTTTGGGGACCATGATGCCACGGTAATTCACGCTGGCGTTGTCAATGTCATACCCGGCCTCCTGCAAGGTGGGCACATCGGGCAGGAAGCTGCTGCGCTCGGTATCGAACACACCCAGAATCTTGACGCTGCCCGCATTCGCGGCGCGATAAGCGTCTGACAGGTTGTTGACACCGCCCATGACCTCTCCGGCGATCACGGCCTTCATGGCACCCGCCCCGCCTGAGTTGTTGGGGATATAGGCAAGTTTGACATCTGCGGCAGCTTCGAGCTGCAGGGCCGCGATATGATGGCCCACGAAAAGACCGGCGCCGGAAAAGGTCAGTTTTCCGGGATTCTCCTTGGCCCAGTTCACCACATCCTGCATCGAGTTGAACGGGCTGTCGGCACCGACGATGAAGACTGCTGGGTCCGCGCCCCAATTGGCAATCGGCTCAAAGCTATCCACGCTGTATTCGACACCACCTTCGATTGATTGCGCGATGAAATGGGGAATGTTGTAGGCACCCAGGGTGTAGCCATCCGCCTCGGCCTGTGTGGCCAGCCAGTTCCAGCCAACGCGCCCGCCGGCGCCGGGCTTGTTGATGATGGCGATGGGCTGGCCAAGCGCATCCTCGTTTCCGGCGGTCATGGTCACGATCCGTGCCTGAAAATCGGTGGCCCCACCCGCGCCGTAGCTGACCATCATCATCACGGGGCGGTCCGGATAGTCCTGCGCCGCAGCTGGGGCCGCCGCGAGCAATAGGGCCGTCGCCAGCCCTTTGAGTATCTTGGTCATGGTCTTTTCCTCCCTTGGTTTTTGAATGTCCGGATTGTTCCGGCAGTTTTAGAAAAACAGGCCACGCGGTGTGAAAACGCTGAGCAGCTTGGCAAAGAGCAGATACATCACGAGGATGAACCCGGCCGTGATCACGATCCGGCGGACCCAACTTTTGACTTCGCCGTGGGACGCGGGATCGTAGAGGCTGAGCAGCGTGAAAAAGGCGAGGGCGCTTCCGCTATAGAACCCGAGCGCCTCTGCCGCCCAGAAGATATAGACAGCCGCCACCAGCAGCCCCGGCAGGATATTCAGAAACATCGTTCTGCCGATCCCGGTGCCGGCACGCGAAAGGCCCAAGAGCGCCCGGCCAAAGGTCCAGAGTGCCAGAATGACAAAGACACTGGAAATCAGCCGGGGAAATAGAAAAGCCTGCGTCGGTTTCTGGGTAAAGCTGACATAGCAGACCCAAAGGCCAAGTGCGGCAATGGCGCCGGATGGGATGATATGCTGCCACTGTCTCATGCCTTGGCCTCATTGGCCTGATCGGCCCGATCCTGACGACGTTGCAGAACTTCCATCCAGGCCAAATAGGCGACAGAGGCGATCACGATAAGGATCAGCACGATATTCAGCGTGCCGCCGAAGAAATAGCTGAACCGCCCATCGGTGGCGTCGGCGATCATCGAGCCTTGGGTAAAATTGGCCTCGGCGATCGGCCCAAGGATAAGACCCAGCACGAGCGGTGCGGCGGTAAAGCCGAACCGTTCCAGAAAGAACATGCCGATGCCCAATGCGGCCATCACATAGACATCGCCCATCGAGTTCTGGACAGAGTACGAGCCAAATACAGCCAGCCCCAGAACCACCGCAGCCATCACATATTGCGGCACCTGTGCCACGCGCGCGGCAAGGCCCGCCACGTAAAGGCCAAAGATGCACATCAACACCTGCCCGATCAGCATCGAGTTGATGAAGGTCCAGGCGACATCCGGGTGGTTGTCAAAAAGGTCACTCCCCGGAAAGATTCCGTGGATCAGCAGGCCGCCCAGGAGAACCGCCGCCGTCGGGCTGCCGGGCACTGAAAGCGTAAGCAGGGGCACCAGAGAGGGGCCGACCATGGCGTTGTTGGCACTTTCCGCGGCAATCACGCCCTCGGAATGGCCCTTGCCGAAATTCTGACGCTCGGAGCTGAATTTCTTGGCCTGATCATAGGCGACGAGCCCGGCAATCTGTCCCCCGATGCCCGGAATGAGGCCGATGATGGAACCAATGGCGGTGCCGATGCCGAGCGCACGCCAGCGACGGGTCATCTCGCGCATCGCCTTGCCGATGGGGTGTTTTTGCACTGCGATCACATCACTGCCCACCGGCTGACGTCCGCGCGCGAACATCGCGAGCACTTGCGGGATTGCAAAAAGGCCAATCAAGGCAGGCACGATGCTGATCCCCCCCGCCAGCGACGGATGCACGATAAAGCGTTGCGCGCCCATGATGTCGTCAAACCCAATGGTGGCCAGCCACATCCCCATGCAGCCCGAGAGCAGACCCTTGACTACAGAGTTGGTGTCCAGCGTGCCAATCACCGTCACACCCAGAATGGCCAGCCAGAAGAGATGCGACGGCCCGAAGGCCAGCGCCCATTTTGCCAGCATCGGCGTGAGAAATATCAACAGCAGAACGCCAAAGACGCCCCCGGCTGCCGAGGACAGAAAGGAAAGTTGCAACGCTTCCGCGCCACGTCCCTGCGTGGCCATCGTATGCCCGTCCAGCGTGGTTGCGATATTGGCAGGTGCCCCTGGTATCTTGAGCAGGATCGCGCTGACTGCGCCGCCTGCAACGGTCGAGGTATAGGCCGCCCCGAGCAGGATCAGGCCATGCGCAGGCTCAAGCCGAAAGGTGAACGGAATGAGCAGCGCCACCGCCATGGTCGGCGAGAGACCGGGGGTTGCCCCCAGGATCAGCCCGCCGATGGTGCCGCCCACAAGCAGCATGAAGGATATCGGCGTAAAGACCTCTCCGAAGTAGTAGATGAACTCCAACGCGCACCTCCCGTTGCGGTTCCGGGCAATACCGCCGGTTGAAGTCTAACGGTAAGTGATGAAAATAGTAATGCAAATGTTTTCATAAAATCCATGGAATGGTGGTTTAAGTGTCTGACAAAATGAATGAAAAGGTCGATATCATGGCTGTGGCAAAGGCCGCGCGGGTTTCACCTTCGACGGTGTCGCGCAGTTTCAACCATCCCGGTCTGGTCAGCCCGGCCACTCGTAAACGCATTACCCGCGCGGTCGAAAAGCTGGGGTATATCCGCAATCGCGCCGCTCAGTCGATGCATGGGCGGCGTAATGCCACCATCGGATTGATCGTGCCGACCATCGACCATGCGATCTTTGCCGAAGTGATCCAGTCTTTTTCCGATTCCATCGACCGGGCCGGTTTTACATTGCTCATCGCGTCGCATTCATATGACCTTGATCGCGAATATGCGATGATGCGCAAACTGATGGAACATCGGGTGGATGGCATTGCGTTGGTCGGGTTCGAACATTCGGACGCCAGCCTCCGGTTGTTGGAGCAGCAGGGCACGCCCGCGATGGCGCTCTGGAATTATGCGCCCGACTCGCTGTTGCCTTGTGTCGGGGCGGACAATCGCGAGGCGGGGCGCATTGCCGCCGATCATCTGCTTGGGTTTGGACATCGCGACATCGGGCTGGTCTTTCCGCGCCCGGATGGCAATGACCGGGCCAGTGCCCGCCTATGGGGCGCGCGGGACCGGCTGTCGGCTGCGGGCGTCCCCCTGATTGCGGATTGGCAATGGGAGGCCTCCTATAGCATCGCGCAGGCCAAACAGGTGGCGCAGGATCTCTTGCGCCGGGCGCATCGCCCGACCGCGCTCTTGTGCGGCAATGACGTGATTGCCCAAGGGGTGATCTATGGCGCGCAAAGCTGCGGTCTGCGCGTTCCCGAGGATATTTCGGTGATCGGTATCGGCGACTTCAAAGGCTCCGCCGAGATGGAGCCGGGCCTGACCACGATCCGCATTCCCGCCCGCAGTATCGGCGAGATTGCCGGAGAGCGGTTTACCGATCTTATCACGGGGGCGAGCGAGGATCATTTCCGTATCTGCTGTCCGCTCGAATGTATCGTGCGCGGCACTGCGCGCCCCCTATGAGATGCCTCCCGCCACTCCGAGAAGAGGCCGTGCGTTCGTATTTCCGAGCCGATATACGCCATACCAAGAGGAGGGTGTGAGCCCTCGGATTGTCTTTTACTGTCGCGAAGATCAGGGATGATTCGTCGCTTCGGGCCCGGCTCTCTCCTTGCGCTAACCTTCTCAACCGGCAGGAGCCATCATGACCGCCTTTCCCCTTGCCCAATCCCGCCTCGCCGCCCTACGCACCCGTATGGAGGCAACTGGCTCTGACCTGGTGGTCCTTGGACCGTCGAGCCATATGGCGTGGCTCTCGGGGGTGCATCCGCATGGCGACGAACGGCCCGTGATGCTGCTGGTCACACAGGATTACGCCGGGTTTCTCATGCCCTCGCTCAATTCCGCCTCGGCGCGGCAATCAACCGATTGGCCGTTTCATATGTGGCGGGATGACGAAGGTCCGCATGCGGCTCTGCGGGACATTCTGAGCGCCTGCAATGCAAACCGTCCCGGCCTCTCGGTTGTGCTTGATGAAACCATGCGGACGGATTTCGCGCTCTTGCTGCTGGACCATCTTGAAGCCCCGCGTCGGCGCTTTACGCAAGATACGGTGGGTGCTCTGCGCGCCTGCAAGGACGCCGCCGAGTTCGAAGCGATCAAGGCCGCGCATCTTCTCAATGACCGGGCGGTTCAGGCCGCGTTTGATGCGCTTCGCGAGGGGATGACCGAGCGCGACCTGGTTCAGATCATTCAGGATTTCTATGGCGCGAATGGCGCGACGCTGGAATTCTGCTCTGTCTGTTTTGGCCCGTCCGGGGCGTTTCCGCATCACACGCCCGGCGCAACGCGGCTGGAACGCGACATGCCCGTGTTGCTCGATACCGGCTGCCGCTTGAATGGCTACCCCTCAGACATGACGCGTTGCGGCTATTTCGGCACGCCGGATGCCACCTATGCCGAGATTTTCAGCGTGGTCGATCAGGCCGTTCAAGCAGCACTTGCTGCGGCCCGGCCCGGAGCCTTGGCGCGCGAAGTCGACAAGGCCGCGCGCGATGTGATTGCCGCCGCAGGCTATGGCGACCGATTCCTGCATCGCACCGGCCATGGTCTTGGCATCGACATTCACGAGCCGCCCTACATCACGGCGACATCCGAAACGCGGCTTGAAGCCGGGAATGTGTTTTCCATTGAGCCGGGGATCTATCTGGAGGGGCGTTTTGGCATGCGGCTTGAGGAGATCGTGATCCTGCGTCCCGAGGGGGCCGAGATATTCTCGAACATGCCGCGCGATTTGATCGTGCGTCCGGTGGCTGGAGAATAGATCACAACACGTATCGGATGCGAGCATATAGGTCCGATTCGGTGGCAAAAATTTTTTCACAAGAAAAAATTTTTGTTGCAATGGCTCTGCAATTCGTCTGAGGTTAGGCCCAAGAAACGCCTTCTGACCCAAGGACGCCGATGACCAATACACCTGCCGGCGCGCCACTCGCCCTGGGGCGTCGCATAAGAAAACGCAGGCAACTCTTGTCGATGACCTTGCAGGATCTCAGCAATGTATGTGGAGTATCTGTGAGCTACCTCAGCCAGATCGAACGCGACAATGCGGTGCCCACCCTTGGCACGCTGGCCGAGATTGCGGCCGCGCTTGATGTCAGCATCGACCATTTCATTGCCACACCACGACAGGCGGATAGCGTGACACGCGCAGCCACGCGTCCGAAGTTCTCGATTTCCGGCACCTCGATCATCTATGAACAGATCGGGGCGGAATTTCCGGGGCATGAACTTACGTCGTTCATTCTCAATGTCCCGCCTGCGTATGAGTCCGAGACCGTGCAACATTCCGGTGAAGAGCTGATTTTCGTGCTCGACGGCGAGATTTTGCAAGTGGTCAACGGGCAGCAGTTTCTGCTCCGTGCCGGGGACAGCATGCATTATCTGGGCCAGCATCCCCATTCATGGTCGAACGTCAGCGACACCTGGGCGCGACTGCTCTGGACCGGCAAGATGCTGCATGGCGCGACCCCTTCGTCCTATGTGCCGCGCGCCGGCACGGACACATTAAAACCAGACATCCCCTGATCAGCATCGCTCTATGCGGCTCGGGCACCAGCCGGGACAACCGGCGTATTCCTCACCAAATCCAACAAGGAGACCTTACGTGAAACACCTACTGCTCTGCGCTTCTGCACTGGCGCTGACTGCCACGATGTCCGAGGCCAAAACCTTTGTCTATTGCTCCGAAGCCTCGCCAGAGGGGTTTGATCCTGCGCCCTTTACCGCAGGCGGCACGTTCGATGCCTCGGCGCATCCGATCTACAACCGCCTGACCGAGTTCAAGAAAGGCACGACCGAGGTCGTGCCCGGCCTTGCGACTGGCTGGGACGTGTCTGAGGACGGTACGGAATACACTTTCCACCTGCGCGAGGGTGTCAAATGGCACTCCAACGAAAAGTTCACGCCCACCCGCGACTTCAACGCTGATGACGTGATTTTCTCTTACGAGCGTCAAGGATCTGCCGACCATCCGTGGCATCAGTATATCGCGGGTGTGACCTACGAGTATTACACCTCCATGGCGATGCCTGACCTGATCAAATCCATCGAGAAGATCGACGACTATACGGTCAAGTTCACCTTGAACCAGCCCGAGGCGCCTTTCCTCGCCAATATCGCGATGCCCTTCGCCTCGATCGTGTCCAAGGAATATGCCGATGCGCTCGATGCCGCAGGGACCAAGGAAGATCTGAACAACCTGCCCATTGGCACCGGCCCGTTCAAGTTCGTGGCCTATCAAAAAGACGCGGTGATCCGCTACACGAAGAACGCCGACTATTGGGGAGAAGGCGCGATCATCGACGATCTGGTCTTTGCCATCACCCCGGACGCCGCCGTGCGTCTGCAAAAGCTCAAGGCTGGTGAATGCCACCTGATGCCCTATCCGGCCCCAGCGGATATCGAGACCATCAAAGCCGATCCCAACCTCAAACTGGATGAGCAGGCCGGTCTGAACGTGGGGTATCTTGCCTATAACACCACAGTCGCGCCGTTCGACAATGCCCGCGTCCGCAAGGCGCTGAACATGGCGATCAACAAGAATGCCATCGTCGATGCCGTGTTCCAGGGGGCGGCCGCCCCGGCCAAGAACCCGATCCCGCCGACCATGTGGTCCTATAACGACTCCATTGTCGACGACCCCTATGATCCCGAAGCCTCCAAGAAGATTCTCGAGGAAGAGGGCGTGAGCGACCTCTCGATGAAAATCTGGGCGATGCCGGTACAGCGTCCCTACATGCCCAATGCCCGCCGCTCTGCCGAGTTGATGCAAGAGGATCTGTCCAAGGTCGGCGTCAAGGTCGAGATCGTGTCCTATGAGTGGGGCGAGTATCTGCAAAAGTCGATGGAAGCAGGGCGCGATGGCGCGGTGATGTTGGGCTGGACCGGGGATAATGGCGATCCAGACAATTTCCTGTCGGTGCTCCTGTCCTGCGATTCCGCCGGGCCTGGCGGTGCCAACCGCGCGTTCTGGTGCAACGAGGATTTTTCCAAGCTGCTGAAGGATGCCAAGATCACCGCCGATCCGGCAGAACGCACCGCGCTCTATGAGCAGGCGCAGGTGATCTTCAAGGACCAGGCCCCGTGGTTCACCATCGCGCATTCGACCCAATATGTGCCGATGTCGAACAAGGTGTCGGGCTTTGTGATGAGCCCCTTGGGCGACTTCACCTTCGAGACTGTCGACATTGCCGAATGAGCGGATCAGTCTGATCTGAAACCGGACGCGCGGGGGCACAGCCCTCGCGCGTTTTCAAAGGAAAGCGGCGCATGATCCGATTCATCCTGTCCAAGCTTCTTTACCTGATCCCGACCTTTATCGGGATCACCATCATCGCCTTCAGCTTTGTGCGCATCCTGCCCGGCGATCCGGTGCTCTTGATGGCGGGCGAGCGGGGTGTGACGCCCGAACGGCATGCGGAACTCAGCGCGCAACTGGGCTATGATCAGCCCATCGTGATGCAGTATTTCGATTTTCTCGGGCGGCTCTTGCAGGGGGACATGGGCAATTCGCTTGTGACCAAGAAACCTGTGCTGGATGAATTCCTGACCCTCTTTCCCGCGACTGTCGAACTGGGCCTGTGCGCCATCATCATCGCCACGGTGATCGGCGTGACTGTGGGCGTGTTTGCCGCCATCAAGCGCGGGAGCTGGTTCGACCAGATTTCCATGACGCTCGCGCTCGTGGGTTTTTCCATGCCGATTTTCTGGTGGGGGCTGCTTCTCATCATCTTTTTCTCAGGGATCCTCGGCTGGACGCCTGTGTCGGGGCGTATCAGCCTGCTGTACTATTTCCCCAATGTCACCGGCTTCATGCTGATCGACAGCCTGCTTTCGGGGCAAAAGGGGGCATTTGCCTCGGCGCTGAGCCATCTCATCTTGCCATCTCTGGTCTTGGCCACGATTCCGCTTGCGGTTATCGCCCGTCAGACCCGCTCTGCCATGCTTGAGGTCATGGGCGAGGATTACGTCCGCACCGCCCGCGCCAAGGGGATGCCGCAATACCGCGTGATCGGCATCCACGCGCTGCGCAATGCGATGGTGCCGGTGGTCACGACCATCGGTCTGCAAATCGGGGTGCTGATGGCCGGTGCCATTCTGACCGAGACCATCTTTTCATGGCCCGGCATCGGCAAATGGATGATCGATTCCATTTCCCGGCGCGATTATCCGGTTGTGCAATCCGGCCTTCTGCTCATCGCGGCGCTCGTGATGATCGTCAACCTGTTGGTCGATCTGACTTATGGCCTGATCAACCCGAGGATTCGTGTGAAATGAGCGAGACACCCAACCTTGCCGCCCCGGTGAAGCTGTCCGATGCCGCGATCCGCCGTCGCATGCTGGCCGAGTTCTGGTTCTACTTCAGCCAGAACCGCGGCGCTGTGGTCGGGCTGGTGGTCTTTGTGCTGCTGGTTCTGACGGCTGTGTTCGCGTCCGTGCTCGCGCCGCATGATCCCACGACGCAATATCGTGAGGCCTTGTTGATGCCTCCGGTCTGGGCCGAAGGTGGCAGCGCGCAATTTCTGCTGGGAACCGATGCGGTCGGGCGCGACATGCTCTCGCGCCTGATCTTTGGGGCGCAATACTCGCTCTTTATCGGTATTGTCGTGGTTTCCGTCGCGCTGGTGGGGGGGATCATCATCGGGTTGCTGGCGGGGTTCTTTGGCGGCTGGATCGACAATGTGATCATGCGGATGATGGATGTCATTCTGGCCTTCCCCTCGCTTCTTCTGGCCCTTGTGCTGGTGGCGGTGCTGGGGCCGGGGCTGACGAATGCGATGATCGCCATCGCCATCGTCTATCAGCCGCATTTCGCCCGTCTGACCCGTGCCGCCGTGATGTCCGAGATGAAGCGCGAATATGTTACTGCCGCCCGCGTGGCGGGGGCGGGCAACCTGCGCCTGATGTTCAAGACCATTCTGCCCAATTGTCTTGGGCCGCTGATCGTTCAGGCCACATTGTCGTTTTCCTCGGCGGTGCTCGATTCTGCTGCACTCGGGTTTCTCGGCATGGGGGCACAACCGCCCGCGCCGGAATGGGGGACAATGCTGGCCGAAGCGCGCGAATTCATCCTGCGCGCTTGGTGGGTCGTCACCTTTCCCGGTCTTGCCATTCTGATTTCGGTGCTGGCGATCAACCTGATGGGCGACGGGCTGCGTGATGCGCTCGACCCCAAGCTGAAGCGGAGTTGACGATATGGCGCTTTTGAACATCAAGAACCTCACCGTCAAATTCGCCACCGCAACCGGCAGCTTTACCGCCGTTGACGGGATCGACGTGCATGTCGACCGGGGCGAGGTTCTGGCTATCGTGGGGGAATCCGGCTCTGGCAAATCGGTGTCGATGCTGGCGGTCATGGGTCTATTGCCCGATACCGCCACAATTACCGCTGATGAGATGACCTATGACGGGCGCGACATCTCCAATCTCTCGGATGCAGAGCGGCGTCACCTCATCGGGCGCGAGATCACCATGATCTTTCAGGAACCTATCGCCTCGCTGAATCCGTCTTTTACCGTGGGGTTTCAGATCGAAGAGGTGCTGCGCCTGAACCTTGGGTTGTCGCGCAGGGACGCGCGTGCGCGGGCCCTGGAGCTCTTTCGCGCCGTGGGCATCCCGAACCCCGAGACCAAGATCGACGCCTATCCGCACCAGATGTCAGGCGGGCAATGCCAGCGGGTGATGATCGCCATGGCAATCGCCTCGAACCCGCGCCTTTTGATCGCGGATGAGCCGACAACGGCCCTCGACGTGACCATCCAGAAACAGATCCTCGATCTCTTGATGAAACTGCAAGAGGATTTCGGCATGGCGCTGATCCTGATCACCCATGACATGGGCGTGGTGGCCGAAACCGCCGACCGTGTGGTGGTGCAGTATCAAGGCAAGAAGATGGAAGAGGCCGACGTGCTCTCGCTGTTCGAGTCTCCTCAGCATCCCTATACCCGCGCGCTGCTCTCGGCCCTGCCAGAGCACGCAACAGGTGATCGTCTGCCCACCGTTTCAGACTTCTTCTCGCAGGAGGTCGCCCGATGACCGCAAGTCCGATCGCCCCCGTCGTCGAAGGTCGCGGTATTGTGCAGGATTACGCGGTGCCCGGCAGTCTCTTTGCCCGCGCAGGCAAGGTGCGCGCGCTCAACGGCATCGACTTTGCTGTCGACAAGGGCAAGACCCTTGCCATCGTTGGCGAGAGCGGTTCCGGTAAATCCACCCTCGCGCGCATTATCGCGCTGATTGACGCGCCGTCGGGCGGAGAATTGCGGATTGACGACCACACAGTCGATCTTTCTCGAAAACGCCTTGGGCCTGCCCTGCGCTCCAAGGTGCAGATGGTTTTTCAGAACCCCTACGGAAGCCTCAATCCCCGCCAGAAGATCGGCAATGTGCTGATGGAACCCCTAGTGATCAACACCGATATGCCCGCCTCGGAAAGGCGAGACCGGGCCGAGGCGATGATCAGGAAGGTCGGCTTGCAGCCCGAGCATTTCAACCGCTACCCGCATATGTTCTCGGGTGGTCAGCGACAGCGCATCGCGATTGCCCGCGCGCTGATGCTAAACCCCTCGCTGCTTGTGCTGGATGAGCCGGTTTCGGCGCTCGATCTTTCGGTGCAGGCGCAGGTGCTCAACCTCTTGGCCGATTTGCAAGACGAGTTCGACCTGACCTATGTGTTTGTCAGCCACGATCTTTCGGTTGTGCGCTATATTGCCGATGAGGTGATGGTGATCTCAAAGGGTGAGGCGGTCGAGCAGGGCAGCCGTGAGGCGCTTTTTGCCGATCCGCAACACCCCTATACCCGTGCGCTCTTTGCCGCGACACCGGTGACCGATGTCGCGGCTATCCGCGCGCGGGTTGAACGCCGCAAGGCGGCACGGGCAGGTTAGACCACTTCGGGCACCGCCAGTTCCCTTGCGCGTGTGCGTAGCAGGAACTTCTGGATCTTGCCCGTCGAGGTGCGGGGAATGGTGGTGAACACGAAGCGGCCCGGCACCTTGTAGGGGGCCAGATGCTCGCGGCACCAGGCCCGCAGGGTTTCCGAATCTGCCGCCTGCCCCTCGGCCAGTTCGACAAAGGCGCAAGGGGTTTCGCCCCATTTCTCGTGCGGCATGGCGACCACGGCCGTCACAGCCACAGCCGGGTGACGATAGAGCGCTTCTTCCACCTCGATAGAGGATATATTCTCGCCGCCCGAGATGATCACATCCTTGGAGCGGTCCTTGAGTTGAATGTATCCGTCCGGATGCCGCACGCCCAAATCTCCGGAATGGAACCAGCCCCCGGCAAAGGCCTCTTGCGTGGCTTTCGGGTTGCGGAAATAGCCCTTCATCACGACATTGCCGCGAAACATCACCTCGCCCATGGTCACGCCGTCGCGGGGCACCGGGGCCATGGTTTCGGGGTCCAGCACGTCGAGACCCTCGAGCGCCAGATATCGCACACCCTGGCGCGCCTTGAGCTTTGCTTGTTCCGCAGATGACAGGGTAGACCAACCGTCGTGCCAGTCATTGACAACCGCCGGGCCATAGGTCTCGGTCAGCCCGTAGAGATGGGTCACGTCGAACCCTGCCTCCTTCATATCGGCCAAGAGCTTTTCCGGGGGCGGTGCCGCGGCGGTGAAGAATTGAACTCTGTGATCGAGCGCCCGTTTGACGCTCTGGGGGGCGGAAATCATCAGCGACATCACAATCGGCGCGCCGCAAAGATGCGTCACGCGCTCTTGGGCGAGCGCCTCCCAGATCGGTTCGGCGCGCACTTGGCGCAGGCAGACATGCGTGCCGATGATGGCCGAGAGCGTCCAAGGGAAACACCAGCCGTTGCAATGAAACATCGGCAGGGTCCACAGATAGACCGCATGTTTGGCCATGGAGGTGGTCAGCGCATTGCCCTGTGCCAAGAGATACGCACCCCGGTGATGCGAGACCACACCCTTGGGGTCGCCTGTGGTGCCGGATGTGTAATTGATCGAAATCGCGTCCCATTCATCCTCTGGCATCAGCCAGTCATAGGCCGGATCGCCAGTCGACAAGAAGGCGTCGTAATCTTCTGCCTCGGGCGCGATGCCCGGTGCCGCGAACTCCGGATCATCATATTGGATGAGGAGCGGGGTGGCTGTTGCAAGCGACAGCGCCTCTTGCATCAGGGGCATGAATTCGCGGTCCACGATCACGACCTGTGACATGGCGTGATCGAGTTGAAACGCGATGATGCCCGCGTCTAGCCGTGTGTTGATCGAATGCAGCACCGCGCCGCACATCGGCACGCCGTAATGACATTCCAGCATTGCGGGCGTGTTTGCCAGCATGACCGACACGGTATCCCCGCGCCCGATCCCCCGCGCGCTCAGCGCCGAGCCGAGCTGGCGCGAGCGCCGGTAGAACTCTGCATAGCTGCGGCGCAGGGAGCCATGCACAATTGCGATGTGATCCGGGAAAACCGTCGCCGCGCGTTCGAGAAACGTCAGCGGCGTCAGCGGCTGATGGTTCGCGGGGTTGCGATCAAGATCCGTGTTGTAGGGGTTCGTGCTCATGTCTCAGGCATCCTGCCACTGGGGCGCGCGTTTCTCGATAAAGGCACCGATGCCCTCTTGGGCATCGCGCGCCAGCATATTGTCCACCATCACGGCGGAGGCGTAGGAATAGGCATCGGACAGGGTCATCTCGCGTTGCGCGTAAAAGGCGCGCTTGCCGGTGGCGAGGGTCATGCTTGATTTCGATGCAATCTTGCGGGCCATGGCCATCGTGGCGGCCTGCAGATCATCAGGTGCTACGGCGTGATTGATAAGCCCCATTTCCGCCGCACGCGCGGCTGGGATCATATCGCCCGTCAGCAGCATCTCCATCGCATGTTTGCCCGCCACGTTGCGCGACAGGGCCACCATCGGGGTCGAGCAGAAGAGGCCGATATGCACCCCTGGCGTGCTGAACTGCGCCGTATCCGCCGCAATCGCCAGATCGCAGCTTGCCACCAACTGACAGCCTGCTGCGGTGGCGATGCCCGTAACCTCGGCGATCACCGGCTTGGGGCAGTTCACGATGGCCTGCATCACGCCGGAACAGAGCGCCATGATCCTGGTGAAATAGGCGCGACCCCGGTCCGCTCCGGCCCGCCCCGCGGTCATTTCCTTGAGGTCATGGCCCGCGCAGAACGCGGGCCCGTTTGCGGCAAGAACGATGACCCGCACCGCGGGATCATTCCCGGCCTCCGCAAAGGCGCGACCCAGGTCTGCCAGCATTGCCTCGGACAGCGCGTTGCGGCGTCCTGCGTCATTCAGCGTCAGGCGCAGGATGCCTTCGCCGTCGAGCTCAGAGAGAAGGATATCGCTTTTTGGCACGGGGTCTCGTCCTTTCAGAGGTCAGAGAATGTTGATCTCCACGCTCTCGGCGAGCGTGTTGGCGATAAAGCAGTAGCGATGCGCGCGGTCCTGCATTTCTGCCAGCTGCGCGTCTTCAACCGCAAAGCCGGTGTCGAACCGCACGACCGGATGCAGATCAATCCGTGTGACGGACATTTGCCCCTTGGGGTTCTTACCCAGATGGGCCACGGCATAGTCGTGATAGCTGGCGACCGGCCAGCCGGCCTTGGCCGCAAGGGCAAGAAAGGTCATCATGTGGCAACTGGACAGCGCCGAGGCGAGCGCCTGCTCAGGATTGGTGTGGGCGGGATCACCGCCCCAATCCGGGGCGGCATCCACTTGCACATCATGGTGGTTGTTGAACTGCACGGTATGGGCGTTGGAGTATTTGCCAGTGTGCAGCACAGGTTCGGCGCGCTGCCAATGCAGCTCGATTGCGAGGTCGGACATGGATCAGGACTCGTCTTGGTTGGGCGCGCTCAGGCGGCGGCGATTTTCTTGTTGGGGTCGTAGAAGGGGCGCTCCACCATCACGGCGCGCACGGGTCCCTTACCGGTCACAACCTCGACCTTGGCACCGATATTGGCATGTTCTGCCGCGACCATGGCCAATGCGATGTTACGCTCCAGACGCGGTGAGTAGACGGCTGACGTGACTTTGCCGACCTGCACGCCCGACACATTGATCGCCCAGAAGGTGGTGTTCGGCCCCTTGAGCGGTGCGCCGTCGATGATCAGGCCGACCTGCTTGCGGCTGGGGCCCTCGTCGCGGATGCGGCGCAGCGCGGCCTTGCCGATGAACTCTGCCTCGATGTCGAGATTGACCAGACGGTCCAAACCCAACTCGTAGGGGTTCGTCTTGATGTCGGCATCGGCATGATAGGACAGCATGCCACCCTCGATGCGACGGATCGAGGAGGTATGGCCGGGTTTGAGCCCAAAGGGCAGGCCTGCCGCCATGATCCGTTCCCACAGGGCATCGCCATGGGCGCTATCCCGCAGGTAAATCTCATAGCCCAATTCGCTCGACCAGCCAGTGCGCGATACGATCAAGGGCATCCCGTCCAGTTCGACTTCGCGCATCCAGTAGTATTTCAGATCGAGGATGCTCTCGCCAAAGAGCTCTTGCATGATCAGGCCCGATTTCGGCCCTTGCAATTGCAGGGGGGACACGTCCGGTTCGCCGATGGTCACATCCATACCGGAATGCACCGCCACACCCTGCGCCCAAAGAAGGATGTCGCTATCGGCCAGCGAAATCCAGAAGTGGTTCTCGGCCAGACGCAGCAGGATCGGGTCATTGAGAATGCCGCCCTCTGCATTGGTGATCAGGATGTACTTGCACTGGCCAACGGCCATTTTCGACAGGTCGCGCGGCGTCAGCATCTGGACAAAGCGTGCAGCGTCGGGGCCGGTGATCTCGACCTGGCGCTCTACGGCCACGTCGCAGAGGATGGCGTCGTTCACGAGGGTCCAGAAGTTCTGCTCCGGATCACCAAAGTCACGCGGGATATACATATGATTGTAAACCGAAAATCCCTTGGCTCCCCACCGCACGGTGGCGTCGAAATAGGGGGATTTACGGATCTGGGTGCCAAAGCCGAAGTCGTCTGCTTGCATCATGGTTTTCGCCCTTGCTGTTCCGTCACGCCACCGCGGCGGACTGTCTGAAACTGGCGATCTTCTAGGGCCAAACGGCACCGGAATTTGGTCTGAAAAAACGATCCGCGCAGACTGAACAGGCTGATTTTCAATCGCGGACAGACTACGCGGTCGTTTGGATCACTTGCCGTCTTTTGCCGTGAGAAGCGCGAGACTCGGTTGACCGGATTTGACTCGCCGCGTGGCGATGTAGGTCATGTAGCGGTCGATGCCCAAGTCACCGGCAAGCATGGCGTCCATCACGGTCTGGAACCGCGCAAGGCTGGGGCAGATGACGCGCATCACATAGTCCATGCCGCCGCCGGTGGCGACACATTCGGTGATCTCGTCGCGCCCGCGGACGAACCCCTCGAACCGGTCAAAATCCGCCTTGCGGTGATGTGTGAGCGAGACGGTAACGACCACCTCGGTAAAATCGCAGATCTTCTCGAGCACGATATCCGCGTGATACCCGCGGATAAAGCCCGCCGCTTTCAAACGGTCAAGACGTGCCCAACACGGGGTCGGCGAGATATTGGCAATCTCAGCCAGCCGAGTCTTGCTCAGGGGGCCATGCTGTTGGACCGCATTGAGAATGCGGATATCCGTTGCATCAAGCCCGAGCCGTTTCATCCCCTGGAACCCTTTGTCACAAGATGGCGATGGGTCATCGCGCAGCGCGTTGCACGCACCATTCGAATGTATCGCGCATATCCGCACGTCCTAGCCCTATTGCAACATCTTTCTCGCCAAAAACGACGAGGATTGCCTTGCCCTGGTCCCGGTCTGGCGCGTGATCGTTGAATGTCGGGCCTGTTCCTTGGTAGAGGTCAGGAACCGGCGGCCCAACCACATGCGGAGAAAGTCATGAGCGGATTACTGGCGCTATTCGACGATGTGGCCGCTATCGCCAAGCTGGCCGCGTCGCAACTCGACGATGTGGCTGCACAGGCGAGCAAGGCCGGCACCAAGGCCGCCGGTGTGATCATCGACGATGCCGCTGTCACACCGAAATACGCCACCGGCCTGCCTGCGGCGCGCGAGTTGCCGATCGTCTGGAAAATCGCGCGCGCCTCGTTCTTCAACAAGCTGGTGATCCTGCTGCCTGCAGCGCTTTTGCTGCATGCGTTCCTGCCTTGGGTGTTGACGCCTCTATTGATGATCGGCGGGGCCTATCTGTGCTTCGAGGGTGCCGAGAAGGTCTGGCATCTGATCGTGCCACACAAGGACCACGGCCCGCAGGAGGCCGAAACACTTGAGGCGGCACATCTTGAAGAGCAGCGTGTGAAAGGGGCAATCAAGACCGATTTCATTTTGTCCGCAGAGATCATGACCATCGCCCTGTCACAGATCGACATTGGCACCTTTTGGATACAGGCCACGGCCCTGGCTCTGGTTGCCATAGGCATCACCGCGCTGGTTTATGGTGCCGTTGCCCTACTGGTAAAGGCTGATGACATCGGCCTGCATCTGAGTACGACCGGGCGTTTTTCCCCCACGCGCGCGTTCGGGCGGGGTATTGTCCGGTCCATGCCGGGTGTATTGACGGGAATCGGCGCCATCGGAACGGTTGCGATGTTGTGGGTCGGAGGCAGCATTCTGGTGCATGGTCTGCATGAACTTGGCTGGCATCTGCCGTATGAGCAGATCAAGCTTGCCGCGACATGGGCGGCAGAGGCGGCTGGCACGATGCCCGGCCTTGTCTCTTGGGCGGTGACGGCGGGGCTCGACGGTATTCTCGGCCTGATTGCTGGTTTTGCGCTGATCCCGATTGTCATCCGAGCAATTGTTCCGGTTTCCGACTGGCTCTTTCCCGAGAAATCGTGACTCTGTTGCACGTCCGTCAAAAGCAGGTCACTGGTGTCTCGATCCCTCGAGGTGCCCAGAACGCCGTGTCTTGTGGGATCACCTGCTTCCTTCTAGCCTTGTTCAACCTTCCTTGGTTTTACGGTGAGAGCTTTTGAGACAAGACTCGGCTGAGACGACGCAATTCGGGTTGCAGGGCGCGCTATTGCGGCGCGGGTTTGCCGTGTCCGATGCGCTCTGGACACGGCTCTTGGGCGGACGCACGAACCAAAGCTGGAAAGTCGAGGCCGAGGACCTGTCCATCGTCGTCAAGCTCTTTGGCAATGTTTCGGACAATCCCTTGTTTCCCAATGATGCAAATGCAGAGGTTACCTGTCTCCGGCATTTGGAAAATCAGAACCTTGCCCCAAGGTGGTTGGATGACTTTGCCACCGCAGAGGGGCATTGCGTGATCTATGAGCATGTCCCCGGTCAAAGCTGGCAGACGGGCGTGTCAGAGATTGCCGCACTTTTGTACCGGGTCCATCGCATGGCAGGCCCGGGGAATTTGCGCGCGGTGCCAGATGGGAGTGAGGGGCTTGTGCGCCAGACAGAATACATCCTGTCCCACTGTCCCCCTCTCAAAGCCAAGCGCATTCTGAGTTTTCGCCCCTCGGGGGTGATTCCGCCTGTCGGGCGAAAGTGCTTGCTGCACGGCGATCCCGTTGCTGGAAATATCGTTGGAAACCCGGGGGATTGGCGGCTTATAGACTGGCAATGTCCGGCGATTGGCGACCCGTGTGAGGATATCGCCCTGTTTCTGTCCCCGGCGATGCAAATGGCTTATCGCGGTGCGCCGTTGTCGGAGAACGAGCGTCAGAGATTTCTGGCATCTTATCCCGATCCGGAGATTGCCCGGCGCTACCAATCGCTTGCAGCATTCTACCATTGGCGCATGGCGGCCTATTGTCTCTGGCTCGATTCGCGCGGTGATTGCGCTGCTGGCGAAGGAACAGAGGCGGAAATCGCCGCAATGAGCGCCGTATGCTTCTGAAATTGCATAAAAATTAATCAGGCCGTTGCAACTATATCTCTAGGCGGCGAGAATGGGCGCATGGCGAAAATTCGGGTTCCATTGAGCCTTGAGCTATGGCATAAGCAGACCTAAGTCCTTTTGGGATGTCATGGTCCATAATGGATAGGAGAATAAAATGAAGAAGATTTCGACGCTTGCCGCCGCTGCTGCTCTGGCAGTCTCTGCTGCAGCTCCTGTGCTGGCAGAAGAAGCAAAAACCAATGCTGACCCCTTCGTGTCGACGCAGGGTCAGGCCGCTGGTCTCGGCTTGGGCCTGACCACTGGCACCACTGTGGCTGTTATTGCAGGTGCAATCATTGTTGGCGCAGTTGCTGCTTCGGGTGGCGACGGTTCGTCCTCCACGACGACCACGAACTGATATTGGTCGCGCCGTTTTCAGCGGCAATCAACATGCGAAATACAGAAAACGGGCAGAATTGCCCGTTTTTTGCTGTTTCAAGGGTAGGACGGAGGCAAGGCCAGCAGCTCGTCCAATTGCCTGGCGATCCAACCGCGCGGGATGAAATGGCCACGGCTGTGCACATCAAGCACTACGCGGCCTTCGGTGCAGTCCTCCCATGTGATGCGCTGAAAGCTGAGCGGTTCAGTCGCGCTCCAGTCTCCACGCCCCTCGCCGGGTTCTGCACATCCCAGCCTGTCCCGCCAGAGTTTGACAGGCCATGTGGTCTCGCCCTCCGGACCGAACGGAAAGTCCATGACGGTATCTGAGGTGCCGTGCACGTGACGAATCTCTTGAGGGGCCTGTTGGCAGCGTTCTGATTGGCGCAGGGTGCCCGATACCGCCAGCAGAGCGGAAACGCCGTTGCCGTTCTCACATACATAACGCCAAGCCATCGCGGATCCGTAGGAATAGCCCGAGACAAAGATGCGGGCGCGGTCTATCGGATAGCGTTTGGCGGCATCCTCGATCACGGCGGCGGCAAAGGCCACATCATCGGTTTGGGAGGTCCAGAAGTTCCACGTTCTGCCCTCGCCATTGGGGGCCAGTAACAGCACGCCGCGTCGCCGTGTGGCACCCGCGACGCGGGGATGTTTGACCACGACCGTGCCTTGCCGCATCCACCCATGAAAATGCAATAGAACCGGCAAGGGCGACGACCCATCCCAGCCATCAGGCTCTAGCACGTGATAGGAACGGTCCCCCAAGGGACAGGGCAGTTCGGCGTGACAGCGATCCTCGGTTGTCTCGATTGCGTGCAGCAGCCCCGGACAGAGAAAACACAGCAGGAAGAACAGGGAACGCATGGCATCTCCGACACGTGACTGAAACCAGACTACGCACCGTGCCTGAAATGTCATGTCACAAGGGTGTCAGGTTTGGCCCCGACGATCCATGTCGGGGCCGCACAGGTCAGATCAACGCAAAGATGCGTGCGGGCCCGCCAGAGCCGCCGCGGTGCTTGGGCGCGCCGATCACGATGGTCGCCCCGGCGGCGGGCACCTTGTCGAGATTGGCCAGACATTCGATGCCGAACCGGCCCGTTGGCAACCAGGCGTAATGCGTCGCGAAATCGGCCGAGGGGCCGTGGTCGAGCGACAGTGTATCGCTGGCAATCGAGCGGGCACCGGTTTCCTCGATCAACATCTGCGCCGCCTCGATGTGAAAGCCGGGATAATGCTGTTTCTCGCCATCAAAGCCGCGGAAGGCGTCGGTGCCGGTTTTGGCACCCCAACCGGAATGCAGCGCCACACAGGCGCCGTCGGGGATCGGGCCGTGGGTGGCAATCCACGCCTTGAGATCGTCAGGGGTGAGCATCGTGTCGGCGTCCTGTGCCGCGCGTGCGGCAATATCCACCACGCAGAGCGGCGCGACCAGATCGCCCACGGCGATTTCATCGACCGATGCGCCATCCGCCGAGAAATGCAGCGGCGCATCCACATGGGTGCCAGTGTGCTCGTTCACCGTCAGGGTCATCAGGTTGAAGCCGTTTTCGGCAAAGTTGAAATTCTGCTCTGTCGAGATGCCGGGCGCGCCGAAATAGGTGGGAAAATCCGCGTCATAGGTATGGGTCAGGTCCTCGACCTTGGCATGTCCATTCGCCATGGCGGGCGTGCCGCCAAGAGGGGACAATGCGGCCGCTGCCCCGACTCCTGCCGCGGCGGTGAAAAAGCCGCGGCGCGACAGCATCCTGTCCTTGACCGCGTTGATGATACAGGCGTCACACATGGCATGTCCTTTCGGGTTTCGGTGCATATGGGGTGCAGCCTAGCATGATTCTGCGTTATGCAAGGGGCGGCTTTGGTCGGAACCTGAAAACAAGGAACATGCCATGGTGGCGCTGATGCGCTTGCTGATTTTTGGATTGATCGCTCTGACGGTGCTCTATCTGGCGATCTCCTGGTATTCGCGTTCCGTGCGGCGACGGAAAATGGAGCGCGATTGGGAAGAGGCGGGTCGTCCCGGCGACAGGAATACCTATATAGAGACCGGTATGGCGCAATATGAGCAATCGCTGCGCAAGCGGCTGATCTGGCTGGTCTATATCGTTCCGGTGGTGACAGTGGTGGTCATCATATATCTGACGAACTTCATGTAAGGGGGCCGATGATGGTCTATGTCAAATGGGTATTCTGGGGTCTGTTCTGGACCGGCGTGATTGCATTTCTGCATTACACGCTGCCGCAGCATGATGTGGTGCGGATCACGGATACCTATGAAAAGCGGGTCAATCCGGGGGATAATGCGCTCTTCTGGTCGAATGCGGATACCGGAGAGGACCCGACAGCGACCGAACGGGATGTGTTCTTCATCCAGACCTTCCGTGCCAATGACAAGCCGATGATCTATCGCAACGAGGATACGGGCTGGGGCTGGCCGCCCTATTTCAAGTTCGACACCTCGAATTTGCAGGCCGAAGCCTCGGACATGATGTCCAAGAAATCAGCCGAGAATGCCCAATGGGTCGTCGTGCGCCATTATGGCTGGCGGAACGAGTTCTTTTCCATCTATCCCAATGCCGTCAGCATCTGGCCGGTCGCGGGGCCGGATGTGCAGATCATCCCTTGGGTCAAGATCGTGATCCTCCTGTTGCTCGCCGCATCAGCTTGGGCCATCCGGGTTCGCTGGCGGCGGTTCTGGAACGGGCGCCAGGAACAGGGTGACACGGAATGGGGCGTCGGGCGCGGTTAAAACCGCGCCCATTCGACCTCAGCGCTTGCCGTAGTAGAGACCCACGACATGCTCTGCCTCGGCAAAGAACAGCCAGCGTGACGCCGCGACCCCGGCGACATGGGCGAGGACAGCGACCAAGGCCAGAGCATGGCTAAAGGGCACAAGCAAGAGCAGGACAGGCACGGCATAGCCCAGACCAAAGGCAATGCCGCGCAGTTTCAGCGCGTGTTTGCGCCCAACCTGAAAGACCAATTCCCGCAAGAGGTAGTTGGGCCCGGTATGGGGTGGCTCAAAGGCGCGCACCGTGCCGATATGCCCAAGGCCCGTTGCTGTTGCCATATCCGTGCCCGAGGCGGCAAAGGCCCCGTCGCCGCGCACCCACCACAGGATTTGCAGGACCCCTGCGATCGGGATCAGGATCAGCGCCGCGCTGACCTGCCCCGCCAAAAGCGCGCCGCCGGCCAGTGAAATCGCAATCAAGAGCGCGGGTGTCAGGGGGGTTCTCCAGCGTGGCACGGTTTTCAGTTGGGCATAGATCATCGACGTGGTGAACACGGTGCCAAGAGCGAGCGCTGCGCCACACCAGCCCAAAAGCGCCATACGTTCGTCAAGGAATACAAGACCTGCGCCGTAAATCCCCATGACGACAAGCGCCGCGACCGCGCAGACGCCTTCGCGGCTCAGCCAGCTTGACCGCCACTGGCTAAACGCTTTCCATGCGCGTTCGGGATGCCCGAGGTGAAAGGTTGAAGCCATGAGCCCGCCCACGGCCAGTGCATAGGCGATGGCGAAGAAGGCGAAGGCAACCCAGCCAGTGACCGCAGGCAGTCCCAGACCCAGCCAGAACAGCAGGCCAAAGCCCAGGCCCGAAAGCGTGGTAAAGACGATGACGGAAGGGGCTGGATGCATCAGAGCTTCTCCAAGGTCTTGTCGAGCCAGCCAAGGAAGCCCTTGGGTTCCTCGATCACGGGGGCGAGGAACGGCGCCAGAATGTCGATCTCGCCCACCGGCTTGGGTTGGTCGAGCCGATCCTTGGGGCGCGGCGGCAGGTATTTGTTGACAGGTTTGGTGGACTGTTCCGGCATGAGATCGAGGCCACCGCGCTCGGCGGTGAGTTTCGAGACATTGCTTTCGGGATCTGCGAAATCCCCGAAATGGCGGGCACCGGCGGGGCAGGTGCGCACGCAGGCCGGCACGCGGTCGACCTCGGGCAGGTTCTCGTTATAGATGCGGTCCACGCAGAGGGTGCATTTCTTCATCACCCCTTCTGCGGCGTCCATTTCGCGCGCGCCATAGGGACAGGCCCAGGCACAGAGACCGCAGCCGATGCAATTGCTCTCATTGACCAGAACGATCCCATCCTCGACGCGCTTGTAGCTGGCCCCCGTGGGACAGACGGTGACGCAAGGCGCGTCCTCGCAATGCAGACAGGATTTGGGGAAATGCACCAGTTGCGCGGCGGGGTGCGGCATGGCCGAGCTAGCCAGCGGCTGCACCTCATAGCTGTGAACGCGGTTGAGGAATGTGCCCGAAGGGGCCGCGCCATAGGGTTGCTGATCACTCAGGGGAGCGCCGTAATTCTCGGTGTTCCAGCCCTTGCAGGATACCACGCAGGCGTGACAGCCGACGCAGGTGTCGAGGTCGATCACCAGGCCCAGTTTTCGGGTGGTGGATGCGGGAAGCGTTGTCATGTGCGGCGCTCCTCTAGGATAAGGGGTCGGATGCTCACCGGTTCTTCGCGGCTCTTGTCCCATGTGGCGATGAACCAGATGAACGAGCCGACGCTGAACGCGACAAAGGCCAGAATGACCAGCAATGTCAGGGCTTTGCCGCTCATTTTCCGACCTTCCATTCAAGATGCTCGGGGCCCTGCCCAACCGGCGATTTGATCGGGGCGAAGGCGGGCTGCGCTTCTTGCGGTGCCGTGGCTTTGTCGATCTTGACGCGCAGGTCGAACCACGCCGCCTGTCCGGTGATGGGATCGGAATTGGACCATCTGAGGCCGTCACCCTTGGGCGGCAAAAGCTCGTGGATCAGATGGTTGAGCAGAAAGCCGCGCGTTGCCTCGGGGGCATCCTCGGAGAGCGCCCAGGCCCCCTTGCGCTTGCCGATGGCGTTCCATGTCCAGACGGTGTTTTCGTTGAGCGCGGCCATATGCGCCACGGGCACGGTGATCTCGCCATGGGCAGAGGTGACGCGCGCCCAATCCCCATCTCTGAAACCGTGCTTTTCCCAGATTTTGGTGGGCAGGTAGAGCGGATTTTGACCGTGAATCTGGCGCAGCCATGCGTTTTGCGTACCCCAGGAGTGATACATCGCCATTGGGCGCTGTGTCAGCGCATGGACGGGGAATTCGTCGGGATCGACATGCGCCTCCTCGAAGGGAGGATACCAGATTGGCAGCGGGTCCATCGTGGCCTTGATCCGGTCACGCAGGTGGTCGGGGGGCTGGCGCGTGCCATGCCCCTCGGCGGCCAGTTGGAACCTGCGCATGGTTTCGACATAGAGATCAAACACATAGGGCTGTGGCGTGTCAAAGAGGCCCATACCGACGGCCCAATTCTGATAGGCCATGTTCCACGGTTTGTAATACTGCGCGCCGTCGGGGATGTGGTTGACGAAAAAGCCGCCGTTCTCGATGTATTGGTCAAGCTGGTCTGGGTTGGGCGCACCGCGTCCAGTCTCTGTGCCATCGCCGCGAAAGCCCGAGAGTGGGCCGATGCCCGGTTTTCGCTCGTGATTGACGATGTAATCGGCGTAATCGGCGTATTTCGCCGTGCCATCCTCGGCGGTGAAACCGGGCAATTTCAGCTTGTTGGCCAATTGCACCAGCACGGTTTGAAAGCCGCGCACATCCCGGTCAGGTTCGATCACCGGCCAGCGGATCGCATCGGCGGCGGCATCCGCCTCGCAGATCGGGCGATCCAGCAGCGAGATGCAATCGTGGCGTTCCAGATAGGTTGTGTCGGGCAGAATCAGATCGGCATAGGCGACCATCTCAGAGCTATAGGCATCCGAATAGATGATGCGGGGAATGACATAGGCACCGCTCTCGTCCTTGTCGGTCAGCATCTCGATCACGCCGCGCGTGTTCATCGAGGAATTCCACGACATGTTGGCCATGTACATGAAGAGCGTGTCGATCTTGTAGGGATCACCGGCATGGGCGTTGGAGATGACCATATGCATCAGCCCATGCGCCGACATCGGGTTTTCCCAGGTAAATGCCTTGTCGATGCGGGCGGGCGTGCCGTCGGGTTTGAGCGCCAGATCCTCTGGGCCGCGCACAAAGCCCAGATGCGGGCCGTCGAGCGGGCAATCGGGCTGCACGCCGCAATGCGGTTTGGGGTGGGCGCTTACGGGTTTGGGATAGGGCGGTTTGAAGCGGAAACCGCCGGGCACCTCGACCGTGCCGAGCAGGATTTGCATCACATGCAGGGCGCGGGCCGTCTGGAACCCGTTGGAATGCGCCGAAATTCCGCGCATGGCGTGAAAGCTGACGGGGCGGCCGGTCATGGTCTGATGCGTCTCGCCGCGGAAGTCGGTCCATTCGTGATCGAGCGTGATTGCCTCGTCAAAAGCCACGCGCGCGATTTCGGCGGCGATTCGGCGGATCTTGTCGGGGGTCACGCCGCAGCGCCCAGAGACTGCCTCTGGAGCGTATTGCGGATCGAGATAGCGTTCGGCCATCAGGTGCATCACCGGGCGATGCGTGATGCCGTCTGCCTCGTATGTGGCCGAGAGATCAGGGCGCACGCCGGGTGTGTCAAAGGCGGTGAGCTGGCCGGTCTTGCGGTCGATCACCAGAGGCTTGCCATCATCATCGCGCAGGAAAAGCCCGTGCTCGGGCGAGGCGGGATCGCTGTTCACCAGCACCGGCGCATTGGTGTAGCGCGCGAGGTAGTCGAGGTCGATCTTGCCCGACCGCATCAGTTCGTGGATGAGCGACAGGATGAAAAGCCCATCCGTTCCGGGGGTTATGCCCACCCAGTCATCTGCCACGGCGTTGTAGCCAGAGCGGATCGGGTTCACGCCAATGACGCGCGCGCCCCGTGCCTTGATCCGGCCAATGCCCATCTTGATCGGGTTGCTGTCATGGTCTTCGGCAACGCCGAAGAGGATGAAAAGCTTGGTATGCTCCCAGTCCGGCTGGCCAAATTCCCAGAATGCGCCGCCCATCGTGTAGATACCGGCCGCCGCCATGTTGACCGAGCAGAATCCGCCATGTGCGGCATAGTTGGGGGTGCCGAAATTCTGCGCCCAGAAGCTTGTGAAAGACTGCGATTGATCGCGCCCTGTGAAGAACGCGAGCTTGGACGGATCGTTATGGCGGATCGGTTCGAGCCAGTCAGTGGCGATTTGCAGCGCCTCGTCCCAAGAGATTTCCTGAAACTCGCCCGAGCCACGGGGGCCGACCCGCTTGAGTGGCGCGCGCAGGCGCGAGGGGGCGTTGACCTGCATGATGCCGGCCGAGCCCTTGGCGCAGAGCACCCCCTTGTTCACCGGGTGGTCGCGATTGCCTTCGATATAGGCAACCTTGCCCCCCTTGAGGTGCACGTTGATGCCGCAGCGGCAGGCGCACATGTAACAGGTGGTTTTGCGCACCTCATCCGAGACATGCGGCGAGGTGTCGATGCGGGGCTGATGTGTCATGGCTGGTCTTTTCCTCCGTCGGCGTCACGTTATGGCAGAAGAAACCTGATCGCGACCATCTTCTTGATTCTTTTCATTTCCTGAAAACATGTCTCGGAAATTCCGAAATTACCGGTCTGTTGTTCCTGTTCTTGGCTTCAATCGCTGGACAAGAGGCGTCGTGCGTCGGCGGCGATCATGCGTTCCTCTTGGGCCGGAACAATCCAGCAAGCGATTTTCGAGGTCGGGGTGTGCAGGCGGGTTGCGCCTGTTTCGTTGGCGCGGAGGTCGATCTCTGCCCCGAGCCAAGCGAGGCCTTCCATGATCCGGGCGCGCACGGGGGCCGCGTTTTCGCCGATGCCGCCGGTAAAGGCCACGGCATCAAGCCCCTGCATCGCGGCGATGAGCGATCCTGCGTGGCGGATGGCCCAATAGCAGAAATGCTCGACCGCGAAGGCGCTTGCCGGGGAGGGGTCGGCGAGCAGTGCGCGCATGTCCGACAGGCCGCCCGAGAGGCCGCGCAACCCGCTTTCCTTGTTCAGAAGGGTATGCGTCGCGGCGATGCCGTCCTCTTCGGCCAAGCGCAGCACGGCGTTGCCGTCGATCATGCCCGTGCGGGTGCCCATGGTCAGCCCTTCAAGGGGCGAGTAACCCATTGATGTTGCGACTGACTTTCCGTCACGGATGGCGCAGACCGACGCGCCGTTGCCAAGGTGAAAGGCCAAAAGGCGCGGGGGTAGTGCGGTAGCGGTCAGGGAAGGGAGGCTGTCGACCAAAGTGGCATAGGAGATGCCGTGAAAGCCATAGCGCCGGATGCCGCGCGCCTCGATTGCGGCAGGCAGCGCGTAGCGGGTGGCGACCTCGGGGTTGCTGGCGTGAAAGGCTGTATCGAACGCGGCCACCTGCGGCAGATCGGGGGCGAGCCTGGCCAGTGTTTCGATCGCGGCGATGTTGTGCGGGTTGTGCAGCGGGGCAAGCGGCGTGCAGGCCTTGATCGCGGTCAGCACCGCAGGCGTGATGCGCATGGGCTGGGTCAGCGCCGTGCCACCATGCACCACGCGATGCGCGGCGGCGGCAAAGCGGGTGATGGGAAATCCTTGATTTTCAAGTTCTTGCAGGATTTCTTGCAGGGCTGTCGCGTGATCGGGCAGGCTCCGGGCGGCCTTTACATCGCCCAGTTTCAGCGTGCCGGGGCCGCCGATACCATCGGCGATCCCGGTCAGGATTTGGGTGAGCTGGCCATCAAATACGGCCAGCTTGATCGAGGATGACCCGGCATTCAGGACCAGAACGAGATCGCTGTTGCCGGGGCTCGACATGGGTCAGACCTGCTGCTCGCGCATGTCGGCGGGATCAATTCCGGCGACGGCTACGGGCTTTTTCATCGCGTCGCGGCGGAAGGGCTCGCCCAGTTCCTGATTGATCATGGCCTCGATGAGGGTGGTTTTGCCATGTTCCATCTGGTCCTTGATCGCGGTGTTGAGCGCCTCGGTCAGTTCCTCCATCGTGCGGGCAATCACGCCCTTGAGGCCGCAAGCCTGCGCAATCCCGGCATAGCTGACCTGCTGATCCAGCTCCGTGCCGACGAAATTGTCGTCAAACCAAAGGGTTGAGTTGCGCTTTTCGGCACCCCACTGGTAATTGCGGAACACGATCTGTGTCACGGCGGGCCATTCCGAGCGGCCAATGGCGGTCAGTTCATTGACCGCGATGCCAAAGGCACCGTCGCCGGCAAAGCCCACCACCGGCACATTCGGGCAACCGATCTTGGCGCCGACGATCGAGGGCAGGCCATAGCCGCAGGGGCCAAAGAGGCCGGGGGCGAGGTATTTGCGGCCCTCTTCGAACGACGGGTAGGCATTGCCGATGGCGCAATTGTTGCCGATGTCCGAGGAAATGATCGCCTCGCGCGGCAGGGCGGACTGGATCGCGCGCCATGCCATGCGGGGGCTCATCCAGTCGGGTTTATCGGCGCGGGCACGCTGGTTCCAGGTGGTGCCGGGATCGTCGTCTTCGTGGTCCATCGAGCTGAGTTGCTGTGCCCATGTCGATTTTGTTTTTGCGATCAGGGCCTTGCGGTCTGCGCGGTCGGTGTCGCCTGCGCTCTCGCCCAGGTGGGCGAGGATCGAGGTGGCGACCTTTTTGGCGTCGCCGACGATGCCCACGGTCACTCTCTTGGTCAGGCCGATGCGGTCGGGGTTGATGTCGACCTGAATGATCTTGGCCTCTTTGGGCCAATAGTCGATGCCATAGCCCGGCAGGGTCGAGAAGGGGTTGAGGCGCGTGCCAAGGCAGAGCACGACATCCGCGCGCGAGATGAGTTCCATCCCCGCCTTGGAGCCGTTGTAGCCCAGGGGCCCCGCGAAGAGCGGGTGCGAGCCGGGGAAGGCGTCATTGTGCTGATAGCCGACGCAGACCGGGGCATCGAGACGCTCGGCCAGTTGGCGTGAGGCGTCGATCCCATCGGCCAGCACCACACCGGCCCCGTTGAGGATGACGGGAAACTTGGCCTCGGTCAGCAGTTTGGCCGCCTCGGCAATCGCGGACTCGCCACCCGAGGGGCGCTCAAACTCGACGATTGCGGGCAATTCGATGTCGATGACTTGGGTCCAGAAATCGCGGGGCACGTTGATCTGGGCGGGGGCAGAGGCACGTTTTGCCTTGAGAATCACACGGTTGAGAGTTTCTGCGATGCGCGAGGGATCGCGCACCTCTTCCTGATAGGCGACCATATCCTCGAACAGTTTCATCTGTTCGACCTCCTGAAAGCCACCCTGACCGATGGTCTTGTTGGCGGCCTGCGGGGTCACGAGCAGGAGGGGGGTATGGTTCCAATAGGCGGTTTTGACGGCGGTCACGAAATTGGTGATGCCGGGGCCGTTCTGGGCGATCATCATCGACATCTTGCCGGTGGCGCGGGTGTAGCCATCGGCCATCATGCCGGCAGACCCCTCATGCGCGCAGTCCCAGAAAGTGATCCCGGCCTTGGGGAAAATATCGGAGATGGGCATCATGGCAGAGCCGATAATCCCGAAAGCGTGTTGAATTCCATGCAGTTGCAGGGTTTTGACAAAGGCCTCTTCGGTGGTCATCTTCATCGGCTGGGTCCTCTGGGTCGGGCGCGCGGTGGCGGTTAATGGGAATATCCTATGCGAAACTAGCGGTCTGTGGGGGTTACTTCTAGGGCCAGAAGGCGCTGTAGGATAAGGCCAGTGTGTTTTGAAAATGAGAATTTGGGTATCAATAAGCGTGACGTATCGCTCTGTGCGCTTTTGGGGCGCGTGCCGGGGGGAGGCGGCAAGTTATTAATTTTGAATAATAATGCACTGAATTACCGTTCAGCGGGTTTGCCCGGGGATCAAGGCCAATTCCCGGGCGATATGGGCAATTCCTTGCGGGATGCGATCCGAGGGAATTGAGGAATAGGCGAGGCGGTAAAAATTGCGGGGTCGGTCGGTGCCGTGAAAGAACGGATGGCCCGGTTCTATCAACACGCCCGACCGCCTGAGGGTGGTGTCGATCTGGCCCATGTCGATATGGTCCGGGGCCTGCATCCAGATCGAGGAGCCGCCAAAAACACCGCGCCCGGCGATGTCGAGGCCGTGTTCGGCAAGTGCGCTCTCCATCACGTTGCGGCGCCGGGCAAAGACCTGACCCATCCGGCGCACCAGGCTGTCGTAATGTCCCAAGGATAGGAAATACGCCGCCGTGCGCTGAACATGGCCCGGCGGATGGCGCAGGACCGAGGCGCGCAGCGCGCGGCATTCGCGGATAAATGACTTGGAACCAACAAGATAGCCAAGGCGCAGCCCAGGAAAGATCGACTTGGAGAAAGAGCCTACGTAAATCACTCGCCCCTCGGTATCGAGAGATTTCAGCGCCGGGAGGGGCGCGCGGAGAAAGGAGACTTCGAACTCGTAGTCATCCTCGACAATCAGCGCCTCCATCTCGGCGGCGCGGGCGAGCAGCGCCTTGCGCCGTGCCAGGGGCATGGTGGCATTGGTGGGGGCCTGATGGCTGGGCGTGGTAAAGATCACGTCGGCCTCATCGGGCAGGTTTTCCGGCGGCAGGCCGTCGCGGTCCACGTCCACCGGCATCAGATGGCAGCGCGACTGCATGAGAATGTCGCGCAAGGCGTGGTAGCAGGGGTTTTCAATGGCGGCGGTGCGGCGTTGGGTCAAGAGCACCTGAGCGGTGAGCCACAAAGCGTTCTGAGCGCCCATTGTGACAAGGATTTCATCGGGTTGGGCGATGATGCCGCGACGCGGCAGAGTGTGGCGGGCGATGAACTCGATCAGTTTGGGATCGTCCTGATCGTAGTAATCGGCGGTGAGCGCCTGAAAATCCTTGGCCCCAAGCGCCTGAAGCGCGCAGTGACGCCAGTTGGCATGATCAAAGAGCGCCGGATCGGTCTGGCCGTAGATGAAAGGATAGGGGTAGCGCGCCCAATCCTGCGGCTTTTCGGGCGTGTCGCCACCGGTGAAGCGGCGGCCAAGCGCGCGGGACCAGTCAATGGTGTCGCCGCGCGGCGCGGGCGCGGTAAACGCCGGAGGTTCTGGTGCATTTTCAGAGACATAGTAGCCAGAGCGGTCGCGCGAGGCGAGATAGTCATTGGCCTGCAACTCGGTCAGGGCGAGGGTCACGGTGATGCGGCTGACGCCCAGATGCGCGGCGAGTTTGCGCGAGGAGGGCAGCTTCTCGCCCTTGCGAAAGCGGCCCGACAGGATGCCCTGCGCGATCATCTGCTGGATCTGCGCCTGCAGCGTGCCCTCGGCCTCGGGGGCAAGAAAGAAGGTCTCGACTGGAATCGCCATGGGGGCAGATTAGACTGGACTTATCGCCCTTGCAATCTGGTCTGGTTTGAGGCGTGGCGTGGAATTGTAAGCTCTGTAAGGTCTGTCAGGGGATTTTGTAAGCTCGCTCAGGGTGCGGGAAAGAGGCTGTCAAACGCGGCCGTGCCCGCCGGGGAAAAGCGGACGATCCGTGTACCGGGAACGCGCTTGGCCCAGCCCTGAGACTCGAGATGCGCGAGCAGGCCGCGCCCGAGACGCCCGGCCAGATGCGCGCGGCGTTCGGACCAGTCGAGACAGTCGCGGCAGAGGGGCGTGCGGGGAGAGGGCAGGCGTGTCACGTCGAGCCCAAGGGCGACGATAAAGCGGTGGCCGCTGTCGGTGAGCGTGAGGACCGCGTCATCGCGGTGGAGATAGCCGCGCGACAAGAGGCTGTCATACATCCGGGTGCCCATATCGCCCGCGAGGTGGTTGTAGCAGACGCGGGCGCGGCGCAACTCGGGGTCGCGGGGGCCGGGGCGGGTGCGCAGATGGCCTGCCCCCGCCGCAAAGCCCATAAGGGTTTCCAGAAGATGCGCCACGTCCTCCGAGGCAAGGCGGGTGTATTTGTGCCGCCCTTGCCGCGCCTGGGTGACAAGACCGCCGGCTTCCAGCCGGGCGAGATGGGCGGAGGCGGTTTGCGCGGTCACGCCCGCCTCTGCCGCGAGTTCGGTGGCGGTCAGGGCCTTGCCGCTCATCAGGGCGGTGAGGATGTTGGCGCGGGCCGGGTCGCCGATCAGGGCGGCGATGCGGGCGATGTCGGGACCTGTTTTCATAGTTCGATGGTAGACGAAGCATGAATGCTGCGCAATCGGATAGATCGGAGGCTGCAACCATTTTGAAAGGACTGCCGTGCCATGCTGACCTGTGTGATTCGCTATCATATCGACCCGACCAAGAGAGAGGAGTTTGCACAATATGCCCGCAACTGGGGCAAGGCGATCCCGCGCTGTGGGGCGGATCTGATCGGCTATTATGCCCCGCATGAAGGCAGCAGCACGCTGGCCTATGGCATTTACAATATCCCCTCCCTCGCGGCCTATGAGGCCTATCGCGCGCGGCTGGCCGATGATCCGCTGGGGCGCGAGAATTATGCCTTCGCGCAGCGCGAGCGGTTCTTGTTGCGCGAGGACCGCGTTTTCCTGAAGCTGGTGAGCGGATGAACCCGGTGGGATCTGTCGCGGCGCAGAGGGGCCGCCCAGGCGGCAGCCCGAGGCAAGACGCGGTGGCCGAGAATTGCCGCCCATGCGGATTGCCGGGGCAACATGCCGTAACCGCCGTGGCCGACGTGGCGGAGTGGCGCAGGAATATGCTAGGGCTGACAGTCAGGGCAGGCGGCCGAGGCGTCGATCCGGGGCAGGCGGCCAAGAAGGGCCGTGGAGGCATCGAGCCGGGGCAGGCGGCCAAGGGAAGCGGCGCAACCATGCGGGAGGGAATGAGATGATTGCGGTCATATTCGAGGTGATCCCCGGTGAGGGACAAAAGGAGCCATATCTGGAGATGGCGGCCAAGATGCGGCCCCTGGCCGAGGCGATCCCCGGCTTTATCAGCGTCGAGCGGTTCCAGAGCCTGACCAACCCCGGCAAGCTCTTGTCCCTGTCGTTCTGGGAAGATGAGGCGGCGGTGATCCGGTGGCGGCAATTGGCGGCACATCGCGGCGCGCAGAAAGCGGGGCGCGAGGTGATGTTTGACGATTACCGGCTACGCGTGGTCAGCGTGATCCGCGACTATGGCATGACTGAGCGCGACGAGGCGCCCGAGGACAGCCGCGCGGCGCATGGGGCGTGAGGCCGGTCGCGCCGCAGTCAAAGGGCAAAGGAGGACCATCGGCGACAAAGGGCGGCGGGCGTACGGGGCGCGGGACTGGCGGTGGCGACACGCGCCTGACACACTCTTCGCCAAGCTGTGATTTGAATGTGGGGTTTCATGCCGTTAGCCAGAGGGCGTTGGAAAACGAGGATTGGCGCAAATGGCATTACACGAGAAAATCATTCTGTCACCGCAGGACAAGCTGGATGCGCTGGCGGTTCTGGTGCTGCGGCTGGGGCTGGCGTGGTTCATTTTCCTGTGGGCGGCGCACAAGATCATCACGCCGGGGCAATATCAGAGCCTGGCGCGCAATTTCGACGGGGTCGAGGTGAGCCTCGGCCAGGTCTATCTGGCGGGTGGCGCGCAGATTTTCCTCTGTATTCTGGTGGTGCTGGGGGTGGTGCGGTATTTTTCCTACGGTGCCTTGCTGGTCATGCATTTCTTTACCGTGACGCGGCGTTGGGAGGGGTTCTTTGATCCCTTCGCCGTGAACGATCGGGGCTTTCCGGTGAACCGCAATCAGGTGATTGACCTGGCGGTGCTGGCGGCCTTCATCGCGCTGGTGCTGCTCATTCGTCGGGATCATTTCAGCGTGGGCGGCTGGCTGGCGCGTCATGACCGGGCGCGGTGGTGGATGTAGCGATTGGCACTGGCGCGGGTGGATCGGGCTGCCTAAAAGGGGCGGGACCACATCTGAAAGGACATCCCATGAGTGAGATTACCCGTCTTCATACCGGCCCCCGCATGAGCCAAGCGGTCGTGCATAACGGCATCGTCTATCTGGCAGGCCAGGTCGGCAAGCCCGGTGACAACGTGACCGAGCAGACCAAGACCTGTCTGGCGCAGGTCGATGCGCTGTTGGCCGAGACCGGGAGCGACAAGACGCGCATCCTGCAGACCATCGTCTGGCTGGCGGATATGAAGGATTTTGCCGAGATGAACGCGGTCTGGGATGCCTGGGTGCCGCAGGGCCACACACCGGCGCGCGCGGCGGGTGAGGCAAAGCTCGCGACGCCGGAGTATCTGGTCGAGTTCATCGTGACGGCGGCGCAGAAGTAAGGATTTGCCCGATCTTTGCGTCCTGCGATGCGCGTCCCGGGGCGTGACGGACAGCATGAACCCGCCTCGGAGCGATCCGGGGCGGGTTTTTCTTGCGCGCCTTAGCCGCGCAGGGCGGGCAGGCCGATGCCGGTGGCCTCGAACCCGCCATCGACGGCGATGATCTGGCCGGTCACGTAGCTGGCGGCGGGTGAGCAGAGGAAGGTGATGACCGCGGCGATTTCATCCTCGCTGCCGTAGCGGTTGAGGGGGATCGCATCGTGGTAGGCGGCGACGATGTCGGGGGTGTGCACGGCCATGGCGAGTTTGGTCGCCACAGGGCCGGGACAGACGCAATTGGCGCGCACGCCGAATTCGCCAAGCTCTGCCGCCTGTTGCAGCGTGAGATGTTTGACGGCGGCCTTGGAGGTGCCATAGGCCACGCGCAGGGTCGAGGCGCGCAGGCCCGAAATGGAAGCGATATTGACGATGGCCCCCCGCGCCGCGCAGAGCGCGTCGCGCAGCGCCTGAGACATCAGGAACACGCCGTCGAGGTTCGTCTCCATCACGGTGCGCCAGCGGGCGAAGTCGGTGTCGGCGAGGGGGCCGAAATCGGCCACGCCGGCATTGTTGACGAGCGCATCGACAGAGGGCGCGGTGGCGGTCACATGGGCGGCCATTTTCGCCACCTGATCGGGCTGCGAGACATCGCAGAGCACCGGATCAACGCCCGAGAGCGGGTTTGCCGCCTCTTGCAGAGCGGCGGCGTCGCGGTCGATCATCACCACGCGCCAGCCCTGGGCCAGAAATTGCCGGGTGGTGGCAAGGCCGATGCCACGGGCGGCGCCAGTGACAACGGCGGTTTTCGGAGCGTCGGTCATGGGTATCAGTCCTGTTGCGGGGCGGCGTCGTGGCGATAGGCGGGGCGGCCGATGCTGTCATAGGCGGTAAAGCCCGCGCGTTTGGCATCCTTGACCGAGTAGATGTTGCGCAGGTCGGCCATGCGGGGGGTGGCCATCTTGCGCGCCAGCCGTTTGAGGTCGAGGGCGCGAAACTCGTTCCATTCGGTGAGCAGAACCAGAAGATCGGCCTTGTTGGCGCATTTGTAGGGGTCATCGTGCCAGGTGACACCGGGCAAGAGCCCCTCGCCCTCGCGCTGGCCCTGGGGGTCGGTCACGCGCACGCGCGCCCCGCCGCCGACGAGGGCCGGGATGATGGTGAGCGCGGGTGCATCGCGCATGTCGTCGGTATTGGGTTTGAAGGTGACGCCCAGAACCGCGATGGTCTTGCCGTTGAAGGAGCCGTCACAAAGATCGAGCAGCTTGTCGATCATGCGGCGTTTCATTTCCTCGTTCACGGTGATGACCTTTTCGGTGATCTGCATGGGCAGACCGTGATCCTGACCGATGCGGGCCAGGGCGCGGGTGTCCTTGGGAAAGCAGGATCCGCCATAGCCGGGGCCCGCATGCAGGAACTTGTTGCCGATGCGGCCATCAAGGCCGATGCCATGGCTGACCTGTTTCACATCCGCGCCGGTGCGTTCGCAGAGGGCCGCGATTTCGTTGATGAAGGTGATTTTGGTCGCGAGAAAGGCGTTGGCGGCGTATTTGATCATCTCGGCGGATTCGAGATCGGTGGTGACGATGGGAAAGTCGCGCAGGTAGAGCGGGCGGTAGATTTCGGCCATCACATCGGCGGCGCGGTCGGTCTGGACGCCGACGACAACGCGGTCGGGTTTCATGAAATCGTCGATGGCCGCGCCTTCGCGCAGGAATTCGGGGTTGGAGGCGACATCGAAATCGAGGGTCGGATTGGCCTTTTTGATCACCTTCCTGACGGCGCGGTTGGTGCCGACGGGGACGGTGGATTTGGTGACGATCACGACATAATCCTTGGCGGCGCGGGCGATCTCTTCGGCGGCGGCCATGACATAGGTGAGGTCGGCGTGACCGTCGCCGCGCCGGGTCGGGGTGCCCACGGCGATGAACACCGCCTCGGCCCCGTCGATGGCCTGGGCCAGATCGGTGGTGAAGCGGAGGCGACCGGCCTCGACATTCTTGGCCATGAGGGTATCGAGACCCGGTTCGAAGATCGGCACCTCGCCGCGCAGGAGCATCGCGATCTTGTCGGGGTTCTTGTCGACGCAGGTCACGTCATGGCCGAAATCGGAAAAACATACCCCGGAGACAAGGCCCACGTAGCCCGTTCCGATCATCGCAATTTTCATGTTACATGCCCTTTGACGCAAAACCTCTGGGTTTGACTGTATTGGTGGTCGAATCGGGTGTGTCAACGCGTTGCGGGGTCCTGTAGGGGAAAACAGGCCCGGCTGTGGCGTTGACTGGATAAGGAGAGACACGATGGGTGCAAAGCTGTTTGGGACGGACGGGGTCCGGGGGCAGGCCAACAGTTGGCCGATGACGGCGGATGTGGCGCTGCGGCTGGGGGCGGCGGCGGGGCGGTATTTCCGCCGCGACAAGCAGGAGCACCGCGTGGTGATCGGCAAGGACACGCGGCTGTCGGGCTACATGATCGAATATGCGCTGACGGCCGGATTCACTTCGACCGGCATGAACGTGTTTCTGCTGGGTCCGGTGCCGACGCCGGCGATCGGCTATCTCACGCATAGTTTGCGGGCCGATGTGGGGGTGATGATTTCGGCCAGTCACAACCCGGCCTCGGACAACGGGATCAAGCTATTCGGGCCGGATGGCTACAAGCTGAGCGATGAGGCGGAGGCGGGGATTGCGCGGCTGCTGGACGAGGGCACGCGGCTGGCGGCGCCCGAGAATATCGGTCGCGCGAAGCGGATCGAGGATGCGCGCGGGCGCTATGTGGAATACGCCAAGACCACCTTTCCGCATCGGCGGCGGTTGGAGGGGCTGCGGATCGTGCTCGATTGCGCCAATGGCGCGGCCTATCGCACGGCACCGGAGGTTCTGTGGGAACTTGGGGCCGAGGTGATCGCGATGGGAGTGGAGCCGGACGGCTTCAACATCAACCTCGATTGCGGATCGACCAAGCCGCAGGCCGCCGCGCGCCGGGTGTTGGAGACACGCGCCGATCTGGGCATTTGCCTCGATGGCGATGCCGACCGGGTGGTGTTGATCGACGAAAAGGGGCGGATCGCCGACGGGGATCAGTTCATGGGGCTGATTGCAACGCGCTGGGCGCGCGAGGGACGTCTGGCGGGCAATACGCTGGTGGCAACCGTCATGTCCAACCTGGGGCTGGAGCGGCATCTGGAGGGACAGGGGATCGCGCTCAAGCGGACGGCGGTCGGGGATCGTTATGTGGTCGAGGCGATGCGTGCGGGCGGTCACAATCTGGGCGGCGAGCAATCGGGCCATATCGTGATGACCGATTATGCCACCACCGGCGATGGGCTGATCGGGGCGTTGCAGTTTCTGGCGGCGATGGTCGAGACCGGCGAGCGTGCCAGCCGTCTGGCGCAGGTGTTCGAGCCGGTGCCGCAGAAGCTGATCAATGTGCGCTTTGCCAAGGGCAAGGATCCGATGGGATCGGATGCGGTGCAATCCGCGATGGCGGCGGCGGAGAAGCTCTTGGGCGGTGACGGGCGGTTGCTGGTGCGCCCCTCGGGGACGGAGCCGATGATCCGGGTCATGGCCGAGGCGCTCAACCCGGCGGTGCTGGATCAGGTGATGGACACGGTTGTGGGCGCGGTGCGGCAAGAGAGTTGAGGGGGGGGGAAGCGATGAAGCGCGCGGATTGCTGGCCGGGGACTAGCGAAGCAACACTCGTAGCTGCCACTTTATGCCGGCCAAGTCCGTATGAACCATCAGAATTGCGTGCCCTCTCAAAATCGCTAGGCCGCGGGACGGCCCAGCGATCCGCGCGGCGGCGCGTACCGCGCCTTGTTCCGCGCGGGAGGCATTCCAAGCGGTGGATAGAATTCAAAATCTCTCTCCCCCCAAATGCAAAACGGCCCCGCCGGATCGGTGGGGCCGTTTCGTGTCTGGCGAATTGCAACCGGCAAGATGCCGGTTGCGGTCTGTTTAGCGGTCGCCCTTGAGGGCTGCGCCGAGGATGTCGCCGAGCGATGCGCCCGAGTCGGACGAGCCATACTGTTCGACGGCTTCTTTCTCTTCGGCGATCTCGCGGGCCTTGATCGACAGGCCCAGACGGCGGGTCTTGGCGTCGACATTGGTCACGCGCACGTCGAGCTTGTCGCCGACCGAGAAGCGCTCGGGGCGCTGATCGGCGCGGTCACGCGACAGATCGGAGCGGCGGATAAAGGACTTCATGCCCTCGTATTCCACTTCGATGCCGCCGTCTTCGATGGCGGTCACGGTCACGGTGATCACCGAGCCACGCTTCACGCCGCCAACGGCTTCGGAGAACTTGTCGCCGCCCAGAGCCTTGATCGAGAGCGAGATACGCTCTTTCTCGATGTCGACTTCGGAAACGACGGCATGAACCATGTCGCCCTTCTTGTAGTTCTGGATGGCGTCTTCGCCGCGCTCGTCCCAGCTGAGGTCCGAGAGGTGGACCATGCCGTCGATCTCGCCTTCGAGACCGATGAAGAGACCGAATTCGGTGATGTTCTTGACTTCGCCCTCGACCTCGGTGCCCTCGGGATGGGTCTCTGCAAAGACTTCCCACGGGTTGCGCATGGTCTGCTTGAGACCGAGCGACACGCGGCGCTTGGCACCGTCGATTTCCAGCACCATGACTTCGACTTCCTGAGAGGTCGAAACGATCTTGCCGGGGTGGACGTTTTTCTTGGTCCAGGACATTTCCGAGACGTGGACGAGGCCTTCGACGCCCGGCTCCAGCTCAACAAATGCGCCGTAATCGGTGATGTTGGTCACGCGACCGGTGTGCACCGATTCGAGCGGGTATTTGGCGGCCACGAGATCCCACGGATCTTCTTGAAGCTGCTTCATGCCCAGCGAAATGCGGTGGGTGTCCTTGTTGATCTTGATGACCTGCACCTTGACGGTTTCGCCGATCGTCAGGATCTCGGAGGGGTGGTTGACGCGACGCCATGCCATGTCGGTGACATGCAGGAGGCCGTCCACACCGCCCAGATCGACGAAGGCGCCGTATTCGGTGATGTTCTTGACCACACCGTCAACGGTCTGGCCTTCGGTCAGGTTGCCGATCACCTCGGCGCGCTGTTCGGCGCGGCTTTCTTCGAGGATGGCGCGGCGCGACACGACGATATTGCCACGGCGGCGGTCCATCTTGAGGATCTGGAACGGCTGCTTGAGACCCATCAGCGGGCCCGCGTCGCGCACGGGGCGGACATCGACCTGAGAGCCGGGCAGGAAGGCCACGGCACCGCCGAGATCGACGGTAAAGCCACCTTTGACGCGGCCAAAGATGGCGCCATCGACGCGCTCTTCGTCGGCATAGGCCTTTTCAAGACGGTCCCATGCCTCTTCGCGGCGGGCCATCTCGCGGCTGATCACGGCTTCGCCCTTGGCGTTCTCGGCGGAACGCAGGAACACCTCGACCTCATCGCCGACGGCGATGGAGGGGGTCTCACCGGGATTTGCGAATTCTTTCAGATCAACGCGGCCTTCCATCTTGTAGCCGACGTCGATGATGGCCTGGCCTGCTTCGATTGCGATGACCTTGCCTTTGACAACAGACCCTTCCTCGGGTGTGTCCATTTCGAAGCTTTCGTTCAAGAGGGCTTCGAATTCCTCCATAGATGTATGTTGAGCCATGTGGTCTCTGGTTTCCTTTTGACGGTTTTCTGGCCGTGCGGTTGTCTCCGCCGGTCTTTCAGGGTTTCGTTGGTCGGGCGGGTCACAAAACAAAGAGGGCCGGTGGTTCCGACCCTGCTCGATCTCTTTTGTCCTGTGGCCTTATTCGCCTTTGGTGACAGGCGCGCGTATACAGGGGCTTGGCGGGATAATCAAGCCTGTCTGCGGCACGCGTGGTGCCGGACCTCAGCCCTGGGCCGCTGTGACGATGGCAATGGCCCGTTCGGTGGCCTCTTCGATGGTCATCGACGAGGTGTCCAGTTGCACCGCATCCTCGGCGGGTTTGAGGGGGGCGGTGGCGCGGGCGCTGTCGCGGGCGTCGCGGTCGCGCAGGTCCTGGGCCACCTCGTCGAGCGTTACCTCATGGCCCTTGCCGGTCAGCTCAATATGGCGGCGGCGGGCGCGTTCGGCGTCGGAGGCGGTGACGAAGAGTTTGACCTCGGCCTCGGGGCAGATGACGGTGCCGATGTCGCGCCCGTCCAGCACGGCCCCGCCCGCGCGCCGGGCAAAGGCGCGTTGGAAATCGAGAAGCGCCTGGCGCACCTCGGGAATCGCCGCAACACGGCTCGCGGCCTGGCTCACATCGGGGGTGCGCAGGTCGTCGGCCTCAAGGTCTTCGGGGCGCAGGGAATGCGCGGCCTCGATCGGGTCAAGCCCGCCCAGCATGCGCCGCCCGGTGGCGCGGTAGAGCAGGCCGGTGTCGAGATGGGCAAAGCCGAAATGCGCAGCCAGGGCCCGGCCGATGGTGCCTTTGCCCGCTGCTGCGGGGCCGTCGATTGCAATGGTGAATGCCATGGGCTGCCCTTTCGTGACCGGACCCTCTGCCTAGCCGATCAGGGCGCGAGGCTCAAGCATCGCTTGACCTGCGCGCGGGGCCAAGGCATCACGCTTGCATGATGATATACAAGATCTTGCGCGGGCCGGAATGGGCCCAATTGCGGGCCGCGGGCGAGAGCGTCGGCGCGCCGGTGGATGTGGCCGATGGCTATGTGCATTTCTCGACGGCCGAGCAGGCCGCCGAGACAGCGGCCAAGCATTTCGCCGGTGCCGAGGGTCTGATGTTGGTGGCGGTCGAGGCGGAGCGCCTGGGCGATGCGCTGAAATGGGAGGTGTCGCGCGGTGGCGCGCTCTTTCCGCATCTCTTCCGCGAAATGCGCCTGTCGGATGTGGTCTGGGCGCAGCCCCTGCCGCTGGTGGACGGTGTGCATCAGTTTCCGGCAGGTCTGGAATGAGCGGGATGGAGCGTTTGGGGCTCAGCCTGTTGCATCGGGTCGATCCGGAGCGAGCACATGGTCTGGCGCTGCGGGCCTTGCAACTGGGTCTGGTGCCCACGCCGGGGCCGCATACAAGCGCGCGGCTCAGGACCAATCTGGCGGGGCTGCGCCTGCCCAACCCGGTGGGGTTGGCGGCGGGGTTCGACAAGAATGCCGAAGCGCTGGCGCCGCTTGCCCGCGCCGGGTTTGGGTTTGTCGAGGTGGGGGCGGTCACGCCGCGCCCGCAGCCCGGCAATCCGCGCCCACGTCTGTTCCGGCTGAGCGAGGATCGGGCGGTGATCAACCGCTTTGGGTTCAACAACCTTGGCATGGAGGCGGCGGCGGCGCGGTTGGCGGCGCGGCCAAAGGATGCCGTGATCGGCCTCAACCTCGGGGCCAACAAGGACAGCGCCGACCGAGCCGAGGATTTCGCCCGCGTTCTGGCGCATTGCGGCGCGCATCTGGATTTCGCCACGGTCAATGTCAGCAGCCCCAATACCGAGAAGCTGCGCGAGTTGCAGGGGGCGGAGGCGCTGATGGGTCTCTTGAAAGGGGTCATGGAGGCGCGCGATTGGTTGCCACAGCCGATCCCCGTCTTTCTCAAGATTGCGCCGGATCTGAGTGATGGCGAGTTGAGCGAGATCGCCGATGTGGCGCGGGCCTCGGGGCTCAACGGGATCATCGCCACCAATACCACGCTGGGCCGTGAGGGGCTGGTGAGTGCCGCCAAGGGCGAGGCGGGCGGGCTGTCTGGGCAGCCCTTGTTCGAGAAATCGACGCGGGTTCTGGCGCGGCTGTCGCATCTGACGGGCGGGGAAATGCCGCTGATCGGCGTGGGCGGCATTGCCAGCGCAGAGCAGGCCTATGCCAAGATCCGCGCCGGGGCGAGCGCCGTGCAGCTCTATTCGGCGCTGGTGTATCAGGGGATGTCCTTGGTCGGCGAGATCGCGCGCGGGCTGGAGCGGCTCTTGGAGCGGGACGGTTTCGCCAATGTGGCCGAGGCGGTGGGCACCGGGCGGGAGGCATGGCTGTGATCACCTATTGGCATAATCCACGTTGTTCCAAGTCGCGCGCGGGTCTGGCGCTGTTGGAGGAGCGCGGCGTCGCGGTGACGGTGCGGCGCTATCTGGAGGATGCGCCGGATCTGGCCGAGGTGCGGCGTGTTCTGGCGCTGTTGGGCTGTGCGCCGATCGAGATGATGCGCCCCGGCGAGCCGCAGTTCAAGGCGCTGGGGTTGGGGCGCGAGAGCGCGGCAGAGGATCTGCTGGCGGCGATGGCGGCGCATCCGATCCTGATCGAGCGGCCGATTGCGATTGGCGCGGGGCGGGCAGTGATCGGGCGGCCGCCCGAGGCGGTGCTGGGGATATTGTGACCTTTGGACCCAAGCGGAGAGCCGCGCGGTGCCTGTCCGCCGGGTGGGCGCATCAACAGATATGATAGGCAATTTATGCCTGCCAAGTCTTCCGCGTTCTTGCTGAGATGAAACGTTGCAAAAGCGCCCGCCCGAGGGGGCGGACGGGCGCTGCGCGGCGGTGCCTGCGGCACCTTGATTCCGCGCTTTGGAGATTGGGGCGACTTGCTCCCTCAACAGTTCGGAATATTGACCGCGAGACCGCCGAGGGAGGTTTCCTTGTATTTCTCCATCATGTCATGGCCGGTCTGGCGCATGGTCTCGATACAGGCGTCGAGCGGCACGAGATGCGTGCCATCGCCGCGCAGCGCCAGAGAGGCGGCAGAGACCGCCTTGATCGCGCCCAGGCCATTGCGTTCGATGCAGGGCACCTGCACCAGACCGCGCACCGGGTCGCAGGTCATGCCAAGGTGGTGTTCCAGCGCGATTTCGGCGGCGTTTTCGATCTGGGCGGGGGTGCCGCCCAAGACGGCGGCGAGGCCCGCCGCGCCCATGGCGGCGGCGCTGCCCACCTCGGCCTGACAGCCTGCCTCGGCCCCCGAGATGGAGGCGTTGTATTTCACCAGACCGCCGATGGCGGCGGCGGTGAGCAGGAATTCCTCGATCTGGTTCTCATGGGCGCCCGGCACATGCTCGAGCCAGTATTTGATCACCGCCGGCACCACGCCCGCCGCGCCATTGGTGGGGGCGGTCACGACCTGACCGCCGGCGGCGTTCTCCTCGTTCACCGCCATGGCATAGGCGCTCATCCAGTCGTTGATCTTGTGCGGGGCGGTGAGGTTCGTGCCACGCTCGGCCATCAGCGCGTCGCGGATGCCCTTGGCGCGGCGCTTGACCTGCAGACCGCCGGGCAGGATGCCTTCGGTCGAAAGGCCGCGTTCGATGCAGTCGTTCATGACCTGCCAGATCCGCGCCACGCCGGAGCGCAGATTTTCGGGGCCGCCGCGCGCGATTTCATTGGCGCGTTTCATCTGGGCGATGCTCTTGCCCGAGCGTTCGGCCATTTCCAGCATCTCGGCGGCGGATTTGAACGGGTAGGGGATCGGTGCGCCCTCGTCCGTGGCCTTGCCTGCGGCCAATTCCCCGTCGGTCAGCACAAAGCCGCCGCCGATGGAATAGTAGGTTTCCTGCAGGATCACATCGCCCTGGGCATCAGTGGCCATCAGGATCATGCCATTGGCATGGCCGGGCAGGTTGGGGCCGAAATCGAAGATCAGGTCTTCCTTGGGGTGGAACTTGAGCGTGGGCAGGCCGGGGGGTGTGACGGTGTGGCTGTCGCGAATCTCTTCCAGCACCGCCTCGGCGCGGGCGTGGTCATAGGTGTCGGGGAGGAACCCGGCGAGGCCAAGGATGGTGGCGCGGTCAGTGGCATGGCCCACGCCGGTAAAGGCAAGGCTGCCATGCAGCGAGCCGCGCAATCCGGCATAGTGAAACGGGGCGGCGCGCATCTTGTCGAGGAAGCGCGCGGCGGCGACCATCGGCCCCATGGTATGCGAAGAAGAGGGGCCGATGCCCACCTTGAACATATCGAAGACGGATAGAAACATAAGGCGCGCTCCCTGATCGCGGGTCTTATCGCCGCTCGCCCCTTGATCTACTTGTCCGAAAGCGACGCTTCAAGGGTGGCTCCTTGCCATGTGGTCGTATCAGGTGGCGGTGCCCTCGGGGGGATCGCAATAGTCGGGGGCGGTGAAGGGGTGCGCGCCGAGGCCTTCGGCGGCGGCCACGCGGCCAGTGGCGGGGCGGGATTCGAGATGCGTCAGCAACGCGTGCAGGCGCGGCCAGGCGCTTACGTCATAGCTGCCGCGCAGGCCCTCGGGATAGAGCGCGCGCCACCGCATGAGGCAGGCAAGGTAGTAATCCAGCACCGAGGGCGTCTCGGCCGAGAACCACGGCGCGGCGCGGGTTTCGAGTATGTCCAGACAGTCGCCAAAACGCGCCTGCATCGTGCTGCGCAAGAGGTGCTGCGCGTCGCGGTCGGGCCCCACGTATTTCTCGGCGTAAAAGCTCATGCGCAGGGCAGTATGGGCGGTATTCGCGAGATAGAACAGCCATTTGAGGAAATCGCCGCGCGTGGGCGCATCCGGGGCAGGGGCCAGCCGCCCGTGCCGGTCGGCCAGCCAAAGGAGGATCGCGCCGGTTTCGAAAATGGCCCCCTCGGGCGTTTCCAGCGTGGGGATCAGCCCGCCGGGGTTGAGCGCGAGATAGGCGGGCGCGGCATGCGCCTGTTTCGAGCGCTCCAGCAGCGCCGTTTCATAGGGCAGGCCCAGTTCCTCGAGCGTGAGGCGGACGATCACCGAGGCGTTGTCAGGGGCGTAGTGCAGGCGGTAGGGCGCGGTCATCGGACAGCCTCGAGTCTGGCCCCGGCGGGCAGGCCGGGGGAATTTGAGTATTTGAAGAACGATGAAAGCTGCGGTCAGTCCTTGGGGCCGACATTCTCGGCGAAGGATTTGGTGAACGCCGCCTGTTGCTCGGCGCTGGCCTCGGTCTGGTTCTGCGATTTCCAGTCGTCATAGGGCATGCCATAGAAAATCTCGCGCGCGTCGTCCTTGGACATCTCGATGCCACGGGCGTTGGCGGCTTCTTGATACCAGCGGCTGAGGCAGTTGCGGCAGAAGCCGGCGAGGTTCATCATGTCGATGTTCTGCACATCGGCGCGCTTGTCCATCAGATGCGCGCGCAGGGCGCGAAAGGCGGCGGCCTCAAGTTCGATGCGGGTCTGGTCGTCCATGGTCATTCTCCGTGTTGGCGGGATCAGAGGCCGGTCTGGGCCGCGACCTCTTGCAGGATGGGGGCGAGGCGAAGCGCCCAGGCGGTCTGTTGCGCGGGGGTTTCGATCAGGTCGTTGCGCAATTCGATCAGCACATTGGGCCGCTCGTAGGCGATGGCATGGCGCGCGATGGCATCGCCGGGCAGGTGGCCGCTGTAAGGCTCGTTATAGCCGACGCAGAGGTCGGGCTCTTGGGTGAGGCGGGCCAGAAGCGGCTTGGCCAGCCGTTCATCGGCGGCGTAGAGCAGCCCGATATGCCAGGGGCGGGGCGGGCGGCCACGCAATTGCGGGGTGAAGCTGTGGATCGAGACAATGACCGTATCGGCGCGGCGCGCGGCCAAGTCCGCCAAGGCGGTGTGATAGGGGCGGTAGAGCCGGTTGAGGCGGCGCTCGATGTCGTCTGGGGTGGCGTGGCGATTGCCGGGAATGATCGTGCCGTCATAGAGGCGCATCACCAGGGTCGGGTCATCCTCGCCCCGGTTCGGGTCGATCACGAGGCGCGAGAAGTTGCTGAGGATGGCCGGGCCGTTCAAGGCTTCGGCCAGCGCGCGGGTGACACCGGCGGCGCCCACGTCATAGGCGATGTGGCGCGCCATATCCTCTGGCGCCACGCCAAGGCAGCCGCCGTTGACGAAATCCGGCACGCGGTTGCTGGCGTGATCGCAGGTCACGAGCCAGCGTTCGGGGCGATCCTGCCCGTCGATCTGAAATGGGTGATACATCATTGGCTTGGTTTTTCCTGTCATCGTCCTTTAGAACAGTTGCGGGACAATGTGAATTGCGCGATAAGGCGCGAAAGGGTGATGTTAGCGTTAACATAACCTGTGATGTCAAGGATGAAGGACGCATGAGATGAGACGCAACCGCAATGTCAAGATCGTGGCCACTTTGGGCCCGGCCTCGTCTGATTATGATACGATCCGGGCGCTGCACGAGGCGGGGGCGGATGTGTTTCGTCTCAACATGAGCCATGGCACGCAGGCCGATATTGCAGAGCGGCATCGCATCATCCGGCAGGTCGAGGCCGATCTGGACAGCCCGATTGCGATCCTGGGCGATTTGCAGGGGCCGAAACTGCGCGTAGGCGTGTTCGCCAAGGGCGAGGAGGAGCTGGTCGCCGGGGCGGCGTTCCGGCTTGACCTCGACGAGGCCGAGGGGGACGCCAGCCGCGTCTGCCTGCCGCATCCCGAGATTTTCGCGGCGTTGGAGCCGGGGGCCAACCTGCTGGTGAACGATGGCAAGATCCGCCTGCGTGTGACCGCCTGTGGGCCGGAGTTCGCCGATTGCGAGGTGATCGCGGGCGGCACCATTTCGAATCGCAAGGGGGTGAACGTGCCCGATGTGGTGCTGCCGCTGGCGGCGCTGTCGGAAAAGGATCTGTCGGATCTGGAATTCATTTGCGAGCTTGGGGTGGATTGGCTGGCGCTGAGTTTCGTGCAGCGCCCCGAGGATGTGACCGAGGCGCGGGAACTGGTGCGCGGCCGGGCCGCGATCATGTCCAAGATCGAAAAGCCCGCCGGCGTGAAGCGGTTCGACGAGATTCTCGCGGTCAGCGACGGGATCATGGTGGCGCGCGGCGATCTGGGGGTGGAATTGCCGGTGCAGAATGTGCCGCCCATTCAGAAGCGCCTGATCCGGCGGTGTCGCGCGGCGGCCAAGCCGGTGATCGTGGCGACGCAGATGCTCGAATCCATGATCGAAAGCCCGATGCCCACCCGCGCCGAAGTGTCGGACGTGGCCACCGCGATCTATGAGGGATCGGATGCGATCATGCTCTCGGCGGAATCCGCGGCGGGGCAATACCCCGTTGAGGCGGTGCGCACGATGGACAATGTGGCGATCGAGGTCGAGAGCGATCCGACCTATCGCGAGGTGATCGAGGCCAGCCGCCGCGTCAACCGGCAGAGCGTGGCCGATGGCATCGTCGCCGCCGCGCGCGAGATTGCAGAAACCGCTGATATCAAGGTGATCTGCTGCTACACGGAATCGGGCACGACCGCGCTCTTGACCGCGCGCGAGCGGCCGCGTGTGCCGATCCTTGCGCTGACCAGCCTCTTGGACACGGCGCGGCGGCTGGCGCTGACATGGGGCGTGACCTGCGTCATGACGGGCGAGCTGACGCGCTTCAAGATGGCGGTGATCAATGCCGCGCGGGCGGCGCGCGCGCATGGCTATGCCACCGAGAACGATCAGATCGTGGTGACGGCGGGCGTGCCCTTCAACGTGCCCGGCACGACCAATATCCTGCGTGTGGCCCCCTGTCAGGAAAGTTTGATTTACGCCACCGATCCGGGTTAAACTGTCACTGTTTCGTTCAAGGTATTTTCCGGAGGTATGTGATGGACCCTGATCTGGCGATGGCCATCGGCATGGTGCTGGGGGTCTTCTCCATACCTTCGATCATATCGGCCCTGTCCGAGGGGCACCCGCCGCGCGTGGCGACCTTTGTCTTGATGGCCTCGGGCGGGTTGGTCGTCTGGGCGATCAGCAACAAGCCGGGTGGCTACAGTTTCGGTGATTTGCCCGACGTGCTGGTGCGGGTCATCGCGCGCTACGTGGGTTGAGCCGCGCATAATCCCTGGTCAAACCCTCTTGAACAATGGCCGCGCGCCGCGTATACGGCGCGCTCACCCCGCAGGACCGGCCAGATGTGGCATGCCGAGTCGTGCGGTTCTACCGACCGAATAGAGGAGCCGGAAATGCCCAAGATGAAGACCAAGTCGAGCTGCAAGAAGCGGTTCAAAGTGACGGCCTCTGGCCGCGTGGTGGCCGCACAGGCCGGCAAGCGCCATGGCATGATCAAGCGTACCAACAAATTCATCCGCAACGCCCGTGGCACGACCACGCTGTCGAAGCCTGATGAAGGGATCATCAAGCCGATGATGCCCTACGCGCGCTAAGGAGGATTTAGGATATGTCACGCGTCAAAGGTGGGGTTGTCACCCACGCCCGTCACAAGAAAGTCATCAAGGCCGCCAAAGGTTATTATGGCCGCCGCAAGAACACCTTCAAGGTGGCCGCGCAGGCCGTCGACAAGGCCAACCAATACGCGACCCGCGACCGCAAGAACCGCAAGCGCAATTTCCGCGCTCTGTGGATCCAGCGGATCAACGCGGCTGTGCGCGCCCATGACGAATCGCTGACCTACTCGCGCTTCATCAACGGTCTGGCGCTGGCCGGGGTCGAAGTGGACCGCAAGGTTCTGGCCGATCTGGCCGTGCACGAGCCCGCAGCCTTTGCTGCCATCGTGGACCAGGCCAAGGGTGCGCTGGCCGCCTGAGCCGGGTCGCATCGTGATTGAAACCGCCGTCCGGTTGGGTCCGGGCGGCGGTTTTTTTCATGGCCGCAGGATGCTGGAAAAGAGCAGGAGGCCGTGATCGCCCAGGTCGCGCTCGATCCGCGCCCAGAGGCTGCCAAAGGCGATGGGATCGGTGCCGCTGGCCTGCGCGATCTGGCTCAGGCTGCGCCGCCCGTCGATGGCCGCCAAGAGGGGCGCCGCCTCTTTGGGCAGGGCGAGCCGCGCCTCGATTCCGTTGAAACGCAGTTTGGGCGTCTGGCCCTGGGCAATCGCGCGGGCAAGGTCGGGCGCGCGCAGGCCCTTGAGATGGGGGATCAGCGCGCGGTCGCGCCCGGTGGCGGGCGGGCGGGCCTCGGTGGCGCGGGTGGCATAGCCCACATGCGTCTTGATCGTGCCGCGCAGTTTCTCGGCCAGGGCCATGCGCGCGGAGGCGCTCAGGTGGTCCGGCACGGCGGTGATGCGGCTCAGGTCATAGAGCACGGGCAGGGCAAAGCCCGAGAGCGCCCAGCCGGTATCCTCCAGCATCCCGACAAGGGCCGTCACGTCAAAGGCGCGGTCTTGGGAATGCAGGAGCAGATCGTAAAAGCCTGCATCGCTGTCCTTGTGATCGCCGAGATTGGGGTTGGATTTGAAGGGATGCCCCTCGGGCAGGTTGGCCACCACTTCTTTGGCGGCCTTGAGACGCGTCTCGGGGGGCAGGCCCGCGTAGAGCGCGCCGAACGCCTCTTGCAGCGGATAGACGCCCGCGCGCCCATAGGGGGCATAGACCATGAAGCCCATGCCGCCACCGGGTGCGAGCGCTGCCAAAAGCGCGGCAAATCCCGCCGCCGGGTCGGGCAGGTGATGCAGCACGCCGCAGCAGTCGATATAGTCGAATTGCCCATGGCTGGCCGCGTCTAGCAGGCTGCCGGTGACAAAGCGGATATTGCGCAGACCGCGCAGGCGGGCGCGCTCTTCGGCGATGGCGCGGGATGCGGTCGAGAGGTCGATATAGGTGATCTCGGCGGCGCGGCCCGTATCCTTCATCTGTTGCGCCAGTTGGATCAACCCGTCGCCGGTGCCGCCGCCCGCGATGAGCGCGCGCAGCGGTTTGGTCCAGTCGCGCCGCCCCTGAAAGAGGAAATGGTCAATTTCCAGCACATGCGAGGGCGAGCCGGTGATCAGGCGCTTGGCCTCGTCCGCCGGATCGCGCGCGGGATAGGGAAAGGCCTCGTATTGCGCCTTGACCTCACTCATGGGCGCGCCCCTCGTTCTTCTTGGCAAAAATACTCAATTGCGCGCGTGCCTCATTCGAAGAGCTTGCGCAATTTGCGCGCGGCCTTGTCCTCGATCTTTTCGCGCAGGGCATCCTCAAGCTTCTGGCCCTCTTGCGGGGCGACGTTGAGGCGCTGTTGCAGTTCGCGTTCCAGCCTGTCCTTGGCCTCTTGCTCCAGCTTGTCGCGCTCGGCCTTGAGGTTCATGCGCACGGCCTTTTCCAGATCGGGTTTGATCCTTGGGTTGGCCCATGGTCCCTCGATGCGCACCGGGATGGCGAGGCCGCGGGTGTTCTCGCCCTCGAGCAGCACGGGGGTAAAGAGATAGTCGATGTCGCGCGCGCCAAGCCCGATACGCCCCTGGCCCGAGGCGCGGGCGAGCGGCAGGGTCATGGCGAGGTCCTGGTTGATGAGATTGCCGCCATTCATCGTAAAGCTGGCGGTCATCGCGTCAAAGATCGTGGTGCCGCCCGTCACATCGCCCGCGCGCATCAGCCGGTCGAGGTCGATGCCGGAAATCACCCCGCGCCCGGTGCGCAGCGCCCCTTTGCCCGAGAGCGAGCGCATGATCGCATCCACCGAATTGCCCACGCCCAGAAACTCTACCTCGCCGCTGCCGAGCGCGGCAAAGCGGGTGGTGCCGGCGGCATCGGTCAGGAACCGTTCGAGGTTGATGTCGCTCACCTTGAGAGTGCCCCCGACCGAGAGGCCGGAACGGTTGTTGGCGATGAACTGCCCGGTGACAAGGCCCGCATAGGCGCGCAATTCGCGCAGCTCGAACACGGCGCGGGCGCGGTCGAGCGTCATCAGGCTGCGGGTCTTGCCCAGTTTCAGATCGCCCAGATTGATGCTGTCGGCGATGAGCGCGACTTCGCCATTGGCAAGGGCAAGGGCGCTGGCGTCGATCGCGCTCTTGGACCAGCCGCTGTCGGCGCTGCCTGAGCCGGTGCTGTCGGCCCCGGCGAAATGCGAAAGATCGAGCGCGCCGGCGTTGAGCTGGGCGTTGATGCGCGGCACGTCACCACCAAGCGCAATATCGGCGGCCCCGGCAAGGGCATTGCCGCCCAGATTGAGCGTCAGATTGCGCAGCGAGAGGTCAAGTGCCTCGGTGAGCGTGAGGTCGGTGCCGCCTTTGACGCTGGCCCCAAAACCACGGGGCAATTCCAGCCGGTCAAGGCCAAGTGCCGCCAGAAAGGCATCGGTATCGCCAAGGTCGATGTCGAGCCGCCCCTGGAGTTGCGGTTGCGCCCCGCCGCGCCCGGCAAAACCCACGCTGCCCCCCGGACCGGCGAGCCGCGCCGAGAGGCCGGTAACCGCCCCGTCGATGAACTGGCCCACCTGATCGAGATGGCCCGAGAGGGTCACGGGCGCGCTGCCCTGGCGCAGCACCGCCTCAAAGGTGGCGGTGCCGTCGTAATCGGGCCAGCGCAGATCGAAATCCATGTTGGAGAATGTCTGAACCGTGCCGGTGGCGTGATCGGTATAGCTGAGGCTTGCCCCGGTGATAAGCGCGCGGTCAAGGGTCAGCGCGAGGCGGTTCGAGGTGGCAAGGGTACCATCCGATTGCCCGGAGGGGGCCACGCCCTCGACCCCCAATTCCCAATTGACCCGGCCGTCGCGGGCGCGTTCCAGCCGGATCGCGGGATTGACCGCCTCCAGCCCCGTGATGCGGATGTCGCCACCAAAGAGCGCCTGCGGTTCCACCCCGATCTTGAGACTGTCGGCGCGCAGCATCGGGCCTGCGTCGGACCAATCGGCATTGGCAATCTCGACCGCGCCGGTGGACACGCCGAGGATGGGATAGAGGCTGATCTTGGTGTCGCCGGACATGATGACCTGACGCCCGGTTGCCTTGGTGATCTGATCGGCGGCGATGCGCGCGATCCGCTCGCCCGGCAGAAAGAAGAGCGCGCCAAGCACGATGGCCGCCATGACCACGACCAGCCCCAAGGCCCGGAATATCCACCGCATGGCATCGCCCCCTTTGCCTGCCTGATCTGGCCACAGTCTAGGCGTGTGGCATGGGGCGGGGCAACCGCTTTTGGGCTAGGCGGGCGGACGGTGGCAGAGTATATCGCGCCCATGTCCCAGAACCCGCCCAACCTCCGCCCCGATCTCGCGCCGCGTGCGCGTCTGACTGATACGCCCCGTGCGGGCCAGCCGACCATCGGCATGGTCAGCCTTGGCTGTCCCAAGGCGCTGGTGGACAGCGAGCGGATTTTGACGCGGCTCCGGGCCGAGGGCTATGGCATTTCGCCCGACTACACCGGCGCGGATGCGGTGATCGTCAACACTTGCGGGTTTCTCGACAGCGCCAAGGCCGAGAGCCTCGAGGCGATTGGCGAGGCTTTGGCCGAGAATGGCCGGGTGATCGTCACGGGCTGTCTGGGGGCAGAGCCCGAGTATATCACCGGGGTGCATCCGCGCGTTCTGGCCGTGACCGGGCCGCATCAATACGAGCAGGTTCTGGATGCCGTGCATCTGGCGGTGCCGCCCAGCCCCGATCCCTTCATTGATCTCTTGCCTGCTTCGGGGGTGCGCCTGACGCCGCGCCATTACAGCTATCTCAAGATTTCCGAAGGCTGCAATCACAAGTGCAAATTCTGCATCATCCCCGATATGCGCGGCAAGTTGCAGAGCCGTCCGGCCCATGCTGTGATCCGCGAGGCGGAAAAGCTGGTGGAGAGTGGCGTCAGGGAACTCCTTGTGATCTCTCAGGATACCTCGGCCTATGGCGTCGATATCCGCCATGCCGAAGAGCGCGGGCACCGCGCCCATATCACCGATCTGGCGCGCGATCTGGGGTCTCTGGGGGCCTGGGTGCGGCTGCATTATGTCTATCCCTATCCCCATGTGCGCGACCTCATTCCGCTGATGGCGGAGGGGCTGGTGCTGCCCTATCTCGACATTCCGTTCCAGCATGCGCATCCCGAGGTGCTGCGGCGCATGGCGCGGCCTGCGGCGGCGGCCAAGACATTGGACGAGATCGCGGCCTGGCGGCGCGACTGCCCTGAGATCGCCCTGCGCTCGACCTTTATCGTGGGCTATCCGGGCGAGACCGAGGCCGAGTTTCAGACTTTGCTCGATTGGCTGGACGAGGCGCAATTGGACCGGGTGGGCTGTTTTCAATACGAGAATGTCGCCGGTGCCCGGTCGAACGCGCTGCCGGATCATGTGGCCCCAGAGGTCAAGCAAGAGCGCTGGGATCGCTTCATGGAAAAGGCGCAGGCAATCTCCGAGGCCAAGCTGGCGGCCAAGGTCGGTCAGCGCCTGGAGGTGATCGTGGATGAGATCGACGAGGGTGCCATCGCCACCTGCCGCACCAAGGCCGACGCGCCCGAGATCGACGGGAACCTCTTTATCGACGAGGGGACCGAAGGCATCGCCGTGGGCGATATCGTGTCGGTCGTGGTCGATGAGGCGGGGGAGTATGATTTGTGGGGGAGGTTGGGGGAGTAGTTTCGACCCCCTTGAGATGCTCCAATTGCGCCCCCGTCTCGTCATCCTCGGGCTTGACCCGAGGGTCTCTTGTAACGTTGGAGAGTCCTGCTTTCGCGGGAATGACGGGGATAGGAAGGTCGGTTTCACCCATCGGGCGGGCCGCAAGTAGGGCTTGTGTTACATTGGCCCCAACGGATGCCAAACCCAACTATAGGCATCCGTTTCCGAGCCAGACGGGTCATATTAATCAACTGATTTAGTTGATAAAAACCTTTCCCCTGACGCCTTGATCGCGGTCTGACCAGACCAATGATCACGTAATCGTGTTGCTCTTGGCCGCGAACGGACGGAACTAGAGGGCGGTTGGGGTGTTCATCGCACGTTCGCCTAGAGAACGGCTTTGAAAGGAATTGTCATGTCCAACGTGGGAAAAGGAATAGTTGCTGGTCTTGCGGCAACGCTTGTGCTGTCGCTGATGATGTTGATGAAAGGGGCCATGGGGCTGATGCCGGGTCTCGATCCGATTGCCATGATCGCCGCGATGATGGGCGTATCTGCGGCGCTGGCCTGGGCTGTTCATTTCATGATCGGCGTTGTTCTCTGGGGGGGTGGCTTTGCTGTGGTGCAGACCAGTCTGCCGGGCAAACAATTCTGGGTGAGAGGTGTGCTTTTCGCCATCGGAGCCTGGCTCATCATGATGGTGGTTATGATGCCCATGGCGGGGGTCGGAGTCTTCGGCATGAGCCTTGGCATGATGGCGCCGGTCATGACGCTGGTGATGCATGTCGTGTTCGGGGCTGTGCTTGGTGGCGTTTATGGGGCGTTGGTGAAGCGCGAAGTCGTGGCGCGGGCCTGACGCGCAGCCCGCCTCCCGCGCGGAACAAGGCGCGGTACGCGCCGCCGCGCGATCGCCGGGCCGCCCCCCGGCCTGGCGATTTGGAGGCGTAATGCGCGGTCGAGGGCTTGCACGGATTTGGCTGGCATAAAGGGGCAGCCACGGGCGTTGCTTCGCCAGACCGCGGCCCGCCGAGCGCGCGCCCCTATCCCCCCCCCTCCCGCGACATTCTGCGCCTCTTCCCCTCTGTCCCTCTCATCCTACCTCCCCCACACAGGAGGCCCGAGATGACCCACGAAATCCAAGTGCTCTACAATGCCCGCTGTCCGGTCTGCCGGGCGGAGATCGCGCATTATGCGGGCTATGTGGACGCGAACGGCCTGCCGGTCATCTTTCAGGATCTCAACGCCGGTGGTCTCGAACACTGGGGGATCAGCGCCGATCAGGCGGCGCGGCGGTTGCATGTGCGCCAGAATGGCCGCGTGCTCTCTGGTGTCGATGCCTTTGCGGCACTCTGGGCCGCGTTGCCGCGCTATCGTTGGGCGGCGCGGCTTGTGGCCTTGCCGGGGCTGCGGCAGGCGGCGTCGCTGATGTACGAGCGGGTGCTGGCCCCGCGTCTTTACGCAAGGCATCTGGCGCGAGAAGCCAAGCGCGCCGCATCCTGAGGGGCTTTCGCAGGGTCGCGCCCCGCGATAGGGTGCGCGCGACTGACGCGGAGACCCCAGAAACATGACCGATCCCCAGACCCTGTTGCGCCGCCTCTTTGACCGGGCGGTGGCCGTGGCCGACCCGATGCAGAGCCTTGCCCCCTATCTGCCCGCGCGGCCAGAGGGCCGTGTCGTGGTGATCGGCGCGGGCAAGGCCAGCGCGCGCATGGCCGAGGCGGTCGAGGCGGAATGGGGCCCCTGCGAGGGGCTGGTGATCACGCGCTATGGCTATGCACGCCCCTGCGCGGGAATCGAGATTGTCGAGGCGGCGCATCCGGTGCCGGACGCCGCCGGTCTGGCGGCCACCGCGCGGATGCTGCAACTGGTCGAGGGATTGGGCGAGGGCGACATGGTGCTGGCGCTGATGTCGGGCGGGGCGTCGTCGCTGCTTGTCCAGCCTGCGGGCGAGATGACGCTGGCGGACAAGCAGGCGGTCAATGCCGCGCTCTTGGCGTCGGGCGCGCCGATTGGCCAGATGAACGTGCTGCGCAAACATCTGAGCCGGGTCAAGGGCGGGCAATTGGCGGCGGCGGCCCATCCGGCGCGGCTGCATGCGCTGCTGATTTCCGATGTGCCGGGGGATGATCCGGGCATGATCGGATCGGGGCCGACGGTGGGCGAGGCCAGCACAAGCGCCGAGGCGCTGGACATCGTGGCGCGCTACGGGATTGATCTGCCGGCGTCGGCGCGCGACGTGTTGGCGGGGCAGAGCGGTGTGGTGCCGCCGGGGGATGCGCGGTTGAGCCGGGTCGAGAACGTGATCTATGCCGCCCCGGTGCAATCGCTGGAGGCGGCGGCAGAGGTGGCGCGCGCCGAAGGGATCAGCGTGCGTATTCTGGGCGATGCGCTGGAGGGCGAGGCGCGGGATGTGGCGCGCGATCACGCCGCGCTGGCGCGCGAGGTGCAGGCGGGGCTGGCACCGGGGGATGCCCCCGTGCTGCTGCTTTCGGGCGGTGAATTGACGGTGACGCGGCGCGGCAATGGCGTGGGCGGGCCCAATGCGGAATATGCGCTGGCGCTGGCGCTGGCCTTGGAGGGGGCGGCGGGGATTCACGCGCTCGCCTGTGACACCGACGGCGTCGATGGCGCGGCAGAGGTGGCGGGGGCGGTGATCGGGCCTGAGACATTGGCGCAGGCCGCCTCAGCCGGGGTTGATCCCGAGCAGGCCCTGGCGATCAATGACGCGCATGGGTTCTTTGGGTCGATTGGCGGGCAGGTGGTGACCGGGCCGACGCTGACCAATGTCAACGATTTCCGGGCGATATTGATTGCGCCAGCGTAAGCGACGCTCAGAACTGATCCCAGATCGTGCGCCCCAGATCATCCAGCCGTTCGGGTGAGCAAAACAGCGAGATCGTCATCGTCGCCGTCCAGTCGCGCCCGCCAAGCCGGACCAGCGTGCCGTCGGCCAGCTCCTGACGGATGGAAAATTCCGGCAGCCACGCAAGCCCCGCCCCCGCGAGCGTGCGCCGCTTGAGCGCCTCTGCCAGCGCATCCATATAGCGCAGGTCGAGTGCGGGGCGGCGGTTGCCGATGGTCTGATCCACCACGGTGCCGAGAAAGGTGTTGGGGTCATAGCTGAGATAGGGCACCTCGCGCCCCGCCCGCCCCGGCAATGTCCAGCCATGGCGTGACGCGGCCTCGTGCTGGGCCACGGGGATCAGGCGCTCTTCGCAGATGTCCTTGCGCTTGAACCGGGTCTCGTCGAGGATCGGGGCCACGTCCTGATGCCGGTAATAGAGCAGGAATTCGCAGCCGCCTTCGCTGAGCAACTGGCAACAGGCGGTCAGGCTGTCCGAGATGACGCGCGTGCGCAGGTCGGGATAGTCGCGCTCCAACGCCGCCATGCGCGGTTGCAGGAAATTCACCGAAATGGCGTGCAGGGCGGCAAAGCGTTGAAAGCTGGCATGGCCGCGCGCGCGTTCGCGGATCGCCTGACGGGTGTCGGTGAGATCCGCCACCGTCTGTTGCGCCACCGGCAGGAATTGCCGCCCCGCCTCGGAGAGTTGCACCGGATAGCTGGCGCGGTCGATCAGCGGCACGCCGATCCACGCCTCGAGCGATTTGATGCGGCGGCTGAAGGCGGATTGCGTGATGTTGCGCTCTTCCGCCGCGCGGGTGAAATTCAGCGTCCGTCCAAGGCAGACGAAATCGCGCAGCCAGTTGATGTCCATCGCCGCCCCCTCTTTGCGCTCAGATTGCGCCAGCCCGCAGGGTCATGCAAGATCGGAATAGTTTCATGATATGTTTGAATTGGCCGACTCGTCCGGGTCTGTCCTAGCATTTTCTCCAATATCAATGGACGCGGCCGCATGAACGGTCACGCCACGCCCCCAACAAGGAGAGAGAGATGAAAACGTCGTTGAAAGGACTGATTGCCACCACAGCGCTCGGGATGACTGTTGCGCTGCCCGCCATGGCCGAAACCACGATCCGCCTGTCCACCTATGTGAACGAGGCCGATATCCGCTATGACGGGTTCGTGCATTTCGCAGAGTTGGTGGCGGAGAAAACCGGCGGCAGCGTCAAGGTCGAGATCTTCCCGTCCTCCACGCTGCATGGCTGGTCCGAAGGTGTGGATGCGGTTCAGGGCGGCGTGTCGGACATGAGCTGGATGCCCGCCGACGAGCGCCTGCCCTGCTACCGCGTCACCTCGCTCTACCCGGTGGCGGTGGATCTGGACGGGCAGATCGACCTGGACGCCGCCTATGCCGATCTGGTGCGCGATGAGGCGGCGGCGATCAACCTCGTGCCGGTGTTCAACTCGAACTATTCCTACGATCAGGAATGGTGGTTCGAAGAGGCGATTGACGATCTGGGCAATCTGGCGGGCAAGCAGGTGCGTTCCATCGGGCCGCTGGTCAGCCTGATGATCGAGACATGGGGCGGCGCGCCGGTCTTTGTGGCACCCAAGGAGGTGTTCCAATCCGCCGAACGCGGCGTGGTCGACGGGATCAACATGGGGGTTGCCACCTATTCGAGTTGGAAGCTCTGGGATGTGATGCCCTATATGGTCAACGCGAGCCTCTTTTACGGCAACATCCAATACATGATGAACAAGGAAAAGTTCGACGGCATGACCGCGGATGAACAGGCCGCCGTGATGGCCGCCGCCCGCGAAACCGAAGAATGGCTGAAGCCGCGCTATGAGGATTGGGTGGATCAGCGCGTCGGCAATGCGGTGATGAAGGGCGGCGGCGCGGCCGTGTCGATCCCCAAGGACAAGCGGATGGAGCTGATTGCCAGCGTGCAGGGCAAGTGGAACGAGACCGTCGATGCGGCCTGCGGGCCGGAACTGGCTGGCAAGATCCGCGATCTCTTTGCGCAGCACGCGCCGTGATCTGACAGGCCCCTTGCGCCATGCGCGCAGGGGGCCGCCCGTTGCATCAACAGGGAGACACGCCATGCAAAGCGGTCTTGACCGATGGATTGGCCATGTGGAACGCGCGGTTGTCTGGCTCGCGGGGGCGGGGGCCGTGGTGGTGCTGGTGCAGATGGTGTGGATCAGCTACGGCGTTTTCACGCGCTACGCGCTCAACGCGCCCGACCGGATGGTGACAGAGGCGACCGCGCTCTTGCTCTTTCCTGTGGCTTTTGCGGGCCTCGCCTATGCCATGCGCGAGGATGCCTATCCCAAGGTCACGATGCTGACCGATACCCTGCCCGCCGGTCTGCGCAAGGCGGTGGCGGTGTTCAATCTCTGCGTGATGCTGGGGGTCGGGTTCTTTTTCTCGCTGGCCGGGGTCAGTGCCACGATCCGGTCGTTCAATTCCGGCGCGTCCTCGGAAATCCTGCTCTGGCCGCGCTATGCGTTCTGGGCACCCGGGGCCTTGGCGCTGTTGCTTTTTTCCCTTTACGCGGTGCTGCGGCTGGTGCGGCTCTTGCGCACCCCGGCAGCGGAGGTTTGAGCGATGGAATGGTATGAAGTCGGTCTTGGCCTGCTTGGCCTCTTGATGTTCCTGATTGCGGTGGGCGTGCCGATCCCCTTTGCGCTGGCGGCGGCCTCGCTGCCCTTTCTGTGGCAAATCCAGACATTCGAGACCTCGATCGCCTCGGCGGAGTTGAAGCTCTGGGGGGTGTGGATCGACTATATCCTGCTGGCGGTGCCGCTCTTTGTGTTCCTGGGCGAACTCATCGGCAAATCCAATATCGGTCCCAATCTCTATCAGTTCCTGCATCAGGGCGTGCGCGTGCGCGGCTCGGCGGCCTATGGCTCTATCGGGGCTTGCGCAGGTTTCGGCGCGGTCTGCGGCTCGTCCATGGTGGGGGCGCTGACCATCGGCGGCGTGGCCCTGCCCGAGATGCTGCGGCTGGGCTATGGCAAGCGGCTGTCATCGGGTGTGCTGGCGGCGGGGGGCACGCTCAGCGTTCTGATCCCGCCCTCACTCATCCTGCTGTTCTACGGCATTGTCACCGACCAGAGCATCGGGGATCTCTTTATCGCGGGGGTCATTCCGGGGCTGATCCTTGTCACCTGCTTTGCCATCGTCGTGCTGGTCTGGGGCATCCTCAAGCCCGAGGATATTCCGGGCAGCGAAGATGCGGTGAAGATGGGGCTGGTCCAGATTGCCGCCACCATTGCGCCCATCGGCCTGATCGGTCTGGTGATCACGGTGGCGATTTACGCCGGTATCGCCACTCCGACCGAGGCGGCAGCGGTGGCGGCCCTTCTGACCGTGATCCTGGCCTTTGGCGTGGGCGGCCTGACATGGCAGGGGTTCAAGGACTCGCTCTTTGCCACGATGCGCACCATGGGCTATCTTGGCCTGCTCCTGTCGGCGGGGGTGCTGTTTGGTTTCGTGCTCACCTATTACCGCGTGCCGCAACAGTTCACCGAGCTGTTTCTCAGCTTCGATCTCTCGCCCTATGTGGTGCTGACCATCGTGCTGATCTTCTACATCGTGCTGGGGATGTTCCTTGAACCCGTGTCGATGACCTTCATCACCCTGCCCACGATCTTTCCGCTGATGTCGGCCGCCGGCTTCGACCTGATCTGGTTCGGGGTGGTCTATACGATCACCATGGAGATTGCGGTGCTGACACCCCCTGTAGGGCTTAACCTCTATGTCATTCAGGGCATTGGGCGCGGGCAGGTCAGCATCGGTGATGTGATCATGGGCTGCCTGCCCTTCATCGGGGCGCTTGTTCTCTTGATCGTTCTTCTTATCCTCATGCCGGAGCTTGCATTGTGGTTGCCCGAACAGATGCGCTGATCGCGCGGAGCGGTCTCAGCTATCGCCGGGCAGGGGCGGGCGCGCCGCTGGTTCTCGTGCATGGCTATCTGGGCGGGTCGGCGCAATGGCAGGCCGAGCTTGCGCGCTTTTCCGACCGATTCGACGTGATCGCTCCCGATTTGCCGGGCTATGCCGGGTCGGCGGGCCTGCCGCCACCTGAGCGGATCGCGGAATTCGCGGCGGCGGTGGTGGCCCTGCTCGACGAGCTGGGCATTGGTCGCTTTACCCTCATGGGGCATTCCATGGGCGGCATGATCGTGCAGGAACTGGCCGCGACCCACCCAGACCGTATCGCCCGGCTGATCCTCTATGGCACCGGGCCGCTTGGTGCCATGCCCAACCGGTTCGAGCCGCTCGAGACCTCGCGCGCGCGCCTGCGCAGCGATGGCGTGGCGCAGACCATCCGGCGCATCGGGGCCACATGGTTTCGCCAAGGCGCGGCGGCGGAAGGGTTCGAGATCGTGGCCGCGCTGGGCGCACAGGCGACCGAGGCCGCAGCCTTGGCGGGGCTTGACGCCATGAGCCATTGGGACGGGCGCGGCGCGCTTGGCCGCCTGACCATGCCGACGCTGGTGCTCTGGGGCGACGGCGACCGCTCTTACCGCTGGCCACAGGTCGAAACCCTCTGGCAAGGCCTGCCCGACGCGGCTCTGGCCGTGGTGCCTGGCACCGCCCATGCCGTGCATCTGGAAAAGCCCGCGCTCTTTCACGCGCTGGTCGAGGATTTCGTGGGGGGGTGAGGGCTGTGCCCGCCCCCTCTTGCGGCACTCTCCCATTCCATCCACAATATATTGCTATCTCCCTCAACAAATAGCTTTACAGGGCGCGTCAAACCCCGCACCATATCTGGTATGGACGAGGGGAATGGCCCCCGTCCGTAGAGCAGGCACCTAGCGCTTGGGGTGCAACGCCACCCCCGCGCTATAGCAAATGAGGCGGCGCCATGGCACTTTCCGAGCAGTTCTTGCAGGACGACATCCACCCCATTGATATTGTTGAACACATCGCCGAACACCACGAGTGGGAGTTCGACCGCATCGGCGACGATCAGATCGCCATGGCCGTCGAGGGCCAGTGGCGCACCTATTCGCTGACGCTCGCCTGGTCCGGCTATGACGAAACGCTGCGCCTTGTCTGCACCTTCGACATGGAGCCGCCTGCCGAAAAGCTGCCCGTGCTTTTTGAAATTCTCAACGAAATCAACGATGAATGTTGGGCGGGCGCCTTTACCTGGTGGGCCGAGCAGAAACTCATGGTCTATCGCTACGGTCTTGTGCTGGCGGGGGGGCAAGTGGCCAGCCCCGAGCAGATCGACACCATGCTGCATGCCGCCGTGTCGAGCGCCGAGCGTTACTACCCCGCGCTGCAACTCGCGATCTGGGGCGAGCAATCGCCGCGCGATGCGATGCAGGTGGCCATTGCAGAGGCTTACGGCCGCGCGTAACACTATCCCCCGCGAATGGATGACAAGAGCGGGGGACATATGACGATGCAGGATCTGGCCGAAAAAGGCCTTGTTTTACTTGGCTGTGGCAAGATGGGTAGCGCCATGTTGCAAGGCTGGCTCAAGGGCGGGTTGCCGCCCGCGTCGGTCTGGGTGCTGGACCCGAACCCGTCCGAGTGGCTGCGCGGCACCGGCGTGCATCTCAACACCGATCTGCCCGATGCGCCCGCTATCGTGCTGGTCGCGGTCAAGCCGCAGATGATGGGCGCGGCCCTGCCCACGCTGGCCGCCATGGGCAATGGCGCGACGCTCTTCATCTCGGTCGCCGCCGGCACGCCCATCGCGGCCTTCGAGGCGACGCTGGGCGACCAGACCCCGATCGTCCGCGCCATGCCCAACACCCCCGCCGCCGTGGCGCGCGGGATTTCCGCCATCATCGGCAATGCCCATGCGACTGCGGCGCATCTTGATCTGGCGGAAACCCTCTTGCGCGCCGTGGGGCAGGTGGTGCGGCTCGACCATGAGGATCAGATGGATGCCGTGACCGGCCTCTCGGGCTCTGGCCCGGCCTATGTGTTTCACATGATCGAATGCATGGCGCAGGCGGGCGCGGCGCAGGGGCTCTCGCCGGCGCTTGCCATGCAATTGGCGCAGGCGACCGTCGCGGGGGCCGGTGCCCTGGCCGAGGCGGCCGAGGAAACGCCCGCGCAATTGCGCCAGAACGTCACCAGCCCCAATGGCACGACGCAGGCGGGGCTGGAGGTGCTGATGCACCCCGACACCGGCCTGCCGCCCCTGATGCTGAAAACCGTTGCCGCCGCCACGGACCGCTCCAAGGCGCTGCGCAATGGCTGAGATCACATTCGACGACTTCCTCGCGGTGGATATTCGTGTGGGCCGCGTGACCCGCGCCGAACCCTACCCCGAGGCACGCAAGCCCGCGATCAAGCTCTGGGTCGATTTCGGCCCCGAGATCGGCGAGAAGAAATCCAGCGCCCAGATCACCGCGCATTACACGCCCGAGAGCCTGATCGGACGTCAGGTGCTGGCGGTGGTCAATTTCCCGCCCCGCCAGATCGGCAAGTTCCGGTCGGAAATCCTCGTGCTGGGGCTGAGCGATAGCAATGGCGATATCGTTCTGATACGCCCGGACCAAGACGTTCCCATCGGAGAGAGACTGCATTGAAACGGATTCTTATCACCCGCCCCATGCCTGAACGCGTGTTGGACGAGGCCCGCCGCCATTTCGAGGTTGAGACCCGCGACGACAACACCCCCCTCAAGCCGGGGCAGATGCGCGGCGCGCTGGCGCTTTATGACGGTATCCTCCCGACACTGGGCGATATGTTTCAGGCCGATGTCTTTACCGAGGCCGAGAATTCGCGCTGTCGCATCCTCGCCAATTTCGGCGTGGGCTATAACCATATCGACGTGGCGGCCGCTCGCGCCGTGGGCATTGCCGTCAGCAACACGCCCGGTGCGGTGACGGACGCCACGGCCGATATCGCCATGACGCTGATGCTGATGACCGCGCGCCGCGCGGGCGAGGGCGAGCGGCTGGTGCGCTCTGGCAAATGGCCGGGCTGGAACCCGACGCAGATGCTGGGCCTGCATGTCACGGGCAAGACAGTTGGCATCATCGGCATGGGCCGTATCGGACAGGCGATTGCGCGGCGCTGCCACTTTGGTTTCGGCATGTCGGTCGTCTATCACAACCGTTCGGCCAAGACGCTCGATTTCGACGCGCGCCAGCTTGGCTCGATCGAAGAGGTTGCGGCCAATGCCGATATTCTCGTCGTGGCGGTGCCCGGCGGCGCGGAAACCCGGCATCTCATCAATGCCGCCGTCTTTGCCGCCATGCGACCGACCGCGCATTTCATCAACATCGCGCGCGGCGACGTGGTGGACGAGGCGGCGCTGATCGCCGCGCTGCAAGAGGGGCGCATCGCCGGGGCGGGCCTTGACGTCTATGAGCGCGAGCCGATCGTGCCCGATGCGCTCAAGGCGATGGAAAACGTGGCGCTCTTGCCGCATCTGGGCACCGCAGCACTCGAGGTGCGCGAGGCCATGGGGCTGATGGCGGTCGAGAACCTGCGCGCCTTCTTTGCCGGGGAAACCCCGCCCAATCTGGTGAACTGATTTATGAAAGGGTAGCCCGCGCCCCTCTTTGAGCGCGGGCGCCTACTCGATCTGCCGCCCGCTCAAAACTTCGAAGGGTTCGAGCCGGTCGCCATTGATCCAGGCATATCCGCCCGTCTCGGTGCGCACCATCGCGTAAGGAGTCCAGCCGGTGCTGCGCCACCAGCTTTCATACTCGTTGGTCTCGGCGTTCACGCGCCATTGGCCATCGTCGCGGCGGCCATCGCCCAGCATGTAGACCGTGTTGCCGTCGGGCTGAAAGAACTGCTGATACTCGGTGCCGGACCAGCTTCCGACGATGGTATTGCCAGACAAGAGCGCGCTGATCTCGGCGGCGGTCATCTGCGCGGGTTGCGCTGTGACGGGCCAGCCAAGGGCCAGAAGCCCGGCGCTGAGGAAACCCAGAACAAGACGGCGATGCATGATCACACTCCTTTGTTGCGGAACACACTATCGCAAATCCCGCGCCGAGGCGCGACTCGATTCTTTTGGGCACCGCACCGGACTTGCCGCAACGTCACCCTCAAAATGCCGCGAAATCCTGAAATAGTTGATCCATATTGTGAGACAGCGCATAGAAAAATTAATACATTTGCGGCACAGAGAGCGGATGATCGATATGTCCTATCCCGCCTATTCCCGCGCCGAACGTCTTGCTGACGGGGCGGTGCATATTGCCGGTCTCTTGGCGGCGCTCACCGGTGTGGGGGTGCTCTTTGCCATGTGGGCGTTGCACATGGATGGGGTGACGCTGGCCTCGACCATCGTCTATTCCGGCGCGCTCTTGTTGATGCTGGGGGCCTCGGCGGCCTATCACCTCTATGCCCATACCGCCGCGCGGCCCCTCCTGCGCCGTCTGGATCATGCGGCCATCTATGTAAAGATCGCGGGCACCTTCACGCCGCTCAGCGTGCTTTTGGGCACCGCCTTTGGCTATGTCGTGCTGGCGGTCGTCTGGGTTCTGGCCATCTTTGGCGCCGTGACCAAGATCCGGGCCAAACCCGGCCAGATGCCGACCGGCTGGTTGCCCTATGTGGCGCTGGGCTGGGTCGGGGTGGCGCTCTTTATCCCGCTCACGCCGATTCTGCCGGGGCATAGCCTCGTGCTGCTGCTGACAGGTGGCCTGCTCTATACGCTGGGCGTGGTGTTCTATGCGTGGGAGAGTTTGCGCTTTGCCAATGCCATCTGGCACCTCTTCGTGGCCTTTGCCAGCGGGTGCTTTTTCATCGGAATCGCTTCGGCCCTCGCGACCCGCCTCTGACGGGGCGCGAGAGGTTACAAAATCACCGGGCAAACCTTACGATCTGTAAGGCCGCTCAGGCGTGCTTGCCCGCCATCAAGAGGCTGAAGACATCGCTGTTGCGGCAATAGTCCGGCGTTGTTTCCGCGGACGTGGTCCGTGCCAGCCATTGCTCGCAGGCGTCGGGATTGGCGCAGCCCGTGCAGGCCAGAACCACATCGCCCAAAGCCTCGAAGGTCATTTGCCCTTCCATGATTTTCTGTTCAAGATCAACGCCCAAGGTGTTGGCCATCCGGTCCACCAACTGTGCGTGACGTTTCAAGGTCGAAGTGCTTTGCATACTGTTGTCCCCTTGCTACGCCGGCACTGTGCCTCAGGTCGCAGCCGCGCACTTTGACTTCGATCAAATCGCCATTTCGTCGAGATAGGCGCGCACACAGTCCTGCACGTGGCGAAACCGGTCCCCACCCAGTTTTTTGCCGCCATACCAACGGGTTACGACCACGACATGATCGCGCACATCGGCGCGTTCCAGCATGCGCAGAATCACCTGGCCTGCCCCAGCCTCGCCGTCGTCGCCCTTGAGCGGGGTGCCGTCGCGGAGCAGGACCGCCCAGGTGTTATGCGTGGCGCGGGCGAACTTCTTGTCTTTTTTCAATGCCTTGAGGAACTCATCCACCGCCTCGCGGTCAGGGGCAACGCCGCCGGAGACCGCATAGCTCGATCCCCGTTCGCTCACCACGCCTTTTAGCTGTCGCATGTCACAGCCCGGCAGCCACCCGCCGCACGGTTTCGACCCGCTGGGCATTGGGCGGATGCGTTCCAAGGAAGCGATTTCCGGGATCGGGAAGCTGGCTAAAGAATTCCGCGCCCCGCACCGGGTTATAGCCCGCGTTATGGGTGATCACGGTGCCAAGGGCATCCGCCTCAAGCTCGAAATTCTTGGAATAGCTGCGCGCGCCAACCCCGGCCCCGATGTCGACCGCCTGATCCACCACTGACTGGCTTGCGCCGGTGATCGCCGCCAGACCGCCCAGAAGAATCGCCCCCGCCGCTGCATTCTGTTGTTGGCGCGGGATATGGCCCGAGATGTGGTGGGCCGCCTCATGCCCCATGACAAAGGCCAGCTCATCCTGATTGCGCACCTGCGCGATCAGGGGCAGCGTGAAGGCGAGGATGGGCTGACCGTTGCGGTCAAGGGTCTGATAGGCATTGGGCGGCTGACCGGGCCGGTCGTCCACGACAATCCGGAAATCGCAGTTGGCGCGCGGCGAACGCGCCCGGCACTCGCGCTCGGCTACGGGTTCAACCCGTTGAACCACCGAAATAAATTGATTGACCTGCGCGCGCGTTGGCGTTGTGGCCTTGGGGCGTGAGGTTGCTTGCGGCGCGGGTTGGCTTACCGGCCCCTGCTCTACCACATCGACACAGCCCACAAGTGCCACCAGCCCCACGAGAGATAACCACCGCATTCCACATCCCCGGTTCTGACCCATTTATTCATTTGTTTTAGCAGGGTTTCACGCCTCTGACAGGTCTTTTGCGCCGTGCCAGTCTCTGCTTGCAAAGAGCCGCCAACGCGGTAGGCTGAAGCCATGTTTTCCATAGAGCACGAATTCGACGCCACCGTGATCACCCTTGTCGACGAGGGGGCGGCGCCCTTGGGCGAGGACGTGATCATCAATGCCTTCGAGGAATGCGTGACGATCGAACAATACGATCCCCGCACCGATCGGTTGCACAAGATCACCTTGTCGATGGGGCAATTGCGCGACCTGCGCGCGGCACTCGACCTGCCCGAGGGGGTCTATATCCAAGCGCCGGACGCCAAATAGAAATTTAGTCGCCAATCTGGCGCAGGACCTCGGCGGCGGCCACGGTGGGCGTCATGTCGCCAGCCGCCACGCGGGCAGCATAATCCTGCATGGCGGCGCGTGCCGTGGGGGTTTCCAGCCGCGCCAGAAGGCCCTGACGCACCTCTTGCCCGAACCAGTAGCGCGCCTGTTCCGCCCGCCGCCCGTCGAAATGCCCGGTCTCGCGCCGCCAGTTCACCAGCGCGGTCATTTCGTCCCACGCCCTTTGCAACCCCTCGTCCTGCAAGGCGGATACGGTCATTGCCTTGGGATAGCCCTCTGGGTCCTGGGGCCGTTTGCGCAGGAGACGCAGCGCGCCCGCGTAATCCGAACAGGTGCGCATCGCCGCCGGTTTGAGATCGCCATCGGCCTTGTTGACGAGGATGAGATCGGCCATTTCCATGATGCCGCGCTTGACGCCCTGCAATTCGTCGCCGCCCGCAGGAGCGAGCAAAAGAACAAATATATCAGACATTTCCGCAACCACCGTTTCGGATTGCCCGACGCCCACGGTTTCGATCAGCACCACGTCGAATCCGGCCGCCGCGCAGAGTGTCACCGCCTCGCGGGTGCGGCGCGCCACGCCGCCCAGATGGCTCTGGCTGGGGGAGGGGCGGATAAAGGCCGCTGGATCACGGCTCAGCCGTTCCATCCGCGTCTTGTCGCCGAGGATCGAGCCGCCCGAGCGTGCCGAGGAAGGATCGACCGCCAGAACCGCCACGCGCAGGCCCTGCGCGGTCAACATCATGCCGAAACTCTCGATGAAGGTGGATTTGCCCACACCGGGCGTGCCCGACAGGCCAATGCGCACCGCCTGTTTGCCTGCGGTTTTCAATGCCTCCATCAGCGCCGCGGCATCGGCGCGGTGGTCCGCGCGCGCGCTTTCGATCAGGGTGATCGCGCGGGCCAAGGCCCGGCGGTCGCCTGCGATGATCCTCTGTGCGGTATCCGCAATATCCATGCGCTGCCCTTTTTGCTGTCGCCCGCCTTCATGCCTTGGCCCTGTGGGCCTTGTCCAGAGGCGAGAGGCCCGGCAAGCCTCTGGCCAAGGGCGCGCCGATGCCCGATAACGCGGGGCATGACGCCCGATCTTCCCATCCAAGAGGCCATTCCAGCCCTCATCGACGCGCTGCGCGCGCGCGGGCGTGCCGTGCTTCAGGCTCCGCCCGGTGCGGGCAAGACCACGGTCGTGCCACTCGAGATGTTGCGCGCCGGTCTGACGGAGGGCCGTATCCTGATGCTGGAACCGCGCCGCCTTGCGGCCCGTGCCGCCGCTGAACGGATGGCGCAGAACCTTGGGGAAAAGCCGGGGGAAACCGTGGGTTACAGGGTGCGCGGCGAGGCGCGCGTTGGTCCCAAGACCCGGATCGAGGTGGTGACGGAGGGGATATTGACCCGCATGATCCAAACCGATCCCGAGTTGCGCGGCGTCGGTGCGGTGATCTTCGACGAATTTCACGAACGCTCGCTCAATGCCGATCTGGGATTGGCGCTCTGCCTAGAGGTGGCGGGGGCGCTGCGCGAGGATCTGATCCTGCTGGTCATGTCGGCCACGCTTGATGCCGCGCCCGTGGCGCGGTTGATGGGCGATGTGCCGATGATCACCTCGGAGGGGCGCAGCTATCCGGTCGACATCCGCTGGCGCGACCGCCCCCGGCCCAAGACGCGGCGGTTTGAAGAGGCATTGGCCGATCTGGTGTGCGAGGCCGTGGCCGAGACAACGGGCGGCGTTCTGGTGTTCCTGCCCGGTGAGGGGGAAATTCGCCGTGCCGAGGCGCTCTTGCGCCCGCGTCTGCCCGGTGACTGCCAGTTGCGCCCGCTCTTTGGCGCGATGGAGTTCGCCGCGCAGCGTGCCGCGATCGCGCCCGTCACGGAGGGGCGCAAGATCGTGCTGGCAACATCCATCGCCGAGACCTCTCTGACCATCGAGGATATTCGCGTGGTGGTCGATGGCGGGTTGGCGCGGCGCGCGCGGTTCGACCCCGGTTCCGGCATGTCGCGGCTGGTGACAGAGGCTGTGACGCGCGCCGAGGCCACGCAGCGGGCGGGGCGCGCGGGGCGTGTGGCCGAGGGGCGATGCTATCGGCTCTGGACACGCGGCGAAGAGGGCGCGTTGCAGGCCTATCCCCCGGCGGAAATCGAGGCGGCGGATCTGGCGGGGCTGGCGCTGGAGCTGGCGCTCTGGGGCGCGGCCCCTCAGGATTTGCCGCTGCTGACCCCGCCCAATCCCGGCGCCTATGCCGAGGCACGCGCGCTCTTGGAAATGTTGGGCGCGCTGGATGCCACGGGGCGGATCACGCCGCATGGCAAGGCACTGGCGGCGCTGCCGCTGCACCCGCGTCTGGCGCATATGCTGGCCTCTGCGGGGCCGGAGGCGGCGACGCTGGCGGCGCTCTTGGCCGAGCGCGATCCGCTGGGGCGCGGCGCACCTGTCGATCTGGCGCTGCGGCTGAGTGCGGCGCGCGATCTGCGCGCCTTTGAGGCACGCCATGTCCATACGGTCAATCGTGGCCCGTTGGAGCGGATCAAGACCGAGGCGCGGCGTCTGGCGACGCAGGCCAGGGGCCAGGGGCAAGCCACGCGCAGCGATGCCGAATGTGCCGCCCTTGCCTATCCGGACCGGATCGGGCTGCGCCGCAAAGGGGATGCTCCGCGCTATGTGCTCTCGGGGGGAAAGGGCGCGGTGATGCCAGAGGGCGATCCGATGGGCCAGACCCGGCTGATCGTGGCCACCGATCTGGATGGCGACCCGCGCGAGGCGCGTATCCGGCAAGCCATCGCCATTTCCGAGGCGGAAATTCGCGGGCTCTTTGCCGAGCGGATCGTGTGGCAGGATGTCTGCCTCTGGGATCGGCGCGAACGGCGGGTGGTGGCGCGCAAGCAAGAGCGCTTTGGCGCGCTGGTGCTGGATGACCGGCATTGGCGGGACGCGCCCGAGGAGCGTATCGCGCGCGCCATGCTGGACGGGGTGCGCGATCTGGGTCTCAATTGGGGCGATCCGGCCCGGCGCTTTGTCGCGCGGGTGCAGTTGCTGCGCGACGGGGGGGCGGAGCTGCCGGATATGTCCGAGGCGGCGCTGATCGAGACATTGGACGACTGGCTCTTGCCCTATTTGCGCGGCGTGCGCAGCGCGCCGGAGTGGAAGAAGTTCGACATGCTCGATGCGCTGCGCGCGCGGCTGGATTGGGACCAGATGCAGATGCTGGACCGGGCGGCACCCGCGCAGTTCACCACGCCATTGGGTCGGAAAATCCCCATCGACTATAGCGGCGAATATCCCGAGATTACCTTGCGGTTGCAGGAAATGTTCGGCCAGACCACCCATCCGACGGTCGGGCGCACGCCCCTGCGCGTGACGCTCTTGTCACCGGGAAACCGCCCGGTGCAGACCACGCTCGATTTGCCGGGGTTCTGGGCCAGTTCCTATGCGGATGTGCGCAAGGACATGCGCGGGCGCTATCCACGGCATCCCTGGCCCGAAGACCCGACCGAGGCCGACCCCACGCTGCGTGCCAAACCTCGCAACATCCCGTGATTTGAATTCTGTGACGAAGTGTCCTATATGTTATCGTTACACAACGTTGCCCGAGCAGAGCAAAACCAGAGTGAACCAGGTTTTTCCCCAGACCGCGCCCGGCGCGGTGCATGCAGAGTCTGTCCTGCCTCGTCGGCAGGTGGCGGCGCTGTGCTGGCGCAAGCACAAGGGGCGTAAAGAGGTTTTGCTCATCACCAGCCGAGACACGGGCCGTTGGATCGTGCCCAAGGGCTGGCCCATCGAGGGGCTGACCGACGCGGAATCCGCGCTGCAAGAGGCATGGGAAGAGGCCGGCGTGCGCGCCGATGCCGACAAGGCACGTTTCATCGGGCGCTTTGCCTATGACAAGGGTCTGCGGGATGGGCGCACCCTGCCGGTCGAGGCGGATCTCTTCAAGGTCCGGTTGCGCGACGATGATGTCCAGAACCGTTATCCCGAGGCGCGCGAGCGTCGGCGGCTCTGGGTTTCGCCGCGCAAGGCGGCGAAACTGGTCAATGAGCCGGACTTGCAGGAAATCCTGCGCCGGTTCTGATCCCTCTCATTTCGGCATCAAGACCCAGTAATCCAGATCCAGCAAGACATGCGGCAGGTGCTTGCCGTCTTCGCCACGCAAGCTGAAGGGCGCGCCGCCCTTGGTTGCAACCAGGCGAAGGCGCAGCGCGCCCACACCCGGCGCCGATGTATCGGCGCGGTCCAGCACCTCGGACCAGGCGCGCACGGTATCGCCTGCAAAACACGGGTTGGCATGGCTGCCCGCGTTGATCGCCACCATCATCTGGGCATTGGCAAGGCCGTTGAACGACAGCGCCCGCGCCATCGAGATGACATGCCCGCCATAGATCAGCCGCTTGCCATCCGCGCGCGGGGTCGCGTCGAAATGCGTCTTGGAGGTATTCTGCCAGAGGCGCGTGGCCATCATGTGCTCGGCCTCTTCGATGGTCACGCCGTCGACATGGTCGATCTGCTCGCCAATTTCGTAATCGCCCCAGCGATGCGGTTCTCCGGCAAGGGTGAAATCGTAATGCGTGAAATCCAGCCCCGCCGGGATGATCAGATCGCTCGCCGTCACGCAGGGCGCGGTCTGCGGCACGTGATCGGCGGGGGGCGGGGCCGCCTCGTCGCGCTTGCGCACCATGACCCAACGGACGAATTCCATCACCGGCAGGTCGTGCTGGTTGAAGCCGGTGGTGCGCACATAGACCACGCCCGTCTTGCCCGAGGAATTCTGCTTGAGCCCGATCACCTCGGACTGTGCCCGCAGCGTGTCGCCCGCATAGACGGGACGCAGCCACCGTGCCTCGGCATAGCCCAGATTGGCCACGGCATTGAGCGAGATGTCGGGCACGGATTTGCCAAACACGATATGAAAGGCCGCCAGATCGTCGATCGGGCTGGCGGGCAGGCCGCAGACATGGGCAAATTCGTCCGAGGAATAGATCGCATGGCGTGCCGGATAGAGGGCGTGATAGAGCGCGCGCTCGCCCCCTGACACGGTGCGCGGCACCGCGTGGGGGATCACCTGCCCAAGTTCGTAATCCTCGAAAAAACGGCCCGGATTGGTCTTGGCCATGCTTATTGTTCTCCCAGCTTCATATCGGGGGTGTAGGTGCCGTCCTTGTCCTTGGTCACGGCCTGACCGCAGCGCATCACGCCATTGGCCGCGTCATAGGCATAGGTGGGATCGCCATAGAGCGACCAGCCCTTGTTGAGCGCGGCCGTGACCTTGTGACAAAATTCCGACGTGTCGTCGGCGCTGAGAAAACGGTAGAGTTTCATGGTTTACCCCGGAAACGGCCAGACGCCCAGCCAGTTGTGAACAAAGGTTATGGCGAGGAACATCACGATGGTAATGACCACCAGAAGGATATCCTTTTTCGCCTCTCCCGGTGCCGGGCGCACCCAGGCCTCGGAACGGGTGATCATCACCACTTCCAGCACCGCCCAGACGAGCAGCCCGCCGAAGAGGATGAGCGAGGCCAGATCGCCATTGACCAGGAGATGCGCCACCGCCCATACCTTGACCGCTGTCAATTGCGGATGGCGCATGGCCCCGCGCAGCCGCCCCTTGGTGGCGCTCATGCCATAGAGAAATACCGCCCCCAGCATCATCAGATTGTTGACATGCACCATCCAGCTGGGCGGATACCAGACATTGATGACGTCCGCCTGCCGATAGCCGATTACCATCAGCACCAGACCGGCCAGAATCCCCAAGGCGGCAATCCCCTTGCCCGCCCTCCCCAGACTTGCGCGCAGATCCGGAGCCACCCGTTTGAAGAGATGCGCCGCGATCCAGAGGATCAGCCCGAGGATGAGGTAAAACATGGGTGCTACTCCGCTGCCATTTCCCGTATCGCCTGGGCTTTGGCCAGAATGCGCTGTGCGGACACGACGTGCAGGTTCTCGACGATCTGCCCGTCCACCACTGCAATCCCCTGACCCGAGGCGCGGCTTTCTTCATAGGCCGCGATCTGGCGTCCCGCCAGTTCAATTTCGGAATTGGTGGGGGCAAAGGCGGTATTGGCGATTTCCAGCTGCGCCGGATGGATCAGCGTTTTGCCGTCAAACCCGAGGTCGCGGCCCTGCTCACATTCGAACTTGAGCCCGTCCCCATCGCGAAAGCGGTTGTAGACCCCGTCCACCGCGACGATGCGCGCCGCGCGGGCGGCCATCACGATCATCTGCAGCGACGCCCAGAGCGGCATGCGGTCGGCGCGCACGCGGCAACCGAGATCCTTGATCAGGTCGTTGGTGCCCGCTACAAGGCCCGTCACCTGGCGATGCGCCGCGATTTCGCGGGCGTTGAATACGCTGACGGGCGTTTCCATCATGGTCCAGATGGGCAGATCAGAGCCGATCACATCCGAAAGGTTGTCAACATCCGAGGGCGTGTTGACCTTGGGCAGAAGAATGGCGTCGGCGCCCGCGTCGCGCAGCGCGCGCGCATCCTCCAGACCCCATTCGGTCGTAAGCGCGTTGATCCGCACGATTTTGTAGCGATAGCCATAGCCACCCTGGCGCAGCGCCTCGACCAGCGTCGCGCGCGCGGCGGCCTTGGCATCGGGCGCCACCGCGTCTTCGAGATCGAAGATGATCGCGTCGGTGGGCAGCTCGCGCGCCTTTTCCAGCCCGCGCTCCTTTGAGCCGGGGATGTATAGCACCGAACGGTAGGGATGCATGCTGCTGTCCATGGGTCTGCCCTTTGATGGATTCTGTCTGTGGTAATAATCTTGCGCAGGAATGGCATTTTTCGGTGGAAATGTTCAAGCGATTTCTCGCCGCGATGCAGCGATGCGGTGGTTTCGCTCCTGCGTCCGGGCGCATTAACCCTTTGTTCATCAGCCTTTCGCCATGATGGGCGCGCGACGGCCGGGGGGCCAACCCAAGAGAAAGGGTGACTGATGATCAAGAGAGTGATGGCCGGTCTGAGCGCGGTGGTGCTGGCCCATGCCCCGGCGCAGGCGCAAACCGGGGCCTGCGCGCCGCGCGACATGGTGGTGCAGCGCTTGGCCGATGCCTACGGCGAAACGCGGCAATCCGTGGGGCTCGGGGCCAACAACATGGTGGTCGAGGTCTTTGCCAGCGGCACGTCGGGCAGTTGGACCATCACGGTGACGGGCAGCGATGGTGTCACCTGCCTTGTCGCCAGCGGTCAGGCCTATGAGCCCACCGCCGAAACCGGGCCGAAGCCCGGCAAGGGGGCCTAGAACGCCTGGAACAGCCCGTCCCAGATAAGCTTGATCCCGGTGATCGTCAGCAAGACATAGGTCACGGCAAAGAACGCGCGTTCCGGCATGATCCGGTGCGCCCGCACGCCGACCCAAGCGCCGAAGAGCGCGAAGGGCGCAAGGATGAGGTCGATCGTCAGCGTCTCTGCCGTGAAGAGGCCAAGCATCCCATAAGGCACCGCCTTGACGATGTTGAAGACAAAGAACATCAGCACCGTGGTCGCCTGATAGCGCGTCTTGTCCAGCCCACGCGACAACAGGTAGACCGCCGCAGGTGGCCCGCCGGCATGGCTGACAAAGCTGGTGAAGCCGGCCACCAGACCCGCCAGGACCCCGCTCCAACCCGGCAAGGGGGCCTGGCCCCGACGCATCACCCGCGCCTTGAGCACCGTTTGCCAGAGCACAAAGATCAGCGCGATTCCCCCGATCAATAGGCGCAAGAGATCGGCATCGGCGCTGCGGTAAAAGAGCATCCCAAGACCGATCCCCGGCACCCCACCAAGGATCAGCATCGCCACCTCGACCCGCCCCCATTGCCGCCAATAGGGGCGCAGGGTGGCCACGTCGATCAGCATGAGAATGGGCAGCATGATGCCGAGGGCCATCGCCGGAGAGACAAAGAGCGCCAGAATCGCTGCCCCGGCAAAAGACGCGCCAGAGCCAAAGCCACCCTTGGACACCCCGGCCAAGAGCGCCGCGAACACCCCGATTGCGATCACATCGATGCTCATCGTTCCGGCCCCTAACCTCTGCATCTGCCTGCACTTTCACGGTATACGACCGTATCCCGCTGTCACGCCGAGAATCCGCCGCAGTGCAGCACTCTTGCAAGATCGTTGAATTCGGACTAGGCCCAAGCGCAACTTTTCAACCGACGGAGAATGATCCAATGGCCAGACCCAAGATTGCGCTGATCGGCGCCGGACAGATCGGCGGCACGCTCGCCCATCTCGCCGCGCTCAAGGAACTGGGCGATATCGTCCTGTTCGACATCGCCGAAGGCACCCCCGAGGGCAAAGCGCTCGACATCGCGGAATCCGGCCCCTCCGAAGGGTTTGACGCGACGCTCAAGGGCACGCAGTCCTATGCCGATATCGCAGGCGCCGATGTCTGCATCGTCACCGCCGGTGTTCCGCGCAAGCCGGGCATGAGCCGCGATGACCTCTTGGGGATCAACCTCAAGGTCATGAAATCCGTGGGCGAGGGCATCGCCGCCAACGCGCCCGACGCCTTCGTGATCTGCATCACCAACCCGCTCGATGCGATGGTCTGGGCGCTCCAGAAGTTCTCGGGCCTGCCGGCGAACAAGGTCTGCGGCATGGCCGGTGTGCTGGACAGCGCCCGCTTCCGCCACTTCCTCAGCGTTGAATTCAACGTGTCGATGAAGGATGTCACCGCGTTTGTTCTGGGCGGGCATGGCGACACGATGGTGCCCTCCGTGCGGTATTCGACCGTCGCAGGCATCCCGCTGCCGGACCTGATCGAAATGGGCTGGACCACGCAGGAGAAACTCGACGCGATCGTTCAGCGCACCCGCGACGGCGGCGCAGAGATCGTCGGCCTGCTCAAGACCGGGTCCGCCTTTTACGCGCCCGCCACCTCGGCGATCGAAATGGCCGAGGCCTATCTCAAGGACCAGAAGCGCGTGCTGCCCTGCGCCGCCAATTGCGATGGCGAATTCGGCCTCAAGGACATGTATGTCGGCGTGCCGACCGTGATCGGCGCGGGCGGGATCGAACGGATCGTCAACATCAAGCTCACCAAGGACGAGCAGGAGATGTTCGACAAGTCGGTCGATGCGGTCAAGGGCCTGGTCAAGGCCTGCAAGGAAATCGACCCCTCGCTGGCCTGATTTCCCACTCTCAACACTTCTGGATCAGGGCCGACACGCGTTCGGCCCTGATTCTTTTTGGCCAGGGCCGCGGACCAATTTCCGTTTTGTGATCACACGATTTATCCGTGTGATCACAAAATGACGATTTTCACGCCAAAACCTGCCATTCCGCAAAAAACGATTTATAAACACGCATGATATATGCCACACCCTGTCCCAATCGCAGCAAAACGGGACAGTTTGATGAATATCCATGAGTATCAGGCGAAAGCCCTGCTTCGCTCTTACGGCGCCCCGGTGTCGGATGGCCGCGTCGTTCTGCGCGGCGAAGAGGCCAAGACCGCCGCGGGCGCGCTCGACGGCCCCGTCTGGGTGGTCAAGGCGCAGATCCACGCCGGTGGCCGTGGCAAGGGCAAGTTCAAGGAGGCAGGCGCCGGTGAAGCCGGTGGCGTGCGTCTGGCCCGTTCCGTGGAAGAGGCCGCCGAAGAGGCCAAGCGCATGCTGGGCCGCACTCTTGTGACCAAACAGACCGGACCGGCGGGCAAGCAGGTCAACCGCATCTATATCGAGGATGGGTCGGGCATCCAGACCGAGATGTACCTGGCGCTTCTGGTGGATCGTCAGACCAGCCGCGTGTCCTTTGTCTGCTCGACCGAGGGCGGGATGGACATCGAAGAGGTCGCCGAAAAGACGCCTGAAAAGATCCTGTCGTTCAGCGTCGATCCTGCGACCGGCTATCAGCCGTTCCATGGTCGCCGCATCGCGTTCAACCTTGGCCTCACCGGCGGTCAGGTCAAGCAATGCGTCAACCTGATGGGTATTCTCTACAAGCTCTTCCTCGACAAGGACATGGAGATGCTCGAGATCAACCCGTTGATCGTGTCGGACAAGGGCGATCTGAAATGCCTCGACGCCAAGATGGGGTTTGATTCCAACGCCATTTACCGGCACGCGGACATCGCCGAATTGCGGGACACGACCGAAGAAGACCCCAAGGAACTCGAGGCCTCGAAATACGACCTCAACTATATCGCGCTGGATGGCGAGATCGGCTGCATGGTCAATGGCGCGGGCCTGGCGATGGCGACGATGGACATCATCAAGCTCTACGGGGCGGAGCCTGCCAACTTCCTCGACGTGGGCGGTGGGGCGACAAAGGAAAAGGTCACCGAGGCCTTCAAGATCATCACCTCCGATCCGCAAGTGAAGGGCATCCTCGTCAACATCTTCGGCGGCATCATGCGCTGCGATGTGATCGCCGAGGGCGTGGTGGCGGCGGTCAAGGAGGTCGGCCTCAAGGTGCCGCTCGTGGTCCGTCTCGAAGGCACCAATGTCGAGAAGGGCAAGGAGA
>Ga0256829_1000062_pt1 | contig 142590 bp, 123 predicted proteins | sample 131447metaG_FD_185979 | JGI IMG/M metagenome (GOLD analysis project Ga0256829, IMG submission 185979) | Hydrothermal vent microbial communities from Lau Basin, Pacific Ocean - 131-447 | ecosystem: Environmental > Aquatic > Marine > Hydrothermal vents | place: Pacific Ocean: Lau Basin... | reverse complement strand
CTTGGCTGGGCTGAACATCGCCCGCTCATGGCGTATGAGCTGCTCGTGCTTCATCCACCTCAGGGCGGTCCGGATGTGGTAGTCGGGCACCCGCTCGCCGAGTGCTTTCTGCACGGCCTCGTGCAGGTCGACGAACTTGCACTGCTCGAGGTCGCGCACCGCGTCGGCGGTTGCGAGCACAATGTCCTTTGGACAGCGGAACGGCTCCGCGTCGGTGCTCCGGTACTCGGCCAAGACTGCCGGCCGCGATGGGAACTTCTCGACCTTGTAGTCCTCGACCGTCTTGGCGGCCTTCGGACCGCGGCGGCGTGCCGTCGGCCTTTCGCCGGCGTCCGCGATGAGCTCGCGTTCAAGTGACTGCAATGCGGCCAGTGCCTTCGCGATCCGGGCACCCGACGACGGGCACTCGCCCAGCACTCCGGTGAGCTCCTCTCGGGCGATGTCGATCTGTCGAAGGGCGTAGGCGGCGTCAGGCATTGAACCAACTGTACCACAACCTCACGGTTTTTTCTAGGTGGGCGTTGACGGATCATCCAAGGCGAGCTACTCTCGGTGGATTTCTGTAGAGGTCTGCCATATGAAAGAGACGCAAAGCCTAGCCGCACTGCTCACCTCGGTCACCCGGGGGCACCTCATCATCGCGCTGGAGTACCTCGCCGAGCTCTCCGCAAATGGGATGGTCACATCCGAGGTGGTCGACGCGATCGACGAGGAGCTGCCCGCACACGGAGGTGTCGCGACTTCCGCCGTGGTCGAGCACGCCCGGGCACTCGGGCTGATTTCAGCCACGATCGACAGCGACGGTTTCGCGAAGTTCTTCATCCACGCTGCCGCGTTGGACCTGCTGGGCCTTGACATCGAGGCCGTGCACGGAAGTGAAGAGGCAGAGTTACAGGTGTTGGCGGGCGTCTTCGCCTGCTACCAGCGTGACGCCGCTGGCAACAAAGGTCGCGCCTGGCGAGCAGCGGCTTCCCTCATGCTGCTCTTGGAAGCCGAGGTCGGACCTGAACAAATCGCCCGGCTCAGCGAGCGGGCGGTGGGCAACCAACGGGGCCCGAGCACCGCGAAGGCGTTCTGGCTCGCCGAGTCGCAGCTCGGTCTTCAAGTTGCCAAGGCCGAGGGCTTCATCGATGAGCCCACCGACGGATCCCTTCGGATCACGGATTACACGCTGACCGACCGCGGCAGAGCATGGCTGATCAGGGACGGCTCACCGATCGCGGCGAGCGTCCGCAACATCGAGCTGAGGGGGGTGCTGTGATGCCCGCGATGAGGTCTCTCATCCTCCGATCCGCCCGAGCGTCCTGGCTTTTTGCCCGCCGCGCCGGCTTCGTCCGTGGGCGCACCGTCCGCATCCCCCGCACCGAGCCCACTTTCCCAAGCTCGCGTCGTCTCATCGGACTCAACATTCCGCTGCACGAAGCTCGGGCGTTGGCTGAGGAGTACGAGTTGCCGCCCATCATCACGCTTGACGAGGCCGCCAAGGTCGCCCGGCGGTCACCGTTCACCGTCAAGCGGCTCGTGTCGGAGGGGCGGTTCCCGAAGTCGGCCAAGCCTGGTAAGCCCCTGCTGTTCCTCCGCGATCGGTTCATCCAGGAGCTCATGAAGGAGCACGGGTGATGCTGGCCAACCGGTTCGAGGTCGAGGGCACGAGCAACCCCATCATCCACGTGGGGCACAAGTCGTACCGAAAGAAGGACGGCACGTCGGCACGCACCAAGACCTACTACGCGGAGTGGAGCCTCGGCAATAAGCAGCAACGCCGGAGCCTGAAGACCAAGAACAAAACGGCCGCGATCAACGCGGCCCATGCCTTGCACGACAAGATCTGCAACGGCGAACGCCTCGAAGCCCCCAAGGAATACACCGTCGACGAGGCGGTGAAGCTGTACCTCGACACCTGCCGGGCCCGGCGGCTCAAGCCGAGGACCATGGCGGCGTACGAGCACACGCTCGGCAAGCTCAAGGACTTCTGCAAAGACCGGTCCATCGTCTACCTCGGTCGGTTCGGACAGGTCGAGTTCTGGGCGTTTGTGAACACGATGAATCACTTGTCGAAGAAGACGGTCTACGACCGCATGGTGATCGTTCAGCAGCTCTTCAAGTGGTGCTGCGAGGTTGCTGAGATCCTCGCGAAGAACCCGATCCGCAAGCTCAAGCTGAAGAAGCCGGCGTCGAAGAAACAGCCGTGCTTCACCCCTGAGCAGATCCGCACAATGATCGACACCGCGGACGACAATCTCCGGCCCATCATTGTGTTCCTCGCCTACACCGGGTGCCGCGTCGGTGAGATGCGGGACCTGCTGTGGGAGGATGTCCACCTCGACGCCAACGGCAACGGCGTGCTCGACATCCGGCACGGGGGCTCCGACGACGAGACAAAGGGGAAGGAGTCGCGTCGGATCCCGATTCACTCCGAGCTGCGGCCGTACTTGGAGTCGATGCCGCGGATCGACGAGCGGGTTTTCCATTCTCATCCATCAAAGCGGTATCCCCGCGGAAACGGAAAGCTCGTTGATACGCGGCTGCTGGATCAGGTGAAGGCGTTGTGTAAAAAGTGCGGCTTCGAGAATCCCACGCAATACAAAGTGCACACGTTTCGACACGCGTTCGTCTCGATGCTGGCCCGGCAAAATGTGTCGTATCGATACGCGTTGCAGCTCGTCGGGCACTCGTCGAGCAAGATCCTTGATCTGTACTTCTCCGTCTATGACGAAGACGCGGCGAGAGCGATCGAGTCGATCGAGCTCCCGCCCGGTCAACCTTCCGACGATTGATCAGGACCGACTTCGAAGGGCTCACGCTGCAAGCTCGTCCAGGCTTCCCGGGTTGCTCGTGTAAACCCGGCCTTAGTGCCGACGCGGGTGAACCGTGCACCTTCATGATGGACGAGACCTGAGGCGGACCAGAATCGCAGCGAGACGCGGGCGGCGTAGTCGGGCAGCTCCTCTCCAAGCCGGCGGCTCGCGGCGGCCTTGATGGTGGCGAAGAGTTGTGGCTCCGCGGTGGACGCGACCTCGGTGGCAACCGCCCTGTAGTACGGCAGCGGCACCTTGTACGGTTTCGCCGCTGCGCCTGGGCGGATCTCAATGAGGGCGGGGCCGCGGCGTGACTCTTCGACGGTGTAGGTGGCGGCCCGCACACGGGCACGGGGGCCGATGATCCGCCGACGACGGGCGTCGTTCAGGTTGTTAATCTCACCGGTGACCGCGGAGTCAAGTTCGTTGAGCTTGCGGAGTAGTTTCGAGCGGCCTGTACCCGTGCGCGACGCGAGCTCGCGTACCTCATCAAGCACATCTCGCCATGACTGACTTGGTGTACCTGCTCGCGGCATGAGCATGATGGTACGCCGGATCTGCGAGTTGGCGTCTATACCCGCGTACCCGAGATACCGCGATTCCCGTCAGGATCCATACCGGTTTGGGCTGGATCCTGATGCGCCTCCGATTCCGTGTTGAAATTGTCGAGTTCACCGCGGACGGATCCTTGCCTTCCGTCCAAGGCACCGCTATGTACGCCGTATTGACCCATTGGCGTACTGACGGAGCATCGAATGACGAACGACAACACCCACACGGCGGACGAGACCACGGCGGCAGCGGACGGCCTGCTCGCATGGGCGAAGGAGCACGGAGGCGTGCTCGCGGTGGCGGCGACGCTTGGGGAGGACCGGGATGGTCCGATCCCCGCGGCGCGGCCGGAGGCGTTGGTGGCCGGCGCGGTCGGGACGCTCAACGAGGCCGAGATCGCCGTGCTCCTCGCGCAGCTCGATGTCGCGGTGCTCATGGTGTTGTCGCAGATGGCGGCGGGCGCGGAGATGGGCGAGGAGGCCTTCCGCAAGCTCGTGAACACCGCACGGCGCGAAATGCTCGACGCGGCGGGGCTCAACTTGTGCGACGACTGCGGCGGATGAGGGTGTAAGAGAGAAGGGCTCGTAGCGGGGCCAACGCCCCGCGGCGGGTTTGGCGATTCGGTTCTAAATTGAGAGGTACAGCAATGACGACGGCGCACGCGTTCAACGGCCCCGATGGGATGGCGAGGAAGATCAGGCTGCTCGCGAGCAACTGCGAGACGGCGACGGCGGGGTTGTCGCGCACGCTGCTCATCGCGGTGAGCTCGCCGGACCCGGTGAGCACTCCGGACTGCGAGCATGCGGCCCCGCGTGGGATCCGGATCCAGACGCTCGACAAGGGCATGACGAACACCGACATCGCGGTGCTCATGGGCACCCTCTACGGCATGCTCGATGTGATTGAGGACGGGTACTCGCGGGAGTTCGGTGACGGCTTCCGTGAAGCGGTGGACGAGGCGCGCGGCACACACGGCCATGGTCAGCGGATGGCCGTGGTGCCGGTTGTTCCCATGGACACCAAGCCGTGGCAGACACGCGTGAGTGAGCGCGGAAGCTGAGAAAACTGCAAATCGGAAGTATCGCGCCCGTCACCACCATGAAAACTGGCGCGCGAGGGAGGAGTCAACACATGACTCGTGGAATGGAGAAGGGCGAACCACACTTGCCGCAATCCGGCGGCGACCAGAGCGGCGAGATCGTTTCTCGTCGTCGGGGTCGTCCGCCGCGGCAGGTCCGGGTCGCGGTCGCGTATCGGCCGCAGGATCCGGAGGAGGAACTTGATTGCAATGACGCCCTTCGACTTCTACTTGCCTCCATGGTCCGCAGGCGAATGGGCGGACATGATGAGGAAGAGACATGAAACGGAAGTCTCGACTCAACGGAAAACGAGCGGTCCCCATGCCGCGATGCAGTACGATGGAGCAGGCCGATACCTCCATCGACGATCAGATGAACTCCATGGAGTACTTCGCGGAGGAGTACGACATGGAGCTCGCCGACGCCTTGCAACTTGTCGGCAAGTCCGGCAGCATCAAGGCCAATCTTGAAGCGGCGATGGACGAGATCATCGCGCGCAAGCGGTCGGGCGAGCGGATCGATGTCGTCCTGTTCTATGACCAAAGCCGGTTCGGGCGTTCGGGGCCGCTCCATTTTGGGGCTCTGGCCGATCGCCTCTTGGACGAGGGCATCGAGATCGCCGAGACCGACGCGTTCATGGAGGACGCGAACAACGCAACCATGGTCCGCATGATGAAGGCGATGATCGCCCAGCAGACCGCCCGCGGAATCGCCGACAACTCGGCTCGCGGCTCGCAGCAGGCGCTCCGCGAGGGGCGTCGCAGCCATGCGAGCAAGGGGGCGTACGGCATCGACCGTCTCTATATGACGGAGGACGACGAGCCGATCTGCATCATCCGTCTGCTCGAGGACGGGACGCGGCTCAACCTGGATCCCGAGACCAAGGAAGTCCGGCTGCGGTACGAGCCGGGCAAGATGGGGTTCAAGAAGGAAAAGAAGGACAAAGTCACGCTGATCCCGGGCGACCCGGAGCATCAGGCGGTCGTCATCCGAATCTTTGCGATGCGGCATGAGCAGGGCTTCGCGGGTACACGCATTGCTCGCGTCCTCAATGATGAAGAGATCCCGTCGCCCAACGGCAAACGATGGAACAAGACCGTCATCGATGCGATGCTTCGCAACGAGACGTACTGCGGCGTTGGCTATGCCAACCGGCATTCGTCTGCTCTCTATTTCAACCAAGCAGAAGGACGCCCGGAGCCGCTGCCCCGCGAGCAAGGTCGCCGCATTCGCGGCATCCGGCCCGAGAGTTCATGGTACTTGATCGCATACCCGGAACTCCGCGACTATCTGCCCGAACATCTGCGGCGCGCGGCGATGGCCGAGCAGGCCGAGCATCGCGCCAAGATCAAGTCGGGTTGGATCAAGGATCCGGCGTGCCGCAACGGCCGGACGAAGCATCTCTTGTCCGACATCCTCGTCGAGCCGACGACCGGCAGGCGGCTCATCGCAAAGCGAAGCCGCGGACGGATCTATTACGTACTCAACAAGAGCGTCGACATGCCAGCGAAGGGATCGCAGCGTCGGAGATGGCTGCCGTCGGGGCCGCTGCATCGCGCGGTCTTGGAAGAGATCGAGGCGTTGATCTGCTCGCTCCCTGATCTCCGCGAACGAATCATCAAAGAGATCGGCGAGCAAGACAAGCAGCGTCGGGGCGAATCGGGCGAGGCCGAGCAACTCCTGGCAAACCTCGACAAGCTGAAGGCGCGCCTGAAATCGCAGGTCCGTCGTCTCGGCGGCGACGACGATGACATCGTCAACGATGCGATCGACGAGACGACCAGGCAGATCCGCGTTATCGAGGACAAGCTCGCCGGCATGAACGGAGGGCCCGCGTTGACCGAGAAAGAGATCGCCGCGATCACCGATGGAGTTATCAAGGATCTCTCCGACATGCTCCAGGCGTTCGCGGACGATGGCGAGACCTCGCTCCGCAAGCTCGCGGAGACCCTGATCAGTTCCGCGGTTGCGAATCTAGATGAAAACGAGGTCGACTTCGAGTTCGCGATCCCGGCAGAGTTGATCGAACAGCGGAATGTACGCCTAGCGGCTCGTAACGGACCCGCTCCATGCCGCCAGGCGTACAAATGGCGGCCCATCCCCCTCGATGCCGTAACCGTTGACATTCCAAAGCGTTGCAGCGGCGACTGCTGGGAGCCGTTCGAACCCAAGGGCTGCGATGACTGTCGCCGCCAACGCAACGCAGCCTGAGGATCCCGGCCAGAGCGGCCGGATCCTGCGATGAACTTGCCACCCTCGGCTCGACAGCCGGGGGTGGCCTTCAGAAAAAAATTTCGTCGACGGCGGAGCCGTCGAGCACACGGAGGCACCCATGGACGAGAAACTCACCGACATCGAGAGAGCATGGCTGGTGTCGCTCGATGCCCTGCTTGTGCAGACCACGGTGGACGCACACGGAGCGGTCGCCAGTCGGTTCATCGACCTTTGGGACAGCGGCGGGCCAACCTTCCGGGCCGAGCTGACCAAGCGGGCGTCGCTTTGGCGTCAGCGGCATGTCAAGGTGCAGCAACTCATCCTAAACAGCCACGGTGCGTGCGAGCGACTCGTCCGGCTCATGGGTGATCCCGAGCCTCCGCAACGGAAGCCGGTGAAGACCAAGTCAAAGCCTCGGCGGGATCGAGTTGTGCCGAGCCGCCGGAAGCACACCCCGGTGCAGGAGATCACCGAGGATGAGGCCGCGAAGTTCAAGGCGATGCTCGATGCCGAGGGCATCGCCGCGGTATTCGACCCCGGCGTCAGCATTCTCGACGACAAGTTGTTCCGGCCGCCGCTGATCATCCTCAACAAGGTGAGCGTGTTCTACGAGGACATCGCACCGGCGTACGAGCGTGAAGCGATCGATCGGCGGTGGGATCCCGTTGAGCGTGAGCCGGCGATCGCATTGGCGTTCGACCTCGCGTTACTCGTCACGCTTCGGGAGAGTCGGTGGACCTGGGTGATCTCCGATCGGCACTTTGGCCGACTCCCATGGGGACACCCGTGCAAGGTCACGCCGGAGGGGCGGCCGGGGTGGAAGCTGATCACCGGACTGCTTGATCGAGCCGGGCTCATCGAACGGCGGACCGGGCAGACGTGGCGGCTCACTCGCGAGGCACGCCCTGTCATCGCCAACCATCTAATGCCGGCCTGGGTTGCTGTCGCAGCATCTGGTCGAGACTGACGTAGCATTAAGCATCGATGGCGTCGTGAACCGTCACGACGCACAACACTATCTTACATCATTGCACTCATTTCGCCGAGTGCACGGATTTGAAGTGCGGCTGTCGAGTGTCAGCTTGAAGCAGTTATCGACAGCGTCAATGTCGGCCGCGAATTCGGACAGGGCTGACCTGCTGGGGCAACAGCCTCACTTCAGCCCTAGCTTCCGCTACCCGCCGGCTTGTTAGGTGAGTGATCAGTCACTAATCCAGAACTGAACATAGATACGGGAATGGGCTCGATCGTCACATGCTTGATGCCGTGGTCGCTCCCGAGCGATCGACGAACACGCTCGATGATATCGGAAGTCGCGGTGAGAGGGGACTCGTCGCGGATCGCGATCTGAGCTTCAAGGGAGACGGCATGTTCGTCAATTGGCCAGACATGGAGATGGCCGACGTCCTGGACACCCTCAACCTCGCGGATGGTCGATGCGATTGCGTCGAGTGCGAGTTCGTCCGGGGTGCTCTGCATCAGAATCCGGATACACCGCTTCATAGGCGACCACGAGATCCACACGATGTAGACCGAGATTCCGATGGTCGCAACGATGTCGGTCCAGTACCAGTCGAACAGGATGATCAGGGTGCCGGTGATAATGACCGCCACCGAGGCGAGAGCGTCCGCGACGTTGTGAAGGAACGCCGCCTTGATGTTCACGCTCTCCTTCGACATCGTGTAGGTCAGAACGGCCGTCGCGGCATCGACAACCAGTGCAATGCAGGCGATGATGACGACCATCCAGCCGTCGATCTCGGGACGGTCGAAGGTGCGGTTGATGGCCTCAATGAGCAGATAGCCCGCGATGACCATGATGGAGGTGAGGTTTATCAGGCCGCCGACCACCTCGGCTCGCCCGTAGCCGAAGGTGCGTTGCTCATCCGCGGGACGCCTGGAAATACGCCGAGCAATCAGGGCAAGGAGCAGTCCGGCTGCATCGCTGAAGTTATGCAGCGCGTCCGCGATCAGCGAAAGGCTCCCGGAGAGCACGCCCCCGATGACCTGGGCCGCAGTGAGCAGCAGATTAATGGCGACGGCGATACCCAGCCGTTTCGATCCAATATCAGCACCGTGATTGTGGTGGTTCGTCTGTGTCATCGGCGCTCACCGCGGGCGATGCTTCCCTCCAGTCGCCCAGCGAAGTACTCGAGCTCGACGAGCGTGTGGCGGTAGGCGGCCGACCTGAATCGGAGTAGTGTGCCGATGACGCGCTCGATCACCCAGCCTACGAGGCCTTTCGGGAACTCGCCCCATACGCGATGGACGAGCCGTACACCGTCGCCCTCGGGCTCGATCCGAAAGTCGCCGCCTTCCTTGACCCTGACACACATTCCAAACGGCTTGTAGATAGCCTCGCCGGTCCAAGAGAACGCACGACCCGGCCGCGTGTCGTGCACCGTCGCGGTGAGTTCGCCGGTCAAGGGACCGACACCTTCGCGTTGCCACCAGCGCAGGCCATCACGGAGGGGCTGTTTGGGCTCGGTCAGTACCTCGGTGCCCTTGTGCTCGGGGTTCGATGGCTCCCATTCGCCCTCGAAGTCCGAGATCAGTTCCCATGCTTCAGTTGCGGTTGCTTCGGCATGGACGTTTGCGGTCACATCGATCATGGCTTATCCCTCAAGAGGCATCGAGCCGACAGTGCGATTTCCGTTGACGGACTCGATCTCGATCCAGAGACTCGCACCGTCCATCGTCGAGGGCGATTCGGTCTGGCCGTGGAAATGGTCGTCGTGGGCGTCCGCCTTCGATTTCAGCGCGCCCGTCCCGGCCTCATCTCCGATCCAGAAGCGCACGGCGGCGGGGATCGGCCCGGACTCGACTTCGAGATCGAGATGCATAACCGACGAAGGTGCGATGTTACCGGACACTGAGACCGCTAGCGTTATTCCAGCGATCGTCACGCTGCCGAGCGACCGCATATCACCGTGGGTATGATCGTCGTGTTCACCCTCGCCGTGGTCGTGCCCCCCATGGTCATGGCCGTCACCAGCGTGATCATGACCGTCGTCCGCGGTGTGTGTCTCGGCGGAGTTTGATTCTGAGGACTCCCCGCAGCCGGGCAACAAGATCAATATCGCGAAGGTCGTGCTGGCGGCGGCGAGAATCTTAATGCGGTCGTTCATGATCAGGACTCCTTCGAGGTGATGGTCTTGGGTCGGCGGAATATGCCTACGAGACGCGTGAGCACAGATGTGTGATTAGCGGGCCGACGCTCAGGCTTGTGCCCGAAAACGAGCGAGTATCCCGCCGGAACAACGATCAGGTTCAGGAATGTGGAGGTCAACAGACCCCCGAGGGTGACGATGGCGAGGGGGGCGAGCAGTTCGCTGCCCGGTTCTCCCGCAGCGAGCGCTAGCGGGACAAGCCCGAGCGCCGCTGAGATCGCGGTCATCAGGATCGGCACAAGCCGTTCCATCGACCCCTGAACAATGGCTTCTCCGAGCGGCACACCTTCGTGCTGCATCAGATGGTTGTAGTGGTTGATGAGCAGGATGCCATTACGGACCGCGATGCCGAAGAGGGTTATGAAACCAACAAGGCTGGCGATGGAGATCACCGGCGGGATATACGGGCCCCCGATGCCGACGAGGGCGAGCGTGTTTGCGATCGGGCCGCCCCCCTCGCTGATGTAGATCGCGGCGATGCCGCCGATCAACGCGAGGGGCATGTTGAGCATGACGAGCACCGCCGCCCGCATCGAACCAGTGGAGATCTGGAGCAGCATGAGCATGATGAGTGCGACGGCAATGCCCGCGACGAGGATCGTCCGTGACGCGGACTGCTGCGCTTCAAACTGACCTCCGTAGGACACGGTCATGCCAGCCCGCTGGACAATGGGATCGACACGCTCCTGCACCTGGGCGACAAGGTCGCCCAGATTGGACCCCTCGGCCACATTGAGCGACACCGCGGCTTTCCGTTGAGCGTTCTCGCGAGTGATCAGATTGCTTGATCGTTCCGGACCGATATCAGCGACATCGCTCAAACGAACGGTGGCCCCTCCCCGGCCACGGAGAAGCAGGTCTCGGACCTGCCGGAACGACTCACGTTCCTCAGGTGCGAGCCGAACGACGAGATCATACTGCCGAACACCTTGGTTGACGGTGTCCACAACCTCGCCATAGAGGGCTTCGCGGACTTGCTCCGCGGCGTCAGCGGGGCTGAGACCGACCGCCGCGAGTTCCGCATGGCGGTAGCGGATTGGCAAAGAAGTGATCAATACCTCTCGGTTGGCGTTGACATCACGAGCGCCCGGCAGGCCTTGGAGTTCGGCCTCAATCGCCTTGGCGACATCACGAAGCTCGGTCAGATTTTCACCGAAGACATTGATGGCGATCGCCGCGGGCATGCCCGACAGCACATGGCTGAGCCGGTGCTCGATGGGCTGGCCAACCATCGTGGTGATCCCCGGTACGGCCCCGAGGATGCGGTCGATCTGTTCTCGCACCTCGAACCGGTCGCTCCCCGCATCAACGGTGACCTCGATCTCGGAGTTGCTGACCGGCTCGGCATGCTCGTCACGTTCGGCCCGGCCGGTACGCCGGGAGACGGAACGGACCCCGTCGATCTGGACGAGTTGCTTCTCGACCTCCGTCGCGAGCCGATCGCTCTCGACGATCGAAGTGCCGGGAGGAGCGAGCAGAAAGATCGTGAAGGTGCCCTCATTGAACGACGGAAGGAACGAGCTGCCGAATGTGCTCGCGAGCAGGAGTGCGCCGGCGGTCACGGCACCGGCGGTGCCGAGCACCCACGCCCGGTACCGAATGGCCGCTCGGAGTGAAGGCTCGTACGCCCTTTTCAGAAGGCGGACCAGGAATCCGTCTCGGTCCTCGTGCTTGCCTCCGAGTTTGCCCTTGAGAAGGAACCGGCACATCGCGGGCACGACCGTCAGGGCCACGACCAGCGACGCAAGGATCGAGATCATGTAAGTAAGTGCCAAGGGCTGGAAAAACCGGCCTTCGAGCCCCTGCAGGAAGAGAAGCGGCACGAACACCATGACGATGATGACCGTCGCGAAGACCATCGCCGGTCGGATTTCGTTGCTGGCGTCGAAGATGACCTCAGTAAACGGACGCCGATCCGCCTCGGGGAAGGCCCGGTTCTGCTTCAAGCGGCGGAAAACATTCTCAACATCGATGATTGCGTCGTCGACGAGCACGCCGATCGCCACAGTGAGCCCTCCGAGAGTCATGACATTCAGCCCGAGATTCAACGCATCCATCATCAAGAGGCCAACGGCCAGTGAGATCGGGATTGCGGTAAGTGTGATGAGCGTTGTCCGCAGATTCATCAGAAACAGAACGAGCACGACGAGCACGATGATGACCGCCTCGCCGAGCACCTTGGTCACATTGTGGACCGCCCGGTCGATGAAGTGCGACTGTCGGACGACATCTCGGTTGAGCACGACGCCCTCGGGCAGTGTCGGCTCGATCTGATCAAAGAGCGCATCAAGACTGTCGGTCAGGGCGAGCGTGTTCGTGCCCGGTGACTTCTGGATAGACAGCACGACAGCGGGTTCGCCCCCCTCAGAAGCCGTGCCCCGCTTGATCGCCGGCCCGAGGATAACCTCGGCAACCTGACCGATCGTCACGGGCACGCCCTCGTGATACTTGATGATCGTGTTGGCGATGTCCTCCGGGCGCGTCACCCGGCTCTGCTGACGGATCGGGATCTCGAAGTTGTCCACATTCACCAAGTAGCCGCCGCTCGCGGTGCTGTGCGCGCCGCCCGCGGCCTCGACCACATCCGTGATGGTCAGGTCGTAGAGCCTCAGCCGCTCCTGATCGACATTGACCTGATACTCTGGTAGCTCGCCGCCGATCGCGACGACTTGGGCGACACCGGGCACCGCGAGGATTTTGTTACGCAGCTCGAACTCGCCGTAGGAGCGGAGTTGCATGGGGTTGGCCGAGCCGTCGGGCGACGACAGGGAGATCAGCATGATCTCGCCCGCGATAGACGTAATCGGCGTGATGAATGGCTCGACCTCATCGGGAAGGTTTTCGCGAGCGGTGACGAGCCGCTCAGAGACGAGTTGACGGGCATCGTAGAGGTCAGTACCCCATTCGAGGTCCACCCAGACGATACCGAGTCCGATCGCACTCGCGCTTCGGACACGGCGGACACCCGTCATACCGTTGACGGCAGTCTCAATAGGGAAAGTGACATACTGCTCGACCTCGTCGGCGGCGAGCCCTCCGGACTCGGCCATGATCGTGACGGTCGGCGCGTTGAGTTCGGGGAACACATCAACGCTCATCCTCGGCAAGCGATAGCCGGCGTAGCCGACGATCATGATCGCCGCGATGAGCACGAGCGTTGAATAACGGAGTGAGAAACGAATGACGGCTTTCAACATGGCTCAATCCTCCCCTTCGTGGAATGTGCCATCGGAGTGGAAGTGGCCACCCTTCTGGATCGAACCGCTAGTGGCGAGCATGAGCTGAAAAGCACCGTCGAGGACGACCTCGTCGCCGTCACGAAGACCGCTGAGCAGGGCGACCCAACGCCCATCGTCGAGACCGAGGTCGGCCTCCATGCGGATCGCCTCGTTCGGGTTGCTCGGGTTGCGACGGAAGATGACGGGTGAGAGCCCATCACGCTGCACGGCGGCGAGCGGAATGGCGAGTTCGGGCGAAGCCGTCGAGTCGGTCACGATCTCGAGTTGAGCCGAGACGCCCGGTCGGGCCCATGGCTTGAGTTCATCGGGTACGACGAACAGTTCGAGTGTGCGGTCGTTTGGGTCGCCTGCCAGCCCGAGCGAGATGGTGCCGTCCATCGTCGCGGTCAGAGGCACGGCGCGTCCCGCGGCGGTCGGCGTCGGGGGGACGATCCGAGCCGTGAGCCCGTCCCGCAGCACGCCCAGGTCGCTTTGGAGCCCGGACGCTCGGAAACGGAGCCGATCGGGCTGCACGACGGTGACGACGGGTGTCTTCTCGTCCGCCCACGAGCCGTTGGTCAGGCCCAACATCTCCACGACGCCGGCTTCAGACGCAGTGACCTCGATTGCGGCGATCGTGGCCCAAACAGGCTCGGTCCCATGAGGCGTCTCGACGGTTCGGGCGAGTTCGTCCCTCGAACGGGAAACGACGGAGGAGGCGGCGTCGAGCAGATAGTCCAGGCGTGACCGGGCCGCACGAAGATCAGCAACGGTCTGCTGCCGGTTCGCTCCAAGTTCCGCCTTCTTCTCCATCACGTTGGCAAGGTCAGCGCGAGTGCTCGCGAGTGCTGCCCGGGCTTGGGCGAGCTCATCGACGCGACCGCCGCCCGCCTCACGGACCGACTGCAACTGTTCGACCCGCTCGTTCCAGACTGCGACACTCTCGTGGAGGCTGTCCTCGTGCTGCTGGTGCGCTGCGAGCAGCGGCTCAAAGGTCTCAAGACGTGCACCCAGCCGCTCGATCTGTGACTCGGCGTCGGCCAGTTGCTGCTGAATCTCCCGCCACGCCGGCGAATCGAGCCGGTAGAGCGGTTGGCCCGCTTGGACCCGGTCGAACTGCTCGACGAGCAGCTCAACACGACCGGGGACGGCGGTCCGGTACTCGCGTCGCGCCGTGGGCAGGTACTCGAACCGACCCGGCACGCGGAGAGTCTGCTCGACCCGCCGGCGCTCGACCTTGACGAAGCTGATGCCGAGGTTCGACCGAACCGCGGCCGGGATGGTAACACGGTCGGACCCGGTTGCCTCGGTCTCGGCTTCTGAGGCGTGGTCATGCCCGTCGCCATCGCCGTGCTCGGCAATACGTTGCTCGTTGGAATCTGATCGATCGCAGGACACAAGGAACACAGTGGCGATCGAGAACACAAGGACGAAGATCAAGGTCCGGATCATCCCTCACCCCCTTCGCCATCCGCGATGTGTGCGCATGCGACTTGGAGGCGAGTGACGAGTTCGCTCACCGAAGGTACGCCATCGGGTCCTTCGTACATACGGCAGCCCATCGAAGGCATCGTCGGTGCCTCCATGCCGAATAGATCAGATCCATTCACGAGTACCGTTGGAGCGGGATACCCGCGACGGAGGTCTGATGTAGCTAAAGATTGCTGGTCGATCTGGACAAGATCCACGTCTTGTCCGAGTATGCTTATCGCCTGTTCGAGCCGCTCCTTCATAATCGGCGTGAGCGGGCAGCCGTCGAATCCGAGTAAAGTGATTGACATGGTTGTTTCTCGATTATTAGGAGCAATGCTCACTGGCCTTTGGCTGTTTGTGGTCGCATGCTGCCGTTGATCCGTTGCGCTGTTGCAGGCGGCCAGCGTCAGCGGCAGAACTGCCGCGAGGGCGATCGCGATCGCCCGTTCCATGATGTTCATCGGGATGCCTCCTCGGCGGGCGTATCGCCTCGCGCGGCGGTATGTGGTGTGTTTGCTGTTGTAGTGTCTTCGTCGGTCGCGGGCTCGACAGGAGCCGGCATTTCCGGCTCGTCCGGACCGAGCAGGCGCGTGATCTCAATCGCCGCGTCGGTCTCGGCCAGACGAAGATCGAGCAGACGGCTCTTGGCCTCGAACCGTCGCGTGACGGTTTCGAGCAAGAGCAGCGTGTTGACCTCGCCAAGGTCGATCAGTTGCTCAACTTCGGATGCCTGCTCGTCGAGCATCGGCACAAGGTCACGCTCGAACGCATCTCGCTGCGTTCGCGAGGCGTCGTACGCGGCACGGGCCATCGAGAGCTCGCGAGTCAGGCGCTCGAAGGTGGTCTCCGCCGCGGCCCGAGCCACCTCGCGGCGAGCCTTTGCTTCCGCGATGCCCGCCCGGTTGGCGTTGAGAATCGGTATCGGAATCGACACGCCAAGCAAGAGTCGGTCGTCGTTGTCCTCGCTCCCATAGCCCGTGCCGATGGTGATGTCCGGATACTGCTTGCGGACTTCCAGGCGGAGTGTCTCCTCGGCGACCTGATACTCGGCCCGCCGCACCGCGAGGGTGGTGTTCGCCTCGATGAGTCGCTCGATCGCATCGGCGATCTCGGCGATCGACGCGGGCGGAAGCGCCGGCAGCAACACCACCGGGGCGTCCGGCGGAATCCCCATCAAACCGAGAAGTTCGACACGGGCCCGGGCTTCTGCGAACACCGCCTCGGCGACATCCGCACGGGTCTCGACCAACTCGGCCCGCAGGAGCCGAGCCTCGACCCGCGTGAGTTCTCCCGCCGTCTCCAGCCGGTCGGTTATGGCGGATATCCGCTCGACCTGACCGATCACCTCTCGCAGCAGGCGGAGCCGCTCGGATTCCGCGGACCAGGATGCCCAGGCCGAGCGAACCGCGGCCCGCGTGCTCCACTCGGCGTCCACGATCCGGCGGAGCTCGGCCTCGTACGCCGCTCCGGCCCGATCCTTCTCGACGCCGAGCCGACCCGAAATCGGGATCGTCAGGCTCAGCGTGAGTCCGTATTCGAACGGCCCCGACGGCGAGAGGATTTCCGCCCCGTCGAAACCGAACTGCGGGTCCTCCCACAGCCCCGCCGTCTCGAAGGTCGCGAGTGCGACACCGGCATCGAGGCGAGCGAGCCGGAGGTCGGGGTTATAGAACAGGGCGAGCACTTCGCCCTCGGCGGGTGAGAGCCCGTCGTTCGGGTCGAACCGCTCCGGCACCTGGTTGCCGGCCTCGGAGAGCCGCTCAACGAAATACGAGATGGGTTCAGTTGCAATGAGCCGTGCGTCGAGTGCGGCCCGATGGTCGGCCAGCTCCAGCGGTACCCGTTCATACGACTGGCAGCCCGCCAGCACGATTAGGGCGACCGCCGAGCCGAGACCTGGCAGCATGACCCGCGTTCGAGGCGGGCGTTTCAGATTGTCCATTGTTTTGATTCCTGTCTGGATCCAATGCGATGACCACCGCAACGGAGAACACCGCCGCAGTACGCGCGAAGGAATAGAAAGGAATCAGATGGTGAGGCGAACGCTCGCCACGATCGCGAGCCTATGGGCCCCGCTGGGGTCAAACCAACGCGGTGGCATCGGCGGGCCGCGGCGTCCAAGGCCGGTCTCCGCAAGGACGACGCCCCACGAGGGAGACATGACGATCGCGGGCGGCACATCACTCCCACCATCGCCACGGGGAAGCGTCAAAAGTTCCGCGGTCGTGATTTCGACATCGGTACAACCGCAGTCATGCTCGTGCTCACCCGCGGGAACGGGCAGCGGCCACGAGCTGTCATGTCCGCAGGCCGACTCGCAGTGCTCGGTCTCCGCGGGTGCATGCTCGTGTCCCCCACCGAGGCACAGCACAGCCATGCCGCCAGCGCCGCCGGCGAGGGCATGGAACGCGATGATCGTGATAAGCAGAATGGCGAGTGGACGATTACTCACGGTGGTACTATACCTCGGATCCAGTCGAGCGTGGCTTGAGATCAGACGAATTTATCGGGGAGGATCCTCCTTAGAGACCCCGGATCGCCTGATGGACAACGCCGACATTGCCCGAACTATTCAAATACAATTAGTTTCGACCACCCTCGGTTCTCCTTGAGTCCGCCAGGATCTGGACGCCTCCACGCACCACGACCATGACGACAATCGAGCCAACCACAAGATCAGGGACGCGGCTACCCGAAACCATCACGAGAAGCCCCGCCACGATGACACCCGTGTTTGCGATCACATCATTCTTGGAGAAGATCCAGGACGCACGCATGTGCGCGCCGCCGTCGCGGTGCTTCGCGATGAGCCGCAGACAGACGAGGTTTGCAGCAAGAGCAACGGTCCCGGCTCCGATCATCAGATGACTCGTGGGCTCGCTGCCAAACACCGCCCGCCGAATGACCTCGACCAGAACGCCGAGACCCAATACGATCTGAAGTACGCCGCTCACTCGCGCTGCGGTCCGCTGTGTGCCTCCAGACCGGCTCGCAGCGTACAACGCGATGCCGTACACAGTGGCATCGGCCAGCATATCGAGCGAGTCGGCCAGCAGCGCGGTGGACTCCGCGATCCATCCAACGACGACCTCGGCGACGAACATCACGCCGTTAATCGTCAATAGCGTCATGAGTGTTCGCTGTTCGAGCCCAACGGCACTCTCTGCGCAGTCGCACCCGCTCATTGATCACGTTCCGCGTCAGCATCCTGCGGGCTTCGCTTCATGAATACCGATGCGATAACCGGAAGCACGAACAGTGTGAGGATCGTCGAGGTGATCATGCCGCCGATGACCACCGTCGCCAAGGGGCGCTGGATCTCGCTACCGACACCTGTTGCGATCGCCATCGGTATGAATCCAGCTATATCGGTGATTGCTGTTGCGAGCACCGGTTGGAGGCGGGTCTTCGATGCCGCGATGATCGCATCCTTGCTCTGCTGGCCTGTGTTGAGTGTGTCGCGGATCGCGGTGATGAGGATCTGCCCGTTGAGCACGGCGATGCCCGTGAGAGCGATAAACCCGACGGCGGCGCTGACGCTGAATGGGATATCTCGCCACCACAACGCGAAGATCGCACCGACAGCAGCAAAAGGGATGCAGGTGTAGATAATGACAACATCCCGCAGGTTTTTCAGGCTGAAATACAGCAGAAAGAACACCATGAGTAGGACCGCGGGCACAACGATGACCAAGCGAGTCCTGGCGCGTTCCAAGTTCTCAAACTGTCCGCCCCACTCAAGCACGTAACCCTCGGGTAACGTGACTCGTTCATCAATGGCTGCCCTTGCTTCACTGACAAACGACGCGGGGTCTCTGCCACTGACATTCGATTGCACACGGATGAGTCTTCTGCTCCACTCGCGGTTGATCGTGGCCGATCCTTCCGAGAGATCGACCGAGGCCATCGACGAAAGTGGCACCGCGACGCCCCCTTCGGTCGGAATGCGTACTGATGACACCGCTTGTACATCTTCCCTGAATGTCTGCGGAAGTCTGACGACCAGCGGGAAGACACGCTGGCCCTCAAACACCTCGCCGACGCGGATCCCACCGATCGCCTCAACGAAGTCTAACACCTCGCTGGCGGCGACGCCGTAGCGGGCAACACGGGACTGATCGACAGCAACTGACAGCGATGGTTGCCCCGTGATCTGATCGACCGAGATATCTGAGGCACCCGGAATGTCCAGAAGCACGCGCTGAACATCGTCGGCGATCCGGAGCAGCTCGTCGAAGTCGTCGCCGAAGATCTTGATTCCGATATCGGATCGGATGCCCGAAACCATCTCGTTCATGCGCATCTCGATCGGCTGCGTGAACACCATATTGACGCCGGGGAACTGTGAGATGGTCTTCTCCATCTCGATCACGAGCCCCGCCTGCGTGTCCGCTCTCGTCCACGCTGCACGCGGCTTGAGCGTCAAAAAGATGTCTGTTAGCTCGATCCCCATCGGATCGGTCGCCACCTCGGCGGTCCCGATGCGGCTCCAGATGTGCTCGATCTCGTCTGGGAACTCATCGAGCAGCACTTCTTCGATCCGCGTGTTGTACCGCACGGACTCATCAATTGAGACGCCAGCGAGCCGGATGGTGTTCACAACCATCGAGCCCTCGCTCAGGCGCGGGATGAACTCGCCGCCCATCTGCGTGCTCCGGTAGCCCGCGACGCCTAGCAGAGCCACGGCCAGCAGCATCACGACCCACCGGAGTCGAATCGCTCCGCCGACGGCCCAGCCGTATGCCCTGGCCAATCCACGTAGCAGAATGGCGTCCTTGGGTTTCGCGCGACGCGGAAGGAAGTAGTACGACAGAACGGGTGACAGAAACACCGCGACCAGCAGGGCTCCCAGGAGCGCGAAGATGAACGTCCACGCCATCGGCCGGAACATCTTCCCCTCGATGCCTTCAAGCGTCAGCACGGGGGCAAAGACGAGCGTGATGATGCCCATCCCGAACACGATGGGTCGCACCACGCGCGCACTAGATTTCGCGATCGATTCGAGCCGCTCGGAAGGCGAGAGTTTCCGGCCAAGCTCTCGCTGGCGTTCCTTCAGCGAGCGGAGGTTCGCTTCCGTCATGACCACCGAGCCATCGACAAGGATGCCGAAGTCGATCGCGCCGAGGCTGAGCAAACTCGCGGCGATCGCGAACTCGTACATACCCTGCACGGCGAACAGCATCGAGATAGGGATCGCGACTGCAACAAGCAGGCCGGCGCGGATGTTGCCCAAGATGACCAGCAACACAACGATCACAAGCACAGCACCGATCACAAGGTTGTGCTCGACTGTCTTGATGACCTGCTCGACGAGCAGAGTCCGATCGTAAACAACATCCACAACAATATCAGACGGCAGCGAGGGTGCTAGCGACTCAAGACGCTCGCGTAGTTCCTCGGTCACGACACGGCTGTTCTCGCCCATCAGCATAAAGGCTAGGCCGAGGACGACCTCGCCTTCCCCGTACGCTGAAACCGCGCCGCGGCGAATCTCGCTGCCGATTTCAACGTCTGCAACATCTCGAATGTGTACTGGCGTGCCATCGCTGGATGCGACGACGATGTTCTCGATCTCATCGATCGTCGAGACACGAGCCAATCCTCGCACCACCCTCGCCTCACCGGAGGTGACAATCTGGCCACCGCCGACATTGGCGTTGTTTCGTTGCAGTGCCTCAAGCACATCCTCAAGTGTGAAGCCAAACTTGATCAGGGCCTCCGGCTTGACGACAACATGATATTGCCGCTCCAATCCGCCCCACGAGTTGACCTCTGCAACTCCCGGGACTTTCCGAAGCTCGGGCTTGATCACCCAATCGTGAATTGTCCGGAGTTCTTCGATGGAGTGTTCACCGGTCTCGGACCGGATGACGTAGTGAAATATCTCACCGAGACCTGTTGCAATAGGACCGAGCTCTGGCCTTCCGACATCGTCTGGAAGCTCAACAGCCGAGAGCCGTTCGGTGATGTACTGCCTCGCGTCGATGATCCGGATATCATCATCGAACGTCGCTACGACCTGCGAGAAACCGAACTTTGAGACGGAGCGTACATTTTGAAGCCCGGGCAGCCCTCCGATCGAGAGTTCGACAGGAAGAGTGATCTGTTGCTCAATTTCTTCCGGGCTGAGCGCGGGGGCCACGGTGTTGATCTGCACTTGGATCGGCGTGGTGTCTGGAAACGCGTCGATCGGAAGCTGGATCATCCGGTACACACCGGCGGCGCACGCGATTACGAACAGCAGAATGACGAGCACTCTGCTCTTGAGCGAGATTTCGATAAGGCGGGTCAGCATGGTGGCTCCGGATCAGTCATCGACACATCCCGCACCGAGGCGAGACTTGAGGTACTCGGTCTTCATGGTGAAGCTGCCGCCGGTCACGACGGACTCAGTCTCTGTGAGGCCCGCCAGAATGGCGATCGTGCCGGAAGCCCGGCGCGGCCCGACATCAACACGCCGAACCGCGAACAGATCCGGTTCCTGCCGCACAAACACGAACGATGTGCCATCGATCTCGTGTACCGCTTCACCCGGCACAAGCAGCGAGTTCGAGGTGCCGCCGATCATTGCGGAGACCTCAGTGAACATGCCATGGCGAAGGATGCCACGATCATTCTGAACCGTCGCGCGGGCCCGTACCATCCGGGTTCGTTCATCGATACGCGGGCTGATCCATGTGATCTGTCCGGGGATCTCCATCTCGGGCAGAGCCCGGACGCTCGCGACGATCTCCCCGCCGCGCTCGATCTGAAACGCCTGCTCTTCCGGGACCGCGAGCTCGATCCACATCGTCGACAAATCAGCGATCTCGAAGAGCGAGCCCTCTGAATCCGCTGCCTCGCCAAGAACCGCGGTCCGCTCGACGACGCTGCCAGCGAAGGGTGCCCTGACGTAAAGGTCCGAGGATGACGACTGCTCCGCCGCAATATCCGCGACTTCCGATTCAGTGAAGCCGAGATTGATGAGCTGCTGATGCGTGCGACGCACTTCCAGCTCAGCGAGCTTGAGCGCTGCCTGGGCATCCTGGAAGTCCCGGCGTGCAGCAATGTTCTCGTTGACGAGCTTCTGCTCACGCTCGAACACGGTGGTTCTCGCTTCGACCTCTGCGATCTTGGACAGGTACGCGGACTTCGCTTGTGCCACCGCCACGGAGTTGATGACCGCGAGAATTTGCCCTTCTTCAACCTGGTCGCCAACATCGACACGGATATCAGTGATCACACCGGGGGCCAACGGTGTGAGCTTTGCCAATCTGTTCCCGTTGTAGCGGACCTCGCCCAACAAGCTGATCGACGCTGAAGCATCGCCACGATTCGGTTGCTCAAGCGTCAGCCCGGCAAGCTCTGCCGATCTCGCGGAGGGCATGCGGACGAGCAGCGAGTTACCGATTCCAAGTGCACCTGCGAGCTGAGGCTGGCAGATACCGCATTCGTGCTCAGGCACCCCGTGCTCGTTGCAGAATAGAGCCGGAACGCTCCCGGTTTGCGTTGGCGATGCAGCAGCATCGTCGTGGAGTGACGGATTGCAAAGATGACACTCATCTTCGTAGAGCCCGTGCTCATCGCAGTACGGACGGGTAGCATCTTCCAACTGCGGCTGACAGATCCAGCACCGATCCTCATAGCGATCGTGCTCAGCACACCAGAGGCGACCAGCATCACGCTTCGAAGCATCGCAGATGAAGCACGCCTCGTCGGTACCGTGCCCGTGCAGTCCGCCCATCGCTTCACTCGTATCACTTCCATTCGTGCCGCGTGTGGGATCGCAGATGTGGCATTCATCCTCGTAGAGATGGTGCTCCTCGCAATACGCACGAGAAGCGTCTTCAAGCTGCGGTTGGCATATCCAGCAACGATCCTCGTACCGGGCGTGCTCGCTGCACCACAGGCGGCCAGCGTCGCGCTTCGTGGCGTCACACACGAAGCAGGTCTCGCCGTTCTTGTGAGAGTGCGCAACCTGATTCACATCAGGTGCGTGCGCACCGCCGGATGTTGATGATGCTTCCTGTCCCCGGTCGCACCCGCCTAGCAGGAATGCTGTTGTAAATAGGCAAAATAGTGTAATGATGCCGTGTGATGGTTTCACGGTGTGTCTCCTTGATTGGGGTGATCAGAATGTTCGCGGAGCGAATGGGTGTTCAGCGGCTCTGAGATGAGCCCCTCGACCTGCACCTTCGCGGCGTGGTATTCGGCGAGAGCTTCGAGCCTTTGGGTTTCAGTATCGAAAAGGGTGCGCTGCGCATCGAGGACATCGAGGTACGGGAGCTTGCCTTCGTCGTAGGCCCGACGCGTCGCGTCGTATGCGTCCTTCGCCGCGGGGAGTAGGGCGGCATCAATCGCCTGGGCCTCGTGATACGCGGCGGTCAATCGGGCGTGTGCCCGAACAAGTCGGGTGGCCAAATCGCGTCGGGAAGCCCGCCCCTCGTCGATCGCTTGTGCTGCTCGGAGCCGGGCGGCCAGTATTCCTCCCTGATTGCGATCGAAGATTGCCAATGGCACGGACACGGCCACGACGAGACCGACATCTTCGCTCTCTTCGGCATACCGAATGCCAGCACCAGCCGTCACGTCGGAGACGGCTTGAGCCCGTTCGAGAGCGACCACCGATGATCGTCGCTCGGTCTCTGCAATCCAACGCTGAACTTCCGGATGGTGCTCAACGAGATCCGTCAGGGCATCGAGCAACGGCACAGGCATCAGGTCATCCAGCGATCCGATGGCCGTGTCAAAGCCGGGGTCGGTTGCATCCCACATCGCACTGAGTTCACGCCTCGCGGCCTCAAGTTCCCGGCTGAGTCGATCTGCGGCGATGCGGGTGGATTCGCTTTCGAGCCGGGCCTTGATCTCGTCGATGGGTGAAACATCTCCAGCCTGCACCCGCCGATCGATGACGCGCCGGTTCTCCTCTGCGAGTGCTTGCGCGCGAACGGCGAACTCAACACGCTGCTGGAGCTCCAGCACCCGCACGAAGCGGGACGCGGTGTCGGTGAGCACGGCCAGCCGCTGTGCTTCGTAGTCGAGAGCAGCAACAACCCACTGCCCCTCGGCGACCCGCACGCGGCGGTCTCGCTTCCCGCCAAGCTCAAGAAGCTGGCTAAAGGCTATGGTGGTCTCGGCAGAATCAAAGCCACTCAAGCTTCCAGAGCCCGCGAAGTCTTCGACCTCGATTCCGACGCTTGGATTGGGGGAGAGCCCGGCTTGCAGACGACGCGCTTCCGCAATCCTCGGCTCCCAGGCAAGCGATCGAAGTCGCGGGTTGCGTACGAGCGCAGCCGCGAGAGCCTGGCGAAGGGTCAACTGCTCACCGATGGTGACCACATCTGATCCTGGTCCGACTCGATCAGGATCCTCCGGTGCTTCGTAACGAGGCATATCGCGCAAGAGAGGCCTTGCGGCGGGGGGGTCGAAGTCGAATGGTGACGGCGCGCAACCGCCCAACAGAGTGACGACGCCCAGGCAGCAAAAAAGCTTTGGTTCAGTAAATCTCATGTGTTCCACTCGGATAGAGACGTTGCTCGGCGCACGCCGAGACCCTGGGAAATACGAACGCAGTTCACGAACTGCGCAGAATCCCAGGTCGTCCTAAACGAGCAAAATCACGCTGCGAAGATGGCAAGCAGAGAATCCGATGCCTGATAGCACCGGAGGTCGCGGCATAGAAGTCGTACTGGCCGATCGGCTAGCGAGGAACTCGAACCAAGGGAAGGTCGGATCATCAGGCCCATCCAGAGACCAGTCTTCGTCCGTGTCTTTCTCAAGGCGATCAACGGCGACGATCGACTCAGATTTCATCGAGGTGGACTGGCATTCGCCGTCCGCGCACACAACGCAGTCGTCCGTCCCATCGCTGCGCTCTGCGGAGGATGGGCACGGTGCTTCGCTTGGTCCGTCGCAGCAGAACTGCTCGCCGAACTGCGTGGTCGTTGTCCCATCAGCACAGATGCAGAGGAACCGCGGGCCGAGCCCGGCTCCCAAGGCGAACCAAAGGGCAAGCAGGATCGAGATGGACGAGTGGTGTTTCACGGGTGTGGGTCAATCAGGCTAGCGACTTCTTGACTATTACACTACATCGTGTAATAGTCAAGCGTGGTCCAGCGCTGTTCTAGTAATTGAAGGGGTCCCACATGGAGTCTTGCCGCCCGAAACTGCCTCTGGATGCTCGCCCGCTGATCGGGGCCCTTGAAGCGGAGCGGGTCGGCACCCTTTTCAAGAGCTTGGCCCATCCAACCCGACTCCGTCTGCTCCACGCCCTGATTCGGGTTGACGAGCTCAGCGTGGGTGACCTCGCAGACGAAACAGGGATGACGGTGCAGGCCATTTCAAATCAGTTGCAACGCCTCGCCGAGGTCGGTGTAGTTGGCAGGCGGCGCGATGGGCTTCAGGCCCTGTACCGTGTGATCGACCCTTGCATTCCCGTACTGCTCGAACGGGGCTGGTGCCACATCGATGAGTACGACAACGGAACTGCCACGGAAACGCCTCGGGGATCAGCCATGGAAGTCAGTCAAGACATTTGAGATCCACTGGACACTTCACGGCTCATTTCGACGATCCGGTGTACGGTGGATCCAAATGCAAGATGAGCTGCCCGCAGCCACATGATCGCTTGAAGCATGTTCGATCACTTGAGCAGAAGTGCAATGCTGGAGCCCCTCACGGTGGCTGTCATGGGCCTAGAACTGGCCTTGATTATCCAATCCAAACCAGTTCGAATCGCATCAGATAATTTTGGATCTAACAGCGCAAGTGCCTTTCAGGCAGATGCTTATCAGCAAAAACCGCATCTGCTGCTCGTGGGCCGTGCCAAGCCAATACAGTCCCCCCCTCTCCGCTTTGTATCGCGGTCTATGGAACGGTGTCACGTGAGTGACGCCGTTTCGGCCGTTTTGGGGCGGGTGTGGCGGTATGGCTCGTCTTCCAGAGGTGGCTGTGTCTCTGGGCACCCGAGCGTCTCGGACGATTTGGGCAACGGCGGGGCTGCGGTGTGCGAGTTTGTTTGGCACACCAGGGATCGGGCACTCTTGGTATACTGGGATCATGGGTGCAACTCTGCTTGGTCTTTGTCGGGAAGATGAGCGTGTGGAACCTCGCTGCAGGACTGGAGTCGAGGGCGTGAGGCATCGATGGAGCTCGACCGAGTTCGTCACAGAAGTGATCGGATTCGAGTTCGATGCACACGGTGCGATGTGTCGTACGTCGTCGGTCGAGAAGTGTCACGCTCTGTTGGGCGTGGCGTTTTCTGTCCATAAGCGATTGAAGTCAAGGGTTTTGGCTGTCAGCCATCATACTGCAACATGAGTGCTGACGGTTCGAGTTCGTTCAGACAGGCGCAGCGTGGACCCTTGGAGCAAGACAGGTCGCCGATCCTCGATCGGAACATTTCTGCCTTGCGGGAACGATACCCGGAGCTGGCGGATCTCCTTGAGGCGCGGGCGCGATCGGGGGTGGTCGGATCGGAGCCTGAAAGAGGCGGCTTGTCGGATGCTGACATCGTTCGGAGCGCCCTGGAGCAACAAACCGTGCTGGCGGTGCATGGCCTCGGTGACGGCGCGGTGTTTCGTGGGATGGACGACCGTCCGATCGGGCTCAATGGACAGCGGACCGCGGTGTATGTGATCGAACCCGATTTGGATCGGTTTCTCTGCTTGCTTGCGGCCTTCGATATGAGTGGTCCGGAGGGTCTGCTGGCGAGCCCTGAAATCGAGTGGTTCATCGGGCCTGCGTGGTCCGAGCAACTCAGGGATCGTTTCAGGGATGCGTTGTGCTTGCCGCTTCCGAGCAAGATCGTTCAGATCGGGCGTTCCGTAGAACATCCGGAGCGAGCATGGCGTGCGATTCAGGCGGATCGCGCTTCAATCTACGAGGACTGTCGGTGTCAAATCGATGCGTGGTCAGAGACGCGTGATGCACGCGAATCGGCTTTGGCGTTGCTGGGGAGGGGGGGGCGTCCGGCGCGGGCGTTGATTGTTTCGTCCCGGTTTACGACCGTGCTTCGTCACAATGCCGCGGAGATTGTCTCGTCGTTGCGGCGGCAGGGCTGGCACGCGGAGCTTCTGATTGAGCAGGAAGATCATCACCGGTTGAATGAGACGGAGGCGGCTCGGGTACTTTCAACCGTTCGTCCCGATGTCGTGCTGGTGCTTAATCACCATCGGAACTCGCTGCCTGGGGTGCCTCCCACAGTGCCGTTTGTATGTTGGGTGCAGGATGACCTCCCGCATCTGATCAGCCCGGATGCGGCGCGCGGGCTTGGGCCGTTTGATTTCTGTGCCGGGATCTGGATGCACCGTTATATCCAGCAGTGGGCTTATCCAAGGTCGGCGTGCATCCCGATGCCGAGACTGACGGCGATGCGCGACAACCCGAAGGATCGGGCTGATTTCGATCGTCCTGTCGTTTGCTATGTTTCGAACGCGGGATCCGACCCGAGGCGGGTGGTCGATAATTTTTCGAAGGGCCTGGATCCCTCGCTCCCGATGTCGCGTGTCTTTCTCGGGGTCTGCAACGAGCTGATTGCTCTGTATGAGAACAATGAGTCGGTTGCGATGTCTGGCACCATTGCCGGCATGCTCAAAGATCATGCTGCTGGGTTGGGTATCAATGGGGTGCCTTTGGAAGCATTTGAACAGCAGGCGGAGCTGATTCAACTCCATCTGAACAATCCGCTCTTCCGGCAGCAGGGGCTCGGATGGGCGGAGCAAGCAGCAGATGAGCTCGGATTTGAGCTCGCGATCTATGGCGCGGAGTGGGGGTCACACCCTCGGTTTGCACGGTTCGCGAAAGGTCCTGTGTCGTACAGTGACGGATTAGCGAAGGTCTTGCGGGGATCCGTTCTCAACCTGCGGCTCGAACCGTACCCTCCGACATCGCATCAGCGCCTGCTGGATACGATGGCGGCCGGGGGTGTCATTCTGAGCAGGAGCCTGGGCGCGTGGCATGAGCCGGAAGACCGATTTGTGCGGGAGTTTTTCAGCTGCGAAGCCGATCGGCTCCAGGACGCTGCGGAGGTGCGCCGCGAGCTGTCCCCGGACCGCTGCGCTCGACTTGTCGAACTCGCTGAGCCGCTCGCGGAGCACTTCGGGCTCTCCGGATCGGATGCTGTGATTGATCGGTACCTGTATCGGGCGCGGGAGGATCTGCTGATGGACTATGAGCATGCCCCGCTCCCGCCGCGCTACTTCGAGACGGTGTTCCACGATGCGGGAACGCTGCGCGAACGCATCGAGCGCATCGTGTCAGATCCGGAGTATCACGAACGGCTACGTGCTGAGCAGGGCATGTTCGTTCGGTCTCGCTACAGCTATGACCACAACATACGCGTGCTCATGGAGACTGTCGGAGATCGGGTGCTGTCCCGCATCGGGGATGCCGGAGCGGGTGAAACATGATCATGGATTCCGCGCCATCTCTTACTGTTCTTGATCCCGGGCTTTTCTTCGAGGGCGGGCATCATGCATCGTTGGCTCGTGTTCTTGTTGCTCAGGCGGTTCGGGCTGGTCTGGATTGCGGGGTGTGGGGGCTCAAGCACATCCACAACCCGCCTGAAGGGTTCAATATACATAGACGCTTTACTCATTCGGCATATGCGCCGGTTGATGGAGCGGATCCCGGAGCTCATCTGCGTCGCTACAACGACGCGATGCTCGCCGATCTCAGGGCGGGTGACGGCGAGATCGGAGCTGGGGTCGTGTTCTTTCCGACGATCACGAGTCGCATCGCGCTTGGCGCTGCTGAATGGATTGCGGGGTCTTGCTCGCATCATGATCGGCGGTACGCGTTGATGCTCATGTTCCCGCCCGGCTTCGGTGGTGTGCTTGACGAGGCGGAGTCCGAGATTTACAGAGAAGCGATGGCGATCCTGCGCACGGTCCCGCGAGTACGGCTGAGGATCTTCGCGGAGACGCCGCATATCGCTCGTGTGTTCGAGTCGCTGGGCGCACCGTGTGTATCAACATTGCCTTGGCCGGTGACGGTCCAGCCCGGCGACACCGGGGTGAATGTCAACCACAACCCTGTGATTGGGCACATCGGATACTCCAAGATCGAGAGCGGCTTCGGGCTTCTCCCCGATGTTGTTCGATCGATATCCGGATTCCATCCGCTCGCGAAGTTTGTTGTGCAATCGAACTCGTGGAAGGACCAGGCTGTTGATCGATGCACGGAGCGACTTGAGACGATGTCGTCGGTTGAGCTCTTGCGTGGGCCTCTGCCGCCCGCCCGGTATGCATCGGTCTTGAACTCGATCGACATCGTTCTTCTGCCGTACAACCCCGATGCGTATCGGGAACGAGGGTCGGGCGTGTTTGTGGAAGCGGCTTCATGCGGACGAGTGCTTGTTGTCCCGGGACAGACCTGGCTGGCCGAGCAGGCCGCTCGTTCGGGGCTGGGAGCGGTTTCATTCGCATCGTTCACGGTCGAATCTGTAGTTGAGGCGGTCGAGTCGGCAATCGCGAGGTTCGGTGAGCTCCGTGAGACTGCTCAACGATCGGCGGCGGCTTGGAACGCGGAACGGGATCCTGCGAAGTTCCTCAACACGGTCATGGGAGCGTTTGCTGGTTCGTGCCCCGCGATTGGGGGGGGCGTGGGATGAACCGAGTCGTGAGCGACAACGATTATCTGGATCACGGGTTCTGGACCCCGCAGACCATGATGCTGCGGCGAGTCCGCGAGTGGATTGCGTCGTGTCGCGAAGAGAACATCGCTCGGGCGCTTTCGGTCGATGTCAACCCCACGCTGACCGAACTGGTTGAGGACCGTTGGGAATCAGTGAGCATTACGGTGGCGGCTCTCCCCGAGCATGATGCTCAGGACCTCTCGGCATTCGAAGATGGTTGGTTTGATTTGACGTATTCCCATCAGGTCCTTGAGCACATCCGCAAGCCCTGGCTCGCGGCTGAGGAGTTCATTCGTGTTACGCGGTCTGGGGGGATTGGGATCCACACGACCTGCGCCAGTAATCCGATGCATGGGCCGCCGGCGTTTCGTGACTACTACCGTTTCCTTCCCGATGGGCTCGAAGCAATCTTTGATGGGGTTGAGGTGCTCAGTCTCGCGAGTTGGGGGAACAGGCAAGCGCTGGCGTACAACCTCACGATCGATGACGGTCACGGCGATCTCGGTGGTCGTCGATTCCACCGTGCACTGGGCGAACCGAACGAGGAAAGCTTTCCGTGGCATACCTGGATCATCTACCGAAAGCCGTAGGCGGGGGAGCGGCACAACGTGCCGAGCCGGTGAACATCGTGATCTCCGGGACGACGATGTGGAACCCGGGAGATGACTTTGTGCGCGATGGTGTGGTCGCGGTGCTTCGTCGTGTGACTGCGCCCAGACCATTGAATTTGTTCTTTTATAACTTCAGCGCCGATGTCCAGCCGCCGTACGGCGCACTCGGCGGGATCGGGAACACTGTATCTGCTGGCGATCTCGAGCGTTTGGGTGTTGCGGTTGACGCTGTGGTGATCGCGGGGCTTTCGGCGGGTCATGAGATCAAAGAGCTATATCGGTGGGTTCTTGATGCGGGGCTTTCCGATCGTGTTGTGATGATCGGTGCTGGGTACGAAAACAGTTATGTCGAGGAGCACTGCAAGAGCGAGCCCGAATCAACCGTGTTCCGGAACGCTCGGCTTATCACGGGGAGAACCGAGCGCGTGCCTGAGTTCATTGCGTCGCTCGGTACGGCGTACTCGAACATCGCGTGCCCGTCGCTGCTGAGTGTGGCAGAGTGCAAGATGCCGCCGCGGGGACACAGCGTGCGGTCGATCGGGTTCTCGGTTCAGCTTCCTCACGAGGACGGGGTCGTCAATCAAGCCACCGACGCGGAAGCCGCGGACCTTGCGATCCGCACCATGCTCGAGCTCGCTGAGCGTGGGTATGACATCACGCTGATCGCTCATCACAAGAGCGAGTATCTCGCATTCGCTCCGCGGTTCCTTGGCACGTCGATCAAGGTTCGGTTCCAGAGCTTTCCGGGGGATCTGCATGACGTCTACCGTGATTTGGACGCGGTGATCACGACACGTCTCCACGCGGGGCTCTATGCGAATGCGCACGGCTTGCCCGCGCTGATCATCAACGATACCCCGAGGCATACCCACGCGCTCACACACTTCAGGCACGCGCGATGGGCATCGAGCGAGCGGGAAGTTGAAGCGTGTCTCGGTGATCTCTTGTCAGCGGATTTGTCTGCTATCGCGTGTGATCTCGAATCGGACAAGGCGAGGTTGTTCGCGGAGTACGACTCAGTTCTCCGTCCCGTGATCGAATCGCTGATCGCTCCCGCATCAGGGCGGGACGCGATGGGACCTGCGGTTCATGCTGCTCTGGGGTCGGTGCAAGTCAAGCGGCGTGTCCTATCGATCATCGAGCGGCTGACCCCGGATCACTGGTTGAAGGTCAACATTGAATCGTTGCGAACGGCGATCGCGGCGGGCGATGGTTGGTTCGATGCGACCACGGCGTTGAACTGGATCGCGGGTGCTCTCGAACCGGCGACCTATATTGAGGTCGGTGTCAGGCGCGGGCGGTCCCTTGCTCAGGTGCTCAAGGAGTCCCCGGGCACGCACGCGTATGGCTTCGATCTCTGGATCCCGGACTACGGTTCGATCCCCGAGCAAGGGATCCTGGTTGAGAATCCGGGGGCGGGCTTTGTGGCCGACGAGCTTCGTCGGCTCGGGCTTCCGATGGCTCGCGCTTTGGTACAGGGAAGCTCGAGGCACACGCTCTCGGCGTTTTTTACTGATCCGACGAACCCGCAAGAGATCGATCTGATTCACATCGATGGCGACCACACCGAGGAGGGCGCGAGAAGCGACCTTGAGGTTGCCTTTGAACGTGTTGCTCCGGGTGGGGCGGTGATCTTTGATGATCTTGAACATCCCAGCCATCCGGGATTGCGGGGGGTGTGGGAGTCGTTCAAGGCCGAGCGGTCCGGCTGGCTCTTTGTCGAGGATACCCGTCGGGCGGGGACGGCGGTCGCGTTTCGACCGCCGTTTGATCGCCTGCATGCCGCGCTCGCATCGTGTTCGATTTCACGAGATCCGGGGCTCGATGAACCGATCCTCCAGGCATCCGCCGAACTGAGTATCGGATCCGACCCGGAGCATGACATCTCGGTCGATTACTTTACGATCGTGCTCAACGGCATGCCTTTCATTGAGCATCATTTCGACATCTTCCGGCGGGCGGGCGGGGACTGGCATTGGCACATTGTTGAGGGGGTGGGCGATCTCAAGCACGATACGGCGTGGTCGCTCCCCCACGGCGGGAGGATACCGGGATCGATCCACAGCGGTGGGCGCAGCGTGGACGGGACCAGTGCGTATCTCGATCGGCTTGTTTCGGCGTACCCGGAGCGGGTCACGTTGTACCGGAAGCCGCCCGGGGAGTTCTGGGATGGGAAAGTCGAAATGGTCAATGCACCGCTTGCGGATTTGCAACGCTCCACCTTGCTCTGGCAGATCGATGTCGATGAGTTCTGGACTCCCGAGCAGCTGCGCAAGGCGCGGGCTCTGTTCTCGCGGCACGAGGAGGCATCGGCTGCGTTTTACTACTGTGACTACTTTGTGGGGCCGGATCGCGTGATCACCACCCGGGGGACCTATGGCAATCGTCCTGACACGGAATGGCTGCGCACCTGGCGCTATCAGCCCGGGGATCGTTGGGCGGCCCACGAGCCGCCCAGGCTGGTTCGGCGCATGGTGGATGGAACGGAATGCGATGTTGCATCGATCGCTCCGCTCGGACACGATACGACCGAAGCCAACGGGCTCGTGTTCCAGCATTTTGCATACACCACCGAGGCGCAGTTGTTGTTCAAAGAGTCGTACTACGGTTACACGGACGCCCTGGCGCAGTGGAGGCGATTGCAGCGGGCGACAGAGTTTCCGCTGCGTCTCGCCGACTACTTCGACTGGGTCCGAGATGACGCGATGGTGGATGTCGCGAGCGCGGCGGGTGTGAGGCCGATCTTGTCGGTCGATCAGTTCTTGGTTCCCGATCGGGCGCCGGGATGACGCGTGTTTTGATCATCCGGACGGACGCGATTGGGGACGCGATCCTTTGGAGCGGGGCGCTCGAACGGCTGCGGGGGCTGTTTCCCGACGCGACCATCGGGGTGCTCTGCCGGAACTCGGTCGCGCCGCTGTACCGCCACTGCCCCTTTGTGGATGATGTCGTCCCTATCGAGTACGACGATGCTCGGTTCACTGAATCGCAGCGTGATAGCGCGATCGACATGGCGAATCGGTGGAAGCCCGATCTGTTGCTCAACCCGATCCGCTCCAAGCACCCGCACGGCGAGTCGATCGTCGAAGGGATTCATGCGGGGCGCAGGGTGTGTATCGAATCGGACACGGCGAACGCATCAGCCCGGGATATTCATGAGTTTCAATCGAGGTATGACCGGGTTATCACCTCGATACCTGAACCGGAGTTCGGTGCTGTTTGCGAACTCAAGCACCACGCGGCGTTTCTTCGGGGTCTGGGAGACGATGGTGATGAGCCGGTGGCTCCGCGTCTCTTCCTTTCGCAAGATGATCACGATCAAGCGGCTCGGATGCTCCATGAACACGGAGTGAGCCCGAAGGATGCGGTCGTCTTGTGCCCGGTTGGTCGATGGCGAAACACCCATTACCCCGGTTGGGGCGATGCCCTCGGGCTGGCATTCCGAGACAGTGAAGCGGAGCGCGTGATCATCGCTGTCGGTACGGATGACGCACGCCCGATGATCCGCGACATCCAGCAGGCGGTGGTGGGGTCCCCGGTGCGGGTTCTTGATTTCGCGGGCAAGACAGAACTGAGGACATGTCTTGCGATCATCGCCGCATCGCGCGTTTGCATCGGTACCGATACGTTCTCAACCCACGCGGCGTGTGCGAGCGGCGTTCCGAACGCGGTGCTGCTCGGTGGTGCTTTCCCGGGGCGATTTCTTCCTTACAGCCCGTTGACCCATGTCGCGATGCTTCCGCTCGATTGCTATGGATGCGACTGGAAGTGCAGGTATGAACGGACGCACTGCGTTGCGGACATCCCGCCTGAGATCTTCGCGATCGCGATCCGTCGCGCGTTCGATGGGCAGGCGGCTGGGGAGGTTTGTGCGCCACCGGCGGGATTCAATCCGTTTGATGGACATCGGGGGCGGTATCCGGCGGTTTCGGATAGCATACCGCTCATGTATCACGGGAAGCCTTGCCGATAGATCAGTGATGTTCTCGACTGGGTGTGTTCTTTGCCTGGAGCAAGCGCAGTGCGACTCCCTGTCATCACGAACCCGGTTGCTGCGTCTGTCGAGCAGGGACTGCACACGCACAGTCTCACTCCCGAGCAGGCCGCGTATGACAAGGCCGTGCATGCACTGGCCGATTCACCCTACATGGATGTTCCCAAGGGGATCGGGATCGAGACCTTGGTGCGGTGCAATGCTGCATGCGATTTCTGCCCGTATCCGCACCTCGATCGCAAGGGCGATCGGATGTGCGACGCGTTGATCGAGAAGTTTCTCGATGAACTCGCCGACTTCCCCGATGATGTTCCGGTGTCGATCAACCCGTCTCGGGTGAATGAGCCGTTCCTTGACAAGCGTGTGATGCCGCTGCTCAAAGAACTCGAACGCCGGTACGCCGCTACGCGTGTCGCCATCTTCTCCAATGGTTCCACGTTCACCCCGAAGCTCATCGATGATCTGGGTACCCTCGAGCGGATTGTTCTGCTGAACATCAGCTTCAACGACCATCGCGAATCCGAGTACGAACGCGTGATGCAGATCCCGTTCACGCGCACGGTGAGAAACCTGGATCGGTTGCACGAGGCCTTCTCGTCGGGCGCTGTCGCTGCTCCGGGGATTGCAGTGAGCCGGATCGGAGACGGCAGCGATGCTGACGATGCGTTTCTGCGTTGGTGCAATGATCGCTGGCCGCAGTTCCAAGCGAGGATCTCGCCGCGGGTTGACTGGATGGGGAATGTGAGCTTGGCGTACCAGTCGCGCCCGCCTGCAGTGACATGCGGGCAGTTCTTCAAACTGCAGATCCTGGCATCCGGGAAGGCGGCGTTCTGCGGTGTTGATTCGACGGGCGAGGCGGGGTTCGGAGATTTGAATGACATGCACTTGCTAGAGATCTACAACCATGAAGAGCGCCGGAAGCTTCGCAAAGACCTGCTCAGCCGGGAGCATGTACCGGCGTGCGGGAGCTGTGCGTTGCTGGCCTGATGCGTCTTGTGTTGGGCTGTTAGAGCCAGTTGATGCATGAGGCTCGCTGAAGCAGTGCCTGCTCTTCGAGCCGTATGTACACCCTGTTGATTCTGATCATACCGACCGCTTCGTACCCCCGGTTCTCCATGTACTGAGCAATGGGGGAGCTGGGCGAGCGGTCATGGTCTTCGATGATGAGCACACGAGGGCGCCAGTGGTCCAGGTTGAACCCGCGGAGGGTATCCAGCTCTCCGCCCTCGAGATCCAGCACCACAAAGTCGATCCCGTTCCAGGCATCGGCGCTGGCGTTCTTGAGCGCATCGTCGAGGGTCGTCTGTGTAACTTCGATCTGCTCCGTCGATCCGCCTTGGTTGCTTGCAAGAACACGGTGATCCTCGCTGGGATTGATACCCGAAAACTCCGGAGCGCCGTTGAAGTGGACAAAGTGTGTGGTTGGGGCGTGCCCGGGCGCAGCGAGGGCGGCTTGGATCACATGATTCGCGGGGCGATTCGCCTTGCATCGAGCCGCCTGTTCGGGGATCGGTTCGATGAGGAGCCCTTGCCAGCCGACTGCTTCGAAGAGTGCTGTCACGGAGAGTCGCAGCCCGTCGATCGCGCCGGCTTCGACATACGTGCCTTCCAGTTGCCCGTCGAACAGCTCCCAGAGTACCCCGTCTTCGCCGTACTGTGATCTGCTGACCATGCCAGGTTGACGGGCTGTTCTGCCGGACTCCAGAAGCGCAGCGCGAGCTTCGGCTACGGCGACGCGCTTGCGCATTTCGGCTTCGAGCGTTTGAAGACGCCAGTGGTGCTCGTAGGTCACTTCACGCAGTCGAGCAATCTCATTCCGGAGATCCTCAATGCTGCTCGGGTCTTGTGCATGCATGTGTTGCTGCGTATCCGTCATGTTCAGTCCGCTCTGGTCTCTGCTGCGTCAGGCGGTTTGCGGACCACGACCCGGACGATGCGGGCGGCGAGATCTGAGGGTGAGGCGAGCGGGTACAAAGCACGCACTCCGTTGACGATCTGGGGCGTGAGGGAGAGGAGGTCTTCGGTTCGGATCCGGGGTAAGAACGCGACGATCTCGAGTTCGGCATCGTGAGCGTAGCCGAGCATCTGCTGTTGTGTCATTCGGTTGATCGCGCGATGCACAAACGAGACGGCATCCTTCTGGCGATCAGGATGGAGCGTGAACACCGCACGCTCGAACTCGGTGTTTTCCATCCGGGCATGTGCCCACGGGATGTCGATGGTCGCTGGCCAATGAGCGCCGTCAATCGAGAAGAAGGGGTTGTATTCGATGTAGCCCACGCCGCCTGGGCGCAGGACACGCGACACGTTTTCGAACCCGGCGCGGGGATCCATCACATGCTCGAATGTTTGCCATGAGCAGACTCTGGTGAAGTGTCCGGTTGGGAGCGAGGAGGTTGCGATATCGTCACGGCAGAGCTCGATTCGGTCAGAGCAATGTGCGGCGTGTTCTGGGTTTCCCGAGATATCGCTGAACGCCTTGAGGACTCCGCCGTCGAATGGATCGAGTTCGGTGAGATTTGTCCCGATGATCCGATCGCATCGATCGCCGAGCTGATCGGCGAGCCAGAGACATTCTTCGCCGTGCGACGCTCCGATCACCAACGCTGGACCATTCGCGGCGGGCGCTACCGAGTCGAGAAGTCGCGCAGCAAGTCGGACGCGGTTCGCAACCCCTTCGAGCCGAGCGCGTGTTGAGTCGGGCTGTGTGCAGTTTTGTTCGGATTGGAAGTATCCAGAGTTGCCGCCGCCTCGATCACCCTGAAAGACGCTGTTCGCGAAGCCAGGGATCACTTCGCATGCTTGCCCCAGGCTGTCTCGAAAGGTGCTTTTCACAGAAGTTGTCCCGATTGAGTTCGTATGATATCCGCTGCGCGGTAGAAGGTGTGCTGGTGTGCTCCTTCTCGTCCCGGATGATGGTGCATGAGCTTCGTCTCGTGAGACGCTGCTCGACACATGCGGTCGAATTTTCCGCCCCGCGGAAGACTGTTTCGTTTAAAACGAGAGTTTTGGGTGTGATCGGTGGAGATCGGGACCGATCCGCGCGGCTCTGCGTCTTTCGAGCGTGGTGATCGTGGTGCGGAGACGGCGGGCGGTGTACTCGTCGGCGGGGTCATCCGCGAGTTTCAGCGCGGCGTTGAGGGCTGCGATGGACAGTCTGTGATCGGGGCCGTGGGATCGATCGACGAGCTCGTGGGCTGCGGCGAGTTGTTTGCGCCGCTCATCGCTGCCCTGAGCTTGGTACGCGGTTCGGTATGCTCTTGCTTCTGCGAGGTCGGGGTGGCTCGGAGAGACGGTCGATTCGAGGATGTCTACCACTTCGCGCAATCGATTCATCGCGGCGGTCACGTCCCCGGATTCAAACTCAGCGTTGGCCGCGACGAGGTTGAGTTTCGCGGAGTCGGGGCTCGTCGAGCCTGTGAGCGTTGTGAGTATAATGGTGGCGTCATCGAGTGCGAGGAGGGCTTCCTCATATCGCCCTTGCGCGGTGAGGATTTCTCCGAGGGTCACGAGACATCTCGCGGTGATGTACTCCTGTTCTGCTGCGCCGATGCACATCTCGGGCGCAGTCCTGGTACTGGAGATCGCTCGCACTGATTCTCACGGGTTGGGGTGATCGACGATCGGCATGGCTCAGGATCGGTTGCGGCTGGGGTGGCGAATGCTGCGGGGGGCAGGCTCAACCCGATCTGGATCCGTTGAGATCCACAACCACCGCTCGGCACGTCGAATCGTGCCGAGCGGTTTGCTCATTGAGTCGTGGTTGCGGTGCTCAGCAGTCGCTGCTCAGCAGAGAGAGAAAGGCGGACACATCAAAGAAGTCGAGGGTGTTGTCGTGGTTGATGTCAGCGGCTGGGTCGCCGGCGATGAGGTCTGCGAGGAAACTGGAGATATCGAAGAAGTCGATGGATCCGGAGTGGTCGTAGTCGGCGGGATTGGTGGAGAGGTCGATCCAGGCGCGCATTTTGTGGGCTAGGTCCAGGGGTTGGTCCTGGTATTCGAGGAGTCCCCAGGACCCGTAGCGGGTGGGGGTGAAGCATGAAGCGAAAGCGGCCATGAGTCCGCCTCCGCTGGAGCGCCATCCCTGCACGTCATCGATGTAGAGGTCGTACATCCGGGGGTGCCGATTCGTTTCGATGAAGAGCGCGGTGAGCTCCGTGTTGTTGGTCCATTCCCCGACCCCGACGAGGTGCTGTCCGGATTCGTACGCGATGAGCTCGACTCCTGGGTAGCTCTGGAGCGTTGCGGATTGTGCTTGGGTCTGGGCGCGTTCGGTTTGGATACTGATGAAGCACTGATCGATGATTTCGTCTGGGGTCATCTGGAGTGTCTGGTTTGGGTTTGATCCGACTCCGAGATCGTTCCCGAAGTAGGGCGCGGTCGCGAATGCGTCGGTGTGAAGGTGGGCGTTGTTCCAGCTCAGGAGCTGGTCGGTGACCCAGGTGTTGGATTGCCATCCCCCCATAACTCGGACGAGCCGGTCGATGGGGAGGTGGTTGTCCCAGAGGTCGAAGATCTCGACACTCCGCTCGGAGTGGTAGCGCATCGCGCGTTGGAAGTCGTCGTCTCCGGGGATCCCTCGGAGGTTGGCTTGTTGGGCGGCATAGGAGGACTGAGGGAAGATCCCGTTCCAGACTTCGTTGGAGTGTTCGACGTAGACGGTGCGTTCGGGCTCGAGGCGCTGCGCCACGAGGGCGGCGAAGTTGTCAACGTATTCGTCGTCGAATCGGTGGGACATGCAGAACCAGGGGTCGATGTCGAGCTCGTTGCAGAGATCGATCATGACCTCGATGGGGACCCCGAGCCCGAGGGAGTATCCTGCATCGGTGGGTTTGGGGCGCTGGGACCAGGGGTGGTTCCAGGTGGTGTTGGTGTTCTGCCAATCCATGAAACGGATGACGTCGATTGTTCTGAGGGAATCGAGGAAGTCGGGGTGGAAGGGGTGTGTTTGATAGGTGGATTCGAACCCGGGCATTATGAGACGGATGTTGCGGATATGGTCCTGCGGGTCGGTGGAGAAGATGGTGAGCCACATACCGCTTTCGGTGGGGGAGACGTCGAGTTCGATGCGCCCGGGGGCGCGTGTGATCTCGGTCGCGTCGCCTCCGATATGGAGGTTGCCCTGTCCCTCGTAGAGACAGACATAGCGTCCGGCGGGGTAGTGTCCGAAGGCGTTGTCGTAGATGAGGGTGTGGACGCGTTGGTCCGGAAGGATGGACGTGACCCATCCGAACTCGTCGGTGGGGATCGGGCGCCCGTCATCCCAGACGCTTCCCGATGCGTCTCCCGAGATCCAGGGGCGGCGGATTTTGAATGCGTCTACGAAAGGCCAGCTGGGGGTCCAGCTGGGGATCCCGGCGAGGTTGATCCCGCTCTTTGGACACGCTGTGTCCTGCGCGTGGGTGCTGAAGGTCAGGGCTGCGAGCACGGTGAGGATGGCTTTGAGCACGGGGTCTCCGATAAGTGCGAGAGCGGACGGGGAGCGTTGGGGGGGATCAGCACCCGAGCGCGAACTCGGTGAGGAACGCGGAGATATCGAAGAAGTCGATCATGGAGTCCCCGTTGAAGTCGGCGCTGGGATCCTGGGCGCTGACGTTTGCAAGGAAGAGGGAGATATCGAAGAAGTCGAGGGTTCCGTCGTTGTTGAGATCAACACGGCAATCCGGGACACAGATGATGTCATAAGCGATGAACGCACCCCAGCTCCTGTTCACGTTCGCTGGGTCGAAGGGCTCACCGTCGGCGAGGTTGGACCCGAGGAGCACGTTGCCGCCGGAGAGTCCGACGGACGAGCCCCATCCGTTGGCGGTGCCCCATTCGGGAGGATCGGACCGGATGAGGATTCTTCGGGTGAACTGCCCGGTGTTGGCATCGAGGTTGTAGACTTCGACCCCTCCGGTCCATTGGGTTCCGATCGCATTCGGGTTCTGGATGTAGGGTCCCCCCACAGCGATGGAGTTGTGATCGATCACCACGGAGGTTCCGTATGAGGTGCTTGTTCTTGGGAGCTCGGGGCGGAGTTCCTGGAAGAGATTCCATTGAGAGGCGATGGGATCGAGCACGAAAGCATACGCGGCACCGACGGAGTTCACGAACCCGTCGGCGGTATTGGGTGCTCCGACGATCAGTGTGAGTCCGATGTCCGACCGATCGAGTTCGACCGAGGCACCGAAACGAGCGCTGGTGGAGATATTTGGGATATGGAGCGAGGAATGGAAGACCCACAGGCCCGGCGCAGTGCGTTGAAACATATGGACGGCCCCTCCGGTGTAGGTGTCGTTGTCGGGGGAACCCAGCGCGAGCCAGCTTTCTTCAACGGCGATACTCAGGCCGTCATGGTCGGCGAACAGGGCTGTCGGTGGTGAGAGCTGGTTGGATTCGAGCCATTGATCTCCGACCCGCTCGTAGACGAACCCGGCGCCCGTTCCTGTGACACCTCCGATTCGGCTGTTTGCCGCGCCGATGGCGAGCAGGTTCGAGGTGGAATCGAAGTCAACGGATGCGCCGAACTCAAGGATCTGGTCGCTGCCTTGGATGCTGTTGTTCGAGGGAAAGAGCTCTATGGTGCGTGACCAGCCTGTCAGGGTTCGTTCGTAGATCTGGACGGATCCAGAACGGAGGTTGGTGCTTTCGTCGTAGGCCTGGGTTCCGCCTGCGGCGGCGGTGTTGTGTTTGATATCAACAGCCCAACCATGCCAATCCGTTTGGATCCCGGGTGGAGGGCTTGACTCAATGTTGTTTCCTCGGAAGGTTGCGACTGGGGTCCAGGTCCTGGGCGCGGTTCGTTGGAAGATGACCGCTTTGCCCGTGTTGTTGGCGTTGACGGTGTTTCCGTTGTAGGTGTATGAGTAGTGATCGTAGGGGACCCCGGCGATGGCGAATCCTTGATCGACGGCGATGGACTTTGCGAACCATTCGCCGGAGTTCGGAGCGTCGTCCTGGACCCACTGGACGCGGTCGTCGAGCATCCCTTGGTCGCACTCGGGGACGGTGTAGCGGAGCTCGATGTCGAAGAGGTGGGCGCGGCCGCCTTGGGTGACAATTGGGGTGGATTCGTTCGGTGCACCGATCACGATGGACTGCGCCACGAGGGCGACGGACGAGCCGAAGCTTGAGTCTTGAGCGTTGGTGGGGGAGAGGACTGATTGGAGGAACTGGAAGCCTGATCCCGAATCGGCGAAGAGACGGATCGCTTCATGCCCGGGGTCGTGCGAACTCACTGCGAGCAGCGCGTTGTTGGCGGCGATGGATGATCCGAACCCGGTCCCGAGCCCGAATGGGTCGAACTCGGAGGTCCCGGGTCCGAAGGTGTTGCCCGACTTGGGGATGATGGCGAGCTGTCCGGGGAACTGGAACCCGGGGAGGGTGCCCTGGTACGGGAGCCCGATGAAGGCGTGGGTGTCGCTTTGCGCGATCGCCCATCCCGCTTGGGCATTGGTCTGCGCACCCGGGACGGTCAGGGTCTGGTTGAAGGTGAGTGTGTTGTTGGTCAGGGTGAATGCGTAGACACTCCCGGACTCGTTCTGGTTGTGGGGCGCGCCGACGAGGAGGGTGCCGTTGTGGAGCGAGAGCGCGTGCCCGAACCTCGCGCCAGGGGTGAGCCCGGGTGCGTTGGTGGTAATTCCGGTGATCCATTGTCCTTGCGAGTTCCGGTGGTAGTGGGAGATGGATCCGGATCCGTTGTGATTGGGTTGCGCGATGATGAGGTCGTTGTTCTCAAGCGCGATCGCCGCGCCGAATCCGGCTCCGGGGAACTGGCCGTAGATGTTGTGGGTGTGGATCCAGGTCGAGCCCGTGCGTTTGTACAGGAGGACTGCGCCGACGGGGTCCTCGGTGGGTGACGCTTGGTATCCGGGGATGGAGATGGCGAGGGTGTCGTTGTGGAGCGAAAGCGCGTGTCCGAACTCCCCTCCCGGGGTGCTTGGTGGGGGGATGATGACTTGGGTGGTGATCCAGTCGGGGCCGCTTGCGCGGAGCATCCGGACGGATCCGGTGGGGATCCCGATACAGTCGCTTGTAGCGCCCGGGGATCCGAGCGCGATCCATTCGCCGTCGGCGGCGATGGATTCGGCGAGGTGAGCGTTGGCTGATCCGACCCCTTCGAGGAGGAGGGTGGTGGGGTACGTGTTGGGGCCGGTCGTTTGGGTCCAGACCCCCCCGGCATTGGGGACGTCCAGGTCGAGCCCGGGAACGCCTGCGGCGATGAGTGTGCCGTTGAACGCGATGTGGGAACCAAACAGGTCGTCATCAACGAACTGGGGGGGACGAGGGAAGTGTGTTGTTACCCAGTTCCCCTGAAGGTCTTCATGGATGCGCGTGAGATTTGGTTCGGTCGCGTTTGCGAGGGATCCGGACGGATCCGAGACGAGGATGGTCCGGTTCTCGACGACGGGCGCGGAGAGGGTGTCGTTTGAGAAGAGCGGGCCGATGGGTTGGAGCCCGGATACAGGGTCGAAGCGATAGCTCCAGATGGAGTCTTGATCGACCACGGCGGCGATCTCGGAGTCGAAGCCGATCCCGTCGGAACCGAAGTCGCCGACGGCGAGCTGGTTGGTGGATCGTGCGACACTGTTGAGCTGGGTTGTTGTTCCGTTGATGTGCTGGAACGCATAGACGGCGCCGGCGAGATTGAAGTCGCTTGGGTCGGTGCTGTGATCGGGAGCGCCGACGATAAGGCGCCAGCCATCGGTCGTGGCGCGGATCTTGATGTTCCGCCCGAAGTCATCGCCGTCGGACCCGTCATCGCTGGTGACTTTGTCGATCTGGGTCCAGGTGTTGTTGATGCGCTGAAACACGTAGACGGATCCGGGACCGATCTGGGAGGCGCGGGGGTCGTCGCCCTCTTGGGGTGCACCGACCGCGAGGATGTCTTGGTCGATGCTGACGGATGCGCCGAAGTAGTCTCCGACGTTGTTGTCGGCGGGGCGGATGAACGCTTCGTGCGCCCACCCGTTGGCATTCCTCCGGTAGATGTCTGTGCCGTCGTTCCCGATATTGCCCGGGCTGAACGATTGCCCGATCGCGATGGTGTCTCCCCGGACTTCGACGAAGTTCGGGGAGACGAAGCCCGGGTGGTCGATTGCATCCTCGAAGACCCAGGTGTTGCTGGATGTGTCGTGGCGGTAGATGTGGATGTTGTCGGGTGATGGGCAGTCGGCTTGGGTGTTGGTCTTGCAGACGAGGAATGTGGTCCCATCGTCGGGGTCGGTCCCGATCCCGAGGAGATCGAGGGTTTCGTTCCCGGTGTTGAGGTGGGATTCGATGGCGCGTTGGTAGGTGATCTGCGCGTTGGCTTGGACCTGGGCGCTCGCGGATCCAGCGAGGATCGCGGTGGTCGTGATGAACGCGGCGTGACGGAACCGATGGAACATATGCTCGTACACGGGGTGATCTCCTGAACGGGGTCATGCTCTCCCGTGTGTCAGAGCGTTTGTGGAACGGGTGTCCCGCCGACCCGTGACGAAAAAAGTGAGGATGTCGGGTCCGAGAATCCGGTTTGTCGAGGATGGCTCAGCAGAATCACATCACGCACTTCACGAGGGCGCACGACGGGGATGGCGCGAGCGCGATCAGCATGGTTTTCGAATCGATCTACACGGATCTGGAGCATGTTGCTCGGGGGTTGATGCGTCATGAACGGGCGGGGCACACGCTGGGGACGAGCGGGGTGCTTCATGAGTCGTACGAACGGTTGCTCCGGACGTACGGCGGGGATCCGAGGGCGAGGTCGATGGATCGGGATGAGCTCCGCGCGATCACGGCGCGGATCATGCGGCGTGTGTTGGTGGACTACGCCCGATCACGTCGGGCTCGGTTGAACGCTGATGCTGGGCACTCGGCGTGTGTCGCGCGGGGGGCAGAGGAGATCGCGCCGATGGTGGTGGATCTGATCGCGTTGGATGAAGCGTTGAACGAACTTGCGGCGATGGATAAGGAGAAAGCATCGATCGTGGAACTCAGGTTCTTTGGGGGTATGACGATGGTGAAAATCGCGGCGATGCTCGGTCGTCCGTTGCGGAGTGTGGAACGGGATTGGGCCTTTGCACGCGCATGGCTCGGGATGAAGGTGGTGGGAGGGGTGGAGGATGAATAAGGATCTGTTCGATCGGGTCGAGGGGATGTACCACGAGCTCGCTGGGCTCGATGGTGCGATTCGAAAGGATCGGCTCGGGGAGATCGAACGCGCGGATCCCGTGCTCGCTCGGACGCTCCGGGGGATGTTCGAGAATGTGGGGAGCGGGTTCCTGGATGCGGACACGATGGCGGATTCGATCCCCGAGGTCGTGGAGATCGCGTTGGACGGGTCTGTGGTGCTCGGGGGGCGGTTCACGATCCGATCGCTCATCGGGATCGGGGGGTCGAGCTCGATCTTTCGGGCTTCGATGACGAACCCGGATCGGGATGTCGCGATCAAAGTGCTCCGATTCGGGCTTGAGTCCGACCGTGCACGCGCGCGTTTCGAGCGTGAGTCGATCGCGCAAGCGTCGGTGGCTCATCCGCATATCGCGCACATCTATGAGTCGGGGATAGAGCGGTTCGGATCGATCATGGTCCCATGGATCGCGATGGAGCTTGTCGAGGGGGCGAGGACCATCCAGGATCTGGCCTTGGATCAATCTCGAACCGCGGATGCGAATCGGGTGCTGTTTGTTCAGATCCTGAGCGCGGTGAAGACGGCGCATGAGCAGGGGGTTGTGCATCTCGATCTGAATGCTTCGAACGTACTGATCGATCGTCATGGGTTGCCGCGGATCATCGATTTCGGGCTTGCGGGGTATCTGCCTGGGGGTGGGGATCCTGATGCGCATGTGGGAACCCGGATCTCGATGGCGCCGGAGCAGCTGCTGGTCCGGAGTACCGGATTCGATGCGCGGACGGACATCTATGCGTTGGCGCTGCTGTATGTGGAGCTTGTGCACGGAGTGCGTTTGCAGGAGTTCCCATCGAAGACCGATGACGAAGCGCGGCGGATGATCCGGATCGGGAAGCCACTGGAGCTTCTCGATGAGATTCAGGATCTTGACGACGGGGTACGGGAGGTACTGGGCCGGATGCTCCGGGTGGATCCGGAGCAGCGGCCGGGGGATCTTGGGGAGGTGATGGATGCGTTTGCTCGGGTGTCTGAAGAACGAGCGCGTGGGGGTGGGGTGCGGTGGAAGCTCTCGTTGTCGGCGATGCTGATGCTGATCATCGTCATAGGCGTGGTCGGATCGATTCTGGACGGTCGAAGCGTATCAGACAATGGAAGGGCTGGAGTCGAGCGGGAGGGGTCTTTGGGTGTGGAGCTTTCGACGGATGAGGCGATGTCGATCACGGGGCAGAACCCGAGGCGTTCCGCTCATGTGCCGCAGGTGGATCGGGTGATTGATCGGATCGCGGATACGGTTGAAGCGAATGGGGTGATGAGCCCGGAGGAGTCGGGGGGGCTTCATGCATCGCTTGCGGATCGATACAGGGTGTCCGGGAGGTTCGAGGAATCGATCGAGCAGTACCTCGCAGCGATTCACGATTATGAGATGGGAAGGGATCCGGGTTCTCGTGATCGGGTACGGTTGGATCTCGCGGAGCTTCTGCTGTATCTGGGTCGGGTTGATGAAGCGGAACGCGAGTTGGATCAAATCGAGCGTGGGAGCGAGTTGGATCCGAGATTCTCGATCGATCTGGGCATCGCGGAATGCATGGTGCTCCGAGATCATGGGGAGCTTGATCGATCGGTCAGGCAGCTTGAGTACACGCATGGACTTGTCGGTTCGCTCGGTCCCGATACGGGATCGGCACGTGTGGAGTTGCTGCTGGAGTTGGCTGAACTTGGGGGGGCGCTCGGGCGATCGGGACTGCAGATCTCGTATCTCGAGGAGGCGCGAGTGGCCGCGGATGCGATCGCGATGGATGAGCCCGAGCTTCGGTGGATTGTTGCGGTAGCTTTCGGGAATGCGATCTTCCGTGTGGATGAGGCTTCAACGCACGCTCGTGCGATCTCGATGGTCGAGGTAGCCGCAGATCGTCTCGGCGGGATCGGTGATCGTTTCCACGAGGCTTGGGCGCGTCGTCAGCTGGGGCACATGCTGTGCTCGGCGGGTGATGTGGGGGTTGCTCGGGAGGTGTATTCGGACGCGTATCGCTCATTGGCCGAGTTGCTTGGTGAGGATCATCACGAGGCGCTGGTTACGCTTGGATATCTTCGGCTTGTCGAGTCGATTGTCGAGGATTCGCAAGTTGAGTACGAGGACACGCTGTCTCGGCTCCGAAAGAGTCTTGGTCAGGTACATCCCTCGATTCTTCGTCTTGAGGAGTTCGAGCGTGCCCTTCGTGCGGGACCCTGATAGGGGTGAAGGGTTGGGGCTGCACACCGGATTGGGTGTGCGTGTTCTTCTGAAAGTTGACGCGCAGCGTCTGGACAGATGATCTGATGATTCAGTCCTGAGTTGATCTGCTCGACATTCCGGTGTTGCACTGAGTCGCATCCGTCTCGATTGTGAACCGGGATCGTGTGCAGAGGAGATCATCATGCGGATCAGATCACGGATGCTCGCGCTGATCACACCACCGGTGTTGGGGATCATGGTGATCGGGGTGTACTCGGCGATACGCGCGGAGCAGGTGCTCGAGGCCCAGATGACTCAAGCGGCAAGCGGCATGGGCGACATGATGGCGAGGGATGTGGATCTCCTGATTCAGTACTCGATCAATGAATGGGAGGGGTTTTCGTCTTCGAGAATGGTTGTCGATGCGCTCCGTGATTCGAATCTCGCGTATGGGGCTCCCGGGATGGATTCAAAGATTCAGGAGATCGATGCTGCGTGGCGTGCCGGGGAGGTTGACGAGGGCTTGCTGGAATCAGTTCTTGGGTCAGAGCTTGCTGAGGATATGTCGCAGCGAGTTCGTGCTGCTGGTGACCAAGGGGCCGCGAGTTACGCAGAGATATTTTTGACAAATCGGTACGGAGCGAATGTGGCGCAGTCGGATATGACGAGCGATTTCGACCAGAGCGATGAGTCATGGTGGATCAGCGCGATGGAGGATGGGATCTGGATCGGTGATGAGGTCGTTTTCGATGAGAGCGCCGGGGTGAACTCGATCTCGATCGGTCTGCGGGTGGACGATGACAACGGCGAACCGCTCGGAGTGCTCAAATGTTTGGTGAGTCTGTCGTCCCTTGAGGCCTTCGTTGGATCAAGGCTCCGGATCCATGAGGGCGCTGGTGCTGTTGGGATTGTGGTATTCAGCAAGACAGGTGCACGGGTTTGCACTTCTTTCAGGGAAGGTGATTGGGAGCTCCGTCCTGAGAGTTTGGAGATGAAAGGGTTCGGAGCGGATCGCTTCCGGAGCCGTGGGGATGTCCTTGGGGTGCTCTCGCATCAGGAGGTCGGGTCGGTCACGGGGTGGCGGGTCTTGCTCTTGTGGGATCGGGACCGGTTCTACGCGCCGGCGCATGCGCTGCGAGATCAGATTCTGATCGGGGGGATCGGCTTCGGGGTGGTCGCGGCGCTCGTCGCGTTGATATCCGCTCATCGGATGACGGATCGCATCCGGAGTCTTGCCGATGATGCGCATGCGTGCGGGAGAGGTGAGCTCTCGGGGATCAGTATCGATGAGGCGCATGACGAGATCGGTGCGTTGTCGAGATCATTCGCGAACATGACACGGTCGCTCAAAAACTCGGAGCGTCGATTGAAGGACGAGCACTCGCTTCTCGAAGCGGTGATCTCGACGGTCCCGTTCCAGGTGTATTGGAAGGACAAGGATCTCAAAATCACGGACTGCAATATCGCGTTTGCGCGATGGGTCGGCGCTGCGGGCGCGGAAGAGCTTGTTGGGACGACCGGGGAGCGTGTCGTCGATAGCGATATCTATGAGCAGCTCATGCGGGAGGATCGAGATGTCCTTGAGAGCGGGGATGTGATCCTTCACGAGGAGCGGACGGTGACTGGGATCGATGGGAACTTCGCGACGGTGCACGTTTCAAAGATCCCGATGCGGGATGAGCACGGCGCGGTGTACGGGATCATGGGGGGCTTTGTCGATGTGACCGAGCAGAAGAAGCTGGAGTCGCAGCTTCTCCAGTCTCAGAAGCTCGAGTCCATCGGTCAGCTCGCGGCGGGGATCGCGCACGAGATCAACACCCCGGCGCAGTATGTCGGCGACAACGTGCGATTTATGCGGGATCAGTTTTCTGCGATCCTGAGGGTGCTTGAGCGGTCCATCGAGAGCGCGTCGCCGGGGGGTGTGCCCAAAGGATGGGCCGAGCGTTATAAAGAGATGTGCACGATTCTCAAGGATATCGACTATGAGTTTCTTCGGGATGAGATCCCCCGTTCGATCGAGCAGTCGATTGAGGGGATCGATCGGATCACTCACATCGTCATGGCGATGAAAGAGTTCTCGCATCCTGGAACGACGTCGGTTGAGTATGTGGATCTGAATCGTGCGATCAGATCGACGGCGACTGTGTGCAGCAATCGGTGGAAGTATATTGCGGATATCGAGTTTGAACTCGAGGAGGCGCTCGGAGATGTTCCGTGTCTCCTCAGCGAGTTCAATCAGGTGATTCTGAACCTGATCGTGAATGCCGCGGACGCGATCGAATCGAACAAGAAGGAAGGGGATTCGAAGGGGAGGATTGTGATCTCTACTCGACGTATGGAGGGAGGGGTGCAGGTGGAAGTCCGGGATACTGGCGGGGGGATTCCTGAAGAGATCCAGGGCCGGATCTTTGATCCGTTTTTCACAACGAAGGAAGTCGGGAAGGGGACGGGTCAGGGTCTTGCGATCAGCAGGGACGTGATCGTGCAGAAGCATGGTGGGCGTTTGGATCTTGAGGTCGAGGATGGGGTGGGGACGACGTTCCGCATTTGGCTCCCCGCGAAAGCGGTGGCGGAGAAACGCGCGGCATAACTCATCGGCTTCGGATCAGCGATCAGGACGTGGGGAGTAGTTCAGGAACGTCCCCGTGGATTGCCAGAGTTGTTCGAGTCGGTCGATCCGGTCCCGCGCATCGTCTCCGAGGTGCTGGACGACCCGGACGACGATGAGCTCCGCGGCGAGGACGGCCGGGACCGAGGAATCGAACGGGCCGACGGCGGGGATGGTGAGTTCGCACCACGTCTGGGTGAGGGACGCGAGGGGGGACATGGGGCCGTCAGTGATCGCGACGATCGTGACCCCGAGTTCTGCGAGGGCTCGGGCTGCTGAGATTGAGTTCCGTCGGTACCGGGCGAAGTCGAAGACGACGGCGACATCCCCGGGTGAGGCGCTTGAGAGGTCCCGTCCCGTGTCGTGCTCCTCGACGAGTCGGACATCGGGACGCACCATGGAGAGCCCGGAATGGAGCGCGTGTGCGCCGGCCATCGAGGTTTCGCCGCTCAGGATCCAGACCCGTTTGGCTTTGGTGATGGGCTTCGCGAGGGTGTCGAGCTTGGGCTGGTCGAGCGCTTCGAGGTTGGTCCGGACGGCGGATTCGATCTGGGTCCGGATGGGTCCGAGGGAACCGTCCTGTCTCCGGATGCGCTGGCTCGGGGAGGAGAGCTGTCGGGTCAGATCGTCCCGGATCCAGGTTTGGAGGTCGGTGTAGCCGTCGAATCCGAGCTTGGTGGCGAAGCGGATGATGGAGGGGCGGGAGGTCCCTACGTGGTTCGCGAGGTCCGATACGGTCCCGAAGGCCAGGAGGGTTGGATCGGTGAGGACGGCTTGCGCGATCCGGAGCTCGGTGGGGGTGAGCTTCTGATTGATGGGCGCGATCAATTCTTGGAGCGACAAGGCTGGTTCTCCGATGGTCGATCTGTTACACTTGTGTTCATCCAGTGTACACTTTGGTACAGTGGTGTCATCGACCGGATCGGATCTTTGTTGGAGTTCAATGGATGCAGATCGCACCGAAACATGTCCCGACTGAACGTGAGCAGGCCTTTCTCGACACGGTCGAGGACGCGCGGTACGAACGGGAGATCATCAATGGTCTCGCGCCGTTCTTCAACGACAAAGCTCCCGATGACATGCTGACCTTCTACGACTCCGACGAGATCGAGAAGCTCAAATCGCTCAAAGGGACGGAGCGGGACGTTGAGCAACGGATGCCCGTCAAGATCACCCGTCACTTCTACGAACTCGCTCGGAAGAGCCCCCCGATCCAGAAGCTCGTGAAAGCGAGCTCGGACGAGACCCTCGATCTTGCGGGTTCCGAGGACCCGGGGAACCAGATGGACTACGCGCCTGTGGAGGGTCTGCTCCACAAGTACGAGATGGGGCTCATGTATGTGGTCTCGACGTGCTCGGCGCACTGTCGTTTCTGCTACAGAGAAGAACTTATCGCGCGGAAAGAGATCCAACGCCAGGACGGGACGGTCGCGAAGAAGGGGCTCGCGAAGATCCCCGAGATCGTGGCCTACATCAAGTCCCACAACGAGCTTGTTGAGAAGAACGGGGGGCGCCATCCGGACACGGGGCGCGAGAAGCTGCGCGAGATCCTGCTCTCGGGTGGTGACCCGATGGTGCTGAATAACTCGAAGCTCGCTGCTTGGTTCGGAGCGCTCGCTGAGGCCGGGATCGAGACGATCCGGATCGGGACCAAGGAGATGGCCTTCTACCCCGATCGGTTCGACGACACGTTCCTGGCGATGCTCGATGCGTTCCACGAGACGTACCCCGAGGTGGGGATGAGCTTCATGCTCCACTTCGAGCACCCCGACGAGATCCTCGCGAAGGACGACGACGGGAACTACATCAAGGACGAGAAGGGCTTCCTCCAGTGGATTCCCTCAACGGGTCGTGCGATGCGCGAGCTCGTCAAGCGTGGTTGGCTTACGGTCGAGAACCAGGCGCCGATCATCAAGGGGATTAACGACGATTCCGATGCGCTCCGGATTCTCCAGCGTGAGTTCAAGCGCGTGGGTGGTGAGAACCACTACTTCTTCTGTGGTCGCGACATCGTTGCGTACAAAGCGTTCAACGTCCCGATCGAGACAGCGTGGCGCACCCTGAACGACTCCCAGAAGGGGTTGTCGGGTGTCGAGTGTCACGCGCGGATGTCGATCACCCACTACAAGGGCAAGACCGAGGTTGTCGCGGTCACGGATGAGCCCATCGAGGGGCTGAAGGGGAGCGAGAACGGGGTCGTGATCTTCAAGCTCCTCCGGAACGCCGCGGATGCGCCGGATCGTGGGAAGGTCTGTATCGTGGGGCGCAATCCGAACGCGATGTGGTTTGATGATTATGCGGATCGGGTGCTGTTCGACCAGGCCGGGCTCTTCGAGTACGAGCGAGTCGCGAACCCGAACATGATCAAGGTCACGGTCGAGCAGAAAGCGACATGATCGACAAACAGATTTCGAGTCCGGCGGAAGCCGTCCGCGATGTGTTCGACGGCGCGACAGTTATGGTCGGCGGGTTCGGCGAGGCCGGCTCTCCGATCGAGCTGATCCACGCGTTGATCGATCAGGGTTCCAAGGACCTGACGATCGTGAGCAACAACACGGGCTCCGGCGAGGTCGGGCTCGCGGCGCTGCTCAAAGCGGGTCGGGTCCGGAAGTTCATCTGCTCATTCCCGAGGACGGCGAACTCCACGGTGTTCCCCGAGCTCTATCGCGCGGGGAAGTGCGAACTCGAGCTTGTTCCTCAGGGGACACTCGCGGAGCGCATCCGCGCGGGCGGTGCTGGGATCCCCGCGTTCTACACCCCGAGCGCGGTCGGGACCCCGCTCGCTGAGGGGAAGGAATCGCGCGAGTTCGACGGTCGTGAGTACGTGATGGAGCACGGGCTCAAAGCGGACTTCGCGTTCGTGAAGGGACGGAGCGCGGACACGTACGGGAACGTCGTGTACAACAAGACAGCCCGGAACTTCGGACCGATCATGGCGATGGCCGCGAAGGTCTCGATCGTGCAGGTCGAGTCGGTCGTTGAGCCCGGTGGGATCGATCCGGAGTCTGTGGTGTCGCCTGGGATCTTTGTGTCACGCGTGGTCGAGGTCGCTGAGCCCGCGCACGAGAGCGAACTGATCGCGGCGGGGGTGTCGTACCCATGAGCGAATCGATGACACAGCGAGTTGGTTGGACCCGTGAGCAGATGGCGCAGCGCGTCGCGCAGGACATCGAGAATGGGTCCTATGTGAACCTCGGGATCGGGATCCCCGAACTCGTCGCCAAGTTTGTTCCTGAGGGGCGCACGCTCATCTACCACACGGAGAACGGGCTCCTCGGGATGGGTCCTTCGCCCGAGGAGGGCGAGGGTGATCCGGAGCTGATCAACGCCGGGAAGAAGCAGGTTTCTGCGATCCCGGGCGCGGCCTACTTCCACCACGCGGATTCGTTCTCGATGATCCGTGGGGGTCACCTTGATCTGTGCGTGCTTGGGGCGCTCCAGGTGGCGCAGAACGGGGACCTTGCGAACTGGTCAACGGGTGAGGAGGGCGCGATCCCGGCCGTGGGTGGCGCGATGGATCTCGTCGCCGGGGTGAAGAAGATTTACGTCATCACCCAGCACACAACCAAGACGGGGGAGCCCAAGCTCGTCGAATCGTGCACGTACCCGCTGACGGGTCTGGGTGTGGTGACACGGGTGTATACGGATCTTGCGGTGATCGATGTCACCCCGGACGGGTTCAGGCTCGTGGAGCTGACCCCCGGAGCGGACTTTGCGTATGTGCAGGAGCGCACGGGTGCGCAACTGCTTCCCCTTTCGCACTGAACAACGGAATATCGCCATGAGCACTGGTATCGAGACGTCGCGCAGCGCCGAGTTGTACGAGCGGGCGCTGAGGGTCCTCCCGGGTGGGGTGAGCCGGAACGCGGTGATCCGAGACCCGCACCCGCTCTATGCGAATCACGGCGAGGGATGCCGGCTGATCGATGTCGAGGGTGTGTCCCGGATCGACTTCGCGAACAACATGGCTTCGCTGATCCACGGGCACGCTGATCCGGACATGGTCCGCGCTGTGAGCGCACAGGCCGCTCGTGGGACAGCGTTCAATGTCGGGACCGAGATCGAGATCGAGTACGCGGAGTATCTGTCGTCGCGGAACCCGACGTTCGAGAAGATGCGGTTCGTGAACTCCGGGACCGAAGCGTTGATGGTCGCGATCAAAGCGTCACGCGCGTACACAGAGCGCCCGATGATCGCGAAAGCGGAGGGCGCGTACCACGGGGGGTACGACTACGTGGAGGTGAGCCAGACCCCCGGGCCGAGTAACTGGGGTGAAGCGAAAGACCCGTCGAGGGTACCCCTCGTGCACGGAACCCCGTCGTCGGCGATCGATGACGTGGTGGTGATCCCGTACAACGACATCGAGGGTTCGATCGCGCTGCTCGATCGGAATAAGGACAAACTCGCGTGTCTGGTGCTGGACCTGATGCCCCACCGGGTCGGGCTGAATCCGGCGCAGCAGGACTACGTCCATGCACTGCGTGAGTGGACGAGCGCGAACGGGGTTATGCTCATTCTTGATGAAGTCATCACGTTCCGTTCCGGCTTCTCTGGGCTCCAAGAACACTACGGGATCACCCCGGACATGACGGCGATGGGGAAGATGATCGGCGGGGGATTCCCGATCGGCGCGGTCGCGGGTCGTGACTTTGTGATGGATGTGCTCAACCCGAAGTCGAAACGGTACCTGTACCCGCACTCGGGGACATACAGCGCGAATCCGATCAGCACGACGGCCGGGCTGATCGCGATGCAAAAGTTCGACCGTGCCGCGATCGAGCGACTCAACGCGCTCGCGGATCGTGCGAAGAAAGACATTGAGAAAGCCATCTCGGACACGGGTGTGTGCGCGAGCGTGACGGGCGCGGGCTCGATGTTCCGGGTCCACATGAAATCACAGGCCCCGACGAACTATCGAGAAGCGTTCATGAGCCCTGAGGAGAGCAAACGGCTTACGACGCTGCTCGATCACCTCTTCGATCACGGGATCATCATGATCAACTCGTGCTCGGCCGCGCTCTCGACCCCGATGGGGGACGATGAGATCGACACGCTCGTTGGAGCGCTCACGAGCGGGTTCGAGATTCTCAAGAAGATGGGCTGATCAGACTCGTTCGAACACGGTCGCGAGACCCTGTCCAACACCCACGCACAGTGCGGCCACCCCGCGCTTGCTGTCGCGTTTGATCATCTCATGGATAAGGGTGGTGGCGATCCGCGCGCCCGAGCACCCGAGGGGGTGACCGATCGCGATGGCGCCGCCGTTGACGTTGACGATGGAGTCATCGAGCCCGAGTTCTCGTACACATGCGATGGACTGGGCGGCGAAGGCCTCGTTGATCTCGACGAGATCGATATCGTTCAGCGCGAGCTCGGCTCGGTCGAGGGCTTTGCGGATCGCGGGGACCGGACCGATGCCCATGAACGCGGGGTCGACCCCAGCGCTCGCGCTCGATCCTGCATACGCAATGGGCTCAAGCCCGAGGGATTCGGCTTTATTCGCTTCCACGAGGAGGAGGGCGGCGGAGCCATCGTTGACCCCGGACGAGTTTCCGGCTGTGACGGTCCCGGAGCCATCCTTGACGAAGGCTGGGCGGAGCTTGGCGAGGATGTCGAGGGTGGTGTCGGGGCGCGGATGCTCGTCGGTGTCGAAGACGATCGGGTTGGCTTTGCGCTGGGGGATCTCGACGGGGACGAGTTCGTCAGCGAACTTTCCCTCGGCTTGGGCTTTGGCCCACTTCTGCTGGCTCGAAACGGCGAACTTGTCTTGGTCTTCGCGCGACACCCCGTGGTCCCGAGCGACGTTCTCCGCGGTTTCACCCATCGAGTATGGGTGATGGAGTTCGGAGAGTTTGGGATTGATGAATCTCCATCCGATGGAGGTGTCGTAGATCTTCTGGTTCCGATCGAACGCGCTCTCCGCTTTGCTCATGACGAGCGGGGCGCGGCTCATCGACTCGACGCCGCCGGCGATGAAGACATCGCCGTGGTTGGCTTCGATCATCCGAGCGGCGATGTGGATCGCTTCGAGCCCGGAGGCGCATAAGCGATTGACCGTCGTGCCCGGGACGGATTCGGGGAGCCCGGCGATGAGCGAAGCCATCCGCGCGACATTGCGGTTGCTTTCACCCGCTTGGTTCGCATCACCCATATAGACATCGTCGATGAGTTCCGGGTTGATTCCGGATCGTTCGACGACAGCGCGGATGATGTGGGCCGCGAGGTCGTCGGGTCGGATGCTGGAGAGGGTCCCGCCGTATCGGCCGACGGGGGTACGGAGAGCACAGATCACGGCGGCACGTCGTTGCATGCTCGATGGTAGCTCGTGGGGTCAGCTTCGGGCTTGGGGGACCACGTATCGGGCTCGTTCCTGATCGATCCAGCACCGATCCCCTGATCCGAGCTCCACGTGGATCCATCCGTCTTTCGAGTCGATGACCCGGGCTTCGACCCCTGCGCCGAGGGGTTGTTCGAAGACGGGGTCGTACGCGCTCGCACTCGGGCCCGACATGGCCTGGGTGTTCGGATCCACGATCACGATCTCGGGGTTTGCGTGGGTGGTCCAGGCTTCGAACCCAAGGGGGACGATCGCGAGGATCGCGAGAGTCAGGGAGGTGAATGTAAGGAGTCTGGGGCGAGGGATACGGACCCGAATAATCGCGAGTGTGGCGATGACGCTGGAGAGCATGAGGAAGCCGAGTGAGAGTGTGAGCAGGGCGCGTCGGGCGATGAACCCGCGCCAAGAGAGAGCGATCTTGGAGAAGCTGAGTGAACCATCGGCTCGAGGAGCGGGCTCGACGAGGGAGCGAGCGTGTTTGAGGTTGTCACGGAGCTCGGGGGAGCGTGGGTCGATGTCAGTGCCCCGTTTGTAGTGGAGGATCGCTTGGCCGAGATCGCCGGCGATGAAGTATGCGTTCCCGAGCGCGAGCGATGCGCCGGAGGTTTCGATGTCTTGCTCCTCGAACGCGTGTTCGAGGATCGCGGCCGCTTCGAAGATGCTTTGAGGATTGGTGCTCTGCTCGTGTGAAGCAATCGCGTTGTCCAGATCTTGGAGTGCTTCGTCGATCGAGACCGAAGCGAACGCGCCGGGGACGAGGAGGACGAGCGAGATGATCAGGGCGCGGATCATGAGCGGACCCCCTTGCGTTTGGAAACGGGGCGGGCTTCTCGACGGAGCTGATGGAGGATTCGTCGATCCGGGGCGGGTCGGTCGCTCCTGGCCGGTGGGGGCGCGAAGTGCGCGGACTCTTCGAGGGTGAGGACCCTCCGGGTCGATTCGAGTGTGGATTCGCTCGCACTCAGACGGGACAGGTCATCGCTCGTGAGGGAGTCGGGGTCGGCGTTGAGGAGCGCTCCCGCGTAGACCCGGAGGGCTCGCGCGTGCTCACCCTTGGCGTGGAGAGATCGGGCTTGCTTCCACGCGCGGTGGATCCGGGCTTGGTCCGGATCGTGGTGTGTGAACCAGACGCGCCAACCGAGCGCGATGAGGGGCACGCCGAACGCGATTGCGAGGATCGCAATGACACCCGAGGAGCGGAGGGATCCGATGAGATCGAACCGGTGTTCCGATCCGATGATCTGGTTGGTGCTTGGGTGCGCCCAGACAATGTTGTGGTTGCGCTCGAGCTCACGTTTTGGTGACACGGGGGAGGATTGGTCGGAGACGATGGCGTCGTCGAGTGTGATTTGGCGGACGGCTCGCACATTGAGCGGGATGGGATCGGAGCGGGCGGTGGAGTAGCGGCCTTGCTCGGGGTCGAAGGTCGAGAGCTCGATGGGAGGGATCGCGTTGATCGATGCATCGGTCGCACGGATGGTGGTGGTGTACACGCGTTCACCTGTTCGGCGGCGATCGGTTTCACGCCAGCCATCGGGGGAGACTCGGAATCCGGAAGCTTCGAGCGTGGAGGTGTTGAGGGAATCGCGGAGAGCGACCATGGGCTCGTCTCCACGGATGAGAAGCTGGAGTTCGATGGGATCCCCGACGTTGACGCTGGTGTTCGATGCGCCTGTGCGGAGGGCGTACTGACCGATCAGGCCGTTGTAGTCCTTGGGGCGGCCTTGTGTGGGGACATCGGAGACGTTGAGGATGACAGGATCGGATTCCGCGTACGCGCGGCGGCCTCGGTTGAAGTCATCGGTGCGGACGAAGACCGCGCGGATCGGACCGATCTCGATCGCTCCGGGTCGGGCGGGAGTGATCCGGAGGGAAAATCGGAGTCGGGTCATGGGTTGGCCGTCTCGGATGACCTGCTCGACGACACCGATGGTTTGATCACCGAGGAACTCGAAGGCGCGTTGGTCCCCGTTGGGGGCGGGAGTTTCGCCGGGCGCGACCCGAACGGAGCCGGGGAAGATACTCGAGTCGAAACTGAAGCCCGAGGTCGAGCCACCGATCCACCAACTGATTTCGGCGTTGATCGATTCCCCGACGTAGACAGGGCGGTCGGGGAGGGCGAGTTCGATCGCGTCGGTGTCGGCGAGCTGGGGGAGTCGTGCGACGAGCTGGTTTGGATGGGATTCGTAGGTGCGTCCGTTGATGGTGAGACGCGCGGGGGGGATCTCGATGAGCCCGTTTTCCTTGACCGTAATCCGGTAGGTGTGGGTGTAGCGATCATCCCTCGTTGTGGTTTGGCGTCCGTTGATGTAGCGGGTGCTTGAGAAGGTGTTCCGGCTTACCCCTCGGTACTCGACCAAGAGTGTGTCCGGGAAATCGATCTCCGGTTGTTCGGCGGTGTCCGCGCCCCGGACCAGGACTTGGAGGGTGAGCTCTTCACCGACGTAGGCGCTCGATGAGGAGAGCTGCGACTCAATGGTGATGTCGTCCTGCGCGATCGCGCTTGGGGCGATCAGCGTGAGGAGCAATGCGATGATGGTGGTCACTCGTAGCATTACCAGTCCTCCTCGACACGGACGGGCTGCCCGCCTTGTCTGTAGACGCTCCGGCGTTCGCGTTCCCGGCGTTCCTTATCGAGGAGTCGTTGCGCGAGTTCATCGATATTGTCGCGTGGGTCGCCTTCGTCCTGGGGTTCGCCCTCGCCTTGCTGGTTCTGGGGTTGGTGTTGGGGTTGGTTCTGGGCTTCCTGCTCGCGTTGGCGCTGGGCGGCTTGCTCGAGCGCGTCCGCGGCTTCCTGCTGCGCCTGCGCCGCTTGTTCGTCGTTGCCCTGTTCGAGGGCTTCTTGGGCGCGTTGCTGGGCTTCCTGCGCTCGCTCAAGGTCCTGCTGGGTCTCTTCGTCGAGCGAATCGCTCATCTGTTGCTGCGCGCTTTGGGTCTGCTCGGAGAGGTCCTGTTGTTGTTGCTGGCGATCTTCGCGTTGTTCCTGGGATTGTCTCTGGGACTGGGCGCTCTCGCTCTGTTGGGCTTGTTCGCGCTGCTGATCTGCGAGCTGCTGGAGCTGGTCCGAGTTCTGGTTCTGCGGTCCTTGATCGCCCTGTTGCTGCTGTTGGTTTTGCTGTTGCTCGAGCTGTTCGCGTTGCTGTTCGAGCTCGCGGATCCGCTGGCGCGTGCGCTGGAGGTTCCGGATGGATTCCATGTGCGATGGATCTGTCCTGGACGCATCGAGGAATGCACGCTCGGCGAGCTGGAGTGATTCGAGCGCTGTGTCGATCGATTCGAGTGAAGGGGGTTGGTCATCCGGGAGCTCGCCGTACTTCGCATGGATGTGCGCGATGTTGTCGAGCGCGTCGCGACGGAGGACGGGGTCGGTCGTCAGGGTTCGGGCTTGGGTGAACGATTCGAGCGCATCCTCTGTGCGGGACTCTCGTTTCGCGAGCACAGCGTTGTTGTAGAGGGCGGCCGCCTTGAGGTCGTTGCTCGGGGCGCGATCCGCGATCCGCTCCAGGGTTGAGCGGGAGCGCTCTGGATCGGTATCCATGGTGCTGATCGCGTTGGTGATCTGCTCACGCGCGGTCTGTTCGTCCAGGGTGGGGTTCTCGCTCTCGGGTTGCGCGAGCGTGAACTGAGCGGGGAGGATCGCGAGGATGGTGATGAGGCGGAGTCTCATGGGCGCGGGTCCTTTCTGAGCCCGAGCGAGCCCAGGGCAAACTCGAGGAGCGCAAACGCGAGTGCCGGCGCGAGCGCATAGATGTAGAACTCCTCGTAGGTCGTGATCGAAGCTTTCCCGAACTCGGTCTGGGCGGCGCTCGCGATGAGGTCCTGGTAGACCTGTGCGAGATCGATATCCCCGGTCCCGACGTTCAGGAAGACCCCCCCGGGGGTTGCGCCCGCGATCTGGGTCAGCGTTGATGTATCGAGACGGGTGCGGACGGGGGTTCCGCGTTGGGTGACGGGCTCGTTGCGTTCGTCCCGGACAACATCACCCGTCTCGGAACCGATCCCGATCGTGATGATCCGGATTCCTCTCTCGGCAGCGGCGCGAGCGGCATCGACCGGGAGGGATTCTTGATCCTCGCCATCGGTGATGAGGATGATGTCCCGGTGCGCTGCGGTCGTTTCGTCATCGAGGTCATAGAAGACGAGGTCCATACAGCGGCGGATCGCGTCCCCGATATTGGTCCCGCCGACATCGACGCTATTGGGTGAGAGCTCTTCCAGGGCGAGGTCGAAGAAAAGACGGTCAGTGGTGAGCGGAGATTCAACACTCGAAGATCCGGCGAACGCGACCAACGCGACCCGGTCCTGACGGAGTTCGTTCACAAGATCCCTGATCCAGAGCTTGGCACGGTCGAGTCGGTTCGGAGCAACATCTCGAGCGAGCATGGATCTGGAGACATCGAGCACGAAGACGATGTCTCGGCCCTTGGTCTCGGTTTCTCTGGATTCGGGGTTGGCTTGGGGGCGCGCGAGAGCGATCGCGCCGAGGGTGATCGAGAGGACGGCGCAGGTCACCCGAAGCCAGGGGGTGAGGAGACGCTTCCGCCCGACCAAGCTCGATCGCCGTGCGTCGTCGGCGAACCGGTCCGCGCCACGCCGACGGAACCAGAAGGACAATGCGAGCAGCAGCGCAACCAGCGGCACGATCCAGAGCGCATGGATCCAGTTGGGGTCCGCGAAGCGCGGATCCACGAGTCCGAAGAGTGTTGTGTGGTTCATCACACCACCTCCGATCCGAACGCGGCACGGGTCAGGTACGCGCCGACGAGCAGGAGCATGGACGCGATCGCATAGGGCTGGAAGCGTTCCTCGTAGCGGGTCGATTCGGAAACACGGATCTCGGTGCGTTCGAGCTCATCGATCGCGGCGTACACGTCGGTGAGTTGATCGAGTGAGTCCACACCCCAGAAGTGCCCGCCCGTGTATTCCGCGACATCGCTCATGCGCTCTTCGTTGACTTCTTGCCCCATGTTCAGTCGGAAGAATCCGCCGGCCTGGGTGGTGCCGCCGCGGATCCCGATGATGTAGATCTTGACCCCCCAGTCTTTCGCAAGACTCGCCGCTTGGTCTGGGGTGAAGTCGCCCGCGCGGTTCTCGCCGTCGGTGAGGAGGACGACGGCCTTGCTCTTGAGTTCGAACTCCTCATCGTCGAGTTCGGCGCGCATGGCGTCTTCGGAGGCCTTGAGCCGTGCACACGCGAGGATGAGGGCGTCCCCGATCGCTGTGGAGCGTTCGCGTTCGATGGTCGGGAGCTCGATCCGGCGGAGCGCCTCGACGAGCGCTTCGTGGGACTGGGTCAGCGGCATGATCGTGTCGGCGAAGGTCCCGAAGACAATGAGCCCGAGGAGGTCGCCTTCGCGTCCTCTCAGGTCCTTGCTGTCGCCGACGACGAACTGCTCCACGACCTTCTTGACGGCTTCGAGCCGGTTGGTCTGCTCGCCCTTGAACGCGGCGGGTTCGTCCATGGATCCGGAGCGGTCAACAACCAGCTGGAGGGCGATCGCGTCCTGCGAGGACTTGGAATCGGAGATGATCTCTCGGGGGCGGGCGAGCGCGACGAGCCCGACGAGGAGGGCGAGGATCGTGAGGAGCGTGGGGATCGGACGGAGCAAGGAACGGAAGCTTGAGCCCGCCGCGCGGAGCCGAGAGGAGGCGGCCGGGACGGCGATCCCTCGACGGCGCGAGATCATCACAACCCGAACGAGCGCGACCAGGATCACCAGGGACGCGAGCCAGAACACCCAGGGGTAGGCGTAGGTCCAGTTCATCGGGCTTCCTCCCGGGGGCGCGGGGGCTCTCGGAAGTCGATGGCTCGGGATGCGGCACGGCGGATGGTGTCTTCACGATCACGGACGGATCCGAAGCGGGCTCGTTCGACATCCGCGAGGAGAGGAGCAATACCGGCGCGCCGACGCGCGAGCTGGGCGAGCGCGTTGTGGATCTCGACGATCCGCGCATCATCGAGCGACTTGGCGCTGAGGGCTGCACGGATCCGGACCTCGGGGGCGGGGATGGTTGTCGTTTCTGCGGGTTTCCCGAGCCGGCGGATCACGAGCACGATGAGCAAGCAAAGCACACCCATCGCGATGGCGGCGATGATCAGGGCGCGTTCGGTGGATGTGTGATCGGGCGCGGGCGGTGCGTATGTGCCGGCCGCTGCTTCGAGGGTCCCGTCATCGGATTCGTCGAGCATGGATTGAACAGTGATCTCGACTGGCGCGAGCCGGACGACACGCCGGGGTTGGTCCTCTTGATCGATCCGGGCGCCGAAGGGCGAGAGATCGGTGGTGCCCGGGAGGTAGGGCTCGTAAACGAGGGTGATGGAGCGGGAGTGACGGTCGCCGTCGAAGGTGATCGCGGATTCAACTCGGTCGCTGACCTTGAGTTCGGATTCATCGACGAGAGGCTCGATTGGCTCGATCGAGACACCTTGGGGGTAGGTGATGGTCAGGGTTGCGCGGAGGACCTGGGACGGATCGAGTTCGGTCCGATCCAGGGTGAGTCTGACCTCCACATTGGTGGGGGTGTCCGTGATGGAGCTCTCGTAGTTGGTCGTATCGAGCGCGTTGGAAGACTCGCGGCATGCACCGAGCCCGAGCGAAATCAGGATCACGAGATGGAGGAGCACGGTTCTCATCGGCGCGCGTTCCTCGTGTGGAAGAACCGGGCGAGGGTGTCCGTGTAATCGTGACCCGTTGAGAGTTCGATGTGATCGACCCGTGCATTGGTGATCGCGCTCACGATGGTCTCGTTCTCGAGCTGCGCCCGCTTGGCGTAGCGTTCGCGGACGCGCTTGGAGGAGGTATCGACGACGAACCTCTCGTGCGTGATCGGGTCGCTCATGCGGATGATCCCCGCGCGGGGGAGCTCGAACTCGCGCGGATCGGTGCATTGGATCGCGACGACCTCGTGCTTGTGCCCGAGGACCCGGAGGGGCTTCGCCCATTCGGGTTCTTCGGAGTTGTTGAGCCCGGAGAGGAAGTCGGAGAGGATGAAGACGATCGCGCGGCGTTTGTGTGTGCGACCGATCTCTTTGATCGCGTCCGCGAGATCGGTTTGGGTGTCTCCGGGGGTAGCGTCGATGAGCTCTCGGATGATGCGCATCGAGTGGGTGCGCCCTTTGCTCGGTTCGACGTGGAGGGTTCGCTTTCGATGCTCGGACCCGAACACACAGAGCCCGACCCGGTCGTTGTTCCGAGCGGCGGCCAGGGTCAGGACGGCGCCGACCTCGCTCATGAGTTCATGCTTGGACCGACGGACTGCGCCGAACCCGGTCGATCGGGCGCAGTCGATCGCGAGCACGCACGTGAGCTGGCGTTCCTCGGTGAATCGTTTGATGAAGGGCTTGCCCGATCGCGCGGTCACGTTCCAGTCGATCGTGCGGACGTCATCGCCGGGCTGGTACTCGCGCACCTCTGCGAACTCGATCCCTTGGCCTTTGAACGCGGAGTGATACTCGCCGCCGAACAGATCATCCACGCGCCGCCTGGCGCGGATCTCCAAGCGTTTGACGGCTTGCATGAGCTCCTTGGTGATCATGGGGCGCGTCGCTCCGTCGATTCGTTCAGGGGATCGCGATCCGGTCGAAGATCTCACGCACGATGTCCTCGCTCGTGATCCCTTCTGCTTCCGCTTCGTAGCTGATGAGCACCCGGTGACGGAGCACGTCCATCCCGATCCGCTTGATGTCGCTCGGGGTGACGTAGCCGCGTCCGGAGAGGAACGCGTTGGCGCGTGCTGCTCGCGCGAGCGCGAGCGAAGCCCTGGGGGAGGCGCCGAACTCGATCAGTCGGGGGAGGTCGAGGGTCCAGTTGGCACTGACTGCTCCGGGGTCGCGCGTGGCGCTGACGATCGAGACGATGTAGTCCTTGATCCGATCATCGATCACGATCTGATCAACGATCGAACGCGCGGTGCTGATCTGTTCGAGGTTCAGGATCGGATCGAGTCCGGGGGTGTGCTCCGTCGAGATCATCCGATCGATGATCGATCGCTCCTGCTCGCTCGTCGGGTACCCGATTTTGAGCTTGAGCATGAACCGATCCACCTGGGCTTCGGGGAGGGGGTAGGTCCCTTCCTGCTCGATCGGGTTTTGGGTTGCGAGGACGAGGAAGGGCTCGCCGGCGTTGACGAGGTCGTAGGTCGCATCTCCGATGGTCGCGTGCTTCTCCTGCATCGCTTCGAGGAGCGCGGACTGGACCTTCGCCGGGGCGCGGTTGATCTCGTCGGCCAGCACGATGTTCGCGAAGATCGGGCCTTTCCTGGCGCTGAACGTTCCGTCCTTGGGGCTGTAGATCTGGGTCCCGATGAGGTCCGCCGGGAGGAGGTCGGGGGTGAACTGGATCCGCGCGAACCGTGCGTGGAGTGCTTGCGCGAGGGTGGTGACGGTGAGGGTCTTTGCGAGTCCCGGGACACCTTCGAGGAGGACGTGCCCTCCTGTGAGGAGCCCGATCACGAGGGATCGGACCATGTGCTCCTGGCCGACGACGATGGTCCCGACGGCATCGACGAGCCGGTTGATGGGCTCTGCGTGTGTCAGGACCTGCTCGTCGCTTAGCGGTTGCGTCTCGCTTGTCGTGGTCACAGCGGATCTCCGGGATAGGGGTTCTCGGCGCGGAGGGGTGATCGACGCGCAGCACAAGCCGCGCGACACTCCTGAGCGCCGGCGATTCTTGTTCTACATCATCGGGACGCGCGGGTTCACGGGTCCAGTCATGGATTTATCGAGAAATTGGAGGATTGGGGCGTCCCGTGGTCCTCGATCAGTTGTTCGCCGGGGGGGTCTGGGGATTGGAGCCCTGGACCTCGATCTCACCGAAGCGGTCTTCGTACTGACGGACGGCCCCGCCGACGGTCATCGCGAGGCGCTTGGCGGCGGCCCAGTTCATGACGACGCGCGAGCCCACGTTGAAGACGATCATGGGCTGCTGACCCGGGTGCTGCATGGGGAGGTTGAGCCCAAAGTCCATGACGAGTTCGTCGTTGGTGGTCGAGGTCCGGATGGTGTTCGCGTAGGTGGTGTTCATCTTGGATTCGTCGATCCGGAGCTGAACCTGCTGCTGACCTTGGGGTTGTTGTTCGGACATATCTGCTCTCCCTCGTTTGGAGGTTCGGGTTTGGGTGTGAATGCCGGAGGGGGGACTCGAACCCCCAAGCCCTTTCGGACAGCGGATTTTGAATCCGCCGCGTCTACCAATTCCGCCACTCCGGCTGGGTGGATGGGATGCTATGCCCAGATTCCCCTCCGATACGGCTTGAGGCGCGGGAATCGGGGGTCGATGCCTATGCTTCTCGTCCTGATGGATTGTCCGTCAGGGTCGGTCCGGGTCGCAGGCGTGCGCTGGCGGATCGACAGCAGCCCCGCACGCGTTTCGGAGGCGCCATCAGCGCGCCAGAAGGCACAGATACCATGGCTTCCAACACAGTCAAAATCGAGGACGCGGGCCCTTGCCGCAAGCGGATTTCGATCGAGGTCCCGGCGGAGAAAGTTTCCGAGTCGATGGAATCCGCGATCGAGACGATCTCGCACGAGGCGCAGCTCCCCGGGTTCCGCCGCGGTCGCGCCCCGCGTCGTCTGATCGAGAAACGATTCGGCGATTACATCAAGACCCAGACCCGTCAATCGCTCGTCTCGACGGCTTACCAGGACGCGGTTGAGTCCAACGCCCTCAAGGTCATCGGGACCCCCCCGGACGAGGTCTTCGAGGACATCGAGGTCGAAGTCGGGAAGCCCGTGAACATCGAGGTCGAAGTTGAGGTCATGCCGGAGTTCGACCTCCCCGATCTGGAAGGGATCGAGATCCTCAAGCCCGACGCGTCGCTCCCCGAGGGGCTCGTCGATGAGGAGATTAAGAAGATCGCGATCAACGAGGGCGACCTCGAAGAGCAGGACGCTTCCAAGCCCGGTCACTACCTGACGGGGAAGGGTGTCATGGTTGATTCCGATGGGACCGAGCATTACAACATCGATGGCGCCGTCATCCAGGTTCCCGAGGGGACAGACGAAGGGATGATCCTCGGGGTCATCGTCCAGGATCTCGCGAAGCAGCTCGGGACCCCGAAGGAAGGCGATTCCGTCGAGGTGAAGACCAAGGGCCCTGAGAACCACGAGGTCGAAGCGATCCGTGGGAAGGATCTGACGGTCAACTTCGAGGTCCAGAAGATCTACGAGATCGTCCCCGCGCCGATGGCCGACGTCATCGCGAAGTACGGCCTCGCGTCCGAAGACCAGCTCCGAGAGATGGTCACGGCGCGTCTCGATGAGCGTGCCCAGGCGCAGCAGAAGAGCGTCATGCGTGCCCAGGTCGTCAAGAACCTCGCCGACTCGGTGGAGTTCGATCTCCCCCAGGGTCTGACGGCCCAGCAAGCGGCGCGGACCCTCCAGCGTGCGCGGATGGAGATGATGTACCGTGGGGTCGATCAGGTCGAGATCGAGAAGCGGATGGCGGAACTCCGTTCGCAGTCCTCGGAGCGTGCGACGGCGGAACTCAAGCAGTTCTTCATCGTCAACAAGGCCGCCGACCAGCTCGGCGTCCAGATCGAGGAGCAGGAGGTCAACAACCTGATCGTCGCGATGGCGCGTCAGCAGGGCAAGCGTCCGGAGCAACTCCAGCAGGAACTGATCCAGTCGGGTCAGGCGCAGATGCTCCTCCAGCAGGTGCGCGAGCACAAGACGATCGACAAGATTCTCGAGAACGCCAAGGTGACGGAAGTCAGCGCCGACGAGTTCAACGAGAAGATGTCCGCCAAGGGTTGAGAATCCTACTGAATCGAGCTTTCTGCACGCCCCGCTCCGACGAGCGGGGCGTGTTTTTTGCCTAGACTTCCCTCCACCCAGGACCCCTTCCCCTTAGACGAACGGAGTACACCATGACCAGCGCACCCACCCACGCAAAAGGGCTCGAAGGCGTGATCGCCGGCGAGACGGAGATCTGCAATGTCGAACAGTCGGCCCTGATCTACCGTGGCTACGAGATCGCGGATCTCGCTGAGAATGCTTCGTTCGAGGAGGTTGCGTACCTCCTGCTCGTGGGTCGCAAACCCAGCGCATCGGAACTGGAATCGTTCGAGAACGAGCTGAAATCGGAACGTTCGATCCCCGATTCGGTCAGGTCGTTCCTGAAGACCTCGGGCGATCTGGTCCATCATCACAGCGCGGTCCCGATGGATCTGCTCCGGACGGGTGTGTCGATGCTCGCGCACCTCGATCCGGATTGTCAGGACAACTCCCCCGAAGCGAATCTCCGCAAATCGAAGCGTTTGCTCGCGAAGATCCCCACGATCATCGGACACATGCAGAACGCGATCGATGCGCGCGACTTCATCGAGCCCGACTCCTCGCTCTCCCACGCGGCGAACCTGCTGTGGATGATGACGGGTGAGAAACCCAGCGACGAAGCGGTGAAGGTCATGGACGTCTCGCTCGTGCTGTACGCGGAGCATGATTACAACGCATCGACATTCACGTCGCGCGTGATCGCGGGGACGCTGAGTGATTTGCACGGCGCGGTGACGGGCGCGATCGCCGCGCTTAAGGGGCCGCTCCACGGGGGCGCGAACGAAGCGGCGATGGAGATGCTCGCGGAGATCCGCGCGGACATCGGTCACGAGAACGACAATGCCAAGATCCACGCGTGGATGGAGAAGGCGTTCGCTGACAAGCGCAAGCTGATGGGGTTCGGGCACCGTGTGTACAAGAACGGGGACCATCGGGCTCCGATCCTTCACGGGCTGGGGCGGAAGGCCGCGGAAGCGCGTGGGGAGGAGTTTGTCAAGCTCTTCGATCTGGGTGAAGAGGTGCAGCGCATCATGGAGACGGAGAAGAACATCTTCCCGAACGTCGATTTCCCGTGCGGCATGACGTACTACACGATGGGGATCCCCGTCCCCCAGTACACCCCGATCTTCGTGGCTTCGCGCATCACGGGTTGGTGCGCCCACATCATGGAGCAGCACGCGAACAACCGGCTCATCCGTCCTCGGGCGGCCTATGTCGGTCCGGCGACGCGGAACTGGAACGACTGAAATCCTGTCTGTCGGGATCCGAAGAACCCATGAGACGCCCGTGCGATGCGCGGGCGTTTTCTCAAGTATGATGATCCACACACGACTGGAGGGGTCTCGATATGATCAGGTTCACGTGCGATCGTTGCGACATGGAGATCGAACTCGACGACGAGTTCGCCGGGACCAAGCACGAGTGCCTCAACTGCGGCGATATCAACCGGGTCCCGAAACCGGATGGTTCTGCGCCGGCGATCGATGACTCGGATCCTGACGTGGACTCCAAGGTGATCGACCGAGCGGCGAAAGCGGGATACCCGGCCGACTTCGGACCCGAGCAGCGCGTGCTCAAAGTCCGTCGATGCTGGTTCCGATCTCGACCGATCCGGTTCTCCTTCATGGTGCTTCAGCTCGTTGCGGGGATCGTGGGGGCGCTGTGGGTCGAGATCGGGGACCACACCCCGTGGTACCACCTGCTCTTCCTCCCCATGATCGTGGGATCCATCGTCATGATCGGATGGTGGTGGGTGGATCGGCTCGGGGCGGCCTTTGAGGTCACGACGAAGCGGACCATCATGCATCGTGGGTTCTTCTCCCGAGCAACCTCGGAAGTCGTCCATGACAACATCCGGAACATCCAGGTCGATCAAACCTTCCTGCAGCGGGTGTTCGGGGTGGGGCGGATCGGGATCTCTTCGTCGGGACAGGACGGGGTTGAGATCCAGGTCAACCACCTGCGCGATCCGGACAAGCTCCGTGAGATCATCGACTTGTACCGTCCGATCTGACTCACAGGCTGGGGACGCGCGGGGGCCATTGTGAAATGTGTGTCCGGAAGTCGGATCCTGAATGCCGAGCGGGTCGGATAGACGATAGAATGGAATAGGATCGTGAGGATCCCTGTTTCTGTCGGTATGGAGGCCGTTATGCCCTGGCTCGCGAAACTCAGACTCCGTGTGTTTGCCGTGCTCGTCGCGTTGACGATCGGGGTCATCGGCGTTGTGGGCATGCTGTCTGTGCCGGTGCTCCCCGCGGTTGGGGTGGCGATCGTGGCGGCGGCCGCGGTGGTCAACTCGATGACGGCCAAGCTCAGCGCCGTGACATGCGCCGGGTGCGGAGCGAGTATCGCGAAAATGCCCGCCGGGACCTACGGGATCACCTGCACCAAGTGTGGGACGATCAACTTCCCGTACCGTTCGGGTGAGCAGACCCCGCTCCTCGCGGCCGGGTCGGACGACGACTCCGTAGACGAAGACGTCAACGACGCGTAACCCGTCCTCAAGTTTCAAGCCAATCGACTCAATGAGCCGGGAACTCCCACGGGGTACCCGGGGTGTACTCAACAAGATCGTAGAGTTCGTCACGGGTCTGCATGTTCCCGAGTTGCCCTTCGAGGGTCCCCTCGGACTTGAGTTCGCTGAGCGCCCGGGTGATCGCGCCCATCGCGAGGCGCATGGTCGAGACGGGGTAGATGACGATGTTGTACCCGAGCGTCTTGAACCGATCGATCCCGATCATCGGGGTCTTCCCAAACTCGGTCATGTTCGCGAGCATGAAGGGGCGCTTGTCCCCGAGCTCGTCCATCGCGCCGGCGAAGCGTTCGAACTCGTCCTCGCTTGTGAGCCCTTCGGGAAAGATCATGTGCGCGCCGGCGTTGACATAGGCCTTCGCACGCTCGATCGCGCTGTCGAAACCCTCGACCCCCTTCGCATCGGTTCGAGCGCAGATGAGGAAGTCGCCGCTCGAGCAGTCCTCGCTCGCTTTTCGAGCCCACTGAACGCGTGAGACCATCTGATCGACGGATTGAAGCGATTTGCCATCGAGATGTCCGCAGCGCTTCGGGAAGACCTGGTCCTCGATATGGAGCCCCGCGCCCCCGGCGTGGTTGTACTCGATCACGGTCCTCCGGACCATCTCCTCTTCCCCGAACCCGGTGTCGGCATCAGCGATGACGGGGAGCCCGGATCCCTGCGCGACCTGACGGACGATCGAAGCGAAGAAATCGAGCGTCAGAAGCCCGACATCCGGGACTCCCGCGCCAACGGAGATCGCGCCCCCGGAGACGTAGCACGCGCCGAACCCCGCTTGCGCGACGGCCCGCGCGACGAGCGCATTGAACGCGCCGGGGGCCATCACCGTGTCGTGTTGCATCAATGCTCGCAATCGAGCGCCGGGGTGTTCGTTGGTACTCATGCTTCGATCCTAGACCACACGGCCATATTCCGGCCCGGCTCGGGGGATCTCCATACACTCGCACATGGAGCACATCATGCACAGGACCAGGGCACTGACGTCAATCGCGATCCTCTCAGGATTGTTCGGCGGGATCACGGGGGCATTCGCGCAGGACGGAGGGCAGGGCACTTCGAACGAAAAGAAGCCCAGATTTACGATAACGGGAACGATCGTGCCCAGGTCCGCACCCACGGTTGACACCGACGAGCAGTTCGAGGACTACACCTCCGACGGGAGACTGATCTTCGGCCCCCAGCCCAGCGAGGAGCAGCTCCGCGCGTTCGCCGCGAAGGGGGGGAAGGTCGTCGTCTCGATGCGTACGGATTCCGAGATGGAATCGCTCGACTTCGATGAAGCGGCGTTGTGCGCGGAGCTCGGGCTCGAGTACATCCATATCCCTGTTCGTGGATCGACCCTGAGCGAAACGGAGCCGCGGGCGCTCCGCGAAGCGCTTCGGATGAACGGGGGACCGATGATGCTTCACTGCGCTTCGGGCTCTCGTGCCGCAACGGTCTATGGGCTCCATATGGTTTCGATCGGGGCGATGAACCAAGAGAGCGCGATCGAGCATGCATTGGCGCTCGGGATGAGCCCGGGATCGGTCCCGTACTTTCAGAAAGCACTCATGAAACAACCACAACGTGTCATCTCCGGGGTCGATGCGGCTCGTTTGATTGACGATGTCCACATGCTGACTTCCTTCGGGACCCGTCACACACTCTCGACGACGACGGATCCCCATCGGGGGATCGGCGCGGCGCGGGAGTGGGTCCACAGCGCGTTCACTCGAGCCGTCGAGAGCGCTGGGAAGCGGGGTGAACTCGCTCCGGTGGTGTCCTTCGACTCGCACACCGTGGAACCCGATGGTCGGCGGATCACACGCGAAGTCGAGATCGTCAACGTCGTGTGCACGATCCCCGGCGCGGATCCCGAGGGACGGGACGAACTCATCTACGTGCTCGCGCACCTCGATTCCCGCGCGAGCGGCGCGATGGACGCGGAATCCGACGCACCCGGTGCGAACGACGATGGGTCCGGGGTCGCGGCCTTGATCGAGCTCGCTCGTGTGCTCTCAGCGGAGAATCTGGACACGACGATCGTGCTGATGGCAACGAGCGGTGAGGAGCAGGGACTCTTCGGTGCTCGGCTCCATGCCCAAGCGTTGAAAGCACAGAATGCGAACGTGGTTGCCGTCCTCAATAACGACACCATCGGGGATCCGAAGGGGGTCGATGGTCGATCGGCTGCAGATCAGGTCCGGATTCTTTCCGAGGGGCTCCCCCTCCAGCTCATGAGCGAAACGGACCCCGAGCGGATCCGGAACGCGTTGTACCGACTCCGGCTCTACGGATCCGAGTCCGACTCCCCCTCCCGTCAGCTCGCGCGGTACATCGCGCAGATCGGGAAACTCCACGGCGAGCTCCCCGTCAAGCCCAAGCTCGTGTTCCGTCCGGATCGATACCTCCGAGGGGGTGATCACACCCCCTTCAATGAGCTCGGGTTCGCGGCCGTCCGGTTCTGCGAAGTCCACGAGAACTACGACCACCAGCACCAGGACGTGCGCGTCGAGGACGGGGTCCAGTACGGGGACCTCGCGACCTATGTCGATCCGGAATACCTCGCCGGGGTGACGAAGCTCAACGCTGCGACCCTCGTCCACCTTGCGAACGCGCCCCGATCCCCCGAAAACACGCGGATCCTCGTCGCGGAACTGTCGAACGACACGACCCTGCGTTGGGATCGCTCGTCGAGCTCGGATGTCGCCGGGTACGAGATCGTGTGGAGAGACACGACGGACCCGGACTGGAAGAGTTTCAAGGACGTCGGAGATGTGACGGAAGCAACGATCGACAAGTCCAAGGACAACTGGATCTTCGGGGTCCGCGCGTACGACTCCAAGGGCTATCGGTCCATGGTTTCGTTCCCGATCGCCGCTCGTGAGTGAATCTTCGCGCGCCCCGGATCGGGCGCAGGGATACGCTCAAGCATGATCCACTCATGGCACGACGTTCGACCCGGGATCCAGTCCCTGGACCTCCCGAAGCACTTCCGATCGATCATCGAGATCCCGAAGGGGTCGAGCAACAAGTACGAGCTCGACAAGCAGACGGGCTTGCTCCGTCTGGATCGTGTGCTCTCGAGCGCTGTCTACTACCCGGCGAACTACGGGTTCATCCCGCAGACCTACGCCGAGGACAACGACCCGTTGGACGTGCTCGTGTTCTGCACGGAGAAGGTCCCCCCGCTGTGTATCTGCGAAGCCCGTGCGATCGGGGTCATGACGATGCTCGATGAGGGGCAGCCCGACCACAAGATCATCTCCGTGCTCATCAACGACCCGGAGTTCGAGGATCTCAAGACGATCGAGGACTTCCCCAAGCACACCTTCAAGATGCTCAAACGCTTCTTCGAGGACTACAAGAACCTCGAAGGGAAGATCGTGGAAGTCGATGAGATCCAGCCGGCCGAACGGGCGCACGAGATCATCGAGCACGCGCTGGAGCGGTACTCGAACGCGCGTCGTTCGGGTGATCTCTGAGTGATTCCCGGGGAATGCGCATATCATTGCGCATGACCACCACACCTACATCCGAGATCGACCGGTCCATGACGGAACCGGGATTGTCGCCGCTGAAAATCGGGACCCGGACCCTCGATTCGCGTCTTCTGGTCGGGACGGGGAAGTACGGGACGATGGAGCTCATGCGTGACGCGCTCGATGCGAGCGGATCGCAGGCGATCACGGTCGCCGTCCGTCGTGAGCGGCTCTTCAACGCCGAGGGCAAGTCGCTCCTCGAATACATCGATCTCGATCGGTACACCATCCTCCCGAACACCGCGGGCTGCTTCAGCGCCGAGGACGCGATCCGAGTCGCGCGCCTGGGTCGGGACATCCTTGAGCAACTCGACAACCCCGGCGCGAACTGGGTGAAGCTCGAGGTCCTCGGGGACACCAAGACCTTGCTTCCGGACCCCGTCGGGACCCTCGAAGCGGTGCGTGAGCTCGTGAGCGACGGGTTCGAGGTGCTGTGCTACACGAGCGATGATCCGATCAGCGCCCAGCGGATCAAGGACGCCGGTGCGACGGCCGTCATGCCCGCCGGGTCCCCGATCGGATCGGGTCAGGGTGTGCTCAACGCGAACAACATCGTGCTCTGTCTTGAGCTGCTCAAGGACGGGGATCCGGACTACCCGGTCATCGTCGATGCGGGGGTCGGGAGCGCAAGCGACGTGTCCTTCGCGATGGAACTGGGCGCGGACGGGGTGCTCCTCAACACGGCCATCGCGCACGCGAAGGATCCCGTCATGATGGCGCACGCGATGCGCCACGCCTGCGATGGAGGCCGGCAGTCCTACCTCGCCGGTCGGATCGAGAAAAAGCGATACGCGACCGCGAGCAGCCCGATGGAAGGCGCGATCTCCTACATCCCCGGCGAATGATGGATTGGGTACGATGGGTGTTGACCCACATCGTCTGCACAGGAGCCCACCGCGATGAACGATGATCAGAACCCCCAACGTGCCGGGGACGGCTACAAATGCCTCGCCTGCGGCTACAACATCAGCGGGCTCGCGCTCGGTGAGCGATGTCCCGAGTGCGGCTCCGAGGTGAAGCAGTTCGCATCACCCGGCGCTCAGACGAGCGGCAAAGCGATCACCTCGATGGTCCTCGGGATCATCTCGATCGTGACCTGTATGGGCTATGGGATCGTCGGGCTTCCGTGCGGGATCATCGCGGTGATCTTCGCGAAGAAGGCACGCCTCGCGATCCAGGCCGGCAGCGCGCCGGCGAGCTCCCAGGGGATGGCGACGGCCGGCAAGGTGTGCGGGTGGATCGGGATTGTGCTCAACTCGCTGATGCTGGCGTATCTCGTCGTGATTATCTTCGTTCTCATCCTCGGTGCGGCCGGGGCTGCGGCGACCCCGTGACATGACCCAGGCCAAACGCGAGTTGGACAAGCACGATCTGTACGAGCTGTGTGTTCAGAGCCCGGACGACCTCGTCGCGCTCGCGGGCGCGATCCACGGGGGATCGCCGACGGTGCTCGGGGAGGACTTCTCCGGGACCTGCGCGGCGGCCCATGCGTGGGTTGGTTCGCGCGACGATCGCCTAGCGATCTGCGCGGATCTGGACCCCGAGGCGCTCTCAAAGCACGGCGTTCATGACCGGATCGTCAAGCACCAGCGCGACGTCCGCGAGGTCGGTGAGCCTTGCGATGTGCTGTTCGTCGGGAACTTCTCGATCGGGTACTGGCACACCCGCTCGGAGCTGATTGCGTATCTCGAGCACGCGCGATCGCGCGTCGAATCGACCGGAGGGGTCTTCCTCTGCGACACCTACGGCGGCGACACCGCGTTCGTCCTCGGCGGGGTCCATCGCCCGACCCCGATGGGGGACGGGCGGATCTGCCGGTACACCTGGGAACAACGCGACGCGGACCCGCTCACGGGGATGGTCCGCGACGTGATCCACTTCCGGATCGAAGACGCCGGGGTCATCACCCACGAGTTCGACGATGCGTTCGTCTATGACTGGCGCCTCTGGAGCGTCCCCGAACTGAGAGACGCGATGCTCGAAGCCGGGTTCACGACCACCGAGGTCTACGCCAAACTCCCCGATGCGATCGACGAGGACGGGAATGCGTACGTCTCCCCGATCGAGGACCCGGGCGAGGAACTGGACGACTCGTTCATCGTGCTGGTCGCGGCGAGGGTGTGAGCGGTGCTGGTGGGGCTCCGAGCGCGGTACCGTCGGCTTCCGGAGTTCACCTGCCATGCGTGTGGGTACGACATGGTGGGGCGTGAAGCCGGAGACCCATGCCCAGAGTGCCATGCCGCGTTCGCCCCGGGGACGCGTTGTGTTGTAGATTCAGTCAGTTTCCTGAACATTGCGATCGGATCGTGCGTGCTCGCGATTGTGGGGATGGTGTTTGTGCCACCGATCGCATTTCTGAGCATGCTCCTGTGGGCGTTCGTTGGCGCGCGTTGGAACAGGATCCGTCATCTCGGACGGGCTCGTGTCAGCGAGCGGGTGTGGGTGCGATCGTGGATCCTCAATGTGCTGATCTGGGTGGTCCTCATCGAGTTCTTGTTGCTCATGATCGCGGACACGATCTATCCGCCGCTCTTCGAGTGGTGGTGAAATCGCCCCTAGAATCGTCCATGACGACCATGGACACCAAATCCGACACGACGACTCTCAGTTCCTACAACCCCTCCACCGGTGAGGAGGTCGGGCGCGTCCCGATCACGCCCGTCTCCCAGATCGATTCGGTCATCGCCAAAGCGCGGGCCGCGCTTCCGGGGTGGCAGGCGTTGTCGGCGCAGGAGCGAGCGGACATGCTCAAGGGGGCCGGGGAGGCGCTCGTCGCGCGGGCGGAGGAACTCGGGGAGCTGCTTTCGCGCGAGCAGGGCAAGCCCATCCCGGAGGGGATCGGGGAGGTCCAGGGCTGCGGGTCGCGCCTTGCTGAGGAAGCGGACGAGATCGCAAAGGCCGTCGCGCCCGAGGTGCTCAAGGACGAGGGGGTCGAATCGACGATCTACTACGACGGGTACGGGGTCTGCGCCGCGATCACCCCGTGGAACTTCCCGATCCTGATGCCGCACTGGATGATCCTCCCCGCGCTCGTCGCCGGGAACACGGTGGTCTGCAAGCCCAGCGAGCAGACCCCGCTCATCGCGGATGCGTATGTGAAGGTGCTCCAGGCGTTCCTCCCCGACGGGGTCCTCCAGATCGTGCACGGCGAGGACGCCCAGGGCAAGGCGCTCGTGGCCGGGGACGTGGACATGATCGCGTTCACGGGGTCGAAGAACGCGGGTCAGCACATCATGGCGAGTGCGGCCAAGGGGCTCAAGCGACTCATCCTCGAGCTCGGGTCGAAGGACCCGATGATCGTGCTCGAGGGCGCGGACCTCGAGACGGCCGCCGCGTTCGGTGCGCGGAACGCGCTGCGGAACTGCGGACAGGTCTGTGTCTCGACGGAGCGGATTTACGTCCAGGAGTCGATCAAATCTGAGTTCATGGACAAGCTCATCGAGAAGGTTCAAGAGTTCAAGGTCGGGGACTGCGCGATGGAGGGCGCGACCATGGGGCCCATGGTGATGCGTGCCCAGAAGGACCACGTCCTCAAGCAGATCGACGACGCGCTCTCAAAGGGCGCCACCAAAGTTCACGGCGGCGAACCCATGGACGGCAACTTCGTCGCGCCCACCGTCCTCGACGGGTGCACCCACGATATGGACATCATGACGGTCGAGACGTTCGGTCCCGTCGTGTGTGTCGCCGGGGTGAAGGACGACGCGGAGGCCGTCGAGAAAGCGAACGACACGGAGTACGGGCTCGGGGCCGTCGTCTTCGGGGAGGACACGAAGGCGCGCGAGGTCGGGCGCAAGTTGACGGCCGGGATGGTCGGGGTCAACCGATCGCTCGGTGGCGCGTCCGGGTCACCCTGGGTCGGTGCGCGGAACTCGGGGTACTCGTACCACTCGGGTCCGATGGGGCATCGTCAGTTCTGTCAGGTCCGTGTGGTGAGCACGAACAACTGAGATGAGCGAGACGGATCCGACGCGCACAGAAACAACCAAGTGGGACTCGATCCGGAAGCCGTATCGAGAACTCACCCGTGATTGTGATATCTGTGGGTACAGTCTGATCGGTCTGAAGGTCGGGGATCAGTGTCCTGAGTGCGGATCACCGATCGATTCATGGCATCCTGCGTACGCACGATCCAAGCTCCAGGCTTGGATCGGATGGATGACAATCGTCACGTACACATCGATCGTTGCTGGGTGTGTCACGCTTGGATTGGGCTTCGGAATCGCGTTGCTCTCGATGATCACGGCAGACGTTCTGATGTTTCAGTTCTATCGCCGCAACCGTTCACAGCGATACGCTTTGGACACGTTGTTCGCAACTCGGATTCTTTTCTGGGCTCTGGTTCCAGCCCGGGTGTTGATTTACACCGGATTTGGAATCTTTCTCTATACATGGATCTTCTGGTCACCCTGAAAAAAGGCCGCACCCCCGAGAGATGTCCCTCGGGGGTGCGTTCACGGCTGGGCGTCGCTGGTAAGCCGAGTTCTGTCCGGCGATCGGTTTCGGGCCCATCCTTCTGACGGGGGCTCGGACCCGACCTGATCGCGTGGGCGACCATTTCTCTGCCCGCGCTGTTGCCAGCGCGGTGGGGGACGTTCGTCCCCAGCACCCGACCCGCCTCGACGATCCTCGGACAGAGGACGCACCGTGGTGCGCGAGACTGCTTGGGCTTGCACGCGGTGGGGTTTACCGTGCCCCGGGTGTCGCCACCCGGGCGGTGCGCTCTTACCGCACCCTTTCACCCTTACCTGATCCCGACACGGGGTCGGGCCATCGGCGGTTTGCTTTCTGTGGCACTGTCCCTCGCTCGCAGCCGTGGAAACCGATCGAGCGGGTGGGTGTTACCCACCACCGTGTCCTGTCGTGCTCGGACTTTCCTCCCATGGGGTTGGATTTCGCCGCTCCCATGAGCGGCCGCCTCGCGACGCCGCGGGCACTGATGGTACGCCCATCGGCCGAGCGGGGTCGTGAGTCTTGCTGTATCATGGGGTTATGAGTTCGACCAGCGCCATTGTGTGGGCGCAGCCGAATCAAGCCCCGATGCTCAGCGACGCGCTCGCGCGTGCCGGCGTTTCCATCGTCGGCGCGGGGTGCGCCGATCCGACGCGCGGGTCGGAAACCGCGAAGTCGCTTTGCTGCGAACACTTCGACGACCTGCGCCGTGTGCTCAACGCCGCGAAGCCCGATCTCGTGCTGCTCGCGGACCCCGGGGGGTTCGGGGACAAAGACCTCGAGAACGACATGGTCGCGCTCCAGCACGCGCACGCGCACGAGGTCTGTGTCGCAACCCTCGAACCGATCCCGGCCGAAGCGACGGTCATCACGGGGACTTCGTGGACCGATGCGCTCCAGAGCGGCGCGTTCGCGCAGTTCGTTCGATTGGTCCCCATGGTCCGGAGATCGAGGCTCATCGATGAACTGATGGCCGCTCTCGAGTCGTTCGGTCCGATCCGCTCCATGTCGATGTCGCTCCTGAGCCCGTCGATCTACGGCTCGCTTGGTGCGCGCCTCTTCGACGCGATGGATCTCTTCCGCACCCTCATGGGGATCCCCGAGATCATCGATGCGGCTTATACCGGGACCTCCTCCGGGTCCGCGCTCCATCAGCTCCCGGGTCAATCGCTCCGGAGCCTCCACGGGGTCATCACGGCGCACCTGCGCCTCCCCGACGGACGCGCGGGGATCGTGCAGATCAGCGACCAGACGGGGCGTACATCCCTGTCGATGAACATCCTCGGGAGCGATGGGCACATCAGTGTCCACGACCTCGGGTTTACGAGATACGACCGGTCCGGGACGGTGATCGATTCATGCGAAGTGCAAGCAGATTCCGAGATCGACCCGTCGGCTCGGAGGCTCACCGAGCAGTTGATCCAGCTCTGTTCCGGGGTCGCGCCGTCGAGATCACCCGTGGACCATGCGAGTGTGCTCGCGATGGGGCATACGGCGCTGCTGAGCGCTCGGACCGGACAAGGAGAAACGCCGGAGACGATCCGGCGTTTGCTCTTGGAAGTTTGATTGTCAGTGAACCGGGTTACTCGGAGTCCGACTCGTCGGTCTCGTAGAACTTCCGGATCACGGGCTTGAGGTCTTCCCAGCGGGGCTCGGCCTTCTTGATCCCGTAGTTCTTCTTGTACGCGCGCCGGTACTCGAACTGGAACCGGTAGGTCCGCAGATCACCCGAGCGGTACGCGGCGACCATCTCTTTTTCTTCGGGGAAGAGCTTGGTGTACTGGTTCCAGAGCTTGTCCATGTACCGACGGTGGTTGAACATCTTCTGGGTGTTCGCGAGGGACCACTCGATGTCGTCGGCGAAGGAGCGGGTCTCTTCCGCGAGGTCAGCAGCCTTCTGGGCTTTGGGATCCTCGGGATCGGTCGCGGCGATGGAGTCAGCGCCCTCCTGGGCGGCGCGGGCGAGGGCGTTGGCTTCGTTGAAGGTCACGACGAGGCGTGTGAACGCGAGCCCTCGGTGCGCGGAGTGGATCTTCCGTTGTTCACGGTTCACTTCCGGGCGCTTGGGGCCGCAGCTCGCGAGCATGAGGGTCGCGAGTGAGAGTACTACAGCTGTGCGAAGGGCGGTGGCTTTCATGGGTCTGATCTCCTGATGTCCCTTCGTGGTCCTGTGTCGTCCCATCTTACGGGATGGGGTACGCCGTGTCGATGCCGCTGGATCGGAGCAAGGTGCGGAACGACTCGGAGAACACGAAGTTCTCCTCAGGGTACTCCGCCCCGGACAGATTGCGATCCAAGTGGGAGAACATCAGATCGATCTCCCCGATCACTTCCGGTTGCGCGGGCGATCCGTCCGGATAACCGTTGGCCGGGTCGATGAGTTCGACGAGTCCTTTGGTGGACGCGCCGGTTTCGTTGAGAGATTGGATCGTCGCCGTGTAGCGGAGAGTGCACCCGGGGGTCGCTTCCCTGGAGAGCTCGGCTTTCGCGACCTTCGCGAGGATGACCTTCTCCGCGAAGTCGTGCGCGTGACCCACGAGGATCCCGGCGCTCTGCGCCATCCCCTCAACGATGAGGGACATGGGCATCACGGGGAGCGCGTCACGGGTGGGGGTCGGCGCGAAATGGTCGTGGATATGTTCCTCGGCCATCGACACGTGCTTGATCGCAACAAGGCGCGTGGCGCGTTCGAGCTCGACGATCCGATCGATCCACATCCAGCGCACGCGCGTTCTCCGTTGATTCGGTTGGCGAGAGGATCAGGCCGCTTGGAGCTTGTGCTCGCAAAAGCGGATCAGCGCTTCAACGGTCAGGATCTTCCGCATGTTCTCGACACTCGGGTCCTGCTCCAGGAGCTCGAAGTCGAAGTGGGGGACACGCTGCTTGAGCATGTCGATCCCCTTGGGGGTGAACTTCCCGTCCTGGACGTACTCCTCGTCCTGCATCATGGACTCGGGGAAGAGCTCGCCCTGCGCGATCTTGAACCCGAACTCCTGCTCGAGTTTGAACGTGATATCGAGGATATCGATCGACTCAGCGCCGAGGTCCCCCGTGAGGGTTGCGGAGGGGACGACTTCGTCGTCATCGACGGCGAGCGCGTCGACGAGGATGTCACGGATCTTCTCGAGAATCTCGTCTCTGGTCATAGTCGTCACAGGTCCTGTCTGCGGCATGGGAGTCCTTGCCCTTGGGAGAGGCCACCGGATCCATCCGTGGCGGTCCGAATGGTAGTCTTGCAGATCCCGTGAAGCCATTGTTCGGCCCGTTCCGGGGGGGACGGAAACGGAGCGGATTCTTCGCCCTCAGAGGGGTTCTGGAGGGGACGTGCGATGGGGGACGACATATGCTTGTGGTTGGCAAGGACGCAGGAAACGTCGCTTCTGGAGCACTGATGAGCGAAGATCCGAACCCGGGACATCTACGGGAGGACGACCTCGAATCCGTCGTCATCCGATTCTGTGGCGACTCCGGGGACGGGATGCAGATCGCCGGCGGTCAGTTCGCCGCCACCAGCGCGATCCTCGGGAACGACATCGCGACCTTCCCGGACTTCCCGGCCGAGATCCGCGCCCCGCGCGGGACGACCTTCGGGGTCTCGGGATTCCAGCTCCACTTTGCCTCGCGCGAGGTCTACACCCCGGGGGACGAGGTCAACGTCCTCATCGCGATGAACCCAGCCGGGCTCAAGGTGAACCTGACGGACGTGATCGCAGGGGGGATCGTCATCGCGGACTCCGACGAGTTCAACAACGTCAACCTGAGCAAGTGCGGGTACCCCGACGGGTACAACCCGCTCGACGACGATCAGATCAAATCGTCCTACCAGCTCTTCGAGGTTCCCATGTCGCGCCTCACGCGCGAAGCGCTCGAGGGTGCGGAGATCACGACCAAGGAAATGGATCGCTGCCGGAACATGTTCGCGCTCGGGGTTGCCTATTGGCTCTACGAGCGCGACCCGACCCCGACGATCCAGCACCTCGAACGCTACTTCGGGAAGGTGAAGGGGAGACCCGAGATCGCGAACGCGAACATCGAGGTCCTCCGCGCGGGCTACCACTTCGGTGAGACGGCCGAGCTCTTCCCCGCGCGATACCGGGTCGCGCCGGCGAAGCTCGAATCGGGGGAGTACCGACAGATCTCCGGCAATCAGGCGATGGTGCTGGGGCTCGCGACGGCCGCGCAGAAAGCGAACAAACGGTTGCTCTACGCGGGCTATCCGATCACCCCCGCGTCGGACATCCTCCACGGGTTGTCGAGACTCAAGCACCTCGATGTGCGCACATTCCAGGCGGAGGATGAGATCGCGGCCGTCGCGAGCGCGATCGGCGCGAGCTTCGCCGGGGATCTTGCGGTGACGGGGACCTCGGGACCGGGGCTCGCGCTCAAGGGCGAAGCGCTGGGGGCGGCCGTCATCTACGAACTCCCGCTCATCGCGATCGACGTCCAGCGGGCCGGACCCGCGACGGGGATGCCCACCAAGACGGAGCAAGCGGATCTTTTCCAGGCGCTGTTCGGACGATCGGGGGAGAGCCCGTGCATCGTGCTCGCGCCGAGCGGCCCGGCGGACTGCTTCAACACCGCGATCGAAGCGGCGCGTCTCGCGATTCGCGCGATGAGCCCGGTCATTATCCTCTCCGATGGGTCCATCGCGAACGGCGCCGAGCCCTGGAGGATCCCGGACCTCGATTCGATCGAGCCCATCGCGTGCTCGCACCCGTCCCCGAGGGACGAGGACGATCCCGCGTTCCTTCCGTATACGCGCAACGACGAGACCCTTGCGCGGCCGTGGGCGATCCCCGGGACCAAGGGGCTCGAGCACCGGCTCGGTTCCCTCGAGAAGAGCGACGGCGCGGGGAACGTCTCGTACGACCCGATGAACCACCAACGCATGGTCGAGATGCGCCGAGCGAAGATCGAACGCATCGCCGACCTCCTCCCCCCAACCCCGATCCGCGGCGAGCCCTCAGGCGAGACCCTCCTCCTCGGATGGGGCGGCACCTTCGGCGCGATCGCGACCGCGCGGGATCGGCTCGAGAAGAAGGGGCTCTCGATCAGCGCCGCGCATATCCGATACCTGAGCCCGCTCCCCCCAGATCTCTCGGAGATCATGACGCGGTTCGATCGGGTCATCGTCCCCGAGCAGAATATGGGGCAGCTCGCGATGCTCCTGAGGGCTCGGACGCTGGTCGATATCAAATCTATCTGCCACGTGCGGGGGCGCTCCATCGGGGTCGCGGAACTGATGCGCGACATCGAACGGGTGATCGAAGAAGATTCCACTGTCCCGATCGGAGGCGCGTCATGACCGACATCGCGCTCCCCACGTATTCGCCCAAGGACTTCGCATCGGATCAGCAGGTGCGCTGGTGCCCCGGATGCGGGGACTACGCCGTGCTGAACGGGGTCCGGAAAGCCGTCGCGAAGCTCGGGATCCCGAAGGAGAACTTCGTGTTTGTCTCCGGGATCGGGTGCGCCGCACGCTTCCCGTACTACATGAACACCTTCGGGCTCCACACCCTCCACGGTCGCGCCCCGGCCTTCGCAACCGGGATCAAGCTCGCGAACCCGGAACTCAAGGTCTGCGTGGTCTCGGGCGACGGCGACCTCTTCTCCATCGGCGGGAACCACACCATCCACGCGATGCGCCGGGATGTCGATCTCTCCCTCCTGCTCCTGAACAACCGGATCTACGGGCTCACCAAAGGGCAGTACTCCCCGACGAGCGAGGTCGGGAAGAAGACATCCTCGACCCCGATGGGCTCGATCGACACCCCGATCAACCCGCTCGCGCTCGCGCTGGGCGCGGGGTGCGGGTTCGTGGCGCGGTGTGTCGATGTCGATCTCAAGCTCTTCGACGAGGTCTACACCCGAGCGCTCGAGCACAAAGGGTGTTCGCTCGTCGAGGTCTATCAGGACTGCAATATCTTCAACCACGGCGCGTTCTTTTACGCCTCCCAGAAGGACTCGAAGAACGAGAACACGATCACCCTCCGCCACGGCGAGCCCATGATCTTCGGTGATTCGAGCGACAAGGGGCTCGTCATCCGGAACGGGCGCATCGAGCGTGTCCTAATCTCCGATGTCGATGAGTCAGAGCTCATGGTGCACGATGAATCCAACCTCGCGCACGCCATGATGCTCACCCAGCTCTTCCACCCCGACTTCCCCGAGCCCATGGGTGTGATCTACAAGCGTCAAGAACACGAAACGTACGAGCGTTTGGTCGAGGCGCAGGTCATCGAAGCGAAAGAAAAAACGGATCAGTCGCTCGAAGCGCTGATCCGTGGTACGAGTACCTGGACAGTCGGAAGCTGAGTCGGGCTGATCAGGGTCGGGTCAGTTCCAGACGTTGATCTTCTGCTCGTCTTCGCTGGTTTCCTCGTTGTTGGCGCCGCGTACTTCACCCGGGGCGAAGTGGTCCTGGCGCCACGACTCGGGATACTCAGGATCGTCCATCTCAAGGCAGGCTTTGGTCGGGAACATCGGGCGGAACGTGTCGCACATGACAGCGAGTTCGTCCGTCCACTTCTTCCCGAGCGACGCTTCGACAGTCCCGGGGTGCGGGCCGTGGGGGATCCCTTGGGGGTGCATGCTGATCGAGCCCGAGGTGATCCCCCGGCGGGCTTTGTAGTTCCCCTCGACGTAGTACATGATCTCGTCGGAGTCGATGTTGGAGTGGTTGTAGGGGACGGGGATCGCGTCGGGGTGGAAGTCGAGTGCGCGGGGGCAAAAAGAACAGATCACGAAGTTGTGGCCCTCGAACGTCTGATGGATCGGGGGAGGCATGTGCAGCATCCCCGTGATGGGTGCGAAGTCCATGATGTTGAAGCAGTAGGGGTAGTAGCACCCGTCCCATCCCACCACCTCGAGAGGGTGGTAGGGGTACATGTACGAATGGACTGTGTTCAGGGCTTTGATCCGGACCTCGAACTCTCCCTTCTCGTCGTACGCGAGGGGGTGCTCGTCATCGACAAAGGGGACACGCAGATCACGCTCGCAATACGGCGCGTGTTCGAGGAACTGCGCGGTCTTCTTGCTGATGTAGCCCGGAGGCGGGAGGAAGTGGCTCGCGTTGCAGGTCTCGAACCCGATGAACTTGCCGAGGGGCATCTGGTCCTTGGTGTGTCCACCGAAGGAATCGTTGTCCGAACCATCGCCCGGCCGTTCGTCGAACTCCATCCGGTAGATCGTGCCCTTGGGCATGACGATGTAGTCCTTGGGGCCGAACTTGAGGGTGCCGAACATCGAGTAGACGGTTCCGGAACCGTAGTGAACGAAAAGGCACTCATCGCCTTGCCCGTTTTTGTAGTGGTACTGCATCTGCGATTCGGGCTGGCACACGAACATCTCGATGTCCGAGTTCCCGAAGATCACCACGCGGCCTTCGACGGGGTCGCCCTGGGTCGGGACCTTCTGGGTCTTGACGTGGCGCATGCGCATCGTGCTGGTTTCGACGTACTCAACCTTGGTTGAGTAAAGCGGTTTCCAGCCCGTCACCTGCGTCGGCGGGTGGATGTGGTAGAGGGTTGAGGTGGGGCCGACGAAGCCCTCGGTTCCGAAGAGCTCTTCGGAATAGAGAGCGCCATCGGGGCGCCGAAACTGGATATGGCGTTTCTTCGGGATCGACCCGAGTGACATGTAATACGGCATTGAAATCGCGCCTCATGCTTCCTGAACGCGAGGGGCGCCAGGAGGGGGTGCATCGTGTCGGAGCAGGTGGGTGCACCAGAGGTGCATCACCCACCCCGGATTCGGATCATTCTAGGGTGACGAGTTGGAAAGCCAAGCGGGAACGGTTTTAATTACCACATGAAACCCGAACATGTTGCATGGCACTTGATTTCTGGACCTTGATCTCCGATCAGGCCGAAACAGGGAGATCAATCGCGTTCAGCTTTGATCGCGACTATGATGCAGACCTGAATTCGAACACGAGGATGCGTACCGATCGGGCCGGGTGAGCCCTGAACGCATTCTGAGCGAGCCGCGAGTTGTTCAACAACGCCGCAAAGCACGGACGATCGATCCCTTCACGGTACGGGCCGTACCTGACTGTTCGGGACCTCAAGGGGGTCCACGGCTGCGATCGGCTGATCATGCTTCACGAGCGTGATCGCACGAATCACCTCCTCTACCGCTTTGATCACATTCCGGATGCATCGCTCCGCCGACGGGTGTTTGAGCGATTCATGGTGACGGCGCGTCTCGATCACCCACATATCCTCAACGTCCAGAACGTCGGGTACGACGATACCGGCCGCCTCTGTGTGGTGACGACCTATCCGGGGAACCAGGATGGGCTCGTAACGCTTGAGGATCTCAGGCAGCAACGGGGAGGGGTTCTTGAGTTTGCGGAGGTCCAGCGGCTCATCGAACAGCTTCTAGAGACCTCACAGCACGCATATGAACGTGGGATCGCGCACGGGCCATTCCGTCTCGATGAACTGCTCGTGGATCGTCATGGGTGCACCCTCGTTGAGCTCTTCGGGCTCGAGCACGCGCTCCACCCATCGCATTCCGATCAGGGCGCGGTCGCGGAACAGGTCCGTTCGGTCGCTGAACTCGCCATGATTCTACTCGGCGGCGTGATCGACGAGCGGGTGAGCGCGAGCGCAATCGGATTCCCCAGAAAGTCCGAACGCGCGTGGGAACTCTGGTTCTCGCATGCCCTTGACCCGCTCCGCGGGTTCGATACGCCCGAACTCGCGATTTCGGCGATCCCCGGGCGTGCCGGTGCACCGACAAGGCTCGCAGAACCCAAGCCGACGCAGGGGGCATCTCGTCAGGGTCGAGTCCTGCAACGTTTCCGAGCTGTGGGGAATGTTCGATCGCGACGACGGGATAACCGTTCCGACTGAGCGGGGTCCTATCAGTCTTCAGCCGTTGTGGGCAGGTCCGCTGGGTCGCTGGGCTCGGAGGGATCCTGGGCTTTGATGAATGCCCGGACCTGGTCGCGTTGTTCTTCGCTCAGATTCACGCTCGTCGCGTTCAGTAGCCGTTCCGCGATCTCGGATCGGCGATCTTCCGAGTCAACCAGTCCGAGCGCGTCGAGCCAGGGTTGGGCTTCTTCGCCCTGTGCGATCGCTCGGTCGAACTCGCCAAGCAAGACGAATGAAGAGGTACGGATCGCCTCAGCGCGGAGGGCGCTGGCGGGATCGATTCCAGAATCTGGGAGGAACCCAAGAACTTCGATCGCGCGATCAGGGCGAGCATTCGCGAGCTCGAGCGATGCGAGAAGGACCACACCCGGGCTCTCACGCGCCGGGATCGCTTGCCCGTTCGCGATCAGGCGTTGGAGCACCCGGATCGAGAGCTCGTCGTCGAGGGTTCCCGCGTTCCGCGCCAGTCGCACGGAGTGATCGAGATCACGTGTATCGAGACGTGTCCCCATCTCTTCGATGGCGTCTCGGCGGACCTCTCTCGAAGGCGCGGGGAGTGCGGTCAGGGTCCGGAATCCCTCTGGTGTCGCGCGATGATCGATCAGCGAACGGCTCATCGGAACAAAGTACGTGGGATCCGATCCGAGGAGTTCGAGCAGTGGATCTACCCCCGCTGGGGTGCGGGTGAGCGCATCGATGACATCGTTCCGGATCGGGCTCGATTCATCTCGTGCGATCTGGAGGAGGCGTTGGACCCCCTCGGTCCCGCCCAATGTTGCGATGAGCTTTGTGTCGGCCGCGCTGAGCGAGCTGTCAGGAAGTGTGCGTGCGTGATCGAGGATCGCGGCCCTGGCTTCGGGGTTGTTCCACGCGCCGAGTTCGTTCAGAGCCCATGCGGCGCTCGCCGCGGCACGGTGAATCGATGAATCCTTTGTGTACCAGTGCAAGACATCATCGCGTGCTTCTGCGTTCGGCCAACGCTCGAGTGCGCGGAGGAGAGCTTCTGCGACTCGGGGGTCCGATTCTCCTCGGATCGCTTTCCCGAGCAGTTGCATCGAATCGGGGAGCGCGAGCCGTGAGAGCAGCCTGACCGCGTTCAATCGGACTTCCGATCGTGGGTCATCGAGGAGCTGGATCGTGATTTCGGCCGTTTGCTGATCGAGGGTGGTGCCCGATCCCAGATCGCGCGATGCGAGATCGAATCCCAGAAGTTTCAAACGTTCACGCTCATCATTCAACAACTCGACAATGAGCGCGTTCCGACCCTCTGGTTCGAGTTCGACATGGAGACGGCGGTACAGGCGGATGATCTCATCAAGCTTGGACTCTGCTCTCGGGTCCTCCACGGGGGCGGGTTGAGGATGAGCCTGCTCGGATTCTTGTGATTGGGGATCCCCCTGATCAGGAGTCTGGGAATCTGAGGCGGAGACTACCTGAAGCGTCGTATCAGGCGCACCCTGTACGGGTTCGACGATCGAAGTGTCTTTGAGATCGTCCTTTGACCACCAAGGATCGTTGTGAGCACACCCCATCAATACAGAAAGCACCTGGAGCATGACAATCGTTCCGGCGGCTCGGGATCGGGTTCTGGGTGTGGCTCGGTGCATAAGTCTGATGATTATTGGTCGATGAAAGGGATCCAGGGTCCGGAGAACGCCGATTGGGGTCTGAACAGCGGGTATGCCGATTGAGAACAATCGGGCCTCCGGTTAGGATAGCTGTAATCCGGGAGGATCCCGGCGGATGGGTGTGCCATGAACGACTGGCTCGATGCCGAACATCATGTGGAACGCGCCCACGAGCACTACGACGCCGGGCGATGGGATGAAGCGGAGTCCGAGCTCCGCCAGGCGCTGTCGCTCAACCCCTATCAAGCAGAGTGGCACTTCAACCTGGGACTGACCCTGGAAGCCGCCGGGCGTTACGCCGCCGCTGCAGATGCTTTCGTCGAGTCCTCTAAGCTCCAGAGCGATACCTCCACCCCGGATGCCAACGCGATGCTCCTTGCCGGGGTCAACCTGATCCGGGTGGGGCGTACGGAGCGGGCACTTCAATGGCTCGATCGAGCGGAGCAGATTGAGCCCATGAACGTCGCGATCGTGGTGCATCGGATCGAAGCGTTGACAGACCTGAAGCGATTCGACCAGGCCGAGGAGGTCTTCTACCTGGGTCAGCAGATCGATCCCGATTACCCCGAACTGTACCTCGCGATGGGTGAAGCGCTTGCGCAGACCGAGCAACACGATCGGGCGGTCTGGTGCATGCGCGAAGCCGCGCGTCTCGACCCCACCCTCCCGCGTGTCAGGGCGCACCTCGCTCGCGCCTATGCGCGGATCGGTCGGCATGAGCGAGCTCGACAGCTGTACCTCCAGGAACTCCGGGTCGATCCAGGGGACGCTGAAACACTCCTCGATCTCGGGGACCTGCTCCGGGACATGCACCGCTACGACGAAGCGGCGGAGAAGTTCCGACGCGTCCTCGAACTCCACCCGGATCACGCCGAGGCGCATTTCTCGCTCGGGGATCTCGCTGAAGTGACCGGGAAAGTGTCCGACGCGCTTGTTCATTTCGATGTCGTTCTTCGGCTTGACAGGGACTACCCGACCGTCCGGACCCGGCTCGCATCGACCATGCTCGAGCGGGGACGCGAAGAAGATATGCCCCGGATCCGAGATCTCCTCTCCAAAGAGATCCGCTCCGTGCTCTCGAACAACCCGACCACGGGATCTTCGAGCGAGTCCGAGCTCCGGGCGGATGCGCCGAAGCTCACTGATGAAGAGCTCGAGGATCTCGGGCGGACCCTCATCAACGCGGACATGCTTGCGCAGGCCGTCAAGATCTACACGCACCTCATCGAGCGGACCCCGGCCTCCCACAAAGCGTGGCATGGATTGAGTGTGGCTCACCTTGAGGGCGGGGAATACGACGAGGGGATCGCCGCCGCGAAGCGCTCGCTCGAGTACCGTCCGAGTTTCGTTCCCGCGATGCACAACTTGGTGCTCGCGTACTACAGGCAGGGCCAGCCCATCCGCGCCCGGTACTGGCTCAAACAAGCCATGCGCCTTGACTCGGACGATCCCCAGCTTCGTCGGCTCCGTTTGCGCCTCCGTCTCCGAACAATCAGCGGCGTGGTCCGTTGGGGCGCACGCAAACTCGATCGGCTCGCGAGAGTTCTCTTCGCGCCCGTGCTCCGCCCGGTCCGTCACTCATCCTGATCGATCTCAGGCCTTCTGGGTGGTCTCGATCGCGCTCCCGAGGAGCCGTGACGCTTCTTCGACGTCCTTGTCGCCACGTCCCGAGAGGTTGATGACGACGTTCGCGTCTTTCGGAAGATCCGACGCGACCTTCACCGCATGGGCGATCGCGTGGGAGGATTCGAGTGCCGGGATGATCCCCTCGTCGCGCGAGCACCAGAGGAACGCATCGAGCGCCTCTTGATCCGTCACACTCGTGTACGACACCCGTCCCTCATCCTTCCAGAAGCTGTGCTCCGGACCAACCCCCGGATAATCGAGTCCGGCCGAGCATGAATGGACATTGTCGGTTTGTCCGTACTGATCCTGGAGGACATAGGACATGGATCCGTGGAGAATCCCGGGTTTCCCGTGGGTGAGGGGCGCTGCGTGTTCGCCGGGATCGCTTGAACGTCCCCCGGCTTCGACCCCGATGAGCTTCACGCTCTCGTCCTCGATAAACGGATAGAACATCCCCGCGGCGTTCGATCCGCCCCCGACACACGCAACGATGACATCGGGGAGTCCTCCGATATGACGGAGCGACTGGGCTTTCGTTTCCCGTCCGATCACGCTCTGGAAATCACGCACGATCATCGGGAACGGGTGGGGGCCAACGACGGAACCGAGGATGTAGTGGGTGTGGTCCACCGAGCCCATCCAGTCGCGCATCGCTTCGTTCGTCGCGTCCTTGAGGGTGCGCGATCCCGACTCGACGGGGATGACCCGCGCTCCGAGCATCTTCATCCGAACAACGTTCAGATGCTGACGGCGCACATCTTCCGCGCCCATGTAGACATCACATTCGAGCCCGAGGTGAGCGGCCGCCGTCGCGCTCGCGACCCCGTGCTGTCCAGCGCCGGTCTCCGCGATGATCCGGGTCTTCTTCATCTTCCGGGTCAGGAGTGCTTGCCCGAGGGTGTTGTTGATCTTGTGCGCACCCGTATGCGCGAGATCCTCACGCTTGAGCCAGATCGTCGCGCCCTTCTCGGAATCGTCGTGCATGTGCCGGGCTCTCCGGGAGAGCCCAGGGGCGCGGTAGAGCGGCGTTGGCCTCCCGACATACGAGCGGTTGAGGTCCATGAGCCGGTCCCAGAAGGGTTTATCTGTCCGGATCTTGTCGTAGACGTCCTCGAGCTGCGCGAGCGCGGCGTGGAGGGTTTCGGGGACATAAACCCCTCCGAATGCGCCGAAATGACCCCGCTCGTCTGGCTGGTGCGACATCGGGCGTTGCTGTGTGGACTGGTCGTCGATCGTGCTCACGTTTGGGCTCCGAGGTTCTGCTGGGTCATTGTAGTGGGTCCTTGTCCGCTCGCCTCGCTGTCCGGATCCCCGCGCCGACGTTCACTCGAGCGAGGAGCACGAGCCCGACCCCGAAAAAGGTGCTCAGGAGCGCGAGCGCGGGCGCATCCCCGATCCACGCTTTGGCCTGACCGAAGCTGAGCACCCCGATCGCGCCGGCGAGCTTGTACGTCATCCCCCAAAGCCCAAAGAACTCCCCGACCCGCTTTTTCGGCGCGAAGAACCCGACCATCGCGCGGGACGAGGTCCCGATCCCCCCGAGCCCCATCCCGATCCCGTTCCCGATCACCCAGAAGATCCATTGGGGAGGATCCGCCGGGCCGAACGCTTTGACGAGGAACAGCGATCCGCTCGAGATGATCCAGACCATGAGGAAGAACGCGATCGTGGGTTTGATCCCGATCCGATCCTGGACCCGTGAGACGAGGATTGCGCTGAGCCCGGCTGTGACCGCGATCTGGAGCGTGAAGATGACCAGTCCGATCTCTTTGATCCCGAAATCGGAAGCGAGGATCGCCGCGAACATGATCATGGTCTGGACCCCGAGCCCATAGACGAAGAACGCGACGAGGAATCGGGCGAGTTGCTTGAATCGTGACGCGTCTCGGACGGTCCTTTTCATCCGTTCCACGATGAGCCCGAGCCCGAGTTTGTCCGGATCGACCTCGTGTCGTTCGGGTTCGTCGAGGACGAGCATCGCCGGGATCATCCAGATCGCGAACCAGAGCCCCGCGAGTACGAAAAACGGCCTCCAGTTCTCGGTACCATCGAGCCCGAAGAGCTTCACCCCCCCGAGGACGAGCACCAACAGCGCGAGGGAGCCCGCGTAGCCCATCGACCAGCCGATCCCGGAGACGCGCCCAATTGTGCGCGGCGTGGAGAGAGAGGGGAGGAAGCTCGCGAGCATGTTCTCCCCGAGTTGGTAGCAGATGTTCGCCGGGATAAAGAGCAGGAGCCCGAGCCACCACATCCCCGGCGCAACAAGTGCGAGGGCGCAGGTGAGAGCCGCGCAGACAAACCCGGTTCCGATGAGCGCTTTCTTCCTCGCCGAGTGCGCGTCCGTCATCGCGCCGACGATGGGGGAGAGGACAACGACCATGAAGAGCGCCAGTCCAGCGCCCGCGCTCCAGAGCGCATCGCCTTTGTTGCTGTCCCCGACAGCGATCTCTTTGAAGTACAGCGGGAAGAGCAGGGTGATGATCAGGAGCGTGAACGACTGGTTCGCGAGGTCGTACAAGCCCCACGCGATCACCTCGCGCGGGTTGTTGATTCCCTTGAAGAATCCGAGTCTTGGCATGACGCGCACTGTACTCCGTTCCGGGTCAGCCCGCGCTCGTCTCGAGCCCGAAGAGACGCTTCAGGAAATCCAGCTGGATGTCCTTCGCGCGCGACGCATACTTCCCGAACCCGGCGTGCTCTTGGATCGCGCCCGTGTCGGAGAAGGTCTCGAACTCGATCATCGAAGGATCCGATCCCCGGTCCCTGTAGTGTGCACGAAGGGTCTCGATGAAATGCGCCTGGATGTCGTAGGGAATCAGCTCGTCCCCCGTGTTGTGGAGCGCGAGGAGCGGGATCGGATCGAACCCGTTCAGGTGGGTCGGGGTATCGATCGCGCGGACTTCGTCCCTGTCGTGGTGCACACGCAAGAGGGGGCGGTCCTCGTCGGGGTTCTCTGGAAAGTAGAGCCCCATCAGATCCCCGGTGGTGCACTCGATCGTCGCACCCTTGAAGGGGTGGGGGTCGCACAAACGCCGCATGGTGACCATCCCCCCAGCGGACATCCCTCCCATCGCGCAGTTGGACATGTCGAAGATCCCGAGTTCCCGCACCGATGCGAGGACGCCGTCGATCTCCGGGATACATCGTGTCAGCGTGTTCACCGTCCGGCTCGGATGATGAGCACCGTTCTCATAGCGTTCCCCGTGACCGGGAAGGTCGATCGCGATCGCACCGATCCCCGCTCGGACCCAACGCGAGTAGCGCCCGGGGTCGAGTTCCTTGTACACCGTGCGGCCGTGGAGCCAGAGCACCCAGGGGACGGGGGTCTTGTTGTCGGGGTGGACGATGAGCGCGGGGACATCATCGCCCAACCGAGCGGTTCGAGCGTGACGCTGGAGCGATTGGGGGAGGGCGCGGAATCGCTCGTTCGGGATTGGGTACTCGCTGCTCATCAGAGGACGATGCTCGCGCCGGGCTCGATCGAATCCGGGAGGTCCGTGTCTTTGAGGTCCTCAGGACCGAGCGCGGTCAGCGGCGAGATCTCGATGGTCGCATCAACAGTTCCCGCGGCGTCCCTTGGTATCGAAACACCCAAAGATTCGAGCCAGCGAGCGGCTCGCTCCGACTGGATCCTCTTGGACGATTCGATCGAGTCCGTCCCCGTTGCGTTCTTCACGGGCGCGAACTCCTCGACCCTGTCTGTTTCCATCACGATCGAGCGGTCCGCGACCCTGAGTGCATCGAACACAAAGCGCTCGAGCTTGATCGCGTTGGGTTCGATCGGGTCGATCAGAGAGCCCGATCCCGTGTCGAAGTAGGGGACCTTTTTCACCGCACGGTGGTAGGGGAGGGCCGTGTCCGAATCCGCCAGCACGTCGCGGATGAACCGGGTGCTGATCGCGTGGATCGCGATGGAGCCCGCGTTGAACGACAGAGATCCGTCGGTATTCGTCTGCTTGGCGAGCGCCTCGGGGAGGTCGGAATACTCAACGACGCTCGTCCGTCCGTTGACCTTGCAGAACACACCGACCTTCTCGTCCCATGATGCCTTTGCGACCATTTTCGAACTCATCTGACCCGACGACTCGGGCGCGAACGCGTGGAGCCCGAGAAAGGTCGGGTCGATGATCTTCGCGTGGGGGTTATCGACCTGGAAGTAGCTCACATGCTCGACACCCATCGCTTGGATCGTGTCGAGCGCGCCGGAGTCGGCCATCGCTTTGTACGCGCCCCCGTGCCCGTCGGGGTTGGTCGCAAGGGTTGTTGGGTTGCTCAGGAGCAGATCGCCCGTGTCCTTGTCGAAGCTGGGCATCACACCCTGGTTGAAGAACAGGACGTGCTTCGGGTCGAGCCCGAAGTGGTCGTGCTCATCAAAAAACGCGCGGGTCGCGTCGTGATTGAGCGGGCTCGTCATGATCATCCACGGGATCGACGTGCCGTACTTGAGCTCGCTCGCGCGGATGGATTCGGCGAAGAGCTGGAACAGCGGCTTTCCTCTCACGCACGATGTCGGGTAGCAGCCCTTCGGCCCCTCATACCCCAAACGCGAGCCCTGACCCCCGGCGACCACGAAGCACGCGACCTTTCCCCCCTTGACCAGGTCGGCGCCTTTGGTCCCGTACGTCTCTCGATCCCAACCCCCGTCGAGCGCGAAACAATCCGCGGGCTTGATGTCACCCGACGCGCTGGGTGGCACGTAGTTGTTGCCGTAGCGATCGACAAGCAATCCGATCTCGTCAAGATCAAAGAGCTCGAGTTGTTCGAGCAGCGCATGAGCCGATCTGTCGTCGAGTGATCCCAGATGTACTGCGAGGGCCGACAGACCGGATGATTCGAGCTTCTCGATCGTCTCTTGGGTGATCCTCGCTGATTGTGCCATCTCGTCTCCCCTTCTTCTTGGAACCGGTGTTTATCCTAGCGCGACGGCGAATAGACTCGGCCATGATTGATCCGATCTCATCGCCTCCCCAGTTGCCGCTCATCGCTCCGTCGCTCCTCGCCGCGGATTTCGCCAATCTCGCGGATGACGCACGAGAGTCGTTGAAGGCAGGCGCGGACCTGCTCCATGTCGATGTGATGGACAACCATTTCGTCCCGAACCTTTCCATGGGACCCGCCATCTGTGAGTCACTGCGTAAGTCCCTTCCGGATACGTATCTCGATGTTCACCTGATGGTGACAGATCCGGAATCGCTCTTCGAGCCCTTTGTGAAGGCGGGCGCGAACCTGATCAGTTTCCATATCGAGGTCTGCGACGACGAAGCCCACGCGCGTCGTCTGTGCGATCGTCTCGGAGAACTCGGGGTCCACACAGGGATCGTCATCAATCCCCCCACGGATGTTGAGCGAGTGTTCCCCGTGGTCGATGCGTTCGACCTTGTCCTCGTGATGAGTGTGAACCCGGGGTTCGGGGGTCAGTCGTTCATACCCGAGGTTCTGGAGAAGTGCCGAGCGATCAAGCCCCTCCTCCGTGAGAACCAGCGATTGGAGATCGATGGGGGGATCAACCCCGAGACGGCGACCCAAGCGATCGAATCCGGGGTCGATCTTCTCGTGGCCGGATCGTCCATCTTCTCGCTCGATCGTGATTCGTGGTCCGAGAGAATCCGCTCTCTCCGCTCCTGAACGCGGCAGATTGTTAGGGGATACACCTAACTCATCCCTCGGGGCTCATGCAACCCGATGACACGGATCGATGATGTGGTAGGATCCTCGCTCGATCCGATCGACGGCGTTCGTGACGCCCGTCTGGATAGTTCGTCCATGGCCAAAGGCTCACACGCAACAATCGTGCTCTGCAAGACCTGCTCTACCTCGTGGGATACAGAGGGTCGGGTTTGTGGACGCGCCGAGATCCCGCCCTCGGGTGAAGGGCTCGCGGAACTCACCATCACCCTCCGGGATGCTGGTGTCGAGTCGCTCCGGGAAAGCATCGGCATGGTCTACTGTGCTGAGGATGAGCTTTCCAAACGCTGTGCGAAGATCATGGGCTCGTCGTGCAACGCGAAGGTGAAAGCGCTCTCCAGTTACTCGGAGCTCGACGTTGGGCTCTGGGAGGGGGTTCTCAAGTCGGACCTGAACGAACGGTTCCCGAGGGTCTACACCACGTGGGTCGATGACCCGGGGATTGTCGCCCCCCCGGACGGCGAGTCGCTTTCAACGGTTCAGGGACGGATCCTGGAACAGCTCGGACGATCAATCCGGAAGTCCAAGAGTGCACACCCGACGTTCGCTCTTGTACTCCGGCCGTTCGCGTTCGCCGTGCTTTCGTGCTGGATCGAGAATCGGCCTCTGAGCGAGATCTGGGACATCCTGGACGAAGGATCCAAGATCCGGGTGTTTTCGCTCGATCGGGCTCCGGCGGGGCTGGAGCAGGTCGGCTCGCCGAAAATCGCCTAAACTGATTCCTCACGCGGTATTCGGGTGAAACACATGATCACCCATCGCGAAGGAGTCCGTATGACATCAGCTCAGGCGTCGTCGAGAACGTGGACCGAGATCCAGCCCCAGAAGCGTCGATCTGTCCCCGAAGGGCTCTGGCTCCGTTGTCCCGGTTGCTCGACCATGATCTACCGGCGGCAGATGGAAGCGAACATGCATGTTTGCCCGGAGTGTCAGCACCACTACCGGATCTCGGCGAAGACCCGGATCGAACAGATCGCGGATGCGGACACCTTCACCCCTATGTTCACCGAGCTCCGAGCCGCGGATCCGCTCGAGTTCGTGGATCTGAAGGCCTACCCCGATCGGATCGCCGCGGAGCAAAAGAAGACGGGTCAGATCGAGGGCTGTCACGCCGGGACCTGCTTCATCAAAGGTCGTTCCGCGATGCTCGCTTGTCTCGATCTGACATTCATGATGGGATCGATGGGCTCCGTCGTCGGAGAGACGCTCACCCGCGCGATCGAGTACGCGACCAAGCACAAGCTCCCTCTGATCATCGTCTCCTGCTCGGGGGGGGCGCGCATGCAGGAAGCGGGGCTCTCGCTCATGCAGATGGCCAAGACTTCGGCCGCGTTGGCACGCCACGACGATGAGGGTGGGCTTTTCATCTCCGTGATGACCGACCCAACAACGGGTGGGGTGACCGCGTCGTTTGCGATGCTCGGGGATTTCCATCTCGCCGAGCCCGGAGCCCTCATCGGGTTCGCCGGGCCTCGTGTCATCCGTCAGACCATCAAGCAGGACCTCCCCGAGGGGTTCCAACGCGCCGAGTTCCTTCAGGAGAAGGGCATGGTCGATCGGGTGGTCCATCGTCATGAGCTGCGCAGCGAACTCGCGCGTCTCATCGACTACGCTGGGATGTGAACGAGAACACTCCGTTGTTGAACCGGATCGCCGATGCACTCGCGCTTGTCCCGAGAGTGCGTGCGTTTTTCTGTGGATTGTGTTTCTCAATCTTGCTGATCCTTGCATTTTCACCGATCGGGATGTGGTTCCTCGCGCCCCTGATCCCTGTTCCGTTGATGATCCTGGCGCATCGTCCGCACTGCCGAGCATGGACGGCTTCGATTTTCGCGGCAGCCGGTTCGATCCCCGCCTGGTTCTGGACTCATCAATGGGTCTTCGACGTGTCCGTGCTCGGAGCGCCGTTCCTGATCCTGTATCTCGCTCTCTGGGTGGGGTTCTACGTGCTTGTCGCGGAGCGATTGGTGCGCCGATTCGGGTCCCCCTGGGTGACACTCGCCGTCGTGTGGGGCGCGGTCGAGTTCGGCCGATCCGTATTCCTCTCCGGGTATCCCTGGTATCTGAGCGCTCACCCGCTTATCGAGAGCGTGACGCTGTCAGCGCCGGCGGGGATCGGAGGATTCCCGCTCGTGACGCTGTTTGCGGCGTTCGTCAGCTCCGGCATCACCATACTCATGGTCTCCGATCGTCGGGTGAACGCATTGCTCGAGATCACTGCCGTCATTGTCGTTTGGGTGTCCACGGGGTTCGTCGCGATCGGGTTGGTGACGGAGGGTGAGGACGAGATCGTCGTCGGGATCGTTCAGCCGAATATTCCTCAGGACAATCGGATGGATTGGACCGAGCGACAACGCTACTCGGATTGGTTGATGCTCCGCTCATTGACGGAAGCATCGGCTCTGGATCCTGAAGTCGCTCCAGATGTCATCCTCTGGCCGGAGGGGTTGACACCCGGGTGGACATTCGACCCAGTCGCTCTCGAGATCGAACGGAGCGCGGGGTACGGGTGGAAGATGGAACCCGACTTCCCGGGTGATGCGCCCGATCTTGTGGTTCCGAGGACGATCCCCGCGACACGGATCGTCGATGAACTCCTCGAGTTCCAAGCGGGGATCGGGATCCCCATGATCGTCGGTGGCCCAACATTTCACAACCTCGACATCGTCAAGGTCCAGCAGGGGTGGATCGAGTATCAGAACGATGGGATCGGGAACAGCGCGTTCCTTGTCGAGGACGGCGCGATCAGCCAGACCTGGTACGACAAACTCCACCTGACTCCCTTCGGCGAGGTCATGCCCGTCATTTCACGATGGGATTGGCTTGAGCAGAGTCTGCTGTCTTTGGGCGCGAGCGGGATGTCGTTCTCGATCGTGCCGGGTGACGAACCGGTTGTGCTTGAGTTCGAGGTCGATGATCGCCCAGAGCCCGTTCGCGCCGCGACTCCGATCTGTTTCGAAGCTACAATCGCATCGGTTTGTCGAGAACTGGTCTTCGGGGGTGGGGAACGCCGGGCGGATCTGCTCGTGAACATCACGAACGATGGCTGGTTCGGCTTCTGGGATCCCGGGCGTGAGGCTCATCTGCTCACTTCACGATGGAGGAGCGTCGAGCTCGCGACCCCCATGGTTCGAAGCGCGAACACCGGATTCTCGTGCGCGATCGATACTTCGGGACGCGTTACGGCGCGAGAAATCACCCCACTGGGTGACGATCCTCGTGAGGGGTTTTTGAACACGAGGGTTCGACTCGGGTCGGGATCCACGATCTACGCCCGGATCGGGAATCTCGTGGGATGGGGGGTCTTCGGGATCGTGGGGGTCGGGGTGATTGTCTCCTTTCTCCGAAAGACAAGCGAACCCACGCCGATGTCCGATCAGTAGGGGTATGAACACATTCTCCCAAGGGGCTGCGATGCGGACACTCACCTTGTGCACGGCCGGACTGGTTCTCTCGCTCACGATCATCGGATGCTCCCGATCAACCCGATCGGGTGCTTCGGACCCGGTCACTTCAACGACGGTCCGGTCCTCTGAGAGCGGGACATCATCGAGGGAGATGCGCAACGCCGCGATCGAGATGCTCCTCGCGATGTCTACCCATGAACGTCCGGAGATCCGCGCGAATGCGCTCGAAGCGCTCCGGGATCAGGACACGGAGATCGAGTCCGTTGTTGCGCTTGGGTTGCTCGATGAGAACGAGGGGGTCCGTTCCGTCGCCGCAATGATTGTCGGGCAGGAGAAGCTCAGGGCGCTCGAGCCCACGCTCCGATCGATGGCCGACTCACAGTCCTCGTACGTCAAGCTTTCAGTCCTCTTTGCGCTCCACGCGCTGGATCGGAGTACGGACATCTCGCCGATCTCGGAAGCGTTGCTCTCGGAGAATGACGTCCGTGTTTCATCGCACGCGGCGTTCGTGATCGGAGAACTCGGGAACCCGAGTGCGATCCCCATGCTCAAGCAGGCCTCGCAGATGCGGTACAACCGTGTCACCCCGATCGAGCGTCGTCTATTCCGGCTCCAAGTCGCTGAAGCGCTTGTCAAACTGGGAGACGAGCAGGGGATCGATGCGATCAGGGCAGCGCTCTACCCCGCTCGGCCGGAGGAACTCGAAGCGACCGCGCTCGCGGTGCAGATCATCGGAGAAGTGGGGGACCGCGCGAGCGCGGACCAGCTGATCTATATGGCCGACGAGGAAACGGGGCTCCCCATGCCGGCCGAGGTCCGGCTCGCGATCGCCGGAGCGCTCGCAAAGATCGGATATCGGAGTGGGGGCTTTATCGCGGATCAGTACGCTCAGAACGACCTGGATGTGATCCGGGCCCAATCGGCGAGCGTCTACGGGGACACCCTCCTGGGTGAACACCTCCCCAAGCTCGGAGACCTCATGGGGGATGAATCGCCCATCGTGCGAGTCGCCGCCGCCGGGGCTGTCCTGAAAATCACCCAGCGTTGATCTGAAAGAACCCGACTCGGAGCCGGTGCAAGCGGAACACCTCGGTCCGGGGTGCGTACGCTGGGGTCGGGACGGTGTCTCGGGGTCTCCTCCCGAGCATTGGGGTTGGTTCACACGAGCCGCCCTCTTTGGGCTACACTAGCGTTCCCGAACTTGGATCCGCGGCGTGGCCGCGGGATGAATCGACAGCAATAGGTCTCAGGAGTCGAGCGTGCACATTCTCACCAAGGTCTTCGTCCTGTTTGCGGCGGTGCTGAGCATCATGATGGCCGCGCTCGCGATTTCGTACTCCGTGAACGCGGACCGGATCCGTGCTGGATACGAGAACGCGTTGGAGCGTTCCGCCGCGGACAAGTCCGCGCTCGAGTCGTACAAAGCCGTCGCCGGCCAGGAGCGTGCGACGCTCCAGGAGGATCTGTCGAGTCTCCAGGACGAGCTCGCGTCTCGTGAGTCCGAAATCCGTCGTCTCGAGACAGCGAACACCGAACTCCGGATCTCGCTCCGTCAAGCGGAAGCGGCTCGCGAGTCGATCTCCTCGAAGATCGCACAACTCGGCGTCACCACCGAGACGCAGGCCAACATCATCGACGATTACAAGGACGAGCTCAGCCGTCTCCGCGAAGCGGAGCGCGGCTACCGCGACGAGAAGATCGACCTCGAGAAGCAGCTCGGGGACCTCGAGTCGCAGGTCATCGTCTACGAACAGGTCAAGCGGGCGCTCCAGGAGCAGCTCGAGGAAGTCCGCCGTCTTGTGGATAACCCCAGCGGCGCGACCGAAACGGCGCGCGTTGCCCAGGAAATCCCCGGGCCCCCGATCAGTGGGCGCATCGACGAAGTCCGAGCGGACCCCAACACGGGTGATACCCTCGTCAAAATCAACCTCGGCACAAACGACCGGATCTCGGACAATACCCGGATGTACGTCCACCGTGACAACGAGGTCTACCTCGGTGAGTTGGTCGTCTTTCGTGTCGATCTGAACCACGCCGTCGCGCGTGTCTCGTACACCGTTCCCGGTCAACGCATCCGTGTCGGTGACCAGGTCCTGAGCCGTCTGGGCAGCTGAGCACGAACGCAAGGAGCACGACATGAGTCAGTTCGGCATGCAGATGCCCGGCGGTGGCGCGGGGCGCAAAGCTTCCCCCGATGTGTACACAGCCCTTATCTTCGTTGGCGTTGCCGCGATGGCTGTCGCCGTCGGGATCCTCTGGATCAACGGCGACAAGCTCTCCCCGGCCGAGGGGAACCCGCTGAGCATCCAGGAAGAAGGGGCTGTCAAGCTCAACGACTGATCCTCGATCTGATCGGACGCAACACCCGTTCGATGGGTCAAGAACTGCGAATTTCACATCGTCGAAGATGAAGCTTGCTTGACTCAACGACGATTCTGAATACGATGATCTCCCCGAATCCGAAAGGGTGAGGGAATGACAACTTGGTATTGGGGCGGTAGCTCAATTGGTTAGAGTCCCGGACTGTCGATCCGGTGGTTGCGGGTTCGAGTCCCGTCCGCCTCGCTTCACAAGAGCCTTGCATATGCAGGGCTCTTGTCGCTTTTTGACGTCACCGGTTCCCGGCGAAACCGCTCGATCGGCGCAATGAAAGGGGCGGGCACGACACGAAGGCCGATGCCCGCCCGAGAGGGGGTCTGGTTGATCTCTGCGGCTTTACATGCGTCCCTTGAGCATCCCGTGCCAGTACATGCGGGGGAGCGCATACGCCTTGAGCATGTACATGCTGTAGCGTTCCTTGTTCTGGTCGAAGGGGAACGACTCGCACGGTCCCTTGGTGTAGTCGAACTCAGCAAGGACGAGCTTCCCGTATCCCGTGACAACAGGGCACGACGTGTACCCGTCGTAGGCCGCCGTCGCGGGTTGTCCTGCACGGTCGGCAAGGATGTTCGCGACGGCGGTCGGTGCTTGTTTGCGGATCGCCGCCCCGGTCTTGGAGGTCGGCAAGCTGCTGCAGTCTCCGAGCGCGAAAATGTTGTCGTACCGAACGTGACGGAGTGAATGCTGATCGACATCCACCCATCCCGCGTCGTTCCCGAGCGGGCTGTCCTTGATCAGATCCAGCGGCCCCATGGGGGGGGTGACATGGAGCATGTCGTAGGAGAGCACGACCTCCTCGTTGGTTTCATGCTTCCTGAAGACCGCTTCGTTTGATCCGCCTCTGATCTCGATGAGTTCGGTCTGGGGACGGACATCGATCCCCCGTGTCTCGCAGATGTTGAGGAGTGTGGGGGTGTAGTGATCGCAGCTGAAGTGCTTGGCTTTGGCGTTGCAGAAGATCACTTCACACCGATCCCGGAGCCCCTGCTTGCGGAGGTGGTCCTCCGTCAGGTACATGATCTTCTGGGGGGCACCGCCGCACTTGACCCCCGTGATCGGTTCCGTGAAGATCGCACGCCCGGACTTCAGAGCACGGATCGTGTTCCAGGTCGAATCGACTGTTTCATACGAGTAGTTGCTGCAAACGCCTGTTCCAGGCTTCCCGAGCACGTCCATGAGCCCCGGAATCCCGTTCCAGTTGATCTGTATCCCCATCGCGACAACGAGGTGTCCGTAGCTCACGGTCTTCCCCGATTCGAGCGTGACGCTGTTCGAGTCAGGGTTGAAGCTTGAGACCCGATCCTTGATCCAGTCCGCGCCTGCTGGGATGTAGTCTTTCTCGTCCCGTTGAGAGTCTTCCTTCGGGAAGACCCCGGCGCCCACAAGGGTCCAGAGGGGTTGGTAGTAATGCTTGTCCGAGGGTTCGATGATCCCCACGCTCGGGGGGGTCTCGTTATTGAGCAACTGAGCCGCGACCGTGAGCCCGGCCGTACCTCCGCCGCAGATGAGGACGTCGTAGTGATCGCTCATGATCGGATCTCCTTTGGGGTTGGTGTGGGTGAGGTGCTCGGGTCTGAATCGTTCTGGAGCGCGGCGCCGAACTGTTTCGCGAACTCCAGCACAAACGCCGTGCTCCGCTTGGTATCCGGGTTTCCGAGATGGCTGAACGCGCCGAGCGGACCCACGGATCCCTTTGGTGCTTCGGATGCAGCGACGAGCGCATGTCCGAGACGGCCCACGATGTCAACCGCGTTGGGGTGCAGCACGTCGGATCGCAAGAGTGTTCCGAGCGCTTCGAGTTCATTCGTGGAGATCCGTTGCCCGAGGTACAGGATCGCGGCGAGCCCGTTTCGGAGCACCGCATCGACGTCGAGCCCTTGGGATCTCAATCGGGCAACTTCGTCATCAAACGTATCGACAGCCCCCGCGAATGCACCGGGCACGATCGGCGTCAGCTCGGTGAGACATTCGATCGCCTTCATCGTCTCCGGCATGGTCAGTTTCTCGAGAAGCCGGATCGCCTTGTGGAGCCGATCATCAATATCGATACCGCGTTGCGCGAGACGGGCAACGGTGTCGTCGTAGGTATCGACGAGTCCCCCGAACGCGTGGTCGGCGATAGCCCGGGTCTCGGTTGGGATCGGATCCCGCTGCGCCCGCTCAATGCCGTCGAGCCGGCGCTCGATGGATTCGAGCTTCGCGAGGATCATGACGTGGGTCTTCTTCGCGTCGATCCCGACGGGGCTCGAATCGTTCGCGATCTCCGCTTCGATCCGTGCATAGTCCTGCTCTTCCATGTTTTGGCTCCTCATCGCTCAGACCCCGAGCGCGTCCATCGCGTCGAGGAGTTCGGGGACGTGGACGTATCCGGGACCGCCCTGCATGGTGACCACGACCCCAGCAGTCTCGATGAGCTGTTCACGCGTCGCGCCAGCTTTGACCGCTTTCTCGACATGCGCGTAGATACAGGGCTCGCAGCGTACGGCCATCCCGATCCCGATCGCGATGAGCTCCTTCTCACGGAGAGAGAGTGCGCCCTCGCCCATGAGCTTCGAATACATCGCTCCGAAACCCTTCCCGATGTCCGGCGCCTGCTCTTTCATGGAGCCCATGACATTCGCCCAGTTCTCATAGTGATGCTTTGCATTGCTCATTGCGGATCTCCTTCCGGGAGTTGGGTTGATGTGTTCTGAGTGCTGTGACCCAGCCGAGTCGCGGATTCCTTGACAAGGATGAACAGTGCCATGATCACCAGGAACACCGCGAATCCACGCTGCAGCGCGTGTTGATTGATCTTGCTGTTCAGGATGCGCCCCCCGAAGCTCCCCACGACCCCGATCGTGACGATGATCCCGATAATGCGCCAGTTCACATGGAGCCCCGATTCCTCGAGCACATGCAGATGCTTCCAGAACCCGGAGGCGGAGGTGAGCGTGATCACCGCGAGACTTGTCGCAACAGCTCGCCGGATATGCAAGCCCCCGAGGAGCACGAGCGCGGGGACGATGAGGAAGCCGCCGCCGACCCCGACGAACCCGGTCAGGATCCCGACCCCGAGCCCGTCCGTTCCCACCTTGAGCGTGGATCGATGTGGTTCGGTGGGTGGTTCGAGCTTTTCGTTGGACTTCCGGCCGCTCCGGATCCACATGGAACGAGCAGCGAGGAGCATCACACAGGCAAACACAATGAGCTGAACATACCCGGCGACATACGAGGAGATCCAAGCGCCCAGATAGGTTCCGAGCATCCCGGGAAGGCCGAACACGAACGCGATGCGCCACTTCACGTGACCCGCAAGTGCGTACGGGATCGATCCAACGAAAGCAATAGAGCCGACGATCGCGAGGGATTCCGCGATCGCGACTTTGTCGGGATGATCGAGAAGATAGATGAGGACCGGGATCGTGAGGATCGAGCCCCCGGACCCGAAGAGCCCGAGCGAAAGCCCGATGACCAGGGCGCCGAGGATCGCGTAGATCATGGCTCGATCACACTCCGATCCTCTTGAGGGTGCACTTGAATCTCCCGGTTACGTGGCGCAGCAGCTTGCGTTGCTGGCGGATGAGGGGGTCGAAACCCGGTTCCAGGGCATCTTCCCGAGGAGCATCGCGAGCCCGCACCATCCGGTCGCGCCGGCGAAGGTCAGCCCGACCCCGAAGAACCCCGCGATGAGCAGGAACCACGGATTCAGGACCACGCCGAGGACCACCCCGAGGGTGACCATGGAGCCCGCAACGAGGAGCACCTGGCGCATGAGCGGGAGTTTGGGAGCGCCCGGTGCACGTTCGACCCCGTGTCCAGAAGACTTCCACTGCTCGATACCCCCGGCGAGATGGAACACCGTCTCGTCAGGGTGTGCAAAGCGGGTTGCGGCATCGTGCGAGCGTTTCCCTGATCGGCAATGGAATACGACCCGCTTGTCCCCGAACTCCGCGCGGAGCGCGCTCGGGTCGAGCTTAGAGAGCGGCCTGTTCACGGCGCCGTCGATCTTCTCTTGGGCGTGCTCATAGTCCTCTCGGACATCGACGAGAACCGCTTCTTTGTTGTTCAACCATGATTCGAGCAGTTCGGGGGTGACCTCGGTCACCTTCACGCTTTCACACGTTGTTGTGTTGCTCATGGCGCGACTCCTTTCGTGTCAGACTTCAACCGTCGCGTTGGCTTCCTGCCACGCGAGCATCCCGCCCTTGAGATTGACGACATCATGACCCGCTCGTTGAAGGAAGGCGCAGGCCCGGCCGGAACGGCCGCCGCTTCTGCAGTTCACGAGAAGGGTTTCTGCTTGGGGGAGTTCGTCCATCCGCCCCATCAATCGGGTGTGTGCGATGTTGGTTGCGCCCTGGATATGCCCCTCGGCGAACTCGGTTGCTCGTCGGACATCCAGCACCGCAACCCCCTGTTGTCCGAGCATGGACTGGGCTTCCTCTATCCCGACTTCCTTCGTCTTGGCGAGTGTGTTCGGGTCGGCGTTCGCCAGGTCATCCGGTTCGATCCAGCCCTTGATCCGATCGAGCCCGATACGGATCAGGTCCCGGATCGCTTCTTCGAGTTGGCTTTCCTCAACCACGAGGTAGATGTCCTCGTCGTCCCGGATCATGGATCCCGCATCCGTGTTGAAGGATTTGGTCAGGGGGAAGTACATCGCGCCGGGGACATGCCCGCTCATGAACTCCACCCAGGTCCGTGTATCGATGATCGCGACCTTCGTTGGATCGAACCCAAGCATGGTGTGAAGGTCGAGTCTCGCCGGGTTCGGGAGACCGCCAAGGACCTTGGGGCCGATCTTGTTATCCCGTTTCATATTCGCGAAGTACATCGGGGGTTCGGGCTGACCCGCGAGGATGAAGTCCACAAAGTTCTGTTCGCTCGTCGCCGCGAGGAGCGCGGGATTGAACCGCCGTTCGTATCCGACCGTGCTCATCGGGACCGCGCCGAGAGCTTTGCCGCAGGCGCTCCCGGCGCCGTGCGCCGGCCAGATCTGGACGAAGTCGGGGATGTCGTTGAACTTCTGCACCGTCTTGAAGAGCCGACGTGCGGAGGGTTCCATCATCCCAGCGATCCCGGCCGCAGATTCGAGCAGGTCAGGGCGCCCAAGATCACCCACAAAGACGAAATCGCCCGTCGCAAGCCCGATCGGAGCGTCTGCGCCCGCGCCATGGTCCGTGATCTGGAACACGATGTGCTCAGGGGTGTGCCCGGGGGTGTGGATCGCTTTGAGTTCGATGTTCCCGACGTTGAACACATCGCCGTCTTTGAGAAGCTGGTGCTCGTAGGTCCCTCCGCCGACCTTCTGGTCGAGCCACTGGTACTTCCAGTCCGCATCGCCTTCGTCAGAGACATAGACCTTTGCGCCGACCCGTTCCGCAAGTTCTCTGGAACCCGAGATAAAGTCCGCGTGGATATGGGTTTCCGCCGTCGCGACGATTGTGAGCCCGTTCTCCGCGGCGAGTTCGATGTACCGATCCACATCCCGCTCGGGATCGATGATGACGGCTTCTCCGGTCTTCTGACACCCGATCAGGTACGCGGCTTGTGCGAGTTTCTCGTCGTAGATCATGCGCATGAACATCGAATCGCCTCCGTGTTGTTTCGGTTCGGGTTCATCAACCCGAGCCCCGTTATACCTTGAGAGGCACAGGACTCGCGTGCGCCCCCCGGGAATCAAGATTTTTCTTTGTCGGGTCCGAGAGATCGGATCCGAGCTTCGAGCCGCTCACGAACCCCCTTCGGGAGCTCGCTCCGTGCGATGTCGTGGCAGACCTGCTGAGTCAGGTCCAGACTCGCGAAGACCGAGCGGCATCGATCGCAGATGACTGTGTCGTCAAAGGCAACCCCTCGGTCGAGGGATTCCTGTTTCGCGTTCAGCAGATCGAGACATGTCTGCTCCGGATACGCCGGGGGAGGCGCAGGCTCACCCGAACGGGGGAGTATGGAATCCACGCTCGCGCGGAGTTTGAGCCGAGCGCGATGGACCCGGCTTTTCACCGTCGCTTCTTCCAGCCCCAAGATCTGTGCGATATCGCGCACACTGAATCCGACGATCTCCTTGAGGATCAGCGGGACCCTGAAATCATCGGGGAGTTTCGTGATCTCGGCTTCGAGCCGGGCTTTGGCTTCTTGATGGATCTGTTGCTGAACCGCGTCGGGCTGGTCGGCCGCTACAACCGCGATCAACGGATCCCCGAACGGGAGAAGCTCATCGAGCGATCCGATCCGTTCGGGCTCCCCGGAACGCTTTCTGTGCATCCGTTGACATGCGCGGGAAGCGATGGTGTACAGCCATGTCTTGATGTCCGAGTCGCCTCGGAACGAGTCCCAGGATTTGTACGCGCTGAGAAAGACTTCCTGAACAAGATCCTCGGCCTGATCGCGATCGCCGCAGAATCGGTAGGCAACCTGATAGAGACGCCCGGCTTGCTCGTTCACAAGATTCTCGATCTCGGAACGCGATGCCGTGGTGTTCGGGCTCTGGGCTTGCTCGGACATACGCACGATTCTATGTTCACCCCAGATCCGGTATCAGGGGATGGTCTTCCCGTGCGGGTCTTCTCCTGAGAAGTCGGGTGGGTCGAGTCTGATGTGCTCGAGCGTTTCTGCGGGTTCGTGGACATGATCGGGCGAGAGCCCGGCTTCATCGACCAGGTAGTGCTCCCAGAGCCGGTGACGACGGATGACATCTCGTGCTTTGGTTCTCCCAAGCTCGCTCAGCGACACGGTGTCATCTCGAGATTCCAGGAGATCTGACTTGATCAGTTTCGGAAGAACGCGCGTGTGACCTTGCATGGCCCGAAGTACCCGATTGACCGGTACGTATTGTTCACCCTGCTCGTGAGCTCGATAGAGGAACGCGAGCAGATCTTCTCGAGCGATCTGGGTTTCGAGGGCTCGGTTTCGGAGCGTCTTGATAATCAGGCCCCGGCTCGGTGATCCGATGATCGCGATGGTGAGCAGCACCCCGGACATCACCGAGATCGAACCGGCGGCGTTGACAGCATCCCGACCGAACAACCCGGGGAGAACGCTTGCGCCGATGTATCCGAGGACCGCTGTCAGGATCGAGATGATGATGCTGAGGATGACCTGTGTGCTGAGCTTGTCCGTGAGCATCCGCGCGCTGGCCGCCGGGCAGATGAGCATCGCGATGACGAGGATGGAGCCGACGGCTTCGAAACTCGCGACGGTCACCCCAGCAACCAGGACCATCAGCGCGATGTGTAAGAACGAAGCGTTATACCCCTGGGTTGTGGAGAGTTCCGGATCGAATGCGCTGATCCGGAGCTCTTTGAAGAACACGCCGATGAATCCGAGCGCAAGGGCCGCCATAATCAGAAGGGTGAGCACCTGCCGGGGGATCGCGCGGAGTGTGGAAGAGCTGAACAGATCAGGGATCGTATCGGGGGCGCCATACCACGCAAGCGTTTCGAGTTGTCCGTGGAGCACGCAGTCCGCATCGAGATCGATATGACGGACGGCCTCCGATTCGATCAGCAGCACCCCGAGCGCGAAGAGGACGGAGAAGACGACCCCCATGGCCGCGCCGGATTCGACCCGTCCGAGCTTCTTGATGAGCTCGACAAGCAGCACGGTCAATACTCCAGCGATCCCCGCACCGATCATCATCCCGATGGGGTTTCTCGACGACGTGACGAGGAACGCGATCACAAGCCCGGGGAGCACGCTGTGGCTGATCGCATCGCCCATGAGGCTGAGCTTCCGGAGCACGAGGAAGTTGCCGAGCACGGCGCACCCCATACTCGCGAGGGTCGCTGCGAGGAGCGGGAAGAGATCGAGCCCGATGTCAAAGGCGATCATCCAGCACCCCCTGGTTTCATGGGAGTAGCGGGGGGGATGTCGATACCCTGCTTCGCGAGTTCCTGCTCGAGCCGCGCGACGAGCCGTGCGGAGAGCACGTGTTCAACCTGATCCACGGACCAATCGACATGGCTCGGCGCGATATCTGCGTAGCTGACGAGGTACTGCTCCCAGAGCATGTGGTTCCGCGCGACCCGATGCCCTCGCGCGACCCCCTTGGCGCTGAGGACGAGCCCATCGTTGCTGAGCCGGACCACCGAATCGTCGTGCTTGAGCGCGCGGAGCAGCAGCCAACGCAAGGGAAGCGACCAGCCCCGGATCCTCGAGAGCTCATCGAATGCTTGATTCGGGATTGTCGAAACGTTGAGATCGTGCGACAGTTCGAGGACATGGTCCCCGGCGATCCGGAGTCTGATTCTGAGCAACCGGATCGAGGCCGCGATCACACCACGAGAGGGCGCGAGAAACATACTCAACGCGAAAAACACACCGCTCGTCAACACGATGACCGCGCCGGCCGGCTTCCGGGGGAGCAAAGCCGAGATCACGGATCCTGTGTATGCGCTGAGCGCCCCGATCAACCCCGCGATAAGCACCAGCTTCCACACCCGATCCGTCCAGAATCGCGCGGACACAGGGGGGATGATGAGCATCGCGACCACAAGAATCAGCCCGACGGCCTGAAGCCCCGCGACTGTCACGATGACCACCAACGCCATCATCAGCAGATCAACGATCGAGACCGGCCAACCATCGACCTTGGCGAAAGAGTCGTTGAAACAGACGAGTGTGAACTCCTTGAGGAGCAGGAGTGTTGCGAGCACGGCGATCACAGCGATCGATCCCATGAGGATGACATCCGAACTGCTCATCGTCGCCGCTTGCCCGTAGATGAACGCGTTGAGCCCGGCGGAGTTGTTCGGTGCGTTGGACTGGACATAGCTGAGCCCGACGATCCCCGCGCCGAAGAACACGCTGAGGATGATCCCGATCGCGGTATCTTCGCGGAGTCTTGTGTGGCGCAGGATGAACTGAATACACACAATCCCGATGACCCCGGAGATTGTTGCGCCGATGAGCAAGATGGGGATTGACCGCCGTTGGAATCCGAGCGATTGCGCAGCGAGAAACGCGATCGCGATCCCGGGGAGGGTTGCGTGGGAGAGCGCGTCGGTCATCAGGGCACGCTTCCTCAGCAGCGCGAACACCCCGATGATCCCGGATGCGAACCCGAGCAATGTCGTTCCGAGGATGACCACGTTGGTGTTGAACCCGCTCTGGAATGTGAGCGTTTCGACGATCTCCGATATGGAGAGCCCCGGGGATTGCACTCAACGCTCCCCGCGCGATGCTCGAGCGACCGCTTCGGATGCTTCGGAGAGCAGCGTGAGCCGGCCGCCGTAGGTCTTCTGAAGGTTGTCCTCCGTGAAGACCTCAGGAACAGGGCCCGATGCGACGATGCGCATGTTCAGGAGGATGGCCTCGTCGAAGTATGTCGGGACAGTCTGGAGATCATGGTGGACGACGATAACCGTCTTTCCGTTCTCTTTGAGCTCCCGGAGCACCTTGATGATGGACCGTTCCGTAGCGGCATCGACCCCGGCGAAAGGTTCGTCCATAAAGTACAGGTCGGCTTCTTGCGCCAACGCGCGTGCGAGAAACACACGCTGTTGTTGTCCGCCGGAAAGCTGGCTGATCTGACGATGCGCGAGGTCGCGCATCCCGACATGATCCAAGCACGCGAGCGCGATGTCCTTGTGCTTCCGAGACACGGGGCGGCACCACCCGATCCGACGGTACCGTCCCATCGCGACGACATCGAGCGCGGATACAGGGAAGTCCCAGTCCACGCTTTCTCGCTGAGGGACGTATCCCACGCGTGCACGCGATTGTTTGTAAGATCCGCCCCAGAACTCGACCTGACCCGATGCGCGGGGGATGAGCCCAAGACTCGCTTTGATCAGTGTGCTCTTGCCCGCGCCGTTGGGACCCACAATCGCGATGAGTTTGTTCGGGGGCGCGTCGTAGTCCACATCCCAGAGGACCGGTTTCCGCTGATACGCGACGGTCATCGCGTGGATCGAGAGCGGCGACTCCGAGGAGTGCTCCGGACGAGACGAGAGCGTGCCCGTCGATTCGGATGGGTGGACGAAAGGGGGCATGGTCAGTCCGAGAGCTTCCCTTGGAACCCGCGCGCGGGGGTATTGCCTCCGAGCGCCTTCGCGATCGTCGTTGCGTTGTGGTCGATCATCCCGATATACGTCCCCTCGTATGTCCCCTCATCGCCCATCGCGTCGGAGAAGAGTTCCCCGCCGATGACGACCGTGTGCCCCCGCGCCTTCGCACCGGCGATGAGCGCATTGATATTCCGTTCCGAAACGGTCGATTCCACGAACACCGCGCCGACGTTCCGTTCGACGATCAAGTCCACCAAACGCTCGATGTCACGGACCCCAGCTTCGGATTCCGTTGAGATCCCCTGGATCCCGACGACTTCGTACCCGAAGCGCCGACCGAAGTAGCCGAATGCATCATGCGCTGTGATGAGCACACGGGATGTCTCGGGGACACTCCGGAGCACTCGCTCGCAATAGTGGTCGAGTTCTGCCATCTGTTGCTTGTAGCGAGCAGCCCGTTCGGTGTAGCCCCGCTCGCCGTCTGGATCGAGATCGATCAACGTGTCCCTGACCGTGTCGATTGTTCCGGACCAGATCGAGGGATCCATCCACACGTGGGGATCCGCGTGTCCCGGATAATCCTCTGCTTCGAGAAGCTTGCTCTGATCGAGACCTGAGGTGATCGCTTGGACCGATTTGCCGCTCGAACCTGCACGCTCGAACGTCTCCGTCATTTTCCCTTCAAGGTGGAGCCCCGAGTAAAACACGGCGTCGCTCTCCATGATCTCTTTGACATCCGATCGGATCGGTTTGTACAGGTGAGGATCGATCCCTGATGAGATCAATCCCACGACCTGAGCGCGGTCTCCTGAGACCTGTGCGACCACGTCCCGGACCATCCCGGTCGTAGCGACGAGGTGGAGCTGTTTCCGCTCAGACTCATTCGATGGCGCATCCACACGGGATCCGCAAGACCAAACTGCACCGGCGCTCACGATGATGATCACAATACGGAGTATGAAAAGTAGCATGGGCTACAATACTACTGGATCGAGTGGTTGTCGTCAAGTGATCGCCGGGTCGTGGTGGGGGAGGGGATTATCGCTCGGATTGATCCGTGAACTCGCGGAATCGCACGAGGGTCGATTCGCTGACATGGTGCTCGATCCCCTCAGAATCGATCGCGGCCGTCCGTTCATCTACGCCGATCGCAAGGAGAAATCGATACACAATCTCGTGTCGGCGCTTGCAGTTCATCGCCAGGGTGTGCCCGGATTTGGTCAGTTCGATCGGTTGGTAGGGGGCTTTGGAGACGAGTCCTTCGCGTTCGAGCCGGTCCACGATCCGGATCACCGTCACGTGCGACACCCCGAACCGGGTCGCGAGCGTCTTCACCCGGCACTCGCCGTGCTCGTCGATCAGATCCATGATTGCTTCGACGTAGTCCTCCGCCGTCTCGCTCGCGTGATCGTCGCGGGTCCGTTCGTGCGCTCTTGTAATGGATCGGCGTTGGGCCATGATCCATGGTAGGGGGGTGTCCGATCCTGACCTACAAAAACACAGCAGCCCCGAGAGGCCGCTGTGTGTGAGGATCGAAATAGATAAGCAGGGTCAGACGTCGCGTGTCGCGTGGGTCGCGCCGGCCATCATCGACTCGAGATCAACCCCGAGCTTCTGCGCGATCCGCTTCCCGTAGTCCTCGTCCGCGCGGAAGAAGTGGCAGAGCTGACGCATCTGGATCTCCTGACGCGCGTCTCCGAGCACACCAGCGATCCGGGTCGTCAGACGATCACGCTGACCCTCGTCAAACATCCGGTACAGGTTCCCGGCCTGGGTGAAGTCGTCATGATCGACGGTTGAGTCGAAGCGATCGACAACCGTCTGACCCAGATCCCACGCGGGATCGACGTGCTCGGGCGCCTCCTTCGGAGTCCCTGGGACCGTGTTTGGCCAGTAGTTCGGCGCGGCCCCGTAGGTTTCCGCTGTCGCGCCCTGGCCGTCGCGCATGTAGTGCATCACAGGACAGCGGGGCTTGTTCACGGGGATCTGGTGATGGTTCACACCCACACGATGGAGATGCGTGTCGGCGTAGCTCATCAGGCGAGCCTGGAGCATCTTGTCCGGGCTCGGACCGATCCCAGGAACAGTCGCGCTGGGCTTGAATGCGGCCTGCTCGACCTCCGCGTGGTAGTTCTCGGGGTTCCGATTGAGTTCGAGCTGACCGACCTCGTGGAGGGGGAAGTCCGCGTGGGGCCAGACCTTGGTGAGGTCGAACGGGTTCCACCCGGTCCGCGCCGACCACTCGTCCGCTTCGTTCTGGGTCATGATCTGGACCTTGAGAGTCCAGCTCGGGAAGTCGCCCTTCTCGATTGATTCGAACAGGTCACGCTGATGGGACTCACGATCTTGTGCGATGACCTCCGCGCCCTTGTCGTCCATCCAGTTCTGGATCCCTTGGTTGGTCTTGAAGTGGAACTTGCACCACACACGCTCACCCGATTCGTTGATGAACGAGTAGGTGTGCGATCCGTATCCGTTGAGGTGGCGGTAGCTGGCCGGGATCCCGCGATCTGAGAAGAGGATCGTCACCTGGTGGAGCGACTCGGGGCACTGGGACCAGAAATCCCACTGCATGTCGTTGTTCCGGAGATTGGACTTGGGCTCGCGCTTCTGGGTGTGGATGAAGTTCGCGAACTTGTACGGATCACGGATGAAGAACACGGGGGTGTTGTTCCCCACCATGTCCCAGTTCCCCTCGTCCGTGTAGAACTTGATCGCGAATCCACGCACATCGCGTTCCGCATCCGCGGCCCCGCGTTCGCCGGCGACCGTCGAGAACCGGAGGAAGCACTCGGTCTTCTTCCCGATCTCCGAGAAGATCGAAGCCTTGGTGTACTTCGTGATGTCGTGGGTAACGGTGAAGGTCCCGTATGCGCCCGATCCCTTCGCATGGACGACACGCTCGGGGATGCGCTCCCGGTTGAAGTGCTGCATCTGCTCAAGGAGTTGAGTGTCCTGCATGAGCACCGGGCCCTTGGGGCCGGCCGTCAGCGCCTGCTGACGTCCGATCGGGGCACCCTCGGCCGTGGTCAGGAACGGGCATTTCTTCTCATCGCTCATCGCATCACTCCTTGATTCGTTGGTCTTGTGCGTTGATCAGGCAGGGCGTTGAGCCCGCCAGTTTAGAATCGTTCCATTGAGTCTAGACGGCTCCCGATCCTCTGTCTCTCGAAATCCGAACCCGGATCCGATCGAAAGGGAGTCTATGACCCGGACCCTCGGATTCATCCTCGGCGATCAGCTCGATCCGCGTACTCCGGAGATCCTGGGGCTCGATCGGGAGCACGACACCATCTTCATGGCCGAGGTAAAGGGGGAATCTGAATCACCCCCGAGCCATGTCCAACGCACCGTGTTGTTCCTGAGCGCGATGCGTCATGCCGCAAAGCGTTGGGAAGAAGACGGTTGGGGCGTGCGATATGTCGAGATCACGGATCCGAGCAACACCCACGATCTGGAGAAGGAACTCGAACGCGCGATCGATGAACTCGAGCCCGCTTCGATCCGATCTATCCGTCCGGGGTCCCATCGTGTGTTCGGGATGATCCATGATGTCGTTGACAAGCACGATCTCGGGTACGAGGTTCTCGAGGATCCGCACTTCACCTGTTCACTCGACGAGTTCGAATCATGGGCTGAGGGGCGCAAAGAGCTCACGATGGAGTATTTCTATCGGGAACGGCGCAAGGCGCTCGGGATCCTGATCGACGATGATGGGAAACCGATCGGGGGCGCGTGGAACTTCGACAAGCAGAATCGGAAGCCACTGAAGGATCCGCCGCTGATCCCGGATCGTCCCGGCTTCACGATCGACGAGATCACGAAGCAGGTCATCCGGGATGTGTCGGAAGTGCTCCCCGATCTCCCCGGGTCGATCGACCACTTCAACTGGGCTGTCACCCCCGCCCAAGCTCAGGCCGGGCTCAACTGGTTCATCAAGCATGCGCTCCCGAGTTTCGGGGACTCTCAGGACGCCATCTGGGTGGGGAACCACACCCTGTTCCACGCGCTCCTGTCTCCGGCGATGAACCTGAAACTCATCGATCCGATGAACATCGTCAACGCCGCGATCCGCGCGTACGAGAACGGGGAAGCACCGATCAACAGTGTCGAGGGATTTGTCCGTCAGATTATCGGGTGGCGCGAGTTCATCCGGGGGGTGTACTGGCACGAAGGCGCATCGTACCCGGATCGGAACGAACTCGGACACGATGGCAAACTCCCTGGGTTCTACTGGGACGGGGAGACGGACATGGTCTGCATGCGCGATGCGATCTCCGGGGTTCTGGAGATGTCCTATGCGCACCACATCTCGCGCCTCATGGTCACGGGGAACTTCGCGTTGATCTCAGGGATCGAACCTTGTCAGGTCGATGCGTGGTACCTGGGGATGTACACCGACGGTGTCGAATGGGTGACCACCCCGAACACGATCGGGATGGCGCTCCACGCCGACGGTGGAGTGGTCGGGACCAAGCCCTACGCGGCGAGCGGGAAGTACATCAAACGGATGAGCAACGCGTGCGGCTCATGTCGGTACGACATCAATGCACGATCGGGGCACAGCGCGTGCCCGTTCAATGTGCTCTACTGGGACTTCCTCGATCGGCACCGGGACCGGTTCTCAAGCAATCGAAGGATGGCGATGATCCTCAAGAACCTCGATCGGATGGATGAGGATGAACTCGTCCAGATCCGGGTCAGCGCGAAGGGCTTCCGGAATGAGTTCGGGATCGCGTGATCAGGATCGTCGGATCCGGATCGGTCCTTTGAACCCCGAGGGATCGACCACTTTCCCGTGTTGGGTGATCTTGCACACCCCTCGCTCGACCAATCGCCGAGCGGCGTTTCGTGTGTCTTCCATCAGATCGCGCCAGTGATCGGGATCGACATGTCGCGCAGCTTCGCTCGGACAGATCGACGAACCCTGCTTCCGATGATCGAGCAGATCGAGGATCGCGCGTTCCAAGGACTGGTCAATTGTTCGGATCCCCCGTCTCCTGCACAGGTTGGAGCAATACTTCACGTGCTCCCAATCCCGTTCCCACTTCTTGCGCCACGAAAACATTCGCCCGCACGAATCGCACACTTTCATCCTATTGGATCCGGAACGGCTCGGCACAGCGTGGTTTCGGAACTCCAGGCGCATCCGATTCATACGGAATCGAGCTCGGAGAGCGAGCAACCCGATCAATCGCCTGATATCCTGTTCGGATGCTCGCTTCTCCCTCCATCATGACCCTCGGCGCCGGCGGCTCCCAGATGGGTGTCGCGCTCGCCATCGTGGTCCTCCTCGGGATCGGCGCACAGTGGCTCGCATGGCGTCTCCGGGTCCCCTCGATTCTTCTTCTCCTCGTGTTCGGGCTCGCCGCGGGTCCCGGGATGCGCTACTTGAGCAGTTTGTTCTCCGACGAGGACGGGCATCCCAGATTCTCCTTCGCGCTCAACCCGGACGAACTCTTCGGGACCGATCTCCTCCTCGCGCTCGTGGGGATATCCGTGGGGATGATCCTCTATGAAGGGGGGCTCACCCTCAAAATCCGCGAGATCCGATCGACTTGGAGACCCGTGGTCATGCTCGTGACCGTGGGTTCGCTCGTCACCTGGATCGTCGCGCTCCTGAGCGCCAAGATCGTCCTCGGGCTCTCGACCCCGATCGCGACCCTCCTAGGCGCGGTCCTCATCGTGACCGGACCGACGGTCATCGGCCCGCTTCTCTCGCACATCCGCCCGTCCGGCGCCTCCGGGCTCATCCTGAAATGGGAAGGGATTGTCATCGATCCCATCGGGGTCGGGATTGCGGTCCTCGTTTTCGAGGCGATCATCGCACAACCCGGAACCACAGACTTCGAAACGATCTCGAAAGCGGTCCTTCTGACACTCATCGCCGGCACCGGGTTCGGGGTCGCCGCCGCGATCATCCTCAAAGAACTCCTCAACCGATTCTGGGTCCCGGACTTCCTCCAGAATCCCGTGTCGCTCATGCTCGTGATCGCAGCGTTCACCGCATCGAATCAGTTCATGCAAGAGTCCGGGCTCCTCGCGACCACGGTTATGGGGATCATGCTCGCGAACCAGAGCAAGGTGAATGTCCATCACATCCTCGAGTTCAAAGAGAACCTCCGGGTCCTCCTGATCTCGATCCTGTTTATCGTGCTCGCGGCGCGTCTCCGGGTCGAGGATCTTCAGCAGCTCGATTGGGGCGCGGTCATCGGGTTCCTCGTCATCCTGATCTGTGTCGCGCGACCTGTCGGTGTATTCCTGTCCACCATCGGTGCGGGGCTCTCGATCCAGGAACGGTTCTTCATTTGCTTGATGGCACCACGCGGGATCGTCGCGGCCGCGGGTGCTTCGATCTTTGCGCTCGGTCTCGAGTTCGCTGAGGTCCCGGGCTATGAGTCGATCGTGCCGCTGACATTCACGGTCATCATCGGCACGGTGGCGTTCTACGGGCTGACGGCCCCGTGGGCGGCGAGAATGCTCGGGGTCTCGGATACGAACCCGCAAGGGATCCTCTTCATCGGTGCGAGCCCATGGGCTCGTCAGTTGGCCGGGGTGCTTTCCAAACGTGGGATCAAGACGTTGCTTGTCGATACCAACCGTGCGAATATCCGGGTCGCCAAGATGAATGGGCTCAACGCGGTTAATACGAACATCCTGACCATGCCCGATCCGACAGAGCTTGATCTCCGTGGGATCGGCCGAGCCTTCGCGACAACACCCAACGATGAGGTGAACACGCTCATTCTCCAGAGTCTCAAGGGCTACTTCGACAGTGCGCGGCTCTATCGACTCGCAAAGCACTCGGAAAAAAAGGAAGAATCACACTCCGAAGGGGCGGGACGGGTGCTTTTCTCGAAGGATTTGGACACGCTCGAACTCGACAGAAGAATCGAGCAGGGCTGGATCATCAAGGCGACGAGTATCTCCGAGGAGTTTACCTATGAGAACTACCAACTCTTGTACGGCGATTCCGCGATCGCGCTATGCACCATGAGGGAAGGGACGCTCTCGATTTCGACGAACGAGAACCCGGCCGCGCCCGTTGCAGGAGACACCATCATCTCTCTGGTGAACCCGGACGAACTGATCATGGCGCGCTATGCGAGCATCGGACCGGCTGAGGGCTGATCGATTGTCAATCAGCGACGTTCGGGACCGTGTCGATGTGCCCTAGCCCGAAACTCTGTGTGAGAAACCGTTTGATGGTGCCGAGCCCCATGGTCGGGAGCCCCCCGCCGCTGAGTGACATCGCGAGCAGGGTTCTGTCGTCGTCCCCGATCGTCGCTCCCGATCGTTCAATCGAATCGAGAATGTCGCCGGCCAGATGACCGTTCTCTGTCGCGCCGGCCCCTTCAAGTATCGATGCGAGCCCGCTCACCCCGAGCAGGTTGCCCGTGTTCGGGTCGGTCGATTCCGTGAACGCATCGGTGTACGCAACCACCCGATCTCCTTCGTGGACAGGGATTGCAAACTGCTCGTACGTCGTCGAGCCAACGATCCCGAGCGGGAGGTTCTTCAAGCCAACGCGGAGTTCGTTCTTTGTGTCCTTCACGGTATCGGGGTGATCAAGGTCGATGGGATCCCAGGACCCGGAGCCTTTGCGTGACAGCAATGGTGGGGGGTGTCCCGCGTTGACGATGATCAGGTGCTCGAGAGGTGCGTAGTACGTCATGAGCAGCGCCGTTGCGAAACGCTCGCCGTTTCCGATGACCTCGAAAGCTCGATTGAGTGCTTGCGCGAGTTTGGATTGATCGATCGTGTTGATTGATTTGTGCATCGCGGTGCGGAGTTGCCTTGAGAACTCCGCGACCTGTTCCCCATGACCCGAGACATCAGCGAGCAGGATCCGGGTGATGAGCCCGCTCGAGCACGATGAGATCAGATACAGATCGCCCCCGGCGACCCCCTCGAAGGGGCGCGAACGCACACTGATATCGAGCCCGGGGACGGAAGCGGCGTGGTCCGCGCTCTCCGAGCCACCCCAGACTTCGAGGCAGCGGAGTGTGTGCGTGCTGTCTTGCTCGTTCGAGGGTTCCATATCGGAAGATCCGAATCAGCACCCGTGCGGCTTTATTCCATCGGAACTCGGCGCGAGCGCCCACCCGAGTTTGTGGATCAACGTGGACCAGTAGTCGCTCTCGGGATCCTGGACGAAACCGATCCTTGTGCCGTGATTCGTGATCTCGATCGTGTCGTATTCGTCGAGCCGGATGTCGGGTTGCCCATCGACGAGGAGGGTGGTCCCGTTCCCGTTGTCACGATTGACCTCGTGGACTCTGAGGGAGATGGTCGAGTCCGATCGAGCCACGATCGGGCGGAAGCTGAGCGAGTGGGCAGCGATCGGAGTCACGATCCGCGCATCGACCTCGGGTTCGATGATCGGACCCCCGGAAGAGACGTTGTACGCTGTTGATCCGAGGGGGGTCGAGACGATGACACCATCGCCGGCGATCGTTGGTCCGGGATGGCCATCGATCGCGATATCGATTTTGATCAGCCCGTACGGAGGCCCGGCCGTCACGACAAAGTCGTTGAGCGCCATCCGCTCCGCACGGCTTTCGCTGGACGAAGAACGCACCAGAGCACGCATGGTGTCAACCCGTCTCAGGGTGAATGAAGTCTGGTCCGAAAGCAGTTCCGGCGCGAGCGCTAAGAACCTGTCGAGTTCGAACCCGGCCATGAACCCGACCTTCCCCGCGTTCACGCCGAGCAGAGGGACCCCCAGTTCCGCGCAGTGCTTCGCCGCTTGGAGAATGGTGCCGTCGCCGCCGATCGTGATGACGAGATCGACATCGCCCTTCTCGGGCATGCGCTCGGGATCGATCGCATCAACAACATCCACGAGGGTTGCGTTCGATCGGACGGCCTCTGCGATCGAACGTTCTACTTCGACCGCGCATGCTTTCTTTCTGTTCACGAGCACGAGCACACGTGTCGTCATCGGAGCTCCGGAAGGTGCTGAGGAGTGCGATCGGATCACACCCGGGACTGGGTCTGTTGTGCGTTGGACACGTCACGCTCGATCATGGGCGCGACGAAGGGTTCGTGCTTCTCGGGGTCCGCGCTGTGTCGGATCATCCGCGCGATCCCGAGCATATCGAGCCCGACTTCACGGAGCTGGTCGTTTCGCGAATCCTGGAAAACCCAGCGGTCCGGGATCCCGTGACGAACGACACGCGACGCATCGAGCCCGAACTCCTGAGCGCATTCGAGCAGTGCCGACCCGAATCCACCGACCACGCTGTGGTCTTCGAGGGTCAGGACTGGTATGTTTCGTGAGAGCAGCGCCCGGATGAGATTGGTGTCGATTGGCTTTGCGAACCGGGCATCCCAATGCGCGACCCGGTACTCGTCTCCAAGCGATTCGATCGCTTGGTGCGCGTTGACGGCCACAGTCCCGTAGCTGAGCACGGCGACATCCGGTCGATTCGTGTCGAGGTCCTCGAAGCCGGGGGTCAGGAGACGGGCCCTCCCGAGCTCGAATTCGGGTGATTCACCAAAGAGTTCGCTCACGTCGTCGCGCGGGTACCGCACGGCGCTGAGCGATGAATCCCAGGTCCGCATGAACTCGAGTGACTTGACCAGGCTGGGTTCGTCGATCGCGGCGATCAGCACCGCGTCGGGGAGGGTCCGGAGGATCGACACATCGCAGAACCCGTGGTGGACCGCGCCGTCACCCCCGACGAGCCCGGCACGATCCAGACACAACCGGACCCCGAGCCCTTGCAGAGAAACCTCCTGGAACGCTTGGTCGAACGCGCGTTGGAGGAACGTCGAGTAGACGGCGAAGAACGGACGGAGCCCGCACTTGGCCATCCCGGCCAGCATGTCCAACGCGTGGGACTCGCAGATCCCCGTGTCGAACGAACGATCCGGAAACCGGTCTATGGGTTTGGATGTTCCGGTCCCGTCGGGCATCGCGGCCGTCGCGCAGACGACCGACTCGTCCCGTTCCATCACGTCTGTGAGCGCATCGGAGAACGCGCTCGTGAACGAGCGCCCGCTCGACTTCATCTCGACGATGCAGCCCCTGAGTTCGTCCCGCTCCACGTTGAAGGCTTTGGGGGAATGGAACTTCGTCGCATCGCGCTCCGCGACATCCAGTCCTTTGCCCTTGGTCGTCTTGACATGGAGGATCATGGGACGATCAACGTCCCGCGCTTCGCTGAGGAACTCGATCAGGGTCGGGAGGTCGTGCCCATCGATCGGACCCACGGTGAGGAGCCCGAACTTCTCGAACCACGAATCCTCGGTGATCGCGGCTTTCGTCATCTCCCCCATCCGGTGGTACGCCTCTTGAAGCAGCGACCCACCCGGGACGGATTTCAGCAGTTCTTTCGCGCCCTTCTTGAAATCGGAGTACGTGTGGGAGACACGCACCCTGTCGAAGTACTGCGCCATCGCGCCCTGGGGCTTGGAGATGCTCATCCCGTTGTCGTTGAGGACGATGAGCATCTGCCGCTTGAGCGTCCCCGCGTTGTTGAGCCCTTCCATCGCTACGCCGTTGACGATCGATGCGTCACCGATCAGGGTGACAACGCGCCGGCCGTCGGCGTTTTTCGAGGGGTCGTAGCCCTGACCCGTGATCTGATCCCCCCGCGCCATCCCGACGGCCGTCGAGATCCCGGTCCCGGCGTGACCGACCCGGAACAGGTCGTACGGGCTCTCATCGGGTTCGGGGAACCCGGACATCCCCTGGCGCGTCCGGAGCTTGTCGAGCTTCGACAACCGACCCGTGAGCAGCTTGTGGGGGTAGCACTGGTGACCGACATCGAAGAGCAGACGATCGTGCGAGAAATCGAAGACTCGATGGAGCGCGATCGAGAGTTCGACCACACCCAGGTTCGGCGCCAGGTGTCCCCCCGAACGGGAGACCTTGTCGATGATCCGGTCCCGGATCTCCTGCGCGAGCGTATCGAGCTGCTCGACGCGCATCGAACGCAGGTCCTTGGGTGTTTCGATCGATTCGAGCAGGCTCATGCGCACGCAACCTCGTTGGCGGGAACGGAATGCATCATTCTAGGTGATCCGGAAGGGTTCTGCTCCGGATTCGATGGGATCACGCGCGACGGGATTTCAGCGCGTCCACGATCGCTCGGAGCCCTATCGCCCGTTCCCCGAACCGATCGAGGATCGAGTCGGCTCGGGTGTTCAGATCCTCAAGGGCCGACCTCGCGCCCTCGATCCCAAGAACGCTGGGATAGGTCAGCTTGTTCGCCGCTTCGTCCTTCCCGAGGGTCTTTCCGACGAGTTCGGGGTCTCCCTCGATGTCGAGGAGGTCGTCCACAATCTGGAACTGGAGACCGATCACACTCCCCAGATCGCTGATCAGCGTGAGATCGTCCGGGTCTGCGCATGCGCTGATCGCGCCCATGACACACGATGCGCGGATGAGCGCCCCCGTCTTGTTTTCGTGGATCAGATCGACCCGTTGTTGGTCCGAGAACGACTCCGGGAACCCCCCGAGGGTGTCGTGGATCTGTCCCACGATCATCGCGCGGGTCCCATGGGTCAGTTCATTCAAGAGAGCCCGGTGTGCCGCATCGTTGGGAACGGGATCCACGCGATCGATCGCTTCGAACGCGAGCGCGAGCATCGCGTCCCCGGCGAGGATGGCTGTCGCTTCGTCCGTGTGCTTGTGGAGGGTCGGTCGACCTCGGCGGAGATCGTCGTTGTCGAGCGCTGGGAGGTCGTCGTGGACCAGACTGAACGCATGGACGAGCTCGACGGCCACCGCGCTCCCCAGCGCCTCATCCCCCGATCCACCGACCGCGCGAGCGGACTCGATCGCGAGGAGCGGGCGCAGCCGTTTCCCCCCGGAGAGGGCCGCGTACCGGATTGCTGTGTCGAGCGGGGCCGGGAGCGCGAGTTCATCGAGCAAGCATGCAATGGCACCGTCGATCGTCTCCCGGATCGTGTCGAATCGTGCCTTTGTCTCGTGCTGCTCGTGGATCACGGGGGATCGTAGTCTCCACACACACGGATCTCGGGTCTAGACTCGCGCGTGATCGACCGACTCATCCAAATCTTCGACGCCGGCGGGATCGTCATGTACCCGCTCCTCCTCCTGAGCATCGTCGCGCTGGGCGCGGTGATCGAGCGGGTGTTCTACTGGTCGCGCCACAGCGGGTCACGCGAGCTCCATACCCTGGACCGCTACGCCCAACTCCTCGGGTCCGGTCAACGCGACGCGGCCGCCCAACTCGCACGCAAAGACCGATCCCCCCTGGGTCGGCTCGTGACCTGGGCCGCGGAGTCCGGGAGCCCGAACGAGGAATCCGTCCTCGTTGCGATCGAGGCGCTCCGTCCGAGCATGGAGCGATTCTCCACCCTCCTCGCGGCCACCATCGCCAGCGCCCCGCTCCTGGGGATCCTCGGGACGGTCGTTGGCATCATCGAGAGCTTCGATCTCCTCGGGGAAGCGTCGAGCGTGTCGGACCCGAGCGTGGTTGCTGGGGGGATCGCTGAAGCGTTGTATACGACGGCCGCCGGTCTGACGATCGCGCTCGTTGCGCTCTACCCGGCGTCATGGTTCCGTGCACGTTCATCGAGCTCGCTGAGTCGACTCGAATCGCTCGGGGCGCTCATTGCGAGTTCCGCGAAGTCCTGATTGAGATTGAGGGAGAGGCCCCGATCAGGGGGTGTGTTCGAGGATCAGCTCGTAGATCTTCTCCGGATCACTCTCGGCGTAGATCTGCTCCCGGAACGTCGGGTTGTTGATCATCCGGGAGACCTGCGCCAGCGCCTGGATGTGGTCGCTCGTCCGGTCCGTGGGGCTCGCAAGGAGCACGATCAACTCGACGGGTTGCTCGTCCATCGACTCGAAATCCATGGGAGTCTCAGGCTTCCCGATCGCCATCGAGAGCGACTTCATCCCATCGCACTTCCCGTGGGGGATCGCGAGCCCGTGCCCGATTCCCGTGGTCCGGGTCTGCTCGCGCGACCAGACGGCCTCGCGGAGGGTATCCGCATCGTTGATCTTGTCGTTCTGGGCCAGCAGATCCACGAGCTCACGGATCGCGCCCTCTTTGTCCGTCGCGCTCATGGGGGAGCGGATGCATTCTACACTCAGGATCTCTCTCAGATTCATCGATGGGTCCCGTGGTTCACGCGATCGTCGGTGTTGATCGAGATCCTACACCCGAACAAGCTTGATGTCATCCGTTCCCGTCGAGCCGGACAACGCCGCAGTATGACCCGTCATGGTACACGCTCGGCGGGTCCCCGGGGAGCCCGTTGGGCGCTACCCGGTGCTCATGGACTCGGGTCGTGTTCGGACGATCGAGCACCTCCTGGATCCGGTCCTCGTTCTCCTCCCGTTCGATGGAACAGGTGGAATACGCGAGGACCCCCCCGGGACGGACGAGCGAGCACGCATTGTCGATGATCTGTCGTTGAAGCTCGACGAGCCGACTGAGCTGATCCGTCATTCCCCGGTAGCGTGCCTCCGCGCGGCGTGCGAGCACCCCTGTGTTCGAGCACGGGACATCAGTCAGCACGAGCGAAGCACGATCATCGCCCAGGGCTTGCGCCAGACGACCCGCATGGATCACTCGGACCTGCTCATCTCCCGAGAAAACCTTTTCGAGCGAGCGAAGCCGGGAATCATCGACTTCGCACGCGAAGATCGTCGCGTTCGGATACTTCGATCGGAGCTGTCGAGTTTTGGTCCCCTGACCCGCGCAGAGATCGACAACCACTCCCCCCGAGAGATCAGGAAGTCCACCAACCACCGAAGCGCTCGACGGATCCTGGACCCGGAGGGTGGGGTGGGCTTCCAGGAGTGTGACGAGTTCGGATTGCGATCCCTCGAACACCCGGTGCGTATCCGATTGGTGGGGGGTCAGAAGATCGGAATCCCCGACCTTGGACCAGTCGTCGCACGTCACGAGCACAGGGGCTCGGACAATGCTGTGCGAAGCCAAAGCCCCGATCGATCCAGAATCGTGCGTCATCCATCGACGGAGGGTCTGTTTCGGGAGCGAGTACAGCTTCGAGAGCCGGGTGATCGGGTCCTCCGGCCATTCGACCCCCTCGACTCCGCGCATCGCACCGTTTGCGAGGGGGATCGCATCGGGATCGCTTGGGTCTCGCTCGGTCCGAGCCCGCGCAACCTTCCGGAGGATCGCGTTAACCATGCCTCCCGCGCCCCGACGGATCGAACGCTTCGCCCACTCGACGGATTCGTCGATCACCGCATGGGGGGGGACTCGATCGAGGAAGAGGAGCTGAGCCGCGCCTCCGATAAGGACGGCTCGCATTGCGGGTTCGATGGATCCGAGCTTCCGATCGGACAGAGATTCGATCACATGGGTCAGGGTGAGCCAGCGAACGACCCCCTCCCGGACGATGGTTTGCGCCAGACCCTGGTCGCGCGGATCCAGATGGGACGTCTCAGGCGCGAGGGGGAGCAGGTCGGGGAACGCGCCCGCGTGGAGCACGAGGATCCGGTACGCCGCATCGCGAGCATCGGTGGGGAGGTCCTGAACAGCGTGGGACTCGTTGGGCATTGGTCGAGCGTAGGCGAGTATCATCGCCCGTCATGAACCCGATCGGCTCTTCACGTTCCCGCGCTCGTGGTCTCTTCGCCGGGCTCAAGATCCGCAAGAAGCTGATCGTCCTCCATACGTCCTTCTCGCTCGCGCTCGGGACCATGCTGGTGATCGCGCTCAGCCCGGCGATGTCCAAGCTCATCGATGGCGCCGAGCAGGACCTCGCGCTCCTCGTGCTCGACGAACTGGGGTTTCACCCCGATATCGCGGATCAGCTGGATCCAGAACGTGTCCGGATCCGTCGGGGGACTCCCGAGTTCCTCGGGTTGACTCCCCACGAGAACGACACACTCAGCGCCGAGGAATCCGGTTGGATTCCTCTCCTCGGAGATGGCTACGGTGCGGGGGTGATTGCGCAAGACCCGTCATCGGAAGGGTTTATCGAGATCCGGACCCGCTCCCACCGTGCTCGTGACAAGACCCGGCTGATCTATGCGCTCCTCATCGGGACCCTGCTCGCCGGTTACACGCTTGTCGCAGTCGCGCTCGAGCTCTTCGTGCTCCCCCAGCATGTCTACTCGCCCATCCGGGCGCTGCTCAACGCCGATGACGCCGTCCGTTCGAAGGACACGATCCGAGAGCTTGTGCCGAACGAGTTGATTCCCGCTGATGAGCTCGGGGAGATCATGCATTCGCGCAATGAAACGGTTCGTCAGCTCCGCGCCCACCAAGCGGAGCTCGCGCATGCGCTCGAGCGGCTCGAGACTATTGCGATCGATCTGCACAAGAAAAACCTCCTCCTCGAGACCGCACGGAGGAATCTGGAGGGCGCGGATCGGCTCGCTTCGCTCGGGATGATGTCCGCGGGGATCGCGCATGAACTCAACACCCCCCTCGCCGTGGTGAAAGGGCTCGTCGAAAAACTCGATCGGGACCAGTCGCTGAGCGTCCCCGAACTCAAGCTGCTGACCCGGGTCGTCGGCCGGATCGAGAAACTCTCCGAAGGGCTGCTCGACTTTGCACGGGTCCGGACACCCGAGACGAAGCCCACGATGATCCGCAACGTGATCGGTGATGCATGGAACCTGCTCAAGTTCGATCGTCAGAGTGTGCCTTCAACACTCTCGATGACCTTTGTGAATGATGTCGATGAATCACTGGAGATCGCGTGCGATCCGGATCGGATGGTTCAGGTCTTTGTCAACCTGATCCGAAACGCGGTAAACGCGCTCGATCCGTCCCGAGAGGATCCGCACGAGGTCCGGGTGTGGTCCCGTCAGGAAACACGAGACGGGCAACGCTGGGCCGTACTTAGCGTAGAAGACACCGGGAACGGGTTGGACCCGGATGTGATCGACACGATCCTTGAACCCTTCGTTTCGACCCGACTCGACGCGCACGGGACCGGGCTCGGGCTCGCCGTTTCGGAGGGGATCGTTCGTGAGCATGGTGGCTTGATCGTCCCATCCAATAAAAACACGGATGATGGATCCCACGGGGCCGTCTTTGAGGTGTTTCTCCCTCTCTAGTATGTACCTAAGCGGCTTGGTGAACCTACCAATGGGTGCCCATTTCTCGCCAGAGATCCGTTGTGAGAGATGTGCATAACGGATATAATCGTCTGCAATGACTTCTTCCGACACCAGCCACGAACTCGATCGAACAACATCCCTCCGGGTGTATGCGCTCGATGATGACGTGGACTTCCGTGAGTATCTGGAAGGGCTCCTCACCAACGAGGGTCATGAAGCATCGACGTTCTCCCATCCGGCGGATCTCTACGATGCGTGCGACAAAGACATCCCGGATGTTGTCCTACTCGATCTGAAAATGGGGGATCACTCAGGGCAGGATGTCCTCGAAACAGTCCGCGAACGCTGGCCCAGATTGTGTGTCATCATGATCACGGGATATCCCTCGCTCGATTCGATGCGGGAAACCTTCCGAAAGGAAGTCTTCGATTACATCCCGAAACCCTTCGGTGTTGATGATCTGCGCAAAGCGCTCGGGTCCGCCGTCGAAGAACTCGGGCTCGGACAGCGCCCGCTCGATCGGCTTCGTTCATCGCTCGGGCGACAAATCCGGCTCGCTCGAACAGAACGGGGTTGGACCCTTCGTCGGCTCTCCGAGTCTTCCGGTGTTTCCGTGAGCCAACTCAGCTCGATCGAACGAGGGACCCACCTTCCCAGTGTCGAGTCTCTGACGAGCATCGCGCAAGCGCTCGGGACAGCCCCGAGCGAGTGGTTCGCGGCCGCCGGATTCTGACTTCGATCTGCCTACTGTCTTGTGTGCTGAACCCGAACAGACACCCCGGCGAGAGCAATCCCGGCGCGGCCTCGGCCCCGGTGTTGTTCTTCAGCGCCTTCGAACCCTCGGGTGATGACCACGCCGCTGTTGTCATCGCGGAACTCAAACGCAGACACCCCGACCTGACGATCAAAGCGTGTGGTGGTCCGAAGATGCAGGCTGCTGGCGCAGAGATCATCGAGCGGACCGGGGACGATGCTGTCATGGGGCTCCCGGGTCTGGCGAAGATCCAGGAACATCGGCGGATCAATGCACGGATCGAGCGTTGGCTCGAAGAGAACCCCGTATCGGTTCATATCCCCGTCGATTCACCAGCAGCGAACTTCCCCGTATGCGCCCTCACCAAAGCCCGTGGGGCGCGTGTGGTTCATCTCGTCGCGCCCCAGCTCTGGGCGTGGGCTCCGTGGCGAATCCGGAAGCTCCGGCGATTAACCGATCACGTGATGTGTGTGCTCCCGTTCGAGGAAAGTTGGTTCCGTCAGCGTGGGGTCGAAGCGACCTTTGTCGGGCATCCCCTGTTCAACAAGCCGATCGAGGAGTCCCTGCTCGATGATCAGATCTCTGATTGGGCAACGGGCACCCCACAGATCGCGCTGATGCCCGGTTCGAGGCCCTCAGAGATCCGAAAGAACTTCCCGCTGCTCCTCGGCGCGTACACAAGACTCAGCGCCGAGCACAAGGGGATGGTTGGGATGGTGGCGGTCACCCGTCCAGAGATCGACCCGATCCTGCGGGACATCGCGCGCCAGCACCATATCGATTGGCCCGACACCCTTGAGATCGTCCACGCAAGCACCGATGCTGTGACCCGATGGAGCACGCTGGCTCTCGTGGTCTCGGGTACGGTGACACTCCAGATCGCCCGCCAACGCAAGCCCATGGTCATCGTGTACAAGATCGGGCGCATCGGATGGTCACTCGTAGCGCGTTGGGTCATCCGCACCCCGTTTATGACGCTCCCGAACATCCTCGCCGGACGGGAGGTCGTTCCCGAACTCGTTCCCCACTTCGTCGGCTCAGAACCGATCGCGGAAGCGGCGACGGAGCTGCTCGAGGACCGATCCAAATACGACGCGCAGGTCCGTGAACTCGACACCATCGTGAATCGATTCACCTGTCAGAACGCGGCTTCGAACGCGGCGGACATCATCGAGCGTTTCGCCGGACTCGGCGCAAACAGCTCACAACGCGACGGGAACCAGAACGACACCCAGAGCGCCGTTTCCTCCCCGATCGGTGATCGGGCTTGATTCGATCATCGGGGATCTGACGGGGAGCCCGATTCCAGACGCATACGAAACCGCTTGGGTTCCGTCATGCTCAATGGTGTCCGTGGTTTCCGCGAAGAGAACCAGCATCACGCACGCATGCTCAATGCGTTCGTCACTCGCGAGCTTGGCGATATCCGAAGAGAGACCGGTCGTGAGTTCGTTGGCGTAGCTGTGATTGGGTGTGTACACCCCGTCCCGGTGCGCGTGCTGCGCGATCGACTTGATCTCGATCCAGAGCGCGTCCTGGGCTTCACAGCGTGGTGTGCCGGTCTGGGTCTGGAGATCCACACCGCCGAACAGGGTGTCCTGCGCGAGGGTGTGTTCGTATCGCTCCTGGACCGGGTCGATGAGAGTCGAGGTCGGATCCGAGAGCACGACCAGGTCGCAACGCTGTCTTTTCACGCGCGAGGGGTTGTCGTGTTCGAGGGATGGATAGCACTGCTCCCGATGGATACCGAGCCCGGATTCGGTGATCCCAAGTGCTATGACAGGATGGAGTTGCGTTTCAGAAAGCGCATCGACACCCCGGACGGATTGCTCTTCGTCGAGTTGATCCGCGTGTGAGAGAAGCGCTGATATGGACGCTTCGAGCACGGATTCGAGTGTGGGTGCCATAGCCATGAGTCTACTGGGGGAGATCTCGATTTGCATTCTGGCGCCCAACCTGCGAAGATATGGCAAAGTTCGAGAAGTGATCGGCAACGAAAGCGGGGCCTGCGTTATGGAACAGATCATGAGCGTGCTGACGGCGATCAACGGCGTCATCTGGCACGAGTACGTCCTCTATGTGGTGCTCGGAGTAGGGATCCTCTTCACGATCCGCACCGGGATCGGTCAGTACCGAGCGCTCACCCACGGGACGGCCGTCATCCGAGGGAAGTACGACGACAAGGACGACCCCGGCGCGATCAACCACTTTCAGGCGCTCTCGGCGGCGCTCTCAGCGACCGTTGGTCTGGGCAACATCGCCGGTGTGGGTGTCGCGGTCGCGCTCGGAGGACCCGGCGCGGTCTTCTGGATGTGGATGGTCGGGATCTTCGGGATGGCCTTGAAGATGACCGAAGTCACGCTGTCGATGCTGTACAGAAATACTGACGAACCGGACAACCCGCACGGCGGACCGATGTTCGTCGCCGCCAAAGCGTTCAAGGAACGGGGGATGGGCGGGATCGGGAAGATCGTCGGGGGCGTGTTCGTTGTGACTCTTCTGGTCTCGACCATTACGGGCGGGAACATGTTCCAGTCCTGGGCGGTGTCAGAAGTCACCCGGAAGGACTTCGGGGTTCCTGTTCAGGTGACGGGGATTATTCTGGCTGTCGTGGTCGGGCTCGTCATCATCGGCGGGATCAAACGCATCGGGGCTGTCGCCGGGCGCATCGTTCCATTCATGTGCGTTGTGTATGTTCTCGGAGCTCTGTATGTGCTCGGGATGAATCTCGGCGAACTCCCCAAAATGCTGGGGCTCATCGTTACCCATGCTTTCAGCCCGGCGGAAGCCCAGGGTGCCTTCGTCGGCGGGACCTTCGGGTTCGCGCTCCTCTGGGGGATGAAGCGAGCACTCTTCTCCTCCGAAGCGGGTCAGGGATCGTCCCCGATCGCACACTCGGCGGCGAAGACTGACGAGCCCGTCCGGGAAGGCATCGTCGCGGGCCTCGAGCCGTTCATCGATACGATCGTGGTGTGTACGATCACCGCATTGGTCATCCTCTCAACAGGTGCATGGAACCGGGGTCCAGAAACCAGCTTCCTCGCCGGTGATATCAATGTTGTCGAGGTCCAAGGTGATGGTGAAGACAACCGCTGGACTCTTGATAACAACTATCTTCCCCCGCGTTCCCCTGACGCTCGTCGGATCGAGGGCGAATGGAATCAAGCAGCGGAAACCCAGGTCTTCATGCTTGTCGATGTAGGTGAAGTGGACCCCCAGAGCGGGACCACAATCCAGAGACTCAACGGGGCCGTGAACTATGACCCCGATGTCGGTGACTCCGGACAGTTCGTGGTCGAATGGGAAGTCATCGAGAGCGAGACAAAGCCAGTCCTCATGCACCGAGGTGTGTACGTCGAGTACCCGGGCGCATCATTGACGTCGCACGCATTCAACATCGTAACGCCGGGGATGGGGAAGTACCTCGTCGTGCTCGCGGCGTGGCTCTTCGCGATCTCAACCATGATCTCGTGGTCGTATTACGGCGAGCAAGGCGTCGTATTCCTCTTCGGGAACAAGGCGATTCTCCCGTACAAGCTGATCTATTGTCTCTCGATTCTGATCGCTTCGGCCGGTTTCATCCGCACCGACGCGGAGCTCGATAACATCACCGCGCTCGGGACCGGGGTGATGCTCTGGGCGAACATCCCGATCATGCTGATCTTCGGCGGGATCGCGATGCGTGCGTACCACGACTACATCGGGAGACTGAAGCGGGGTGAGCTCGATTCTCACGCGCCCGCGCCGATCTCCGATGTCGTTGAAGGCAAAGACATCGAGTAAGTGCAGATCAAGTCAGGATCGCTGGACCCGTGTTCCTCTGGGACACGGGTCTTTCTTGCGCCGAAGGGTGTACGATCACTCACGTCGTGCGTGGTGATCGACGATGCTGGTGTGGACACCCGGGGAATGAGATGAGCGATACGGACGGATCACACATCGGAACGATCGAAACACCTATGTCCCCGGCGGAGGTTGTCGATCGCCTCTCGTCCATGTCCAAGCGTGGGAAGCTCGCCGGGTTCGAGAAGCGATCATCGACGAGCGCCGTTGCTGACGCGCACGGGACACCCTTCGATTCGGATCTCCTCATCACCGCGCGGGAATCGGCTCAGGGGAGCGAGGTCGTCCTCGATGTCCGACTGCGCCGGAAGATGCCCTGGATATTCGTGTTCATCCTGATCCTCACCGTGTGGCCCGGGCTCCCATTGACGGACTCGTTCCTGCTCGGTTTCGGGTGGTACGAGCGATTGATGAGCGGCTCCGTCGATACGTGGATGTGGTACCTCCCGATCACGGTCCTCCCCGCGCCCTTCGCCGTCCAGAGCTCGATCCGGAAGTCTCAAGTGTCCGCGCGTGAACACGCGATCGAGACGTGCGAACGGATCCGAGCAGAGCTCAACGGGTGATCACTCCGACTTCCGGAGCCATTCCTCTTCGAGTTCCCCGAGCTCGTCTTTCACCTCATCCCGACGGGTGGTGACGGCGTTCGCGTTGTCGATATCCTTCCACAGGTCAGTATCAGCAAGCTGCGCGTCGAGGTTCTTGAGCTCGATCTCCAGATCCGTCATGCGCTCCTCGATCGAAGCGATGGGCATCCACGAGAACCGGCTTTTGGTCTGCGGCTTGTCTTTGGGCTGACTCGGCGCGGGCTTGGGGATTGAGACGGTGGGGGAGTCGTCACGCCTCGGCTTGGGCGCGGGATCAGTGGATTGCTCTTGCTGGGCGACGCGCCATTCGCTATAGGTCCCGCCGAAGAGCGTGGCACCCCCGTGCCCGTCGAGGATGAGGAGCTGGTCGCACACGGCATCGATGAGTGCGCGGTCGTGGGAGATGAGCAGCAGCGTCCCCTCGTACGCGCCCTTGGTCGTCTTCCCCGTTTTCGGGTCGTGCTTCTCACGCGCGAACGCGCTCTCGATGCGCTCGGCACTGGGGATGTCGAGGTGGTTCGTTGGTTCGTCGAGGACGAGCAGGTTCTTCGCGCTCGCGAGAAGCGCGGAGAGGAGCACCCGCGCCTTCTCACCCCCGGAGAGAATTGCGATCTCCTTCTCCTGATCCTCACCTGAGAACAAGAACGCACCGGCAATGGTCCGCGCTTCGAGCTCGGACAGAGTCACCTGTTCGTCCGTGAGATTTTTCACGTGGTCCTGGATCTGTTTGTAGACCGTCTTCTCCGGCGAGAGTCCTTCGTGGGTCTGTGAGAAGTGCCCGATGTCGAGGTTTGTCCCGAGGGTGATCTCTCCGGAGTCCGGGGATTGCTCCCCGAGGAGACAGCGGACGAGGGTGGACTTTCCTGCGCCGTTCGGGCCGATGATCCCGAGGCGCTGTCCTCGTTCGATCTTGATCGAGAGATCATCGAAGAGGGTCTTTGTGGACCCGTCTTCGTTGGGGTAGGACTTTCCGAGGGATCGAGCCGCGATCACGATGTCCCCCGCGCGGCGTGCCTTGGGGAGTGACAGACGAAGCTCATCGAGCTCCAGAGGGCGTTCGATCGAGGTCTGCTGTTTCTCACGCTCAAGGCGAGATTCCCGCCCCTTCGCTTGTTTGGCGCGTTGTCCCGCTTTGTACTGACGGATGTAGGCTTCTTCGCGTTTGAACTTGGTCTGTTGCTTCTCGTACGCGCGCATCTGGGTCAGTCGGCGCTGCTCACGCTGGCTCCGGAAAGCGGCGTAGTTCCCCGGGTAGTCAATGAGACGCGCGTCCTCGATCTCAACGATCCGGTCCACAACCCGATCGAGCATGTACCGGTCGTGGGAAATGAGTACCACAGCGCCCTTGAACTCTTCGCGCAGAAACGACTCGAGCCATTCCCGCCCCTGGATATCGAGGTGGTTCGTCGGTTCGTCGAGGAGCAGGACGCTCGGATCCTGAAGGAGCAAACGCGCGAGAGCGACCCTGGCGCGTTGACCCCCCGAGAGGTCCTTGACCTTGATGTCGTGCTGCGCGTCCGTGAACCCGAGCCCGTGGATGATCGCATCGACTTTGTGGTCGAGCGCGAGCCCCCCGAGGGATTCGATCTCGTGCTCGAGGCGCTGCTGCTGACGGAGGAGCTTCTCCAGCTCCGTGTCAGAGGCGCCACCCATCTTCACAAACACCCCTTCGAGTTCTGTTGCGAGCTCGTGGAGGTGCGAGAACGCTCCTGCGACGGCGTCCCTCAGGGTCTCTTCCGGATCCAGGTCCGGGTTCTGGGTGAGGTAGCCGATCCGGGCGCCTTTGCTCGTCGAGACGGACCCCGAATCGGGTTTGACAGCGCCCCCGAGGATCTTGATGAGGGAGGACTTCCCGGCCCCGTTCCTCCCGACGATCCCGAGGCGCTGGTTGTCCTCGATGGTGAGCGAGACATCGCTCAGGATCAGATCGTCCCCGTACTGGAGGGTCAGGTTGGTCGCGGCGAGCACGGGCATGGTCGCGAGTCTACGCGCCCTCACCCGATGGCTCGATCAGATCAGCCCGAAGAATCGGCGATGATGCGACAGGATCTCCCGCGCGATCGACTCGTCGGGGGTGTCGTCCCACTCATCCTCGATGAAGCACCCCCCCAGCACGAGCGCGTCGGAACGGGGGAACATGTACTTGTACCCATCGTGCGCACAGTACCCGAGATCCTGAGGCTCGACATGAACGAGCACGCCCTTGGCCGGGAACATGGAATCGTCGCCGAAGATGGTCCTGGACCCGAGCGCGAGCGAGTTCACGATCGTCGGCTCGTCGAGCGCGAGCACGTCGTCGATCGATCCGAACGATCGCTCGACGAACTCGACCCCCGAGCCCTTGAGATCCGCGAGGAGCGCATCGAGGAGCTTGGGGGTGTGGATGAACAGGGTCTCGAAGACTTTCCCCGCGCGGGGAGGACCCGGGAAGGGGAGCCGATCGATGGATCGTGGGGGGGTAAGCGAGGTGTGCTCGAAGAACCGATGCTCGATCGGCGCATACGCCGGCTCGTAGACGGGGAGGATCTCGATCCCGTACTTCTTCGGGTCGAGGAGCGCGAGCTTCTCCCTCGCATCCCGGAGGATCGTGTTGAATCGATTGAGCCCGATTTCGGGGGTGTCGAGATTGATCCCGGTCGGGAGCCAGAGCGCGCCGGCGAGATTGCTGAGGGTGTCTATCCCGAATCGCTCAGCGTAGATCTTGGTCGTATAGCCTCGCGACACCAACTCGCGGGCTGCTGTCAAACCGGCGATCCCGCCTCCGAGGACCGCAACTGTTCGATCTGATGAGAGTGACTCCTGGGCCAGATCCGCCGCGACGATCGAGCTCCCGAAAGCGCTCGTGATGCCCGATCCCCCGTGCCCATAGTGATGGACGATGCGCTTCCCACCAATCGATTCACCAGCGAGACGGAGTCCTCCTTGTCTGCACGGGCGGAGCCCCGCGACCACGCGCATGACTCGATTATCGCTCAGATCCGGGGCTTTCAGGGGCATCGTGCTCGTGCTCATCGTTTAACACCTCATCGATGTCATAGAATAGACCATGAGCCTCTCCCCGAAGGATCCGCCCGTCTCCAGATCGCAGATCGATCAAGAATCACGTCCACCGGTGACGCTGAAAACGCTTCGCCGGATGGCAGCGAAGTCAGAGCCCTTTGCATGTCTCGCGTGCTACGACGCGACCACGGCGCGTTGGCTTGAGCGAGCAGGGGTCCATGTGCTCCTCGCGGGGGATTCGGCGGCTCAGGTTGTGCTCGGATACGAACGGTCGATCGACATGCCCATGGATTTCGCCGTCGAGATTACGGCCGCGATCAAGCGGGGCGCGCCCAACACCCTCATTATGGCCGACATGCCTTTTATGTCCTATCACGCCTCTCTCGATCTCGCGATGACGAACGCCGGACGCTTCATGGTTCAGGGGAACGCGGATGTGGTGAAACTCGAAGCGGACGAGACGGCCGCCGGGCTCGTCGATCGTTTGACCCGCGCGGGGGTCCCCGTCTGTGCGCACGTGGGGTGCAAGCCCCAGACGAGCAGTGTGACTGGGGGGCCGGTCGCCGCGGGTCGGACGAAGGAACAACTCGAGCAGGTCGTCCGGGATGCCAAGGCACTCGAAGACGCCGGCGCGGTTCTTTTGCTCGTAGAGGCCGTCCCGGCCGAAGCAACCCGTGCGATCCTTGAAGTGACGAATGTCCCCCTGATCGGGATCGGGGCTGGTCAGGATTGTCACGGTCAGGTCCTTGTGGTGAATGACCTCCTCGGATTGACCGATCATCCCCCAAGGTTCGCGGAACCTGTTGCGGATCTCGGGAACGCGATCATGAACGCCGGGCGCGAATGGGTAACCCGGGTGAGCAAGCGTTCGATCGGTGGCGGGTCGTACTCGATGCGCCCCGGTGAAGCGGAGCGGCTCGACGAGTCACGTGCACGGGACGGGCAGAACGCGTAATCTGTCGGAGCAGGGTCACGAGGAGATCCCGATGCGCAAGTTTGTTTCCATCATCCCGGCGCTGGTGGTCCTCGCGATCGCAGTCGGCGCGTTGTTTGCCGTCCCCAAGCTGATGGATCGGTATGCGTACGCGCAGACTCAGGCGCAGGTTTCGCTCGCGCGGGATGTCCTCGCCGAGGACGACATCCTCCGCCGGGTCGATCGAGCGGTGGCGGCCATCGCGGATTCGATCGAGCCCAGCGTGGTGCACATCGAGACGGCAGACGAGAACGGATTCGGGGGCGCGTATTCTAGCGGTGCGGGATGGATCTACGACACCGAGGGTCATCTGGTCACGAATGCGCACGTGGTAAAAACCGCGCGTCGGGTGACCGTCGAGTTCTACTCCGGGCGCGTGGTCGAGGGGTCCGTGATCGGATCTGATGTCTACACCGACATCGCAGTGGTCCGGGTTGATTCTTCACAAACGACGTTCCCCGCGGTTCGCTCCGGGGTCCGTCTCCCACGGGTCGGGGAGCGGATCTTTGCGTTCGGTTCTCCTTTCGGATTCAAGTTCTCGATGTCCGAGGGGATCGTGTCGGGTCTCGGGAGACAGGGCGCGGGGACGGGGATCCTCGGGGGGTACACGAACTACATCCAGACCGATGCGGCCGTCAACCCGGGGAACTCGGGTGGACCGCTCGTGAACACCGACGGCCATGTGATCGGGATGAACGTTGCGATCGCAACCGCTGCGAATGCCGTCGGATCGTCACCTGAGGATTCCGGCGCGGACTCCGCCGGGATCTCCTTCGCGATCCCGCTCGGGACCATCGAGCCCATCGTGACCCAGATCATCGAGCACGGGAGTGTGTCGCGCGGTTACCTCGGGATCCGTTTCCCCCCGGATGTGAACGATCGGGTTCGGGTCGTGACGGACGATGGCGAAACCTTGACGGGGGTGCTCGTCACGGGTGTCGAGCAGGATGGGCCGTCATGGAACGCCGGTGTCGAACCGAACGACGTGATCATCGGGGTCGAGGGGAGCCCGGTCATCAACAACGAAGCCCTCTCGTCATTGATCAGCTCACACAGGGCCGGTGAAACCATCGAGCTCCGGATCTTCCGCGCGGGGGGTATCCGGGACTTCCAGGTCACACTTGGGAAGATGCGCGATGAAGTGCTCGCGCAACGCTTTGCACAGCCCCTCCAGATCCAGATGGGCGCGGTCTTCAACTCCCATAAGGACGGTGCGATCGCCGTTCGGGTGTGGGAAGGGCTCCCGGCGAGCGCCGCCGGGATCACCGCCGGCGATGTCGTGACCCGGGTCAACGGGAAGCCGTTCATGTCGCGCGACACTTTCTTTGTCTTGCTGGCCGACGAAGGGCTCCTGACGGGATCGCGCGTTGAACTGACCGTCGACCGGACCGACGGCTCAACCGTCGTCATCCCGATCCAGATCAAGTAACCAACCGAGTCAGAGCGATTTGACGGCGTCGAGGACCTCATTCGCGTGATCGGGAACCTTGACCTTGTCCCAACGCTTCGCGACCTTTCCGTCTTTATCGATGAGGAAGGTCGTCCGATCGATCCCCATGTAGGTCCGCCCGTACATGGACTTCTCGACCCAGACCCCGTACTTCTGCGCGACGAGGGGATCGGGCTTCTTGCCCTCGTTCACCCGGTCATCGGCGAGGAGCGGGTACTTGAGCGATTCCTTGTCGGCGAACTTCTTCTTGCTCTTCTCCCCGAGGATCGAGATCCCGAAGACCTTCGCCCCGGCGCGTTTGAACTTGGCTGAGAGATCCTGGAAATCGCACGCTTCCTGGGTGCAGCCCGAAGTCATGTCCTTGGGGTAGAAGAACAGGACCACGGGGGACCCGGCGTAGTCGGAGAGTTTGTGGGTGTTCCCGTCCTGGTCCTTCAGGGTGAACTGGGGTGCTTTCTTGCCTTCAGCGATGGGGGCCATGTTGTCCTTCCGATTGTGCGTGTCCTGCGAACACGCCGAACGTGTTGTCATGGTATCGTTCTCCCATGGCGCAATCGCTCACCAAGACAGCACACATCGATTCAACCCCCCAACAGATCCGGGACTGGCTCAACGACTGGGACCACATCCGCGCATGGATGGGGCCGACCTTGGTCTCCATCGAGATCCTCAGCGGCGAGCCCGACGGGACCCCGATCCAGCAAGGGATGCGATTCCGAGAAACGCAGAAGATGGGGAAGATGACGGCGAAAGCGGTCATCGATGTCGAACGACACGAGATCGATCCGCAGGGGGTGTTCCATCATGTCGCCGTCTTCGACGACGGGTGCAACCGGATGGTGTCCGAGTACCAATACGAACCCGACGGCACGGGGACCCGCGCGACGTGGACGATGCGCAATGCGCCCGGGAAGTGGTGGACCAAGCTGCTCGCGCCGATCTTCGGTCCGATGATGATCAAGATGTGCCAAAAGCACGAGGGTGATCATCTCGATCGGCTCAAGGCACTGATCGAAACTCCGGAATGAGTGACTGGAACGGACAGCGTGTGTGTGTGATGGGGCTCGGTCGATTCGGCGGTGGGGTCGGTGTTGTTCGCTATCTTGCGCGACAGGGTGCGGAGATACTCATCACGGATCGGAACAGTGAGGACACGCTCGCAGATTCGATCCAGCAGATCCGTCCAGAACTCGATTCGGGCTCGACCCGCATCGTCCACGGCGATCACGATCCGGATCTCCTCGACGGGATCAACACCCTCGTCGTGAATCCGGCCGTCCCGCAGCCGTGGGACAACCCGTTCATCAGGAACGCGAAGGAGCGGGGGATCCGGATCACAACGGAGATCGCGATCGCCTGGCGCACACTCGATTCGACCAGAATCATCGCGATCACGGGGACGGCCGGCAAAAGCACGACGAGCGCGATGACTGCTCATGCATTGAACCAATGCGGAGTCCGAACGGTGCTCGGTGGAAACATCGGGGGCTCGCTGCTGGATTCATCCGAAGCGATGAACGCCGAAGCGATAGTGCTCGAGGTCTCCAGCGCCATGCTCCACTGGCTTCATGAAGAGAATGTGCTGGAAACCCACGCTCCCAAGGTTGGTTGCATCACGAACCTCGATCCCAACCACATCGATTGGCACGGCACGTCGGACCACTACGCGCAGTCCAAGCAGCACCTCACACGAGCGTTGGGCAAGGACTCCACGCTCGTGCTTGGGAACACACTCGCGGGATGGGCTTCGAAGTCGGGAGCGCAGGTCGCCGTACTTGATACAGACGATCGTGTCGATGGCTGTACGGTCCCCGGAATCCACAACGCGATCAATGGCGCGATGGCTCGACGAGTAGTTCTCGCGTTTCGGCCTGATTTGGTTCGGACCCGGGTCGAGGAGGCGATCCGCACGTTCCCCGGCCTTGAACACCGGCTCAAGCTCGTTGCGGAAGTCGAGGGCGTCCGTTACTTCGACGACTCGAAATCCACAGTCCCCGGCGCGACGATCCTCGCGATCCAAGCGATCGAGACCCAGGTCCCGCGCGACCGGATCCATCTCATCGCCGGCGGATACGACAAGGGTGTGGATCTCTCCGCGATTGCTGACCTTGGATCGTCGATCAAGGGGCTTTATGCGATCGGGACAACCGCACCCGAACTCGCGAACAGTGGGGGAGCAATGGGCTGCGGCGATCTCACAACAGCCATGGCACGAATCAAGGACTCTGCAGAGCCCGGCGATGTGGTCGTGCTGTCACCAGGGTGCGCGTCGTGGGATCAGTTCACGAACTACGAGGAACGCGGCAAGCGCTTCGCCGAACTCGCTCAAGGCGAATAAGACTCACATCATCCAGAGCGGGTCAACGTCGATCATCACCTTCGGGTCGCTCGACAACGCGCCCCCGCGCCGACACGCTTCGAGCGCCCTCGTGATCAGTGTCGGTCCGGGTGCGACGAGTTCGAGCGAGAAACGGAACTCGTTGCTGATCCGGGTGATCACGCACGGGAACGGGCCGGTGATCGTGACCCGAGGGTCGGCGTGCTCAGCGAGCGACTTCGCAATCTCGTCGGCACGTTCTTCGGCGCGCCGTGCGTCTTCGTCGCGCACCACGATCCGAGCCATCCGGGTTGAAGGCGGGAGCTGCGAGCGTTCGCGGATCGTCAGCTCACGATCGGCGAATTTGGGGTAGTCATGAGCGGCCGCGAGCGTGATCGCATCCGATCGGGGGTTCATGGTCTGGACGATGACCCGTCCTTCGCGATCCCCGCGCCCCGCGCGTCCGGCGACCTGGGCGACGAGTTGGAACGTCCGTTCTTCAGCGCGGAAATCGGGGATCGCGAGCGCGGTATCCGCGTTCAGGACGGCTACCAATGTCACGTTCGGAAAGTCGAGCCCCTTCGCGATCATCTGGGTCCCGAGCATCATGCGGATCTCTCCTTTGGAGAACCGATCGAGGATCGTGAAGTAATCGCTCGCGCTGTGCATGGTGTCTGAATCGACCCGGACGAGCGAATCTCCGAGCTCCAGGTTGTGACGATCTCCGAAGCGAACGACGAGTTCATCCTCGACGCGCTGGGTCCCGACCCCGAGCTGGATCACACCCTTCCCCGTCTCGGGACAGATCTCGGGGATGAGCTGCTCGTTTGCGCAGTGGTGACACCGCACAAAGCGAGAGCCCCGACGGGTTCGAACGAGTGACTTGTGCACGACCATGGCCGCGTCGCATTGATCGCAGCGCAGGACCCAGTCGCACTTCGGATCCGCGCTCGCGACCATCGATGCGTAGCCGCGCCGGTTCAGGAGCAGGATGACTTGCTCGTCTCGATCCAGTGTCTCATGGACGGCCTGTTCAAGGCGACGACCGACGATCGGGAACGCGATGGGCTTGTTGCTCCCATGCTTCGCGCTGCTGGGGCGGTCCTGAGTCCGATCGATGATCTGAACCTTGGGCATGGCTCCGCCGCTGGCGCGGGTCCCAAGGGTGTGACGGGTCCAGCCCTTGTGGACCGTGTTCGACCAGCTCTCGAGCGATGGGGTCGCTGACCCGAGCACGCACGGGCACTCCGCGAAGCTCGCGAGCATGACAGCGCAGTCCCGCGCGTTATACCTCGGAGATCGATCCTGTTTGTACGATGAGTCGTGCTCTTCATCAACGACGACAATCCCGAGATCCCGGATCGGCGCGAAGATCGCTGATCGTGCGCCGACAACCACCCGTGCGTTGCCTTCCTCGACGAGGGACCACTGGGCGTGTCGTGCCCCAGCGCTCATCCCGGAGTGGAGGAGCGCGACCCCGATATCGCGGAACCGGGTGACAAAACGACCCGCGGTCTGGGGGGTGAGCGCGATTTCGGGGACGAGGACGAGTGCCGTCTTCCCCCGCGCGAGCACCCGCTCGAGAAGACGCATATAGAGCTCGGTCTTTCCAGAACCCGTCACGCCGTGGATGAGGTGCACACCGAATCGATCCAGGGTTGGTTCGATGGAACGGATCACCCGATCCTGATCCGGGGTGAGTTGGGGCGCATCCCGAACTGGCTCATCCAAGAGCTTGAACACGCTCGGGGTCCGGACCCGTTCAACGCTCGACTCGACCAAAATCCCGGCCTTGATCAATGCATTGACCGGGGCGATCGAGCGGAGTTCGAGCACGTGTTTGATCGACTTCTTCTCGATGGGGAACGCGTCGTTGGGGAGCGACTGGACCCGATCCAGCGTTTTTCGTGCGCTCGGGGAGAGCTTCGGGATCGGATCGGGGATCGGATCAGGCCGGCCGATCAGCTCGACCTTCGTGAGCCCGGTCCGGGATCGGACACCTTTCGGAACAGCCCCAGCGAACACGAGCCCGAGCGGGCACGCGTAGTAGCTCGCGATCCATCGACACAGCTCGAGTTGCAGCGGACCGAGGGCGACAGGCTTCACAGATCGGACCCGCTTCACCCGACGAAGATCAAAGCCCTCAGCCAGCTCCCGTCCCCCTTTGGTGACGACCACCCCGGGGGTGGTTGTATCCCCCCGCCCCATAGGGACATTCACCAACCGCCCGACCTCGAGGTCTTGATCGCTCCAGTACGTCCACCCCTCGTCATGATCCAGAGCGCGTTCGATGACCACACGGACGAATCGTGCGTCCTGGGGTGGTGCGGAACCCGTGATTTCCGCGGGTTCGTCGGCGTCGTAGTAGGGCAGGAGGGACATATCGCAACTACACTCTACACACCATGAGCGATCACACGAGCACGAGTGCCCCGCGTCCCGTCCGACTCGCCCTCTCCAGCGGCGAAATCTTCGAGGGTTTCGGGTTCGGGTTCGTCAACACCGACGAACCGATCAGCGGCGAGGTGGTGTTTAATACGGCCATGAGCGGCTATCAGGAATCGCTCACCGATCCATCATACAAAGGCCAGATCCTCGTTCAGACCTCGACCATGGTCGGGAATACAGGGATGAACGACACGGATACGGAGTCCACGGAGATCCAGGTTCGAGGGTTCGTAGTCCACGAGCATGTCGATGCGCATTCAAACTATCGTGCGATTGCTTCTCTCCATCAACGACTCCATGAAGCAGGGGTTCCCGGGATCTGCGACATCGATACCCGCGCATTGACCCGAGTGCTCCGTTCACGGGGGGTGACAGTCGGGGTGATGAGCGCCGATGGGTCTCTCCCCGATGCAGCGCTCGTCGAACACGCACGACAGGCGCCTTCGATGCAGGGCGCGGACTTCGCAAGCGGCTCAGGAGTGGACGAGCAGACCCCGTGGGCTGAGGGTTCCCACGAATGGGCGCACACAACTCCCGGGTCCGATCAGCGTGTGAAGGTGGGGGTGATCGACTGCGGCTCCAAATCCAACATCCTCCGTTCCCTCGTCGATGCCGGCGCTGATCCCGTGCTCCTCCCGATGGGGACCAACGCGGATGTGATCAAGGACATGCTCCTGGATGGACGGATCTCGGGGGTCATGCTCTCCAACGGAGCCGGTGATCCCTCAACCCTGAACGCGCTGGTCAGCACGGTCCGATCCCTGATCGACGATCCCGAGCTCGAACGGTTCCCGATTTATGGGATCTGCCTCGGCCACCAGATCATCGCGCAAGCGATCGGCGCGAGAACCTTCAAGCTCAAGTTTGGGCACAGGGGGATCAATCACCCAATTCGGGATGAGCAGGGGGCGCGCGTGCTCATCACGAGCCAGAACCACGGGTTTGCCGTGGATCCGGACTCGGTTGATCAGGCCAGGATCGAGATTACCCACACCCATCTCAATGACGAGACCGTGGGTGGGCTGAGAATCCGAGGGCGTGAGGTTGCGTGTGTCCAGTTCCACCCGGAAGCATCCCCCGGCCCCCACGATGCGGACCCATTCTTCACAAGATTCGTGTCCGTGTGTGGTTCTGCGAGGGCTGGAGCGGGTGTTTAACCTGATATTTGGTCGGTGTTTGGATTATTCTATCGGGTCTTGTTCAGAATATTTCCGAGGTATTTGCCCCGTTCCTCCCTTGCAATAGCCCACGATTCCGGTATATTCGGGGTTGTGCTGGGTCTCTAGCACAAGGTTTGTGTTTCAGCCGTCCGCCCCTGATCGTTTCATGGGCACCGCAAAGG
>Ga0256829_1000061_pt1 | contig 143586 bp, 124 predicted proteins | sample 131447metaG_FD_185979 | JGI IMG/M metagenome (GOLD analysis project Ga0256829, IMG submission 185979) | Hydrothermal vent microbial communities from Lau Basin, Pacific Ocean - 131-447 | ecosystem: Environmental > Aquatic > Marine > Hydrothermal vents | place: Pacific Ocean: Lau Basin... | reverse complement strand
GGGCGTTGCTGCAAACTTGCAGGGGCCGTGAAGAAGAGTCGTCATCAACCAGGTAATCCGCTGAGCTGATGGTTGGTTCCGTCATCATGATATGAGCCAATCAACCAAAAAATCCGGATACCCAGAATGAACAGGTCCGCGATCGCCGGATAGATCTGGTAGTCCTCGCTCTGATCACGATGCAGCGCGTTCCAGTGGCGGGCGACCCGGTCGAGCGGGGCTTTCAGCGTTGCCGGCGCCTGCTTGCGCAAGGTGTTGAACACGCCCTGGTCCAGCTCGGCGGTGTACATGCCGCGTGCGCGATCAATCAGGTTGTGCGCCTCATCCACCAGCACGGTTACCCGCCAGTCGTTGAGCACAGTCAGGCCGTAGAGCAGGGCGCTCATGTCGAAGTAGTAGTTGTAATCGCCCACCACCAGATCGCTCCAGCGGCACAGTTCCTGACTCAGGAAATAAGGGCAGACGCTGTGCTTGAGCGCGATGCGGCGCACCGCCGCCTGGTCCAGCCACTGCTCGGCGACGGCCTCGGCCCGGGCGGCGGGCAACCGGTCGTAGAAGCCTTGGGCCAGCGGGCAGGATTCGCCGTGGCAGGCCTTGTCGGGGTGCTCACAGGCCTTGTCACGGGCGATATGCTCAAGCACCCGTAATGACAGCGGCGTTTCGCTGTGCTTGCGCAGACTCTGCAACGCATCCAGTGCCAGCTGTCGCCCCGGGGTCTTGGCGGTGAGGAAGAACAGGCGGTCTATCTGCTGATCAGGCATCGCCTTGAGCTGCGGGAACAGGGTGCCGAGCGTCTTGCCGATACCGGTGGTGGCCTGGGTCATCAACGTCTTGCCGTCGCGTGCGGCGCGGTAGACCGCTTTGGCCAGTTGCCGCTGGCCGCTGCGAAAGCTCGGATAAGGGAAGGTTAACTGCTGCAGCTGCTGATCGCGTGCGCCACGGTGGTGGGTTTCCTGCCGTGCCCAGGCGATGAACCGGTCGCATTGACGGGCAAAAAACTGCCGTAGTTCATCCGCGGCAAAGGTCTCGCGAAAGCTGGTTTCCTTCTGGGTAACCACGTTGAAGTAGACCACCGCCAGGTTGATCTCTTCCAGCTGCAGTTCGGCACACAGCAACCAGCCGTACACCTTGGCTTGCGCCCAATGCAGCACCCGGTGATTGTCGGGGATGCGGCTGATATCGCCGCGGTGGGTCTTGATCTCTTCCAGCAGGTTCAGCTCCGGGTCATAACCGTCGGCACGGCCAATCACCAACAGCCCAGGGTAGCTGCCCGCCAGGGTCAGCTCGCTGACATAACCGGCGCCACGGCGTGACACCACTGTCTGGTGCCCGGCGATACCTTCCTGCGCCGTGGGCGCCGGGGTAAAGCGCAAATCCAGATCACCCTGCTTGGCGGTAAATTCACACAGCGCGCGCACGGCCACCTGATAATTCACGCAATCGGCTCCCACTGCACATGCACCACTTCAACCGGCATGCGGTGCTCGGCGCAGAACGCCAGCCAGCGGCGCTGATTGTCCTGCAGCCGGTCACCAGGCCCCTTGACCTCGACCATGCGGTAGCGTCGCTCGCCAGGCCAGAACTGGATCAGATCGGGCATGCCGGCGCGGTTGGCACGAATATCCTTGAGCATGCGTTCGCACCACCGTTTTAGGTGTTGCGCCGGAATGCACTGCAATGCAAGGTCAAGCAATGCTTCATCAAGCAGGCCCCAGAACACGAATGGCGACTGCAGGCCGTGCTTGCTCTGCCAGCGCTGCCTGATGATCTCCACGTAGCGGCCGTCATCAATGGCAGCCAGCGCGTCGGCGAACAGTGATGACCGGCGGCTGGCGAACTCGGCGTCATGCAGATCCGCAGGCCCGCTCTGGAAGGGGTGAAAGAAGGCACCGGGCAGGGGCGCGAACAGGGCGTCCCAGCAGAGCAGCCCAAACAGGCTGCAGATCAGGCCGTTTTCGACGTAAAACACCGGGGCCTCAGGTTGCGCCAGGTGCTCAGCAACAGCGTGCTCCACGCCCAAAGGGTCCGGGCCGGGGAGCGTCAGCAGACGAGTCGGTGTGTCCGTCTCCGGCACGGCGGCTGGCGTCGGCTGCGACAACTTGCGCCCCAGGCGCCTCAGCGCCCGCTCAAGCAGTTGTTGTTCAGCAGCGCTGTGCGGCGCAGCCAATGCGCTGCTGGCCAGCGCGTACGCCTGCTCCGGCTGATCCAGCCGCTCGTGCAGCCGCACGGCACGTTGACGCGCCTCGCTGTGCTGGCACTGGAGATACAGCGTCAGCGCCTCTTCCAGCCGCTGCTCGCGCTCGAGCTGCTGCCCAAGCTGAAAGCGCAGGCGCTGGTGACGACGCTCAATCCAGGGGTTTTCGCTGGCAAAGTCAGCGCACAAGGCCAGCACCTCGGCCACATCAACCCCGGCTTCCAGCTGATCGCGGCAGCGTCCAAGATAAATGTAATCATCAACATCTGCGGCGCGGTGAAAACTGCGTGACTCAGTACAAAAGGGCACCTGTTCGTATTGCTGGACGCCCAGCTCGGCCAGCACAAACTCGCTCCAGTCCTGCGCCAGGTTGCCAAAAAACAGTAGCCGCAGGCGCTCGCACAGTGGGCTGATGGTCAGACTGTACAAAACGTCAGACGGAATGCCGGGCCACTCACTCCAGGGCCTTGAGTTTGGCCCTTGCGCGATAATCGCCTCCAGCAATGCCTGCTTGCCGAGTTTGCTCGCCTGGCTGATACCCAGATCAAGGCCGGCCAGCTCGCCTTTGAGCAGCAGACGGGCGAGGGTGTCGATCTCGATGGCTTGATCTGTTACCAGCCAGCCCTGTTCAAGCAGGGGCTGGGCAGCCCGCTCGATATCGCCGACTTCCTCGTAGGCCAGACGACTAGCGCGGAAGTGGTCACCCTTACGCATGATCAAACGCACCAGCAACGCGCGCGATGCTTCGGGCTGCGCTGTGAACGCCCGCACGAAGGCGTGCTCATCTGCGCTCAGCAAGTCGGCATAGCGCGCGTCAACCCAGTCCAGGACGAACTCGAAGTTGCGCAGGTAGTAGAAGTCGGTGGCGAGCAGTTCAGGCATCACGAAACAATGGACACTGGTTGAATGTCCAGCATTGTGCGCACCTGAAGCTGCTAATTCAAGCCGGGCGGACCAGCGGATACCAAACGCTGAATGATGCAACAGAGTGTTCAGCGCAGCATGCTTGCCGCCCCGGGCGGCAGCCCCTACCGTGTGGGATTGCACAACAACAAGAACAGGACAGCCCAATGACTCTGATACATGGCTTTCAACCACGCGCCACCCGCCGCCTGCACGCAGCGGCCGATAACGCCCCCGATTTGCCGGCGCCCGACAGCGTGCGCTATGAGCGGCTGGGTTACATGCGCGGCTTTCCGCCAGCGCCGGAGAAGCAGGTAACGCGTGGCGACTATCTGGTGCAGTACCCTAAGTTACGCTGGGCCTTCCAGCATATGCGCGAGCTGATTCCCTCCCGGCAAGTACGGCGTGGCGCTGCTGCGGTCAGCGTGTTGGCGGCAGGTGAAGATCAGAGCGCGGCTATCGAAGCGCTGCCAGTTCAGCTGCGTGACGACAGTACCATCGACTTTGCCGAGTTTTTGCAGCGCAGCTATACCGACGCCTGCATCATCCTGCACCGCGGCAAGATCATTTTCGAGCAATACCCCAACCAGCCAGACCCGCTGAGCCCACACATGCTGTGGTCGGTCAGCAAATCCTTTACCGGACTGATTGCGGCGCTGCTGGTCGCCGAGGGCACGCTGGATGCCCAGGCGCAGGTCACCGACATTATCCCCGAGCTGGCAGACTCGGGCTGGCGCGGCGCCAACGTGCAGCAAGTGCTGGATATGACGGCTGATATCAACTATTCCGAGGTCTACGCCGACGGCACCTCCGACGTTATTCATTATGGACTGTCTGCCGGCATCACCCAGTCACCCGACTGGCGTGGCCCGACCAGCCTGTACGGATACTTGCCCAGCATCGGCGCAGCGCGTGAGCACGGCCGCTACTTTGCCTATCGCACCGTGCATACCGAGGTGCTGGGCTGGTTGATTCGTCGCACCAGCGGCCAGGATGTCGCCAGCCTGATTGGCGAGCGAATCTGGAGCAAGCTCGGGGCCGAGGAGGATGCACTGATGCTGCTGGACCCGACGGGTACCGAGTGGGCTGGCGCAGGTCTGAACGCGACCCTGCGCGACCTGGCGCGCTTTGCCGAGATGCTGCGTCGCGGCGGGCGCTGGAACGGTGAGCAAATCATCCCCGAGGCGATCATTGACGACATTCGTGGTGGTGCCGACAAGACAGCCTTTGCCGACTTTGGCCGGCGCGGCATGGAAGGGTATTCCTATCACAACCAATGGTGGATCAGTCACAACCCTGACGGCGTGTATGAGGCCATGGGCGTACACGGGCAACTGATTCATATCAACCCGGCCGCCGAGCTGACCGTCGTGCGTACCGCCTCCCACCCGATTGCCAGCAACGACTTCACCTACGAAATGACCCGCGCCGCGCTGGAAGCGCTGGCCAGACACCTCTCGCACTAATCCTCAAGCGGGCAGCGCCCGAGCTGCCCGCGACCAGCCCCTGGTACACCCACTTACCGCCTTGGACCTTGGTCTATCTTTATCGAATGCAGACCAGCGTTTTATAACCAAATAACCGTTGGCAACTAGCCAATTGCCACATTTTTACTAGGCTGGGTCTAAAAGGACGCTTCGCGACGACATGACCGTTCATCTCTTTTTGAACGACCTGTCTTCAGCGTTGGCGCCTGTGGCCGACCAGCAGGTAACAGGCGCAACAATCCTGGTGCATACGCCAGAACAGGGAACGCTGCATGAGTACAAGACCCAAACCTGCTTTCCAAATATCTGTACTGATCGCCGCGCTAGTCGGTCTGGTCAGCGGCGGCCTCGTGTTGCTGATCTGGCCAGGTTGGGTAGCGATGGTGGTGGCGACCGGCGTCACCACCGGCCTGAGCCTTTTCCTGCTTGGCCGCGAAACACCAGACGTGGCGCAGCAGCAGGCTGGACCTGCAGCTACGCGCCAGGAGCAGCAGGTACTGCGACAGGCCGGGCAACTGCAGCAGCCCGAGCTGGACCTTTACCAGCGCCACCTGCAAGACATGAACGGGCTCATTTGCGATGGCGTAGCCCTGCTGCGTCAGGCCTTTACCGACATCCATGATCTGCTGACCGCCCAGCAGCACGCCGTCCGCAAAATGCTGCCCGGCAGCGGCGACGATGCCGCTTCCAGCCTCGACAGCTTTGCCGAACACACCACCCGGACACTGGACACGGTCATTCGCAATGCCGCCGGAGTAGGCGACGACCTGTCCCAACTGGTGAGCAAGGTGACCGAAATTGCCGACCAGATGCCGGAACTGATGAAGGCGGTCAACGAGATCGACCAGATCGCCGGACAAACCAACCTGCTGGCCTTGAACGCCGCGATCGAAGCCGCCCGGGCAGGGGAGCACGGCCGAGGCTTTGCCGTGGTCGCCGACGAAGTGCGCAACCTGTCACGCCGATCCACGCAGTTCAGTGACGAGATCAAAACCAAGCTCGGCGCCATCGACAGCGCAGTGAACCACTTAAGCAAACACATGGGCGAGATAGCCAGCCAGGATATGGATTGGCTGACGCACTCCCGGCAGGAAGCCGAGGGCTCGATTGCGCAGCTGCAGCACATGGCCGAGCGCGACCGCGCGCTGACCGAGCAGATCGACAGCCTGGCCGCCCAGTTGATGGACGCCTCTGAGCGGGCAACTCGAGGCTTGCAATTTGAAGACATCACGACCCAGACAGCGGGCTACATCATCGACCGTATGGCGCTGATGCAGGCGATCGCCAGAGCGATGACCCAGCTGGAAGGCGAGGCACTGGCGGCCGAGCTGAGACGCATCGGCGAGCAACTCACGACCTACCGGGCCAGCCCGGTCAGTCAGAACTCGATGGCCAGTGGAGAGGTAGAGCTGTTCTAGGCTGAAAAAAAATACCACGCGACGATCAGGCAGGTAGAAGGCCAGCGCAAGCGCCTTGTTCACAGTGTGCAACCAGGCACTGCGGCTGCTCCCTAACCAAATCTGACCGTTTGCATACAGCAACCTTGGGAGAGCACGCGGTATGGGTAAACACATTCTGGTGGTCGACGACTCCGCTTCCATCCGGCAGATGGTAGAACACACCCTCAAAGGCGCAGGCTATCAGGTCACTGCGGCCAATGACGGACAGGCCGCACTGGAGCTGTGCGAGCGTAGCCGCTTTGATTGCGTCCTGACCGATCAGAACATGCCGCGCATGGACGGCCTGACACTGATCAAAAAGCTGCGCGCGATGGGCGCCTACGTTCGCACGCCGATTCTGGTGCTGACCACCGAAGCCAGCGACGACATGAAGAACCAGGGCAAGGCAGCCGGCGCCACCGGCTGGATGGTCAAGCCCTTCGACCCGGCCAAGCTGCTAGCGGTCGCCTCCAAGGTTCTACCCTGAGCCTGAGCCGCGCTTGCGGAGGTCATTATGAGTGTCGAGCTGAATCAGTTTCACTCGGTGTTTTTTGAAGAGAGTCAGGAGCACATCGACACGATGGAGCGCCTGCTCATGTCCATGTCCGTCAACAACCCCGACCCTGAAGACCTCAACAGCATTTTTCGCGCCGCCCACTCGATCAAGGGCGCGAGCGGCATTTTCGGCTTTGACGCCCTCGGGCAAATCACCCACATCATGGAGAACCTGCTGGATCAGGTGCGCAAGGGGCAACGGGCGGTCAGCAATGATCTGGTCGATCAGTTTCTTGGCGTCATCGACTGCTTGCGCCAGGTTTTGGATAGCTACCGCAACCAGCAAGACATCGACTGGCCGGCAGTAGAACGCACGACCAAGCTGCTGGAAGCACTACTGGGCGCTGCGGCAGAAAGCGCAGCAGTAGAGGAAGACGACGGCTTTGGTTTCTTTGACGAGCCGGTCGCAGTACAAGCAGAGGAAGACGATGGTTTCGGCTTTTTCGAAGAGCCGGCAGCGATTCAGCCACAGCCAGAGGAGCAGGGTTGGGGCCTGTTTGAGACGAATCAGGCCGAAGCCGGCACGCCAGGCAAGAGCGCAACCAGCGCCAAGGATGATAACCCGGCCAAGAAGCCTGCCAGCGGCGAGTCGTCCACCATTCGGGTGGATATCGAGAAAGTCGACTCTCTGATCAACCTGGTCGGTGAACTGGTGATTACTCAGTCCATGCTCAAGGTGCTGGGCGATGACCTTGGCGGCAGCAATAGCCGCATGGGTACGGTGCTGGCCGAACTGGAGCGGCATACGCGGGAGATCCAGCAGTCGGTCATGTCGATTCGCATGATGCCGGTCTCCTTTGTTTTCAACCGCTTTCCCCGCGTGGTCCGCGACCTGGCCCGCAAGCTGGAGAAAGAGGTCGACCTGGTACTCGAAGGCGAACACACAGAGCTGGACAAAGGCCTGATTGAAAAACTCGTAGACCCGCTGACGCATCTGGTCCGCAACAGCATTGATCACGGTATCGAGCGCCCCGACGTGCGCCGTGACCGCGGCAAGCCGGAAAAAGGCACCATCACCATCAGCGCCGCCCAGCGCGGCGGCACCATCCAGATCTGCATTGACGACGACGGTGCCGGCCTGAATCGCGAACGCATCATGAACAAGGCGCGCGAGAACGGCCTGAATGTCAGCGACGAGATGAACGACGCCGACGTCTGGGACCTGATCTTCCAGCCCGGCTTCTCCACCGCCGAGGTGGTCACCGACGTGTCCGGTCGCGGTGTCGGCATGGATGTGGTGCGTCGCAACATTCAGCAGCTGGGCGGACGGGTGAACATTGCCAGCCGCGCGCTACGCGGCTCCACCATTACCATCACGCTGCCGCTCACGCTTGCGATCGTCGATGGCATGGGCGTCATGGTTGGCGATCAGACCTTCATCATTCCGCTGGTCAGCATTATCGAATCGATGCGGCCATACCCCGAGAACATCGAGCAGCTCGCCGGCAGCGCGCTGCTGCATGTGCGTGATCAGTTCTGGCCGGTGCTGCCGCTGTATCAGGTCATGGACGCCGAGCCCCGGCATACCTCGCCAAGCGAGGGCATCGTGGTGCTGATAGAAACCAGCAAGCGTCGGTACGGCCTGCTGGTCGACGAGCTGGTCGGCCAGCAGCAGGTTGTTATCAAGAGCCTTGAACAACACTACAAACGGGTTCCCGGCGCAGCCGGGGCAACCATCATGGGTGACGGCAGCGTCGCGTTGATTCTCGACGTGGAGTCGCTGGCAGACGTAGCGCCGATACTGGACGAGGAGATCGCATGAGCGGGCAGAAAGATCAGGCCGCTGGCACGGCTGACAACGACGGTCCAGCCAGCGAATTTCTCACCTTTGTGCTGGGTGACGAGCATTACGCCATCGACATCATGGCGGTCAAGGAGATTAGGGGCTACGAATCGGTCACCAAGATCGCGAAGGCGCCGCCCTACATCAAGGGCGTCATCAACCTGCGCGGCGACATCGTGCCGATCGTCGATTTGCGTATCAAGTTCGACGTCGGCGAAGCCACCTACAACGAGTTCACTATCGTTATCGTGCTGCAGATCAACGAGCGCATGGTGGGCATCGTTGTCGACAGCGTCTCCGACGTGATCGCTCTGACCGCATCACAAAGACGCCCGCCACCCGAATTTGGCGTGGCCTTTGACAGCCGCTTTTTGATGGGGCTGGCCAAGCTACAGAACCACATGGTCATTCTGGTCAATATCGAAGCTCTGGTCTCCAGCAGTGAGCTGGGGCTTGTCGATGCTGCCCTGAAGAAGATGGAGTCGTAAGCAACGGTAGGTATGCCGTAAGCAAAAGACAAGGAAGGCCGAGACAGATTGTCCGGTAAACCTGGCGCCTGGAGGAAAGTTACATGCAACAGTTACCATCGTTTCGCGTTGTTATGCTGTCAGCGGTAGTGCCCTTCGCAGCCGTGCTGCTCGCGACAGTGCTGGCCCTCGCTGGGGTCGGCGGGCCGCAGTCGCAGACCGTCTGGCTGGTTATCGCACTGCTGAGTGCTCTGACCGGCCTGGGCCTGGCGCTGGTCGGCGTGGCCGGCATCCGCGCCAGGCTGGGCACCGAACCTGCCGAACTGCGCAGGCTGATCAGTCAAATCCTGCACCTGGTGCAGAGCCCCGCCCAGGACTCGGACAGCGTGCTGACGCTGCTCAACCGATTGCAGGAGAACGCCAGCGCCCGGGTTGAGCGGGATCTGTTCAATACGCGTATTCGCCAGGCCGTCGACAACGCCAATACCAACATCATGATCGCCGACGCGGAGCGTAACGTCGTTTACATGAACGATGCCGTGCTGCAGATGCTGCGCGACGCCGAATCCGAGATTCGCAAGGACCTGCCCGCTTTTTCCGCCGACAGCGTACTGGGCGGCAGTATCGATCGCTTCCACAAAAATCCGGCGCATCAGATGAACATGCTCAGTGGGCTGAAAGGCACGCACCGGGCGCAGATCACCCTGGGGCTGAATACCTTCGGCCTGATTGCCAACCCCATCTTCAGTGAAAGCGGCGAACGCCTGGGCACAGTGGTCGAGTGGAAGGACCGTACCAAGGAGCTTGAAGCCGAGAATCTGGCGATCTTCAACACGCGCATTCGCCAGGCGGTCGACAACTCCAGTAACAACATCATGATCGCCGACGAAAATCGCGACGTGGTCTACATGAACAAGGCGGTAGAAGGCATGCTGCGGCACTCCGAAGGGCAGATCAAACGCGACCTGCCCAACTTTGCCGTGGACAAGGTGCTGGGTGGCAGCATCGACCGCTTCCATAAGAACCCCGCGCATCAGATGAACATGCTGAGCAGTCTGCAGGGTACCCATCGCGCCCAGATCACGCTCGGCGACAGCACCTTTGGGCTGATCGCCAACCCGGTATTCTCACCAGACGGCAGCCGCCTTGGAACCGTGGTGGAGTGGCTGGATCGTACTGACGAGCTGAAGGCATCGGATGCGGTCACCAGCCTGGTGGCCGCCGCGGCCGCCGGCAACTTTACCCAGCGCATTGCCACCGAAGGCAGGCAGGGCTTCTTCCTGGAGCTGGCGACCGGCTTGAATCAGCTAATGGAAACCTCCGACAAGGGCTTGAAGGATATCGCCCGCGTGCTGGGCGCCATTGCCGAAGGGGACCTGACCGCGAAGGTCAGTGCCGAATACCAAGGCACCTTCCTTGAGTTGAAGAACTTCTGCAATCGCACCACCGACAACCTCTCCAGCATGATCGGCGAAATACGCGGCGCCTCCAGCGCCATCATGACCGCCTCCAGTGAGATTGCTCAGGGCAATGCCGACCTGTCGAGCCGTACCGAGCAACAGGCCTCCAGCCTGGAGGAAACCGCCTCCAGCATTGAGGAGCTGACCTCCACCGTGCGCACCAACACCGACAATGCCAAGCAGGCCAATGTGCTGGCCGAGCAGGCAACCGACATCGCCACCGAGGGCGGCGACCTGATTCGCAAGGTCGTTACCAACATGGAGTCGATCAACGAGTCGGCACGCAAGATCAGCGACATTATCGGTGTCATTGACGGCATCGCGTTCCAGACCAACATTCTTGCGCTGAACGCCGCCGTAGAAGCCGCCAGGGCAGGGGAGCAGGGCCGAGGCTTTGCGGTCGTTGCAACCGAGGTGCGCACGCTGGCCCAGCGGTCAGCGGAGGCCGCGAAGGACATCAAGCAACTGATCTCCGACTCGGTTTCCAAGATCGAAGGCGGCAACACCCTGGTCAACAAGTCCGGGGAAACCATGACCGAGATCGTGACCGCCATCAAACGGGTCAACGACATCATGGCCGAGATCGCCGCGGCCTCGATCGAGCAGGCCAGTGGCATCGAAGAGGTCAACACGGCGGTCGGTCAGATGGACGAAATGACCCAGCAGAACGCCGCGCTGGTCGAGCAAGCAGCGGCGGCGGCAGAAAGCCTGCGCTCGCAGACAGAGGGCCTGCAGCGTCAGGTCAGTGCCTTCAAACTGGATGAAACCGATCTTGAGCCGCTCGCGGCCAGCCCCGCTGCCAGACCGAAAGCCGCCGTGCCAGCCAAGCCCCTGCGCGCCGTTGAGGGCAGGCCGGCGACCAAGCCTGTTAAGCCAAAGACCACTCGCAAAGTGGATGCACCGGACCACGATGACGACGGCGACTGGGAATCCTTCTGAGGGGAACGCGCACGGCGATGACAAGGACAGAAATGCCCGAACGCGAGTTTGCCTACGACTGGGATGACTTTGAGTCGGTACGCAAACTGCTGTATTCCAGCGCCGGGATCAGCATGGCTGACAGCAAGTTCCAGCTGGTTTACAGCCGGCTGGCGCGGCGCCTGCGCGCGCTGCGGCTGCAGTCGGTAAACGACTATCTCTCCTACCTGAAAAGCCACGGCGAGGAACAGGAGCATTTCGTCAACGCTCTGACTACCAATCTGACCGCGTTCTTTCGCGAGCCACATCACTTCGATGTGCTGGCACGCTTTCTCAGAGAAAAGGCCGGCAGAGGTCGCCGCTTCACCCTCTGGTGCGCAGCTGCCAGCACCGGCGAGGAACCTTACTCCATGGCGATGGTCGCGCTGGAGACCTTGGGTGACAGCCCGCCGGTATCCATCATTGCCACGGATATTGATAGTCAGGTGCTGCAGCAGGCGCGCCAGGGTGTGTACGCGGCCGAGCGCTGCAAGGGGCTGTCAAACGCGCGACTCAAGCAATTCTGCCTGCGTGGGCGGGCCGGCACGCCGCAGCAGGGCATGGTGAAAATGCGCCCGGCGCTACAACGACTGATCGAGTTTCGCACCCTGAATCTGCTATCCAGCCAATGGGCGCTGCAGCCACCGTTCGACATTATCTTCTGCCGCAACGTGATGATTTACTTCGACAAGCCAACCCAGCGCAGGCTACTCGAACGCATGGTGCCTATGCTGGTCGATGACGGGCTGTATATTGCTGGGCACTCGGAGAGCTTTACCAACGCGGGCAACCTGGTCCGTCTGGTTGATCGCACCGTCTATGTGCCCGTGAGGAGAGCCCAATGAGCAGTGCGACGGCGGAGGTGGCGATGAATCACTACTATGACCGCTATTTTGACCGCCAGGCGACCAAGATATTGCCCGGCGAATACTACGCCACCAGCGAGTCGGAGGTTGTTGTCACCGTGCTGGGTTCTTGCGTCTCTGCCTGTGTGCGCGACCGGGTCAATGGCGTTGGCGGCATGAACCACTTCCTGTTGCCTCTGGACGGGTCGGCGGAGCCGGGTAAGCCCACCCAGTCGGCGCGCTACGGTTCCTATGCCATGGAGCTGCTGATCAATCAGGTCATCAAACTGGGTGGTAAGCGCGAGCGCCTTGAAGCCAAGGTATTTGGCGGCGCGGCAGTCTTGCGCGGCATGCAGCTCAATGACGTCGGCAAGCGGAACGCGACCTTTGTCACCGAGTATCTGGGCAATGAGCGCATCCCTATCGTTGCCGCCGATCTGCTGCAGGACTTTCCGCGCAAGGTCTACTTCTTTCCCGCGACCGGACAGGTCTGGGTCAAGCGCATCAGGCACATCAAGAATGACACTATTTTCGAGCGCGAGCGCGCCTACCGGCAACGCGTCAAGGAGGATGTCGATAGCGGCAGCGTAGAGTTGTTTGAGGAGTAACAGATGAGCATATCGGTACTGGTCGTAGATGACTCTGCGTTGATTCGCCAGGTACTGGGCGAACTGATTCGCACCGCCCCGGGCTTTCGCCTGGTGGGCACGGCTAACGATGCCTACGCAGCGCGCGACATGGTCAACCAGTTCGCCCCGGACGTCATCACCCTGGATATCGAAATGCCACGCATGGACGGCCTGACCTTTCTGTCCAAGCTGATGAAGGCTCGCCCGACACCGGTGGTCATGGTCTCGACGCTGACCGAGGAGGGCGCTGACGCCACCCTGCGCGCCATGGAGCTGGGTGCTGTCGACTTTATCGCCAAGCCCAAACTGGATATACGCAAGGGGCTGGAAGAGTACCGCGAGCTGTTGCTCGACAAACTGCGGGCCGCCGCGCAGGCCAGAGTCAAACGCAGCGCTCCCAAAGCAACCGGCAGCCCCATTGCCACCGACCAGGTAAGCTATCAAGGCACCGAGCATGTGATTGCCATCGGCGCATCCACCGGAGGCACTGAAGCCATCAGAGTGGTACTTGAATCACTGCCGGTGGGGATGCCTGGTATCGTCATGACCCAACATATGCCACCGGGCTTCACCACCTCCTATGCAGCCAGGTTGGACCGGCTGTCTCGGCTGCGCGTGCAGGAGGTCAAGGGCGGAGAGCGGATACTGCCTGGTCACGCCTATCTGGCGCCGGGTGACAAGCACTTGCTGGTCGAGCGCTACGGTGCTGATCTGGTCTGCAAGCTATCCGATGCCGAGCCTGTGAACAGGCACAAGCCAGCGGTCGATGTCATGTTTGATTCGGTGGCGCACACTTGCGGTGCCAGCGCGACGGGTGTACTGCTGACGGGTATGGGCAAGGATGGCGGGCAGGGCATGCTGACCATGCAACAACACGGCGCCCTGACCATAGCCCAAGATGAAGCCAGCTGCGTGGTCTTTGGCATGCCCAAGGAAGCCATTCGGCTGGGCGGCGTCGCAGAGGTACTGCCACTGGATGAGGTGGCCGCGCGGCTGGTCTCGCACCTGAAACAGGTGGGACGCGGCAACCGGGTATAAGGCTCAAAGCGCGTCAAAAACCTTCTGCGCCAGGCTGCTCGCTGCGGCTGCCGGATCGCTGCGAATGGTCGCCTCTTGCTGGGCAATCATTTCAAACAGACCATCCAGCGCCTGCTCGGTGACGTAGCTTTCGACGCTGCTGGCGCTGGAGTCCACCACGCCGAAACCGGCGGCCTGCGTAGCAAGCGCGTTGTATTGCTGGGCAACCCCCACTTGGTCGGTGGCCTGTTTGACGGCGGGCAGAAACAGCGCGCGTATGTCGTCTCGGCTGCTGCTCTCAAGATAGCGCGTCGCCGCGTCCTCACCGCCGGTCAGAATACCCTTGGCGTCGGACAGACTCATTGAGCTGATGGCGTTGATCAGGATCGTCTCAGCCTGCGGGACCGCGGCCTCGGCTGCCTGATTCATGCTGTTCTCCAGGGCGGTAATCTGACTGCCCATGCCCATCATTTTCAGCGTCCGTGCTGCGCTGCCCAATTTGCCGGGCAACTCGATGCGCACATCCGGGTTGTCGCTGAAGCCACCGGGCTGCCCCAGCTCGCGGACGGCGACCCTGGCCCCTTGGCTCAGGGCATCTTTCAGCCCCGTCGCGGTGTCCTGCTGAGTCAGGTCCGAGAGTGAAAGGGCGGCTACGTTAAACGACAGCAGAACAGTGCAGAGCATCAGGGCAGCGCGTTTCATGGAGAGCTCCAGGCTCGTGATGTGCTTTCCTAGACTCTAGACCATGCAGGGCAAGGCAGCCGAGCAGAATCACAGTGAGGGTGTGGCGTCAGATCAGACGACCCGTCTGATCTGACGTCGACTTCTCCCCACTCAAGCCGTAACCGGCTTATTCCCCTGCCTGTCCACCATGTCGTTGCCGAGGCGGCGCCAGGTCAACAGGAAGCACAGCGCGCTGGCGAGGTACAGGCAGGCCATGATCACCATGGAGGTCTGCAGGCTTTGCGCATAGACTTGCCCACACACCTCCTGCAGGTTCTCACTCAACTGACCGACCACCGCAGGATGGCATTGGTTGCGCGTCAGTTCGCCCGCCGCGACCCCAAGCTCGGCGATGCCCGACTTGAAGAAAATGTCGGAGACGGCGCCAATAAACAGCGGGCCAAAGCCGTAGCCAAGCAGGTTGACCAGCAGCAGCATCACGGCCGTGGCCATGGCGCGCACCCGCATGCTGACCACACCCTGGCCAATGGTGTATTGCGCTGCCAGATAGCCGTACTTTACAAAGCCGCCGATAACCAGGCCGATGGCGGCGTAAAGCAAGTTGTTAGTGGTGAACGCGAAGATGTAGAACGGCACCGACAAGGCCAGGCCTGCCGCCGGTACCCAGGCGATCGCGCCCGGATGCTTCTGGTAAATGCGGGTCGCCAGCCAACCAGTAGCGAAGGTACCAATGGCCGCAGACAGCGCCACCGGCGTGTTGATCCAGATAGCCGCCTGACCGGCAGTAATTTCATAGGTGCGGACCAGAAACAGCGACTGGAACGAGGAGATACCGTAGCCACAAAATGCAGCAATGGTGGCACCCGCTGTCATCAGCCAGAACGCAGGCTTGCCCATCAGCTCCTGGATAGCCTCACTCAGATTGGCTCGTTCCTTTTTCTCGGTTTCCGGCGGATCGGTGTAGCCGCGCGGCGGCTCCTTGACCGTCAATTTGAAGACAAGGGCAACCAGCAAGCCCGGCAAACCGACAACGAAAAACGCGGTACGCCAGTCGAACATGTCGGTAACCCAGCCGCCAACCAGGTTGGCGACCATGGTGCCGAGTGTCACGCCCATGGCGTAGAAGCCCAGTGCCTGGGAGCGTTCCCGCGGAATGAAGTAGTCCGCGATCAGCGAGTTGGCCGGCGGCGTACAGCCCGCCTCGCCAATACCGACACCGACCCGGCATATCAGCAGAATCCAGAACGCGCCTATGGTTAGCGAACCAATGGTCACTTCCGTCGCCAGACCGCAGGCAGCGGTCATCAGAGACCACAGCGCCACGCAGACGGTCATAATCCAGACACGATGGCCGACATCAGCAAAACGAGCTAGCGGAATACCCACGGCCGTGTAGAGCAGGGCGAAGCCAAAACCGGTCAGCAGCCCAAACTGCGTGTCGGTAATGCCGAGATCCGGCACCAGATCGGGGCCGACCACCGCGAGCAGCGCGCGGTCGACGAAATTCAGGATGTAGATGAGGGTTAACGCCAAAAGTACATAATTGCGGTAGGCCTTGGAGCCGTAGCCGGCCAAGTGGCCCTGGACTCCGCTTGCTGCGCCAATGCTGGCTTTCATGAACATCCCCCGTGCTGAGTACATTGTTATAAGTCGATGCGGGCTGTAGTGAGGCTTGGCTATGGTTCGCCCACTATCCCCGTCAGCATATCGACATCTTGAACAGGGTGTCGCCCCAATTGTTGAGCCTTGTCCGGCCTGCCAAACGACCAGCTTCTGTAACATTACAGCGCAGCAGTGGCACCGCGTGGCCTGCAAGCCACCTGGCTCGGTTTGCCGGCAGCCCCTAATCCATCTTGCAAATAGCACGGTATCAGCAAAATGCTGCGCACAACTGCTGCTCCCCCAGGTCATTCAAGGGGGAGGGAGTCAACGTCAAGGTGGCGTTGCTTGTGACTATGCCGTTGCGGTGTACACCTGCTGGCTAAACCATGGCCCTGGCGTTTTCTTCACGCCGCTATGGCCTGCTGCAAAGCGGTGTACGTCCTTAGTCTAATGAGCCGCCAGAGCAAGCCTGCCCTCGCGATAAAAAAGCATAAAAAACAAAATCTTACTTTTCTTTATTGATGTTATTTAAAGGCATTGAACGGCAGTACAAGCGCCGCGTTCTACCAAAGTCTTACTCTTCAGCCCCCATTCGCGGTGCTACCGTTACCAGCGTAATAACAACAACAATGGAGACGCTAATGTCCATGTCAAAAGAAGAGGCGGCGCGCGGCTACTGGCGTGAAAACCTCAAACTCATGATGATGCTGCTGGTCGTCTGGTTTGTGGTCTCATTCGGTGCCGGTGTGCTGTTTGTCGACCAACTCAATGCCATCACCTTCTTCGGATTCCCGTTGGGGTTCTGGTTCGCCCAGCAGGGCTCCATCTATGCCTTCGTGGTGCTCATCTTCGTGTACGTCTGGAAGATGAACCAGCTCGATCGCAAATACGACTTCCACGAAGAATAAGAACAGGAGTCCAGCGATGGATACCCAAACTCTGATCTATCTGTTCGTCGGGGCGACGTTTGCCCTGTACATCGGTATCGCCATCTGGTCACGAGCTGGTAGCACCAGCGAGTATTACGTGGCCAGCAAAGGCGTTCACCCGATCGCCAACGGCATGGCCACTGGTGCTGACTGGATGTCTGCCGCATCCTTCATCTCCATGGCCGGTATCATCTCCTTCACCGGCTATGATGGCTCTGTCTATCTGATGGGCTGGACCGGCGGCTACGTGCTGCTGGCAATGTGCCTGGCTCCGTACCTGCGCAAATTCGGCAAGTTCACTGTGCCGGAGTTTGTCGGTGAGCGTTACTACTCACAGACTGCCCGGGTGGTGGCGGTGATCTGCGTGATCTTCATTTCCTTTACCTACGTAGCGGGCCAGATGCGCGGTGTCGGCATCGTGTTCTCACGTTACCTGGAAGTGGACATCAACACCGGCGTCGTCATCGGCATGGCCATCGTGTTCTTCTACGCCGTACTCGGCGGCATGAAGGGCATCACCTACACCCAGGTGGCGCAGTACTGCGTGATGATCTTCGCCTACATGGTTCCGGCCATCTACATCTCCATCCTGATTACCGGCAACCCGATTCCGCAACTGGGCTTTGGTAGCGAGGTGATAGGCACAGGTCAGTCCGTGCTGGAACGACTGAACGGGTTGGGGGCGGAACTGGGCTTTGGCGCCTATACCGACGGGTCCAAGTCCACCATCGACGTGTTCTTCATCACCATGGCCCTGATGGTCGGCACCGCCGGTCTGCCGCACGTTATTGTTCGCTTCTTCACCACGCCTACTGTACGAGATGCACGTAAATCAGCAGGTTATGCGCTGCTGTTCATTGCGATTCTGTACACCACTGCGCCGGCGGTAGCCGCCTTTGCACGCACCAACCTGCTGACCTCGGTGCCCAACACCGCCTATCAGGAAGTACCTGCCTGGCTGACCACCTGGGAAAACGCGGGCCTGATCGCTTGGCAGGACAAGAACAATGACGGCGTCATCCAGTACGGCCCTGGTACTCCCTTTGTCGGTGCGCCCAAGTTCACTGATGAGCGTGGTGCCAATGGCGAGCGTCTGCTGAGCAATGAGCCGACCGCAGCCGCCACCGAGCTGTACGTTGACCGCGACATCATGGTTCTGGCAAACCCGGAAATTGCCCAACTGCCGGGCTGGGTAGTCGCCTTGATCGCCGCCGGTGGTCTGGCTGCCGCCTTGTCGACCGCAGCTGGCTTGCTACTGGTTATCTCGACATCGGTCTCCCATGACCTGCTGAAGAGCAACATGGCACCGAATATCACCGAGAAACAGGAGCTGCTGGCGGCGCGGGTGGCTGCGGGTGTCGCCATTGCCATTGCCGGTTTGTTCGGGATTTACCCACCCGCCTTCGTGGCACAGGTGGTCGCCTTTGCCTTTGGTTTGGCGGCGGCCTCGTTCTTCCCGGTCATCGTCATGGGGATCTTCTCCAAGAAGATGAACAAGGAAGGGGCGATCGCCGGGATGGTCGTTGGCCTGACCTTCACCTTCGGTTACATCGTCTACTACAAGTTCATCAACCCGGCAGCAACGGCTGATGACTGGTGGTTTGGTATCTCGCCGGAAGGTATTGGCACCCTGGGTATGATCTTCAACTTCATCGCCGCGATTCTGGTAGCTTCCGTTACCAAAGCGCCGCCGGAGAAGATCCAGCACCTGATCGAGGATATTCGTATCCCGCGTGGCGCTGGTGCAGCAGTAGATCACTAAGCACCTGCGCAAATAAAAACGCCCCGCATATGCGGGGCGTTTTTTATTGCAGCACCAGATCAGAAGCGCCAGGTTGCCTGGGTAGCCAGACCGTGGGCTGAATTGCGGAAGTCAGCCGAGTAGTCGGCATAACCGACTTCCCCTTCGGATTCGCGCAGGTAAGAGTAGGCAACGTCCAGTGTCAGATCCGGCGTGACATCCCAGCCTGCGCCCAGAGAGAACACCTTGCGGTCCGATACCGGGATACGCACGGTACGGTGGGTGTCATTGGTCGGCGACGGGTCAACGGTAAAGCCTGCACGCAGCACCCATTGCGGGTTCAGCTGATAGGCCGCACCAACCGCCCAGGAGATCACGTCATCCCACTGCATGTCCTCCTCAACCGTGCCAAAGCTCGGCTGATAAGGCGCCAACAGGCCGCTGTTCTCTACCTCGATACCATCCAGACGGCTCCAGCGCGTCCAGGTGCCACCGGCATACAGCGTCCAGCGGTCATCCATTTCCCAGGTCACCGAGGTATCGACGGATTCGGGCATGGTGATGTCCAGCGCAGCATCGTAGCTGCCGTCCAGCCCCGGGAAGGTACCGAAACCACTGAAGCGGGTGCGGCCCTCAAGGCCGAAGTCGATCGCCGAATGATAGGTCAGGCCCCAGCGAACCTGGTCAGTGACCTGCACCAGCACACCGGCATTGAAGCCATAGCCGGTGTCATCGCCCTTGATATTGACCTCGGCGTTACTGCCCAGCGCCGCCAAGGGCTGGCTGGTCAGCTTGCCGCTGATGCGGTTGATGGTGGGGCCAAACCCGACCGACACGCGGTCGTTGATCTGGTAGCTCAGGGTAGGCTGCAGCGTGACAACCTGTACCTTGCTGTATAGGCCGTGCGCACGGCCTTGAAACGCGTCTTCATAATCGCTGATCACACCAAAGGGCGCATACATGCCGATGCCGGCGTGCCAGCGATCGTTCAGCGGCGTCACGAGGTAGCCAAAAGGTACTACCGCGTTCGGCACCATGTCACCGTCGTTGCTACCGGGGATAGCACCTTGCGCGTTGTCGATGTCGGTGGAAGCGAAGATGGTGGCAAAACCACCGCTAATTTCAGTTCTGTCCAGCCTGGACATACCGGCGGGGTTGCCAAACAAGGTGCTGGCGTCCTCGGCGGAGGATGAGCGTCCTGCAAATCCAGTCCCCATACCGCTAGCGCTTTGCTCGTTGATGCTTAGGCCGTTGGCGTTAACGCCAGAAGCGGCGAGGGTGACGGCCAAGGCAACGGATGACTTCAGCCAGGCGTGTCTGTTCATGGAATGCTCCGGGGTGTCTGTCTTGGGAAAACGTCTCATGCAGTCGACAGTCGCTTCATGGAATAGGTTGCACTGAAGCTGTCAGGGAGGTCGGACTTGATCAGCGCCGCAGTTTGATACAAAAAGAGGCAATGACTCGACCATGATGAAACGAGAGCGCAAGCTAACAGCATCTGCGCCGATCATCCAGTACAGTTTGGGGAAATAAACCAACAAAAATAGAGCAAAAGCTCTAATCTCCGGCGATTTTGAGCCCAACTACAGGCTGCCGATCCTCGCCTGGCGCAGACGTCGCCAATGCCGCAGACGGCTGTTCAGCTCCGCCAAGGTCGCGATGCCCTGGGCGCGAGCCCGGCTGAGCAGAATCAGCAGGATCTCCGCCGTCGCCAAGGCATCGGCGGCTGCGTGATGGCGTTGGCTGTTGCGCAGCTGAAAATAATCTTGCCAGTCATCCAGCGTTTTCCTGCCAGTTACCTCCGGGTACAGCATCGGAGCCAACTCCGCCACGTCAAGGAAGACATGCCGTAAACGGGTGTTCAGCGTCTGCCGCAGCCCGCGCTGCAACATGCGCTGATCAAAGGCCGCATGGAAGGCAACAAACACGCCATTGTCGGCAAAGGCCATGAAGTCCAGTAGCGCATCAGCCGGTGCTACGCCGCGGGCAACCTCACTCGGCGCGATACCGTGGATCAGCACCGACTCGGTCACTCGGTGATTTTCCTGGAACAACGTGCACTCATACTGGCTGCCCAGATCAATGCTGCCGTTCTCAACCACCACCGCACCCACGGACAGGATCCGGTCGCGATTGACGTTGAGGCCGCTGGTTTCCAGGTCCACCACGACGAGACGACAGCGCTCCAGCAAGGTGTCATCCAGCGCCTGAGGCGTCGGTAAGCGCGCCAGGCGAGCCTGCTGCTCGCTGTCCAGCGCCTGACGCCGGGTGCCCAGCCAGCTCAACGGGTTCACAGGTTGTACCTCAGTGCCAGACTACCCTGCAGACGCTTGGCCTGGCGGAAGGACTCGCGCAGGATGCGCCGATCCAGCTGGTTCAGGCTATCCGGGTCCAGTCGATTGCTGAAGGGGCGCTGCTCACGCTCCTGCTGCTGATGCTGCTGCATGCGTACCAACTGGATGAACTGATAGCCCTCGATATAAGCGTCGGCATCCAGCGGATCAAGCACACCGCGTTGACGCAACTGCTGCAAGCGCTCCAGCGTATTGCTCACGGCGATGCCATTGGCCAAGGCGAGCAGTCGCGCACCATCAACGAAGGGCCCCAGACCTTGTACCTTGATATCCAGCGTGTCCTTCTCGGCGCCACTGCGCGCAACCACAAAATCGCGCAGCCGGCCAATCGGCGGGCGATGCTGCAGCGCATTCTGCGCCATCTGCTGCTGAAACAGCGTATTGCTGCCAATCTTGCGCAGCACGCCCGAGAACACCTGGTCGGCAGCCCGCCGGTCACCCCAGACCACCCGAAAGTCAAAGTAGATTGCTGACTTGAGCAGGTTGGCGGGCGTCGTGCTGGCAATGATGCGATCAAAGCGCGCCTGCCATTCTCTTGCCGACAGGCATAGCTCCGGGTTGCTGGCCATGATATTGCCCTTGCACAGGGTAAAACCACATTGCGCCAACGCCTGGTTGATCTTGTCGGCCAGCGGCAGCAGCAGGGTGCGTCGCTCCTCGGCCTGCTCGGGGGAGGCGGCAGAGAACATCATGCCGTTGTCCTGGTCCGTGTGCAGCGTCTGCTCCTGGCGCCCTTCGCTACCAAAACACAGCCAACTGAAGGGCACGCCCGGATCACCGTGCTCGGCAATAGATAACTCGATCACGCGGCACACCGTATGATCATTGAACAGGGTAATGATACGAGTGATCTGCCCGGACGATGCACCGTGGGCCAGCATGCTGTCGACCAGTTGATGAATGTGGCTGCGCAGCGCAGCCAGGCGCTCCACGCTCTCGGCCTGCCGCAGGGTGCGTGCCAGGTGCACCAGGTTTACCCGCTGCAGGGAAAACAGATCTCGCTCCGACACCACGCCCGTCAGGCGACCATCATCGACCAGACAAATATGGGCGATGTGGCGCCGCGTCATGGCGATGGCCGCATCAAAGGCGCTGGCGCTGGAGGGCAGGGCGGCGGGGTCCGGCGTCATCACGCTGCTGAGCGGACGGGTCAGATCAACCTCGTCGCTGGCAATCAACGCCCGCAGGTCACGCAGGGTAAAGATACCCAGCGGCGCCAGGGCCTCATCGGTGATCACAATACTGCCGACACTGGCCTCATGCATCTGCCGCACGGCGCTGCGTATCGGGGTGTCCGGAAGGCAGTGCACGGGCGAGTGGCCAACCAGCTCGTCGAGCCTGGCATCCAGCGAGTAATGCGCACCGAGGGTCTCGCTGGCCTGCTTTTGCGCCTGCTGATTGACCTGGTCCAGCAGGCTGCTGACCCCGCGCAAGGCAAAATCACGAAACGGCAGGGACCGGCTGAACAGGGTGACAAAGGCGTCGCGCTCAATGGTCAGGCAGAAGCTGTCCTGCGCTGCACGATGCAGGGTGCGGGTAGCACGCTCGCCCAGCAGGGCAGCCAGCGGAAAGCACTCTCCGGTACCAATCTCGAACGTGGTATCCGGCCGGTCGGCATCGGCGACCACCCGCTCGCCGCGAATCAGCCCTTGCTTGACGATAAAAAAGCGCTGAACCGGGCCATCCTGCGGCTGCAGGATGGGCTCGCCCGCGGCAAAGAAGCGCAGCTGAGCCTGCTCAACCAGCCAGGCGAGGTGCGCGGGTTCCATCAGGTTGAAAGGCGGGTAGCTCTGCAGGAAGCCGATCAGCCCCTGAACGTTCTGCATCACGGCGGTTTTGCCCGCCTCGGCGAATTTGTCGTCTTTGTTCATGGCGCTACAGCTGTTGTTTTCCGGGGATTGTCTGCCGCAACCACATAACCCACTATTCGACCTATGTCGCCCCCGGTCGGCCAACGAGTTGGCGCGTCAGGCACAGACAAGTCATTTCATCTGGCAGGCCGTTTTGGTATTGTGACGCAAACGGCACGTTGGGCAATTGACCGGGCCGATTTGAGTATAGAAGAAAGGCAGCGTGCTGGGATGCCGCCTCCCGTTGGGGAGGAATAACAATGTTCGGTGTGTTCAAGGGGTAGTGCTTGATCAAAGTGCTGGTGGTTGATGACCATGACCTGGTTCGCATGGGCATCAGTCGTATGCTGGGCGATGTCCCTGGCCTGTCCGTGGTGGGCGAGGCCGATTGCGGTGAAAACGCCGTGACCCGGGCGCGCGAGCTCAAGCCTGACGTCGTCCTGATGGATGTGCGCATGCCCGGCATTGGCGGTCTGGAGGCCACCCGCAAACTGGTCCAGCATGATCGCAACCTCAAGGTCATCGCCGTCACGGTCTGTGATGAAGAGCCGTTCCCCACCCGCCTGATGCAAGCCGGCGCTGCGGGTTACGTCACCAAGGGCGCGGCTCTTGATGAAATGGTGTCGGCCATTCGCCAGGTTCACGCCGGACAACGCTACATCAGCCCCAACGTCGCCCAACAGCTGGCACTGAAACGCTTCAACCCAGGCGGTGACTCGCCGTTCGACTGCCTTTCCGAGCGCGAAATCCAGATCGCTTTGATGATCGTCGGTTGCGAAAAAGTGCAGAGCATCTCCGACAAGTTGTGTCTCAGCCCGAAAACCGTCAACACCTATCGCTACCGCATTTTCGAGAAACTGGGCATCACCAGTGATGTCGAGCTGACCTTGCTGGCGGTACGGCACGGCATGGTCGACGCCAGCCAGCAGTGAGTCAGTCAACGCCCCTGGACAGCAAAGCCTTTCTCGCCTCGGCCAGCAGCAAGCCCGGGGTCTATCGCATGTTCGATGCCGACGGTGCCCTGCTGTACGTCGGCAAGGCAAGCAACCTTAAAAAGCGCCTGTCCAGCTACTTCCGCAAAACCGGCCTGAGCCCCAAGACCGAGGCGCTGGTCAGCCGCATCCAGCAGATTGACACCACCATCACCGCCAACGAGACCGAGGCGCTGCTGCTGGAACAAAGTCTGATCAAGGCCAACCGGCCGCCGTATAACATCCTGCTGCGCGACGACAAATCGTACCCCTACGTTTTTCTGTCCAGTAATGACGACTTTCCGCGCCTGGGTTTACACCGCGGAACCAAGCGCGCCAAGGGGCGCTACTTCGGCCCCTATCCAAGTGCTGGCGCGATTCGCGAAAGCCTCAGCCTGCTGCAAAAGACCTTTCTGGTGCGCCAGTGTGAAGACAGCTATTACCGTAACCGCACCCGGCCTTGCCTGCAGTACCAGATCAAGCGCTGCAAGGCTCCCTGTGTCGGCCTGGTAGACGCCGACGAGTATGCGGAAGACGTGCGCCATTCAGTCATGTTTCTGGAAGGGCGCAGCAACGCCCTGAACACGGAGCTGACCAGCGCCATGGAACAGGCGTCCATGAACCTGGACTTTGAACGGGCCGCCGAGTTACGCGACCAGATTGCCCTGCTGCGGCGGGTGCAGGACCAGCAAAGCATGGACACCGAGCAGGGCAACGTGGATATCATCGCCGCGGCGGTGGCGCCCGGCGGCGCCTGTGTGCATGTCGTCATGGTCCGCAATGGCAGGGTGCTAGGCAGCAAAAACCACTTTCCCCGAGTGCCCATTGAGCAACAGCCCGGGGAGGTGCTGGCAGCCTTCCTGCCGCAATACTATCTGGGTACCGCCGAACGCGAGCTGCCCCCCGAGCTGATCGTCAATGCCGAGCACCCCGATTTCGCCGTCATCGCCGAAGCCCTTGCTCAAGCGCGCGGGTACAACCTCAGCATTACCAGCCGAGTGCGCGGCAACCGCAAACGCTGGCTTGACCTGGCTGCGGGTAACGCCGAACAGTCTCTGACCAGCCTGTTGAGCAATCGTCAACATGTTCATCAGCGCTTCGAGGCGTTGCAGCAGGCATTGCAGCTGGACGAGCTGCCCACTCGCCTGGAGTGCTACGACATCAGTCACTCCAGTGGTGAAGCGACCGTCGCCTCCTGCGTGGTGTTTGGGCCGGAAGGGCCGCTGAAAAGCGACTATCGCCGCTTCAACATCGAGGGCGTTACGGCCGGCGACGATTACGCCGCCATGCGTCAGGCACTGCACCGCCGCTTCAGCCGTCTGAAGGAGGGGGAGGGCAAGATGCCCGATGTACTCTTGGTTGACGGCGGCAAAGGCCAGATGAACATGGCGATCGAGGTTCTGCAGGAGCTGGCCATTCATGACCTGACGCTGCTAGGCGTAGCCAAGGGCGTCACCCGCAAGGCCGGCATGGAAACCCTGTACCTCAACGACCCGCACAATGAGCTGGTGCTGCCCGGCCATTCGCCTGCCTTGCATTTGATCCAGCATATACGTGATGAAGCGCACCGCTTTGCCATCACCGGACATCGCCAACGGCGCGGCAAGGCACGCACCAGTTCCAGCCTCGAGGGCATTGCCGGTGTTGGACCCAAGCGCCGCCGTGAACTGCTGCGCCATTTTGGTGGCCTGCAGGAGCTGAAGCGGGCCAGCGCCGCAGAAATCGCCAAAGCACCGGGTATCAGTAAAAAACTTGCAGAACAGATTTATGCCGCCCTGCATAGCGATTAGAATGCTCTGTTGCTAACAATGGCCGAGACCATGAACATCCCAAATATCCTGACCCTCATCCGGGTTGCCCTGATTCCGATTTTCATCCTGCTGTTCTACATGCCGTTCCACTGGAGCTACATGGCGGCTGCGGTGGTGTTCACGCTGGCAAGCGTGACCGACTGGCTCGACGGGTACCTGGCCCGCAAGCTGCAGCAGAGCACACCTTTTGGCGCCTTTCTCGACCCGGTAGCCGACAAGCTGATGGTGGTGATTGCGCTGGTGCTGCTGGTACAGCATCACGCCAACTTCTGGATCACCGCGCCAGCCGCCATCATCATCGGTCGCGAAATCGTCATCTCCGCACTGCGCGAGTGGATGGCCGAGATGGGCGCACGAGCCCAGGTCGCCGTATCGCAGCTCGGCAAATACAAAACCGCGCTGCAGATGGTGGCACTGGTGGTCCTGCTCGCCAACCCGCCTGAGTTCACGTTGTGGGTGATGCTGGGCTATGTGCTGTTGGCCTTGTCTGCCGTGCTGACGCTCTGGTCCATGGTGGTCTACCTGATTGCCGCCTGGCCGCACCTGCGTCCCGACAGTGATCAAAATTCCGCCAAATAAGTTTTTTTGAATCAATGACTTGACAGGTCGGCGCAGAAGGATAGAATGAGCGCCGTCCGATGCGATGACCGCTCAATACGGCGCATTCAAGTGTCGCTCGGCTCAAGCAAGAAAAGCTCTATTAAGTAGAGCTCGACCTTAGGGTCAGGTAATACTAGTTTTACGCGGGAATAGCTCAGTTGGTAGAGCACGACCTTGCCAAGGTCGGGGTCGCGAGTTCGAGTCTCGTTTCCCGCTCCAGTTTTATATTCTGTTGACGTCATCCACAACAGAGTAGTCCCCCTTTAGAGGCCGGGTGGCAGAGTGGTCATGCAGCGGATTGCAAATCCGTGTACGCCGGTTCGATTCCGACCTCGGCCTCCATCTTTACTTTCGCCCGGATGGCGAAATTGGTAGACGCAAGGGACTTAAAATCCCTCGATGGCAACATCGTGCCGGTTCGACCCCGGCTCCGGGCACCATCTACCACGCGTCTCGCAGCCATCCAGCAGCAAATACCCTTGGTCCGCGAATTAATACCTGCCCGCCATTCCTGGCTTGTCGCCCATGCAGCCTCACAGCCGTACCACCAAGCCAGAACCACGATCCGTTGTCGTACCCTTCGCTCGCCATGCGCCAACGCTGTTGGTGATTCAAATCAGCACATTGGTCGCCCAAATCGCCTATTCTAGACACAACAAGACGAGCGGGGGTGCTGCATGCAAGGTGAGGTTTTCTGGATAACCATTGGCTTCTTTACCGTCAGCCTGCTGTTGATCTGCATTGGCTGGGGCAAGGTAGAAGGCCGGGTTGGAGTGGCACTTATCTGGTTGGGGGCTCTCATCATGCTGGGTCTGATTTTTGTGCACATTTGGCTAGGCGTGGCAATCGAGTAGCCGTCACGGCGGCTCCGGCAAAGCATGCAGCTCCACTCGGTTGCGCCCCAGATGCTTAGCGCGGTAGAGCGCCAGGTCAGCACTGCGTAGCAGGGCATCGATATCACTGCCGTGACGCGGGAAGCTCGCAACCCCCAGTGAAATAGTCGCAGTCAGCTCGGCGCCGTGCCAATCGAGACGGAGATTGGCAAACACCGCGCGGTAGTGCTCCGCTCGCCGTTTCGCGGTATCGGCATCAGTGTTGGGCAACGCGACCAGAAACTCCTCTCCGCCATAACGACAGACGATATCGCTGGCGCGTGAATGCAATGAGAGCACGTCCGCCAGCGCCGTCAATACCAGGTCACCCGCCTGATGACCGTACTCGTCGTTGACCGTCTTGAAGTGATCAATGTCGATCAGAATCAGCGCCAGTGCCTGCTGGTGGCGAGAGCACTGCACCAGCTCGCGCTCAATACTGACATCGAAATAGCGGCGGTTGTACGCGCCGGTCAGCGGGTCGCGATCAGCCTGGGCGCGCAGCTGTTGTTGCAACAGATTGATTTCGGCCAGTTGCTGGTGCAACGCGTGATTGGCCTCCTGCAAGGCCGCCTCACTGGCGCGCAGCTGTTCGCGCGCCTCGCGAATGCGGATGTTGCGCGAGAAGGCTACGTTACCCACCATCATGAGATACAGCGTCAGGCCGACGATGCACAGCAGGTTGGCGAGCCAATGGTTCAGCGTCGTCAGGTAGGGAGGCTGGACCAGCCAGGCGAGGGCGATGCCCAGCATCAGCGCCGTTGCGGCCTGCACCATGCCGAGCGGGCCGCGAAACACCATCAGGTTGATAGTGATGCCAATCACCATGGTGTAGCTGATCCACAGCGGAAAGCCCAGCAGGCTAATCCAGACGCCAAAGAGCAGGGCATCAAGCAGCAGGCTGTTCAATTCGGTACGCAGAGGGCTGGGTGCGCGCCTGGCGCGCCAGTAGATCAGATGGGGATACAGCAGAAACTGCAGAGTCAGCAAGGTCCAGAGCAGCCAGCCCGGCTGGGTAGCGCTCAGGTGAACAGCAATGGCCGAGAACAGCAGGGCGAAGGAGCCGGTGCGGTTCTTGTGGTTGAGCTGCACAATCCAGTGCGAGTTTTCCGGCGTCGTGCCTGTCATGATCGGCTGCAGTGAAATGACCTGCAGCCGATTGTAGCGAGCAACGGTAGACCCGCATAGAGGGCTCTGAACCCTCTGCCCCACAGGTCGCTGCTGTCGCGGGTGATCTCCACGTCCTAGTGGGTGTAGCTGACGTCCACGACATCCGCGCATCGGCAAGATCGCTCTCAGCCGTCATCAAGGCTTCACGTGCAATTAACGCCCCTGTCACGGTGCCGTGGCGCAATCGTTACAGCGCAACGCAGGAGCACAATCATGCAGATGACGGTCATCGGCTGTGGCTACGTAGGACTGGTAACGGCAACCTGTTTTGCCGAGATGGGGAACCGGGTGTGCTGTGTCGACAGCAACGCCAAGCGCGTTGATGCGCTGACATGGAGTGGCGCCGATCTTCGAGCCTGGCATCGAGCCGATGATCCAGACCAACCAGCGGGCAGGGCGCCTGACCTTCAGCACCGAGCTGGACACTGCCTGCGCCCGCTCAGAAGTCATCTTTATAGCGGTAGGCACGCCGCCTGCTGCCGACGGCGCCGCCGACATCTCTCAGGTGCTGGCCGTCGCCGCCCGGTTGGCTGCCTGCCTGGAGCAACCGACTGTCGTGGTCTGCAAGTCAACCTCTCCGGTGGGCACCGCCTGCCGGGTGCAGAGCATTCTGGACCAGCACTGCCAGCGCCGCGGCCTCAGCTGGCGCCATACAGTGGTGAGCAACCCGGAGTTTCTTAAGGAAGGCGCCGCAATCGACGATTTCATGCGGCCCGACCGCATCGTGCTGGGCTGCGAAGACCCGCACGCCGAGGCCGTGATGCGTTCGCTCTACGAGCCGTTCGTGCGCAACCATGACCGCATACTGAGCATGTCACGCCGCGCGGCAGAAATGACCAAGTATGCGGCCAACACCTTTCTTGCCGCCCGCATTTCCTATATCAACGAAATCGCCAGCCTGTGCGAACAGCTCGGCGTGGATGTCGAGCAGGTGCGTAAGGGGATCGGTTCAGATCAGCGCATCGGCCACCACTTCATCTATGCCGGATGCGGCTATGGCGGCTCATGCTTCCCCAAGGACATTCGCGCGCTGCTGCACATGGCTGACGAGCAGGGCATGCAACTGCCGATTCTCGAAGCGGTTGAGCAGCGCAATCAGCTGCAGAAAACCTGGCCGCTACGCATGCTGCAGCGGGAGCTAGGCAGCCTTTACGGTCGCACACTGGCGATTTGGGGACTCGCGTTCAAGCCGGGTACAGACGATATCCGTGACGCACCCAGCCTGGTCCTGCTGGACGCCTTGCTAGCTGGCGGCGCCCAAGTGCGGGCCTTCGATCCGGCTGCTAGCGACAACATCGCACAGCGGTATCCGGAGGCGGTGAAGAAAGGCCAACTCCAGCTATTCCAGGACCCTTATGCCGTGCTGAACAATGCCGATGCACTGGTTCTGCTGACCGAATGGAAGCAATTTCGACAGCCTGACTTTCACCTCGTTGCCCAGCGCCTGCGAACCCCGCTGCTGATCGACGGCCGCAACCAGTATGACCCGCAAGCCATGGCCGACCTGGGGCTGCGCCACGTTGGGGTGGGTCGTCAGGTTGCGCCACCGGCGTCACCGGTGTTGCGCGAGGTGGTCTGATATCAACCGCTTTGCGGTATGCTGGGGCCCTTTCATTCAGCGTAGGCAGGAAGCAAGCCCATGTCCCAGTATGATTTCGACCTCTTTGTCATCGGCGCAGGCTCTGGTGGTGTGCGAGCCAGCCGCATGGCGGCCGGCTTTGGTGCCCGTGTCGCCGTCGCAGAAGACCGCTACTTGGGTGGCACCTGCGTCAACGTGGGCTGCGTACCCAAAAAGCTGTTCGCCTATGCGGCCCACTTCGCGGAGGACCTGGAGGACGCTGCGGGCTATGGCTGGAATCTGACAGCGGACAGCTTTGACTGGCCGCGTCTGGTGGCCAACAAGAACGCCGAGATCATCCGACTGAATGGCATCTACCGCAATTTGCTGACCTCCGCCGGCGTGCAGTTGCTGGAAGGGCGGGCGCGCCTGCTGGATTCGCACCACGTTGAGGTCAACGGCCAGCGCTACAGTGCCGAACGTATCCTGATCGCCACCGGCGGCTGGCCCTTCATCCCTGATTTTCCCGGTCGCGAGCATGTCATCAGTTCCAATGAAGTCTTCTTCCTGGAGCAACTGCCCAAGCGTGTGCTGGTCGTCGGGGGCGGGTACATCGCCATCGAGTTTGCCGGCATCTTCCACGGCCTGGGCTGCGACACAACCCAGCTCTACCGGGGCGAGCTGTTCTTGCGCGGGTTTGATCAAGGCGTGCGCGAACACATGGCGCACGTGCTCAAGGAAAAGGGCCTGGACCTGCGCTTCAACAGCGATGTAGCACGCATTGAGCGCAACAGTGACGGGAGCCTGGAGGTGCAGCTCGACAACGGCGAATATCTGCAGACCGACCTGGTGTTGTACGCCACTGGCCGCCGCCCGCATGTGGATGGCCTTGGACTGGAAAACACCGATGTCGAGCTGGATGCCAAGGGCAATATCCAGGTCAACGCCCACTACCAGACTACCGACCCGTCCATCTTTGCCATCGGCGACGTCACCGACACGGTCGAGCTGACACCGGTGGCGCTGGCCGAAGGCATGGCACTAGCGCGCTGGTTATACAAACCTGACGAATACCGTGCAGTCGACTACGACGATATTCCTACCGCGGTATTCTGCATTCCCAACATCGCCACGCTCGGGCTCAGTGAGGAGGCTGCGCGCGCGAAGGGGCACAAGCTGAAAATCTACGAAAGCCGCTTCCGCGCCATGCGCAACACACTCGCCGGCCGTGCGGAGCAGAGTTTCATGAAGCTCATTGTTGACCAGCAGAGCGACAAGGTACTGGGTGTCCATATGGTGGGGCCGGAAGCCGGCGAGATCGTCCAGGGGCTGGCCGTGGCCGTCAAGGCTGGGGCAACCAAGGCGGTCTTTGACGCCACCCTCGGGATCCATCCCACGGCTGCCGAGGAGTTTGTTACCATGCGCACGCCAAGCCGCGAGGACTGATCGCGGCGCCTGTCTGGAGCGCCCCTCACATGACCTGGTTCTACGCTTTCGACCTGTTCGGCGTGGCGGTTTTCGCGATCACCGGCGCCCTGATGGCCGGTCGCAAATCCATGGACCTGTTTGGCGTGCTGGTCATCGCGATCATCACCGCCTTGGGAGGAGGTACGCTACGTGATGTGATTCTCGGCCACCATCCGGTGAGCTGGATTCGCAACGACGTGTACATCCTGGTCGCCACACTGGCCGCCATAGGGACCGTGCTCTGGGTGCGACTGACCCGGCCAATCAACGAAACAGGTCTGCTGGTCGCCGATGCCTTTGGCCTGGCGGTATTCACCGTCATCGGCACTCAAGTAGCACTCAGCCATGAGGTGCCGGTCAGTGCGGCCGTCATCATGGGTGTGATGACAGGGGTCGCCGGCGGGGTGATGCGCGACATCATCTGCAACGAGATTCCGCTGATATTCCATAAGGAAATCTACGCAACAGCCTGCATTGTCGGCTCGCTGGCGTACATCGCCCTGAGCCAGCTCACCCTGCGCGAAGATATCGCCGCCGGACTGTGCATCACCATTGTGCTGGCGATCCGCCTGGCCGCCATTCGCTGGCATCTGGCGCTGCCACGCTTTCACCTGCTGGACCGCAACGACAGGGCTCAGTGATGATGATGGTGGTGTTCTTCTTGCGCCGATGACGGCTCATCATCGGCTTGCACATTTACCTGGACCTCAACCTCTCCGGTATTGGCGAACTGCAGCGTCAGCGGGTAGCTATCGCCAGCCGCGAGCGGGCGAGCCAGGTTGAACAGCATCAGGTGATAGCCGCCGGGCGCGAAGGTCACGGTGGCGCCCGGTTCAATGACCAGGGATTCGACGCGTTGCATTTTCATCATGCCATCGGCATGCACATGCTCATGGATCTCCACTTTGCCTGCCACCTCGGTTTGCGCACCGAGCAGGGTGTCAGCGCTATCACCGTGGTTGCTTATGCTCAGATAGGCCGCGCCGGCCGGAGCTACCGGTGGCAAGGCGCGAGACCAGGGATGATCAATATGTAATTGGCCGGCATCAAACTCATGGGCTTGCACCAGTTGCGCCATTGCGCACCCGATCAGTAGCAGCGATAGCTTGTTGAAACGCATGGACAGGCATCCTCGTTGTACGCGTGTTGTGGGCTCACCATACCCGGATCCGGCTGCCAGATGAAGCAGTTCACAGTCGGACGATTACAGCGTCTGCAAAATGTGCGGTAGTTATATAAATTGTGCAGAACATAGCTTTTCGCCATTATTCATTTGTCGCACACTGAGGGCAGGTGATGTGACAGCCTCGGGCCGCCTACCGGAAGAATGAGCACGCCATGACAGAACGCAGACGATTGGAGCGACACCAAGTGAGTAGCAGCCTGGAAGTGTTTGACCTCGATACCGGGGACCATCTTGGACGCGTTGTAGACCTGCATGTAGAGGGTCTTATGCTGCTGAGTGATCGACCGGTCGATCTGTTCCGATCCTTCGCCCTGCAGGTCAACCTGCCGATGACCCTGAACGGAGTTCGTGAGTTTCTCCTGGATGCCGAAAGCCTCTGGAACCGCGAAAGCATCAACGGCAAGCAGTACTGGACCGGCATGCACTTCACCAACCTGCCCGAGGCCTCGCGCCTGTGCATCGAAAGAATGGTCGCCAGCGTCTGATGCCGGCGACCAGCTGGTAACTGAAGACGGGCAGCACTCAGGCGCCGATGAACTGACCCGGTGTCAGGTGGTTGTCCCAGCGGACCGGAAAGCTACCATGTGGCACTGCCTGATCATTGTCAGCCGACAGCAGATACACTCCACCTAATCCTGACGTCACTACAAAACCTTGCTCGCCAAAGGGCAGGGCGCCGGCAACATCTTGCACGGCAACCCGTTGCAGCAGCTCGCCGGTGCGATAATTGATGATGATGGCACGATTGCCCAACGGAGCAGTGACAACGGCCAGCGGCGCATGACGGCTGATGGCAATACTGGCCGTGTAGTTACGCAAACCAGCCAGCTCTTCCTGCGGCAACTCAGGTTCGGAAAACACCCCCGTCGCCGTATCCAGCCTGGCCAGCAGCGGCGGCGTTTCCCACTCGGGGCCTTCGTACTGGTACCCGGCGATCACGACGCCGTCCGGACTGACATCCAGGTGGCGACAACTCAATTGATGGTGCGAGGGCGTGTAGCGCGCAGTGACGGCACCAGAGTGCCGGTCCAGCAGCAGCAGGGCTGGCTCCATGCGATCCAGATTCAGCTTGATGCGATCATAGTCCGGATGGGTCTCGATGCCGCCCAGCGCTACGATCAGGGTATCGCCATCCGGGTGCAGGCGCAGCTCGTGCGGCCCGATGCCCTGCAGATCGAAGTCGGCAACCTGACGATAGCCATCAAAAGCGTCGTATACCCGCACCAGACCAGCAGAGGTGTGATAGTTATTCATGGTGACGTACAGCAGGCGTGCGTCCGGGCTGTACACACCGTGGCCGTAATAGTGATAACCATCGCCGGCGTGCACGCTGCGCTCCAACTGACCGTTGCGCGTGTTGATCACATGCATCTCACGGCCGGGGCGACGGGCAAACACCACGACATGGTCGCCGTGGGGCTGCGGGCAGCCACCATGGCAACGCTCGGCGACCGGGATCTGAAAGCGCTGCTGGCCGCGGCTATCCACCCCGCTGATATAGTGCCGTCCCTCCGCGTCGTTAACGGCGCTGACCAGTTCCAGCGGCGGCGCTGGCCGCCCCAGGAGAGCACCGGTGCTGCAGGCACTGGCCGCGGTCACCGAGGCGCCCGCAAGAGACGCCTTGAGAAAGCCTCGACGAGTGAGCATGACTCAGTCCCCGTCGCTCGAGTTGAAGCCGCGAACGATGCCCAGCTTGCTCGCGACCGGACCAGTCAGGATCGCACCGGTGGCGCGAACGTCCTCGAGCAGCGCCGTCAGGCTCGCTACGCCCTCTTCGGTCTCCAGCAGAGGGGTGATATCTGCCGGCAATCCATCAAAATGCGCCAGCGTCTTATTCAGTTGGGTGCTGAACTGTTCGGCCAGATCAGCCGCGTTGTTCTCGGCCATCAACAGATTAAGGCCAGGCACAAAGTAGTCGGCCATCCCTTGCAGGGACGCCCGTAAGGTCGCCAGTGACTGCTCGCTGCGCCAGGCATCAGCCAGATACGGGTTGGGCCGACCGGTTCCACGCACACCCAGCGGCGCAGCCAGCCGCCAGTCTGCCATGATTTCGAGGGCATGCATGGCAGAGGTGAGGGTGCCGTTGTTGTAATCGTTTACTTCGAGATAACGAGACTGCAGCTGCCCCCAGTCGGCAGACAGCCCTTCGGCGTTCTGCTTCAGGTTGCCGCTGATAGCCCTCAGCAGGGCACAGCTCCGCTCGGCGGGCAACGCACGCTCCCCGTCGGTGATCTGCGGGTCGTACAGCAGATATTCAGCCGCCGGAAAGCCCTGGATGGCGACACTGTCGCGGGACAGAGCGTCAACATCAATCGGCTTATCATTGCCCAGCCAGTAGCGAGCCTTGCTCGCAGTCAGATTTTTGGGGTCAGGCCAGAACTGAAACTTCCAGGCCCGCGTGTTCTGCTCAATCGGCCCAAAGTCGACAAAGCGCACCGCCTGCCAGCTGTTGAAGGCGGACAGCCACTGTTCCCTGACCGCCTGCAGCCCGGCATCCGTCGGCTCAGCGCAGTACTCGCTGGTCAGTTGAGCAAAGGTGTTGGTGCTGCTGGCCAATTGTTCGTAGCCGTGGCCAATCTGGGCATGCCAGGCAGCGCGCGGCGTTTCCGCCATGGCCTGAGCGCTAAGACCCAGCGTCATAGCCGCAACCAGCGGCAGGCGGAGCAGAGTGGTTGTCGCCTTCATAAAACGGTTATCCCGATTAGAGAGAGTTAAGGAAGCGCAGCAATGCCTCACGCTCGTTGGCGGGCAGCAGGCGGTATTCATCGGCAGCTGCACGGGCTTCGCCGTCGTGCCAGAGAATCGCGTGCTCTACGGTTTCAGCCCGGCCGTCGTGAAGAAAACCAGCCAGCGGATTCACCGTCTTGGTCAGCCCCAGCCCCCAGAGCGGCGGTGTGCGCCATTCGGTACCATCGGCCAGAAACTCATCACGCCCATCCGCCAGGCCAGGTCCCATGTCGTGCAGCAACAGATCCGTGTAAGGCCAGATTACCTGTTCGTTCAGGTCTGCACGCTCGTGCTGACCCGTCGTGTAAGTGGGCGTATGACAGGCAGCACAACCAATCTGGTTGAACAGCTCGGCACCTCGCTGCACGTCAGGATTATCCATATCGCGGCGAGTGGGGACCGCCAGACTGGTGGCATAAAACTCGATAAAACCGGCAACCTTGTCGCTGACTTCCGGCACGCCGCCATTAGGGAAACGCTCGCACTGCTGCTGCGGCGTACAGTCGGTTGAAAGCGTAACGCTCGAGGTCAGACCCATATCACCCGCAAAGGCATCCATGCTTTGTTGCAGCACGTTAGGTTGCCCGGCCTTCCAGCCGAAGCGACCCAGCACGGTCTTTTCCGCAACCCGGTCCCAGACTTGGTTGGCACGCCCAGAAATGCCGTCGCCGTTTTCATCGTCCGGATCGGCAGCCGCAAGCAGCACTTGCTCCGGGATGGCTTCAAGCAAGCCCAGACCTATCATCGGCGGGGCCACGCGAGGGGAGGTCAGCAGATTGTCCGGCAGCGGACCGTAGTTGGGGTTTTCAATACGGTAGACAGGTTTGCGCATGACGACTTCAGTGCCATCGCCGAGGGTCTGGGTAATCGCCTCCCACTCAACGATCATGTCCGCCTCGGGCTTCATGCCGGGAATGGCGGAGGTTTGCAGCTGGCCACCATAGACCGGAGCGGGCACCAGACCGTGCTCACGCAGAAAGTCGGCATCACGCTCCGGATCAGCCGGGATCGATAGCCGCAGGAACAGCGACACCGAGGGCGCATCAACGGAGGCCGGTGCGTGGCCACGGCCGTCCTTCAGGTGACAGCCCTGGCAGGAATTGGTATTGAACAGGGGGCCCAGGCCATCGCGGGCGTCAGTGCTGGAAGGCGCGACAACCCAGGGATTGCGAAAAAAGCTGTTGCCGACGCTGAAGTCCAGCCGGCGGGTCATCGGCAGGTTGCCCTGGGGCAGAGAGTAGGCATTGTGATCGTGCTGCTCAACACTGCCTGCACCGCCGCTCAGGGGAGTGTCCTGCAAGGGATAGGAAGTCTCTGCGGCTTGGCAGATCGCGGAAACAAACAAAGCCGCGACGGAGGCGACCGGCATACTGAATTTATTGTGGAACATAAAGCCTGTATCACTGTGCGCGGTACTGGTACCAGCGAAGATCAATCTTGCTCAACGAAAGCGGCGGACAGGGCTCTCAACCCTGCCCGCCGCTTTGCTTCAAGCCTCTGATTCAGAACTGATGACCAGCATCGTCCGGTTCAAGGGAGTCGACACCCACCACAGCAGCAACTTGCTCGATAGAACCAGTCTGCTCGACCAGAGCCGCGATCGCATCATTGATGATCTTGGCTCCCTCGGCGTTGTCGGGGGCGATCATCATATCAAAGGTGACCGGGTTTTCTGCCTGCTCGGCGGTCTGCTTCATGTGACCCAATGCCGCAACGCTGGCGTCCAGCTGCGCGGTCAACGCCTCATTCAGCTCAGGCTTGTCTGCTACGACCAGATCGGACAGTGATGCACCGCTCAGCTCGGTACCGTCAATACGCTTGTAGGTACCGGTATAGACATTCTGGATACCCAGCGCGTTGTAGTAGTGCGAGTTATGGGTGTTGTCGCTGAAGCAGTCGTGCTCGTCCTCGTAGGAGTTGGCTTCCAGCGCGACCTTCATGCGCTCACCCGCCAGCTCGCCGAGCGACAGCGAGCCCATGCCGAACAGCATTTTCTGGTACACGGCCGAGGGTGCCATGCCCGTCAGCTCGGCGCGGTAGTTACCTTCCACACCGGGTTTCCACTGATCGACCATCCACTGCAGGTCACTGACCAGCAGATCGCTGACCGCATCCAGATAGGCGCCACGACGTTCGCAGTTGCCGTTGGTGCAGGCATCACCAGACGCGTAGTCAGTGGCCTTGCGGTCGCCAGCGCCAGCTTCAAACCCGTTCAGGTCCTGCCCCCAGAGCAGAAACTCGATAGCGTGATAGCCGGTCGCAACGTTGGCTTCCGAGCCACCTACTTCGTTCAGGCTAGCCAGCAACTCGGGGGTCAAGGTGGTGAGATCCATAGTCTCGCCGCCGACATTCAGCTCGGTGTTGGCGATGATGTTGGCATTGGCGCCATCATTACCCAGCGCATGCTGGTAGTCGTCGCTTTTGACGTAGTCGATCAGGCCTTCATCCAACGGCCAGGCATTGAGCTGACCTTCCCAGTCGTCAACCACCGAGTTGCCAAAGCGGAAAACCTCAGATTGCTGGTAGGGCACCCGCGCCTGCAGCCAGGCTTCTTTCGCCGCAGCAAGCGTTTCCTCGGTGGGGTTGGCGATCAGTGCATCAGTCGCTTCATTCAGCTTCTCGGCGCTGGTCAGGGCGTCTTCATAGACAGCCAGCGCCATGTCAGCGTAATGCGCCACCACCGCTTCCGGGGCGACGGCGCTGGCGTCGGCGGCCGGTGCAGCAGGGGCTTCAGCCGGTGCACTCTCGGCAGCCGGCGCTGCTGCTTCAGGAGCTTTAGGCTCATCGCCCTCAGAGCAGGCAGTCAGCAGAAAAGAGGTGGAAATTGCTAGCGCAAGCGCCTGCAAAGGAAAACGCGCAGCCATATAAAACTCCCTGTTGGCATTAAAGGATTAATCAATGATAGTGATTAGCATTCGAGATTATATGCTCCTGCTCATATATTGCAATGCGGCGATCAGGCAGCAATCGGGGTCTTTGCCATACTCAGGACTCATTATCTGAATGTTGAGGAGGCCTGCGATGTCCAATCATCACGTCTACAAGAAGGTCGAGGTTGTCGGCTCATCCACTGAGAGCACTGATGACGCGATTCGGGTGGCGATTGCCGAGTGCGGCAAGACCATCCGCTATATGGAGTGGTTCGAAGTCAAGGAAACACGCGGTCACATAATCGACGACAAAGTCGCGCATTTTCAGGTAGTGCTGCAAATCGGCTTTCGCATCGCCGGCAGTTGAAAGCCCAGCCGGAGCATCGATTGCCTCTGCACGCCTGGCGGAGGCAATCGGCGTCCGCTGCAATCAGCCCTGCAGCGCCTGCCAGTGCAGCTGCATAGCTGCTGCGGCGGCGCTGGCCAGCTCTCGGCCCTTGGTAACAAAGTGCGTGCGATAGTAAGTCTGGTGCTCAGCATGTTCATGGAAATGGTGCGGTGTGAGCACCGCCGTCAGCACCGGAATCTCGGTCTCCAGCTGCACTTGCATCAAGCCACTGATTACCGCGTTGGCTACAAAATCGTGGCGGTAGATGCCGCCGTCAACCACCAGACCGGCACAGGCAATCGCCGAATAGCGGCCGCTCTTGGCCAGCAACTTGGCCTGTAGCGGTATTTCGTAGGCGCCAGGCACAGCAATCACGTCGATCTTGTCGGCCGCGTAACCGCGCTGGCTGATTTCTTCACGGAAGCCATCCAGGCAACGCAACACGATATCGGCGTGCCAGGAAGCGTGGATAAAGGCAATGCGCTGTTGCGCAGGATCAAATTGGGTCATCGTCTTGCTCTGATTCATAAGTACGTCGGTTTGCTGTTGAATCAGGGCGAACGGGCAGGGCTGCGCGGGCCCAAAGGCCACGCAGTATCTGACACGCTCTCTCTTATCCGGACTATTACCGTCGGCTCCGGAATGACACCGGATCTGCTGACCTCTGCTACTGCAGAGCGCTCGCGGGCTGGGAGCGCGAGCATGGCCTGCAGACTCCATCACCGCCGGTGGGGAGTTGCACCCCGCCCCGAGAACGATGCCGCATCACGCTGGACGCGGCGGGGCCCAATATAGGGAACAGCGTGATCGGGGTCAAAGCCGATAACCGCTAAAGTCCCTTCATCACCGACCGATATAGACAGATATCCACCTCTTTTTACAGGACACTCCCATGCGCATCGGCGACTTGACCTGGAGTAACCCGACGCCGCCTTCGGCTGAAGCAAGCGCGACGCCGACCACGGAAGGCACTGCGCCACTGAAGAGCAACCGCGATATAGCCGAGAGCGTCAAGGTGTCCCTGTCCGAGCGCGCTGAGCGTACCCAGCAAAGCCGCAGCACCGAGGACATCGATGACAGCGACCTGCCGCAGTTGATCAAGCGCCTGCTCAAGCAGATTCGCGAGCTGAAACAGCAAATCGCCGAGCTGCAGCAGCAGATGGCCGAGCTGGCTCGTCAGCAGGGGTTGACCGACGAGGAGCGCGCGACCCGCCTGGACGCTCTGCGCACTGAGCTGACCAGCCTGTCCAGCGCGCTTACCAGCGCCTACAGTGCCCTGGCGAAGGCAATGAAGCAGCAGAACCTGAGTGATGAACAGCGCACCAGCGTGCTGCAATTGATGAACGCCTAGGTACGATTTACGCAACAGTGTTTTGAGATACCCCGCCAATAAAGTTCGAGATAACTCGAACAAACATGCGTAACATGGCCTCCTTTCCAACAGGAGGCCCCATGCCTGCAGCCGAGCACCGTGGCATTACCACCGGGTTGATGTTCTTTCTTGCCGCGTGCTGCGGCGTGATCGTGGCCAATCTCTACTACGCCCAGCCGTTGGTAGGGCCCGTCAGTGCATCCCTGGGGCTGGATCCGCAGGCCAGCGGCCTGATTGTCACCCTGACCCAGATTGGCTACGTCATCGGGCTGGTGCTGGTCGTCCCGCTGGCCGACCGTCTGGAGAACCGCACACTGATCAGTGCGATGGTGTTGCTGCTGGCGGTAGCGTCCTTGGGCACGGCGCTTTCGAACTCGGCGCAAACCTTCCTGCTGTGCTCGCTGATCATCGGCATTGGCGCGGTAGCGGTGCAGATCATCGTCCCATTATCGGCTCACCTGACAAGTCCGGCGTACCGGGGCAGGGTGGTCGGTAATGTCATGGGCGGACTGATGTTCGGCATCATGCTGGCCCGTCCGGTTTCCAGCATGGTTACCGACCTGCTGGGCTCATGGCGCTGGGTATTCGTGTTCTCCGCAGCGCTGATGGTGTTGCTGGTGCTGGTGATTCAGCGGGTTCTGCCACGCCGCACACCGTCAGCCAGCATGGGCTACTTCGCACTCCTTCGCTCAATGGGCAGATTGGCTGTGGAAACGCCGGTACTGCAACGCAGGGCTTTCTATCAAGCCATGATGTTTGGTGCGTTCAGCCTGTTCTGGACAACCACCCCTCTGTTGCTTGCCGGCCCCGACTATCTGCTGTCACAGTCAGGCATCGCGCTCTTCGCGCTGGCAGGGGTCGCCGGTGCCATCGCCGCGCCGGTTGCCGGTCAACTGGCCGATCGAGGGCTCACGCGCCCCGCGACTATCGGCGCCATGCTGTCGGTGATCATCGCCTTTGCCATTACCCACGTCAGCGCGCCGGGGTCGCACCTCTCGCTGGCGCTGCTGGTGGTAGCGGCGGTGCTACTGGACCTGGGCGTGTCCGGCAACGTCGTCCTCGGGCAACGCATGATCTATGCCCTGGGAGAAGCTGAGCGCAGCCGCCTGAACGCCATCTACATGGCAACCTTTTTTGTCGGCGGTGCGTTAGGTTCGGCGCTTGGCACCTGGGCCTATGTCAGCGGCGGCTGGCTGGCTGCCTCGCTGCTGGGCAGCCTGATGCCGGCAGGTGCGCTGCTGGTCCTCTGGCTTGCGGACCCAGCACCAGCAGCCGATGAAAGGGAAGCCGAGCCGGGCTAATCAGCCAGGGATTGATTAGCCCGGCCGCGTCAGTCGCACGATATCCTCAACGGCCTCCAGACCGGGTACGGCAAGGAAGTCAGGCGCGGCGTAAGCCGGGTTCGGATACTGGTAGTAGCCGCTGCCGGTCTGTAAGCCCATCTTGCCCTGATCAATCAGTTGCTCCTTGATATAGGCTGCATTGCGCAGCGTCTGCGCGTCGCTATGCTGGTGCCCCCAGTAGTTCAATACGTCGTAGCAGGTCTTCATGCCGATGACATCCATGATGCCAAATGGCCCCAGCGCCACTCCCCGATTAGTGATCATGTAGGTTCGATCAACCATCTCCGGCGTTGAGATGCCATTGGTTACCAGCGTCTGCGCAGCGCCGAGTAACGGCACCAGCAGCGAGTTAAGCACGTACCCGTTCTGAGGCTTCTGGATGGGGATAGGGACCATGCCGATTTCAATGGCGAAAGCGGCAATGGCGCGCAGGGTCGGTTCCGCTGTGCCGGCATGCGCCATGATCTCGGCAACATTCATCGACCAGATCAGATTGGCGAAGTGCAGGGCGCAGTATTGAGCTGGCCGCCCAGTGTCTTCGGCAAAGTCGCTGGGCAACAACGTGGAGGAGTTAGTTGCAATCAGGCAGTGCGGCTGCAGCAACGGCGCCAGCCGGCAATACACCTGCGTCTTGACTTCGGGGATCTCCGGCACCGCTTCGATCACCAGGTCCGCCTGTGCCACCGCATCAGCCAGATCGGTACTGTACCGCAAGCGCTGACGCGCCTGTTCCAGTTGCTCGTCGCAGGCGCCCAGGTCGGCGCGATAAATCTCGGAGTACTGTTCGTGGGCTACTCTGCAGCGGCCCAAGGCCTCCTCGAACAGGTCGTAAACCACCACATCCTTGCCCATGTAGGCACTGTGCCAGGCAATCTGCCCACCCAAAACGCCGGCACCGAGTACCGTCAGCTTGCTCAGTTCACTACTCATCTCGGTCTCCGCTCAGGCCGCGCGCGCATCGCGCGATGTGGGGCCGGGCTTGGCAGCTCGGCTTCGTTCAGTCAGCTCCAGCATTGTGTCCTCGACCGGCTCCTCAAGGAGCATCTCGCGGTCTCGCTCGTAGGCATTTAGCAGCCGCCAGGGCGCGCTGCGGCCCTGGCGCGGCAAGATGGTATTGCCGCGCTGCACATAACCGGACTGCAAGGCCCCCATCATGGATTCAGCGGCCACCAGGTTGTTGTCGTGATCACGCGGGGTAGCCACCTGTACGCCAGCGGCGCGCATGTGGTTGAGCAAACGGCAGACCCACTGCGCAGCAATGTCCGACTTGAGCGTCCAGGGTGCGTTGGTATAGCCAAATATCCAGGCCATGTTCGGCACGTCCTGCAGCATGACGCCCTTGTAGGTCATGCGCTGATTGATATCGAACGGCTGGCCGTCGATCAGCATTCGCGTGCCGCCCAGCACCTGCAAAGTCAGGCCCGTGGCCGTGATGATGATGTCCGCGTCAAGCTGTGCGCCGGACTTGAGGCGAATACCGCTCTCGGTAAAACAGTCAATCTCATCGGTCACCACAGACGCCTTGCCACTGTTGATCGCCTTGAACAGATCCCCGTCCGGCACCGCGCACAGGCGCTGATCCCAGGGCATGTAGGACGGGGTGAAATGCGTCATCTGCGACGGATCATCAAGCTGCTCGGCGACCTTCTTCAACAGAAAACGACGGGTGCCCTCAGGCCAGCGTTTAGCGGCCTTGAATATCCAGCGCTGAATCGCGATATTGCGCTTGCGTGCCAGACCAAACACCCAGTCATTCGGCAGAACCTTGCACAACATCTCGGTAATTCGATCGTGCGCTGGCACCGTCATGATGTAGGAGGGTGAGCGCTGCAGCATGGTGATATGCCCGACCTGCGGGGCCATTGCCGGCACCAGCGTGACTGCCGTCGCACCACTGCCGATAACCACCACCTTCTTGCCGCTGTAATCCAGATCCTGCGGCCAGTGCTGCGGATGAATACACTGCCCCTGATAGCGCTCAACACCCGGAAACTCGGGCAGGTAGCCGGCCTTGTGGTCATAGTAGCCGGTACAACTGATGAGAAAGTCACAGCTGTAGTGACGGGCCTGCCCGGTGGCCAGGTCACGCGCGCTGACGACCCACTGCTGCTGTTCGGAGCACCACTGCACCTGCTCGGTCTCGATACCAAAGCGGATCTTCTGCTCAACGCCGTATTCGCGCGCGGTATCGCTGATATAGCGACGAATCGACTCGCCGTCAGCCAGGGTCTGCAGGTCGTTCCAGGGGCGGAAGGCGAAGCCAAAGCTGAACATGTCGGAATCCGAACGAATGCCAGGGTAGCGGAACAGGTCCCAGGTGCCACCCACCTGCTGGCGGCGCTCGAGAATCGCGATGCGCTTGTCGGGGCAGTTCTGGCTGAGGTGAACGGCGGTACCGATGCCGGACAGGCCGGCACCGATGATCAGTACATCGAGGTGCTCATTCGTCATGATTGTCTCTCTTGTTGTCTGACGTTTTGCAAGGTCACTATAGACTGCCTGCAAGCCATCGCAGCCGACTGGTCGAATGACGACAATTGCTCGGCATTTGCCGCCAACTTCGCGAAGCGCCAATCAGGTCAACAAGAGTCGGCGCCGCCGCGTGACGGCGCTCAAGGGAGATCTCAGCCCAGGGAGGCTCGACGCGGCAACAGCAGCGCCATAATGAGGCTGGCCAGCGTCGAGGCCAGCAGCGCCCCGGCAAAGGGCGCCAAGGTGGGTACCGTATCTGGGAAGCTGGCCAGCAGGATGCCCTGCTGCAGACTGCCGGTACCCAGCCAACCGGGTAGCACAGCACCGACCAGACCGGCCAGCGCGCCGGCAATGGCCGCCACCGCGCTCATGCGCGACCACAATCCAAGCAGCACCGGCACCACCGCAGTGGCACACAGCAGATCGGCAATCAAGAACAACCGCAGCACAGAGTTGCCCTGCAGCGCAACCCACACTACCGGCAGCATCAGTGCCACCGTCAACCAGCGCGCTGAGGCCAGCGACAGACCGCGCTTTTCAGTGACCAGCAGCGACGCGATGGCGTTTTGCAGGGTATCAACAGACGACGCGACCAAAGTCAGCGCCAGCAGCAACGCCGGCAATGCCAGCCAGCCCGGGGCTTCTCGCAGCATGGCAAAGAAGGGAATGGGCGGCGAGCCCACGTCAGCGCCGCTCATCACAGTGACAATGCCCAGGCCGCCAATCACTGCCACCACGGCGATGGTCGCCAGCCCACCGAGCACCGCGCCACGGGCCAGCGCAGCGTCACTTTCGGCCGCCCACACCCGCTGCCAGTAACCCTGGTGGAACAGATTGGCTGCTGTTACCGCCAGCACCAGAGTCAAGGCCACCCCCAGTGCGGCGCTGGCAGGAATACCGGGCATCGCGCCGGTAGCGGTCGCCTCTGGCAGCCGCTGCATCGCCACGGCGCCGACCAGCGCCAACAGGGCGAGCAGCAACCAGGCCTGCCAGCGGTCAGTCGTCATGCTCGCACGCAGGCCACCCCAGGCGGTGTAGAGCAGGGTTGTCAGGGCAACGCCCACCACCACCAGGTTGCCGTTGATATCCGACAGCATGTTGGTGATGGCGCCGATCGCGGTCAACTCGGCAATCAAAAAGCAGCTCATGTAGAGCAAAGCAATCAACCCCACCCAACGGCGTACCGCGGAACCGTAAAAGTGCTCGGCAAACTCACCGATGCTGCGCCCCTGCGGCAAGGCTCGACGAATGGCCGGCCCGAGAGCGGCAAACAGCGCGAAGGGCAGGGCAGCGCCCAAGGCATAGCCGGCCAACGCCAACGGGCCGACCAGCGCGCCGACTTCCGGCGGCGCAAACAGAATCCAGCCGCCCATGCCCGAGGCAAGAAAAGACAGGCCGATGGCGCGGGCGCCCTGGGAATTGCGAGCGGTAACAAAATCATCCAGGCCCGCCTGGGTAGAGCGCGCCCGCAGACCAATCCAGGCAAACAACAGCAACACGGCAGCCAGGGCTGCCATAGACAGGTACAACATGTCGCACTTCCTCCGCCGGTATGATCCGGATCAGGTTCCAGGGTTTCGGCTGGTGATCAGCGTGTTCTCAGCCCGTGCGATGCGACGCACGGACACCCCTGGCGACGTTGACTAAAGAACGCGGCCGAACAAACGAACAAACCGCCATACGCGGGCCCGAGCTCCGGAGCACTAGCCGTTTTGCGCGCAACATGATGTCACATCTGCATCAACTCGCGTAATCTGACTTCGAGTAGCATCGCCGGTTTGCCTGCAGGGTAATCGGCGCGCACAGCGCTCAGCCAATAAATCCGAGCTTGCGTCATGGATGAAACCAACCCGTCTCAGCAACAGACCCGCGCCAGCCAGTCCGCCCTGGAAACAGTGCTCGACAGCCTGGATGCGCTGGTTTACGTCGCCGACATGCAAACCCATGAGCTGCTTTTCCTGAACGCCTACGGCCGCGCCAGGTGGGGCGAGGTAGATCACCGCAAGTGCTGGGAGACCCTGCAGCAAGGGCAGGAAGGCCCCTGCAGTTTCTGCAACAATCACCGGCTGCTCGACAGTCACGGACAGCCCGCCGGCGTGCAGGTGTGGGAGTTTCGTAACACCCACAATCAACGCTGGTATCAATGCCGAGACCAGGCCATCCGCTGGCCGGATGGCCGATGGGTACGGCTGGAAATCGCGACCGACATCTCCGACATCAAGCTCCTTCAGGCACAACTGCGCAACGCGCAGCACCGCGCCGAACAGTTGGCGCACGAGGATGAATTGACCGGCCTGGCCAATCGCCGGGCGCTCTTCGCCCTCGGCCAGAGCGCCATCGAGCAGGCACGTCGACTGGGGCATCCCGTTGCGCTGATAGGTCTTGACGCTGACCACTTCAAGCAGATCAACGATCAGCACGGGCACGCCGCCGGAGACGCTGTTCTGACGGCACTGGCATCCATCCTGCGTAGCCTGACCCGGGCAGCCGATATCTGCGCCCGACTGGGCGGCGAGGAGTTCGCCATAGTGCTGCCCGGCACCGACCTGGCTGCCGCCACCGAGCTTGCCGAACGCCTGCGCCAGGCGATAGCCGACATGCGAGTGGAGTATCAGGGCAAGCAGCTACTGCTCACCTGCAGCTTCGGTGTCACCGCCAGTGAGCAGGGGGCTGCGAGCCTTGAGCAGTTGCTCAGTAGCGCCGATATCGCCACCTACCGGGCCAAGCATCTAGGCCGCGACCGCGTAGCGGTCGAACACATCATTCCGGTCACAAAAACGGAGTAAGCATGATCAGTACGTGCCCTTTGCCCGACGGCATTTCCTGGACACACAACGCCGCCGGCAAAGCCTTTGTGGAGATCGAGCACCCCAACGTTCGTGCTCGCGTTGCGCTGGAGGGCGCGCACCTGGTGTCCTGTATTCCAAGCGGACAGGCCGATCTGCTGTGGATGAGCCCCTGCGACGCTCAGGCACCGGGTGGCGTACTGCGCGGCGGGGTGCCGCTTTGCTGGCCCTGGTTTGGCAACAGCCGCAGCGGACCGGCCCATGGCATTGCCAGGCGCAGCCTCTGGCAGCTCACCGCCGCCGAGCGCGACGAGCAGTCGGTACGGTTGCGCCTGGAGCTACCCGCCACGACGCAGCATGATGCCTTACCCGACGAATCCTGGGCACTCAGCCTGGAACTGCAACTGGGTACCAGCCTGCAGATGACACTGACCAGTCGTAATACCGGCCGCAGGGCACAAACCCTGAGCCAGGCACTACATACCTACCTGCCGGTCAGCGACATCAGTGAGGTGCGCGTTGCGGGGCTCGATGGCGCAACCTACCTGGACCAGCTGAGCGGCAGCCATCAGGTGCAGCAGGGTGACCTGATGATTGAGCGCGAAGTAGACCGTATCTATCTGCAGCACAGCCAACCCGTTTACCTGAGCGACGGGCAGCGCACGCTGGAAATCTGCCGCAGCGGTAGTGCCTCTGTGGTGCTGTGGAACCCGTGGCAAGACAAAGCGCGCAAGCTGGATAACTTTCCAGCCGATGGCTACCGGACCATGCTCTGCATCGAAGCGGCCAACGCCGCTGCAGATACCCGCACGCTGCAGCCGGGTGAACATCACAGCCTTGGCTGCAGTATTCGGCAAATATAGTCCCGGGAGGTAGCACTCAAGCATTAGCGTCCGCTAGCATGCGCAAGAAGAGCAGAGCCCATCCTGGCTGCGTCCTGCGCAGATGGGAAAGCGAGGGCCACCCAGCCAGCGTATTCGAGGCGGCAATGCCTCCCCCGTGAAAAGGATGCACGCCAGATGCGGCAAAAGAACAAAAACAAGCAGGACCCAACCGTATCCCCCCCGCACTGGCGTCTGATTCTGCCGGCACTGCTGATCCTCGCAGCCGCCGGTATCTGGTGGCTGACACGAGCAGAACCAAACACCAGCACGCTGGACACCTCCGTCGCGACCCGCTCTGAGCCCTCTGTGCCAACGCCAGCCGCCGAAGTACCACCGTCACCAGTCAGCACCCTGTCCACCGACCCAGAGTATGTCGGCCGCCAAACCTGCGCCAGTTGCCATGCCGAACAGAGCGAGCAGTTCAATGGCTCGCACCACGACCAGGCGATGCAAGAAGCCAACGTGCAAACCGTCTTGGGTGACTTCGCCGACCAGACCTTCAATTTTGGCGGCGTGACCAGTCGCTTCTTCCAGCGCGAAGAGCAGTTTTGGGTCAACACCGCCAATGCCGAGGGCGAGTACAGCGATTACCGCGTGGACTACACCTTTGGCGTCTACCCGTTACAACAATACCTGCTGGCCATGCCAGGCGGCCGCTATCAGGCCTTCAGCGTGGCCTGGGACGCAAGGCCGGCAGAGGAGGGCGGCCAGCGCTGGTTCCAGCTCAACCCGGATGTGAACGGCGACGATCCCGTGAAGGCGCTGCACTGGACCGGTCGCCAGTTCAACTGGAACCTGATGTGCGCCGAATGCCACTCAACCAACCTGGAACGCAACTTCGATAGCGTTAGCAACAGCTACAACACCGGCTGGAGCGAGATTGATGTGTCCTGCGAAGCCTGCCACGGCCCGGCGTCCAACCACCTGCAATGGGCAACCCACCCTGACAGCCACCCCGAGATGGCCGATACCCTGGGCCTGACTGTACGCTTTGACGAACGCCAGGGCGTCAACTGGCTGCCCAATGCCAGCGGACACCCTGAACGCACTGTGCCGCGCACCAGCGAGAAGGAAATCCAGGCGTGCGCCGCCTGCCATTCGCGCCGCGCCCAGCTCTTCGACGATCGACAGGACGCCGGCCTGCTGGTCGAGAACTACCTGTTGTCCACTCTGGATCAGGGGCTTTACCACCCGGACGGGCAGATTCAGGACGAAGTTTTCGTGCACGGCTCCTTCCTGCAGAGCAAGATGTACCAGGCCGGCGTCACCTGCAGCGACTGCCACAACCCGCACTCGCTGGAACTGCGGCTACCCGGTGACGGCGTATGCCTGCAGTGCCACCAGGCCAACCAGTACCAGACACCCAAGCACCATTTTCACAGCACGGCGGCGGGCAGCGCCTGCGTTGATTGCCACATGCCGGCGACCACCTACATGGAAGTGGACCCTAGGCGCGACCACAGTCTGCGCGTCCCTCGCCCGGACCTCAGCGTCACCCTGGGCACACCCAATGCCTGCAACCAGTGCCACACTGACCAAAGCACCGAGTGGGCAGCCGAGCATGTACAGCAGTGGTACGGCCACACACCACAGGGACTGCAGCAGTATGCCGAGGTCTTTGCCCACGCCCGTGCCGGAGCCAGTGGTGCTGAGCAAGGCTTGCTCGAGCTGCTGGCAAACCAGTCGCAGCCCGCCATCGCCCGTGCCACCGCCGCCAGCATGCTGCAATCCTGGCCGGGGCCGGAAGTCGCGCAATCGCTGTTCGTTGCACTGCGGGCCGAGGATCCGCAAATTCGCCTGGGCGCACTGCAGGCGGTGTCCAGCTATCCTCCGATCACACGCTGGCAACTGGTCAGCCATCTGCTGGAGGCGCCAGACCGGGTGGTGCGCCTGCAGGCGGCCGCCCAATTGCTGGATATTCCGCCGGAGCAGATGCGCGGCGATGATATAAAACGGCTGCGAGATGCTCAGGACGCCTATCTGGCCGCCCAGCAGGCCAATGCCGACGACACCTCCGCGCAGCTGAATATCGGCGTTTTCTACCAGACCCGAGGACAGCTGGCGCTGGCCGAAGATGCCTACCAGCGCGCGATTGAGCTGGACCCGTACTTTATCGCCGCCTACGTGAACCTGGCTGATCTGTACCGCGCCTCGTTCCGCGACCCGGACGCCGAACGTCTGCTGAAAACAGGGCTGCAGCAACTGCCCGAAGCAGCGCCGCTGCACTTCAGTCTCGGCTTGCTCAACGTGCGCAACAAACAGATGGATCAGGCCCTCAGCGCCCTGCGCCAGGCGGTCACGCTAGACCCTGACACCAGCCGCTACCGCTATGTGCTGGCAGTGGGGCTCAACAGCACGGGGCAACGCGCAGAGGCCTTGGCGGAACTGGAGGAAGGCCTGCAGCGTAACCCCCACAGTCAAACCCTGCTGACCCTGCGCCAGCAACTGCAATCAGGACAACCATGAGTATCGATATCATCAACGGCGATTTGGCCAATCCAGCCCACGCGCACGCGCTTGTTCAACTGCTCAGCGAATATGCCCTGGACCCGATGGGCGGCGGCAAAGCGTTGCCTTCGGAACTGCTGGCAGCACTGCCGGAGCAACTGGCAAACCGCACTGACTACCTGTTCGTGCTGGCCAAGGATGAGTCCGGCTTTGTCGGTCTGACCAATGCGTTTGAGGGGTTCTCCACGTTCAAGGGCAAGCCGTTGATCAACATCCACGACGTCATTGTCTCGGCCCATGCCCGGGGCAGGGGAGTAGCGCGCCGAATGCTCCAGCAGGTGGAAGCCATTGCCCTTGAGCGCGGCTGCTGCAAGCTGACACTGGAAGTGCTTGAGGGTAATCAAACCGCGCAAAACAGCTATCGCGCGGTCGGTTTCAAGGGCTACGAACTCGACCCGGTCATGGGCCGGGCCATGTTCTGGGAGAAAACGTTGTCATGAGTTACTCGGACACCCAATGCCGTGTCTCTACTGCTGAGCCTGCCGCATCGCCTGGCTGGCCTGCACCACGCGGTTGGCTGGCACCCTGAGCTGCTCCAGCAGATAGCTGGCAAAGGAGGGGTGGAAGTTCTGACGAGCTATCGCCCGCGCCATGCAATCCAGCCACTGATCACGCAGCTCGGGTCCAATCGCCCAGCGCGCGTGAAAGGACGGAATGCTGATACTGCCAAATTGCTGTTGAAACAGCCGGGGACCACCCAGCCAGCCCGATAAAAAGGCCGTCAGTTTTTCCCGCGCCAGCGTCAGATCCTCCGCATGTAACGCGCGCAATTCGCGCGCGCCTTCCCAGCTGTCCATCTCCTGATAGAAGTCTGCTACCAGTTGACGAATTCCGTCGATCCCCCCAGCTGCCTGGTAGGAAGTGTCGGCCTGCCCGTAAGTCGGGGAGTTGTCTGTCATGTCAGCATTACCGCAAGTGAGCGTAGGCGCATGGTAGGAAGGAAATAGCACCTGCTCAAGCGACCTGACGCCGCACCCCGCATCGCGACATAAAGTCGCACCCCTGCGCGGCGATGTCCGCTGCCACGGCATCACGCTACAGCCCGCTCGCAGCGCAGCCTGCATCCATTGCTGGCGTGCTCAGTCGACCCTGACTATCACCCGGCACACCCCTGCGCATTGATCTGTGTCATTAGTTGTTACAATTGCGAAGCATCTGGAAATACTTTGTAATACTTTCCGCAACAGGTTCCAGGCGTCCGCTCTGGTTCCCCACGGAAGGCGCCGCTCCCGCGGCCGGTTTGGCGATTGATGCTGTACGCCGTCTCAGTCTGCACAAAGACATTACGCTGACCCATAAAAAACACTCGGCAGCACCTGACACGCTCATGCGGGAGCGTCACGGGGTGCTGTTGCGTGGGCTATGGGTCGGCTGGTGGGTACACATCACTGGGGCCTGTTGCACCTCGTTCCCTGTCGGGCGCGAGGGCCTGTTCAACGACTAAGGCTGCAACATGAACCCGAAGCAGATAACTTCACTCCTGAAACGGCTCGCCTGGCTGCCGCTGCTGATGCTTAGTGGCTGCAAGATGGTGTTGCTGGACCCGAAAGGGCAGGTCGGCGTCGACGAAAAGTCGCTGATCATCACCGCCACACTGCTGATGCTGATTGTGGTTATTCCGGTCATCGTGATGACCCTGGTGTTTGCCTGGAAGTACCGCGCAAGCAACACCAAGGCGACCTATCGACCCAACTGGTCCCACTCCACTGCGATTGAACTGGTGGTCTGGATCATTCCCTGTGTGATCGTCGCCATCCTCGGCACCATCACCTGGAAGACCACCCACGAACTGGACCCGTACCGCCCGCTGGACTCGGACGTAAAGCCGATCGAAGTGCAGGTGGTGTCGCTGGACTGGAAATGGCTGTTCATCTATCCGGAGCAGGGTATCGCCACCGTCAACGAACTGGCCTTCCCGGTCGATACGCCCGTCAACTTCAAGATCACCTCGCAGTCGGCGATGAACTCGTTCTTCATTCCGGCGCTGGGTAGCCAGATCTACTCGATGGCCGGCATGCAGACCAAGCTACACCTGATCGCCAACCATGAAGGCAGTTACGACGGGTTCTCCGCCAACCTCAGTGGCGAAGGCTTCTCCGACATGAAGTTCCAGGCCATCGCCACCGATGAGCAGGGCTTCAACGACTGGGTCAGCCAGGTCAAGGCCAACAGCGAGACGCTGGATCTGGACAGCTATCCGGCGCTGGCTGCGCCGAGCAAGGCCGATCCGGTGCGCTACTACGGCAGCGTTAGCCCGATCCTGTACGACACCATCCTCATGCAATACCACAACGGCGGTAAGCACGCGGCCGGCCACGGAGACCACGCAGGTCACCACGGCCATGAAGCTCGTACTGGCGCCGAAATGGCTGGCATGCCCATGAACGCTGCCGAGGAGACCCACTGATGTTTGGCAAGCTGACACTCGAGGCCGTGCCGTTTCACGAGCCGATTATCATGATCACCCTGGCGGTCGTTGCGATTGCCGGCCTGGGGATCTTTGGCGCTATCACGTATTACCGCAAGTGGGGCTACCTGTGGACCGAGTGGCTGACCTCGGTCGACCACAAGAAAATCGGTGTGATGTACATCCTGGTTGCCCTGATCATGCTGCTGCGCGGCTTTGCCGACGCCATCATGATGCGCGGCCAGCTGGCCATTGCCGAAGGCGCTTCGCAGGGCTACCTGCCGCCGGAGCACTACGACCAGATCTTCACCGCGCACGGTGTGATCATGATCATCTTCATGGCCATGCCATTCATGGTCGGTCTGATGAACATCGCGGTACCGCTGCAGATTGGCGCCCGTGACGTTGCCTTCCCATTCCTCAACTCGCTGAGTTTCTGGCTGTTCGTGGCTGGCGCGATTCTGGTCAACGTCTCGCTGGGGGTAGGGGAGTTCGCCCGCACCGGTTGGGTGGCCTATCCGCCGCTGGCAGAACTGGGCTACAGCCCGGGCGTGGGGGTCGACTATTACATCTGGGCGCTGCAGTTATCGGGGCTAGGGACGCTGCTGACCGGCGTCAACTTCCTGGTCACCGTGTTCAAGATGCGTGCGCCGGGCATGAGCTGGATGAAAATACCGGTCTTCACCTGGGCCTGTACCTTCACCAACGTACTGATTGTCGCGTCCTTCCCGATTCTGACCGCTACCCTGGGCCTGCTGAGTCTGGACCGCTATCTGGACATGCATTTTTTCACCAACGAGCTTGGCGGCAACGCCATGATGTACATCAACCTGTTCTGGGCCTGGGGTCACCCCGAGGTGTACATCCTGATCCTGCCGGCGTTCGGTATCTTCTCTGAGGTGATTTCGACCTTCTCCGGCAAGAAGCTGTTCGGGTACGCCTCGATGATCTGGGCCAGCGGAGCGATCACCGTGCTCGGCTTTGTGGTCTGGCTACACCACTTCTTCACCATGGGCTCGGGCGCCAACGTCAACGCCTTCTTCGGCGTGGCGACCATGGTGATCGCGGTGCCGACCGGGGTAAAACTGTTCAGCTGGCTGTTTACCATGTTCCGCGGCCGCGTGCAGTTCACCACCCCGGTGCTGTGGACCCTGGGCTTTATGGTGACCTTCACCGTGGGCGGCATGACCGGCGTTCTGCTGGCCGTACCGGGTGCGGACTACGTGCTGCACAACAGCCTGTTTTTGATCGCTCACTTCCACAACACCATCATCGGTGGCGCGGTGTTCGGCTATCTGGCCGGCTTCACCTTCTGGTTCCCGAAAGCCTTCGGTTTCAAGCTGGATGAGCGTCTGGGCAAAGGCGCCTTCTGGTGCTGGATCACCGGTTTCTTCGTGGCCTTTATGCCGCTCTATGTGCTGGGCTTCATGGGCATGACCCGTCGCCTGAACCACTACGACAACCCGATGTGGCAACCGTACCTGATCGTTGCCTTCTTCGGTGCCGGCCTGATTCTGTGCGGCATTCTGTTCCAGTTGGCTCAGCTGGTGGTCAGCCTGCGTAACCGTGAGTCGCTGCGTGACGTGACCGGTGATCCGTGGGGTGGTCGCACCCTGGAATGGTCGACCAGTTCGCCGCCGCCGTTCTACAACTTCGCCGTTACCCCGACCGTGCGTGCACTGGATGCCTTCCAGGATATGAAAGAGCGCGGCGAAGCCTACCTGCGTCCTGATCATTACGCACCGATTCACATGCCGAAGAACACCTCGGCTGGCGTGATCATCGGTCTGCTGGGCGCGGTATTCGGTTTTGCGCTGGTCTGGCACATCTGGTGGCTGGGGGCGGTCAGCTTCATCGGCATGATCGCGACCTTTATCGCCCGCAGCTACAACGAGGACGTCGACTACTACGTGCAGCCCGACGAAATCGAGCGCGTCGAGAACCGGCATCACGCCAACTTTGCGGCGCCGCGTTCGGTGCTGAACACTCAATCCGTTGCGGAGCAGATCTGATGTCGAGCACTGTAATGCACTCAAACCACGCCGTGGCGCATGACGACCACGCGCACCACGACACCGGCGGCAACACCGTGTTCGGCTTCTGGCTGTACCTGATGACCGACTGCATCCTGTTCGCCAGCGTGTTCGCCACCTACGCCGTACTGGTCAACCACACAGCCGGTGGCCCCAGCGGCAAGGACATCTTCGAGCTGCCCTACGTGCTGGGTGAAACCGCGCTGCTGCTGGTCAGCAGCTGCACCTACGGCTTTGCCATGATCGCGGCGCACCGCGGCTTCAAAGGGCAGACGCTGGCCTGGCTGGCGGCGACTTTTGTGCTGGGCGCGGGGTTTATCGGGATGGAAATCAACGAATTCCACCACCTGATCGCCGAAGGCTTTGGCCCGGACAGGAGCGCGTTTCTGTCGTCCTTTTTCACCCTGGTGGGCATGCATGGTCTGCACGTGACCGCCGGCCTGGTGTGGATGGTCATCATGATGCTGCAGGTCAGCCAGCGCGGCCTGACCGACCGCAACAACACACGCCTGATGTGCCTGAGCCTGTTCTGGCACTTCCTGGACATCGTCTGGATCTGCGTGTTCACCATTGTCTATCTGATGGGGACTATCTGATGAGTCATGCGCATTCCGACGCCGGTGCCGGCCACGGCAGCTACGGCTCTTACGCTATCGGTTTCATCCTGTCGGTGATCCTAACTGCCATCCCGTTCGCGATGGTGATGAGCGGGCAGTTCAGCCAGAGCGTCAATCTGATCAGCATGCTGGTCATGGGCGTTGTGCAGATCGTGGTGCATCTGGTGTGCTTCCTGCACATGAACACCTCGTCCGAGGGCCGCTGGAATCTGGTGGCCTTCCTGTTCACCGTGCTGATCATCGTCATGCTGGTGGGGCTGGCCATCTGGATCATGGTCAACGCCGACATGCTGATGATGCCCTGGATGTTCCAGTGAAACTCAAACGCTACCTGCTGGTCACCAAGCCCGGCATCATCTTTGGCAACCTGATTGCGGTGGCGGGGGGGTACTTCCTCGCTGCCCAGGGGCAGATCGATTTCGGTCTGCTGCTGGCGACCGTGATTGGGCTGTCGCTGGTGGTTGCCAGCGGCTGTGTGATGAACAACTGCATCGACCGCGACATTGATCGGCATATGCAGCGCACGCGGGGCAGGGTGCTGGTCACCGGGCAGATTTCGCTGCTGGCGGCGCTGGCGCACGGTGTGGTGCTGGGCCTGGCCGGTTTCGGTCTGCTGTGGTGGTACACCACGCCGGTCGCCACGGCGCTGGCGGCCTTCGGCTTCTTTATCTATGTGGGCGTCTACAGCCTCTGGATGAAGCGCCGTTCGGTCTACGGCACGCTGGTTGGCAGCCTGTCAGGTGCCATGCCACCGGTGGTGGGCTACTGCGCGGTGACTGGTCAGTTCGATACCGGCGCCGCGCTGTTGCTGCTGATCTTCTGTCTGTGGCAGATGCCGCACTCGTACGCGATTGCCATCTTCCGCTTCGATGATTACAGCGCAGCCGGCATTCCGGTACTGCCGGTCAAAGAGGGCATTCGGGTCACCAAGCAGCACATCGTCTGGTACATCCTCGCCTTTGCGGCGGCAGCGCTGATGCTGACGCTGTCCGGGTTTGCCGGTTATGGTTATCTGGTCATCGCGCTGCTTGTGAGCATCTGGTGGCTGGTGATTGCGCTGTCCGGTTACCGCGAAGAGGTGGATGATCGGTTGTGGGCACGCAAGCTGTTCGGTTTCTCGATCATCGCCATCACCGCGCTGAGTCTGATGATGTCGATCGACTTTCGGGTTCTGCCATCGCCGACGTTTTTTGCCGGTCTTTGATTGAATGCGCCCGGGCTGCAGGCTCAGGCGCATTCCCCCTCCTCAAGGCTGCTGAAGAAAGCGCAGCATCGCCTCATTCACAGCCTCGGGCGCCTCGTTCTGAAGCCAGTGGCCAATCTTCGGCAGCATGACGATGTCGAGGTGCGGAACGCGTGGCGCCATCATGTCACGCAGTGCATCTGCGCCCATGCCTTGAATCACCATGTCTGCAGTACCGGCAATAAACAGCACCGGGCAGGTGATTTTGCTCTCGCGCAATGGCAGCAGGCGGCGCCAGTTCTCGTCCAGATTGCGGTAGTAGTTGATTCCGCCAGCGAATCCGCTGTGCCGATAGGCATTCAGATAGTAAGCGAGCATCTCGTCGGTGAGCCAGGCAGGTTGCTCCTTCGGTACACCCAGGCGGCCAATCCAGCCGCCGCCTTCGGAAAGCGACTTGCCCAGCACAGGAGGGTGGCGCGGCGTATCCGGGGAGCAATAGAGCGCGCGCAGAATGCCTTCCGGGTCAGCGTCAAACTCGGCTTCGGCAACGCCCGTGTCCTGAAAGTAGACCTGATAGAAGAACTGATCTTTGAAATAGCCGCGCAAAAACTCTATTGGCGGCACATCGGCAACCGGACGCAGCGGGACGCTCATGATGATCAGCCGTTCGACGCTTTCCGGATGCAACTGCACAAACTGCCAGCTGTTGATCGCGCCCCAGTCGTGGCCGATCAACAATACCGGCGCGTCCGGGCTGTACTGCGCGACCAGCGCCTGCATAAAGCCGGCAATGCGAGTGACGTTGTAATCATCGATTTGCGCTAGCGCCTCGGTTTCGCCGAAGCCGGGCATGTCAGGGGCGACCGCCGTATAGCCCGCATTGGCCAGCGCCACCATCTGCTGCCGCCAGGAATACCAGCACTCAGGCCAACCGTGAATAAACAGTGCAACCGGCCCCTCGCCAATACTGGCAATACGCGTGTTTACGCCGTCAATCAGACGATATTCCAGCTGGATGTCGTCAACGCTGTACATGGGCAATCCTTGTTGTTGTGCGATCAAAAGCCCATTAACGTCAACCAGCAGGGCAAGCGTCAACCGTGATTGGTACAGTGAATGATGCCTTTAATGAGCTACAGTAACGCCATCGATCAGGGAGTCCCCACTATGATTGCAAAACACCATTTATTGATAGCTGTCACGCTCTGCGCCATGCCAGCGCTGGCGAGCGAACCACTGGAGTCGCTCTGTCAGCAAAAAGCGGAAGAGATACAGCGGCAACTGGAAATAGCCGAGCAGGCGCAAAACCGAGGCCAGGTAGCGGGCCTGACACGCGCCCTGCAGGGTGTACAACACAATTGCAGCAACGAGCAATTGCTGAATGACGCAGCCCGTGAGGTACGAGAGCACACCGCCGAGGTACGCGAGCGCGAGGCGGAGCTCTCTGAAGCCGAGCGCAGCGGTGACGCAGAAGATGTACGCAAGCGCACCGCCAAACTGGAAGAAGCCGTAGAGGAACTCGAGGCCAGCCGCCAGGCGTTGCAGGCACTGGAAGCAGCACAATGAGGTGATCCGGCAACAGCCCGGCTCAACTGGCCGGGCCCACCCTCCAGCAAGCCATCACCTGTGAGCGATAGCGGTCGTACAGCCAGTTGAACATCAGCGTGTAGGGCAGGAACAGCAGCACCAGACCGATATCCAGCATCAACGCCTGCAACAGATCAACCTGCATCCACCAGGCAATCATCGGCACCAGCGCCACAATCAACCCGACCTCAAACAGGCAGGCGTGCGCCAACCGCAGGCGCAGCGTGCGTCGCCAGCCGCGACGGCGCTCCAGTGACTCGAAGCCGGCACTGAACAGCATATTCCAGAGCACCGCGACAAAGGACATCATCAGCGTCAGCGCCCCGCTGTGCGCCAGCGACTTGCCGCTGACCAGCGCGACCAAGGGAGAGAACAGCAGCACCGCCAGCCCCTCGAACAGCAGCGCATGCACCAACCGCTCAGACACGGATTTGCGAGGCACCACAACAGCCGTACTCATAAAAATAACTCCTATCCCATCGACAGGCGCATTTTCTACGGTCTATCCTGCAGTTAGAAATTAGCAACCATCGGCAAAACCGATATGAAACTATCCCCGGAATCTCTTGAAGCCTTTGCCCAGACCGCCAGTCTGGGCAGCTTCAGCGCCGCTGCACGGCGCCTGGGTAAAAGCCAGTCCACCATCAGCGAAGCCATCGCGCGGCTGGAAATTGATCTCGGCGTAACGCTGTTTGACCGCAGCGCCAAATCGCCGGTCTTGAGCGAAGCAGGGCAGGGGCTACTGCGTCACGCCAACGCGGTACTGAGCGCAGCAGAGCGACTGCAACAAGCCGCCCACGCCCTGTCGGCAGGCCTGGAGCCTCGCCTCAGTCTGGTGCTGTCTGATGCATACCAATCAGCCCATTACAGCGCCCGGTTGAACGAACTCGCAGAGCGGTTCCCGGAGCTGGAATTCGAGTGCATCTTTGCTGAGCACGACGACATCATCGACCTGATCAGCAGCGGCCGCGGGACCTTGGGGTTGCTGCCTGTTGCCGGCGCGCACCCGCCGGAAATCGGCCGCGCCAGCGTGGCCGAGCGCGCCGAGTTTGCGGTTTTTGTCGGCAACAGCCATCCGCTGGCCGGACGGGAGAGGGTAGAGCTGGATCAGTTGGCACAGCACCGCGCCCTGCGTCTCAATACCCTTAAAGGCAAACGCCAACCGACAGACGATTTGCCGGACGCCGCCGTACGCAGCTGGATCGCACCCAACTATCTGATATTGCTGGACCTGGCCGTACTCGGCTTTGGCTGGGCCAGCCTGCCGCGCTGGCTGGTCGACAACTACGGTGCAGGTCGACTGCGCGAATTACAGGTACCCGGCTGGCCCCGTCAGCAAGCCCTGGAGGTCATCTGGTCCAGACAGCGGCCACTGGGACCAGCCGCCAGCTGGCTAAGGCAGACGCTGTTGGGGCATGGCTGAGCACGCCCACCCGGTAGCACCGCAGCGGGCTGCTATGCTGGAAGAAGTCAAACGTTCGACCGCAAGCAGGACTGCCATGAAGCCACGCACAGTCGTCGCGACGCTAGTCATCAGGGGCCTCGTCTGGTTGCTGCTGTGCAGCAGTGGTGCTAGCCACGCCCAGCAGCACACATGGAAGGTCACCTCTTTAGAGTGGGAGCCTTACTCCAGCTCCAGCATGAACAACGGAGGTAACGCCATTCAACGTCTGCGCAACATCCTGGCTCAGTGCAACATCAGGCTTCAGGTCGAGTTTTACCCTTGGCGCCGAGCCAAGGAAATTGCCGGGCGCAGCGATTATCTCGGCTACTTCCCAGCCTGGCCAGACGGGGTGCGGACTGACTTTGTTGCTTCCGAGCCGGTCGACTACTCTGGTCTGGCGGTCATGGCACTGGCAAGCACCAGGGTAGAAACGACCGACCTCGAGCAGCTGTTTGCCACGCACAGCGTTGGCCTGGTCAACAGCTATGGTTATCCCGCTGAGCTGCGCCGCCTGATAGAAACCTACCCGGAAAACACCTACCTGGGCGCCACCAGCGATCAGATGCTGCTGAAGATGCTGCTGGCCAGGCGCTTCGAACTGGCGATTACCGACCCGACCGTGCTGCAGTACCTGGCCGACCGCGACGGTAACGGGGAGATCAGAATCATCAAGGCGTTGCCAGACCTGCCACTGCTGATTGCCATGCGTAATGCTCCAGACACTCGGCAGCAGATCGCGCTGACACAACGCCTGCTGCAACGTCACGCGCGCGCAGAGCCGATACAGCAAAGCGACTGCGTTATGGATTGAGGGACACTGAGCGAATCAAGGTATTAGCAGGGAAGGGAGAGACAGCTTTGTACTGGTTAGGCCCATTTCAATACGCCTCCAAACGCGAGCTACTGGACCGGCTGAAAACCTTCGTGGCCACAGCAGCCACCGGCAAGGTCACACACCCCATTGCAGTGCAAAAGCTTCACCTGCTGATCGCCCAGCACCCGGACGCAGCGCGGAAAATCGGGCCTGGAGTCGACCACTTCGTGATCAAGCGCAACGCGCTGGGCGCAGGCCAGGGGCTTTGGCTCGTGCGGTGTGACGGCAGTGAAACCTCATTTTCCTACAAGCGCTGCATCACCGGCGTTCGTCAGTCGTCCTACGGCAAAGTCTGTGAAGCACTCAGGTTCGAAGTTCGTGCGCAATTGATAGCGTTCCGAGAAAGGCAAACACTGCCCACGCGCTGTGCGATAAGCGGCAACAAGATCATGCAGCGCCGTGATCTGCACATTGACCACAAAATCCCATTCTGGCGGCTGCTGCAGCGTTTCGCAGAGGCACAGCAGCTGGAACTGTCAGCGCTCGCTACCAGGGGCAGCGGAGAAACACTCACGCTGATTGATCAGGAGGTAGCGGCGGCGTTTGCCGCATTCCATCTGCAGCACGCGCAACTGCAGCCATCCTGCAGAAAGGCAAACGGTCTCAAGGGAGGCCGACTGCGGTCTGACGATGGCTGACGGCATCCAGCTCAAGAAGCCGCGGGAACGGGGCGCAAGGGATCATCTTCTACGGACACTGACATTCCGGCCAACACCCTATTTAACATAATATATATTATGCGAAACGTCCTAGACGGGAGTAGAGCAGAAAGGACAGGACTTCGCAGGCCATTGAGGCGGATTCCAAAACAAAAGACGGCACCGCCCGCAGCGAGTATGGCGAAAGATGCTAAGCGTAGTTTGCTCCATTATGCGGACCGCCCGAAAAGCTCAGACAACAGAAACCAAAGCAGCACCAGAAACCACATCAGTAGCGCCCCGTCTGCGGCACAACCTCAATACGAACACGCGTAAAGTCATGATCAATGGCGGCAGCCTGCTGCGGCATTGCTGCGAGCCCTCGCAAGTCCGCAGCAGTCTGGAAAGCTGGATTATTGCTAAGCGTCGATCCACCATCTTGTGTATACCGCGGCTGTCGTTGGGTATCGTCAAATATCCCATTACGGACAACATCCAAACAAAACGCAGGCTCAGTATCAACGCGGGTCACCTGCTGGGTGTAACACGTGCACGAATACTCTTGACCGTCATCGACCCCGATCCGGTGATGTCGCTTGCGGTTACGCTCAACAACAACAGGATCAAAACTAGCCGCACACACCAAACGAGGGAAATCCAACGGCTTAGCCACTTCATCATAACGCGGCGCGGTATGTGGAACACCTTCAATACGGGGCTTTAGAGAGTGCAAATAGCTTTCAGAGTCGGAAACCTCAGCCTTTGGCGAAACAACCCTTCCACCATTCGAAACGGGCAAACCGGCGCCAGAGGCAAGCGATTCAACGCCGGATGTGGAAGCTAGAGACGCATCACCCTGTGAGCGTTGAACCATGTAATAACCAAGCCCAATAACTATCCCAATGCAGAGCAAAACAAAGGCTGCATATAAAGGTATCTGCTTGTAGTAAGACGGCGTAATAGGCTTGTGAGTATGAACAGTAGAAGACTTATAAGTACCAAAATAATCAGAATCTAACTTGACCTTCTCTTCTTGAGCCTGCTTGAAATAACTACGCTTCTCGGGACTGTCAATGCAAAACTCATACTCATGGCGAAAAATACCCTTGGTCCGACCGTAAGGACGGATAAAGTTAATGTGCTTACCAACGAGTTTACGAACAGCAGGAGCCAACAATGAAGGATGTTGCGTAATCAGATGAATATCCAAACCCTGATGACGGTGAGTCTCAAAGCGCGTAACCCGCTCAGGTCTAGCACGGGTACCATCATTGCCAAAAACTCGCTGAGCCTCATCAATGACAATGACAGAGCCGTCAGGTAAATCGTACCAGCGCTCAGGATAGTCAAACTCCACCCAATTAGACTTGAGGCGATCAAGTTTTAAATCGGGGATACCGTAGTAATAAATAGTTCTTGGCGGCAAATTCGGATCATCATGATCCTTATAAAGACGCTTAGAGTTATCGTTAGGGTCTGGCTGGTGCTCTAAATCAATCTCACGTATTGCATTTAGAGTCTTACCAGCACCCGGCAAACCAGTACGAAGATATAGCATTTTTAAAGCCCCTTACTTACCCCAACGAAAACCAGTTTTCCCGCCCGATGCATTCATACCCCACAAAACAGCACGAGCAATATATGCAGAAAACAAAATATTTATATAAACATCTATCTGTAAAAGCCCCAATATCTGCAGCCACTCAGTAGGGAGAGAACCCAAGCGTTCAAAAACAAAATCCTTGGCTTCATCCATAAAAGCCTGGACACCGACATACGCGACAGCGGTAAACCCAAGCCCTCTAACCAACTTCCAACCAAGAGGAACAAGGGACCACCCTATCGCCTGGAGCAACAAACCAATAACAGCTGGCATACTTACATCCCCGCAGCAACGATTTCAGCAGCACGACGCATGCCGAAAGCAACAATTAAGTAACCTATCCAACTCAAATAAGGGCAGATCATTGTTATAAGATCGCCAATCGGAATAACCACCGTCTGCGGACCGAAATGAGTAGTAATAGGAGGAATAACAGGGCAGCTAGCAGAGAATCTAGAGCTAGTGTCAATCATGTTACTAAGATCAAACGTACTGTCAGAATCAGCCTCTAACGGCTGATATTCCTCACCCGAAAAACTTTGCTCAAGTGATGATTTAAGCTCATCAATACGGGGCTGACTTAAATCTCTAAACTCTTCATCAGCACACTTTTGGGCCTTTTCCTGTCGAAGAATCGCGCACATGATCGCATCGCCAGAACAGACGACATTTGCGTCGCAAGCCTCACCAGTGACCTGAGAAGGCGCGCAAGTGGGATCTGTTGCAGGGTCGCAGCCGTCCCCGTCCCCTCCCCCATTTCCACCGCCAGAGCCATCACCAGACCCATCCCCTGACCCGTCGCCAGAACCATCAGCAGAGCCACCGCCATCACCGCCATCACCGCCAGAGCCATCCCCAGAACCGCCACCACCGTCGCCAGAACCGCCGCCATCACCACCGTCACCGCCATCACCGCCATCACCGGGCGTTTTAACGCAGGTTGTACCGTCCCACTCAAAGCCTGGAACGCCATGACAGGGGTCAGGTTCTTCTGGGTCTGGGTTAGGGTCATCAGGATCAGGCGGAGGCGGCGCGTTCAACGGATCGCCGGGACCACCGGGGGTCAAATTGTGGGATGGGCAGGATTCGCCAGTACCTTCCACGATGTAATTGCAATAACCGGTATCAGTGGAACCGGAAACAAAATAACAAGAACTAGAAAAAGAGGTTGTAGGAGCATAGGAACAACTAGCTGCACAAACACTGTCAGGCGCAGAGCTGGCCACATAGTTAGTGCCATCATTATTGATTACTGGGCCGTCAGGACCGCGAGCCAAAAGATACTCGCCGACCGTAGTTGAACAATCAGCCTCACAGCGGCCAGTTGCAGGATTATAAACAGTACCCTCAGGACAAGTATTGCCACGGCGGTAAACACGCTGAGTTAGAGGGCTAGTTAAAACTTGACCATTAACACCGAACGCACACTTGTAGATAGTGGGAGATTCAAAGCCAGACCCCGGACCCTGAACAGTGTACGGGGGGTTATTAGTCTGATAGTAAAGACAGGCGTCAGTAGGCGCATCGAATCGCTGCGGAACGCCAGACAGCTCCCAATAATAATTATCAGCAAAAACACTACCGGCCTGTAAAAAGAATAAGGAACCCAATAAGAACCGTGTAGAACGCGAGATCATCCGGGGACAAGTGCATAGGAAATTCCACATTTTATTAATTCCAGGCAAAAAAAATGCCGGGGTCCGCACGCAGCGAAGCCCGGCAAATGGCTGTTGATCAGGTCCCTGCGCGCTGCGCCTTCTTACCGGCGCCAATCATGGAGACCAGACCCCACATAGCCCCCATAATCAGGAGGCCGCCAGCAACACCGGCAGCGATCCAGCCGAGAGACTCACCAGTCTCATAAGCCGACTGAGCAAAAGCACCAGCGGAGGCAGTACCGAGAACAGCTACCGCACCAACTTTCGGACCATACTTCTTGAACGCATTGCGAATCTTCATCTTTGACACCCTTCTTAATGTGGAATGATACCTAACAGCTTTTTACCAACCCAGAAACAAGTCCATAAACCGACAATAGCGCCTGTCAGCTCGGCTTTCTGCTCCCAAGTTAAAGGCGGGATAAGATAATCCCGCATCTCCTGAACTGTGTAAGTGTTGAGAACACCCGAACACTCGGTTACACCGTCTGCCCGAACTGTCCACATACCATCACAGCCCAAGAAATTCATGATTAACCAGCAACCTTGCCCTGACTGCCCTGCCCTTGAGCTTGATGCAAGCTCAAGGGCTTACCGTCACCAGCCAACCACAAATCAAAGCCAGCATTGCCAGACTTGGAAGCCCAAGCGCCAACAAAAACCGGCACAGAAACTGCCTTTCCCTTCAGCTGATCCCAAACATGTTGCACACCAGTTTCAATGTGTTTCTTGGAGAGTTTGACGGCGATAGTTTTCACTTCGGGAATACCGAACTGATTCAGCTGCTCAACTTCGACAAGCACTTGCTTATCAATAAACTCATTATTGCCAAAAGTGCGTTTGTTTTCGTGAAAGCCATGACACAGGCCCAACAGTACGAGACTCATTTGATTACCTCACAGGGTTTGCATTTGAAGTGTTGCCGGTCATAGCCCAACGGGGCAGCGGCTTATTCAAGCGGCGATCAAAGTTCGCCAGCTCGGAATCTATACGGTGCTTGTTCAATTGCTCGGCAGAAAGAGCGGCGACAACGTGGCGCATGACGGAATTAACCAACTCGTCACCAGCTTGACCAGGGCAAACGGCGACAACTTCCGACTCAACCATGAAACGCAATTGCTGATAGGTCAGGCGATCCATGCGAAGTAACCCCAGATGACAAGGCCCAAAACAAAAGACGCGACAGTACCAAAAGCCAAACAAGCGATAACATCATCCATGATTAAGCAACCTCAACAGTTGGTTCCACATACCAGCCGGGACGCTGGGCGGAAAAATCGACCTGAACAAAGCGAAGCAACGGAACAACATTGTTAGTCCGATCATTGTGCTGCAGTTTCTGCAATGCAGCCTTTGATAGACCGCACTCACGAATATCAGCGACATGACGATAAAAAGAAGGGCGAGACATTGAACTTAAAGTCTCCTCCCACCCGTGATCCTTCAAGCTGCGATATGTACGAAACAAATTGCGAGCATAGCTTTCGCTGCGCTTACCGCTTTTTGTGATCTTGCTATGCTTTGCGATAAGTGCGGCTAACACTTTTTCATCATCAACTAGACGCATGGTCATACCCTCTAAAGCCGCAAAAATATCTTTAGTCGCTTCCTGCCAACATTCCTGAATAAAACACCTACCCTCCCCCGCTAATTTTTCTTGATAAGCCATCAAATCAATTAGCCGAGTTGGAACCTTGCGACGCTCAAGCCAGCGACGCATAACGGTTGCTTCAAAACGAAGAAGATACTTAACCCACTCCAGCAAACGGGGATCAGACATAACGCGATAAGTGCGCGCAGCGGACAAGTTGTATTTCATCTTGCGGCGCATTTCTTCACGCTGGAGTTCAAACTCAACATGCTTGAGGTAGGCTTTTAAGCGCTTAATACGGCTGTCTTTAGCGCCCCAATAAGCAGTTGTCTGGTAATTATCACCACGGTTTTTTGTCTGGCCGTTGGTAACACCAGTCATAAACTGAATAACCTGCAGCGCGGTTTTCTGGTCAGGCAAACGAGCGCTGTAAGTAGCATCGAAGGAATAGACCTCCGTTGCCGGAACATCCAAAAGATCAAAGAGCTTTGGATAACCAAGCTGAAGCCAAAGCAACATAACTTCAGCACCCTTGCGAATGCTGGTAGGGCCAAACACGTTATGACCCTGCAACAACTTGGCCGGACTGGCCTTGATCTCAACGCCGGGCATCAGGCGCTTGCTGAACTCGCGATGAAAAACCTTGAAGGCCAGAGGCGTGAAACTGCTCGCCAACGACTCCCACGGGTGGCGGAGTTCATCAACGTGCACGTCTCCCCCTTCGTGGGTGACAACACCGGCCAACGGAATGCCGAGCGTGCGCAAATCGACTTCCCACAGAGACTGGTCGCTCTGGGCCTGCTTGACGTTAGTCACAGCGGACGGCTTGAAGGGAACAAACATGTGGATTCGATCTAGCAATGTCACAGCCCCGTTACTGCGTTTCAGCGTTACGCGTTACGCTAACAGCCCCCTTATACGCTGTAACGCGTTACAGCGCAACATGTGACAAGATAACCAGCAACAGAGGAACAGAGAGCATGAACGTGACGAAACCCTACCGAGTGCGTGACGAATTCGTAGAAGTCATCAAGGAGCGTCGAATAAACATGATCGTGGAAACACGCGAAGACATAGGCGAGGCAGACCTTGTTAACGCAGTGCTTTGGAGGCACCTGGAAAGCCTCACCACAAAGGACGTTCTAAAATACAGGGAAGAAATACTAGGTAAGGACTGATGAAGCCTGAGCCAGATGAAATACGGCAGCCCCGGCCACGCGCACCAGAGAGGCGGCTAGCTTACGAGATTGCCATAGGGATCATTATTGGCGGGGTCACCTTATGGGTGCTGGAGGCGATAGCAGGAATGATTGCAATGCAGTTCGCCTTGAACCAAATCAAGATCAACCTCGGCGGGTAAGATCCAACCGAAAATTCTCACTATGAGACAAGAGTCCACCATTAGAATAGGTGGACCCTACCCCCGTAGCCGTGCCGTCAGCGCGGCCAGAAACCCAACACCAAACCCAAACCCGCCGAGACCTGAAACCCCGTGCAGGGACATGTCTAGGCGTCCGGCTGCGCCAGACACCAAGACCCGGATAAATCACGCCGCCGATCGCTACGCAATCGACCCCGCTCAACCGGGCGGCTGTGGCCGCATGTCAGCAAAAATGAAGCGCCCTGTGATGCCGTCAATGGTTAGACAGGGCGCGGGTTGAGGCTAGAGCAGGCAGGGAATAGGTGAACGCGGACCAAAGCAGCCGCGGGCATCAGCCGCTAATCAGGTCTCCTTGACCACAACGCTCGACAAGGGCAATAGCAGCGCTGCGGGCCTGTTCCAAGGTCTGACGCAAAACCGCTACCTCTTCACGCAAACGAGCCGCCTCGGCCTGCTCACTCAGATACCTGTCACGATATTTGACACCCAACGCAACCGAGGAAACAAACGCCCGCGCGGCGCTGCCGTGCTCGTTTGTGAATGATTTAGCAGCATGAACATCAGCATCAGTGGCATGTCGAATCATGATTGTTGGCATATGGCACCTGTTAACAGAATTGACGCCGGCGCGACTGCACCAGGTCGAATTATGCTAACAGAATAATGCCGGCATGTGCTAACAAAATGCGAGATCCAGGAGCAGCATCGAGGACGTTTCTGTTAACACGAAGCAAGCACAATGCTAACAAAAGGGACACCTGGTGAAAGCTGCAGGATCTCAAACTGTTAACGCCTCGCATAATAGGCGTTATGGATAAACAGCTGGCCGGTGAGAAAACCATTGTACCGGCCAGCTATTCAAGCCGACCGGTACCATAACGCCGGGACATTATGCGAAACGTCCTAGACGGGAGTAGAGCAGAAAGGACAGGACTTCGCAGGCCATTGAGGCGGATTCCAAAACAAAAGACGGCACCGCCCGCAGCGAGTATGGCGAAAGATGCTAAGCGTAGTTTGCTCCATTATGCGGACCGCCCGAAAAGCTCAGACAACAGAAACCAAAGCAGCACCAGAAACCACATCAGTAGCGCCCCGTCTGCGGCACAACCTCAATACGAACACGCGTAAAGTCATGATCAATGGCGGCAGCCTGCTGCGGCATTGCTGCGAGCCCTCGCAAGTCCGCAGCAGTCTGGAAAGCTGGATTATTGCTAAGCGTCGATCCACCATCTTGTGTATACCGCGGCTGTCGTTGGGTATCGTCAAATATCCCATTACGGACAACATCCAAACAAAACGCAGGCTCAGTATCAACGCGGGTCACCTGCTGGGTGTAACACGTGCACGAATACTCTTGACCGTCATCGACCCCGATCCGGTGATGTCGCTTGCGGTTACGCTCAACAACAACAGGATCAAAACTAGCCGCACACACCAAACGAGGGAAATCCAACGGCTTAGCCACTTCATCATAACGCGGCGCGGTATGTGGAACACCTTCAATACGGGGCTTTAGAGAGTGCAAATAGCTTTCAGAGTCGGAAACCTCAGCCTTTGGCGAAACAACCCTTCCACCATTCGAAACGGGCAAACCGGCGCCAGAGGCAAGCGATTCAACGCCGGATGTGGAAGCTAGAGACGCATCACCCTGTGAGCGTTGAACCATGTAATAACCAAGCCCAATAACTATCCCAATGCAGAGCAAAACAAAGGCTGCATATAAAGGTATCTGCTTGTAGTAAGACGGCGTAATAGGCTTGTGAGTATGAACAGTAGAAGACTTATAAGTACCAAAATAATCAGAATCTAACTTGACCTTCTCTTCTTGAGCCTGCTTGAAATAACTACGCTTCTCGGGACTGTCAATGCAAAACTCATACTCATGGCGAAAAATACCCTTGGTCCGACCGTAAGGACGGATAAAGTTAATGTGCTTACCAACGAGTTTACGAACAGCAGGAGCCAACAATGAAGGATGTTGCGTAATCAGATGAATATCCAAACCCTGATGACGGTGAGTCTCAAAGCGCGTAACCCGCTCAGGTCTAGCACGGGTACCATCATTGCCAAAAACTCGCTGAGCCTCATCAATGACAATGACAGAGCCGTCAGGTAAATCGTACCAGCGCTCAGGATAGTCAAACTCCACCCAATTAGACTTGAGGCGATCAAGTTTTAAATCGGGGATACCGTAGTAATAAATAGTTCTTGGCGGCAAATTCGGATCATCATGATCCTTATAAAGACGCTTAGAGTTATCGTTAGGGTCTGGCTGGTGCTCTAAATCAATCTCACGTATTGCATTTAGAGTCTTACCAGCACCCGGCAAACCAGTACGAAGATATAGCATTTTTAAAGCCCCTTACTTACCCCAACGAAAACCAGTTTTCCCGCCCGATGCATTCATACCCCACAAAACAGCACGAGCAATATATGCAGAAAACAAAATATTTATATAAACATCTATCTGTAAAAGCCCCAATATCTGCAGCCACTCAGTAGGGAGAGAACCCAAGCGTTCAAAAACAAAATCCTTGGCTTCATCCATAAAAGCCTGGACACCGACATACGCGACAGCGGTAAACCCAAGCCCTCTAACCAACTTCCAACCAAGAGGAACAAGGGACCACCCTATCGCCTGGAGCAACAAACCAATAACAGCTGGCATACTTACATCCCCGCAGCAACGATTTCAGCAGCACGACGCATGCCGAAAGCAACAATTAAGTAACCTATCCAACTCAAATAAGGGCAGATCATTGTTATAAGATCGCCAATCGGAATAACCACCGTCTGCGGACCGAAATGAGTAGTAATAGGAGGAATAACAGGGCAGCTAGCAGAGAATCTAGAGCTAGTGTCAATCATGTTACTAAGATCAAACGTACTGTCAGAATCAGCCTCTAACGGCTGATATTCCTCACCCGAAAAACTTTGCTCAAGTGATGATTTAAGCTCATCAATACGGGGCTGACTTAAATCTCTAAACTCTTCATCAGCACACTTTTGGGCCTTTTCCTGTCGAAGAATCGCGCACATGATCGCATCGCCAGAACAGACGACATTTGCGTCGCAAGCCTCACCAGTGACCTGAGAAGGCGCGCAAGTGGGATCTGTTGCAGGGTCGCAGCCGTCCCCGTCCCCTCCCCCATTTCCACCGCCAGAGCCATCACCAGACCCATCCCCTGACCCGTCGCCAGAACCATCAGCAGAGCCACCGCCATCACCGCCATCACCGCCAGAGCCATCCCCAGAACCGCCACCACCGTCGCCAGAACCGCCGCCATCACCACCGTCACCGCCATCACCGCCATCACCGGGCGTTTTAACGCAGGTTGTACCGTCCCACTCAAAGCCTGGAACGCCATGACAGGGGTCAGGTTCTTCTGGGTCTGGGTTAGGGTCATCAGGATCAGGCGGAGGCGGCGCGTTCAACGGATCGCCGGGACCACCGGGGGTCAAATTGTGGGATGGGCAGGATTCGCCAGTACCTTCCACGATGTAATTGCAATAACCGGTATCAGTGGAACCGGAAACAAAATAACAAGAACTAGAAAAAGAGGTTGTAGGAGCATAGGAACAACTAGCTGCACAAACACTGTCAGGCGCAGAGCTGGCCACATAGTTAGTGCCATCATTATTGATTACTGGGCCGTCAGGACCGCGAGCCAAAAGATACTCGCCGACCGTAGTTGAACAATCAGCCTCACAGCGGCCAGTTGCAGGATTATAAACAGTACCCTCAGGACAAGTATTGCCACGGCGGTAAACACGCTGAGTTAGAGGGCTAGTTAAAACTTGACCATTAACACCGAACGCACACTTGTAGATAGTGGGAGATTCAAAGCCAGACCCCGGACCCTGAACAGTGTACGGGGGGTTATTAGTCTGATAGTAAAGACAGGCGTCAGTAGGCGCATCGAATCGCTGCGGAACGCCAGACAGCTCCCAATAATAATTATCAGCAAAAACACTACCGGCCTGTAAAAAGAATAAGGAACCCAATAAGAACCGTGTAGAACGCGAGATCATCCGGGGACAAGTGCATAGGAAATTCCACATTTTATTAATTCCAGGCAAAAAAAATGCCGGGGTCCGCACGCAGCGAAGCCCGGCAAATGGCTGTTGATCAGGTCCCTGCGCGCTGCGCCTTCTTACCGGCGCCAATCATGGAGACCAGACCCCACATAGCCCCCATAATCAGGAGGCCGCCAGCAACACCGGCAGCGATCCAGCCGAGAGACTCACCAGTCTCATAAGCCGACTGAGCAAAAGCACCAGCGGAGGCAGTACCGAGAACAGCTACCGCACCAACTTTCGGACCATACTTCTTGAACGCATTGCGAATCTTCATCTTTGACACCCTTCTTAATGTGGAATGATACCTAACAGCTTTTTACCAACCCAGAAACAAGTCCATAAACCGACAATAGCGCCTGTCAGCTCGGCTTTCTGCTCCCAAGTTAAAGGCGGGATAAGATAATCCCGCATCTCCTGAACTGTGTAAGTGTTGAGAACACCCGAACACTCGGTTACACCGTCTGCCCGAACTGTCCACATACCATCACAGCCCAAGAAATTCATGATTAACCAGCAACCTTGCCCTGACTGCCCTGCCCTTGAGCTTGATGCAAGCTCAAGGGCTTACCGTCACCAGCCAACCACAAATCAAAGCCAGCATTGCCAGACTTGGAAGCCCAAGCGCCAACAAAAACCGGCACAGAAACTGCCTTTCCCTTCAGCTGATCCCAAACATGTTGCACACCAGTTTCAATGTGTTTCTTGGAGAGTTTGACGGCGATAGTTTTCACTTCGGGAATACCGAACTGATTCAGCTGCTCAACTTCGACAAGCACTTGCTTATCAATAAACTCATTATTGCCAAAAGTGCGTTTGTTTTCGTGAAAGCCATGACACAGGCCCAACAGTACGAGACTCATTTGATTACCTCACAGGGTTTGCATTTGAAGTGTTGCCGGTCATAGCCCAACGGGGCAGCGGCTTATTCAAGCGGCGATCAAAGTTCGCCAGCTCGGAATCTATACGGTGCTTGTTCAATTGCTCGGCAGAAAGAGCGGCGACAACGTGGCGCATGACGGAATTAACCAACTCGTCACCAGCTTGACCAGGGCAAACGGCGACAACTTCCGACTCAACCATGAAACGCAATTGCTGATAGGTCAGGCGATCCATGCGAAGTAACCCCAGATGACAAGGCCCAAAACAAAAGACGCGACAGTACCAAAAGCCAAACAAGCGATAACATCATCCATGATTAAGCAACCTCAACAGTTGGTTCCACATACCAGCCGGGACGCTGGGCGGAAAAATCGACCTGAACAAAGCGAAGCAACGGAACAACATTGTTAGTCCGATCATTGTGCTGCAGTTTCTGCAATGCAGCCTTTGATAGACCGCACTCACGAATATCAGCGACATGACGATAAAAAGAAGGGCGAGACATTGAACTTAAAGTCTCCTCCCACCCGTGATCCTTCAAGCTGCGATATGTACGAAACAAATTGCGAGCATAGCTTTCGCTGCGCTTACCGCTTTTTGTGATCTTGCTATGCTTTGCGATAAGTGCGGCTAACACTTTTTCATCATCAACTAGACGCATGGTCATACCCTCTAAAGCCGCAAAAATATCTTTAGTCGCTTCCTGCCAACATTCCTGAATAAAACACCTACCCTCCCCCGCTAATTTTTCTTGATAAGCCATCAAATCAATTAGCCGAGTTGGAACCTTGCGACGCTCAAGCCAGCGACGCATAACGGTTGCTTCAAAACGAAGAAGATACTTAACCCACTCCAGCAAACGGGGATCAGACATAACGCGATAAGTGCGCGCAGCGGACAAGTTGTATTTCATCTTGCGGCGCATTTCTTCACGCTGGAGTTCAAACTCAACATGCTTGAGGTAGGCTTTTAAGCGCTTAATACGGCTGTCTTTAGCGCCCCAATAAGCAGTTGTCTGGTAATTATCACCACGGTTTTTTGTCTGGCCGTTGGTAACACCAGTCATAAACTGAATAACCTGCAGCGCGGTTTTCTGGTCAGGCAAACGAGCGCTGTAAGTAGCATCGAAGGAATAGACCTCCGTTGCCGGAACATCCAAAAGATCAAAGAGCTTTGGATAACCAAGCTGAAGCCAAAGCAACATAACTTCAGCACCCTTGCGAATGCTGGTAGGGCCAAACACGTTATGACCCTGCAACAACTTGGCCGGACTGGCCTTGATCTCAACGCCGGGCATCAGGCGCTTGCTGAACTCGCGATGAAAAACCTTGAAGGCCAGAGGCGTGAAACTGCTCGCCAACGACTCCCACGGGTGGCGGAGTTCATCAACGTGCACGTCTCCCCCTTCGTGGGTGACAACACCGGCCAACGGAATGCCGAGCGTGCGCAAATCGACTTCCCACAGAGACTGGTCGCTCTGGGCCTGCTTGACGTTAGTCACAGCGGACGGCTTGAAGGGAACAAACATGTGGATTCGATCTAGCAATGTCACAGCCCCGTTACTGCGTTTCAGCGTTACGCGTTACGCTAACAGCCCCCTTATACGCTGTAACGCGTTACAGCGCAACATGTGACAAGATAACCAGCAACAGAGGAACAGAGAGCATGAACGTGACGAAACCCTACCGAGTGCGTGACGAATTCGTAGAAGTCATCAAGGAGCGTCGAATAAACATGATCGTGGAAACACGCGAAGACATAGGCGAGGCAGACCTTGTTAACGCAGTGCTTTGGAGGCACCTGGAAAGCCTCACCACAAAGGACGTTCTAAAATACAGGGAAGAAATACTAGGTAAGGACTGATGAAGCCTGAGCCAGATGAAATACGGCAGCCCCGGCCACGCGCACCAGAGAGGCGGCTAGCTTACGAGATTGCCATAGGGATCATTATTGGCGGGGTCACCTTATGGGTGCTGGAGGCGATAGCAGGAATGATTGCAATGCAGTTCGCCTTGAACCAAATCAAGATCAACCTCGGCGGGTAAGATCCAACCGAAAATTCTCACTATGAGACAAGAGTCCACCATTAGAATAGGTGGACCCTACCCCCGTAGCCGTGCCGTCAGCGCGGCCAGAAACCCAACACCAAACCCAAACCCGCCGAGACCTGAAACCCCGTGCAGGGACATGTCTAGGCGTCCGGCTGCGCCAGACACCAAGACCCGGATAAATCACGCCGCCGATCGCTACGCAATCGACCCCGCTCAACCGGGCGGCTGTGGCCGCATGTCAGCAAAAATGAAGCGCCCTGTGATGCCGTCAATGGTTAGACAGGGCGCGGGTTGAGGCTAGAGCAGGCAGGGAATAGGTGAACGCGGACCAAAGCAGCCGCGGGCATCAGCCGCTAATCAGGTCTCCTTGACCACAACGCTCGACAAGGGCAATAGCAGCGCTGCGGGCCTGTTCCAAGGTCTGACGCAAAACCGCTACCTCTTCACGCAAACGAGCCGCCTCGGCCTGCTCACTCAGATACCTGTCACGATATTTGACACCCAACGCAACCGAGGAAACAAACGCCCGCGCGGCGCTGCCGTGCTCGTTTGTGAATGATTTAGCAGCATGAACATCAGCATCAGTGGCATGTCGAATCATGATTGTTGGCATATGGCACCTGTTAACAGAATTGACGCCGGCGCGACTGCACCAGGTCGAATTATGCTAACAGAATAATGCCGGCATGTGCTAACAAAATGCGAGATCCAGGAGCAGCATCGAGGACGTTTCTGTTAACACGAAGCAAGCACAATGCTAACAAAAGGGACACCTGGTGAAAGCTGCAGGATCTCAAACTGTTAACGCCTCGCATAATAGGCGTTATGGATAAACAGCTGGCCGGTGAGAAAACCATTGTACCGGCCAGCTATTCAAGCCGACCGGTACCATAACGCCGGGACATTATGCGAACCCAGATATCGTACGCGCAGAACTGGATTTGTCCCCATGTCAGGCGTTGAACCGCTGCGCATAGCCTTGGAAGTCACCCGCTGGCATCGGCCGGGAAAACAAATAGCCCTGACCCAGCTTGCACCCCAGATCGATCAACGCTGACTGCACACAGGCTGTTTCGATACCCTCGGCGGTGGTTTGCAGCCGCAGACTGCGCGCCATCTGAATGATCGCCGTCACAATAGCCAGGTTCTGCTCGTTGCTGCTCAGGTCGGTGACAAAGGATTTGTCGATCTTGAGCTTGTCGACCTGAAAACGCTGCAAGTAAGCCAGGTTCGAGTAACCGGTGCCAAAATCATCTATCGCCAGCTGCACGCCAAGTCGCTTGAGGTTTTGCAGGCGCTGCATAAAACGCTCGGAGTCTTCCAGCAACATGGACTCGGTCAACTCCAGCTCAAGCAACGCCGGATCCAGGCCGCTGGCGTCCAGCGCCAGGGCGACACTTTCTTCCAGATTGCCACGGTGAAACTGCACCGCCGACAGATTGACCGATACCCGCAGCCCTTGCCAGGTGGCTGCCTGCCGGCAGGCCTCAAGGAGCACCCAGTCGCCGATACTGGTTATCAGCCCAGATTGCTCTGCCACGTCAATAAAGACATCCGGGGCAAGTATTCCGCGCTGTGGATGACGCCAGCGCAACAAGGCTTCCGCCCCTTCCAGACGGTCTTCGGCCAACGCCATGATAGGCTGGAAATACAGCTCGAATTCATTGTGCGCGAGCGCCTGACGCAAGTCTTGCTCAATGCTCAGTCGCTCGTGCGTATTCACGTTCATCTGCTCGTCAAACAGACAGCAGGTGTTGCGACCAGTCGCCTTGGCACGCTGGGTTGCCAGCTCAGCCTTGCGCAGCAACGTGGCAAAATCATCACCGTCGCGCGGAAACAGCGCCATGCCGATAGACAGCGAGGTCACCAGCTGCATGTCGCCAAGCGTGATGGGCTGTCCGACGATTTCCTGCATGCGACGGGCCACGGCGAGCGCCGTCTCCTGCCCATCGAGGTCGGGCAGCGTCATGATGAATTCATCACCCCCTTGCCGACTGACCGTATCCGATTCGCGCACCGCCCGCTGGAGGCGCTCAGCGATAATCTGCAGCAGTGCATCCCCAGCCGCGTGACCCAGTGAGTCGTTGATAGTCTTGAAGTTGTCGACGTCCACAAATACCAGGGCGAGCTGCCTGCCCTGCCCCCGCGCCCGTTCGATCGCCGACTGCACCAGCTCGCCAATAACCTGTCTGTTAGGCAGGTCGGTGAGCGAGTCATGCTGCCTGAGATGGCTCAGCTTGGCCTCTGAGGCGCGCAGACGTTTCACCTCTTGGCGCAGCAACGCCCGCGCACAACGCAGGTCACGCATCAACAAGGAAATGGCCAGCGCAGACACCAGCAAAATGGAGCAGATTACCGTCAGGCGCCCCCAGCCTATCGGCGCCGGCGTGTAGCTGCGTATGCCTGCAACGGAGAGGCTGGTAATGGCGACCACAACGCACAGCATGAAAACCAGCAAGCCGAGAAACAGTCGGCGGGTAGCAACCGTACCCGCCACCACCAACAGCGCCGGAAACGCCAGAATGGCGCCACTATAGAGGCCCTGAGACTCCCACATAGAGATACTGACGGCAGCCGCCACAACGCTCAGCACCAAGGCAACAGAAGCCTCAAGCCGATCTCGCCGATTGAGGATGCGCCCCGCCAGCACGGTGAGCACAGCCACGGCGAGCAAGGCGCTGTTAAACCAGTCCCCCACCCATAACGTGCGTACGGCAATCACCAGCAAGACCAGAATCAACGCATTGGCAATCAGCATCAGCCGCTGCGCCTCGCGAGCACGCCCGTTGCCGTATTTCACGGAGTTCAGATCCGGGTCTAGCGGCAAGTTATCCATGCAATTCGTGCATCCTTTAAGCGAATCTGATGAAAGCAAAGTGACACCAAGGTGCGAAAGCTAACGGATAGCAAACAGGAGATTCAAGCCCCCTGCTCCGCCGCTTAGCCCCTTAAAAAAGCGCGCCCCGCTCTAGCACGGGGCGCGCGTCACAAAAACAGCGTCAAAATAATTTCGCAATAGTCTAGCGCTTTCATCTCGGCGACGTAAGCAGGGAACGCGGCGCGCCCTCCAAATTAGAACGGGGCGGTCACTGCGTCTGCGCAGGCGAACTTGAGTACCAGAACGTGATGGCCGGTACGCGGAGCATGCGCCAGGCGCGCCACGCCTTTGTTGATCATGAATGATCAGCTAACGCCCCGCGGGGCAGAATCTTCTGCATGCAGCGCCCTAGCCATCTATCATAGGGACAACCTACCGCCCGATAGCTACCGACGCCGTTACACCTATGCCAGAAAGCTCTGCTACTTCCTCCCTGTCCCCCGGACGTGCCATTGTCAGCCGAAAAAACAGCATTGCGTGGTTTGTTGCCGCACTGGCGCTGCTGGCCACAGTGCTGTTCTGGCAGTATCAAAGCGAGCGGGAGCAGGAGGCTGCGAGCAGGGAATTCACTCTCCTCACCGACGATATTGCGGTTGCCATCCGCAAACGCATGCTCAACCACGAACAGATCCTCTTGGGCGGCGCGGGTCTGATGGATGCAAGCGGTCGGGTCTCGCGGGTTGAATGGCGGGTCATGGTCGAACGCCTGAGGCTGTCCGAGAACTACCCTGGCATTCTTGGCGTCGGTTACGCCCAGGCCGTTGCACCAGAAGGGCTTGAGGAGTTTGAAGAGCGCGTCCGTGCAGAAGGGTTTCCGGACTTTCAGGTGCACCCTGTCGGCCCACGTCCTTTTTACACATCCATTCTGTTTCTGGAGCCATTCCGAGACCGCAACCTCGCGGCATTCGGGTACGACATGTTCTCCGAGCCTGTGCGTCGAGCCGCCATGCAGGCCGCCGCTGAAAGTGGCCACACTCGGATGACCGGGCCCGTCCGCCTGTTGCAGGAAACCCACGGCGAGGTGCAGGCGGGCATTCTTATGTACACGCCGATCTATCATCGTGGTGCGCCGCTTGATACCCCGGCACAACGTCAGCGCGCCCTGCGCGGCTTTGTCTACAGCCCCTACCGCATGGGTGATCTGCTGGAAGGCATCCTTGGCTCACGTACACCGGGCGTACGTTATCGGATTACCGACACCGAGGCCGGTCTGGATTTTCCCCAGCTGTACAGTGATCTGATCCCGGACAGTGCCAAAGCGACCCACCAACGTACCCTGGATATTCATCTGTACGGTCGCAACTGGCGACTGGAATTTGCCAGCACCCCCAGCTTTGAGCGCACCTCTGGCCCCAGCCCTTGGGTGTTGCTGCTTGGCCTGGCCAGCGCCCTGCTGCTGTTTGCACTGGCTTCCATGCTGGTGCTGCGGCGCGAGCAAGCGGAGCGCATTGCCCATCAGATGACTCGCCGACTGCGCGCCAGCAACGAGGCCCTGCGCCAGAGCGAAGAACGCAAGCGCCTGGCCCTGCAAGGCAGCAACGACGGCTGGTGGGATGTGGACCTGCAGACCTGGCATTTTCTAGCCTCCGACCGCGCCTGGGAAATGATCGGCTATCCGCCACAAGACGCAGCGCAGTCATTGCATCGCTGGCAATCGGTACTGGCACCCCAGGCACGTCACCAACTGATCAGCGCGCTGCGTGGGGTGATTCAGTCACAACAAGGCACCTTTGCAGAAGAAACCCGGCTCACCCACCAGACCGGTCACAGTATTCCCGTGCTGCTGCGTGGCATTGTGCAGCGCGACGAAGCCGGCAAGGCACTACGGGCCAGCGGAACCATGCAGGACCTGACTGAAGCCAAGCGTGTGGAGCAGCTTAAGAGCCAGTTCGTATCGACCGTCAGCCATGAATTACGCACCCCGCTCACCTCCATCTCCGGCGCCTTGGCCATCGTCAACAGTGGCAGCCTGGGCCCGGTACCCGAGGCAATGCAACGCATGCTGGAAATTGCCCAGGACAACAGCCAACGCCTCAATTTGCTGATCAACGACCTGCTCGACATGGAAAAGCTGGCCGCCGGCAAGATGCAGTTTGAGATGCGCCCCTGCCCCCTCACCGAGCTGATCGATGAGGCGCTAACCGCCAACCAGGCCTTTGCTGCCAGCCGCGACGTTTGCCTGCAGCGCCAGGGCGACAGCGCCTGCTGGGTAAGAGTCGATAGCATGCGTCTGCACCAGATACTCAACAACTACCTGTCCAACGCGATCAAGTTTTCGCCAGCCGGGAGTGTCGTTACTGTCGAGACCGAGCGTGACGGTGACCTGGTCACCATCAGCGTGATTGATCAGGGCGAGGGTATTCCGCTGGCGTTTCAAGAGCAGATATTCAGCAAGTTTGCCCAGGCAGACAGCTCGGATCGTCGCCAGCAGGCCGGCACCGGACTGGGCCTGGCGATTACCCGAGAGCTGGCGCAGCAGATGGACGGCGAAGTCGGTTTCAGCTCGCTACCGGGGCACGGTGCCATCTTCTGGTTACGCTTGCCTGTGGAGGCCGCCGAAGAACAACCCGCCGACGCACCGGATGATGGTGCCGAGCGCACCGTTCTGGTGGTCGATGACGACCCGATGATCGCGGAGTTCGTCGCCTTGGTGGTTCGCCGCGCCGGCTACATTCCGACCACCGCGACCAGTGTCGCGCAGGCCCGCAGCTGCCTGCAAGGACACAGCTATACCGCCTTGCTGACCGATCTGCGCCTGCAAGACGGCCATGGCCTCACACTGATACGGGATCTGCGCGCAGACCCGGCCTCTGAAGCGCTGCCCATTCTGGTACTGTCTGCATACTGCGAGGAAGGTCAGCGTTTGCTGCAAAACGGCAGCGAGGATAGTGCGTTGGCCTGGCTGGACAAGCCGGTAGACGAGAAGAAACTGGTGAGCGTGCTGGAAGAGTTGGTGGCGCGCTGCAGGGCGACAGCCGGCTGAGCGGCCGTCGCCCTGTGAGCAGTTAGAGCGCTGCCAGTGCTGCGTCGTAGTTCGGCTCCTGGCCGATCTCGCTGACCAGCTCGCTGTGCAGGACCTTGTCGTCTTCATCCAGTACCACAACCGCCCGTGCTGTCAGACCTGCCAGCGGGCCGTTTTCGATATCCACTCCGTAATCACGCACAAACTCGCGGCCACGCATGGTGGACAGGTTGACCACGTTCTCCAGCCCCTCTGCACCGCAGAAACGCGCTTGGGCAAACGGCAAGTCGGCAGAGATGCACAGGACCACGGTGTTGTTCAAGGCACTGGCCTTGCTGTTGAAGGTGCGCACCGAGGTAGCGCAGGTTGGCGTATCAACGCTGGGGAAGATGTTCAGGATTTTGCGCTTTCCGCTCAGGCTGGCGAGGCTGACGTCAGACAGGTCCTTGGCAACCAGAGTAAAGGCCGGAGCGCTGTCGCCCTTGGCCGGAAACTGGCCGCCAACGGAAATCGGATTACCGCGCAAAGTGACGCTAGACATGATGACTCCTTGAACGTGCCGCAGCACGCAATGGGTGTGGGTACGGATGACAGACTCGGCGGCAGCCCAACCGGGCTGCACTCAGAAGTCGATACGATAGAAGAAATCGAGCGAGCTGGCAAAGCCGCTGACGGCCTCCAGATACAGGCGCCGGGTCAGCTCGTAGCGCAACGCCAACTGGTTGGCTGGTTCAAATACGCCAACGCCGTAGCGCACGCTCAGCTTGTCGGTGATGCTGCCACTGGCGACCACCTGAGTCTCGTTACCGCTACCCTCGGCCTCAACGGCAAAGTCCTCAAGACCCAGCGCATCACCGATGCCACGGGTGATCGGTGCGCCGCCAGCCAGCCCGAGCCCGAGTGCCGCTTGAGCCAGCAGGTTGTTATCCCCCTCCTCGCCCAACGGCCGTCCGAGCACCAGGTACGACATGGCCTCCTGTTGCGACATGCCGGGCTCCGAGAAGATTTCGGAGGTCGGGCTAGCGGCATTGCCGGTAATCCGCAAACCGGCAATCACGTCATCGACCCGGCGAATGGCCTCGACATTCAGGTAGGGCTGGCTGATCGGCCCGGAAAACAGCAGCAGCGCGCGACGTAGCTCCAGCTCCTGCCCCAGCCGGCGAAACTTGCCATCCAGGATCTGCAAGTCTCCATTGGCGGTGAGGTTCTCCTGCACCTCCAGCTGGCCCTTCAGGCGCCCGCGTAAACCAAAGGCGCTGAGCCGCAACTGATCCCCGATGTTCAGCTTGACCCGGGCGGTGATACCCAGCGCAGCGCCCTTCTCTGCCGCTTCCTGTCCGACGATCACCACGTCCGGCGACACGGTCACGGCACTGGCCGGCAGCTCGCGCACGCGAATATGCCCTTCGGGAATCGCCAGCTCACCACCCACATGCAGGTTGTTGTCACGCAGGGTAATTGCCAGATCAGGCGCAACCTGCAGCTGGGCGTAGGGTTCCACGTTCACCGGCAAGTCGCTGCCACGCAGCTGCAGGTCCACATCCAGCGGCGCCCAGCCGAGGCTGCCCGACAACGTCCCTTGCCCCTGCTCGCCGCTGCTCCAGCGACTGTCAAGCTGGGCGCTGGTGCCATCAATACGGATGTCGGCCTGCAGCTGTTCAAGACTGACGGGCAAGTTACGGCCAGCCACCAACCCGTCGCGCAGGCTGAGCATGCCAGTAACGACCGGCTCGGTCAGCACACCAGACAAGTTGCCATCACCATTCAACGTCAGCTGCAACTCATCCACATCAGGCAGCATCGGGCGCAAGAAATCCAGCTTCAGGTCGCTCAGTTGATAATTCCCGGTGAGCGTCTGCGCCCCGGCCGGATCGGCGATATCGGCGTTGACCGCCAGTTGACCGATCATCTCGCTGGCAAGGCGCACCTCAGCCGTCGCCGCCCGGCCCCGCAGGCGGGTATCAACAGAGAGTTGCTGGTATGGGAAGTCGAGCAGCTCCTGGCCATCGCGGACCTGGATCACACCGTCCTCACTGCGCACCGTTACCTGACCAACCGGTGCACGACCTGGGGACTGAGTGAGCACCACCTGGCCGTTGAGCAGACCTTGCCAGCTCAGGTCATCCGGCAGCCAGGGTTGCAGCTCGGCCAGATCAAAGTCATTCAGATTAAGGTCGACTTTCCGCTCCGGCATCAGCGTCTGCTGGCCGTTGAAACACAGACTGGCGGCCGATTGCTGCCAGCAATGGCCGGATAACTGCAGCCGGCCATCGCCCAGGCGATAGTCGATATCGGCTTTATCCTGCAGCACCAGCTGAAACTGCTCGTAGCCAAGCTCACCACGCGTCAGCGTGCCACGCCAGGCCGTATCGTCCAGTGCACCGCCCAACGCCAGGTCGGCGTCAGCCACCCCGTTTTGCAGGGACAGCAGCAGTTCGTGTGCAGCGCGGCGGCCTCGCAGGGTCAGCTGCAGGTCACCCAGCTGCGTTTCGTCATTGCGTATACCCTGGCCGGTAATCGCCAGGTTCAGCGGCAACTGCTCATTCAAGGTAGTGCTGGCGTCCACATTCAAGCTGTCCACCTGCAGGCTGTCGAGGCCAACGCCCGCGCCGCGCAACATGCTAACCAGCTGAGGCGCCGCAGTGTCACCGCCAAGCTGCAGATATCCGTCAAGGCGCCCCTTGAGGCCCGGCCAGAGGGTGGCCAGATTATCCAGCTGCAGATCAAAGCGTCCGTCTACCTGCTCGCCCCAGCGTGCCCGCCCATCAATGCTGTTGGCGCCCTGGCGTACCCGCAGCTGCTGCAGCACCCAGTCGTTCTGCGGCTTCTCCAGCCGCCCCGACAACACGAGTGGCTGCTGGCGCAAGCTGCCGCTGATATCCCAGTCGGCGTCCAGGCGCAGTTGCTCACCCTGCAGCTGGCCACGGCTGTTCAGCTGGCCGTTGAGGTCGCCAGGCAGCGCCGCAACAAATACCGCAGGGTCAATACCCTGCAGCTGGAAGCGCCCGTCCCAGCTCACTGCAGGCTCCAGCGTCAGGTCCACCTCGCCATTGGCCTGACCGGCGGCGGTCAGTATCTCCAACGGCGTGACACGAAGCTGCTGCTGGTTACCGGCCACGCCAGCCTTAAGGTTCACCTGCTGACCTGCGACACCGGCCAGGCGTGCCTGTAGGTCCGCTTTCAGCTCATCACCACGCAGCTGCGCAGCCATCGCCAATTGCTGCAGCGACACCTCACCGGTATCAACGGGATACAGCCATTGCCAGGGGAATGCATCCAGAGCCAACTCCCCGTTTGCCTCCAGTGTCTGCTGCCAGCTGGCATCGGCCTGCAGAGCGAGGCGGCGCGCGGGTGCATCGGCAACGTGCATCTGCACAGCCAGCAACGGCACACCCGTGGTGGTCACCTCGCCGTCAATTTCAAGCAGCACAGTGCCGCCTTCACCGGGCAGGCTGGCGGTGGACTGCAGCAGGTAGCCCTCCTCCAGGTTACCCAGCAACTGCAGCTGCCAGTTATTGAGCGTCAGGGAGGCAGGCAAACTGCCGAGGGCCAGAAACGGCTCGCCCTGCCAGCGCAGATCAACCGGGATGCCCGGCTCGTACAGGTTGGCGCTGGCGTTCAGCTTACCCGGCAGATAGCCTCGACTACTGGCGCGCAGCTCCAGCTCACGCAGGGTGCCGCTGGCCCGCGCATGCAAGGCCCAGTCGCGGCCATCCACCGGTGGCAGGTTCAGGTCGGCGGTCAACTCCAGCGGCCAGTCATCGCGCGTCTGCACACTGCCGTAAAGCTGCCAGTCCAGTTGCGGGCCGACGCCGGAAAAACGCTCGATAACCAGCTGATCGCCGCTGCCGCGGGCAACCAGATCAACGTCACTGAGCAGCGCTGTTTCTCCGTCCAGCGACAGCTCGCCCAGATGCACCTCGCCCAGCTCCAACCCCAAGGGCAGCTGTACTGCCGGCAGGCTGAGCGGTTCGCTGCTTTGCGTCTCTTCGGCCGGCTGACTGACGACCACAATACGCTCCACCGTCAGCCGATCAATGCACAGCGTCTTGCCGAACAGGCACGACGGACTCCAGCGCAGCGAGGCGGCATCCACCCGCAAGTCCAGCGTCGGATCGCGCCAGGCAATAAGGGAGAAGTCCCATCCGTGCCAGAAATCGCCGCCTTCAAAGCCCAGAGTCAGGCGTGGTTCCAGCGCTTCGGCTTTGGCAAACAGCCAGCGGTTGACGCCCTCGCTGGCCAGCAAAAAGCCCAGCAAGACCGGAATCATCGCTAGAATAAACAAGCCACGGACAAGCGCCCGAACCAGAAAACGGGTCACAGCTCAGGCCCCATGGAAAAGTGAATCTTGTATCCCTCGTCAGGGTCGGACAATGACCTGGCCAGGTCTACCCGTATCGGTCCGATTGGCGATACCCAGCGCACGCCGATACCCACACTCGTCTTCAAAGGATCGGTCAGCGAATCAATCGCATTACCGTAATCGACAAAGGTCGCTGCCCGCCACTTGTCGATAAACTCGTACTGGTACTCGGCCGTGCTGGCGATCAAATAGCGTCCGCCAACCGTATCGCCGGTGCTATCGACCGGCGACAGGGTCTGATAGTCATAACCACGGATGCTCTGGTCACCACCGGCAAAAAAGCGCAGCGAGGGTGGAATACTGGAGAAATCGTTGGTTGCCACCGCGCCCAGCGCCAGGCGGCCAAACAGGCGATGATTGTCAAAGGCAGTGTAAAGCCCCTTCACCTGCCCCATCACCCGGGCAAAATCCACGGTCGACAGAACACCCTCCTTGGCACCCTGAACATCCAACAGCATGCTGTAGCCCCGCGAGGGATCGACGCCGCCGGTAGCCTGGGTACGCTGTAGCACCAGACTGGGAATCAATAACGTGGAATTGCCGGAGTCATCGCCCAGCGAGAAGATTTCGTGCTGCAGCCGCAGACCAATGGTGCGCTGCCAGCCGCTTGCCAAACGGGTGTTGAGCTCGGCGCCGACTGCCAGGCTACGGGTCTCGACGTCGTCGATATCCTCATGCTGCCAACCAACAAAGTAGCGCAGATTGTTGTCCAGCGGCGGATCCAGCGGCACCTGGTAGAACGCAGTAACGTTCTGGCGAGGTATGGATAGTTCCATACTGGCACCGCGGCTATGGCCCTTGGGGTTAACCCAGTGCTGGTCCCAGGTGAGCTTGCCACGCACCCCGACATCGGTCGAGTAACCACCGCCCAAACCCAACGAGTGCGGGTCGCGCTCGGTGATTTCAACCTGCACCGGAACGTCCTGGCCATTCGCCCGATCCGCCGGGGCGGTCACCAGCACGCCATTGAAGTAGCCACTGGATAGCAAATCCTGATTCAGCTGGCCAACCAGGTCAGCGTCATAGGGCACGCCCGGTTCAAACGGCACCATGCGCGCCAGAAGCTCGGGGTCAAAAATGGTCTCGGAGAAATTCACCTGCCCCAGACGGTAACGCGGGCCAGTGTCGTACTGAATATGGATATCGGCGATATTGCGTTCAGGGTCAACCCGCAGTTCACGCCTGAGGTACTGCCCCTCAAAGTAGCCGTAGCGCAGCGCCTGGTTGTTGATCTGCGATTTGACCGTCTCGTAGCGTCCGTGATGCAGGACCGCACCCGGCTGCAGCAGGGCTGCGCTGGGCAGCAGGAACGCATCGGTGCCGCGGCCGGCGCCCAAAATCTCGATATTCACCTCGCCCAGGCGGACCGGCTCACCCAGCTCGACTCTCAGCGTCAGAACGGGGTCATCCTCATCACCACTGATACTCAGCTCGTTGCGGGAGTGGTAATAGCCAAGGGCCTGGGCGGCCAGCGTTGCCTGCTGGTCGATGTGCCGGAACTGACGTTCCAGCGCCTGCGAGCTATCGCCTTCAACGACGCCCACATAGGCTTCGATGTTCTCGCGCACAGATTTCTTTGCCGGCACCACGGTGACCTTCAGACTGGCCTGCGCGCCCGCAGCAACCAGCAGCAGACAGATCAAAACTATTGCGCGCCCCATGAGCTCCTTCCCGGCAAAATCAGCAGGCGAATGCTATCACGTTCCCACCGGTATCGCCGTGCTCAAGGACAGGCTTTTGCGGTACTCTTGCCGCACTCAGTCGCCAGAAAGTCACTCAAGAACGGACCTAACCATGAAGATCGTATCCTTTAATATCAACGGCCTGCGCGCACGCCCTCACCAACTGAAAGAAGTGGTGGACCGGCACTCGCCCGAGGTAATAGGTCTGCAGGAGACCAAGGTCGACGATCCTCAGTTCCCGCTGGCCGACCTTGAGGCACTTGGCTACCACGTCGCCTTCCACGGCCAGAAGGGACACTACGGTGTGGCACTGCTGACACGTCAGCAACCGCTGTGGGTACGCAAGGGCTTCCCGGGCGACGCCGACGACGCCCAGCGCCGCATGATCAGTGCCGCGGTGCCCTGCGCCGACGGTGAACCGCTGATTGTCTTCAACGGTTACTTTCCTCAGGGTGAAAGCCGCGACCACCCCGTCAAATTCCCCGCCAAGGAAAAGTTCTACGCTGACCTGCAAGCGCACCTGGAGGCCGACTTCACCCCCGATCAACGCATTGCGATCATCGGCGACATGAACATCTCCGATACCGACGCCGATATCGGTATCGGCGCCGACAATGCCAAGCGCTGGCTGCGCACCGGCAAATGCAGCTTCCTGCCGGAGGAGCGCGCTTGGCTACAACGTCTGAAAGACTGGGGGCTGATCGACAGCTTCCGCCACCTGCACCCTGACACGGCCGACCGCTTCAGCTGGTTTGACTATCGCAGCCGCGGCTTTGAAGACGACCCCAAACGTGGCCTGCGTATCGACCTTATCCTGGCAAGCAAGGCGCTGGCCGAGCGCTGCCTGGAAAGTGACATCGACTACGACATCCGCAGCATGGAAAAGCCCTCCGATCACGCCCCCATCTGGACCCGCTTCGATCTTTAGACACAAAAAACGGCGCGCCACTAGGGTCTGTTGACTTTTCCTTCACCCGCCTGCCGGAGGCCATTTTTTGGCCAGGCAAGGCGGAGGAAGCGCAGTGTAGTCGCTCTACATAAGCGACCGACAACGCAGCATGGCCAAAAAATGGCACCGGCCCTGCGGGTGGGGCCGCCGAGGTTGCGCCTGTAAAGCCGCCACTCGGCGTCGCTCGTCGCTTACGTGGAATAACCACAAAAACGCCGGGAGCGTTTTTGCGCGCCAGCCGCGAAGGGGTGAAGCGCAGGGATGCGCTGAACACCCTACGCTTCTCGCTCCTTGATTGGCGGCTTTACAGGCAGCAACAGGCGGATGAATGAAACGTCAACAGACCCTGGGGCGCGCCGCTCCGTTTAGCGACAGGTGCAATCAAGCCATTTCCGCTTCCGGCACCTCGATTTCCAGCTCACCGTCACGCAGCGTCACATGCACGGTACCGCCCTGCTCTGCCAACTCACCAAACAGAATCTGCTCGGCCAACGGCCGCTTGATCTTGTCCTGAATCAGCCGCGCCATCGGACGGGCACCCATCATCGGGTCATAGCCGTGCTCGGCTAGCCAGTTGCGTGCCTCCTCGTCCACATCCAGCAGCACATGCTTGTCTTCCAGCTGGGCCTGCAGCTCGGTGAGGAACTTGTCGACCACGAACTTGATGCTCTCATGGGTCAGTCGGCCAAACTGGATGATGGCATCCAGACGGTTGCGGAACTCAGGCGTGAACGCCTTCTTGATGATTTCCATACCATCGGTGCTGTGATCCTGCTGAGTAAAGCCGATGGACGCACGGGACATGGTTTCTGCACCGGCGTTGGTGGTCATCACAATGATCACATTGCGGAAGTCCGCCTTGCGGCCATTGTTGTCGGTCAGCGTGCCGTGATCCATCACCTGCAGCAGCAGGTTGAAGACTTCCGGGTGCGCCTTCTCGATTTCATCCAGCAGCAGCACGCAGTGCGGGCTCTTGGTCACCGCCTCGGTAAGCAAACCACCCTGATCAAAACCGACGTAGCCCGGAGGCGCGCCAATCAGACGGGAGACGGTGTGCCGTTCCATGTACTCGGACATGTCAAAGCGCAGCAGCTCAACGCCCAGGCTCTTGGCCAGCTGTCGCGTGACCTCGGTCTTGCCCACACCGGTCGGGCCGGCGAACAGGAAAGAACCCACCGGCTTGTCGGCCGATTTCAGGCCCGCGCGCGACAGCTTGATCGCCGTTGACAGCGCTTCAATGGCCCCATCCTGGCCAAAGACCACCAGCTTCAAATCGCGCTCCAGGTTCTTCAGCAGTTCCTTGTCGCTGGAGGAGACGTGCTTGGGCGGAATGCGCGCAATCTTGGCGACAATGGCCTCCACTTCGGCCACATCAATAAATTCCGGACGATTCTCCGGCAGCTGCAGCCGTTGATAGGCGCCCGCCTCATCAATCACATCAATCGCCTTGTCAGGCATATGCCGGTCATTGATATAACGGCTAGCCAGCTCCGCTGCCACCTTAAGTGCCTCGTCGGTGTAGCGAATGCCATGGTGCTCCTCAAAGCGGCTCTTCAGCCCTTTGAGAATCTGGATGGTATCGCTGACTGACGGCTCAACCACGTCAACCTTCTGGAAGCGACGTGCCAGGGCGCGATCCTTCTCGAAGATCCCGCGAAACTCCTGGAAGGTGGTCGAGCCGATGCAGCGAATCTCGCCGGACGACAGCAGCGGCTTGAGCAGGTTGGAGGCGTCCATCACACCACCGGAGGCGGCGCCCGCGCCAATGATCGTGTGAATTTCGTCGATAAACAGAATGGCCTGCGGGCGCTTTTTCAGCGCCTTGAGCAACGCCTTGAAACGTTTCTCGAAGTCACCGCGGTATTTGGTACCGGCCAGCAACGCGCCCAGATCAAGCGAATACACCACCGCCTCGGACAGGGTGTCGGGCACCTCGCCATCAACGATGCGCTTGGCCAGCCCCTCGGCGATCGCCGTTTTACCCACGCCGGCCTCACCGACCAGCAGCGGATTGTTCTTGCGCCGACGCATCAGGATCTGCGCCACGCGCTCTACCTCAGAGGCGCGCCCAACCAGCGGGTCAATGCGCCCCTTGCGCGCCTGTTCATTGAGATTACTGGCGTAACTTTCGAGCGGGTTGCTGGCGGTAGCGCCTTCACCGCCCTCTTCCTCGATGCTGTCTTGCTCTTCGTTCAGCTGCTCGGCATCGCTTTGCACCTTGGAGATGCCGTGGGAGATGAAGTTGACGATATCGATGCGGGCAATCTGCTGCTGCTTGAGGAAGAAAACCGCCTGACTTTCCTGCTCGCTGAAGATCGCGACCAGCACATTCGCGCCGCTGACTTCACCCTTGCCAGAGCTTTGTACATGGAATACAGCACGTTGCAGTACGCGCTGAAAGCCCAGCGTCGGCTGGGTTTCACGCTCCTGATCCTGCTTGGGAATCAGCGGCGTGGTGGAATCAATAAATTCAGTCAGTTCGCGGCGCAGGCGCTCCAGGTCAGCGCCGCAGGCGTTGAGCACATCCACCGCAGCCTGGTTGTCCAGCAGAGCCAGCAGCAGATGTTCGACGGTCATGAACTCATGACGCTTGTTGCGCGCTTCCTTGAACGCCAGATTCAGGGTGATCTCGAGATCTCTGTTGAGCATGTTGCCACCTCGTATGCGATGCAAATCGCCTTGTTACGCTTCCCGTTCAATCTGACACATCAACGGGTGCTGGCATTCCCTCGCGTATTCATTTACTTCTGCCGCCTTGGTCTCGGCAATGTCACGGGTATAAATACCGCAAACCGCTCTGCCCTCAGTATGCACTTTCAGCATGATCTGCGTGGCACTTTCACGGTTATGTGAAAAAAATCGCTCCAGCACCTCCACAACAAAGTCCATCGGAGTGTAGTCATCGTTAAGCATGATGACCTTGTAGCGTGACGGTGGCTTGAGCTGGGGTTTGCTGGTCTCGACCGCAAGGCCGTGATCATCACCTTGCTCAGGCTCTGCCGGCCCTTGCTGTAAGGTTAGTTGAAAATCCGTCATTGAAAACATCTGCACATTCACTGGTTGGGAGAGCCGATCACCTGCACCGCTTATCGCAAAACTGCGCGCTGGGACACAGGATTTCCGGACCTGGCTTGACTTGCTCTGAATCACTGTTAAAAGTGTAAAGGTGCGCGACTGACCAGTCATCAAATACATGCACAATGACCTTGCGGTCAGTCCGGAGCGCGACACACTCACATGAAGTGACAGGCTATCAGAGGGATGCAGTATGGAGAACGGTAAGGTCAAATGGTTCAACAACGCCAAGGGTTATGGGTTTATCGTAGCCGACGGCCGGGACGAGGACCTCTTTGCGCATTATTCAGCCATCCATATGGACGGCTATAAAACGCTCAAGGCCGGGCAACCGGTTCAATTCGACATCATCCAGGGTCCCAAGGGGCTGCACGCCATCAACATTCAATCGCAAGCGGAACACGCTAGCAAGAAAGCGGATGAAATTGAAGGCGCCACTGCCAGCTACGCGCATCAATAACGGCGCCTGACAACGGCGGTGCCAGATACAACAAAGCCGGCGATAGCCGGCTTTGTTGTATGCAATGCCAAAACGGGCTGCAGCGCAGCCCGTCAGCAATTACATGGCACCGATGACGTCGTCGCCAAACTCGGAGCACTTGCGCAGGGTAGCACCGTCCATCAGACGCTCGAAGTCGTAGGTGACAGTCTTGTTGGCGATCGCACCATTGACACCCTTGATGATCAGATCAGCCGCTTCAACCCAGCCCATGTGGCGGAGCATCATTTCGGCAGACAGGATCACCGAACCCGGGTTGACCTTGTCCTGACCGGCGTACTTCGGAGCAGTACCGTGGGTCGCTTCGAACATGGCAACGGAGTCGGACAGGTTGGCACCCGGAGCGATACCGATACCACCCACTTCGGCAGCCAGCGCGTCGGACAGGTAGTCACCGTTCAGGTTCAGGGTAGCAATCACGTCGTACTCGGCCGGACGCAGCAGGATCTGCTGCAGCATGGCGTCAGCGATCACGTCCTTGACGATGACGTTCTTACCGGTATTCGGGTTCTTGAACTGCATCCACGGGCCGCCGTCCAGCAACTCTGCGCCAAACTCGTCGCGCGCCACTTCGTAACCCCAGTCTTTGAAGGCACCTTCGGTGAACTTCATGATGTTGCCCTTGTGAACCAGGGTCAGGGAGTCACGGTCGTTGTCGACAGTGTATTGCAGGGCCTGGCGAACCAGACGCTTGGTGCCGGCTTCGGAGACAGGCTTGATGCCGATACCGCACATGTCGGTGAAGCGGATCTTCTTGACGCCCATTTCTTCGGTCAGGAACTTGATGACCTTCTCGGCTTCCGGCGTACCGGCTTTCCACTCAACACCGGCGTAGATGTCTTCGGAGTTCTCGCGGAAGATGACCATGTCGACGTCACCCGGCTTCTTGACCGGGCTCGGCACGCCTTCGAACCAGCGCACCGGACGTTGGCAAACATACAGATCCAGCTCTTGGCGCAGCGCGACGTTCAGCGAGCGGATACCACCGCCTACCGGCGTGGTCAGCGGGCCTTTGATGGAAACAACATACTCTTTAACGGCGTCCAGCGTTTCAGCCGGCAGCCAGGTGTCCTGATCGTAAACCTGGGTGGCTTTCTCACCGGCATAGACTTCCATCCAGGAAATCTTGCGCTTACCGGCGTAGGCCTTCTCAATCGCCGCGTCGACGACTTTGATCATGACCGGGGAAATGTCGTAACCGATTCCGTCGCCCTCGATGAAGGGGATGATCGGATTATCGGGTACGTTCAGGGAAAGGTCGGCATTAACGGTAATTTTGTCGCCGCTGGCCGGCACCTGGATCTTTTGGTATCCCATCTTTGACTCCGTTTGTGTTGTCGTTGCACTGACAGCGTCGAGGGAGGATAACCCTCGCCGCGCCATTGAATACGGATTTTCAGCGGCGTTATTGTTGTAGTTTTCCTACAGATTGTCACGCACTTTTGTCTACAACTGTCCCGCCCGACTACTTAACACCCCATTCAACGCACCCATCAGGGGGGATTCAGAAAAAATATGTAGTAACACTACAATTCGCACTACACGCACAACCAATCAGCATCCTAGTCGCTTTCTCCGGCTTTACCAAAGCCAGCTTCACCGCCCGAACGCTTTGCGCTACCCTATCGCACCTGCCGAGGAGTCGCGATGCGCTTTTTACCCCACGTCACCGTCGCCACCATCGTCGAGCATCAGTCTCGCTTCCTGATGGTCGAGGAAAAACGTGACGGACGTATTGTGCTAAATCAACCTGCAGGCCATCTCGAGGCCGACGAAACCCTGTTGCAAGCCGCCAGACGGGAAACCCTCGAGGAAACCGCCTGGCACGTCGAACTGGGGGCCGTCATTGGCATCTACCTGTTTCAGGCCGCCAACGGTGAAACCTATCAGCGCGTCTGCTTTAGCGCCAAGCCTATCAGCCATGATGCAGACAGACCGCTGGACGAAGGTATTATTCGTGCCCGCTGGATGACCCTGGACGAGATTGTCGACAATAGCGCCCAGCTGCGCAGCCATCTGGTTGCCGACTGCATTCGCGACTACCTGAACAAACCGCACTACTCACTGGATCTGATTCGCTGACATGTCTACCCAGACCACCACGCCCAACTCCGAAATTCGCGTTATCGTCGGCATGTCCGGCGGCGTTGACTCCTCCGTCTCTGCGGCCCTGCTGCTGGAACAGGGCTATCAGGTTGAAGGCCTGTTCATGAAGAACTGGGACGAGGACGACGGCACCGAATACTGCACCGCCAAGGAAGACCTGGCCGATGCGCAGGCCGTGAGTGACCGGCTGGGTATCAAGCTGCATACCGCCAATTTCGCGGCCGAGTACTGGGACAATGTGTTCGAACACTTCCTGGAAGAATACAAGGCTGGCCGCACGCCCAACCCGGACATCCTTTGCAACCGCGAGATCAAGTTCAAGGCGTTCCTCGACTACGCCCTGAGCCTGGGTGCCGACCTGATTGCGACCGGGCATTACGTGCGCCGGGCCGAACGCGACGGCCAGACGGTATTGTTGCGCGGCATCGACAACAACAAGGACCAGAGCTACTTCCTGCATGCCGTCGGCGCCGAGCAGATCGCACGCACGCTATTTCCCGTCGGCGAGCTGGAGAAACCGGAAGTCCGCCGCATCGCCGAGCGCTATGAGCTGGCCACAGCCCGCAAGAAAGATTCCACCGGCATCTGCTTCATCGGCGAGCGCCGCTTCAGCGACTTTCTCAAGCAATACCTGCCAGCCCAACCCGGCGAGATCGAGACCACCGATGGTACCGTGATCGGCCGCCACGTCGGCCTCATGTATCACACCATCGGCCAGCGCCAGGGCCTGGGTATCGGCGGCCTGCAAGGCGCCAGTGACGACCCCTGGTATGTGTTGAGAAAGGACCTGACCCGCAACGTGCTCGTGGTCGGCCAGGGCAACAACCACCCTTGGCTGTTTTCCGATGCGCTGACCTGCTCGTCCATCTACTGGGTCAATGAGCTGGATGTGACTGAGCCGCTGCGCCTGACCGCCAAGGTGCGCTACCGTCAGGCTGACCAAGCCTGCACCTTAGAAAAAACGCCCCACGGCTATCTGGTGCGCTTTGACGAACCGCAACGCGCCGTTACCCCAGGACAATCACTGGTTCTCTACCACAACGATATCTGTCTGGGCGGCGGCGTGATCGAGACCGCTATCGCCAGCGAGGCCGCCGCGTGAGCCAGCTTACCGATCAGGTCATCGCCTTGGGCGCTACCTTTGAAGCCGGGTTACAGGTTGATCAACTGGCGCGCAGTGGCAAGCTGAGCGAAGGCCCCGGCAGCTGTCTGGTGGCCAGCATCCTGAACCGCTCCCCCGATCGCGTAGTGGATGTGTACGGCGGCAGCCCGCACCAGATCCGCCGCGGCCTGCAAGCACTGGAAGCGATGCTGGAGCGCGATACCGCTGCACTCCAGCGCGATGCCCTGCGCTACGTTATGAACCTGCTGACCCTGCAGCGCCAACTGGCCAAGCGTGACGACATGCTGCAGGTGCTGGGCCAGCGTATCGCCCAGGCAGAACACCAGGTCGAGCATTTCGGCCTGTTGCACGACAACGTCATGGCCTCGCTGGGTAGCACCTACCAGGACACCATCAGTACCCTGCGCCTGCGCATCCAGGTTCACGGCGACATGCGCTACCTGCAGCAACCGGAGGTGGCCAACCGGGTCCGCACCCTGCTACTGGCCGGCATCCGCTCCGCCACGCTGTGGCGGCAGTTGGGTGGGCACCGCTGGCAACTGCTGCTACAGCGTCGCAAGCTGCTGGATGCCACGCGCGCGGTGCTGCGTGGTTGAGAGCGTCCGCCTCGACCAACCGCGCCGCGGCGCCCTGCTGCTGGCCCTTTCCGGGCTGCTGTTCGCCATCATGGGCGTGCTCATTCGCGAGGTCTCGACCGGCGTCAACAACGAGACGGTGGTTTTTGCCCGCAACCTGATTGGCGTTTTCTACTTTCTGCCGCTGATGCTGATCCGCGGCATTGCCCCGTTCCGCACCCGGCGCCTGGGCAGCCACTTTCTGCGCACCTTTTACGGCCTGGGTGCGATGTACTGCTTCTTCTACGCGATTGCCCACCTGCCGCTGGCAGATGCCATGGTGTTTACCTATGCCGCGCCGGTATTCACACCCGTGCTGGCCTGGTGGTGGCTGAAGGAAAGCCTGACCGGACGCATGATGCTGTCTGTCGCCATTGGCTTTATCGGTGTCATTCTGGTCGCCAAACCCACCGGCGCCCTGTTTGACCCAAAAGCGCTGGCGGGTGTCGCTGCCAGCCTGCTCGCCGCCTGCGCCTTCGTATCGATTCGCGCCATGAGCGACAGCGAGCCGGCGACCCGCATCGTCTTCTACTTTGCCAGTTTCTCCACGCTGCTCTCGGCCATTCCGCTGCTATGGGCCTATCAGCCGCTGACGCTGCCGCAACTCGGCCTGCTGACGGCAATCGGCATTGTGGCTACCACCAGCCAACTGGTGATGTCCCGGGCCTATGCCCTGGCTCCGCCGGGCAAAATTGGCCCGCTGAGCTATCTCGCCATTGTCTTTTCCGGCGCCTTCGCCTGGGTCTTGTGGGACGAACTGCCGGGCTGGTCCTCCTGGCTGGGCGCCGGACTGATTTTTGCCGCCAGTCTGCTCAGCCTGTATCTGCCGGCAAAGCCGGGCAAAACGCCGCGCGCTGGTGTATGATTTGGCCCTTTTCCGCCAGCCCTTGACGAGAGAACTATGCAACTGACTTCCCTGACCGCCGTATCCCCGGTTGATGGCCGCTATGGCAGCAAAACCGCCGCCCTGCGCCCTATTTTCAGTGAATACGGCCTGATCCGTTTCCGCGTTCAGGTAGAGGTCCGCTGGCTGCAGTGTCTGGCCGCGCACCCAGGCATCAGCGAAGTTGCTCCGTTCTCCGACGCCGCCAATGCCATCCTCAACCGCCTGGCCGAAGACTTTGACCTGGCACACGCCGAGCGCATCAAGGAAATCGAGCGCACCACCAACCATGACGTCAAGGCGGTCGAATACCTGCTCAAGGAGCAGGCCGAACAGCTCGACGAGCTGAAGCAGGTCAGCGAGTTCATCCACTTTGCCTGCACCTCCGAGGACATCAACAACCTGTCCCACGCGCTGATGCTGCGCAGCGGCCGCGATGAGGTGATTCTGCCGCTGATGCGCCAGGTAGCGGATGCCATCCGCGCACTGGCCAAGCAGTACGCCAATGTGCCCATGCTCTCGCGCACCCACGGCCAGCCCGCCTCCCCGACCACCCTCGGCAAGGAACTGGCCAACGTGGTCTATCGCCTGGAGCGCCAGATTGCGCAAGTCGAGAGCATTCCCCTGTTGGGCAAGATCAACGGTGCCGTCGGCAACTACAACGCCCACCTGTCCGCGTACCCGGCAGTCGACTGGGAGGCCAACGCCAAACAGTTCATCGAACAGACCCTGGGCCTGCAATTCAACCCGTACACCACTCAGATCGAGCCGCACGACTACATCGCCGAGCTGTTCGATGCGGTCGCTCGCTTCAACACCATCCTGATCGACTTTGATCGCGATATCTGGGGCTACATCTCGCTGGGCTACTTCAAGCAGAAGACCGTTGCAGGTGAAATCGGCTCCTCGACCATGCCGCACAAGGTCAACCCGATCGACTTCGAAAACTCCGAAGGCAACCTCGGCATCGCCAACGCGATCATGCAGCACCTGGCCAGCAAACTGCCGATCTCCCGCTGGCAGCGTGACCTGACGGACTCCACCGTCCTGCGTAATCTAGGCGTTGGTTTTGCCCACAGCGTCATCGCCTACGAAGCCTCGCTCAAGGGCATCGGCAAGCTGGAACTCAACGCCGCACGCCTGGCTGACGATCTGAACAACTGCTGGGAAGTGCTGGCGGAGCCGATTCAAACCGTGATGCGTCGCTTCGGCGTGTCCAACCCCTACGAGAAGCTCAAGGAGCTGACGCGCGGCAAGGGCATCACCCCGGACGCACTGCTGGCCTTCGTTGACAGCCTGGAGATCCCGGATGATGCCAAGGCCGAACTCAAGGCCCTGACCCCGGCCAGCTATATTGGTAACGCAGTAGCCCAGGCCGAGCGTATCTGACCCACGCCGGCCAACGCCACCACCCTGCCCCACAGCGCCCGGATCTGCCGGGCGCTGTCCATTCTGGAGCCAGAAAGATGACCATTGAATTCGACTCGCTGTTTGGTGATATCGGTGTCGATCGCTTCCTCGCCGAATACTGGCAGCGCAAACCGCTGCTGATTCGTCAGGCTATTCCCGGTTTCGAAAGCCCGATTGAACCCAACGAGCTGGCCGGCCTGTCGCTCGAAGAAGAAGTCGAGTCACGCATTATTCTCAAAGAGGGCTCGCACCCCTGGGAGCTGCGCCAAGGACCCTTCCCGGACGACACCTACCAGCAACTCCCCGAGCGTGACTGGACGCTGCTGGTGCAGGCAGTCGACCAGTTTGTGCCCGAAGTCGCCGACCTGTTGGCTCAGTTCCGTTTTCTGCCCAGCTGGCGCGTGGACGACATCATGATCAGCTACGCCACACCCGGCGGCGGCGTTGGCCCGCACTATGACAACTACGACGTGTTTCTGCTGCAGGGCCACGGTAAGCGCCGCTGGCGCATCGGCCAGCAGTGCAGCGAGGACAGCCCGCTGCTGGAGAACCCAGACCTGCGCATCCTGGCTGAATTCGACTGCCAGGATGAGTGGGTACTGGAGCCCGGCGACATGCTGTACATCCCGCCGGGTGTCGCCCACGACGGTGTCGCCGAAACCGACTGCATGACCTACTCCATCGGCTTTCGCGCCCCCAGTCACGCCGAGATACTGGTCCATTTCACCGACTATCTGGCTCACCACCTGAGTGATGACCAGCGCTACGGCGATGCCGGTGTCAACCGTCCGTCGGATCCTGCAGCCATTGATCCCGCAGCAATAGACCGCCTGCAACAAAGCGTCCTGCGCCTGGTCTCAGACAAGGAGGCATTGGCAACCTGGTTTGGCCGCCACATGACCGAAGCCAAGTATCCTGAGCTGGCACAGGCTTACGCCGGTGAACCGGAGCCGCTGGCGGATTTGCTCAATGCCGGCATTGGCCTCGAAACCAACCCGGCGGTGCGCCTGGCGTACTGGGAAGCGGCAGATGGCAGCTTGCGGTTATTTGCCAACGGCGAGCACTGCGCGGTAGGTCCGGCCCTGCTGCCGCTGGTTCAGCTAATCTGTAACCAACGCTACCTGCCAGCCGAACTGCTGCTTGGCTGGACACAGGAAGAAGACGCCCAGCAATTACTGGAACAGCTGGTGGCGAAAGGCTTTTTGTTAATGGAGAGACAGGATGAATGACGTCTTTGTTACCACTGCCGACTGGCGCACAGGCAAAGCCCTGCGCGACATACGTCAGCGGGTATTCATTGACGAACAACAGGTTCCCGAGGACCTGGAGTGGGACGCGCTGGATGAAACAGCCACCCACTTCCTTCTGTATCGAGCAGAGCAGCCGGTCGGCACCGGCCGCCTGCTCGCCGACGGCCACATCGGCCGAATCGCCATTCTTCCAGAGCATCGCGGCGCCGGGCTGGGCGACCAGTTGATGCGCGCCATCATCGAACACGCCCAAGCCCAAGGAATGGATGAGCTGTTGCTCAGCGCCCAGACCCACGCCATTGCGTTTTATCAGCGGCTGGGCTTCAGCGTCTGCTCTGACGTGTATTTGGACGCCGGGATTGATCATCAGGACATGTGCTGGCAAGCCCGCGATCAAGTACAAGCGCCGCTGCTCGACATTGAATTTGTTTCCCCCGGGCGCTTCAGCATCCTCAACCCGGACACAGACTCGGAAGCGCCGGCCCGCTACCCCGACGACGATCCGGCACTGACCCCGCTGAATGAAAGCAATGCCCAGTCGCTGCTAAGCGAGCTGGTAACAGGCTGTCGCCAGCAGTTGCTGGTATTCGCCCCGGAGCAAGCCGCCTGGCTGTTCCAGCGCCGCGACTTCATCCGCGCCTGCGAAGCACTTATTGCTCGCAACCCCAAAACGCAGATACGGTTCCTGCTGCAGAGCGTTGACCCGGCGTTCCTCTCCGGGCACACGCCGGTCGCCCTGGCGCATCGTTTCCCCAGTCTGTGCCAGGTGAAACGCCAGCACCCTGACCTGCCGCTCCAGGCCCACGTACAGGTCATCAGCGACGACTGCGGATTTCTCATGTTGCCCAAGGCGCGTCAGCGCGACGGCTTCGTAAGGCACGACAGCCCCGATCAAGCCAAACGCTGGGGTGATCGTTTCAACGAACTCTGGGCCAGCAGCCAAACCGACCCGGCACTGAGGAGGTTTCTACTGTGAAGTCAGGCATGCTCAAACTGCTGTGCTGGATGACGCTCTCGATCGCCACCCTGATGGCCAACGCCGCCCCAACCACCGAGGTTGTGCCGCTTGGCTACAACATGGCCGAGAATATCATCCCCGCCATCCAACCGATGTTGCAGTCCAACGAGCGCGTGTCGGCCTACGGCAACCAGTTGCTGATACGCGCCGAGCCGCAACGCATCGACGAGATCAAGGCTCTGGTCGCCCGGCTCGACACACAGCCCTCACGGTTGATGATCAGTGTTGCCAACACCGGCAGCAGCAGCGGCAGTACTGGCGGCTACCGGGTTGACGGCAGAATCGACACCGGGCCAGCCGACATCATCATTGGCGATCCCAACAACCGCGGCAACAGCGCACGTATCATCAACCGGCGCACCTACGGCAGCAACGACGGCGTACGTCAGATCATGGCCAGCGAAGGCTACCCGGTATTGATTCAAGGTGGGCAAAGCGTGCCGATTACCACGACGACCACCAACGTCTACGGCCAAGTCATCGAGCAAACCCAGTACCAGGACGTGACCCAAGGCTTCTACGCTACGGTGCAACTGAGCGGCGATATGGCGACCATCACACTCAGCGCCAACAACAACCGCCTCAACAGCCGCCGCCAGGGCGTAATTGACGTGCAGCAGGCCGACACCGTGGTCACCGCGCCACTGGGCCAATGGGTCACCGTTGGGGGGCTCGACGACACCTCATCGGGGCGCGACAGCGACATCGGGCGACGCATCAGCACGCAACGCAGCGACAGCGGTTCGATTCGCCTGAAAGTTGACCGCGTAGACTGACGCGTCATTTGTCGAACGTTGTAGTGCCAACCAAAAAACACTACATACGGCATTGACTTATCCCAGTCGAAGTCCCATCATTGCCCTCGCTCCCGCTAGCCAGAGACCTCAAGGTCTCCGCTTCGCACCCATACCAACGGTTCGATGCGTGTCTTTACAGCCCACAAGGCCGAATGACGAGGTGGCGACTGGAACCAAGTTGTCCTGAGGGACGGGGAAGCAATTTAAGCTGCACAGTTGACGCCAGCAGGCAAACGCCATTACCGATGGCTTAGCGCTCGCACGACTGTCACCTCCTCTCCTCTTGGCACCATGCCAGTCTCCCCTTTTCATACTGTCCTTTGAGCGTAACCGCAGCAGCGGAGCATTGGGTCGACAAATCGTGCTGAACCTAACGCAAACTTTGAAGGATTGACCATGTCAGCTTATCAAAACGACATCAAAGCAGCTGCCGAGCTGAAAGAACAAGCAGGTAGTGGCTGGAGCGCTATCAACCCTGAGTCCGTCGCTCGCATGCGCGCACAGAACCGTTTCAAGACCGGTCTGGACGTTGCCAAGTACACCGCGGCCATCATGCGCAAAGACATGGCTGAGTACGACGCCGACTCTTCTGTCTACACCCAGTCCCTGGGTTGCTGGCACGGCTTCATCGGTCAGCAGAAGCTGATCTCCATCAAGAAGCACCTGAAGACCACCAACAAGCGCTACCTGTACCTGTCCGGCTGGATGGTTGCTGCCCTGCGTTCCGAGTTCGGCCCGCTGCCTGACCAGTCCATGCACGAGAAGACTTCCGTTGCCGCTCTGATCGAAGAGCTGTACACCTTCCTGCGTCAAGCTGATGCCCGTGAACTGGACCTGCTGTTCACCGCTCTGGACGCTGCTCGCGAAGCTGGCGACCAGGCCAAGGCTGCTGAAATCCAGTCCCAGATCGACAACTACGAAACTCACGTAGTGCCGATCATCGCCGACATCGACGCTGGTTTCGGTAACGCCGAAGCGACCTACCTGCTGGCCAAGAAGATGATCGAAGCGGGTGCCTGCTGCATCCAGATCGAAAACCAGGTTTCCGACGAGAAGCAGTGCGGTCACCAGGACGGCAAAGTAACCGTTCCGCACTCCGACTTCCTCGCCAAGATCAACGCTGTTCGCTACGCCTTCCTCGAACTGGGCGTTGACGACGGTGTTATCGTTGCCCGTACCGACTCCCTGGGAGCTGGCCTGACCAAGCAGATCGCTGTCACCAACGAGCCGGGTGACCTGGGCGACCAGTACAACAGCTTCCTGGACGGTGACTACATCTCCAGCGCTGACGATATCCAGAACGGCGACGTTGTAATCAAGTCCAATGGCAAGCTGCTCAAGCCCAAGCGTCTGGCTTCCGGCCTGTTCCAGTTCCGCAAGGACACCGGTGTTGACCGCGTTGTTCTGGACTGTATCACCAGCCTGCAAAACGGTGCCGACCTGCTGTGGATCGAAACCGAGAAGCCGCACGTTGGTCAGATCGCTGATATGGTTAACCGTATCCGCGAAGTCGTCCCGAACGCCAAGCTGGTTTACAACAACAGCCCGTCCTTCAACTGGACTCTGAACTTCCGCCAGCAGGTATTCGATGCCATGGCTGCAGAAGGCAAGGACGTTTCTGCATACGACCGCGCCAAGCTGATGAGCGTTGAGTACGACGAGACCGAACTGGCTCAACTGGCTGACGAGAAGATCCGTACCTTCCAGGCCGATGCGTCCCGTGAAGCAGGTATCTTCCACCACCTGATCACCCTGCCGACTTACCACACTGCTGCCCTGTCCACCGACAACCTGGCAAAAGGCTACTTCGACAAGGAAGGCATGCTGGCGTACGTCAAAGGCGTTCAGCGTCAGGAAATCCGTCAGGGTATCGCCTGCGTCAAGCACCAGAACATGGCTGGCTCCGACATCGGCGACAACCACAAAGAGTACTTCGCTGGCGAAGCTGCTCTGAAAGCGGGTGGTAAAGACAACACCATGAACCAGTTCGGCTAATAGCTGACTGGCTCAGAGCCAACAGGCTCGGTGTCGAAGAAGGGGCTGCCACTGGCAGCCCCTTTTTTCTGTAAAGCATCAAACTGCTCAGGTAGAATGCGCAGCACTTCTGCCCCACTACGGTTCACGCAACAAGGCATTATTCAGTTATGGCACGCCTGCAACTCGACTTTCCCGAGAACCAGTTTTACTTCACCACTCAGCTCACGGTGCGTATCACCGATATCAACTCGGCTAACCACCTGGCAAACGACTCAATGATCTCGATGATCTCCGAGGCTCGTGCGCGCTTTCTGTATCAGTTCGGCATCGAGGAAGTCAGCGAGAAAGGCGTCGGCATCATCGTGACAGATCTGGCCACAACCTACCTGCGCGAAGCTTTCGCTCGCGACGCCCTGATCTTTGAAGTCGGACTGATGGACCTGAACAAGTACGGCGGGGATATCATTTTCCGCATCAGCAAGGCCAGCAATGGCGAGCTGGTAGCGCTGGCCAAGTCCGGCTTCGTATTTTTCCACTTCGCCACCGGCAAGGTTCGCCCCATGCCCGAAGATTTTCGCCTGCGCTTTCCTGGCGTCAACTCGGTGGAGCCCGAGGACGGCACTGACGACTGAGAGTCTGTTTTCTGGACACAAAAAAACCCGGCCATTGGCCGGGTTTTTTCTGCTCGGGAGAAGTGTTACTTCACTTCAACCTGCGCTTCGACTTCAGCTTCTACACGACGGTTCATCGCGCGGCCTTCGTCAGTGGCGTTGTCAGCAATCGGGCGAGCTTCGCCGTAGCCGGCAGAGCTTACGCGGGAGCCGTCTACACCTTCGCTGATCAGAGCTTCACGTACCGCGTTGGCACGACGCTCGGACAGGTTCTGGTTGTAGGAATCGCTACCAACGGAGTCGGTGTGACCTTCAACGGTAGTGGTAACCGAAGGATAGGTCTTCATGAATTCAGCCAGGCTCTGGATGTCTTGACGGAATTCAGGACGGATGGTGTCTTTGTCGAAATCGAACAGCACGTCCAGCTCAACGCGAACCGACTGCATTTCCGGAGCGGGCGCCGGAGCAGGTGCCGGAGCAGGTGCCGGAGCGGGTTCAGCCACTGGCTCAGACTTGGAGCCAAAGTTGATACCCAAGCCTACACCAGCTTGCCATTCGGTATTGCCGTGATCAAAACCATACAGCGCATCAACGCCGGCCTTCACGAAGAAGTTTTCGTTCAGGTAGTTTTTGATACCCACGCCAGCCATCGCCATAGTGGTGCGATCATCAGTGTTGTCGCTATCGGCTTTCAGCTCCTGGTGAGCTAGGCCAGCTGAGATGTACGGCAGGACATTGCCAGTGCCGAAGTGGTAAACAGCTTCAACCTGAGCCAGTTTGCCTTTGACATCTTCACCATTGGCCTCGTCTACTTCGAGGTTTTTGTACTTACCCAAGCCGATGTTCAGCAGCGTGTTGTCGCTGACAAAGTAGCCCAGGCTGCCACCCACCAGGGTGCCATCGTTCAAACCGTACATGCTGTCGGTGAAGTAGCGGTCAGCAAAGGCCTCAACCTCTACCGAGCCGGCTTTGCCAGCAGCCAGCGCAGACATACTGGAGGCAGCAATGGCAGCACCAACAACGAGACCCACAGTGTTTTTCAATTTCATCTTTGAATCCCCATCAAATCCATTAAGACGTTTAGCTTTCGCAAAACTCCGACAGAGTATAGCTGAATAACGCTGATAACTATACAAGCCCTATATGAAAGGACTGTCAATCTGGTTTCGCAACTTTTCCAGTGCACGCTTGTATCGCATCTTTGTTGCGCTCAAGCCCATGTGCATGATGTCGGCGATTTCCTGGAACTCCAATTCCGCGACAAACCTCAACACCAGAATTTCCCTGTCGATCGGATTGACGTGTGCCAACAAGCGGCTCAGTCCTTCCGACCCTTCGGATGTGCTCGCTTCCTGCTCCTCGCCCTCTTCCTGAGGATCAAGGCTGAGCGCATCCATCAGCCGACGCTTACGCTTGTCCTTGCGATACTGGGTAATGCACTCGTTGTAAGTGATGCTATAAAGCCATGTTTTAAACTTAGCCTTACCCTCAAACTGCTTGAGGCCGTGCAACACTTTGAGCATTACTTCCTGGCAAACATCGTCCGCGTCACGCTCGTTACCTAAATAACGAACACAGACGTTAAACAAAGTTCGCTGATATCGCCGCATCAGCTCCTCATAGGCAGTTGTGGTGTGAATTAGTTCACTTTTTGCCTTGAGAACCAGCGCATCATCATCAAGATCGGCTGGGTTATAGCGGCGCGGTGTTCGGCTCTGCGTGGTCAAGGTACCAACATCTTCCGTTATCGGCTAAACCGGCGCTCAGCGCCGCACCCGCTGCTCGATCAGCTCGCGATTGGCAACCGAAATCAGCTGCCCGTCAGCGTTCAGAATCTGGGTTTTGACAGTGCCGATTTCCTCTATCACGCCCTCGACGTCACCCACTGCAATGTCATCACCCGGCTGGTACAGCTCGCGGACATAGATGCCGGCGATCATCTGCGCGACCAGATCGCGACTGCCAAGACCAAGCGCCAGAGCCGCCGCCATGCCGAAGGTGATCAGTACGATGGCGATTACCATGTTCAGCAGCGCCGTCTCGATCTGCAACTGGCCGATAGCCAAAGACACGGTAATGATGACCAGCAGCCCCTGTACAAAGCGGCCAATGCCGTTGGCATACTCCACACCGACACTCTCGGCCGTACCACGTACAACCCCGTTTGCCAGGTGCGACAGCAGCAGGCCACCCAACAGAATCAGCGCTGCACCAACCACTTTGGGCAGATACAGGGTGATGGCATCCAGCGTAGACGAGACTCGGGCCAGGCCGAGCGACTCGGACGCCGACACAACAAAGGTCAAGAGGATGAACCAGTAGGCTACCTTGCCCGTGATGGCCGAGACCGGCATGTTGATGCCGGTACGTGCGAGCATCTTATTGACGCCCGTGCCGCTCATCAGGCGGTCAAGCCCGAGCTTGGCCAGACCCTTGCCAAGCACCGCATCGGCAATTTTGGCCACAACCAAACCGAGCAGAATGATGATCAATGCAGCGATCAGGTCAGGAATAAAGGACGCTACCTTGCTCCACAGCGTGGTCATGGCAGCAACGAAGCTTTGGCTCCAGACGTCGAACTCCATGGCAGAACTCTCCAGATTTGACAGATGAACCGCTCGTTAGAGCTCAGGCGATTGGGAATTGTCGGCATCTCGCCGCGTCGGACGCGCATGCTTCAAGCCGCGCGCGCCTCCCTCGGACAGCACCCAGCCCCAGCGGCTGAATAGCTCCAGCAGGTCGCCCGCGGCGCCGTGCAGGTGCGCCCGGTGCAAGACACTATCCAAGCGCTGGTCATCACTGCGCCGAGCATGATTGTCCGTATCGTCTTGCAGCATGGCGCGCAATGCGCGCTCCAGGGAATCGTCGTCTGACATAGCGGTCTCCGGGCAGGTTGGCAGCACTTGAGCACCAGCTATAACGCAGCAAGGGGGAGGTATTGCTACGCTCCCCCTCGCCAACTGGTGCCAGCAGGCCGTTACTCGGGCATGCTCAGCGCCGTGGGTGAAACAATAATGCCGTTGTTATCGGCATAGACGTACTCACCCGGGCGGAAGGTCACGCCGCCAAAGGTCACCACAACGTTGAGGTCACCGATACCGCGTTTGTCGGTTTTCATCGGATGGCTGGCCAGCGCCTGGATACCCAGAGCCGTTTGCGCCAACACATCGACGTCACGGACACAGCCGTAGACAATGATGCCTTCCCAGCCATTCTTGGCGGCCTTCTCGGCCAGCATGTCGCCCAATAGCGCGCGACGCAGGGAACCACCGCCGTCAACGACCATGACCTTGCCGGTACCGTCCTGGTCAACCTGCTCCTTGACGATGGAGTTGTCCTCGTGACATTTCACGGTGACGATCTGACCACCAAAGGAGTCGTGACCACCGAAGTTGCTGAACATCGGCTCAACAACCGCGACATCGGGGTAGGCATCACACAGGTCCGGCGTTACGTAGTGCTGCATGGCATTCTCCTTGAACGTGAAGGTAAACCCGCTTACTTGCCATTCTCGGCGAGGAAGAACCAGGTGTCCATGACCGAGTCGGGGTTCAGGGAGACGCTCTCGATGCCCTGCTCCATCAGCCAGCGCGCCAGATCGGGATGGTCGGACGGCCCCTGACCACAGATGCCGATGTACTTGTTGGCGGCGCGGCAGGCCGCGATAGCATTGCTCAGCAGCTTCTTGACCGCAGCATTACGCTCGTCGAACAGGTGAGCGATGATGCCGGAGTCACGGTCCAGGCCCAGTGTCAGCTGAGTCAGGTCGTTGGAGCCGATGGAGAAACCGTCGAAGTGCTCCAGGAACTCTTCAGCCAGCAGCGCGTTGGCGGGAAGTTCGCACATCATGATCAGGCGCAGGCCGTTTTCGCCACGCTTCAGACCGTTTTCACCCAGCAGCTCGACAACCTGCTTGGCTTCGCCGACGGTACGCACGAACGGGATCATGATCTCGACGTTGGTCAGGCCCATTTCGTCGCGCACGCGCTTCATGGCGCGGCATTCCAGTTCGAAACAGTCGCGGAAGGAATCGCTGATGTAACGCGAGGCGCCACGGAAACCCAGCATCGGGTTCTCTTCTTCCGGCTCGTACAGCTTGCCGCCGATCAGGTTGGCGTATTCATTGGACTTGAAGTCGGACATGCGCACGATGACCTTCTTCGGCCAGAACGCGGCAGCCAGGGTGCTGATGCCCTCAACCAGCTTGTCGACGTAGAAATCGACCGGTGCGCTGTATCCTGCGATGCGCTTCTGCACGTTTTCCTTGACGTCCGGCGGCAGGCTGTCGAAGTTCAACAGCGCTTTGGGGTGCACGCCGATCATGCGGTTGATGATGAACTCCAGACGGGCCAGACCAACACCTTCATTGGGCAGGTTGGCAAAGTCGAACGCACGATCCGGGTTGCCCACGTTCATCATGATCTTGAACGGCAACTCCGGCATGGCATCGACGCTGTTGGTTTTGACGTCGAAGGACAACTGGCCGGAGTAGATCAGACCGGTATCCCCTTCGGCGCAGGAAACAGTCACTTCCTGACCGTCTTTCAGCTCGCTGGTGGCGTTGCCACAGCCCACCACAGCCGGGATGCCCAGCTCGCGGGCAATAATCGCCGCGTGGCAGGTACGACCGCCACGGTTGGTGACGATGGCGCTGGCGCGCTTCATCACCGGCTCCCAGTCCGGATCGGTCATGTCAGAGACCAGTACGTCACCGGGCTGTACCTTGTCCATCTCGGCAACGTCATTGACGATACGCACGCGGCCGGCACCGATGCGCTGGCCAATGGCACGCCCCTCAACCAGAACGGTGCCCTTTTCTTTCAGCAGATAGCGCTCCATGACGTTGGCGCTGCTGCGGCTTTTAACGGTTTCCGGACGAGCTTGCACAATGTACAGCTTGCCGCTGTCACCGTCTTTGGCCCACTCGATGTCCATCGGGCGACCGTAGTGCTGCTCGATGATCACCGCCTGCTTGGCCAGGCTGACCACTTCTTCTTCACTCAGGCAGAAGCGGCTGCGATCGGCCAGATCAACGTCGACGGTCTTGACCGAGCGGCCGGCCTTGGCTTCATCGCCGTAGACCATCTTGATCGCCTTGCTGCCCAGGTTGCGGCGCAGGATCGACGGACGATCAGCGGCCAGCGTGGGCTTGTGTACATAGAATTCGTCAGGGTTGACCGCACCCTGTACAACGGTTTCACCCAGGCCATACGCGCCGGTGATGAAGACCACATCGCGAAAGCCAGACTCGGTGTCCAGGGTGAACATGACGCCGGCAGTACCGGTTTCAGAGCGCACCATGCGCTGCACGCCGGCAGACAGGGCCACCAGCTTGTGGTCGAAGCCCTGGTGTACGCGATAGGCAATGGCGCGATCGTTGAACAGCGAGGCAAATACTTCCTTGGCCGCGTAGATCACGTTGTCTACGCCACGAATGTTCAGGAAGGTTTCCTGCTGACCGGCGAACGAGGCATCAGGCAGGTCTTCGGCGGTAGCGGAAGAACGCACGGCAACCGCCAGGTCAGGATTGCCTTCGGAAAGGGTTTCAAAGGCATCACGGATGGCCTTGTCCAGCGCCGGCGGGAACTGCGCATCCATCACCCACTGGCGAATCTGGGCGCCGGTCTGGGCCAGGGCGTTGACGTCGTCGACGTCGAGTTTGTCCAGCGCAGCATTGATGCGGTCGTTCAGACCACTTTGCTCGAGAAATTCCCGATAGGCCTGTGCAGTGGTTGCAAAGCCACCGGGAACCGATACGCCGGCATTGGCCAGGTTGCTGATCATCTCACCAAGCGAGGCGTTCTTGCCGCCTACCCGCTCGACGTCGTCAACACCCAGCTGCTCGAAGGACACTACGTACTCTAACAAGGTGATCTCTCCGTCAATCAATTAATAAATCTGGCGGCAGCAGCATACTGGCCTGCCTGCTGCAAATGCGCCACAATGCCGTTCACCGGGGGACACGCAGGCCAAAGGTCCGGGTCATCCTGTCTACGAGAGACGACATATTAAGGCTTCGTAAATGAAACGCACTGCTTTTTTCATTTCTGATGGTACTGGCATCACCGCCGAGACGCTTGGCCAGAGCCTGCTGGCGCAATTCGAGAACATCCAGTTCACAAAGTTGCTGCGTCCCTACGTGGATACCGTGGAAAAAGCGCGTGACATGGTACAACAAATCAATGCCGCTGCCGAGAAAGATGCGGCCCGGCCGATCATTTTTGACACCGTCGTCAATGACGAAATTCGCCGAGAGCTGGCCAAGTCCCAGGGCTACATGATCGACATTTTCTCGACCTTCCTGGCGCCTCTGGAACAGGAATTGGGCGACGGCTCGTCCTATTCGGTCGGCAAGACGCACTCGATCCAGCACAACACGCACTACAAGGACCGGATAGACGCGGTGCACTACGCCATGGACAACGACGATGGCGCCCGCACCCACCACTACGCCCAGGCGGACATCATCCTGGTGGGCGTATCGCGCTGCGGCAAGACACCCAGCTGCCTGTACATGGCGCTGCAATACGGCATCCGCGCCGCCAACTACCCGCTGACCGAGGACGACATGGAGCGTCTGCAACTACCCAAGGCGCTGAAAGAGCACAAACACAAGCTGTTTGGCCTGACCATCGATCCTGATCGCCTGCAAGGTATTCGCAACGAACGTCGCCCCAACAGCCGTTACTCCAGCTTTGCCCAATGTGAGTTTGAGGTGCGCGAGGTGGAGAATCTGTTCCGCAAGGAGAACATCCCCTACATCAACTCGACGCATTTCTCTGTCGAAGAGATCTCCGCCAAGATCCTGATGCAGATGGGCATTGAGCGACGTCTTAAGTAATCGCTTCAAGCACCTGATCTAATTCAACTTTCCAACCAGATTCGCAGGCTGTCAGGAGACTTCCCGGTCAGCCTTTTCAGCAAACGGCGGAAGTTGGTGCGGTCGCTGACCTGCAGATTGGCGGCGACCTGATCGTGGCTGTAGCCACGGCTCTGATAGAGCTCCAGCGCACGCTGGGCGTGGACGCTGTCGAGGATCGACTGGAAGCCTGTTCCGTCACGCTGCAAACGCCGTTTGAACGTCGCGGCGCTGAGCATGAAGTGATCGGCCACCTGTTCCTGACCGACACGGCGACCACCCTCCAGGTAAAGATGATCGAATACCGCCTCGCTCAGGCTGTCGCTGGCGGGTAGTCCCTGCAGTATCTGTCGCGTCTGCTGCGCAGCGATCTGCTCCAGCATCGCCGAGGCAGCCACCGGCTTGCGTACCACATACTCGCGGGGCAAGCGCATACAGCTGACAGGCGCCTCAAAACGCAGCCGCTCCCCCATATGAACCCAGTACTGCTCGACGTAGTCCGGCTGCGCCCAACCCAGCTGGTATTCCCACGGCAGCGCCTGTCCCACCAGGGAGCGACCCAGGCTGGTCACTGCGGTCATCCCCGCTTCCAGCAAAAACCGCCGATTACGCCCTAACCCAAAAGTCTCTCGCCAGTAAAGGTAGACGTGATGATCATCCAGATGCAGACGCGGTGCCAGCAGAGGGCTGAGCAAGGCGCGGCAACTCGCCAGACGCTCCAGCGCCTGCAACAGCGTATCGGCATGCAGCAACAGATTGCTGGCGGCGCCGTAGTGTCCTGGCAGCAAGCGTTGACCAAGCAGGAAGCTACTATCGGCAGCATCCAGCAAGGTGCGGGCGTTATCGAGCAGGCGCAGATACTGCGCGGCACTCAACCGCGTATCCGGCAGCAACAGGTCTTCGTAAAACAGACCGCTGCCACGCAGCAGTCGATGGCTGTCAATGCCGCGCCCCAGCGCGAGGTCGATCAGACAGGCAGGCTGGTGACCGGCGAGAATCACGCGCGAGTCGATGTCTAGCCAGGTAGCGTCGCTGCTCATCGCCTCAGGCCCGCTTGCGCTGCAACGTCTGCTTGGCGTGCGCCAAGGCCAGATTAGAGCGTTTCAGCAACGACTCCGCGTCATCGTGGCGTGCCATCAAGGCTACGGCTGTCGCCGTCAGCACAATACGCTCGCCCTGTACGCTGCTCTTGCAGGCCAGGTGCGCGATGGATTGGCTCAGCTCCTGCGCGAGCACCTGCGCCTGCGCTTCCAGGGTATTGGGCAGCAGTACGGCAAAGCGGTCACCCGCCAGACGGCAAAGCAAGTCATGTCGACGCAGATTGAGCAGCATCTGCTGACACACCAGTTGCAGCACCCGGTCCCCTTCCTGGTGGCCGTAGCGCGCGTTGATCTGGTTGAAGTCGTCCAGATCGACAATCACCAGCGACAGCGGCTGCTGACTTTCCTCGGCCTGAGGCAGGGCAACGGCGAGCTGGCTGCGTAAATAGCCCGCTCCAGCCAAAGGCGTGACCTTGTCAAACTGCCGGTGTTCGCGAAAATGCCGTTCACGGTTGATCATTTGGGCATTGATGGCCAGTTGCTCACGGTGCCAATGGTAGATACCGACGGTCAGCAAGATGAAGCCGATCGGCATGGGCGCGGATTCCAACCAGTGATCCCAGGTCCAGGCTTCCGGCAGCGCAACAAACTCATCCAGCGTGTCCATCCACAAAGACAGGAATAGACAGGACAGGCCGACAAACAGCAGGTTGGTCACCCGCCCCGAAGGTCTCCCCTTGAGCATCAGCGCGAGCCACAGCAGCACCAGCAACGCCGACCCACCCTCCCCGGCAATATCTGTCCAGTCCCAGATGGATGCCGGCTTAAGGTCTCCAAGGCTGAGATACAGCAGTAACCCGGCGTTGGCGACCAGCAGCAGCCCGGCCCATTTCAGCCGGTGCAGAAAAAACATTGAGTTCATCAGCATCTCTCGCAAGCACAGTGGCGCCAGCTGACCAAACCAAGATGACGCTTGTATTGCAGCGCAGCGGGTCAAATTGGCTCATGCGAGTGCGCGCCTGAGCATCATTTTTCTGCAGCAAGCGGCCAGAAGCCCCGGAACAGAGGCGCCAGGTAGCCTAAAACCGGGTCAAATCAGCTCATTTTCGCCGCTTATTGCGGTCTATCGCCGGCAAATCAGGCCACCCTGGCCAACACTGTCACAGAAACGCCATCTGCCCTGCCTAAGTTCCCCTCCCCAACGGGACACGAAACCCATTTCGCCAGGAGAGGAACCCCATGTCTGCCCGCCATTCACGTCTGCACGCAGGCTTTCGCATCAGCACGCTAGCCCTTGCCATCGCCGGCAGTAGTGCCAGCTGGGCGCAAGCCACCACCGAGGTCATGACCATCATCGGCCAAGCCGCCCAGATGGAACAGGCGCTCGAAGAACAGCGCCTGTCCAACAACACCGAGAGCGTGGTGCACGCCGACGCCATCGGCCAGCTACCCGACGACAACGCCGCCGAAGCGCTGCAGCGTGTCCCCGGCATTTCAGTAGAGCGCGATCAGGGTGAAGGGCGCTTTGTTCGTGTTCGCGGTCTGGGCGCCGACCTGAACAGCGTGACCATCAATGGCACCCTGGTGCCTGCGCCAGAAAGCGACCGCCGTGCGGTCGCCATGGACGTTCTGCCCAGCGAGCTGATCCAATCGCTGTCAGTGGTCAAAACCCTCACCCCCGACATGGACGCCAACTCACTCGGCGGCACCATTGAGGTCGAAAGCCTATCGGGCTTTGACCACGATGAACTGTTCTACAGCCTATCCACTGAAGCCAGCTACGACGACAACACCGGCGACACCAGCCCCGAGGTTTCCGGTGCCTTCAGCAACCGCTTCAGCGTCGGTGACGGCGTCGACAACCTGGCCATTGCCGCCGCCCTGAGCTGGGCGGACCGCAGCTTCGGCTCCGACAATGTGGAAACCGGTGGCGCCTGGGACTTTGACGACCCGGCCGGCGCGCGCCTCGAGGAGCTCGAAGAACGCCGCTACGACATCGATCGCGAGCGCGCGGGTGTCGGTTTCAACGTCGACTACCGCCCCGACGAGGACACCGAGCTGTATGTGCGCACGCTGTATAGCCGCTTCAAGGACAGCGAAACCCGCCAGGCCAACATCATCGAATTTGCCGATCCGCAGCTGCCCGGTGAGCGCGGCGATGCCGAAGGCAGCCGGGAGATCAAGGACCGCGAGGAAACCCAGGAGATCAAGAGCCTGGTACTCGGCGGCGAGCGGCAGCTGGGTGTCTGGAAGGTCGCCGCCCAGTATGGCTACAGCCAGGCCGAAGAAGACAGCCCACTGCACACGCCGGGCGCTGTGTTCGAGGGCAACGACGACTTTCTCAACGCTGGCTACAACGACAGCAAGCAACCCAATGTGAGTGTCGATAACGCCTTCTACGATCCAGCCAATTTCACCCTGGCCGAAATCGAACGGGAAAAAGGGCTGACCACCGATACGGAACAGAACATCCGGCTTGACCTGACCCGCGACTGGTTCATGGCTGACCTGCCCTCACAGCTGCAGTTTGGTGCCAAGTTCAGCACCCGCGAAAAGGACAATAACCTTGATGTCTGGGCCTACGAGGACTTTGACGCCTACGGGTTCACCGACGACCAGCTCAGCCTTGCGCAATTTGTCAGCGGCACCACCCGTCTTGGCCCGAAGATCTCCGCCAGCGCGCTGGAGCGTCTGCTCAGCGGTCTCAATCCGGCCGATTTCTATGATGATGAAGAGTCGCGCATCAACGATTTCACCATCCAAGAGAACATCAACGCCGCCTACCTGATGAACACCGTCGACATTGACGACCTGCGCATCATTGCCGGCCTGCGCTACGAAGGCACGCGCCTGGAGACCGAGGGGACCGGCCTGAATGAAGGCGTATTCGAAAGCGTTGACACCCGCAACAGCTATCACCACTGGCTGCCCGGCCTGCATGCCATCTACCAGCTTGGCGCCAACAGCCAGCTGCGTGCCAGCTGGACCAACAGCGTGGTGCGCCCCACCTTCGGCCAGCTGTTCCCGGGCTTCGTCATTGACGGCAATGAGGCCGAGTTCGGCAACCCCAACCTGAAGCCGCTGGAGTCGAGCAACCTGGACTTGGGTATCGAGCATTACATGGGCCGCGCCGGCGCCGTCTCGGCCTTTATTTTCTATAAGGATATTGAGAACTTCGTCTACGACGCTGACCTGGCAGGCACCGGCGAGTACGCCACCTATGACGAGGCGATGACCTACGTCAACGGTGACAGCGCCACGGTCTACGGTCTTGAGCTGGCCTATGCACAAAAATTCAGCTGGCTGCCGAGCCCCTGGAACGGTCTGCTGGTCAACGCCAATACGACCCTGAGCCGATCCGACGCCGACATCGAACAGTTCAATCCGGATACCGGACGCATGCAGTCGCGCAGCATCGACCTGCCGGGCCAGTCGGATCTGACCGGCAACCTGACCCTCGGCTGGGAGAACGACCGGCTAAGTCTGCGCGTCTCCGCCAACTACAAATCCGATTACCTGGACGAAGTGGGCGATGTGCTGGACAAGCGCTACGACTACCGCGTCGACGACCAGCTGTTCGTCGACCTCTCGGCCAGCTACTTCCTGACCGAGCATCTGCAAGTCTTCATGGCCGCCCAGAACATCACCGACGAGAGCTACTACGTCTACACCGGCGACCGCAAATACAACGCCCAGTACGAAGAGTACGGCCCAACCTACAAGGTCGGCCTGACCCTCACCCACTTCTGAGCGACTGCGGCGGGCCGCCAAACCCGCCGCTACCCGACAGATCAATGAGAATTCCCATGCGTCCAGTAACATCCATTATCGCGGTCGTTGGCAGCACGCTGCTGCTGGCTGCCTGCACCGAGCAAGACAGCGGCGAGCGCCCGCAACCGCAGGCAGCAACGACTGCCGCGCCTAGCGAACTGGCCCTGCAGGTCCGCAGCGCCAACGGCATCAGCGCGCAGCACCTGATCGCTGGCGACCTGGCCGGCAGCCTGGTCATCAACAGCCAGGGCATCCAGCGGCTCGACAGCAACGACAGCCCGGTGGCCGCCGCCCTGCCCGGCTACTACGACACGCTCGCTGTAGCGCAAGACGCTGCAGGCCTGATCGCGGCCAGCCACGATCTGCAGCGGGATCAACCCGTCATTCTGCGCTGGAACGCCGCTGGCGCCGCGTCCGCGCCTGAATACCTGCCGAGCACTGGCTACCCGTTGGAGGATCTGTGCTTTTATCAGGATCAGAGTGACCATCGCTACCTGTTCCTGATCGGCGAAGAAGGCCTGGGCCAGCAATGGTTGATTGGCGAACAGGGCGGCCCCTCGCGCCTGGTACGCAATCTTCACCTGCCGGTAGGCGCGAAGTCCTGTGCGGTAAACAGCGCGCTGAGCGCCTTGTTCATCAGTGAAGAAGAGGTTGGCATCTGGCAATACGCCGCCCACCCCGAAACCGACAGCACTCGCCGCATCGTTGACCTGATCCAGCCGTGGGGCGCGCTACCCGAAGGGCCGGAAGGGCTCGCAGCCAGCCCAGACGGGCTGCTTGCACTGGACACCGGCAGCAACAGCCTGCACCGCTATCGCTGGCAGCAGGAGCAGTGGCAACACGACAGCTGGCAGCTGAGCGAAGGCAGTAAGCCCGAACAGCTATCAGCACGCACGGTGAATGACACACTGCAGCTGTTGATTACGGACGACAGCGGCGTCCAGCTACTCACCGAGCTGACCGGCGTCACCCGCCTTGCCGCCCCAGCGTCACTGCCCGAGGTAGTCGCCCTGGCGCAAACGGAACCCGTGCCCCATGGCGGCGACGCCGCCGACGACCCGGCAATCTGGACGCACCCAAATATCCCTGAACTTGCCCGGGTGCTGGGTACGGACAAACGCGGTGGCCTGGGCGTATACGACCTGCAGGGGCGTGAGCTGCAATACCTGCCGGTCGGCCGCATCAACAACGTGGACCTGCGCAAGGGCTTTACCCTGGGCGAGCGGGAGATTGACCTGGCCGTGGCCTCTAATCGCGACCGCAACAGCCTGGAACTGTTCGCCATTGATCCGGCGAGTGGGCAGGTAAGCGGGCTGGGCGACCTGCCTACCGAGCTGACCGATATCTATGGTCTGTGTATGGCGCAGAGCCCGGAGGGGGCTGTCTACGTCATCCCGAACGACAAGGACGGGCGCTTTATCCAATACCGGCTCGATGGCAGCAGCGGGCTGGTCACCGCCAAGGCTGTTCGCCAGTTCAAGACTGAAACCCAGCCAGAGGGATGCGTGGCTGACGATGCGCGCCAACGCCTGTTCATTGGAGAAGAAGGCGTCGGCATCTGGACCCTTTCGGCCGCAGAAGATCAGCCCACAGAACTGACCGAAGTTGCCCGCCTCAGCGCGCTGCTGCACGACGACGTCGAGGGCATGGCCGTCTACCAGCATCAGGAGCGCCCTTACCTGGTTGTCTCCAGCCAGGGTAACGACAGTTATGTGGTGTTCGATGCCGCGCCGCCCTACACCGCTCGCGGCGCCTTCCGCATTGGCCTGAATGCGGCGGACGGCATCGATGGCGTATCGGAAACCGATGGCCTTGAAGTCAGCTCCGCCGACTTTGGCGCCGCCTGGCCCGGTGGCCTGCTGGTTGTGCAGGACGGCCGCAAGCGTCTGCCCGAAGGCAACCAGAACTACAAGCTGGTGCCCTGGCAGCCCATCGCCGAGCTGCTGCAGCTGCCCTGAACCTTCCTATTCAACCGATACGACAAGACCGGCCACTCGCCGGCAGAGAGGCAACTATGAGTGCAACCGATCACAGCATCTGGAGTCTGGTGATGGAGGCCAGCCTGCTGGTCAAAGGCGTTATGTTAACGCTGCTGCTGGCATCCATCGCCACCTGGTTCCTTATCGCTCAGCGCGGCCGCCTGTTCGCACAGGCGCAGGCCGCACTCAAGCAGTTTGAAAATCAGTTCTGGTCAGGTACCGAGCTGGCTCAACTCTATCGCCTTGAAGGCAGCGCCCCCGGTGTTGAGCAGATATTTCGTGCAGGCTTCAAGGAATACACCCAGCTGAACCAACGTGGCAACGGTGAGCCTGAGGCGGTGATGCAGGGCGTACAGCGCGCCATGCGGGTAGCGATCTCCCGGGAAGAGGAACGACTGGATCGTCATCTGCCGTTTCTTGCCACCGTCGGATCCGTCAGCCCTTATATCGGGCTGTTCGGCACCGTTTGGGGCATCATGAATTCGTTCATCGGCCTGTCCCAGGTCCAGCAGGCGACCCTGGCCACCGTTGCGCCCGGCATCGCCGAGGCACTGATCGCAACCGCCATTGGTCTGTTCGCCGCCATTCCGGCCGTTATCGCCTACAACCGCTTCAGTACCCGCAGCGAGAACCTGCTTGGGCACTACTACAACTTTGCAGACGAGTTCAGCGCCATTCTCCATCGTCGCCTGCACAGCCAGCACGCGGGGTAAGCCGTCATGGACATGCGAGCAACCAGAACCAAGCGCAAGCCAAAGGCAGAAATGAACGTGGTGCCCTACATCGACGTCATGCTGGTGCTACTGGTGATCTTTATGGTTACCGCGCCAATGATGACGCAGGGCGTGCAGATAGAACTGCCCAAAGTGGCTGCCGAAGCGCTTGAGCCGGACAACCCCGCCTCGATCGTGACCTTGTCGGTCGACGCTGGCGGTGGCTATCACTGGAATCTTGGCGAGAACGTTGAGACCGATAACTACGAGCACAGCGCCGCGACGCTGGACGACCTGACTCACGAGCTGTCCGCTGTCACCAGCACGCAACCGGACACTCAGGTCTTTATCCGCGCCGATGCTGCCGCCGGTTACGGTTTGGTTGTAGCCGCCATGGCGGCGCTGCAGCAGGCGGGCATCAGCCAACTCGGCCTGATTACGGAAGCCCCATGAGCACAGCAAGCCCTATTCTGACCGATTCAGAGCACCGCTGCAGCGTGCCCGGCGAGGAACGCAGCAGCATGGCCCTTCCGCTGCTGGCCACCGCGCTGCTGCATACGGCGATTGCGGGCATGCTGTGGCAGGGCTGGGCGCCGGCAAGTCTGCCTCCCGCAGCGCAGACGCCCAGTCTGCGTACCCAGCTCATTACCCTGCCCACACCGCAGCCCGAGCCGGTAGTCGAGCCGCCCGCGACAGCGCCGCCTGAGCCGGCCCCGCCGCCACCAGTGGTCGAAGCCCCTGCCCCCGAACCGGTAGTGGACGAAGCGGCCGTTGCCCGCCGACGGGTGGCCGAGGAGCAGCGACGGCAGCGCGAGCTGCAGGAGCAGCAAGAAGCGATAGAGCGCGAGCGCAATGAACAACAGCGAGTGGCGGAGGCGGCCGCAGCGGAACAACAGCGCCGCGATGAACTGGCGCGGCAGCAGGCCGAAGCTCGCGCCGCAGCAGAGGCTGCAAAAGCCGCAGCCGCGCGGCAGTATCGACCACTCAACAAACCCGAACCTGACTACCCCCGACGCGCCCTGGCGCAGAAGCTGGAGGGAGATTGCACCGTCGAGTACGACGTCACAGCCAGTGGCCGTGTGGACAATCCGCGGCTGGTGGAAGGCGCCTGCGATAGCCCATTGTTCGCGCGCCCTTCGCTGGCTGCCGCCAAGGATTTCATCTATCAACCCCGCCTGGTCGATGGCCAGCCGGTTACCGTAGCCGGAGTGCGTAACACCTTCCGCTACCGCTTGTCACAGTGAGGCATGCATGAGTTGGCCCAACCCGGAATTTCACCGTCAGCTGGAAGCAGTCGACGACTACTCGATCAATCCAACCAGCAGCCATGGCCTGGACAGCGTCGCCCTCAGCCGGCGCACGCTGCTCAAGGGCCTGGGTGCAGCCTCATTGGCGACCCTGCTGCCATCACTGCTCAGCGCGTGCAGTACGGGCAAGAAGCCCCAAGCCACTCTGCTTGGTTTTCAATCAGTTGCAGCACAAACCTCCAGCACATTCGATTCTGTAGTCGTGCCAGCAGGTTACCAGGCCACGCCCTTCTTCAGCTGGGGCGACGCCGTCTTGCCCGGCGCGTCGGACTGGCACAGCGATGCCAGCAACAGCTGGGAAGACCAGCAAATGCAAGCGGGCGACAACCACGACGGCATGCACTACTTCCCCTTTGCCGACCAGCCCAACGAACACGGCCTGCTGGTGGTCAATCACGAATACGTCAACCCGACGCTGCATCCTGAGGGCATGCAGTTCACCGCCGGGCCTGACAATCGCCGGGGACGACCCGCCGAACAGGTGCACAAGGAAATAGCGGCGCATGGTCTGAGCATTATCGAAATCCGGCGCAACGCCAACGGCCAATGGCAGCGGGTTGCAGACTCACCGTTCAACCGCCGTATTACGGCATCAACGCCCATGGCCGTCAGCGGGCCGCTGGCCGCTCACCCGGCGATGCGCACCGAAAGCGACCCTACCGGACTCGAGATTCTGGGCACCATCAACAACTGCTCGATGGGCGCGACCCCCTGGCAAACCTATCTGGCCTGCGAAGAGAACTTCCACAACTACTTCGTCAACCGCGACGAAGCCGATTACGACGCACGCCCTACCCATAAGCGCTACGGAATCGGCCTGGGCGGCAGCAGCCGCTACTACGCCTGGGAGGCAATCGAGCCGCGCTTCAACGCAACGCCCGACGCCAGCCGTCCCTATCAGGGGCATGTCAACGAACCCAACCGCTTTGGCTGGGTCGTCGAAGTAGATCCATTCGACCCGGATCATACGCCGCGCAAACGCACGGCCATGGGCCGCCTTGGCCGCGAGTGCGCCACCTGCGTGATCGACGACAACGGCCACATGGCCGTGTACTCCGGCGATGACGCGCGCGGTGAATACGTGTACAAATTCGTCCCGCACCAGCCCTACAGGGCTGGTGACAGCGCCCACAACCGCGACCTGCTGGACGCTGGCACACTCTACGCAGCCCAGTTTGACGCCGATGGGCGTGGACGCTGGCTGCCGCTGCGCTGGGGTGAACCCGGCCTCACGCCGGAAAACGGTTTCGCGGATCAACACGCAGTTTTGCTCAACGCCCGCGGCGCTGCTGATACCGTTGGCGCGACCCCGATGGATCGCCCCGAATGGGTCGCATCACACCCGACGACCCGCGAGATGTACGTCAGCCTGACCAACAACACCGAGCGCGGCAAGACAGACCCGACCGACGCAGCCAACCCCCGCGAGGAGAACGTCCATGGGCAGATTCTGCGCTGGCGCGAGGACGGCGCTGACCCATGGGCAACTGAATTCGAATGGGAGCTGTTCGTCCTGGCCGGCGAGCGCCAGAAAGCGGATGGCAGTGTTACGCCCAATCGCATCGGCAACATCAACGGCGACCTGTTTTCCTCACCGGATGGCATGGCCTTTGACCCGGACGGTCGCCTGTGGATCTTGACCGACGCCGACGAAGAAGCCCCCTACACCGCCGACATTGGCTGCAACCAGATGCTCTGCGCCGACCCAGTCAGCCGTGAAATACGCCGTTTTCTGGTCGGCCCGCGTGGTGCCGAGATCACCGGCATCACCTGGACTCCGGACGCCCGCGCCATGTGGGTCAACGTCCAGCACCCAGGCATAAGCTACCCGGCCAGCGACGGCAAAACACGCCCGCGCTCGACAACAGTGCTGATCACCCGAGAAGACGGTGGCGTCATCGGCAGCTGAACAATCGGCCACCAAGCGAGTCACACAAGGAAGCGCTGATCCATTTCATCCGCTCTCTGCGCGCTTTCGGGCCTGAGGGCATGCGGAACCAATCAACGCTTTCTTCAACTACAAAAGGAAATGACACATGGACCTGATTCGCATCCTGATCGCGATTTTGCTGCCGCCCCTCGGCGTATTTCTGCAAGTCGGTTTTGGCGGCGCCTTCTGGCTGAATATCCTACTGACGCTGCTCGGCTACATTCCCGGCATCGTGCACGCCGTTTGGATCATCGCCAAGCGCTGACCCGCGTGCGGTTGAGCGCAGTGTCGCGACTCGCGCAGCGCTCAACCAATTGCCGATGGAGAAGTCGTACCCCTTCAGCGCCGGGTTGCATACCTTGCTGAAACGGCAATAGTCCACCTCGGGGTGACCTGCGGCCAGGTAGCCTAGATAATCCTGTGCCATCTCCTGATCAAACAGCGCAAACATGCTCTTGCTCATCTCCAGACCGTCCGACTCGGCAAAATCGACACCATTGTGGTAGTCGTACAGCACTACCAGCGCCCAGGCCGCAGCCAGGTGGTGACCACCCACCATGGCATGCAGTTCGCCATTGAGCAGTGCCCGAGTGGCCCTTTCGGTCATGTTGATCGTCGATAGCAAAACGTCCTGCCCCGGCACCCGGCCGCTGGCGCGTACCCCATCGCTGGCACCAAAGGCCATCAGATCGCTGCCGGTCCAGATCAGGCGGGTGTGTGGATAACGGTCAAGCAAAATAGGGGTTTGATAGCGGGCCAGCTCCTGCTGCCAATCGCCATATACATTCTGCCGCAACCGCACACGGGGGAAACGGCTGACGGCATGCACCATTCCTCGTGTGCGCCGCTGCGAGCTGTCGGTGCCTCGGTCACCGGAGATCGCCACCAGCTCGAGTACGTCACCTTCTGTCCCTGGCCAGCGCGCTTGAGCCTCCTTGATCAGAGCACGCGCACTGAGGAACCCGGCCTCTTCAGCGTCAGGCACCAGGCTGCCAAGCCAGTACTGAAAGCGCTGACGCGGGTACCCCAGCAAGTCACGCTCTTTGGGTTGCACACCGTTGTAGGCGGTAAAAATGGGAATGCCCGCGCCCTCAGCCAGTTCCAGCTGGCCCGGCAACACCTGTTTATCAGCAGTAACCAGCAGGTAGTCAGGCCGTTGCTCGACTGGGCGCTCTGCCACGTCACGCAGCAGACTCAGTTGGGCCAGGTGATCACGTTCAGCGTGCAGCAGCTCCAGCTCAATGCCCAACGAGGCGGCGGCGTGCTGCAGCCCCTCATCGGCATCGCGCCAGAAAGGCTCGTCCAACTTGCCTGGGCTGACAAACACCACATGCATTGCCCAGGAGGGCTGGGCCAGGATCACGCCCAGCAAGAGGATCGCCGAGGTAAACAGGCAACGAGGGCGCCCGTGCGGGCACGCGACGAAATAGGACGGAAAAGAAAGGGTCATGCAGTATTAACACACAATTTGAACTGGCAGCCGGCGTGACACAGGTCACTCGACGAACTAGCCTAGGCGACCGCATAAGATACCAGAAGTGGCCACCCTCTGGGGAATCATCGGTTGATACCCTGGCGCTGCGGTGCCACGCCCCTAAGGAGCCTTGAATGATGAAAACCCTGCTCGCCGGCGGCTTGCTTTTGATCGGTGGTCTAGCCCAGGCCGCCAGCATCGACGTCTACCGTGACCCCAATTGCAGCTGCTGCCACGCCTGGATCGAACACCTGGAAGCAAACGGGTTTGAGGTCACGGACCACGTCACCCAACAGGTTGTGCCACTCAAGCAACAGCTGGGCATCACGCCAGATCTGCGCTCGTGCCACACTGCCGTGTATAAAGACATGTTTATTGAAGGACATGTGCCAGCCAGCGATATTCTGGCCCTGGATGCCGCAGAGAATGTGCGCGGCCTTGCGGTTCCCGGCATGCCGATAGGCTCACCCGGCATGGAAATGGGCGATCGGCGGGACAACTACGACGTGATTGCGGTAGGCAGCGACGGGCAGCGGCGGGTGTTCAACCGCCACTGACCCAAGTGATAGCTCAACGACCTTCGAACACTTCCTCGATGTGCGGGCCGAACCAGCTTTCGGCTCGCTCACGCGCCTGGATCTGCACATCGCGGTCAATATACATGGCGACCATGGCCAGCGCAGATGCAAACACCCCCAGGTCATCGGTAAACCCGACCAGCGGCGTGAAATCCGGAATCGCATCCAGAGGAGCAATAAAGTACGCCAGCACACTGACAATCACTGCCTTCGCCCACGTAGGAGTCTCGGGGCGCCGCGCCGCGTAATACAGGCAAAGGGCCTTCTCCACGACTTCACGGCCTGCCAGGCGGGCATGATTGGACAATTTTTGCCAGAACTCTCGATCAGTAAAAGTCGATTTCATGATGACTGACTCCCATTGGCTGCCAGTAACGGCTCAACCCTGATGGTAATCAGGTCGTCCGGTGGCTGCAACCGCCCGATTGGGTGCGGAGGGCCGGATGACCGTCTGGTCGCGACCCGCGCGCTTGGCGTCGTACATGCACTCATCTGCGTGTTTCAGCCAACCATCACGGTCAACATGGCCCCGTAACAGACTGCCGCCGATCGATACCGTAACAGCAGCCCCGTCCGGACGCTGAAGCTGTTTGCGCACTTGCCGCTGAACATGTTCGGCCATCGCCTCCAGGCTAACCACATCAGTCTTGGGCACCAATAACACGAACTCCTCCCCGCCCAGGCGAAACAGCCTGTCGGACGGACGGCAAACCTCGCGCACACAATCTACAAAATCGATCAGCACCTGATCGCCCGTGCCATGTCCGAAGCGGTCATTGATCTGTTTGAAGTGATCCAGATCGAGGACCAGCAGGCCAAAGTCAATGCCGTAGCGCTTGCTGTCGGCCATGGCAATATCCAGCTCGGCATCCATGGTACGCCGATTCCCGACACCGGTGAGCGGATCAATGGTCGCCTGACGGGCCAGCAGCCGGCGTTGAACCCTTGCCCGATGAGCAAACACGAACGCAAACAGGCCTGACAACAAGCAGGTGACGATAAAGGACGCCATCTGGTAGTGACTCTCGAATACCCGCTCAGGGTTCAGCCAGCCGTAAACACAAATTGCCACCAGCGTACTCATCGTCGCAATCAGGCTTTGCAACGGAGGCACAACAAAAAAGTTGAAGAGAATCAGGACATACATCCAGAACAGGCCGTTGGCACCCAGCTTCACGGAGACCAGAAAGGCACCAGCAGAATAGATCAGCGCGAGAAACTGCCCGGGCCGAATGGTATCCCCTGTGCGCCAGGCATACACCACGGCGAGCAAGGTGCTGACCACCAGAAAGGTATCGGTGGCCCCCACCAGCCAGCTGCCTTCGCCGAGCCGGAAAACCGCGTAGGGGGAGACGCCGACGACAGCCAGCAGGCCGACGAGCGTGATGATGGAGAGCTGAAAGTCGTCCTTCAGCCTGGACCAGAATGTCCGCATGCAGTGAACTCTGCAGTTGTTGTTTTTGTGGTTACAGCAACCATGTGGCAGGCCGCACAACACACTTCAGCTCGCCACTCAGTCGCAACGCGACCATAACCGCAGCCGCAGTCAAGCACAACCATTGATTGCCGCGCCATCACTTGGCGCAACGGCGCTTCAGGCTGCGGCGCTGGCCTGAATGCGTTGCACCATCGCGCGCAGGCCATTACCCCGCGTCACACTCAGGTGCTTAAGCAGATTGAGGCTCGAGAAATAGCCCTCGATATCAAAATCACGAATGTCCTCTGCCCGCTTGCCATTGTAGGCAGCCAGCACTACGGCCAGCAGCCCCTTCACAATGAATGCATCGCTGTCAGCATCAAAATATAGCCTGTCGCCCTCGCGGCGGCTTACCAGCCATACCTGACTCTGGCAACCGCGCACCAGGTTGTCCTCGGTGCGCTGATCGGCCTCAAGCTCGGGCAGCTCGCGCCCGAGGTCGATGATGTACTTGTAACGGTCTTCCCAACTATCAAAGAACGACAAGGTATCAACGATATCGTCGCTGGTGATGTCCGTGCCAAATCGGCTCATGTATCGCTGTCCTCAGAAAAACATACCGGTTTCAAGCTGCGCTTCTTCGCTCATCATGTCACGCTGCCAGGGCGGGTCAAATACCAGATCGACCTTCACCTCGTCCACGTTGGGCACCAGCTTGACGCGGTATTCCACGTCGCCCACCAGCACCGGCCCCATACCACAGCCAGGTGCGGTCAGGGTCATTTCGATGGTCACTCTGTGCGCCTGCTGATCCACCGCCACCCGGTAAATAAGCCCCAGGTTAACCAGATCAACCGGAATCTCCGGGTCGTAGACGGTTTTCAACGCCTCCCAGACCTGCTCCTCGCAGATCTGATCATCGGCAGGCTCGGGGAAAGACAGCAGCTCCGGCTCAAGGCCCAGCGCTTCTGCATCCGTACCATCAACCCGCACCATCTGCCCGTTGTAGGTAACCGTATAGTTGCCACCCAGCGCCTGGGTAATGGTGACAAAGGTATCCTTGGGGATGGTCAGGGGGGTTCCGTCGGGAACTCGGCGGGCCGGACAGTCAGCCCGTGCCACCACCATGCGACGTTCCATCAGATTTCCTCACAGCAAGACAAGAGGGTGCGACGCAAACCGCCGCACCTTGAACAGCAACGAATCAATCGACGCTAAAGCTTTCGCCGCAGCCGCATTCGTCCTTCACGTTGGGATTGACGAACTTGATCTGCTGGTTGATACCCTCGCGCACCAGATCAATTTCCGTTCCGGACAGCACCTGCAGGCTCTCACCATCGACCAGCAGCTCTACCTGCTCGTCAAGCTGGTAATGCAGGTCACTGGCGCCGGCCTGCTCAACCAGGTCAATGACATACTTGAAGCCGGTGCAGCCGCTTTTTTTCACACTCAGGCGCACTGCCTTGCCCTGCTGGCCGCCTAACTGGCGACGGAAGTGCGCCAGCGCGGCTGGCGTCACGGTCACTGCCTGTTGTTTGGGGTCGAAAGACTCTACGCTCATCTGCTGACTCCTATAAAAACAGCCGTACTTTTTCCAGTGCGGCAAACAACCGGTCGATATCTGCCCGGGTGTTGTAAAAGGCCAGACTCGCACGCACCGTACCCGGTATGCCGTACTGCTCCATGATCGGCTGCGCACAGTGATTACCGGTACGTACTGCCACCCCCTGCTGATCAAGCAGCATGCCCACATCGTTGGGATGCGCACCTTCGAGCAGGAAGCTCATGACGCTGGTCTTGTTTGCCGAGGTACCAATCAGCCGCACACCGGGTGTTGCCCTGGCACGCTCTTCGGCATAGGCCAGCAGCGCCTTCTCGTGAGCAGCGGCACCGGCTCGGTCGAGCTGGTTGAGATAATCAATGGCGGCACCAAAGGCGATCACACCGGCGATATCCGGGGTGCCCGCCTCAAACTTGTAAGGCAGCTGGTTGTAAGTGGTACCGGCAAAGCTGACCGATTCGATCATTTCACCCCCGCCCTGGTAGGGCGGCATGGCTTCGAGCAACGCGACTTTGCCATACAGCGCACCCAGGCCGGTCGGGCCAAACAGCTTGTGCGCGGAAAAAACATAAAAATCACAGTCAAGCGCCTGCATATCGACCGGCCAGTGGCTGACCGCCTGGGCACCGTCAATCAGGGTCAACGCACCCGCGCCGTGCGCCAGGCGAATAACCTGCTCCACCGGGTTTACCGTTCCGAGTGCGTTGGAGACGTGACCGCAGGCCACCATCTTGACGCGCTCATCCAGCATGCCCTGCAGTGCGGCAAGATCCAGCACACCATCAGCATCGACCGGAATCGCTTCAACCGTGGCGCTCTTCTCCGCCGCCACCATTTGCCACGGCACGATATTGGAGTGATGCTCCATCGCCGAGACCAGCACCCGGTCACCGGCCTTCAGGTTCGCGCGCCCCCAGCTGGCCGCCACCAGGTTAATCCCCTCGGTGGTGCCACGAGTCCAGATGACCTGACGAGCCTCCGGCGCCTTGATGAACTCGGCGACTTTGATCCGCGCCGCTTCAAACTTCTGCGTTGCACGGTCAGCCAGCGCGTGAGCGCCGCGGTGAACGTTGCTGTTGTCATGCTCGTAGTAATCCACCAGCGCCTGAATCACCGCGCGCGGTTTCTGCGTGGTCGCGGCGTTGTCCAGGTAAACCAGCGGATGGCCGTTGACCTCCTGATTCAGAATCGGGAAGTCGGCACGCACACGCTCGGCGTCAAAGGGCTGCGGCTTGACCTGCTCATTCATAACCGATCTGCCCTACCGTCTCGCTGGCCTGCCCAAACAGCGACACCAGGCGCGGCCGCAGATAGTCCTGCACCGCCTGCTCCGGCACCTGGTTGAGCAACTCGTTGATAAAGCCAAAGCTCAGCATGGTGATGGCGTCAGCCTTGGAAACACCGCGGCTCTGCAGATAGTACATCGAGGTCTCGTCCAGCTGGCTGATGGTCGCGCCATGAGCGCAGCGTACATCGTCCGCATAGATCTCCAGCTCGGGCTTGGTATTGATCTCGGCGGTGCGAGAGGTCAGCAGGTTCTTGTTGCTGAGTTCGGCAAGGGTTTTCTGCGCCTGCGGGTGGATATGAATACGGCCGTTGAATACCGCCTTGGCAGAGTCACCGATGATGCCGCGGAACACCTCATTGCTGGTGCAGTGGGGCACGCAGTGCTCGACGTTGGTGTGGTAATCGATTACCTGACGGTTGCGCGGCAGATAAATGCCGTTAAGGTCCAGATGAGCGCCCTCACCCAGCATATTGACCTGGTAGTCGATGCGCTTGAGACGACTACCCTGAGCTAGGGTAAAGCCATGGAAACGCGCATCACGCTGCAGGTTTACGTGCACGCCACCAACGTGCAACAGGTCTTCCTGTTCCAGGTTGATGCGATAGTGCTGCACCTGGGCGTTGTTGCCGACCACGACCTCGGTCAGGCTGTTGACGAAACCGTTCTGCGCATGCACATCAGAGGCGTAATGCTCGATCAGCTCCGCCTCGGCGTTGTCTTCCAGCACGACCAGCAGGCGCTGACTGGCAGCCACCGGGGTGCGCTGTGGCGTGCTGATATTGACCACGTAGATCGGCTTTTCCAAGCGCTGACCACGCGGCACATGCACCAGCACACCGTCGGCAGCCCAGGCATTGCTCAGGGCGGCAAACAAGTGGCGCTCACTGTCGACGACACGGCCCAGGTGCTGACTGATCAGCGTGCGCTGCTCGTCATCGGCCTCGCCAAACCGCACGACGCCAGCCGGCAACGCGCTGGAGTGCTCACTGCTGAAGCGACCGTTGATAAACACCAGACGGGTAGCATCGAGCTGCAGCTGTTCAACCTCATCCAGCGCATGGCTGTCAGCCGCAGCGCCCCAGCCCAACTGCTGATATTGCTGCAGCGGAGCCAGCGACAGGTACTTCCAGTTCTCGGTCTTGCGCGTTGGCCAGCTTGCCTTCGCCCAAGTGCTGGCGCCCTGCTCGCGCAGGCTATTCAGCCACTCGGGAGACTGCTGCTGTTCTGCCAGCTGCAAGGCCGTCTGTTGAAAATCGCTCATCGGATCAGACTACCTCGCTTTCCAGCCAGCCGTAGCCCTTGGCTTCCAGCTCCAGAGCCAGGCTCTTGTCCCCGGATTTGACGATGCGGCCGCCCGCCAGCACATGCACGTAATCGGGCACGATGTAGTCCAGCAGACGTTGATAGTGGGTGACCACCAGGAAGCTGCGCTTGCCGTCGCGCATGGCATTGACGCCATCGGCAACCACCTGCAGGGCATCGATATCTAGGCCGGAGTCGGTCTCATCGAGAATGCACAGTTCGGGCTCAAGCAGCATCATCTGCATGATCTCGTTGCGCTTTTTCTCGCCGCCGGAAAAGCCCTCGTTGACACCGCGCTTGAGGAAGCTGGCATCTAGGTTGACGCGTTTGCAGGTTTCACGAGCCAGCTTGAGGAAGTCGACCGAGGACATCTCCTCCAGCCCCTGATGCTTGCGCTTGGCATCGACTGCTGCCTTGAGAAATTCCATGTTGCTGACACCGGGAATTTCCACCGGATACTGGAATGCCAGAAACAGGCCTTCGCGCGCACGTTCTTCGGTTTCCATTTCCAGCAGGTCCTGGCCCTTGAAGGTCACCGAGCCGGCGGTAGCTTCGTAGCCAGGGCGACCGGACAGCACATTGCCCATGGTGCTTTTGCCCGAGCCGTTGGGCCCCATGATGGCGTGCACTTCGCCTGGCTTGACCTCGATGGACAGCCCTTTAAGGATATCCTTCTCTTCAACTTTCGCGTACAAGTCTTTGATATTTAGCATCATTTATGCCTAATAAATTACTTTAACCATTGCCGGGCGGCGTCACTGCGCTCAGCCCACGGATCCTTCAAGGCTCACCTCAAGCAGCTTGCCGGCTTCAACCGCAAACTCCATCGGCAGCTCCTTGAACACCTCACGACAGAAGCCATTGACGATCATCGAGACGGCCTTCTCGGCATCCAGCCCCCGCTGCTGGCAGAGGAACATCTGGTCATCACTGACCTTGGAGGTGGTGGCTTCGTGCTCCACAACGGCGCTGGGGTTTTTGCTTTCGATATAAGGGAAGGTGTGCGCCCCGCAACGGTCACCGATCAGCAGCGAGTCGCACTGGGTGTAGTTGCGTGCGCCATCGGCACCCGGGTTGATCCGCACCAGGCCACGGTAGGCACTGTCGCTGCGACCAGCCGAAATCCCCTTGGCCACGATGGTCGAACGTGTGTTCTTGCCCAGGTGGATCATCTTGGTGCCGGTGTCGGCCTGCTGGAAGTTGTTGGTCAGGGCTACCGAGTAGAACTCACCGACACTGTTATCGCCCTTGAGCACGCAGCTGGGGTACTTCCAGGTCACCGCAGAACCGGTCTCGACCTGCGTCCACGAAATCTTCGCGTTGGTGTGCGCGATACCGCGCTTGGTCACGAAGTTGTAGATACCGCCCTTGCCATTGGCATCACCCGGATACCAGTTTTGCACCGTCGAGTACTTGATCTGCGCATCGTCCAGAGCGACCAGCTCAACAACCGCAGCGTGCAGCTGGTTCTCGTCACGCATCGGCGCTGTGCAGCCTTCAAGGTAGCTGACGTGAGAACCCTCGTCGGCGACGATCAGCGTGCGCTCAAACTGCCCGGTGTTCATTTCATTGATACGGAAATAGGTAGACAGCTCCATCGGGCAGCGTACGCCCTTGGGGATATAGACAAAGGAGCCATCGGAGAACACGGCAGAGTTAAGCGCGGCGTAGTAGTTGTCCTTCTGCGGCACGACACTACCAAGATACTTCTGCACCAGCTCGGGATACTTGTGTACGGCCTCGCTGATCGGGCAGAAGATCACGCCTGCCTCATACAACTTCTCGCGGAAGGTGGTGACAACCGACACCGAGTCAAACACCGCGTCAACCGCCACCCCGGCGAGCATTTCCTGCTCGTGCAGCGGGATACCCAGCTTTTCATAGGTTGCCAGCAGCTCGGGGTCAACCTCGTCGAGGCTCTTGGGCTTGCTGTCCATGCTCTTGGGCGCGGAGTAATAGGATACCGCCTGGAAGTCGATTTCCGGGTAATGCACGTGGGCCCAGGTGGGCTCTTCCATTTCCTGCCAGGCACGGAAGGCCTTGAGACGCCATTCCAGCAGCCACTCGGGCTCTTCCTTCTTGGCAGAAATGAAACGGATCACGTCCTCATTCAGCCCTGGCGGCAGGGTCTCGGACTCGATGGCAGAGTGGAAACCTGCCGCATAGTCCTTTCTGATAAGGCTTTCGACTTCTTCAGTCACGGTATCACCTCAGATTCTGCAATCACGATCATGCGATCGCCAATGCTTGATTCAGGCCTGTGCCGGCACGGGCCGGCACATGAAAATGGAGAGCTCTGCGGCTCTTTCAGATAATGCGTTCCAGTTCGCTCACAGTGTGACGTGCCCTGGAAATGCAATGATCCTGACGCGAACTGACGCGACGGATATCTTCACGCGATACCAGCTCCGCCAGCGTAATGTCGTTGAGGAACTGCCGCAGCCGCGCACTCAGGTCAGACCACAGGTGGTGAGTCAAACAGACCTCTCCATCCTGACAGTCGCCCTTGCCAAGGCAACGCGTCGCGTCCATCGAGTCGTTCACCGCCTCAACAATCTGCGCCACGCTGATCGCAGCGGCGCCGCCAGCCAGGCGGTAACCACCGCCGGGACCGCGCACACTCTCGACCAGCTTGCCGCGCCGCAGCTTGGCAAACAGCTGTTCCAGATAGGAGATGGAGACACCCTGGCGCATCGAAATATCGGCCAGCGTGATGGGGCCCTGGTCTTCATGCAACGCCAGATCCAGCATGGCTGTAACGGCGTAACGACCCTTGGTAGTCAGTCGCATAGACGCTCTCAAGCGGTTGATTTCACCGCGACACTATGCAATATCCAAGCAATTCAGTCAAGTATTACGCCACCCTTGGCCGGCGCATTATAGAGGCTGCAGCGCCCCTTCGGAAGGCGAACGGCCTCACCCGCGAGACACTTACACAGATACACAACAAATGTCGCCAAATTGCGTGAGTTCGCGCTGGCAGCGATGTTATGGTTTGGCGATTAAAGAAGCGCTGATTAAGTAACACCCGTCAATAACAAGGAGCCATGTGCAATGAGCCACCACCAGCAGTTCTATATCAACGGCCAATGGGTTGCCCCCAAGGGCGATCAGCAACTGGACGTTATCAATCCCGCGACCGAAGAAGCCGTTGCCACTATCGCGCTGGGCACCAAGGAAGACGTTGACGCCGCGGTCGCCGCCGCCCGCGCCGCCTTCCCAAGCTACGCCGAAACCAGCCGCGAAGAACGCATTGCCCTGCTCGAGCGTGTGATCGAGGTTTTCAAAAAGCGCATGGGCGACGTCGCCGAGGCTATCTCCCTGGAAATGGGCGCGCCGACCAAGCTGGCGCAAGCCGCCCAGGCCCCCTCCGGCCTGTCGCACTTCATGACCGCTCTGGAAGCACTCAAGCATTTCGAATTTGAAGAAGAAATCGGCACCACCCTGGTAGTCAAGGAGCCGATTGGCGTCTGCGGCCTGATCACGCCCTGGAACTGGCCGATGAACCAGCTCACCTGCAAGATCGCGCCGGCACTGGCAACCGGCTGCACCATGGTGCTCAAGCCGTCTGAAGTCGCGCCGCTGTCAGCCCTGATTCTTGCCGAGATTCTCGACGAAGCCGGCGTTCCGGCCGGCGTATTCAATCTGGTCAATGGCGATGGTCCCACTGTCGGCGCCGCCATGTCCGGCCACCCGGATATCGACATGATGTCCTTTACCGGCTCCACCGCGGCTGGCCGCCAGGTCATGACCAATGGTGCACAAACCATCAAGCGCGTTGCCCTGGAGCTGGGCGGCAAGTCGGCCAACATCCTGCTTGACGACGTCAACTTCGAGAAAATGGTCGCCCACGGCGTCATGTCCTGCATGAACAACAGTGGCCAGTCCTGCAATGCACCTACCCGCATGCTGGTTCCCAACAGCCGTATGGATGAAGTTGCCGCCATCGCGCAAGCGGCCGCAGCCAAGGTCAAGGCAGGCGATCCGAAAGCCCCCGATACCGTCATGGGTCCGGTGGTTTCCAAAGCCCAGTGGAGCAAGATTCAGGACCTGATCAGCGCCGGTGTTGAAGAAGGCGCTAAAGTCGCCGCCGGTGGCCCTGGTCGTCCGGAAGGTCTGGACAAGGGCTACTACGTCAAACCGACCGTGTTCACCCACGTCACCAACGACATGACCATCGCCCGCGAAGAGATCTTCGGACCGGTCCTGTCGATCATTGGTTATGAAGATGAAGACGACGCCGTGCGCATCGCCAACGATACCCGTTACGGTCTGTCTGGCTACGTCTCCTCCGGTGATCTGGATCGTGCACGCAATGTTGCTCGCCGTATCCGTACCGGCATGGTTCACCTCAACGGTGCCCCGCTGGATCCGAAAGCCCCCTTTGGTGGTTACAAGGAATCCGGTGTTGGTCGCGAGTGGGGCCACTACGGCTTTGATGACTTCCTGGAAGTGAAGTCCATCTACGGCTACGCCGCCAAGGCCTGAGCCTGACTGTGCCCGGCCGCCGCGGCCGGGCACATCCCCTTTCTCCCCGCCCTCGTATTAAAGCAATTTGCTCAAGACCAGCGTGGCCGCCGTCACGATCAGCGTCACGGCAATCAACACCAGCAAACCATCCCGCGCCACCAGCGCCAGGCCCATGATGGCCAGCGCCAAACCAACAATCGACGATGAGAACGGCACCAGCTCCAGCAGCGGCAAAGCGGCGGCGACCGCCACACAGAGTCCGGCGATCAGAAAGGTCGAGGTGCGATGCAGCATGAAGTCCAGACGCGGCTTGATCAGGCGATCAATTCTTCGCGCGACCGGTGTCACCCAGGCAATTGCCTTGCGCAGACGGGCCTGAGGTACCGCCCGATCCAGAATGAATGCAGGCAGCCAGAAGTTGCTGCGCCCGCATAACATCTGCAGCGCAATCAGCATGACAAAGATACCGGCGAAGATCGCCATGCCCGGGATACCGCTCAGTGGCGAAAACAGCACCACCCCCATGATCAGCAGCAATGGTCCAAACGAGCGACGGCCGATGGAGTCGACCACCGCCCGCATCGAGACCTGCTCCTGCTCGGCGGCGAGCCCGTCTACATGCTTGAGTAACTGCTCCAGATTCTGCGGTGATTCATCCACCTCACACACTCCTTCTGCGGGCGATCTACGCTCAAGCTGACCAGATAGCGCGCTTATTGGTTCCTACAGAATGCAAAAAGGCCCCTGCCCTTGCGGGCAGAGGCCTGATTGGTCGGCAAGGGATCAACCCAGCGACTTGACCGCTTCGATCATCTGAACCATGACTTTCTGGGCATCGCCGTACACCATGGAGGTGTTGTCGAGGAAGAACAGCTCGTTCTCGACACCGGAGTACCCCTTACCCTGACCACGCTTGACCACATAGGCCTGACGCGCCTGGTCCACGTTGAGAATCGGCATGCCGTAGATCGGGCTGGACTTGCGCGTGCGCGCAGCGGGGTTAACCACGTCGTTGGCACCCAGCACGATGGCGACGTCAGCCTGGGCGAAGTCCTCGTTGATATCTTCCAGGTCGAAGATGATGTCGTAGGGCACGCCCGCCTCGGCCAGCAGCACGTTCATGTGGCCCGGCATACGGCCGGCAACCGGGTGAATCGCAAAGCTCACCTCAACGCCCTGCTTCTGCAGCAGCTTCACGAATTCGTACAGCTTATGCTGCGCCTGAGCCACCGCTAGGCCGTAACCCGGCACGATGATGACCTTGTTGGCGTAATACATCGCGATAGCGGCATCGGACGCATCGGCGGACTTCATGGTGCCCTGAATCTCGCCGTCGGCACCGTCATCCTCGCCACCAAAGTCGCTGAAGATGATATTGCTGACCTGACGGTTCATCGCCTTGGCCATCATCAGCGTCAGCAGCGTACCGGCGGAGCCTACAACGGTACCGGCAATGATCATCGCCGGGTTCTGCAGCACGAAGCCCTCGAAGGCGACAGCCAGACCGGTAAAGGCGTTGTACAGCGAGATGACTACCGGCATGTCCGCACCACCGATCGGTGTGGTGAGCAGCACGCCCAGCGCCAGAGCAACGGCAAAAAACAGCATGATCAGCAGCACCGGCGTGTCAGCCGCACCGGCAATGGCCATGACGCTGATGATCGCACCAATGAACAAGGCACCACCCAGCAAGCAGGCGTTGACGTACTGATGCTTGGCCAGACGCCAGGTCTTGTTCATCCGGCCATCGAGCTTGGCCCAGGCAATCAGCGAGCCCGACAGTGCAACGGCACCGATCAGACCACCAAGGATGGCCAGCACGGTCACCACAACACCGTGAGCCAGAGCGTTGCCTGACAGCAGTTCGGTGGCGGCAATCGCCGCGGCCGCGCCGCCGCCCATACCGTTATACAGCGCAACCATCTGCGGCATGTTGGTCATGGCAACGCGCTTGCCACTGAACCAGGCCCAGCCGGTACCCAGCCCCAGAGCCAGAATCAGCAGGAACAGGTTGGTGCCCAGGTGCGCTTCGGCGCGCGGACTGACATCAAAGCCATAAAGGAAGGCCGCAACCACCGCCACCAGCATACCGCCGCCGGCAACAACGATGCCCGAACGCGCAGTGACCGGGCTGGCCATGCGCTTGAGACCATAAAGAAACAGAAACGCTGCGACAAAGTAGGCCGCGTCAATCAGAAAAGCACTGAACATGGTCTACTTACTCCTTGTCTGCGCCGGGCGCTTTGTTAGTCGGCTTGAACATTTCCAGCATGCGCTCGGTGACCACGTAACCACCCGCCGCGTTGCCCGCGCCCAGCAGTACGCCGACAAAACCGATGACCTGTTCCAGCGTGGAGCCCGCATTCAGCAGGGCCCACATTGCCCCCACCACCACGATACCGTGGATGAAGTTGGAGCCCGACATCAGCGGGGTGTGCAGAATGGCCGGTACGCGGCCGATGATTTCATAGCCGGCAAAGGCTGCCAGCAGGAAGATATACAGGGCTACAAAGCCTGTGATAGTGACGCTCATATCCATTTTTTAAATCCTCAAGCCTGCTCTTCAACAGCAGCGCGCGCTGCATCGTTGCGGATCTCGCCATCGTGGGTCAGCACCGAACGGGCCAACACTTCATCCTCCCAGTCCAGCGACAGCTCACCGTCCTGCACCATCAGGCCGACCAGAGCCAGCAGGTTGCGGGCGTACAGCTCAGATGCGTGCTCGGCCAGATGGCTGGCGATATTCAACGGCGCGACAATGGTCGCCGGGCCGACTTCCACGGTGTCGCCGGGCTGGGTCAGCGGCGTGTTGCCACCGCCTTCAGCGGCCAAGTCAATGATCACGGAGCCACTCTTCATGCCCATGATCTGCTCTTCGGTGAGAATCTTGGGGCTTGGCTTGCCAGGAATAGAGGCGGTGGTGATGATCGCATCAGCTTGCTGCACGTGGCGCGTCAGCACCTCTTGCACCTGCTTCTGCTCTTCTTCGGTCAGCTCACGGGCGTAACCGCCCTCACCCACTGCGGAAACACCGGTATCGACGAACTTGCCACCTACCGACTGAACCTGTTCGCGCACTTCCGGGCGTACGTCGTAGCCTTCGATCATGGCCCCCAGGCGCTTACCGGTCGCTAGCGCTTGCAGCCCGGCAACCCCGGCGCCCATGACCAGAATTTTGGCCGGGCGCAGCGAGCCGACGGCGGTGGTCATCATCGGCAGAATGCGGTTCAGGTGGGTGGCAGCCAGCAGCGCGGCGTAGTAGCCGGCCAGTGCCGCTTGGGAAGACAGCGCGTCCATTGCCTGGGCACGCGTGATACGCGGGATCAGCTCCATGGCAAAACAGGTGATACGGCGATCGCGCAGCGCCTTGACCACCTCTGGCTCGCGCTGTGCGTAGATAAAGCTGCACAGAATGGAGCCTTCGGGCATCAGCTGAATGTCAGCAAGGCTCGGCGGCTGGACGCGGAAAAACAGGCGGGTCTCGGCCGGCGCAGCGCCGATGGTGGCACCGGCAGCGGTGTAGTCGGCGTCCGGAATGCGGGCCGCCTCACCGGCGCCCGGCTCCACGTGCGGTTCAATGCCGAGCTTTTGCAGCTTGGCAACAACCGCCGGCACCAGGGCCACGCGGTTCTCGTGGCGCCGGGTTTCTTTTGCGATGTGTAGTTGTATTGGCATGGTAGCTCCTCACAAGAGATTGCGCGCAAGGATACACCAGTAGCGACGAATCGTCGCCTCAGGCCGAGACAATTCAGCAGTTTGTTCGCAACGTATTAGCGGCGTCAAACTCGCGCTGACACTCGCGCATCAGCGCCTCATTATCGTGCTGCCAAGGGTGAAAGTCCTCCCGATAGAAATCGCGATAGGCACCCCAGAGGCTGGAAAAGAATCCTCCGCGCCCCCACAGCCAGCGCATCCCTCGCCACCACAGGCGCAGGTCCCACTGATGTCCGTCGCGCTTGAGCATGTGCCAGACGCCACGCGTAACATCGCGCAGGAAGAACCAGGTCGAGAACCGCATGGCCTCGCGCAACAACTTGCGATCACCGCACACCTGCATGTACAGATCGAAGGCGACCGCCTTGTGCTCTGTTTCTTCCAGCGCGTGCCAGCGCCAGATGCGCCGCATCGCCTCATCAGAGCCCTTGAACCAGCGCAGTTCGCGCAGCACCGCATCAGCCATGATGGCGGTGAAGTGCTCCATGGCCACTGTGCCGGCCAAACGGCGCTCAGGAGAAAGATGTTTGTTTGCGTAGGCGATGCGGCGACGCACCGGCTGGGTCAGCGCCTCGACGTCATAGCCGAGCGCCTGCAAGCGGTTGTTATATTCGATGTGCTCACGGCTATGATGCCCTTCCTGGCCGATAAAGCCACGAATCAGAGCCTGCTGCCGCGGATCGGTCACCTGATCACGAAAATGCCTGACTGAGTCGATAAAAAAACGCTCGCCATCGGGGAACAGCAACGACATGGCGTTGAAGAAGTGGGTTTTGAAAGGGTCGCCAGCAAGCCAGTGTCGCGGCAGCGGGTCCGGCAGGCCGAAGTCAATGCGGCGGGGTTTGATAGTCAGGTTTTCAGGCGTTACCACAGTCATGACTCACCTCACGTATTGTGCATTTTTATTATCGTCGTTACGTCGAGCACTCCTCCCATCCTCTGCCCTTTCGACACTTTTGACAATAGACATTATCAGATCATCGACTGGCGCCCCGACGCAGGGCCGCTACAGTGACAGTAACAATCTATTTCAAAAGTATTAAAACCTTGGGGGACAACCATGAATGCGATCATTGACGCGCTGAACACGATTTTCTGGGGTTATGTCCTGATCTACGGGCTACTGGCGGTCGGGATCTTCTTTACTATCCGTCTTGGCGCCCTGCAGTTTCTTCACTTTGGCGAGATGATTCGCTCGGTGCTGGGCGCACGGCAGAGTGACAAGTCCGGCATCTCTCCCTTCCAGGCCCTGTGCACCAGCCTCGCCTCGCGAGTCGGCACCGGGAACCTGGCCGGCGTAGCCGTCGCGCTATATCTGGGCGGCGCTGGAGCCATCTTCTGGATGTGGATGGTGGCGCTGGTCGGCATGGCGACCGCGTATGCTGAAAGCACCCTGGCCCAGCTGTACAAGGTGCGCGATGGTGAGGGGCAGTACCGCGGCGGACCGGCCTTCTACCTCTCCAAGGGCCTCAAGGCGCCGTGGGCTGGCAGCATTTTCTCGGTCTGCCTGATCATTTCGTTCGGCCTGGTATTCAATGCCGTTCAAGCCAACTCGATTGCCGACGCGATGGAAGGCGCTTTCGGCTTCAATAAACTGGTCGTCGGCATCGCCATCGCACTGGTGGCCGCGGTGGTGATCTTCGGTGGTCTGCGCTCCATCGCGCGCTTCGCTGAATTCGTCGTCCCCTTTATGGCTGCGGCCTATGTGCTGATGGCTCTGGTGGTGCTCGCGATGCACTATGACGAGGTGCCCGGCGTGCTGGCGACCATTGTCAGAAGTGCCTTCGGTCTCGAAGAAGCCGCAGGTGGCGTGGCAGGCTCGGTCACCGCTGCCATGTTAAACGGCATCAAACGCGGCCTGTTCTCCAACGAGGCCGGCATGGGCTCAGCGCCAAACGTCGCGGCAACGGCCACTCCCAACCCTCACCATCCCTCCTCGCAAGGGTTTGTGCAGGCAACTGGCGTATTTATCGACACCCTGGTGATCTGTACCGCGACCGCGGTGATGATTCTGCTCTCGGGCGTACTCGAACCAGGCAACGGCGTCACCGGTACCCAGCTGACCCAGGCTGCGATGGAAGCCCACATTGGGGATGCAGGCCGCTATTTCATTGCCTTTGCAATCCTCTTCTTCGCCTTTACCTCCATCGTCGCCAACTACTCCTATGCAGAGAACGCGATGATCTTCCTGGGGCTTGGCGGCAAGATGGGGATGCTGAGCCTGCGCTGTGCGGCGCTGGCTATGGTGGTTTGGGGGGCATATCAGGCGGTCGGTACGGTATTCAATGCAGCAGACGCGTCCATGGGGCTCATGGCAACCATCAACCTGATCGGCATACTGCTGCTATCCGGCACGGTGGCCAAGCTGACCAAGGACTATCTGGCCCAGCGCAAAACCGGCGTCGAGCCGGTATTCCGGGCTGACGATTACCCCGAGCTGAAGGACAAGATCAACTCCGACATCTGGTATTGATTGGCTTGCCAGCCGTTTTAGCCCGCTGCTTTGCAGCGGGCTATCCCTTGATTTCCTGCAACGAATTACCGCCGTCCACCACCAGCATCTGACCTGTCATGTAGCTGCAGCCTTCGCTGGCCAGGAACAACGCCACGCGGGCCACCTCATCCGGCCGCCCCGGGCGCCCAACCGGCGTATGCCTGCCCGCTTCCAGCTCGGCAGGCAGGCTTGACGGCGTGTGAATCCAGCCCGGTGCAATGGCATTGACGGTAATCCCCTGCCCGGCCACCTCGTGCGCGATGGAGCGGGTCAGCCCCACCATCGCAGACTTGGCCGCGCTGTAGCCTGCGGTACCAGGAAAGGTCACCAGCGGACCGGTGACCGACGCGATATTGATGACACGCCCGAACCCTGCTGCCAGCATGTGCTCCAGCACTGGCTGACTGACGTGCACACAGGTATTGAGATTCAGGTCAATCTCACGTTGCCAGTGTTCAAAGGCCATACGGTGAAACAGATCACCAATCGGTTGTTCGATACCGGACTGCGACATCCCGGCGTTGTTGACCAGAATGTCGATCCGTCCAAACTGCTTCATGACCTGCTGGACCAGCTCTGCAGCCTGCTCCGGGTGCGTCAGGTCGGCTACCGCAGCCAGACTGCGGCTGCGCTCCGGGTCGAGCTCATTCTGCCGCTGGAAGATCCGGTTGGTCGTGGACGTGAGAACCACCGACGCACCGGCCGCGTAAAAAATCCGCGCGATGGCGAAGCCGATACCATCAGCGCTGCCCGCCCCCGTAATCAGAGCGACGCGGCCATGCAGGTTGGTCATGCTGTGCGGCATTATTGCGCCAACCGCCAGGTGGTACCGCCCTTGCCATCCTCCAGCACTATTCCCATGGCAGTGAGTTGATCACGAATGCGATCAGACTCTCCCCAGTTCTTGTCGGCACGCGCCTGAAGGCGTGCTGCGATCAGCGCTTCGACCTCGGCGGCGTCAACCTTACCGGCAACACCGGCCTGCAGGAAGGCGTCAGCATCCAGCTGCAGCACACCCAGCACTTCAGCCAACTGACGCAGACGCGCCGCCAGCCCGGCGGCTGCGGCTACATCAGATTCTTTCAGGCGATTGACCTCGCGCACCATTTCGAACAACACGGCGCAGGCCTCAGGAGTATTGAAATCATCGTCCATCGCCGCCGCAAAGCGCTCGGCAAAGGCGTCGCCACCGGCAGGAGCGGCTTCGGGCAGACCTTTCAGAGCGTTATAGAAACGTTCCAGCGCGCCCTTGGCTTCCTTGAGGTTGTCTTCGGAGTAGTTGATGGCGCTGCGGTAGTGGCTGGAGACCAGCAGGTAGCGCACCACTTCAGGATGGTACTTTTCCAGCACCTCGCGAATGGTGAAAAAGTTGCCCAGACTCTTGGACATCTTCTCGCCGTCCACACGCACCGCGCCCGCGTGCATCCAGGCTGCTGCGTACTGCTCGCCCGTTGCCGCTTCGCTTTGGGCAATCTCGTTTTCGTGATGCGGGAACACCAGATCCGGGCCACCGCCGTGGATATCAAAAGTATTGCCCAGGCAGCAGGTCGACATCACCGAGCATTCGATGTGCCAGCCAGGGCGGCCTTCACCCCAGGGAGAAGTCCAGCTCGGCTCACCCGGCTTGGCGGCCTTCCACAGGACGAAATCAAGCGGGTCCTGCTTGGCTTCGTCCACCTCGATGCGCGCGCCGATCTTCAGGTCTTCGATCTTGCGGCGCGACAACTTGCCGTAGCCTTCGAACTTGCCGACGCGGTAATAAACGTCGCCGTTACCCGGCGCGTAGGCATAGCCCTTGTCGATCAGCGTCTGAATCATGGCAAACATGCCATCGATATGTTGACTGGCACGTGGCTCCTGATCCGGACGCAGCACGTTCAGCCGCGCCTCGTCTTCGTGCATGGCCGCGATCATGCGCTCGGTCAGTTGCTCGAAGGTTTCACCGTTCTCGTTGGCGCGCTTGATGATCTTGTCGTCGATGTCAGTGATGTTGCGCACGTAAGTCAGGTCATAGCCGCGGTGGCGGAACCAGCGCGCCACTACGTCGAACGCAACCATCACCCGTGCATGGCCGATGTGGCAGAAGTCGTAGACCGTCATGCCGCAGACGTACATGCGCACCTGATTGCCAACCAGCGGCTTGAAGGTGTCCTTGGTCTTGGTCAGGGTGTTGTAAAGTGCGAGCGCCATCAGCCCCCCCAGGAGTCGCGCAGAGTGACGGTGCGGTTAAAGACCATTGCACCGGCCTTGGAATCGCGTGAATCAACGCAGAAGTAGCCCTCACGCTCAAACTGGAAGCGATCGTCCAGCGTGGCATCAGCCAGCGACGGCTCGGCACGGCACCCAGTCAGCACCTGCAGGGAATCCGGATTGATATTGTCGAGGAAGGTGGTGCCCTCTTCGCCCTTGTCCGGGTTCGCCGCGCTGAACAGGCGATCGTACAGGCGCACTTCGCACTCGATGCTGCTGCTTGCCGGCACCCAGTGGATAACGCCCTTGACCTTGCGGCCTTCCGGGTTCTTGCCCAGCGTGTCCGGGTCGTAGCTGCACAGCAACTCGACAATGTTGCCGTCGGCATCGGTGATGGCCTCATCTGCACGGATCACGTAACTGCCGCGCAGGCGCACTTCGCCACCCGGCACCAGACGCTTGTAGCCCTTCGGCGGATCGACCATGTAGTCCTCACGGTCAATGTAGATCTCGCGTTCGAACGGCAGCACGCGCTCGCCGATATCCTGTTTGGGATGACGCGGCAGGTGCAGTTCTTCGGTCTGACCTTCCGGGTAGTTGGTGATGGTTACTTTCAGCGGCTTGAGCACGCACATGGCACGCGGCGCGTTGGCATCCAGGTCATCACGGATACAGAACTCCAGGACGCCCATATCGACCACGCCGTCAGAACGGGTCACGCCAATGCGCTCGCAGAACTCGCGAATGGCTGCCGGGGTATAGCCGCGGCGACGGAAAGCGCTGAGCGTCGACATCCGCGGGTCATCCCAGCCATCGACATGCTTTTCGTCAACCAGCTGCTTGAGTTTGCGCTTGCTGGTCACGGTGTAGTTGAGGTTCAGACGGGCAAACTCGTACTGACGTGGCTGCGCCGGCACCGGCAGATTGGCCAAGAACCACTCGTACAGCGGGCGGTGGTCTTCAAACTCCAGGGTGCAGATCGAGTGCGTGATGCCTTCCAGGGCGTCAGACTGACCATGGGTGAAGTCATAGCTCGGGTACACGCACCATTTATCGCCAGTCTGGTGGTGATGTGCGTGACGAATACGGTAGATGATCGGATCGCGCAGGTTCATGTTTGGCGCGCTCATGTCGATCTTCGCGCGTACCACTTTGGCACCGTCAGCAAACTCGCCGGCGGTCATGCGCTGGAACTGATCCAGGTTTTCGTCGACGCTGCGCTCGCGGAAGGGGCTGTCCTTGCCTGGCTCGGTCAGCGTGCCACGGTACTCACGGGCCTGTTCAGGTGTCAGCTCGCAAACATAGGCCTTGCCGGCCTTGATCAGCTCGATGGCCCAGGCGTGCAGCTGGTCAAAGTAATCCGAGGCGTAACGCACATCACCGCCCCATTCAAAGCCCAGCCACTCGACGTCGGCCTTGATTGCGTCGATGTACTCCTGCTCCTCCTTGGCCGGGTTGGTATCGTCAAAGCGCAGGTGACAAACGCCGCCGAACTCGCGAGCCAGGCCAAAATTCAGGCAGATCGACTTGGCATGCCCGATATGCAGGTAGCCGTTAGGCTCCGGCGGAAAACGCGTGACAATGCTGTTGTGCTTGCCACTGTCCAGATCCGCTTGAACGATCTGGCGCAGGAAGTGACTCGGAGGGGTAGCGTCGGGCTTGTTCATAAGGTCGGCAAAACTCGCTCAGGTGATGTTTTTCGCATCAGGGATAACTCGGGACAGCGCCGCCATTGCAATAGTCTGCGCATCCCTAGGCCATCATGGCCAAAACCCGTATCATACCCGAAACTTGCAGGTGCCTGAATGCAGCAATGTGGCAGGCGTCTCACCCTATTTGCCCGACTGTCTGAGGATTACCCCATGGTCAAACTGCATACCAACTACGGCGTCATCACCCTGGAACTCTTTGCCGACAAGGCACCGGTGACCGTTGAGAACTTCAAGCAGTATGTGCGTGACGGCCACTATGACGGCACTATCTTCCACCGCGTCATCGGTAACTTCATGATCCAGGGCGGCGGTTTTGCGCCCGGCATGCAACAGAAGGACACCCGCGACCCGATCAAGAACGAAGCCGACAACGGCGTTGGCAACAGCGTGGGTACCGTCGCCATGGCGCGCACGCCTGATCCGCACTCCGCCAGCGCGCAGTTCTTCATCAACGTGGCTGACAACGACTTCCTGAATTTCTCCGCACCCACCATGCAGGGCTGGGGCTACGCCGTGTTCGGCAAGGTCTCCGAGGGCATGGACGTGGTCGAGAAAATCAAAGCGGTACGTACCACCTCACGCGCCGGTCACCAGGACGTGCCGGCCGAGGACGTGATCATCGAGCGCGCCGAACTGGTCGACTGAGACCTCCGCCACGATGCGCTATCTGTTTATCTCGGATCTGCATCTGGAAGCACAACGCCCGGATATCACCCGGGCGTTTTTGCGTCTGCTGGAAACCCGCGCCCCGGACTTTGACGAGTTATATATCCTCGGCGACTTCTTTGAAGTCTGGCTGGGTGACGACACCATCGATGAACTGGGCCAAGACGTTGTTCGCGCCCTCTCCCATTTGAGATCACAAGGCACCCGGGTCTACCTGATGCACGGCAATCGCGACTTTCTGCTCGGCAAGCGCTTTTGTCGCGCCGCCGGCTGCACGCTGCTGAACGATCCCACGGTGGTCAAGTTGAACGGTGAAGCGGTACTGCTGATGCACGGCGACAGCCTCTGCACCGACGACCTTGAGTACATGCGCATGCGCCGCTGGCTACGCAACCCTGCCAGCCGCCTGATACTGCGAAATCTGCCCAAGCGCACCCGTTACAAACTGGGCCGCAAGCTGCGCGACGAAAGCCAGAACCGCACCCGCATGAAAGCGGCCGAGATTACCGACGTTAACCTGGGCGCGGTTGCCCACATCATGCGCGAGAAAGGCGTAAGAACGCTGATCCACGGCCACACCCACCGCCCGGCAATACACGACCTGGTGATCGACGGCAAACCAGCCCAGCGCATCGTGCTTGGCGACTGGGACCAGGCCGGCTGGGCGCTTGAAGTCGACGAAAACGGCAAGCGGCTCGAAGCCTTCGCGCTGTAGAGCCGGCAGCTGGCCGGCAGCTACAAGCCGCAAGCGAGAAGCAAAAGCCCCCCCCCTAGCGTGCGCGAGACTGGGGTTCTCTTGCCGCTTGTGGCTTGTGGCTTGTGGCTTGAAGCTGAGCAAAGAAAAACCCCGGCTCTTGCGAGTCCGGGGTTTTCTTGCAGCTTGCGGCTTGAAGCTTGCCGCTGGCTCTAAGCCGTCGGCTTAGAGCTTACCTTCCAGCTCCGGTACCGCCTCGAACAGGTCGGCTACCAGGCCGTAATCGGCCACCTGGAAGATCGGCGCTTCTTCGTCCTTGTTGA